>Ga0247734_1000003_pt1 | contig 565937 bp, 545 predicted proteins | sample UWRJL103311B2_FD_180933 | JGI IMG/M metagenome (GOLD analysis project Ga0247734, IMG submission 180933) | Plant litter microbial communities from Arlington Agricultural Research Station in Wisconsin, United States - UWRJ-L103-311B-2 | ecosystem: Environmental > Terrestrial > Plant litter >...
GCTTTACACGAGCCATGAGTTACTTCCTCTATTCTTGATCAAAAAATCAGCAAAGGCGCAGCATGCGCTTGACTTTTGCAACGTCAGACGGATGCAGCAAGCTGCTACCGCGCAGTTGACGCTTACGCTTAGTCGACATTTTGGTCAGAATGTGGCTTTTGAAAGCGTGTTTGTGCTTGATGCCGTTAGCGGTTTTCAAAAACCGCTTAGCTGCACCACTTTTAGTCTTCATCTTTGGCATGTTCGGATACTCCGCATTCAATTGATAAACATAACCGCAAGGCCTGCCGTGCCCTGGTGGTCACTTCTTCTTTTTCGGGGCGATGACCATAATCAGCTGGCGTCCTTCCATCTTAGGATGCTGCTCAACGGAACCGTATTCGAGCAGGTCACCTTCAACCCGCTTCAACAGTTCCATGCCCAGCTCCTGGTGGGCCATCTCACGACCGCGGAATCTCAACGATACCTTGGCCCTGTCCCCGTCACTCAGGAAACGTACCAGGTTGCGTAGTTTTACCTGGTAATCCCCTTCCTCCGTCCCTGGACGAAACTTGATTTCTTTAACCTGGATCTGTTTCTGATTTTTCTTGGCTGCAGCAACCTGTTTCTTCTTCTCGAAGATCGATTTGCCGTAGTCCATCAGCTTGCAGACAGGGGGTACTGCATCGGCAGAAATCTCTACCAGATCCAGTTTGGCCTCTTCAGCCTTAAGAAGCGCGTCTTCAATTGACACAATCCCAAGCTGCTCACCCTCAGCTCCAATTAACCGAACCTCGCGTGCCGAGATATTCTCGTTGATCGGGGCTTTCGGTGCAGCTCGTTTATCTTGTCTCATTTCACGCTTAATAGTAATTACTCCGAATCTTGGCGACCACGCCGGGAAACCGCTTGTGCGAGGAATTCAGCGAATTGCGCGACCGGCATGGAGCCAAGGTCTACGCCTTCACGTGTACGCACAGCGACAGTTTGCATTTCAACTTCCCGATCTCCGATCACGAGGAGATAAGGAACCTTGAGCAAAGTATGCTCACGGATTTTAAAGCCGATCTTTTCATTTCTCAAGTCGGACTTGGCACGAAACCCGCTTTCGAGGAGGTTTTTTTCCACTTCAAGGGCAAAATCTGCCTGTTTATCAGTGATATTCATGATCACTGCTTGCGTGGGCGCCAGCCAGGCCGGGAATGCACCTTCGTAGTGCTCGATCAGAATTCCGATGAAACGCTCGAACGAACCGAGAATGGCGCGGTGCAACATCACCGGATGCTTGCGGCTGTTGTCTTCGGAGACGTATTCCGCGCTGAGGCGGATCGGCAGATTGAAATCGAGCTGCAAGGTACCACACTGCCACACGCGACCGAGGCAATCTTTGAGCGAGAATTCGATTTTCGGACCGTAGAACGCCCCTTCACCCGGCTGCAAGTCGTAAGGCAGACCCGCGCTATCCAGAGCCGATGCCAGCGCACTTTCTGCGCGATCCCACAGTTCGTCGGAACCCACACGCTTTTCAGGGCGAGTCGAGAGCTTGAGTTCGATGTCCTTGAAGCCGAAATCCGCGTACACGTCCAGAGTCAGCTTGATGAAGGCTGCCGACTCGGCTTGCATCTGATCTTCGGTACAGAAGATGTGCGCGTCGTCTTGGGTAAAACCACGAACGCGCATGATCCCGTGCAGCGCACCGGAGGGCTCGTTACGGTGGCAGGCACCGAACTCGGCCAGACGCAGCGGCAGTTCACGGTAGCTCTTCAAGCCCTGGTTGAAGACCTGAACATGGCAAGGGCAGTTCATCGGCTTGATCGCGTAGTCGCGGCTTTCCGACTCAGTGGTGAACATGTTGTCGGCGTAGTTGGCCCAGTGACCGGACTTTTCCCACAGGGATCGGTCGACCACTTGTGGCGTCTTGATCTCCAGGTAACCGTTCTGCTGCTGCACTTTGCGCATGTACTGTTCAAGTACCTGATACAGAGTCCAGCCTTGCGGGTGCCAGAACACCATGCCCGGCGCTTCTTCCTGAGTATGGAACAGGCCCAAGCGCTTGCCGATCTTGCGGTGATCGCGCTTTTCAGCTTCTTCGATCCGCTGGATGTAGGCAGCCAGTTGCTTTTTGTCAGCCCATGCAGTGCCGTAGACACGCTGCAGCTGCTCGTTTTTGGCATCGCCACGCCAGTAGGCGCCGGACAGCTTGGTCAGCTTGAACGATTTCAAGAAGCGAGTATTCGGCACGTGCGGACCACGGCACATGTCGACGTATTCTTCGTGATAGTACAGACCCATGGTCTGTTGCTCTGGCATGTCTTCAACCAGACGCAGCTTGTAGTCTTCGTTGCGCGCAGTAAAGACGTCGATGACCTCGGCGCGCGGGGTGACCTTTTTGATGACGTCGTAATCTTTTTCGATCAACTGCTGCATACGCTGCTCGATCGCCGCCATATCGTCTGGCGTGAACGGGCGCTCGTAAGCGATATCGTAGTAAAAACCGTCATCGATGACCGGCCCGATAACCATCTTTGCAGTCGGATACAGCTGCTTGACGGCATGACCCACGAGGTGAGCGCAAGAGTGGCGGATGATCTCCAGCCCTTCCTGGTCCTTGGGGGTGATGATCTGCAGGCTTGCATCTTTTTCGATCAGATCGCTGGCATCGACCAATTGGCCGTCTACTTTGCCAGCCACGGTTGCCTTGGCCAGACCTGCACCAATGGAAAGCGCGACCTCGGCTACGGAAACCGGATGATCGAATGAACGTTGACTGCCGTCGGGAAGAGTAATGGTGGGCATGGCGCCTCCTCTCCTAGTGGTGACCCCTACCAAAGGTCACGTGGGTTGGGATGAGCCAGTACATGATCCGGTGGTAAACCTGCCTCACAGTGGCAGGAGCCTTGCGGCCAACCTTGAACCGAACCAGATGACTGGATTGAACGAAACATTGATTCGCCCGACGCGGGCAATGATGCCTGCCAACAACGCGCGAATATAAAGGACGCGCATCCTAGCACAGCTGCGCCGGATCACGCGCCCTTTGAAGCGCTCAATTGCACGCTTTTGAAGGAATGCTGAACTGGAGCGATTTACAGCCGTCAGATTGTTCTGCAACCAGCAAATCCGTTGCGCTCTATTAAGGAGAACGCCATGAAGCTTCTACGTGTACTTGCACTGCTCGCCCCTGTCGCCCTGGCAATGCCCATCAGCGCTCATGCGGCCATGACGGCGGCAGAAAAAAGCACCTTCATCACCGAATGCACGGCTGCTGCCGGGAAAAGCCTGAAAGCCGATGCCGCCAAAGCGCATTGCGAGTGCGGCGCTCAGCAGGTGAACAAGAATTTCACTGACAAGGAAATTGCTGCGCTGAACAGCAAGACCGTGGCGCCAAGCCCTGAATTGACCACCAAATTGCAGACGATCGTGGCTCAGCACTGCGTAAACGAAAAAAATTAATCAGTCAGACGGCGTGATTGCAAGAGGGCGAAACTGCCGCCCTCGACGTCTGCACAACATCTGAAGGCCCTGTAAAACGGGGCTTACAGCATGAAGCGTGGCCGACCAAGAGAAGGGCGAAATGGCCTTCCCACGGCGTTATAAGGATTTTGACTACACAAGAAGCTCAAACTTCTTACTGAAATGGCTCTACATTCCCACATTTCGACTATGATAGGCCGGTGTGCCCAGTTGGCCTGAGCAACACGTACTACTGAAAAATTATGTTCTTGGAGATTCACCATGTCTAATCGCCAATCCGGCACCGTAAAATGGTTCAACGATGAAAAAGGCTTCGGCTTTATCACTCCACAGGGCGGCGGTGACGACCTGTTCGTACACTTCAAAGCTATCGAAAGCGACGGTTTCAAAAGCCTGAAAGAAGGCCAGACTGTTTCGTTCGTGGCTGAGAAAGGCCAAAAGGGCATGCAAGCTGCTCAGGTTCGCCCGGAGTAATCCACGCGAGCTGAAAAAAACCCCGTCATCGACGGGGTTTTTTTATACCTGAAATCTACATCGATCAGCCGCAGTTGACCCTGGTCACCTTACCGTTGGCGTCTGTATTGAGATTCACACGCTCAGAACGGTACTCAAGAGTGAGCACGTCGTTCGGGCTGATGAAGCGAGCATCCTGTGCGCCGGCCTTGCTGCGCGCTTGTGCCAGCAACGCGGCAGAAGCCTGCTGACCGACCGCAAACTGCGCGCCTGCTGCATCGCAGCGACCCGACGTCGCCTGGGTCGGCGATTCTTTAGCTGGAGATTCAGGCGTGCTGCTGCACCCCGCCAGCAGTGACACGGCTATAACCAACCCAACTGAAGACAATTTCCACGGCATACAGCCTCCTCGACCGATAAACAAAAGCAGAACCCTTGCGACAGCGTTATCACCCAATCGTTGCAACACGCCCTCTTGATCAGGGCCAATCAGGGCAGACAGCGCCGAAGTCTGCCCCAGCCGTCGAAAGCATGTGAAGGCAAATCGTCACAAAACGTGAGTAGATGTGTTCAGGGCGTCAAGCTAGTGCGTTAGTCGCAGTGCCAAAAGGCATGACGAAGTGGTTTACTCGCTCTGTCGGGCGGTATTGGTTATCCGACGATGTGATTTTCAATTTCACCGAGACGAGACAGTAATGGCAGTCGTATCCATCGATGCAGCGATCAAGGCCAAATGGCCGCAAGGGCATTCATCCCACAGCCCCTCAAACCCGGAGGAATTGGCCATCATCGCGGTAGATTTGCTGGTCAAGGAGCTGGGCACCGACGGCGCCCTGGCCTTTATCACACAGGTGCTGGCCCGCTACCCAAACGAAATCAAGGAAGCGCCAGCACAACCGGTGTGACCTGCCCGGCCACACCCGCCTATCACTTCAGACGCGAAAGCCGCTCGGTCAGCAGATCGAAAAAGCCTTGCGCGTCGCCCTCCTCCACCCAGAACACGTTCTTTTCGTGATCCAGCGTGCCGTACCAGTCCGCGACGGTCTGGCCGAAGCCGATGCCTTCGCGGGTATCAATCGCGACGTTGATCTGCCTGCCCGAGAACAACTCAGGCTTGAGCAGCCAGGCAATCACGCTGGCGTCATGCACCGGGCCACCCGGCAAGCCGTAGTGGACCATGTCGAGCTTCACGTATTCATTGAGAATGCTGCCCACCAGCTTGCCCGCCTGATTGTTCAGCGCGGCGATCTGCGCAAGGCGCTGTTCGCTGGTGAGGATCTTGTGGGTCACGTCCAGCGGCAGGTAGGTCAACTTGACACCACTGGCCAGAACCACTTGGGCAGCGTGCGGGTCGGCAAACAGGTTGAATTCGGCCACCGGGGTGATATTGCCGCCATTGAAGTGCGCGCCCCCCATGACCACCACTTCCTTGATGCCTTGAATGATTTCCGGATCCTGGGTCAGCGCCAGTGCCAGGTTGGTCTGCGGCCCGAGCATCGCGATAGTGATGCTGTGTGGCTTGGCTTTGCGCAAGGTCTCGATCAGGTAAGACACCGCATTGCCGCTGGCCAGCCCCTGTTTGGGCTCAAACACGGGAACGCCCGGCAAGCCTTCCTGGCCGTGTACGTTCTCGGCGTAGATCGGGGTGCGCACCAACGGGCGTGGCGCGCCGGCGTACACCGGCACCTCCTCTCGCCCCGCCCACTCCCGAGCCAGTCTGGCATTGCGCGAGGTCTTGTCGATACGGACGTTGCCCGCCACGGTGGTGATCGCCATGACATTCAATTCGGCCGGCGATGCCAGCGCCAGCAGCAGTGCCACGACATCATCGGCGCCCGGATCGGTATCAATGATCAGATCCCGTGGTTCGACGGCCTGTGCAACGCTCGCGCTGAGAGTGGCCAAAATCAGTGCACTCCGAAATAGCTGTTTGAAGAGTTGAGTCCATTGCATGAGAAACTCCCTGTTTGTGGTGGATGCTTGCTGTAAATGATCAGGTCAGAACACCACGCCGGCGATCAGCGCGATATTGCTGTAAGGCTCACACTCGCCAGTGCGGACGATCGCCCGGGCGTTTTTGCTCAGTGCCTTCAAGGCTTCATGGCTGAGCAGCCGCTGCTCGCCCAGCTCACCGTCCAGGCTCAGGCCTTCAATGACGCTCAGCGCGGGCGGCTTTTTGAACATGATTTCCTCGGCCAGCACATGGCTCTCGACCTGCATTTCGGTGAGCACGGTGTCCAGGACACTGACGAAGTCCGGGACGCCACGGGTCAGCGCAAGGTCGATCAGCTCGACGCCGGGCGGGATGGGCATGCCCGCATCGACGATCATCAGAATGTCGCCATGCCCCAGGGAGGCGATGACCCGCGACAGCGCGATGTTGAGCAAGGGTGTTTTTTTCATGCCGGGTCGGTGTCCGTAAGTTCTGCAAAGGTGGGTATTGAGGGCTGCGCGCCAGGGCGTGTGACCGACAGGGCAGCGGCAGCCTGGGCAAAGCGGATCGCCTGGATTTCGCTGCGACCCTGCGCCAGAGCGGCGGCGAATCCACCGACGAAGGTATCACCGGCAGCCGTGCTGTCCACCGCTGTAACTTGTGGCGCCGGAAAATGCACCACACCGCTGGCGGACGCAAATAGCACCCCCTGCGCACCGAGCGTCACGATCACCTTGCCCGCCCCGGCTGTCAGCAGCACCTTGGCGGCAGTTTCAGCGGACGCGAGTGAATCAACCACAACCCCGGTGAGCACTGCGGCTTCGCTCTCATTGGGTATGAGGTAGTCGATCAGCGGGTACCACTGACTTGGCAAGGGCGCCGCAGCCGGTGCCGGATTGAGGATCACCGTCTTGCCCAGCTCCCGAGCCCTGCCCAGGGCATAGGCAACACTTTGCGTCGGCACTTCCAGTTGGCAGATGACAACGTCAGCACCGGCCAGCAGCCCATCGAAGCCCTGTACCCGCTCAGGTGTCAGACAACCATTGCCGCCCGCGACAATGACGATAGCGTTCTGGCCATTGGCGTCCACCGTGATCGCCGCGATGCCGGTGCAGACACCCGCCACGGTCGTCACGCCCTGGCAGTCGATCTGTTCGTCGAGCAAGGCGCGGCGCAAGTGCTCGCCATAGGCGTCTTCGCCCACGCAGCCGATCATCGCGACTGAGGCGCCCAGCCGGGCCGCCGCAACAGCCTGGTTGGCGCCCTTGCCGCCGGGCACTGTTTCGAAAGAATCGCCGGTCAGGGTCTCACCGGGCGCAGGCATGCGAGGCGCGCGGGTCACCAGATCCATGTTCAAACTACCGACCACTACTACGTTGGCATGCATGTCGTGGGCACTCTTGGTCGAAATCATTGTTGTGGCTCAGCGCAATTCATTGAAGAGGTTGGCAGGTGGCGCAGTTGACTCACGCACCACCATACCGGGGGCGACCACCAGCTGCTGGACGGCGCCGTCAAAGGGGTCGGTGATCCTGCGCAACAGCATGTGTGCGGCGGTCTCACCCAACTGCAGGATCGACTGCCCCACGGTAGTCAACGCCGGGTACACGTAGCGGCTCATTTGAATATCATCAAACCCCACCACGGAAAGCTGCTGCGGCACACCGATGCCGCGTTCGGCCGCGGCGCGAAGCACGCCGATACCGATCATGTCGTTACCGGCAAAAATGGCCGTGGGCGGATCATTGGCCAGCAAAGTCGCGGCCGCTTGATAGCCACCCGGGCTGGTGAAGTCACTGGCGATGACCCAATGCGGCAGGATCTCGATCTGTGCCTGCTGCATGGCACGCTGATACCCGCACAGCCGCAACCGGGCCACGCTGGTGTGCTCCGGCCCGCTGATGCAGGCGATGTGGCGATGACCCAGATCCAGCAGGTGCCGGGTCGCCAGATAACCACCCAACTCATGATCGATGCGCACCAAATCAGCTTCGACGTCTTCCAGTTCACGGTCGACCACCACCATCGGCGTGCGCACGGCCGCAAAGCCCCCTGCCAGGCCTTCATCGCCGCCCACCGAGGACACGATCAAGCCATCGACGCGTTTCTCCAGCAACACGCGCAAATAGCTGCGCTGCTTTTGCGGGTCATCGTCGGAGTTGCACAGGATCACGCAAAAACCATTGCGCTCACAGTAATCCTCGATCCCGCGCGCCAGCTCAGCGAAATACGGGTTGATGCCGTTGGGAATCAACAGGCCAATGGTCGAGGTGGATTTAGCCTTGAGTGAGCGAGCAACCGCGCTGGGCACGTAGTCCAGCTGGACGATGGCGGCCTCGACCTTGAGCCGAACCTGATCACTGACCGGCCGACTCTTGTTCAACACGTGGGACACCGTCGTGTAGGAAATCCCCGCCAGCGCGGCTACGTCTTTGATGGTTGCCATGTCAGACCTGACGCTTTGCGCGGTGACTGCGGTAAGTATCCAGCACAACGGCGATCACGATCACGGCACCGGTAATGATCCGCTTGGTCGGCTCCGTGGCACCGATTTGTGCAAGGCCAGCGGCCAGAACCGAAATGATCAGGACGCCAAAGAAGGTGCTGATGATCGACCCGCGCCCGCCCATCAGGCTGGTACCGCCGATGACCACGGCGGCAATCACTTGCAGCTCCAGCCCCGAGCCTGCGTTGGGGTCGGCGGCCTCCAGACGTGAGATCTGAAACAACGCCGCAACGCCCGCCAACAGCCCCATCAGGGAAAACACCAGAATCTTGTAGGGCTTGGGGTTGATGCCCGCCAGACGCACTGCTTCTTCGTTGGTGCCAATGCCAATCAGGTATCGGCCGAACACGGTCCGGGTCAGCACCGCCTGGGCAATGACAATCACCAGCAGCGCGATGATGAACGATGGCGCAACACCGAAAGCAATCGGGTCGGATAACCAGGCAAACGCATCGCCAATGTAGGCCGTCCGCGAATTGGTCATCTGGTACGCCACGCCCCGGGCCATTTCCAGCACGCCCAACGACACAATAAATGACGGGATACGCCAGGCCACTGTGATCGAGCCGGTGATGGTGCCCGCCAATGCCGCGCAAGCCATCCCCAGGATGGCGGCCGGGAACACGCTCCAGCCCCAACTGATGATCGCCACACTGACGGCCGACGCCGCCAGTGCCAGCACTGACCCAACCGACAGATCGATCCCGCCGATGATCAGCACAAAGGTCATGCCGACCGCGAGCACCATCAAGTCAGGGATCTGGTTAGCCAGGGTGCTGAAGGTGCTATAGGACAGGAAATGGTCGCTGAGCAGTGAAAACAGCACAATCATCGCCAGCAGCGCGCCCGCCAGGCCCAGGTAAGTTCCCAGGCCAAGCCAGGTGCCGCTGCGTTTGCTGGCCGAAGGCAGCGTGTGTGACGGGGTGGAAGTTTTCATCAGTCAATCCTAGGCGCGGCTTCACCGAGCAGCGCATCGCGTTTTTGATAGCCGGCAAATGCGGCAGCGAGTAATTCGTCCTGGCTCCAGTCGGCGCGATCAAAGGTATCAATCAGGCGTCCGGCCGACAGCACACCAATGCGGTCGCAAATCAGCATCAACTCACGCAAGTCGCTGGAGACCACCACCAATGCCCTGCCCTGACGCGTCAGTTCGCCGAACAGGCCGTAGATATCGAACTTGGCGCCCACGTCGATGCCACGGGTCGGCTCGTCAAACAACATGACCGCGCAATCGCGCTCCAGCCAACGGCCAATCACGACCTTCTGCTGATTGCCGCCGGACAATTGCGACACCAACTGTGCAGGCCCGGACGTGCGAATGCCCATGGCGTCGATCTGCCTCTGAGCCAGGTTCATTTCATCCCGGGCGTTGACCAGACCGCCCGCCGAGACGCTGTCCATGTTGCCCAGAGCGATGTTGGCGCCGATGGTCTGGGTCAGCAGCAAGCCTTCACCTTTGCGGTCCTCGGTGATCAACGCGATCCCTTCGCGCACCGCATCCATGGGCGAGCGGATAGACACCTGCCTGGCAGGGCTACCCACTTCGATGCTGCCGGTATCGGCGGTGTCCGCCCCGTAAATAAGGCGCAGCAGCTCGGTGCGCCCGGCGCCGATCAACCCGGAAATACCGAATATCTCGCCGCTGCGAACGTCAAACGACACATCCCGCACCTTATCGCCACGGCCCAGCCCTTTGACGCGCAGCGCCACCTCGCCAATCTGTCGCGCGCCCAGGTCAATCTTGTCCCCGAGTTCGCGCCCAACCATCAAGGTCACCAACTGCTCGCTGGAATAGTTGGCGATCGCGTCAACACACACTAATTTGCCATCACGCAGCACGGCGATGCGCTGAGCCACTCGCGCCAGTTCTTCCAGACGATGGGAAATGTAAATTATCGAAACACCGCGCTGCTGCAGGCGCGTGATCTGCTCAAACAGCATCTCGACTTCACGCGCAGTAAGCATCGCCGTGGGCTCGTCGAGAATCAGCACATGGCAGTCGCCAATCAGATTTCGGGCAATTTCCACCATCTGTTGATGGCCGATACCTAACTCGCTCACCGGGGTGTCAGGGTCGATGGCATCCAGGCCGACTTGAGCCATGGCCTGGATCGCGTCTTCACGCAGTTTCCTGCGATTGATCCAGCCTGCGCGCTGCGGCAGGTTATCCAGGAACAGATTCTCGGCAACGGACAGCGTCGGCAGCAGGTTGAGCTCCTGCATGACCATGCGCACGCCAAGCTTTTCGGCCTGGCTGCGGCTGCCGGGTTGGTAGGCGTGACCTTGAAACTGCATCTGCCCGACGGTGGGCTGCTCCAGGCCGCCGATGATTTTTGACAGGGTACTTTTACCTGCGCCGTTCTCGCCGGTCAGGGCCAGCACTTCACCGCGCATCAACGTCAGGTCGATGCCGCCGAGCACAGGTTGCGCGTAGGTTTTTCCGATACCGCTGATAGACAGCACAGCAGTTTGAGCAGAAGCCGACATAAAGCTCTCCATGCACCTGCCCTTGCCGGGCAGATGCAGACATTCGGCGAAAGAGTTACGGGTTGTTGGCCGGGGTGGACTGGGTGATCAGGGTCACCGGGGTTTCAATCACACCGTTGACGCTCTCGACCTTCTCGCCCTTGAGCAGCTTGAGCGCTGCATCAATGCCAAACATGGCCTGCCGGGCGGCGTACTGGTCGGCAGTCGCCAGAATGCGACCGTCCTTGAGCATCGGTTTGATGGCATTGATGTTGTCGTAGCCAACCACCTTGACCTTGCCCGCCTTGCCTGCTGCGCGGACCGCAGACACCGCGCCCAGGGCCATGCTGTCGTTACCGGCCAGCAGCGCTTTCAGGTTCGGATACTCATTGAGCATCGCCGCGGCCACCGCATTGCCCTTGTCGATTTCCCAGTTGCCCGATTGCGTGGAGACGATCTTCATCTTCGCGGCATCCATGGCGTCTTTGAAACCCGCCGTGCGTTGCTGGGCATTGGTGGTCGTGGACACGCCTTCGATAATGCCCACTTCATCACCGGCCTGGAGGTCACGCGCCAGGTACTCGCCTACCAGACGTGCCCCTTTGCGGTTATCAGGCCCTACGAACGGCACGCTGAGGTTTTTGCTTTTCAGCACCTCGGGGTCCAGTTGGTTGTCGATGTTGACCACGGTGATACCGGCATCCATCGCCTTTTTGATCACCGGCACCAATGCTTTGGAATCTGCGGGCGCAATGACCAGCGCATTCACTTTCGAGACAATCATCTGCTCGACGATGCGGATCTGGTTGGCCGTGTCGGACTCGTCCTTGATCCCGTTGGAGATCAGGTCGAACTTGTCAGCATTTTCTTTCTGATAAGCCTTGGCCCCATCCTCCATGGTCAGGAAGAATTCGTTGGCCAGAGATTTCATGACCAGCGCGACCTTGGGTTTTGCGGGGGTTTCAGCGGAGATGGCGGGAAGGGAAAGCGTCGCAGCAGCAGCGGCGAACATGGCAACAACAAGCGCGCGTCCAGCAAAGGGCAGCTTCATGGGGTTCACTCCGATCTTATGATTATTGTGTCGGGCAACGAATGCTGCAGATGAGCATTGAGCCATCACGCAAACGTTTGCGAGACTCAGATCATGAGAACCGCCGTGGCGAATGTCAACTGTCCAGCCAGCAATCGGCGATTAAAAACCGCGCGTTCCCACCTAGTCGCGCCGTGCACATCATCCTACAAGGATGTTGCGAAAAGCCTGACAGTGAAATACTGTATGCACGTACAGCAAATCAGGAATCTTCCCGTGGCAAAACAATCAACAGCAGCTTCGCTTCCCAGCTCTTATGAACGCATGGGCGTGCGGGTGCAAAAAATCATCAATTCGCCCACGGCACAGAAAGCCAAGGCAGCCCTGATATTTCGTCTGCCTGACGAGATAGAAGATGAATGGGCCCAGCTGCTTGAGGAAATCGCGGAAAACGACAACGTGACACTCGCCTATCGAGACGACGGCGGTGTGCATATTTTCTGGACTGTGCCGAAGGAAGACTGACGGCATGATGGTGCGATTTTTTACTCTGCTGTGTACCACCCTGCTCCTCACTGCCCCGATCACCACTCATGCGGAGGCTCCTCGAACCTTCAGCCAGGCCAAGAAAATCGCCTGGGGGCTGTATTCGCCGCAGTCCACCGAGTTTTACTGCGGCTGCAAATACAGCGGCAACCGTGTCGATATCGCCGGGTGTGGCTATGTACCGCGCAAAAACGCCACGCGCGCCAAACGCATCGAGTGGGAGCACATCGTCCCTGCCTGGCAAATCGGCCATTTGCGCCAGTGCTGGCAGAACGGCGGGCGCAAGAACTGTACGAAGAACGACAAGATCTTCCAGCAGGCCGAGGCCGATCTGCATAACCTGGTGCCCAGCATCGGCGAGGTCAACGGCGACCGGAACAACTTCAGCTTCGGCTGACTGCCGGTGCAAACCGGCCAGTACGGCTCCTGCCTGACCCAGGTGGACTTCAAGGCCAAAAAAGTCATGCCGCGCCCGTCGATTCGCGGAATGATCGCGCGCACTTACTTTTACATGAGCAAACAGTACAACTTGCGACTTTCACGCCAGGATCAGCAGCTCTATCAAGCCTGGAGCAAGACCTACCCGGTTGAAGGCTGGGAACGTCAGCGCAATCAGCAGGTTGCCTGCGTGATGGGCCACGGAAATCAGTTCGTCGGCCCGGTGGACCTCAAACGCTGCGGATGAAAGGGCGTTAACAAGAGATTTAATTGCCATATCTCAGGTGCAGGCTTTTACACGCTGGGCTATACACATCTCAGCGCCTGAGCCGACCGCCTAGGCCAGGCCCTGCAGACTTTTAACCACTCATCGGAGGCGGGTTCAAATCCGTTCAAATCAGTGTAATTCTCCACTGCGTTTTTGGATCCAAAACGCGGTGCCGTAATATTCGTAGCAGCAGTACGATCAAGGCCGCTTGAAGTCTTTGCAAGCCTGTATCGATCTCGAAATGGACTGGCAACCTGATGATTGCCAGGCATCAAGGAAGTACACATTTTCGGACTACCCATAGGCAGGGGCAATGATGAAAGATCAGATGGATTTTGAGATTCATTATCAATTTCGCGGCGAATCACGACATTTCTGCCATCAGGCAATCCAGTTATGCGAAAGCGACGCGCTGCACTTCGCCACGCTACATGCCGGTGTCTGGCAGATGGCTGACAACCTGACGTCTCGGCCTATCCGGCTGGCGATTCTGCAAGCCGAGGGGCTGGGTGTGACCCAGGTGTATTGGAAAAAGACGCCGCTGAAACAGAAAGTCTAAACAAAACAGGTTTACGGCGGTCGGACTTATCAAGCAGCGCTCATCAAACCAGCAACGCGAGGTAAGCATGACCATCGATAAAGATCTTGAAAAAGAAGTCCTGACCCGACTCCTGCACGCCCACCCTACCGGCCTGGGCAAGGAGGTACTCGATAACTATCGAGGGGAAAATGCGGTGGCTGACACCCTTGAACATCTGCAGAAAAATGGCCTGATTCACGCTCGCAGTGTCGACACTGATGCCAAAGCGGGTCGTACCTTGAATTACCCGATCAAGCTCAGTTCATCGGGCGTTGAGGCAGCCAAGGGTTACGAAAGCTAAGGGTTTGAATACTGTTTCTCGCCCCCACTAAAAAGCCCGACCTGTTTTCAGGCCGGGCTTTTTATTGGCAATCAGATACCGGGCATCAGATTGCCGGGTATTCACCCGTGCCTTCCGGCCACGGCGTCAGCAGTTCAAAACCATCGTCCGTCACTGCCACCATGTGTTCCCACTGCGCCGACAATGACAGATCACGGGTCAGCACCGTCCAGCCGTCCGGCAGCACCTTGGTGCCGGGCTTGCCAGCATTGATCATCGGTTCGATGGTAAACACCATGCCTTTCTTGAGGCGCATGCCCTTGCCTTGCGCACCGTAATGCAGGACCTGCGGATCTTCATGGTAGTTACGGCCAATGCCATGCCCGCAATACTCGCGCACCACACTGAAGCCTTCCCTATGGGCGACCGTCTGGATGGCGTGACCGATGTCACCCAGCGTTGCGCCCGGGCGCACCGCATGAATGCCTGCCCGGGTGGCCTCGTACGTGGTGTGCACCAGCCGTTTGGCCAAGGGGCTCACCTCACCCACGAAGTACATGCGACTGGTGTCGCCATACCAACCGTCTTTGATCACCGCTACATCGATATTGATGATGTCGCCATCCTTGAGGATGTCGGAAGCCGAAGGAATGCCGTGACAGACCACTGCGTTTGGAGAAATGCAGGTGGTCTTGGTGAAGCCGTGATAACCGACGTTGGCCGGAATCACTTTCAATTCCTTGACGATGTACTCATTGCAGATATCGTCCAGCGCTTCGGTGCTGACACCGGCCTTCACGTGGGGCTTGATCATTGCCAGCACACCGGCTGCCAGCCTTCCTGCGATACGCAGCTGGACGAGGTCTTCTTCGGTCTTGAAGCTGATTGCGCCACTCATCGCGAGGCCACCTGCGCTTGCAGATGAGGCGGCGAGATATCGTAGGTCTGGGCACTGAGGACAGTGCCACCTGCCGTTTCCGCACGGATCAGCATTTGGCAGATTTCGCTGTAATCGAGTGTCGGATGCAGTTCGGCAAGCATGCCGACACGCATCCAGTGTTCCGCCTGCGCGTTGATCGAGCGGCTGAGCGCCGCGCTGGCAGCGCGAATATTGGCGTGCATATGTTCGGAAATTTTGACCAGACCCATGATTCACCTCGGATGGAATATACGAAGCATATACGTTTCATATACTCCCGTTCAACCGAGGATTCGCTTTAGCTGGATTCACCAAGCGCCGGAAGGCATTCGGAAAGGGACAGCGCGAGTTGCCCGATCGCGCCCTGATCCACCGGGGTCAGCGCGCGATAATGCACGATGACTGCACGCTCAGCGTCGCTCAACGAAGTCAACTCCATGGGCGTTCGGCGCCCTGAGAGCAGGTACAGCACATCCACCCCCTGATGACTCAGCGCAGACAGATAACTGGAGCGCGGCATGCGCTGACCATTTTCGTATTTGCCTTGCGCATTGGCCTCTACTCCACCGATAGCGGCGAAGTCTTGCTGAGAAAGACCAAGGGCTTTTCTTTCTTCCTTCAGTCTGGAGCCGAGGCTGGTCATGGGGATGCACCTGAGGCTGAGCGTCATCCCTCACCATACGCTGCATTGCCCGTAGCCATTGGGCTATTATCGATATTGCTGTCACCCAGTAGCACTAAGCCTGCACGACAGGGGGTAGCGATGGTATAAGGCCGTAGATCAATGCTAATCACGTCGGCGCGTAGCGTTGGCTTTCAAGGTCCGAGAGGGTCGGTGAACCAAGCTGACCGCACCTCAGACGTCGTTTGGAGATGCTGCAATCATGAAGCTTCTGCTGGGCTGGTGCCTGGTGTCACTGTTCGGCACGCTGTTGGCGCTGATGCTGATTCGCAACGGCAAGAGCCATCCAGACCGGGAACGGCTCGATGAAAAGCCATCAGCCGTAGCGCCCCCTCCTACTCCGCCGCAAGCGTCGAGTATCGCTCGCCGCCGGACTGAGCATTTGCGATAGCCATGCAGACATGGGGTTCGTAGGCATTGAACTGACGCAAAGCGGCCGCCAGGGCCAGGAAATCCTCGCGCTGCATTTCGTTCATGCCAGCCAACCGGGAGGCCTGCTCAGAGGTGGAGTGTGTAGCGTGTTCAAAGGACATGGGGACCGCCTTCTATTCAGATACTGTTTGGATATACAGTATTTAAATAAGACGGTTCGCGCAAGCCTCATGACGACGAGTGGTCGCCCCAAAGTGTTTCTTCAAGCCTGAGCCAAGGTCTGTAACTGCCTCCAGTCCGCGAGGGAGATTTCAATCCCCTTAGCCAGCGATTGCGCCCGTTGTTGGTAACGTCGATCACCCGGCAACCGCTCCTGTCCTGCGTCCAGCATCTGCCGGACCAACTCTTCGCTGCGTTGCGCAAAGCGCTGGCCACTGCCTTTGTCGGGGTCGATCACGATCAGCAACTGCCCGGTCCATGGCGTCTGAGCGCCGGGATGAGCCGACCAGTCGAATTCAAACGAAAAGTTACCGCCCGTGAGCCCGGCCGCCAGCAGCTCGACCATCATCGACAGTGCCGAGCCCTTGTACCCACCAAACGGCAGCAGCGCGCCGCCATCGAGGATTGCCTTGGGGTCTGCGGTGGGTTTCCCGGCCCGATCAACCCCCATGCCTTCGGGTAACAGGCGACCTTCACGCGCCGCTATCTGCACATCACCGTTGGCGATGGCACTGGTGGCCAGGTCGAAAACGATCGGCTCGCCCCCGGCACGTGGGGCGGCGAAGGCGATGGGGTTGGTGCCGAACAACGGTTTGCGCGCGCCGTGGGGAACGACGCACGTCATGCTATTGACCACGCTCAACGCCACCAGGCCCTGCTCGGCGAAGGGTTCGACGTCTGGCCACAGCGCGGCGAAGTGATGAGAGCTGCGAATCGCCAGGATCGCAATGCCAGCGCTTTTGGCCTTGGCGATCAGCAGATCTTTGGCAGCGGCCAGTGCGGGCTGGGCGAAGCCGTTGGCGGCATCGACACGAATAAACGCCGGGCTGATGTCTTCAACTATCGGCACCGCCTTGCCATCGACCCAACCGCTTGCCAGTGACGAAAGGTAGCCGGGGATGCGAAAGATGCCGTGGCTGTGGGAACCGTCCCGCTGAGCACTGGCGCAGTTCTGTGACAGCACCTGGGCGACCTGCTCCGAGGTGCCGTGGCGCAGGAATATCTGGCGCAATACTTCGGTTAATTCGGCAAATCCGAGGGTGTGGGTTTCGACGTTGTCGCGGGGTGCAGACATCTGAAAACTCCGATCTGAAGAGTAAGAAACCAGCGGGCCAGCGGGGCATTGCGCCGGATCAGGCGGGCAAATCGTCTGCAGGTTGATCCAGTCGCTTTTGAAAGAAGAAACGCCGATGGCCTGGGGGGTAATCATTTACCTGGCCAAACTCGCTGAAACCCAGTTGGCGATAGAACTCCGGCGCCTGGAAATCGAAGGTATCAAGCCAGATACCGACGCAGTTTTTCTCGCGGGCCAGGTTCTCGGCCATGTCCATCAGCCTTGATCCAAGCCCCTGCCCTCGCGCCAGCTCTGGAACAGCCAACAGCTCAATGAACATCCAGCGATAGAGCAAGCGGCCGTACAAGCCACCCAGCACCTTATCGCTCTGCTCGTCGCGAATCAGCAGGGCAAACTTCTCAGCCCCGGCGTCACCAGCCTTGGAAACGTTAAAAGCGCGCAACGGCGTGAGAATATCCAGAAAGTCCTGGTCCGTCGGGTTAGCCGTCGCTTCGATACGTACCTTCATCCACTACCTCAGGGCCTTTGAGAAAGAGTGGCAGTTTAATCACAGATGGCGGTCTGGATGCCACTGCCCTCCCGCGTTAACGCGAATGGACCGCTATTACCGAAAAATACCCGAATGCATTGATATTCAATAGCCATACCTGTTCTCCCCAACTGACGTGCGCAGTAGAATGTTCCTACAGCCGGAGAGCCAATGAGCGACCGTATCCTCAGCGAAGCAGAACACGACGCCGTCACCGATGCCGCAGCGCATTGGTGCATGCGCCTGCACGCCAGTGACTGCACGCCCGAAGAACGCCAAACGTTCGAACGGTGGCGTGAGGATCACCCTTTGCACGCGATCGAATTCGAGGCGATGCTGGAAATCTGGGACGCATCCGAGCAGATCGTGCCCGTCAATCCGGCGCCAGCGCCCACTGTGGTGGACTTGCAGCGCAGCGCCAGCAGGGTTACGGGCCGCAAGCGCCGCTATGCAGCTGCAGCAGCTATTGCACTGGCACTGCCCATTGCGGGTTTTGTGGGGTGGAACCAAGGCTGGATTCCCAACAGTTATGACACCTACGAAGCCAAAGACGCCACCCGCCTGGTCACCATGGCCGACGGCAGTCGTGTCGAGCTCAACCTCGGCACTGAGCTGACCTTCGCCAACTACAAGGACCGACGCAGCGTGGTTCTGGAAAAAGGCGAAGCGTTTTTCGAAGTCAGCCATGACAGCCAGCACCCGTTCGTGGTCGATGCTGGCCAGGGCAGCATCAAAGTCACGGGGACCAAATTCAACGTCTGGATGTATCAGGACCAGGTCAAAGTGATGCTGGTTGAAGGGTCTGTCCAGGTCCTTAGCGACACCCGCACGCCCAACCGCGCCTTCCGCCTCGAACCCGGCATGCAGGCCAGTTACAAAGGCGGCGACGGGGCACCGCAGATCAGCGAAACCTACGCCAATGACAGCAGCCTGACCTGGCGTAATGGCAAACTGGTGCTCAACGACTTGCCGCTGAGCCAGGCCTTGCCACTGATCAACCGCTACTTGCCGCAGCCCATCCTGTTGGCCGATAAAGCCACCGGCGCCATGCGCCTGGGCGGCAGCTACAACACCCGCGACATGGCTGGGCTGCTGACATCACTTCCGAAAGTGCTGCCAGTGACCGTGTCCAGAAACCAGGATGGCAATCCGGTGATCAACCGGCGTCTGAGTGGCTCACCCAAGGGGTAAACACTTCGCCCCCCTGTGGGCTGCAAACGGCGGTGTGTCAGGCAGACCGCTTTCGCAGCCCTCGTAACCTCGGACAGCTCCTACAAAACCGCGACGTATCTGTGAACTGTAGGAGCTGCCGAAGGCTGCGAATGGCGGTGTGTCAGGCAAGCCGCGTTCGCTGCCCTCGTAACCTCGGACAGCTCCTACAAACCGTGGTGTGTCTTTGCCGCCCTACTTCTCCCGAATCACCTGCACCTCGTACGCAGGGTCAGCCTCGATCTGTTGCTGGGTAAAAGGCAGCACCGCCCACTGCTTCGCCGAAAACGCCTGGGTCTGGTCGCGTCGATGGGTTGAACCCGCTTCGGTCGCCTGCGAAGGCGCCAGCAACCCTAAGGCTTGCGGCCCTTGCTGATCGAAGCTGACCACTTGCAGGTAGCTGGTGCCGCTGACGACTTCACGCTTGCCGTCGCTGCGCGGTATCACCTGCATGGCGTTGTAAATGCCCAGGGTGCCCGGCCCGCCATGAATCGAGATCTGCTCGGCGCCCGAGCCGGAGACCTGGATATCACCCCAGCGGGCGGTATCGGGTAGCCCGGCTTTGCTCAACTGCTCTGCCGATGCCAGCAGTGCGTCATGCAACACCTTGCTCACCTCCGGCTCGCGCACGTCGAGCCCTCTTGGGGTGTGGATCGGGTTGGCAGGATCAAAAGCTATGCGCCACGCCCCCGGCACTTTTTGCAGCGCCTTGGCGATATTCTGGAAGTGCACAAAACCCGGCCCTGCATCCAGATTGGCGGTGCGATCCCACTGGCTGAGGCTCAGGCAGACGCTTTTGACTGTCGTGGCATCTTCCCCGGTATAACCCGCGCAATACTGCAACAGGTCATCCAGCAAACCGCCGGACTCAGCCAGATACACCCGGTTGTCCATGACCATGGCCTGCAGGTCGGCAACGCTGGTTTTGCCCGACTGCTGCAGCGTGCCCAGGCGCTCGACAGCGAAGCGGGCTCGTGGGCCCAGCGGCAGCGCGTCACGGCTGATGACGGGTGAATAACCGGTCAGCGGCTGAGCCGGGTTGGTCATCCACGCCGAATCATTGGAGTTCTGCACAAAATCGCGACGCGACAGGCTCGGGAGCGCCGACGCGGGGAAAATCCCCTCCTGTGCCGCAGACTTGTCAGCGTCCCAGGCGCAGGCCATACGCGAGCCATCGAGCACGATCAATTCCTGCCCGGCAGCGGGATCGCTGCAACGCGCCAGTTTGGCGGCGCTGACGTTCGGCACCACCGAGTAATTCATGTACAGCGCCTGCCCGTGGTCATCCACAGCAACCGTGTTGACCCAAGGGATGCCCTGGATTTTCTGCAAGGAGGTTTTCAACGCCGCGAGGCTGTCGGCGTGATTCATCGCGTACCACTGCTGCCAGACCCGGTCGTTGTCCAGGTTGGCGTCGCGCAGGCTGTAGGCGTATTCGCGATTCCAGTCCAGCTTGCCCGGCCACTGGACCACAGGGCCAAACACCGAGCTGTAGACCTCTCGGGTTTGCTGTCGGAGCTGGCCATCCTTGCCGGTTACCGTGACCGAGACGGTGGTCTTCTCAAGCGGTCGTGAACGGCCATCGAGCAGGTATCGGGTCGGGTCCTGCGGGTCGAGCTTGAGCCGGAACAGCGTGAAATGTTTGGACGTATCCACCGTGTGAGTCCAGGCCAGGTGCTGGTTGAAGCCGATGTTGACCAGAGGCAAACCGGGCAATGAAGCGCCCATGACGTCAAGCTTGCCGGGAATGGTCAGGTGCATCTGGTAAAAGCGCATGCCGCCGCCCCATGGAAAGTGCGGGTTGGCGAGCAGCAGGCCACGACCATTGACGGATCGGTCACCGCCAACGGCCACGGCATTGCTGCCACGTTCAAGGGCGAAATCCTTCATGCGTGCGGCAGCGACCTGGAAGGTCTGGGCCTGGGACTGTTCAATCGCCGCACTGTTGACCGGTGGCGTGGCGCCCGCCAGCGCTTCGGCAAACTGCCCCGCGCCGCCTTCGGCCAGCAAACGCCGGGTCAGCTTGACGATATCGCCCGTGGTGATCGGCCTTAGCCACCGGGCCTGCAGGCATTGCGCAGCGCCCTTCGCCTGACGGGATTCAGCCAGCGAGCGATTGAACCCGGCCACATAGCCTTCCACCAACTGGCGTACCTGCGGCGTTTGTGCCTGCCAGAACCGATCCACGTCTTTGGGGGTGTTCAGCCAGTTGAAGAACAGATCGCTGGTCAGGTTGTTCCGCTGTTCAAGGGTCGTCTGCTCGGCCCCGAAATAACGCGAGCGTTGACCGTTCACCGTGACGATTTCATTGGCCAGCAGGCAAAGATTGTCCTGGGCGTACGCGTAGCCGATGCCATAACCTAACCCGTGTTCATTTTGCGCGCGGATGTGCGGCACGCCATAAGTGGTTCGTCGAATCTCGGCGCTGGCCTGGGGCGACGGCACTTGTGCATGGGCGGCGACACCGAGGCCACACAACAGCCCCGCTAGGCAAAACTGCGGCATGCGCTTGAACTTGATCACTCTGACTCCTGATGGCTCGTCTGCACAGGTGTAACCTCAACAGACCGTGGAAGGGTTTTCGCTCACCATAAGACGAAGACCGAGCGGGAAATTTAGCCATCGGTGGACTGCCTGCAGGATCGAATTCATTCGCGAAGGCGGCATTGCAATCGATCAACAGGCATCGGATGTACCGGCCTTTTCGCGAATAGATTCGCTGACACGGGATCGTGGCCTAACCCGCCTTGTGGTTTTTGCAGGACACATGGAAATAGCCTCAGCGCTCGCCTGAGAACGCAGCGACCACACACCACCAATAATTTTTTTTCGTATAAAGATGAGGATTTTCGGCGCCCATACGTCTTACTAGGTGAGGCAAGTATTTTTAAGAGGCATGAAAAGGAATTGCGCATGTTCAATCGTCAAGCCACCACCACCCGAACGATGTTGCGCCAGTCAGCCATTGCTGCCCAAGCGCAGGCGCCTGCGGCTGATAACGAGCGACAAGGTAATGAACCGATCCGCAAGCTGCTGAAAAGCTTCGGCCTGCGCACCAGCCTGGTTCGCCTGAAAGTGCTGGACGCGTTAGTGACCGCCACCCATGAAGGTCAGCCACTGGGCGTGCGCGGGGTTCATAGCCAGCTGCTCAAGCTGGATATTCCGCTGTCGTTCCTCAGCGTGCGCGAGGTGCTCAAGCGCCTGTGCGATGAAGGCGTCATTGCGCTGAACGCAGATAAAAGCTACAGCCTGCACCCTCAGGCCGTGCAGAAACTCAATGAGCCGGGCGAATCAACTGAGTGATCACCCGGCGGCATCCGTCTCAGTGCTTGACCTTGCGGCGCATGATGCCGTTGATGACCACGACCAGCACGGCCACGGCAATCGCGATGTACTGGAAGGTCTTCTCGGTGATCACCCCGGAGTTCTGCAGATGCGACAAGCCCAACATGATCGCCAGCACCGCCAGGGCAATCAGGAGCGAATAGATCAAACGTTGCTTATTGGTCATTACCGTTTTCCTGAATTCTTCGTCGACAGCATTCATGGTTCACAAATGCGCGCCTATCTTACGCGCAACGGCCGTCACTGACAGCCAACCTGCGTATCTGCGACAGGCTTATTGCCCTCCCGAGCACATCCAGACAACGCCGGATAAATCCGTCGTGGTTTAATGTCGTCCTTCAAACGCCGCTCCAGCGGCGCTTTTGTGTTTAACAAGGAGTCAGACATGCCCGGTGAAGGCAGCCTATTACAGGCCGCAGTCGTATTTTTGTTCGCCGCCGTTCTGGCCGTGCCATTGGCCAAACGCCTGCAATTGGGCGCAGTGATCGGTTACCTGTTCGCCGGCGTGATCATCGGCCCTTCAGTGCTGGGCCTGATCGGCAACCCGGAGAGCGTCAGTCATATCTCGGAACTGGGCGTTGTCCTGTTGCTGTTCATCATCGGCCTGGAGCTTTCGCCTAAACGTTTATGGGTGATGCGCAAGGCCGTGTTCGGCGTCGGCATGGCCCAGGTGCTGCTGACCGGACTGGTGATTGGCGCCGTTGCCCTGCTGGCTTTCGGCCAACCCTTGAATACTGCCGTGGTACTAGGCCTGGGTCTGGCGCTGTCGTCCACGGCTTTCGGCCTGCAAAGCCTGGCTGAGCGCAAGGAACTGAACAGCCCGCACGGGCGGCTGGCCTTCGCGATTCTGCTGTTCCAGGACATTGCCGCCATTCCCCTGATCGCCATGGTGCCGCTGCTGGCGGGCGCCGATCACAACCTGAGCGCCAGCGACGGTATGACCCATGGCCTGGAAGTACTCGGGGTGATCGCCATTGTGGTGGTGGGTGGGCGTTATCTGCTGCGCCCTGTGTTTCGCGTGGTGGCCAAGACCAAAATCCAGGAAGTGTCCACTGCCACTGCGCTTCTTGTGGTGATCGGCACCGCCTGGCTGATGGACCTGGTGGGCGTGTCCATGGCCCTCGGCGCCTTTCTCGCCGGTTTGCTGCTGGCCGACTCGGAGTACCGCCACGAGCTGGAGTCGCAGATCGAACCCTTCAAAGGTTTGCTGCTGGGCTTGTTTTTCATGAGCGTCGGCATGGGCGCCAACCTCAGCCTGCTCCTCAGCGAACCATTGGTGGTGCTGGGCCTGACCGTGCTGCTGATCCTGATCAAGCTGCCGCTGCTGTTTGTGGTCGGTCGGCTGGCCGGAGGACTTGGAAAAGAAAGCGCCCTGCGTCTGGGCATCGTGCTGGCCGCCGGGGGTGAATTCGCCTTCGTGGTGTTCAAGATCGGCAGCGAGCAAGGCCTGTTCGACGCCCGACTCTACGACACCCTGGTGCTGACCATCACCCTGTCCATGGCCATGACGCCTCTGTTGCTGCTGGCGGTTGGGCACCTGTTCAAACCCAAACCGGTGAACATTGAAATCCCGGACGAGTACCGCGACATCAACACCGACGCGCCCCGTGTGGTGATCGCTGGCATGGGTCGCATGGGGCAGATCGTTGCGCGGATCCTGCGCGCACAAAACGTCCCTTTTGTCGCCCTGGACACCGCCGTGGAGTCCATCGAGTTCTCCCGCAGTTTCGGCAATGTCCCGGTGTTCTACGGTGACCCGCTGCGGCCGGAAATCTTGCGTGCGGCCAAGGTAGAACAGGCGGAGTTTTTCATCATTGCCACCGACGACCCGGACATCAACATCAAAACCGCCGAGCTGGTGCGCAAGCTGTACCCGAACATGAAAATCATCGCCCGGGCCCGTAACCGGCAGCACGTCCATCGTCTGATTGACGTTGGCGCGCAGGCGGTGCGTGAAACCTTCCATTCGAGCCTGGAGATGAGCCGCAAAACCCTGATCGGCCTGGGCTTGAGCCAGGCCCAGGCCGACGCGCGCATCGACCGTTTCAAGCGCCACGACGAACAGGTGCTGGCCGCTCAGCATCTGGTTTACGACGATGCCGCCAAAGTCCTGCAGACCGCACGGGAAGCCCGCAAAGAACTGGCGCAGCTGTTCGAGGCTGACCGGCTTGAAGAGGAAGCGGTCAAGGATTGAGGTTTGAGTGCAATCTCAGGTGGGAAATTTGATGCCGGTCCCACAATGGAATGCGGTCCTGTGTGGGCTCCCTGAACACCGTTTTACGTGGGAGATCGCCCGTCGTCCGGACGCCACACTGTCTCGCAGCAAACACAGGACCTGTGGGACGACCGGGGTGGCGCTCCACCTTGCTCGCGAAGGCAATTGTTCAGACGCTGAAGATGCATCGACAGGACCGGCCCTTTCGCGAGCAAGCTCGCTCCCACACCGATCCAATAGGGACAGTTGGCCACTGCACACACCAAATCTCACGCATAAGGCCCATCCCAATACCGCCCGTGCATCCCGAGTTTTTTCTTCAACTTCGTTGGCAAGCGGTGCTCTTGCTTGCTGAGCTTGTACGCCAGCAATTTCGCCGCGTTGCGCACGAACGACAGCGGCCATAGAAGAATGCGACGGCGACCGAGGAACTCCAGCTCGGACTTCACGTAGCGCATGCCCTCGCCGGCGACGCCGCCAAAGGCTGCGTAAATCCAGGCTTCGCGAGACTGGAAAACGCCAATATCGAAGTAGCGGCGAAACTCTTCAGCGATGCTGTAGTTGTGGGAATGACGGCAGACCGCCGAGCCCTCGTAGGCCACCTTCCAGCCATCCAGGAGCATTTTGGCGGTGACGTACATGTCTTCGGAAAGGATCACGTGCGGCGGAAAGCCGCCCACGGCCAGCAACGCTTCGCGCCGGTAAGCAGCAAAGGAGTTGGACATGAACGGCGTCTTGATCCCCAGGACCGGCGCGTCTTCCAGTGTCTTGATCTGCGACACCGGCGGGTAATTGAACATCCGCGCGTGCTGGGCCAGCAGGCTGGCGTCCTTGTGCGGCAGCTGCCGCCCGCACACTGCACCGATACGCGGGTCAGCGAACGGCAGCAGGATATTGGCAATGGCCTGGATGTCCTCGACATACGCGTCCTGAGTCATGAACACGTAGACGTCATAGTCAGGATTGAAATCCACCATCATTTGCCGCGTGCCGCCGTGGTTGAAATCCTTACTGTCGATACTCGTCACGTTCTCACAGCGCGAGCGGGCCAGCTCCAGGGTGCCGTCGCTGGAGCTGGAGTCGACGATCAGCGTGTCGAATGCTGCGCTCTGGGTCGCCAGGGAATCCAGCAACCGCTGTAGATCCTTGCGCCCGTTGTAGGTTGGAATGACACACGCCACTCTCAAGTTCGCCATAACAAAACTCCAGGGCTAAAACCGGATGCCCAATCTGTCAGCGAACTTGAGGGTAGCTCATGCCTTGAGGGACCACCATGGGCGGATTACCCGAGCACCTCGCTCAGAGGGATGAAGTTGACCCAGCCACCTTCTTCCACAGTGCTGTGCTCGCGCACCTCAATCAGCCCGTCAGCCCACGCGGCACTGCGCAAGACCCCCGAACTCTGGTTCTTGTAAAACACCGCGCGGCCCTGCTCAAGACGTCCGCGCAGGTACTCCCGGCGATTGCCCGGTTTGGTCCAGGCGAAACCTGCCGGCACGGGAAACTGCAGCGGCGTCACATCCGCCACACCTTGACGACGCAGCAGGTAAGGCCGCGCCAGCAGGGCAAAAGTCACCAGCGTCGAGGCCGGATTACCCGGCAGACCGATCACCGGCACGCCCCGGAAATGCCCGAACGTCAGAGGTTTGCCGGGCTTGATCGCCAGCTTCCACAGCGCCAGCTGCCCCTCTTCGCGCAGGGCATGGCCGAGAAAATCAGCTTCGCCTACCGATACACCGCCGGTGGACAGAATCAGGTCCACATCATTGAGCGAGCCCAGTGCTGCGCGGGTTTTCTCCAGATCGTCAGGCAGAATCCCCGCGTCCACCACTTCGCACTCCAGACGCTTGAGCCAACTGCAGAGCAATACGCGATTGCTGTTGTAAATCTGCCCAGGCCCCAGCGGGTTTCCTGGCTCAATGAGTTCATCTCCCGTGGACAGCACCGCCACCCGCACCCGGCGCACGACCTGTACGGAGGCCAGCCCTAGGGAGGCGGCCAGCCCCAGTTCGATGGGCCCCAGACGCGTACCAGCCGCCAGCACCTTGTCGCCGATGCGGGTTTCCTGGCCTTGCGGCCGAATGTTCTGGCCGGCCTGCATGGCTTCGATGAAGCGCACGCGCTGGCCGGCCTCTACCTCGGCGTTTTCCTGCATCTCGACGCAATCGGCACCCTCGGGTACTGGAGCGCCGGTGAAAATACGCGCGCAGGTGCCTGACTCCAACGGCTGCGGCGCCTGACCGGCGAAAATCCGCTGACTGACGCGAAGGGGCTCACCGGTCCAGTCCGCCAGGCGCAGCGCATAACCGTCCATGGCACTGTTGGGCCATGGCGGCAGATCCAGAGTCGCCACCATGTCCTGGGCCAGCACTCGCCCCTGAGCCTGGGCCAGCGGCACGCTTTCGCACTCACGGATCGGCGCAGCCTCGGCCATTTCCAGCAGGCGAGCCAGCGCCTCTTCAACCGGCATCAAGGGCTTGTTCATCGCGGGCTCACCCACGGGTTGCGCAGGGCTCGGCCTGCTTGAGGTGAGGCACGAAGTTACACGGCCGAAAACGCGAGTCCAGTTGCTGGGCGAGAATGCCGTCCCAGCCGGTGCGCACGGCATTGGTCGAGCCGGGCAGGCAGCACACCAGCGTGCCATTGGCCAGGCCAGCCAGGGCGCGGGATTGAATGGTCGAGGTGCCGATGTCCGGTACCGAGATCTGGCGGAACAACTCACCAAAGCCGTCGACTTGCTTGTCCAGCAGGCAAGCCACGGCTTCAGGGGTGCTGTCGCGACCGGTGAAACCCGTGCCGCCGGTGATCAGCACCACCTGCACTTCGTCGTCGGCAATCCAGCCCGCCACTTTGGCGCGGATCTTATACAAGTCGTCCTTGAGCAGAACGCGCTCGATCAGGCTGTGGCCCGCTTCGGTGAGGCGGTCGACAAACATCTGGCCGGAGGTATCGGTCTCCCGGGAGCGGGTGTCACTGACGGTCAAAACAGCAATATTCAAGGGTACAAAGGGGGTGTCGGCCTTGGCTTTCATCAGCTCAATCCAGTTGTAGGGGGAACAGGCCGGTGTTATATCACAGCACTCCTTTTCCCTGCTTTGGTTGAGTCCGTCATGCCTGCTCCAATCTCCCTTCCCTCTTGTTCCATCCTGCTGCTGGCCGGTGGGCAGGGTCAACGCATGGGTGGGCGGGACAAAGGGTTGATTGAGTGGCGGGGCGAGCCGCTGATTCAGCATCTGCATCGCCTGACTCGCCCGTTGACCGACGACCTGATCATTTCCTGCAACCGGAATCTGGATCAGTACGCGCCCTACGCCGACCAGTTGGTCCAGGACGGTAACGCCGAATTCAACGGCCCGTTCGCCGGGATCCGCGCCGCCCTGCCCCTGGCCAGGCATGCTCACCTGCTGGTTTTACCCTGCGATGTGCCGCTGATCAACCTTTCACTGCTGGATGAGCTGCGTCAAACCGCGCAGCAACATCCCGAGCAACCGGTCATGGTCAGGAGCGGCGAACATTGGCAACCGCTGTTATGCGTGATTCCCACCTGCCACGCAGCCGCCTTCGAGGCAGCCTGGCAGAGCGGCGAGCGCAGCCCGCGACGAATCATGGAAAAGCTCGGCGCCGTGGCGGTCACCTGCGCCGCCGACGATCCTCGTCTGGCCAATCTCAACACCCCGCAACTCCTGACTCAGATCACCGGTTGAACGCTTGAGGGGCACAACGACTAAGCTTTCATGGAACTTGCACAGCGCTTGCACGTCTGAACGTCAGTTAACCAAGAATCCATCTGGAGACACAGTAATGAAACAACGGACCCTTCCCGCTGCATTTTTGCTTGCACTGGGCCTCGCCTCCCTCGCTGGCTGTGCTTCGCCAACTGTGATCACCCTGACCGATGGCCGGGAAATCCAGGCAGTCGACACGCCGAAATACGACGAAGACTCGGGTTTCTATGAGTTCAAGCAACTCGATGGCAAAGAAACCCGCGTCAACAAAGATCAGGTACGTACCGTCAAGGATCTCTGATCTTCGTGACGAAGTAGACGTAAAAAAACCCGCTGATGGCGGGTTTTTTATGGGCTGCGCAAAAGTTGTCAGTCACCAGTCCAGGCGGATCTCGCTTTGGAATTCACGAGGTTCACCCGTCAGCGGGTCAATAAAGCGCAGACCCTGCGCGAGCAACTTCAGCGGCTTGGCGTAATCATCAACAGCGTCCTTGACGACCTGCGGGTAAAACGGGTCATTGCAGATCGCGGCACCTAACGCGGCCATGTGCACACGCAACTGATGTTTCTTGCCCGTTACCGGGCTCAGACCGTAGCGCCACAGATCGCCATTGCGCTCGCACACCTCGATAGCGGTCTCGGTATTGCTGACGCCCGGGCCTTCCTGCATACGAAAAAACGGTTCGCCCTCGACCAGGCGACTTTTGTGCACCCGGGGGAAGCTGACATCGGGCAACGCGGCGGCGATGGCTTCATAGCGCTTGTCGATTTTGCGGGTCGGGAACAGTGCCTGATAAGCCGAACGCGACGCGGGATTGGCCGAAAACAACACCAGCCCGGCGGTGTGCCGATCGATACGATGCAAAGGCACCAGATCAGGGTTATCCAGACGGCGGATCAATCTGCGCAACAGGGTCTGCTCGACGTATTCCCCTGCGGGGGTTACGGGCAGGAAGTGCGGCTTGTCAGCGACCACCAGGTGCTCGTCTGCATACAGGATCGATTCCAGCACCGGGATCGGTGTTTCGTTCGGCACTTCCCGAAAGTAGTGAATCCGCAACCCTTCCTTGTAGGCCAACTGCGCATCAATGGGGCTGCCCGCGCCATCGAGCACCCGGCCTCGATTGATTCGGTCCAGCCACTGTTCACGGCTGATGGCGCTGAAATGCGCGCACAAGCAATCCAGTACCGTCGCCCAATGGCCGGGTGGCAAATATAAAGTGCTGGCCTGTAGGCTGGCTGCGGAAAATACGGAGTCGGGCATGCACAAGCTCTTGGGTGAAAGGCGCGTGGGTGACAAGCGCGGATAACGAACGCGGCATTATCACTCAGGAATCCTTTCACCACTACGTGCCCGGCAGGATCAGATCACGCCGCAGGCCACTCGATCACCGCCACCGCCCAACGGCTTGGGCATGTCCGAGTGGTTGTCGCCACCGGCATGGACCATCAGCGCATGGCCTTTGAGATCCTTGAGGCTTTTCAGGCGCGGCGCCAGCACGGGGTAATGAGCCATGCCGTCGGCGGTCACGTAGATTGCCGGTAAGTCACCCAAGTGCCCGTCTGCATAGGGGCCCAGGTGTTTGCCGGTTTTTTTCGGGTCCCAATGTCCGCCCGCTGCTTGTGCAGCAACCTTTACGCCGTCTTTGGTCGCGGCTTCACAGCTGGCGTTTTCGTGAACGTGGAAGCCGTGGACACCGGCAGGCAGGGACTTGAGGTTGGGCGTGAACAGCAAACCGTAGGCGGTTTCGCTGATGATGACTTCGCCAATCGGCTGAGGGGCTTCTGTCGTGCTGACCAGATTCATGGGCACCGACAGCGTGTCGGCAACGGCGCTGTTGAGGGAAAAAGCGCCGATCAGGCCAAGCCAGAGATAAGGTTTCATCATTCGTCCATTTGCTGAGAAAGTTGCAAGGCAGGCCAGACACCACCTGCCAGATGAAGGGTGGTACCTAATGTTTTACCCTTGTGCCTGGGCAAAGTTCATTTCGAAGATGCTACTGGTTTTTGCCAAGGCCTCCTGAGGGACCGATTCGACCCTTCACCTGAGAAAAGCCACCATCTGATTCTGGTCAAACGGCCAGTCCAGTTCTGCGCCCGTATCAACCCGGCGCAACACCGGAATACGCAATCCATACTGCTCCACCATCGCCTCGCTATCGCCAATGTCCACCAGTTCGACCAGCAAACCGTGTTCAACCAGCGGTAACAATTCGGCTTCGGCAATTTCACATAAATGGCAACCCAAGGTGCCCAACAACTGGCATTCAGGTGGCATGGCACTGACCTCAACGACGGGAACGGGCTTTCAGTTTAGGCCCGGCCACTCGCACCGTCGATTGGCTCAATCCAGATTTTGCGGCAGCACCCGCCACTCCGGCTGCTTGAAGGCTTTGTCTGCACCCGATAGCTTCACCGAGATACGATCCAGGACGGATTCGGCGGTGTATTTGGTGGTCGTGGTGCTGATCGCGATGAACAGCAAGCCTACAACCACTGCCGCCGAAGGGATTCTGCCCGGGCGGAAGTTTTCCAGGCCCAGCAGAAACACACAGGCGCCCAGTGAACCCAGCAATGCGCCAGCAACAGCTTCGGGCAAAGGGTGGATATAGGGCGCCACGCAATAGACGCTGAACACCCAGCCCAGCGTCAACCCCAGCAACGCGGCCGGCCAGCGCAACCCGGCATGGACCTGCCGGGCAAGCAGGCTCAGGCCCACCGTCAACACCAGGCAGGTATTCATGGCGTGACCACTGAGCACGTAAATGCCAAGGCTCTCCATGGCGACGCCCCAACCCTTGAACAGAACCTTGCTGGCGACCACCAGCGAATAGACCACAAACAAAGTGGCCATCCACAGCAATGCAGAACGACGCGAACGGCTCAGCCATAGCCAGCCGGTGATCACCAGCGCCGCAGGCAGCATCACCGTGATCCCGCCATACGGGGTGAGCATGATGGCAAGTTTCAAATCCAAGCGTTTCCCCAGACAACCGATGAGTAATGGAAATCAGTGCGCACGTTCCAGGCTGGTGGAAGCGGCGCGAAAGTGTCGACGAGCGAAGGCGTTGGCCCGGTCCAGGACCGGTTTTTCAAAGCAGCGATAACCCATCCAGCCATAAGAGAGCACGGCGGTCATCATCAGCGTGGCGAAGAGCACATTGTCCAGCAAGGTATCGGGCCTGCTGCCCACCCATTGCCATACGCGCCCGATAACGCCCAACACCAGCAGGTGCGAGAGGTAGACGGTGTAGGACATATCCCCTGTCGCCACCAGTGGGCTGGGCATCGAAACATGCTTGCGGCGCTCAAGCAGGGCCAGGGCAAACACGATGACGCCGAACACGGCGCCCACCGCAAGCATCCGCCCCAGGCCATGGCCTTCGAACAGACGCAGCAGTGCGATCAGAGGGATGCCGCCCAGCAACGCTACCGCCAGCAGAGCCCAGACGGCAGGCGTCGGGATCCGCGCGCTGTGGCGGGAATAAAACAGCAGGGCCAACGCCACACCGGCGATGAACTCCAACGCGTAAGGGTGGAGAATGATTTGCAGAGCTGGAGAATAGACCTGCCAGTCGGCAAATGCATTAAACAGCAGCAAAATCAGCGCCCATCCTGCCAGCATCCAGGGCAGACGGCGCTCCCTGAACAGCAGCAACACGCTGAACACCAGGTAAAACCAGAGCTCGAAGACCAACGACCAGGCCACCATCACCAGCAACACTTTTTCACTGGGCAGCAGCAGGAACGACATGCCGATATTCGACGAACCATGGCCACTGTTGACCATGCCGGGCTGCACCAGAAACACGCCCAGGGTGATGAAAAAATACAACCAGTATGTCGGATAGATCCGTGACACCCGGTTGAAGACGAAGCGCTTGGCTTCGATGACGCTCTGAAACCGCCCGCGGCTGACAATGACCATCACAAAGCCGCTGATGATGAAGAACAGATCCACGCCCAACTGGAAGAAATCCAGCCACGCGGGAAGCAGCAGATCGCCGCCTGAATACTTCAGCTCCACGGATGTCATGTGAAACAGCACGACGCCCAGCACCGCCACGCCCCTGAGCCCCTGCAGGGAATATAGCCGCTCCATGTCACCCTCCACCCCATGCCTGAACACCCGCGAATGAAGGTGACAGTACTGCCATGAACAGCCAGGTCACTTGATAGCGCCAGCCCGGTTTGTGCCTACAGCATAGCCAAGTCCAGGATTGAAGAAAGCACTGGATGCCCAACCTGAAACCCGCGCCGGACCAGGCGCACGGCGCGACAGGTCAGGGGAAATCATGGACACTCTGCCCTTGCCTCGCAAGACAGGCTCCTGATCGGCGCACGGCGCGGCGCCGTGCACCAACAGATTGCAGAACCCTGGCGTGTAGAATCGAAGTCGATTGCCTGATGGTTTTGATGTTGCAATTCAAATGAACCTTCGGCAATCCACCAGACTCGAAAGCCTCATACGTACTTAATGGAGACACACATGGCCCGCCAAACAGCACAGAATGCCCAGGAAATATTGATGGCTGACTTCCAGGTTCTGGTCGCAGACACGGAAAAACTGCTTGAGCACACCGCTTCGCTGGCGGGTGAGCAGGCCGATGAACTGCGCGGCCAGATCAATGAAAGCCTGCTGCGTGCCCGTGAAACCCTGAAACTGACCGAAGAATCACTTCGTGAACGTGGCCGGGCCGCCGTTGTGGCAACCGAAGACTACGTACAAACCAATCCATGGCAATCAGTAGGCATCGCCGCTGGCGTTGGCTTTCTGATCGGCCTGCTGGCTACAAGGCGCTAACGACTATGGCTCTGGGAACGGAATCCGGTCCGGCTGCGGACCAGACCTCATCACCGCGACGTCTTGGCGCCGCATTCCTCGGCTTGCTGCACAGCCATGTCGAGTTGTTCGGCATCGAGTTGCAAGAGCAGAAAGCCCGCACCTTGAGCCTGTTGTTGTTCGCGGGCCTGGCGCTGGTCTTTGCCCTGCTCCTTTTGACCGGACTGTCGGCGTTATTGCTGATCGTATTGTGGGACAGCTATCGCCTGGCGGGCATCGTCGGTTTGTGTGTGTTTTACACACTGGCGGCGCTGTTCTGTGCCCTGCGCTTGAAAGCCGCCATCTTTGACGAGTCGTCGCCATTCAATGCGACCCTTGAAGAGCTGGCCAACGACCGTGAGCGACTGATGCCATGAGCCTGCCTGAATCCCACCAGAAACACTCGCGTCGTGAACTGCGCAAGGCGTTGATCCGCTTGCGCATGGAAATGCATCGCCAGGAAATCCGCCAGGAGTCGTCCAATCTGATGCATCCGCTGCGCCGGGTACGCGGCATGACACAAGACTGGCAAGGCACACTGGGCATCAAACATGCGCCACTCTGGGGCATGGGCGTTGTCACGCTGCTGGGCTTCCTGAGCGGTAAAGGCGCCAAGGGTCGCCGCGCCGGTGGCTTTACCCGGATGGTCAAACTCGGCGTCAGTCTGCTGCCGATCATTCGTCTGGCGCTGCAAGGTCCTGCCAACAAACGCTAATGGCCATTGGCTGCATTCTTGCAAGCTGCACTTCCTACCGTAATGCGTCGACTGCTTCAGGGTTAAACCTGAAGCGGTCGATAACGCGTGCTCGAACGCTTTTATTGCCGATTTTCTCTGAGGAGGCCATGTGATCGATGGGCAACCACTTGCCTGCTTTCAGCCATTCATCGATACCGCTACTGGCCGTATTGCCGGAGTTGAAGCATTGGGGCGCCTGCGTCAGGACGACGGAAGACTGCAATCGGTAGGCCCGCTGTTTGCTGACCCGAAAAGCCCCGCCACGGCTCTGCGCCGCCTGGACCGCAGCATCCGCGATGACGCGCTCAGCCGCCTGCATGAGGCGCCCAAGGATTGGTTCCTCAGTCTGAATATTTCTCCGCGCTGGATCAGCCAGCTACGCCCAGGTCAACCGCTGCCCAGCCTCAAGCAACTCAAGCGTCACGGGGTTGAAGCCAGTCGCGTGGTGTTCGAGATCACTGAACTGGGTGGCAACAGCGAGCGCCTGGCCGAAGTCGTCGGCCGTTATCGCGAGGCCGGCGCACGGATCGCCATTGACGATTTTGGTGCGGGCTATTCGCAATTGGATCGGGTGCTGGCGCTACAGCCTGACATCCTCAAGCTCGACATGCGCCTGTTCCAGGCTGCGGCGAAAGGCGGCCCGAGCAGTGACATTGTCAGAGCGCTGGCGCAAATGGCAGAAAAAACCGGCTGCTGGATCATCGCCGAGGGCGTTGAAACCGAAGCCGAGCTGCACTTCGCCCTTGAATGTGGCTCACGCTATGTCCAAGGCTTTCTATTTGCCCAGGGCGAGCGGGATTTTTTCGACACCGATGCATTCGTGGATCAATTCGCACAGCTGCGCGACCGCTACGTGCAGCGCAAACTGGCAGAGCGCGCCCGGGTGATGGACCTGCGCCAACAACTGGCGGTGTTGATGACCACCCTGCAACGCTGGGACAAAAGCCAGTGTTCAATCGACCAGCTTCCCAAGCTCAACGACTACCCCTGGCTGCTGCGCTTCTATCAGTGCGACCGCCACGGCACGCAGTTGACGCCCAACATGGAGTGGCGCGACGGAGCGTGGCATGCAGATGCCACGTACATCGGGCACAACTGGTCCTGGCGGCCGTACTTCTACCACCTGCTGGCTGAGGGCTGGCATGAGCGGCGGCTGATCCTGTCCAACACCTACCGTGACGCCACCACTAACCAGTACTGTCTGACCGCAGGGCAGTTCTTCGACAACGATCAGCGCTTGCTGTTGATCGACGTGGACGCCGTGGGGCTTTGACCCTCACGGCAGTCGCCGTACCCCTGACAAGGGCGCAGTGCTGCCCACTCGCATCGCTACCTTTCGATACCCATTCCGTTGAATTGCCGTGCAAGGTGCATCGCATAGTTGTCGGTCATGCCGCTCACGTAATCGAGCACCTGCATGATGATTCCATACTCTCGCGATACCCCGCTGGACGCGTCCAGCACGGATAAATCCAGCCCCAGCAGGTCAACCACCCGCTTTGTCTTGGAATCGTTGGTATCGCCCCGTCGCACATAATCCAGCGCGGCAGCACAGCTCACATTCAGCAGCGTCGAAAGGGTGCTGTAAGCCCCGATCTCCAGCTCGACCTTGCGCGGGTGCTGAAAGATTTCATCCCGGGCGAGGTTCTTCGCCGCAGACACACAATCCCGAACGTTTTTCTCGCACAGGTCGAGAATCCCGTTCACCTTGCCCGTCATGATTTCGTTGTGATTGCGCATGAATGCAGCGGCCCCTGCATCAACAAAAGCCGAGATGACCTTGCCGCGAATCAGCGACAACCTTCGGCCGACCTTCATGCCCTTGATGTCTTTGTGAATCTGATTGATCTGGCTGCCATCGAGGACCATGACGAGGATTTCAAACACCTTGTCCCACTCAATGATCCCCATCTCGACCCCATCTTCAAGGTCCAGGATGGCGTAGCAAAAGTCGTCAGAGATTTCCATCAGGTGGGCCAGGGGATGACGGCACCGCCAACCCTCGCCAAGCCTGAGCAAACCCGTCGCATCAGCCACTTCTTCAAACAACCCCAGCTCGGACTGGTACACCCCGTACTTCTTTTCCATGGGCCGTTGCTTGTTCAGGGCATCATCAGCGAGCCAAGGGTATTTGATGAACGCGCCCAGAGACGCATAGGTCAGCCTCATGCCCCCTTCATACGGATGATATTCCGAGGTCGTCAGCACCCGAAAACCCTGGGCATTACCTTCAAATCGCCTGAAATCCGTGGCCTCATTGAACGGCAGGTGTTCAATCAGCTTCGTTCCTGCATCGTTGGAAAACCAATGCCGAATGGCTTCCTCGCCGGTATGGCCGAACGGCGGGTTTCCAATGTCATGGGCCAGGCACGCCGTCTGCACGATATCGCCGATGTCAGAGGCAGAGTGGGTGTCGGGAATGAGTTTGCGGTTGAGCAACTCCTGCCCTACCCTCATGCCCAGCGTTCGCCCCAGACAGGCCACTTCCAGGCTGTGGGTCAGGCGATTATGAACATGGTCATTCGTCGCCAGAGGATGGACCTGAGTCTTCCTGGCCAGACGACGAAACGCCCCGGAAAAAATCACTTTGTCATGGTCAGAGTGAAAGGGTGAACGGCCCAATTCTGACTTGGGCGCACGCCCTCCCAGACGAGTGTCGTTCAGCAACTTGTCCCAGTTCATACTGCTCATGCTCGCCCTCTGACTCAATTTTCGAATGGCCAATATACAAGCTTCGTGGGGGCCAGGTCTGGTTCGACAAGGTAACGGGCAATTTGTCAGCAATCACGTCGGCCCTTTCACGCCGATGAGGACCCCGGCACTGAAGGATCATGGACTACCGACCCTAAAAGCTCGGTACGACAGCCAAGGTATTCAAGACGCATAAAAACTTCAGACCTTTCCCACAACCTTTTAGGAATGGTCCTATCGCCACATCGCAACACCTACCTAATACTCCCGCCACCTCGTTGCCACCCGCGGCAACTCTCATCTACCGCCCATTGGGCGCCGTCGACGCGTCCGACGCCTCCCGGGCCGCGCCGAGCGGCGTTCATGCAGCGCCAGCCCTTGCCGGACACGCTCATGTCTAAACACAAGCTGCGCATACTCTTGGTTGAAGATCATCCGTTTCAACTGATCGCCATTCAGGTTCTCTTGAACAATCAGGGCTACTTCCTGCTGACACCGGCGCTGACCGCAGCCGAGGCACTGGAAGCCATGGCGCGCGCCTCGCAGCCTTATGATTTGCTTCTGTGTGATCAATGCCTGCCGGATGGAGATGGGCTGGACCTCATCGAACAGGCATTGAACCTGGGCCAAGTCCGGCGAGCCATCGTCCTCAGCGGCCTCGACCAGACCTGCCTGGAAGCGCTCGAACAAACGGCAGCTCAACGTGGCCTGGCGCTGCTGGGCTGCTTGAGCAAGCCGTTGAGCGGTCCCGATCTGTCTCGTCTGCTGGGTGCTACACCTATGCCCGAAAGCTGACATCTGCACACACTTGGCAGAGTAAACAGCATAAGACGCTGTAGGAAGTTTCCTCAAATACTCTGCCTCATTCCAAAACGAAATAAACGCACATAGCGCGCAACTAATACGCCATCACCCACGGTGCTCCATTAAACATATTTCTGCACCGGACACACTTTTGTGTACTCCAATACTTTAATTACTGTAGGAAACTTCCTATATGCACCTTATTGCAGCGTCCCTTCATGTGCCTGCCTGAACATCTGAGATAAGGTGCGCGCTTTATTCGCATCTTGTATGGACCCAACTATGAACTCAGTTTTTATCATCGACGACCATCCGGTCATTCGCCTTGCCGTCCGAATGCTTCTGGAGAACGAAAACTACGAGGTGGTCGGCGAGACCGACAACGGCGTCGACGCGATGCAGATGGTGCGTGAATGCATGCCTGACCTGATCATTCTGGACATCAGCATCCCCAAGCTGGACGGCCTTGAAGTGCTGGCCCGGTTCAATCAGATGGGCCTGAGCTCGAAAATACTGGTGCTGACCTCCCAGGCACCGGCACTGTTTGCCATCCGCTGCATGCAGTCCGGTGCCGCGGGCTATGTTTGCAAACAGGAAGACTTGAGCGAACTACTCAGTTCGGTGAAAGCGGTATTATCCGGCTACAATTACTTTCCCAGCCAGGCGCTGGCTCCGCCCCCCGGCAAAGACGGGCACCCCAGTGAAGTAGAACTGTTCAAACTGGTCAATGATCGCGAACTGATGGTATTGCAGTTATTCGCGCAAGGTCGCACGAACAAAGAGATTGCCCGGGGCATGTTTCTCAGCAACAAGACTGTCAGCACTTACAAGACACGCCTGATGCAGAAACTCAGGGTCAAGACCCTGGTGGAACTTATCGATATGGCAAAACGCAACGCGCTCGTATGAGGGACCGGATGTCCACGCGCTTTAAACACTACGTTGTATTCATGGCAGGCCTATGCATCAGCCTGGGCTTGTCGACGATACCGGTGCAGGCCGAATCCTACACACTGGTCGGCCGGGCCAAGGCCGGGCATATGGAACTGTCGCTGGACAAAGCCCAATGGGAATGGATTCGCAATAAGGGCGAACTGGTGCTGGGCACCTCCGCTCCCGATTACCCGCCCTTCGACCTGACCCTGACCGGGCGCGATTACGAGGGCTTTACCGCAGATTACGCTGGGATCATTTCCAAGGCGCTGGACGTCCCTATCAAGGTCCAGCGCTTCAAATCCAGAGAGGCGGCCATCTCCGCCCTAGGGAGCGGCGAAATCGATCTGCTGGGCAGCGCCAACGGTTTTGAAGCCATGGACGGGAAAATCCGACTCTCGACACCGTACGCGGTTGACCAGCCTGTGCTGGTCACCCGTATCGGCGAGACACGCTCGCTGACCAATGGCCTTGCGGACATGCGCCTGAGCATGGTCTATCACTACCTGCCACCCGAGGAGGTGCAGGCGCTCTACCCCAAGGCCGCGCTGAAAACCTACCCGTCATTTCAAAGCGCAATCAATGCGGTGGCGTTCAATCAGGCCGATGTGTTTCTGGGTGACACCATTTCAACCCAATACCTGATCAACAAGGGTTACCTGAACAACGTTCAGATGGCCAACTTCGGCAAGCACGAGCCCAACGGTTTCAGCTTTGCGGTGGATGATGACAACACTCAGCTACTGGACATTCTGAACAAGACCCTGCGGGCGATTCCTGTGGAGGAACGCATCGCGATATCCAAGCGCTGGGGTGCCAGCGACCTGATGCTCACCGACCAGAAGCTGCAGCTCACCAACCGGGAAGAGCGCTGGATCGAACAACATCCCAACATCAGGGTGGTTATCCATGAGGCCTATGCGCCGCTGACGTTCTTCGACGCCGGTGGCAATTTTCGCGGGATCACGGCCGATCTGCTGGAGCTGGTCCGGCTACGCACCGGATTGCGATTCGAGATCACCAAGGCCGCGAGCATGACCGACATGATTGATCGTGTCAGCCAGGGCAATGCCGACCTGATTGGCGCCCTGATCCCCAGCGAGGAGCGTGAAGACAAGCTGAGCTTCACCCGGCCTTACATCGATAACTCCTTCGTACTTATCACCCGCAAATGGCCGGAAAACCCGCCGCGCCTTGAACAGCTCAACGGCAAGCGCGTGGCCATCACCCTGGGCAGTCCCATGCTGCCGTTTTTGCGCAGGGAGTATCCGGAGGTGGTCCCGATCGAGGTCGATAATCCTTATCAGATTCTGGAAATGCTCGCTCAAGGTCGGGTAGAAGGCGCGATCACCTCCCTGTTGAGCGCCAATTACTTCATGACCTCCGGGGTTTTCGAAGACCGCCTGCAGATCACCACCACCGTGGGCGACGAGCCCGCACTGATCGCCATGGCCACCTCGCGCAAGGCTACGGAGCTGAGCGCGATCCTCGACAAAGCCCTGTCAAGCATCGCCCCCCAGGAACTGTCTGCAATCAACAACCGCTGGCGCTCCTACACCCCGGCCGGCGGCAACTGGCAAGACTATCAGCGCCAGATTTACCAGATCATCATCGGCGCAAGCCTGCTGCTGCTCGGTTCGCTGGCCTGGAATGCTTACATGCGCCGTCAGATCAAGCAGCGCGAACAGGCCGAACGGGCCCTCAATGACCAGTTCGAATTCATGAGCGCGCTGGTCGACGGCACGCCTCACCCTATCTATGTGCGTGACCGCGATAGCATGCTGCGCATGTGCAATGACAGCTATCTCAGGGCATTTGCTGCGCGGCGTGAAGACGTCCTCGGCAAAACCGTCACCGAGGGCGTGCTCAGCAACGTATACGAAGCCCGGGAGTTTGCCAGCGACTACCAGCATGTGATGTCCAGAAATGGACCGGTAATCGTCTATAACCATATACAGATCAAAGGGTTAGGAACGAAAAAGGCCTCTGGAAAGACGACCTTTTTTGTTGCTTGCCACCCCAATAAAATCAATAACTTGCGGTTGCGTTTTGGGGAAGATTCGGCCGACGCATCCGGCTTGGGCACCACCATGTCAAGGTGACCGGGACTATCCGGCAAGCTATTGATTCTCAAAGGAATACGCGCTTATGGGAGGCAACCAAAACCGCGCCTATCCCCTTATAAGAATCAACAACTTACAACTGTATTTCGCTACAGCTTTTCCCCTCCCCGGCGTCCTGCCGAACGAAGACCAACCCAAAAATGAGCAGCCCGTCACCCAGCCTTGCTGAATCCGTCTGATCTCGATTACTGTATATAGGTACAGTATTATCCGAGCAGCTTTGATGGACGACGACAAGAAAGCCCAGGCACTGGCCGAGTGGTACCGGTCTTACCGGGCTCCAGGCGGATGGCGAAACCCCAGCGCCCACTATCGATACCTGACCAGGCTGGCCGACAACCTTTGGCGATCAGAAATCATTGACCCCATGGAGAGATTCGAAATGCAGGAGCTTGTCACCGGCGCGTTCTGCCACCACGTAGAAGAGAGCCCGCCCGAGTGGCGAAACCCGGCCGCCGAGTACGATGTGTTCAACGAAACAGGCGCACAGGTGGGTAGCGTGAGTGGCAACAGATATTTCTTGCACGGACCAGGCGCGAAGCCGGGCCCGATGGAGTTCTTCGCCCAGATCCATGACGCGGAAGGCGACCGACCCGTCATCACCCGCACCTACGCGCCCTACGGGGTTTTTCGGGACCGCTATATCTTCACCGAGACCGGGCAGAAATTGACCTTGGTCGAGACCGGCAAGATGGTTGATGGGGTGATGGTGTCCCGCCTGGACGATCCGGACGTTTACCGATCGATCATTGATGCCGCACTGCTCGCGCTCGAGGAAGGCAACATGGCCAGGTATGTCGCCCTGTGGGAGCGGGAGAACTTCTCAGTGTTCCGCCAGTGCTCGAGATGCTGCGACCGATTCGAGCTGCGTGAGGACTGCTCCGCCTGCACTGGCGCCGGGTTTGTTGAAGACCCGGAGTGCCCGAGCAGGCTCCCGCCGACACACTGACCGATCAGGGCACATCCCTGAAAAAGACATGGTGCCCGAGCTTCAACGTCTGTTTTGCTTTCGCCGCCCAGGCTGGCGCCTTTGGCATGGTGGTGGCGTAGTAGTGAGTCGCCCCGCCAGTCGGGTCAGGATAGACGCCATCCATCACCGCGGTGGCCACCATAACCGCCTTCGCCATCTCGGCAACCGGGATCGGCTTCGCGCCACTCAAGAACGGAAAATTCGGGTCGTTCTTATTCCAGCAGCTGAACTGGTATGGCTTCAAGCACACACCGGCGTAACCCTCCCCCCACCATGATCTCGCTTTGCCGTCGTTCACGCGGTTACGGATGGCCCAGGCAACGGCCAACATCCCGGCCAGGGTCTCGCCCCGCGCCTCGCCCCATAGCGTTCGCGCTAGTACGTCGCGATCTTTTTCGGTTTCGGTCATGCTTTTCTCCAGACGAAAAAAAGCCCGCACATGGCGGGCTTCGTTAAATAATTATGAGTTAGTGGTTATTTGCGTTCCTGAGGGCTTTGCTGATGGATGGCGCAGCAACCGCCTCCATTACCTCTCGAAGCTCTTGCCACGGGTAGCGACCTATCCCAGTGGCGGTACAGCCCTTTACATGCTTGAACGGCTGACTGGCATCATCAACCGTTTGGATGCTCAGGCATTGGCAACAAAGCACGAAGCTCCCACACAGGGACCATCGGCCTGTCCACCCAATGAGCCTGGCGCTGAGCACGTCGCTTTTACTGAGGTTTTGGCAGTAGCTATTTACATCAAATGTTTGAGTCATCACACATCTCCTTATGTGCTGGCGAGGAACATCCCAATTCCTGCCTAAAACATCTATAGCTCATTCGTTCGGGCACGTTTGGATCAATTCGCTATTCAAAAGAATACGGTTCCTCTGAATGGTCATAAGCGTGGCTTACCGCTCAATCCCCAGGCGAAGAAAACCCCGAACTTGTCGGGGTCTTGGTGTAGCTCCTGTGGCCTCCCAGTCGGACGCCGATCCAGAATATGAGCGAGCGCCATCGGGCCGTGCCGTCGCCAGTGGTCAGCGCCCGGTAATAGATGGCATCGCAGTCGCGGCGGCTGAACTGGCCGGTTGTGTAGATCAGGTCGTGCAGGATAGAGGCGCGCATGCCGTAGCCGACCAGCAAGCCGTAGATGGCCAGCGCAATGACGGCAATGACCACCAGTGCGGCGCGAATCCACGGATAAGAATCTACCAGCGCCCCGCCAGTTAGCGCGGTTAGCGCGCACCACCGGCAGATCTCCCGCAGAATGCGGATTGATGCCAAGTCACTGACGAAACCTTCAGGAATGGCAATTAGGCCGTGCACCGGGTCATTGAACGCCATCGACTGCCGCATCTCCACTTCCCAGCGGCTGATGTATCGGATGTCGGGCTTTACGTCGAACTTGCCGACGGGTGATGTCATGCGTTTTCTCCAAGCGAAAAAAAGCCCGCTAAACGGCGGGCTGGGATGGGTCGACCTTTAATCAAGTCTTTAAATTAAGCAGAAGACCATTCCAATTCAACTTACTCAAGTCAATATAGAAAACTCTAAGGCTGCTCCAATTTTCGCATCAACGCCGGTCATAATAATTTCAATACTATTCTCCGAAACGGTGATATTCGCTGGATTGTATCCACTACGTTCAAGAGCCATCACAAAACTATTACTCAATACATTGAACCCAATGAACGGATCAAATGAATTATTGACATCAGTCAGCACAAGCTTAGAAGGGTCGACATACATAGTAGTAAATGGGACCGTGGTTGAAATTTTAAAGGAGTTATGACCTAAATCAAGTGTAAAACCATCAATTCCAGCCTCTACCGAATCATCTACAACTGAAGTAGCAGTCCATTGAACCGCGTCATTGACATAAAATAAAAACTTCAAACTTTTTCCATAAAAATCAAGCGGGACTTTAGGGGGCACTACTGGAATGACTGGCGGTACAACAAGAGCAACTACTGCAGGTGGATTATCTACGTACTCACTCACTAGCTTGGCGAGGCTCACCGATGCCGGATCACTCGTTACATTGGCCAGCAATATTTTCGCGTATGAAACATTATTGCCAGACTTGGAAGCGGCAAAGGTAAGGCCAAAGTCGACTTTGTTCTTCATCAGTTGCGCGTCAGTGCCGGTCCCGCCCGTCACTGAGCCGATGAACTGCTCGACCATTTCCGCGCGACTGCCAACTTCGCCAAGACGCCCGGCCCAAAAAGCGGCACCGCCAGCGTCAGCAGTACGGTTCAATATGTTCTGGTAAAGGTTGGTGATGAATGCTGAGCTAGATACGCCAAAGCCATACTGGGCGACACCTTCATCGCTACTGAGAAAGAACCCAATGGTGTCCCGGAGCGGCAGACCGCCCGCGAGCTTTCCGGACCAATAATCGAGGCCGCTCTTGTCCGGTGCCCTCCCCAAGATGGAAACGTAGAGGGATGTAGCAAGGGCGCGCGATTCTTGGTCCGTCATGGCGGTCTCGGTGGGTAATATCCTATGATCGGGCATGATGCCATCATCAGTACCCAATAGACACCCTCACCGCCAAAAGGCTGAGTGCAGGGTGTTTTACGTCGGCAACTCCAGCACCGGCAGCTCCAGCAGGAACTCGTCAACAGTGGGCTGCTCACGCTCACCGGCCAGCACCAGGGCGAGCTGCTCATAGGCGTAGGCCCAGACCTTCGAGCGCCAGGCGCGGAACGCCTTGCCGTCATTCTGAAACTTAGGCACCGCTGGCTCTTCGGCATAGCTCACTGCGTTTTCGATGCTGTCGTATTTTGCAGCGATTGCCGCGCCATTGAGCTTGCCCTGCACTGCCCGCTCGAAATCGGCCATCACCGCAGCCTGAGCCGCTGCAACCTGCTCAGCCACCAACGCATCCCGCGCCGCCTTCTCTGCCGCAGTCATCGCTACCTGTTTGCGCGAGACCTTCACGACCTTGCGCTCAACATCCAGCGTCAGGACTTCACCGCCCCACTTCTTGTTGGTGCCCAGTTCGCCGGATACATCCTCTTCGGGCCACCATGCGGCGTCGAGCAGGCCGAAGGTTGGATCGGTCCATGAGAGGTCGAGCAGTGAGGCGCGGGCTTCGGGTGTGTCCTTCTGATCGAGGAAGTCAGGGATCGCCTCGCGTGTTGCGGTGCTGTTTTGGACTTTGATCATTATCTTCCTCCTCAGAACCACACTTCGATGCGAACGCCGCCGAAACCGCCATAGGATCGCTGGACTGTACTACCGCCAGCTCCGCCACCCCAATTTCCGCCCCGCCCTCCGTAACCAGAAGCGCCCGGCGTGCCCCATGGGGCATTCCACCTTTGTCCGTAAGCGCTTGCTGCATAATCGCCACCGGGGCCACGAACACCACCGCCGCCGCCTCCCCCGCTGTTATTGTTACCTGCCCCCCCGCCGCCGCCGTCGCCAATGTACACGGCTCCGGTTCCACCGCCGTTAGAACCACCGTCACCGCCGTTACCGGTTGTTCCTGCCGCCCCGCCGCCACCACCCAAGCCGGTTCCACCCGCCCAATTATCAACACCGCCGCTGCCAACCCCGCCGAAGCCACCGCCGCTCTGGCCGCCACACACTCCACTAGTAGCCCGCAAAGATATGCCGTCAAACGTAGCAGTGCTAGGCGAGGCAATCTGCCCGCCAATTCCTGATTGGGGAACTATGGGCGTGGATGCGGAGTATGTGACGACACTACTACCCTTTACTTTCAAAATTGCCGAGCGAGAAAGCCCACCACCACCGCCGCCGCCAAAACCGTTAGGACTCGTATCAATTGATCCTCCCGACCCGACAGCGGTGACCCTGTAAAACTTCGCTTTTATCGGTATTTGAAACGTACCGGATACACCATCAATGAAGTCGTAAATGACCGGCTCTTTCAGCAAAGAGATATATTCGCCGCTACCGTCCGTGGCTAAGCCCAACGGGTTACCCAGTGAATTACCCAGCGGATTACCGAGGCTCATAGCTCATTCACCTCTGTATAAAACGTAATGCCGGCGGCAAGCGCGACCTGTGAGCCGACATAGAGCATGTCGCCCGCCTCCAGTCGCATAGGGTTGGATGGCGAGATGTTTCCGAAAACCGTTTCGGGGATGGCTACAGTGTTCGAGAGCGTGAAAGCTGCCATCAGCTCAGAGTCGATCAGGCGATATACTGCGGTTGCAGGCGCAACAAAGGCCTTGACGATGAACAGCACCAGTGAAGATGCCGTAACAGTGCCTCGCGGGATCGCTGTCAGCTTCGACACCAGAGAGCCATTGATGCCAGCCGTGAAAAGCAGTTGAGCACCAGTCGGCGCATCGGTGCCGATCCCCGCGAGCGCAGCAGTTACTACCGCGGTGCTGGTTTTGTATTTCTGGGCGAAAATTGGTTCGTGGTTAACGGCCATGTTTCAAATCCTTACATTGATAGAACGGCAGCCCAGCGCTTTGGCGCAAGGTTTACGAAAGAAACGGTTTGCTCGTCGTCATTCACCACGAGCGCGTGGCCTGCGTGACCAACCATTGCTGGCAAACCGGCAGCCGCACCAGCAGCGGCAGCTGCTGCCTGGGCATTGGCAGCAGCAGTCTGCGCAGCCAGGACCTGCTCACTTACGTTGGTGTCCACTGCCTCTGCGCGGTCTGCAGCTGCTGCGGCGTCGGTCGCTGATTGGGCGGCGGCGTTTTTGTATTCGAGGGCCAGATCTATCTGGACGCCAATCCAGACTGTGACCACGTTGACCTGAGTCGTCCAAGGGCCAATCTTTGCCGCCCAGGCATCTGCAATGATTGGGTAAGTTGTCGACGACATCCCGCGATTGGGCGCGGTCGGCAACTGCTCAACAACTGGAACAGTGGTAACCATTAAATAAGACTCCCAACATCAAGTGCGCATTCGGAAACAGCGGGGTTACTGAGAACTATTTGAAGGTCCCGATATCGGCCAAAGATGATTGTTTCTTGCCTGGCTGGATCGCCGATAAACACCGCGCCCTTTGCACGGAGAGTGCTCAGGAAGGTCTTTTGATAAAAAACATCTTCGGTATCTATCCGGACATCGAACTGCACCCTGTCCCTGAAACCGCGCTCGATCATGCTTTCATTGCCGAAGTCATCGACATCTCGGGTGGAGAAGTCGGTGATTCCCGTGGCAGTACCAAAGATCGATTCTCCTACCGGATTGAGCGGGCCGATTGAAGCCATCGAGCAGCTGGCCACACCGCCAACCCCTGCCTCGATCACAATTCGAATGCTGGCGGTCCCATAGGCAGGAAGGTCGAGTAGCGCAATCGTGGTCTTGCGCTTCACCCGCTTGAACAGCCACTCCCACATGCCCTTTGCGGTTGGATCAACCAGGCTGATAACAGTTGATCTGACCTCGCCGTCTGTGGGGTCGGTGATGGTGATCGTGACCTGATAGCCCGTGAGTCCGAACAACGCGAGAGCGCTGACGACCTGCCCGGGCGTCACGGTGAAATCGATCTTGTTCAGGTTGGTGGTGGTCGTGCCGATCTTGTAAACCCGCCGCTGCGCCCCCTTGTCCCCCACCAACTGCGCGGCGCCCTTGTCGAACATGCGCATGGCGTTGATAGCGCCGGTGTCGAGCCACTTGAGCGGGCTAAGCGCAGTAGCGATTTCCTCCCCTGGAATGGCGGTGTTGGCCGCCACCAGAGATTCCCAAACGTGCCGATTCTTGATGACCTTGGCGCCGAGGGCATAACTCCCAGCTACCCAGTCGGTAGCCCCAGGCTCTGTCAGCGGCACGTTCGTCACCAGCATCGCGGCCGTTATATCCACCTGATCAATAACGTCCATTAATCCTCCATAGCTTTCAGGCCGACAGTCCGGATGGCGTCGAGGTGCGTCTCTGTGCGGCCCGTGTTGACGGTGGTCTGGCGTAAGTAAGCGCGCTGCTCTTTCACTTCCTTGCTCAGGCCGCGAAGCTCTTCCAGGAACTCTTCGTAGCCTTGCATCTGGCCCGATGGCTGCTGAGATGCGGCCATGCGAACCGGTCCCGCGACATCAAGCACCGGACCGCCCACCGCGAAGGCCGGAACCTGCAGGCTGTTCATCTGATCGAGGAAGTCAGTGCCGTAGGCCTGGACCGCGCCAGCGCGTATTACGTACTCGCCGTTTGAAAGCCGGGCCATGATGCTGTCGCTGGTGCCGGTACCGGGTCCGGAGACCAGCCCGCCAGAGGCATAGGCCGGAGTCTTGCCGCCTGCCATATAGGCCTTATCGCCAGCACTTGCGTACTGGGTCATGCGGTCCACGATGTCCTGATAAGTGCTTGCGCCCGACGCCAGCTGATCAACCCAGAATTGCTTCCCGCCGGCGTCAGCCTCGCGACCGAAGAGCTGCTGGTAGAGCGTGTCGACCACGGTGCCGTTGTTCGCGGCACTGTTCGCTATTGCACTTCCAGCACCGGTCACAGGCTTGGCGGCGAGAGCAGCAACCAGTGAGCCGTTCAGCGCCTTGATCGCCGCCTCAACGCTTTTGATCGACGTATCGATCCCGTTGAAGGCATCCATCTGCGCCTGAGCGTTCGCCAAGTCATTGTCCAAACGGTCCATCGCTAGCTTGTAATCGTCCTGGGCAATCTTGATCTGTTCTTCAAGACTGGCCTGGAGCCTCTCGGCAGCTGACAGCTGCTTGCCATTTATGGCATTCAGTTCGGCGACGACGTTCGCAGTGCGGCCCTGGTCTCGGGCGAAATCGTCCATCGACGCATACAGGTCGGTGTTGTTATCGCTGACCGTATCGAGCGCGTCTTCCAGGCCAGTGAAGCCGACCAGCGATCCGCCAGCACGGGCGGTGGCCAACGCCGACTGCAGCGTTGCCCGGGCCTGCGACTGAAGCATTTTCACGGCATCGTCAGACGTGCCGCGCAAAGACTTCATTGCGCCTTCGAGCGAGTTCCCAACTGACGACAGTCCGCTGACAGCCTTCGACGCGGTCGCCGACATATCGCTGAGCGAGGCGTTGGTTGCGTTGTAGGCTGCCGTCGCGGCTTTCTGCTGTGCAGCGATGGAGCGCTGAACAGTTGCGAAGTCGTTCGTCACCGCCAGATTTAGCGCTGCAGCAATCGCGTCTGCGATCTCCTGAGCGGCGACCTTTGCCGCTTCCGCAGATGCTTTGGCCGTTTCCTCCATCGAGTCGAAGGCTGTGCCTGCAGCGCCAGCAACGCTCATCAACGAATCATAAAGCGCCTGGCCAGCGGTCGAGGTGTCCTTCTTGGCCGCCTCAACCATGGACCGGAACTCATCGCGAGTACCTGGCAGAGTGACACCCAATGCCTTGAGCTGATCAGTAGTCGACTTGATAGAGAACGCGGTCTGCTCTGATTCAGTGAAGAAGGCCGAGCGATAAGCGGCCTCTCGCTGCTCAAGGATTGCGTAGGCCGCAGCCGCCTGTTCAGCGTTTGCCGTCATCGCATTGAATGTCACTCGAGCACTTTCAGAGGTGACATCGATCGCCCTGACCGCAGCCGCAAACCCTTCGCGCGTCGCTGGCAAGGCGACACCCATAGCTGCGAACTGAGCTCGAACACCATCCAGGGTATCGGCTGCTTTCTGAGTGTCTGTGGTGAAGTTGTCGTAGTACGCCGTTATGTTCTTGTTCAGCGTATCGACGCCGCCAGCGAGCGCAACCAGGTGCTCAACCGCTCGCCCGCCGACGATATCGAAGCTGACCATGCCGACGCCGATCATCTTCAGGCTAGAGTTGACGCTGTACAGGTTGTTCACAAACCCAGTTAGGTACTCAAGATTGAGCTCCTTTCCGAACCCGGTGTTGGTGACCTTGTTGATTTCGACCGCAGCAGCATCACCTAGGCCGGTAAACCACTTGGCTATCTCCTCCTGGATCTGCTCGGCGGTCTTGTCCCTGGTGCTGATCTGAATCGCCGCGACGTTCAGGCCATCAAGCACCGCGTCGTTGAGCTCGACATCAAGGCTATCGAACAGCCCGATGACCGTACCGAGCGTGGCTGCATAGGTTTTATCCAATGCCACCTGCAGCTCTGGATCGAGCGCTTTGATATTGGTGCGCTTTTTGTTGCTGCTGAAAAGCCCGCCCTTTTTCTTCTGGTACTCAAAACCATAGGATTCCAGTTCGCCATCGGCAACACCGAGCTGAAAGCCCTCATCCTTGGTGATCCACTCCCCCCCGAACAAAGAAGAGCCGAACATCCCACCGAGTACAGCGCCGATTGCTGCGCCGATTACGTTACCGATGATAGGAACTGCAGATCCAATGGCAGCACCGGCATAGGCGCCAGCCACAGCGCCGCCAGCACCAGCAACGGCGCCTTTAACGCCCGCCTTGAGATAGCCCTGGATGGCTCCGCCGATTCCGTACATTAAAGCGCTGGATGCAGCCAGGCCCGTGGTGGCCGCCGTTGTCGCGGCAGAAGCGGTACCCGTCACGGCGCCGGTGCTGCTGGTCACGGTATTGCTGATGAGATCGACCGTAGCAGCGCCGCCGCTGGCCCCCATCTGGTAAACGCCATTGACCATGGCGCCGCTTGAGCTGCTAGCAAACAAGCTGCTGATGCCCGAACTCAGATAGCCGGAACCAGCCTTGAACGCGCCTTGGACACCGCCCAAGAAACCTTCGCCCGCAGTCCAGCCAGCACCTACCGCACCGCCGAAGCCAGAAGTTGCAACGCTGTAAGCTCCGCTAACCCCGTCCCAGACGCTTTCAAGATTGATTCCACCGCCAGCACCGCCGCCGCCCAGTAAGCTCGAAGCTTGCCCGGACATCCCCCCAACCCCCAAAGAAGAGCTGAGCTGAACGATGATTGGCTTGGTAATCGCCATGTGCAGCATTTCGGCGAGGAACTGCCGGAAACTGTTCTTGAGCGTATCCATGAAATTGCCGGACTTGCTCAGCACGGACTTCCACATATCGGCAAAGGCATCGTCGATACGATCAACTGCGGCCTCTGTCATCTGCCCCCAGACGGTCGCCTTACTGCGGTTTATCTCGTATTCCTGGCCGAGCCTGGCAAGCGCGCCTTGGTATTGCGCCGCGTTTGCCGGATAGAGCGTCATCGCAGCATTGAGTTTGTCCTGCTCAAGCGTGTATTCCCGCAGCAGCTTCGCCTCGGGATACAAGCGATCCACGATCCCGCCCGCATCGGCAGCCTGCTTGGCGATCTTAACGGCATCCTGCTGGGCCTTGTTCGCCGCCAGTAGCTGCTGATATTCCTTGCTGCCAACCTCGATATTTTTCCCAGCAAGGGCGACGGTCATCGACTTTTGGAGGTTGTACGCCGCCAGTGCGTCAGCACCCTGGAGAGTGGCCTTGGCCTGGGCGATCAGATCGGCGGTTTCAGCCTGAAGATCAAACGCAGCTTTGCTGACATTCAACTTATCTTGAGCATTGAGCTGCGCGGTAAGCTTGTCGATGACCTCTTGGCGAGCAGCGGCTCCAGTCTTGAGAACCGCTTCATCGATCTTTTGTTGCAGCCCAAACTCGCGGGACTTGTCCGTGCCGTCGAGATACGCGGCGGAAAGACCAGTCGCAGAAGCGATGGTCATATCGGCCTGGGTTTTGAGGTCTGCGAGCGCTTTGGCTTGGTTCTTCGCCTCGGTGGCGGCTTCTTTGGCAGCGCTGTTACCACTTTTAGTGGCCTTGGCTGCCGCTTCGTCTGCAGCCTTCTGGGCGTCCTTCGCCGCCGCAACCTTGAGGATCTCGGCGCCCATTTCTTGGGTGAGAAGCTTGTTCTCGGAAATGAAACGATTGGCGGCCTCTACGGCGGTTTTATCCTGGGAGGTGGCAAGCTGCTTTTGCAACTGCTCCAGGTATTTCTGGCCAACGCCGGCAGCTTCCGCTTTCGCAGCAGCGTTTTCGCGCTCGGCCTGGGTGAGCGCGTTGGTTTCACCAGTCAGCTGGGAAACCGTCTCCTTGAGCTTGTTGAGTTGAGCAGCCGCGGACGCCGAGGACGTGCCGCTTTCTTCGATCGCAACGGCCATTGCCTCGGTAACGCCGGGAACAAGGCGCAGCTCGTCGGCCACAGCCTTCCAATCAACCACGATGCCGGAAGCTTGGTCTTTAGAGGCCTTGCGCACCAAATCAAGTGCGGCCTGAGTGTCTTCTGGCAGACTAACCAGCCCTGCCATCAGGCCGTCTGCACCCGCCGCGCCCATGTTACGGAGGTCATTCTCGAACTTGTCGGCCATTGCGCCCGACATCTGAGCGACCTTTCCCTGAGTATCGGAAATTGTTTCCTGAAGGCCGCGCAGAGTTACCGACTTGCCAGCCCGATCAAGTTCATTGAACCGCTTGGTGAGCTTTTCGATGGGGTCAGAAAGATCACCTAGTTTTTTCTCAAGCGCGCTGGTGTTATCGCGGAGCGTGAGAAACGCGGTGGCAGCGCCGACGGCAAGAAAAGCAATCCCTGCAGGGCCGCCAAGTAAGCCAAGCAACGTTCGACCAGTGCCAACGATTGCGCCCTGAGCAGCGCCAAGCGCAGTGGTGGCACGGGCCTCGATCATGCGAGCTTCGGCCAGCTGGATGCTCAGCTGTTTCTCAACAGCCATACCGCTGATACGGGTTTTCGATGCGGCCAGCTCTTTCTCAGCCAGGAATACTGCTGTCTGCGCCTTCTGCTGATCGGCCTGAGCGGCGAGCAATACGGCGGTAGCCTGGGCGCGCCGAGCCATTGCGTCATCGATAGCCGCCTTGGTCGCAAGCACTGCACCCGCAGCCGAGGCAGCAAGCCCCCGCGCATAAGCTGCCAACGCACCAACCGCAGCGACACCGGCAACCTCGGCAATTGTTCCAAAGTTGTCTGCCAGCACCGAAATTCCGGACGCCAGTAGGCCAGTGCCGTCAGTTGTTTCGTTGAGCTGACCGATGTACACGGTGAAGGCGTTGTTGAGCGCCACCATTGCATCGCGCACGGCCACGCCCATGCTGTCGGCAAGCAAGCCGTTGGCCTCAGCGCTCTTCCGCAAGCCCTGAGTCAAAGTGTCTAGACTGAGCTTGCCTTGTGCGCCGAGGCTCCGGATTTCCTCAGCAGACTTGCTCGTCGATTTTGAGAGCGTATCAACGATGGTAGGCATCGCGGCGAGGATCGCTTGCCAAGAATCGGCTTCAACCTTCCCAGTTTGAAGCGACTTTGAGTACGCATCGATAGCTGACTTCGCTTTGTCTGCAGAAGCCGAGTTAGTCACCAAGAGATAGCTGAAGCTGTCCATCACATCCATGGACTGCGCAGCACTTAACCCCATAGACCGCAGGCTGTCAGAAGTGCGTATGTAAAGCTCCTGCGCCTCCTCAAGTGGCCGATAGGTCCGGTTGGCAGTGGCGAGCAAACGCTCTTGGACGGTGTTGTATTCAGAAAAGCTTTTGGTGGCCAGGCCGATACGGTCGGACATTTGAGAATATGAGTCGGCAGCTTTGATGATGGTGCCGATGGAAGCGGCACTTACCGCTGCTGCAATCGCGCTTTTGATCGCACCTGACGCGCTTTGAGCGCTGGACCCCGCACGGTCAAACGCGTTATCGATACGACCAAGGCTTGTGTCCATTTTCCCAGCAGATTGCGCAACCGCTGATTCACCGCGCGCAATTTCCTGACGAAGCTGCGCCGTTGTCGCCTCAATGCGAATCAACATGCCTTGAACGTCGGCATCAGCCATGTACTTTTCTCCAGGCGAAAAGAAGCCCGCTCATGGCGGGCCTGTTATTCGTCGCCTAGTATCAGACGACTAAGTATCTGTAGTTTTCACTTTGTGCCCGCAAGACGGGCAGCGCGCGGCGCTAGATTTCATCTCCATTTGGCATTTACCACAGGGCCTTCTGGAGTCGTCGAGGTCATCAACCCAATCAAGCGCGCCCTCTAATTCCAAATTCTGTGCGGCATATTTTTCACGAAAAATCCTGTTTCCTTCCTGGATCTGTGCAGCGACGCGCCGTCTCGAATTCCATGCTTTGAAAAGCGGCCAGAGAACACTTCCGACCATAAGCAAGACAGAAACCACAGCGACGATGCCGAGAACTATCCCGTAGACCGCCGCACCAGCTGCGAAAAACCATATAAGCCAAGGCGCAAGGATCAGGACGATCAGGGCGAGCAACAGAGCAACTACCACTTTCATAACGCAACCTCCGTGTGAAGGCGGCAATCTAACACCCCTATCAAGCCGCAATCAAAACAGCAGTATCTCTACCCTGCCTTCCTGCTCATAGCAGCGACCCTGAAGCCCATGCGTGCGTCCTTGGCCACCTGAACCTTTGACTGCTTGGTTGTGGTTTCACCGCTGCCGTTGGGATTCGTATCGATCATGAACTGACGCTTTGAATCCCAGGCCATCAACGTTTCAACCATGGGTGTATCCCACGCTTGGCTGGGCGGCCATCCAAGCCACCCGGTAGCGATTTTGAAGATCAGATCAACAGGATCTACGTCGGGGCCCGCTTTTACGCGTTTCCCGCCGCCTCCTCTTTTTCCTTCTCGATTTCTTCGTTGGTCTTGCCCGCCGGATTCAGCAGCGCTTGCAGGTATGGCAGCACCTGGGAAGAAACCGCGCTGAAGCCAGCTTCGAAGATTTGCTCTTCAACCCCTTCAACGTCTTTGCGCTTGCCAGTGTCGACACCGGTGCCAGCGGCAACGATCAAAGCAATGGTGCTGATGTTCGCGTGACCCAACGATTGCATCGCGTCGATGACACCGCCGAAGTGGCGCTGGATATCGCGGAACGCGCGCAGGGTTGGCTTCAGGGTGAAGGTGATATTGCCGGCGGTTACTACAACGGTACCGTGGTCAGTCTTGGACATGGGAGGCACTCTCTAACAGATTTTTGGATGGTGTACGCCGCCGCAATGTGCGGCGACGTAAGGCGGGATTACTCGCTTTCTACTTCGTAGATTTGCGAGTTGATGCCCAGAGTGACGGTGCGCTTCACAACGCCTTCAACGCTGATGCCGGTCTTCTTGTTACTCATGACCTTCGCAGCGAAGTAGTCGGTGTTGCCGTCTACGTACACAGCCTTGATCGGGTAGTCGTAGCGCGAGCGATCAAGATAAGCCTGGACCAGCGCCAGTTGACCGGCATCGCCTTTGTCAAAACCGATGGAGAGTTCAGACTGACCGGCATCTGCCAGACCCTTGAGATGCTCTGCTCGGCCAGCGGCCAGGCCAGCGAAAGTCACGTCGTTCGTGCTGTCGCCATAGTCGCCGATGCTCTCAAGCTCGCCGACCTCGACATAGGTCAGGCCTGACAGCAAGGTGATCGCGGCCGCTTCAACAACAGGCAGCTTCGCGGTGAGGCGTGGACCGATATAAAGTCGCGTGCCAGCGCCGGTATTGATAGGCATGGGTAGTCCTCCTGAGGACAGGTGATAGAGCCGCGTGGCGGCGTGTCGGTTAGTGCTGGGTGATGATTCGGAGGGTGACGGCGCCCATGTAGGTACGCCCGTCTGGCTCGCGGTTTGAAGAAGTTCTGAGCACGCGAATGGCAACCGCCCTGCCCGTGCTCAATGGAAGCTTGACGCCGTCCAAGGCCCCAGCGATTTCGGCATTGATCCGCTTCACTTCGGACTGGCCCTGATAGTCAGACCAGACACTCAGGTACAGCAGCCGGTCTTCACGTTTTTTGCCAGACAGCGGCGAAGCGTTGCTGGCAATCTCGGAGCCAATCACGACATACGGGTACGGCGTGTCTTCCGGCACCGAGTCATAAACCGGCACCGTCAGCGCCGAGGTGAGCAGCTGGTAGAGTGCTACCTGCAGCGCAACAGATGGATCAGCCATTGCCAAGCTCCCCCGCGGCGCGCGCCAGCGTAGAGCTGATGGCGCCTTCAATGATTCGCACGATGTCTTCCTTGTTCATGTCGTACGACGGACGCAACCATGGGTGGGCGGCCCGGGCCGGGATGTCGGGATACTTGCCAAAGAAGGTGCCACCGTTCGACTTGTTGGTGTCACGTCTCTTTCGGTTCCCTGCACGCTTATCGCCGCTGTAACCCTTGGTGCCATGCTCAACAAAGCGCATGTAATAAAGGTCCTTGTTGTTCTTCTTGCCCCGAATACCAATCTGCGCGTCCAGACCACTTTTCGAAACAAACGCGGTGAGTGCCGCAGCGGCTTCGCCCGTGTCCTTCGGGATCAGTTCCTGCTGAGCGGCCAGCACGATGTTGGCTGCTTCCTGCATCGCCCCGCGTAGCTCGTTATCAAGCGTGGTGTGGATGTTCCGAAGCGTTTTGCGAAGCTTGAAATCACCGTCGAGACGCGAGCGGCGAGCCATGGTTACTCCTTGGCGTCACCGCCTTTGGCTTTCGGGTCGACCTTCGCCGCCGCTGCTTCGGTCACAGCTTCAGCAAGCTTGCGATCAATCAGATCTTTGCCGACGTCCGCTGCGACGGTGAACTCATCACCGGACAGCTTCGAACCAAACGGGCCAGACAATCCGGCCAGTGCTCGTACTTTCATTGGAAATACCTCATGGATGTGGAACGTTGGAGCACAGCAGCCGAAGCATGGAGCGCTCGTTATCAGGCAGAACCGCCTCGATCAGGTAGGTGGTGGCTTTATGTACCAGGCGCATCTGGGCAACGACATCAGAACGCGGCCTGATTCGGATCTCGGCAGTTACCACTCCGGTTAGCTGATCAGCGACAACAGCAACACGGCCGGTGGGCATGGCGATTTCTGCCCACATCTCGCCAACTTTCACCCAAGCTTCAGCGTTGCCGCCGGCACCATCGGGAACGCGCTGTCGATTCTGGATTTCACACCGGTGACGCAAGGGCCCGGCGCGCATCAGAAACGCTTCCTTGTCCACAAGAGTGCAGGCACTCCCATTGGGACTTCAGCCGCACTTACGCCGACGACGACGCTTTCACGGTTCGCGTACCAGTGACCCACCAGCAGCAGGATTGCCTGCTTCACGTCGTCGGTGAGCGCCATCTGTTCAGGCCCTTCAGGGACATCGACCAGCCGCCGATCACAGTGCTGTTGCACGTATTCAACGGCAGCACTGAGATATGACCCGATCAGGCCGTCCTCTTCGTCGCCATCGACGCGCAAATGCAACTTGATCAGCGATAGATCGATCATCACTTGACCTCTTTAACGCCGGGTTTCTTGTTGGTCTTGGACGGCGGCGCGTCCGATTCTGGCTCGTCGATAATCTCGGCGAGTTCCATACCCACCAGCGCTTCGGCAATGGCGTCGTCAACCGGACGCTCTTCGAACTGATCGAAGTTGCCCGCGTGGTAATGCGAGAACTGGCGCAAAGCGCGGATTTTCTTCATGACGATGACGGGGCAGTTGCCTGCCCCGACCCTAGTTATCAGACGGTTGCGAACGGCCCGGTAATGATTGCAGTCGGGCGATAGTGAGCCAGTGCCAGACGCTCTTCACACAGAATGGTCAGCATGTTTTTGACGAAGTTGTCACGGTCTTCGCGGCTGACTTCAACTGTTGCATCCATGCGGTCCCAAACCTGAGATGCCAGGTCGAAACCACCAACCGTGAAGGTGCCCAGCGCCTGCGCCTTCGTTGCAACAACCGGCAGACCCCACATGACCTTCGCCGCAAATGCAGCCGGGCCGCCGAAGATGTAGCGGCCGTCCGCATCCTTGAGCAGCGCGATAGCGTGCCAGTCGCGCGGGTTGAGAATGATCCCGGAGGCTTCAAACTCAGACTCGCTGGTCTGGAAGATCGCGTGCGCGATTTTGTCAGCGCGGGTGTCACCGGTCACGTTCAGAGCGGCGTCGTAGGCGGTCGCTACCTTGTTCAGGCCCACCAGGTTGTCACCGGTGCCGTCGCCGTTCAGCAACTGGCCTTCTTCGACCAGCGCCAAACCGAACAGCAGACGGTTGTTAACGTACGACTCCAGCATCGGAGCGTCGTCCATCACCTGGCGAGATGCTTGAATCCAGTGAGCAATGGTCTTCACGTTCGCGGTTTCTTTGGTGAACGTAAGGTTCGACTCAGGCTTCAATGCGCCTTCAGCAACCGGCGCAGCGCCATTGGTGAAAACGTTCTCGCGGACGTATTCCAGGGAGTTCGACGAAATGCGACCTTGCGCCAGAAGATCCCGGATAGTCAGGCGGCGCAGGCCAGGCATGAGAATACCGGCGTTACGCTGCGGGTCGATCAGCGCGCCAGCCGAAGCCGCGGTGCTGCCGAGCTGCTTGTTGAAGCTCTTCACATCAACCTTGCCGGACGATTTGCCGTCCCACGACTTCTGCAGGTCGATGGCTGTCTGCTCGGCGAAGGACTTTTTATTGTCCTGATCGTCCAGGCTGCCGCTGGCCAGCTTCTGTTCCAGGTCAAACAAGCGGGTGCCTGATTTGGTCAGTTCTTCCTGGACGGTAGCCAGATCGGTTTGCAGCTTCTTGCTGATCACACCGGTTTCGGTGATTTCTTTCTTCTGCGCGTCGAACAGCTGAGTCATGTTCGACTGCGCGTCTTCGATGGCTTTCTGGATTTGGGCCAATTCGGACATGGTTATTTTCCTACAGATGGGAAGGACTTGATGCGATCAAGGATCGCGGTGATTTCGCCACCTTCGGAATCGCTCCGAACTGCGGACTTAATGCGGGCGATGAACGCCAGCGCCTCGGACTTGGAAAGGCCGGCCGAATCCCTCAACCAGTTTTCCGCATCGCGGATACTTTCAATGGCCTCCATGCTTTTCAGCGCAGAGACGGTTGCCTGCTCGTTCGCGGGGAACGTGCAGATGCTGATTTCGCTGAGCCGCGAGACGCTCTTGAACGAGTACCCGGTCGCAATCGGGGAGATGTCGCCCTTGGCGGCCGAAAATCCGACCGACATACCTCCCACGGTGCCGTGAATCATCGCGGCCTTGAGCGCGTCTGACTGGGGATTGCCCGGTGTCAGCTCGCCACGGACATGCAGACCTGTGCTGTCCTCTGCCAAATCGAGCCATTTACCGACTGGAATTTCGTTCCGGCGATGATTGAAGAACATCGCCACAGCCCGGGACTGGGTCTTGAGAGCATTGCCGAAGGCGCCGGGCTGGATGATGTCGCCGTCGCTGTCGACCACACCGAACACGCTGGCATAGCCTTCGAAAACACCTTGCGCACCACCGGATGCAAACTTGATCGACGCCTGGTCAAAGGCCAGGGTCTTTTGAATGTTGGACATTTGCTGACTCCAGAAAAACTAAACCCCGCCAGGGGCGGGGTTTGTTTTGCCAAGTTGATCAAGTGGTATGTTTTGGCTTTGTCGCGTGGCCACCTGACCACCCGGGAGCGCCGGCCGGTTGTCGAGACGTCGCCCTTCGTTGACGGTCATGAGACCGGTGTCGACAAGCGTTTTCAGGAAGTTGGCACGGGCAGTCGAGTCGCCGCGCAGCAGGCCTTCGAGGTTGTGCTCAGCGTGGTACTTACCGACATCGGCCGGCTTCACGATCCAACGCTGCAGAGCGTGCTCCCAACGATTGATGTAAGGCGACAGCGTGTACTGGAGAAACCCGAGGTTCTGCTGCTCAATGCCGGAACCCCAGCTGGTGGATTTCTCGACATCGCCCACCAGGTGCGGCGGCACACCGAAGAACCGGGCCAGCTCACTGACCTGGAACTTACGGGCGGCCATCGTTTCCGCGTCCTGCGGGCTTACCCCGATAGCCTGGGTCGTGAACCCGGCCTCTAGAATCCAAAGACGCTTCTTGACCGGACCGCCGGCTATCTCCTTGAAATTCTCTTCAAGCTGGCCGCGCTGCTCCTTGTTGAGCATCTTCCCGTCGCCAGTCATCAACAACTGAGGCGACTTCGCACCGTTCGCGTAGAAGTCGCGCTGCTGATCTTCCATCGCCACAGCGACCCCGGCGGTCTTGGCAGCGAATGCGATGGGCGACAAGCCTACGAGGCCGTTGAAGCCGAAGCCCTTGAGGTGGAATATCTCCGAAGGCTTGAAATCCGCATACTCGGTATCGCGCTTGTAGCGATAGACCACCCGCTTGTTCTCCAGCTTTACGTCCATGTTGACGGACATAAGCGGAATCATGCTGATCACATCACCGGCGCTGTTGCGCTCAATGAGTGCGTAGGCATTGCCGTAGTAGGCGAGCTGCATCGTCATGGCCTCGCGGAACTCCAGCGCGGTCATGTACATGTTTGGGCTGTAACAAAGCAGACGGGCCAGCGGGTTATCGAGCCCAACCTTCTTGCGGTCGTCGCCAACGGTCTCGTAAATATCCAGCGGCAGGCCGGCCGTCACGCTCGAAATCAAGCGCACGCAGGCGAAAACGGTAGATATCTGAAGCGAGCGTTCGTCGTTGACGATGGAGTCGCCGACCACGCCCGACGCGGATACGGGTCCAAGCTGCGAACCTTTTTCCGGCGTAACGAGGCGGCCCCCGACGAAGAAGCTCGCCATGCGCGCCCAGAAAGGGCTACGGGTGCGCAGGTCAATGCTGTAGTCGGTATCTGCCATTACATGCTCAATGGTTTGTTTAGGAAATCATCAACGCTGGCAACATTGCACAGCATCATTGCGCGGTTGACGCCCATCAAAAGCGCTACCGCGCCGTCGATCTTGCTGGCGTTCTTTTCCTTTCGTGGGAACACATTCTCGTTGGCGTCCGGTTTTGCCGTCACGTTGCCCATCATCCAGCCCAGAATCGGGTTGCCGTCATGGTGAAAGCGGCCGCTGAGAATCGCGCCGTTGAGTTCTTTCATGGCCGGCGAAAACGTTTTGGTGGTTTTCGGGATCTTCACGGGCGTATGCCCATGGCTTTCAAAGTCCTGGGCAATCTGAAACGCGCCCCATTCGTCGTGGGGTATCTCAGTCAGAGCGACTTTGTTCGCATCGTCGAGCAACTCGTCTCGAACCTGATTGAAGCTGACCTCTGCACCATCGCAACCGGTAAGCACACCCTGGTTGAGCCACTTCTGATACCGCTCCACCACCGCCCTCTCCTTGCCGTGCTGGATCGTGTCCTCTGGCAAATAGAAGTGCGGGGCAATGCTGTAGTAATGCAGGACGCCATCGATCATCCGATAGAACAGGTTCACGCGAGCGCAAATGTCTGTCTTGGATGCCAGGTCGAGACACATCAGGCATTCCGAACCCTCGAAATCCTCGAAGGCCAGCGTCGGATCGGAGCAATCACTCCATGCTTCCATGTTGAAGTAGGCCGCTCGGGCCGAAACCCACACGTTCAAATGCTTCGTTTTGAACGTGTTTTGGAAACTGGCGTTCTTGACGGCCTTCAATTGCTGGCTTTCGAGGTACTCCTGGTACACCGACACGCCCATATTTGGGTTGGCTTTGGCCATGACTCGGGGGTCTGTCCAGTCGTCGCCCTCATCAATCGTCCAGATCCAGCCGAACAACTCATCATCGGTCACAGTTTCTTCGAGCATCTCGATGACGCGGCGGCGCATTTCGTAGCACGGACCCTCGATGTTGCTGCCCGCAGTGGTGATGATGAACATTAACGGCTGGAGCCTGGCGCCCATACCGGTGACCATCGTTTCGTACAGAGCGGCGGTATCGTGTTCGTGATACTCGTCGACAATGGCGCAGCTGGGCGAAGCACCGTCGCCAGGGTTGCCAATGACGACCTCGAAGCGGCTGCCATCGATGGGTTTGCTCATATTCGAGGCGTTAACCTCAATGCCCGCGGCCTCCATCAGCATCGGTGAGCGCTGGACCATCAGTCGGGCCGGGCGAAAAACCTCCCAGGCCTGCTTTTCGGTGGTCGCACCGCTGTAGATCTCGGCGCCGAACTCACCATCAGCAACGAACATGCCGATGCCAACCGACGCGGCAATCACGCTTTTGCCATTCTTGCGCGGCACTTCCCAGTAACTTTCGCGGAAACGGCGCAGGCCGGACCGCTTCTTGACCCAGCCGAAGGTCGCAGCCAGACCAAACTTTTGCCAAGGCTCCAAGGTGATCAGCTGACGCTTGCGAGCCCACTCGCCTTTGACGTGCGGCATCAACTGAGCAAGCTTCAGGTATTTCTCTGCCTTCTTCGGATCAAACTTGTACGGGAAGCTGGCCGACTTACTTTTGATCAGGTCATCTATGTGGCGCTGACAGGCTAACCGGACGTAGCGACATGCTGGAACCTGGCCACGAATCACCGCGCGCGCCCAGCGGTTCGCCGCTTCGACGTTCGGGTATTTGAAGGCCATGGTTATCCGTTGAGTAGTGAGCCAAAGGGGTTGGCTTCGCCGGTCTTTTTGGCCCCTACAAGTCGCGTGCGGCTCGACGGATCGAGCCCAAGCAGCGAGCCGAAGGTGACCATCTGCGCCATCGCTTCTTTCGCGGCGGTGAGCGCAGGATTTTTGATGGGCGACCCCATCGCCGAGGTGACGACAATGCCGAACTGCACGACCGAAGCCTGTGACGCCCGCCAGTTGGCGTAGGCAGTACAGAACGCCTCGACGTTATGCAGATCGGTGACGCACAAGACCTTTTCAGCCAGGAGCGCCGGAACGACCCGGGCCCACATCTCTTGTGAGTTCGGACATAGCCACTCCGGGGGGTCGATATTGGTGACAAGCTCAAAACTGGGCTCATCTTTGTTTAGTTTTCGTTTGCCGGGATTCCCGGCCAACTCCTTGCTGGCCGTGGGTTTCGGGCGACGGCCGGAGCGCCCCTTGACCCCCGGCATTCGCTCAACTCCTGAAATTCATTTTTCGCGGGCGCGTGTAAAAGGCCAAGGGGACGGTCATGTCAACGAAAGGCCTGAACTTTTGCCCCTCCCCCTGCGATTCGTTCTCATTCGCGAGATTCGCGACCAGAACCGACCGGTTTGCCCTTTTCCGACGCCGTTTTGGCCTTGTGGCATGGCCCGCACAGTGACTGGAGGTTGCCATCGTCCTCGGTTCCGCCATTTGCACGGCTGATCACGTGGTCAACCTCGTTCGCTGACTGAACCCGGCCCGACCTTGCGCACAACTGGCAAAGGTAGTGGTCACGCTTGAGAATTCGAGCGCGCTGGATGCGCCAAGCGTGTCCGTAGTTCCGGGAGGTCGTGCTGCCTGACCTGTCTTCCCGCTTGCTCCAGCCTGACCTGAGCTCGGCATGCTTATCGCAATAGCCCTTCTGGTCCGCTGTCTTGACCAGCTCAGGGCAACCGAAGGACCGACATGGGCGAGCCAATCACTTACCCTCCAGCCGGACCATCTCACCATCGACCGAGAACTCAACCCTCAGAACGGCGAGCGAGTCAGGCTCCTGGTGCAAAGACACACGGATCTGACCGCCCAGCACTTCACCACTGAATGCGTCGTGCAAGCAGACATAAGCACCGTCCTGCTTGATGATCAGAGGGCGAGCCGACAGCAGGTAACTGAGGCGAGACTGATCAGAGCGTTTCATCGGTAGCCATCCGCTTCAACTGCTCAGCAAGCAGTTGGTCAAGGTGGCGGCCCATGCGGTCATGCAGCGAGCTAGCCTGCATTCCCTGATCCAGGCGCTTGCAAAGCTCAGTCATCGCCTCGCGCTCATCGCGCATCACTTGAGCCGTGCACTGGATGGCCTGCTCCAGCGGATCAAGCGCGGCGCTCACTACCTGGCCATGAATTGCTTCAGCCCTATCAAGGATCGACACCAGCTCCGAGGTATCCACGCTGATCTTCATTTCGCCATTCTTGCTGGAGCTGGCCGAGCCCTGCTCGCGCAGATTGAAGATGGTGTCGCCAATGCGGGGCTTCAGCAGTTCATGGCCGAGCCCCCTTTCGAGCGACAGTTCGTGCGACGTGATCTGCGCATGAATGCCGTACTCGGCACGTAGAGCGCGGGCCAACAGGTCCAGCACATGCGACTTGCCAGAGCCGGTATCACCGACAACAACGATCTCGATTACTTTGGTCATGGGTTCACTCGACGGTTACGTTAGGCCAGATGCCCTGGGCGAATGCCAGTGCTCCAGCGTGGTCGTGGTCTTCTTGCATGATCATGGGGAATGGTGGATAGCCTGGCGCTGTGACTGACCAGGACTTCTTCACGAGCGCATGTCGTACATTGATGTGTGCCTCACTGGTTCCCTGCCGACTGATTACCCTGCGCGTCAGGTCGTTCGTTCTTCAGGTAGGCGTGCACCGACGCCTCGTTTTAGTTCTGCCTTGCGGCCTTCCAGTAAGCGGGGACCGGGAGGATTCGAACCTCCGACCCGCATCGCGTCTACGGCACACAGGATCTGTACCGCAGGGAGCTGCTCTAACCAACTGAGCTACGGTCCCATGAATCTATTTGCTCTTGCTGCGTACGATCTGGGCGTCCACCTGATCGGCGCATGTGTCCAGCAGGTTCACTGCCCGATCCTTCAACGCCCATAGGTCACCATTGAGTGCGAGGTCGTCCTCGCTCTCAGTGATCCGCTCACACGGGATCAGCTCAGGGGGTTCGAGCCTTACTGCTGTTGTCTTTGTTACCACTGGCTGCGGGCTTCCCGCGCAGGCCGTCAGGCAAAGGCTGAGCAGCCCAATCACGAACAGGCTTGCTGGTGCGCTTGAGTTGATCAAAGTCTTTCCTTGCCTTCAGGGCTTTCTGTTCGCTGTCTTTGAGGCGCTTATTCAGGTCGGCCCGATAGTCGGCATTGCGCTTGGCCTCGTCGCGGAGGGTGGTGATGGTGGCCTGGCTAACCTTGTTGGCTTCAATCGCTTCGTTCTTGCTCTTGGTCTCTACCGTGAGCGTGCCTTCCAACCCAAGGTATCGGTACTGCTGAAAACCGATCAGCAGGAAGGCGACCAGAGCAACGATGAGTGCAACGGCAAAAGCTTTCATACCGAATCCACCTTGCGGCCAATGAAGCGGGTGACCAGTTCGCGGATGGCTGTCACACCGAGAAAGCCAATGGCACCACCAGCAGCGACTGACAGGTTCGAAGGCCACTCCATCCACTCAATGACGCTACTGGCCGACAGCGACAAGCCACCACAGATAAGCGCCTCGAAGATCATCCGGCGCTTACTGGTTTCTTTGGCGTCGTACAGGATGCGCAAGCACGAGATGAGGATCGCCATGATCGCGCCCTGCCAGAGTGGGTTCGAAAGAGCGACCCAGAGCGCCGCCCATGTATCTGGCTTTTCAGGCATGTTTGGCATCCGGTGTCCTCCCTTTCGGGGAGCGTTAAACAAAAGAAACCCCGGCAAATGCCGAGGCTCGGAATAGGTGCAGATGGCCGGTGCTGGTCTCCGGCTTGATTCGTCTACGCGTTGGCTTGTCGGTCCACCATCGAATCGGATCCCGCTCTCTGCGCATCAGCCTGCGCATTCATCTGCATAAGATGCGTGTCTTCCCACGCTGCCCGCCAGAGCTACCCCGTCGATGGAGCAAAGGTACGATGGCTGCCGGTGTTTTCTCGTAACACCGCACTACCGGCTAATCGGTGTCCAGGCCCACCCGAAGGTCCACCCTGGCTATGGTCAACAACGCATACATGTAAGTTGGCCGCAGCGGCACTCCCAGCTCGGGGCAATGGGTGTGGTGCAGCCAAAAACGAAAAAGCCCCGCACGATGGCGAGGCTTATAAAGAGGGAGAAAGCAAAAAGCCCAACTCTAGGGTTGGGCTTTGCTCGCGGAAAAACCGCAAAGTAACGAGAAATCTATAGATCGGGACCGGGGGTGTCAAGCTGCCTTTCTACGGAATTCCAATGCGCCGTCGATCCAGCCAACTCCGACCTTCCATAGCTGCCTGGTCTTCTCCTCGCCGAACTTGAGCTTCTTGCCAACGGCGAACAGTGACGTGTCGCGAGAGGTGTAGTAACCGATTATCACCTTGCCTGACTCTGGGTACCGATCACGAAGCCGACCAACCAGGGAATCAATGAGCAGGGCCTCGTCATCGGTAATCATGGGGTCAGCAATGTCATTCTCGCGAGAGGCGCAGCACGACACGCCCGAGCCCAGCACTACCCAGCGGCCCCAGTGCTCAAGCAAGTTTTCTACGCTACGTTCTTGGCGGCTATAAACAGTCATTGATCAATCCCCTGTGTAATTCGAGCCACCGGCACCGCGGCGGTTGTTCTGTTCGTATTGTTGCTGCGGGCCTGACTGCTGATCGACCAAGGCCAGCTCGCGTTCCAACGCCCGAAGCCTCATGCCCAGTTGCAGCACCAGATCAGCCAGCGGCAGCGCCTCGCCCGTTTCGGCACAGACCCAGCCCGAGGCATTGCAAGTGGCGCAGTCCATCTGGTGAAACACGCCGTTTACCAAGCCGGTACCGCGACAGTCGAGGCACTCTCGGAGCGGCTTCATCACCTTGCGGAAGGCTGGGCCGTGGCTCTTCTTCACTCGCTTGCCTCCATTAACTGGGCATGGATCACGTTCAAATCGATTTTGCCGAGGTCGTTGCTGGCCGGTATCACGATCTCCCTGCCAGAGATCATATGCAGCTCCAGAATCCAGCGGCCACCGATGCCCTGCACCATCTGCATCGAACTGATATCGCCTGGCTGGACTGCCAGCTTTCGGCGGGAATCGACCATAATCATCATTTTTAAACCTCGCCCTTAACAATGTGCGGAATAGACTCGCAAGCCACGTATTTCAAGGCCTGCACGTCATTTTGCGATTCTTCATATCTAACACCTGTCTGCCCGTGAATGGATGCGAAGCCACGGCTATCTAACCATTCGTGCCACTTCACCAAAGCCAATCGGCGCTGCTCGGTGGCCTGGGTGTTGATGTAGGTGGAGGTGATCTTGCCGAGGGAGTGGTTCAGCAGCATCTCGCCGATGTGCCCGTCGATGCCGATGTCTGTCCAGGCAGTCCGGGCAACCTTGCGCAGATCGTGGCTCGACCATTCACCGCGACCCAACCGGGTGAAAACTGCGCTTGCTTGGTTCTCGCTCAGTGGCAGCCCACGGCGATTCGGGAACAGGTAGGCACCTTGATAGCCGCTGTCCAACTGGGCGGCGCGGTAACGACGAAGCAGACTGCATACCTGGTCAGTCAGCGGGAGACGGTGCTCGGTCCGAGTCTTGGTGTTCTCAGCCGGGATGAACCATTCGCGCTCAGGCAGCGCGATATCGGCCCAGCGCGCCAGACGGGTTTCGCCTATGCGCGTCCCGTGGCAGAGCATCATCAGGGCGAGCATGGCATCGGCCGGGGCTGGGTCGAACTGTCCGGCCAGCAGCGCCAGGACTTCGGGAATCTGGACGCCACGCAACCGCGCGGCCTTGGGTGCGATGCGGGCCGTGGTGAAGTGCCCGAACTTCATGTCGGCCATTGGGTTCGACGGAATCAGGTCAAGCTTGGCGGCCTGCCTGAACGCAGCAGACAGCAAGCGATAGAGTTGCTGCACATAGGACAGCGACAGAATGGCTTGGACTGGCCACATCAACAGCTGGTCGAGGGTCTGAGCGCTGACGGCACGGATTGGAAAGTCAGCAAGACGCGGCTTCAGGTGGCAAGCAATGGCCGTCTTGCCGCCCGCTTTACGCTTGTCCGACAGTGACCGGTCACGGGCCATGCGGTCGCCGTACCAGTCGAGCAGGTCACCGACCGTGTGCCAGGCTTCAATGGCGGTGCTGGCATTGGGTTTGAGAACAAGGCGCTGACGCAGTTCTGGCAGCAGCGTCAACACGGCAGCAGCCTTCAGGTCTGGATACCCAGCAATGCGCCGCCATGAGCGCTGCACAACCAGATACCAGGAGCCACGCGCCCTGCCCTGACTGAACCGGAAATAAAGCCCAGGGTGACGAGGGTCGCGCAACGTATCGACCGACGTGTCAGCGGACTGCCGGCGGATCTCCGCGTCTGACAGGTTCACGGTGGCGGTTGTCATTCAGAGGCCTCGGCGTAGTCAGAAATGCGAACGCGGACGGCACCGCCCTTGATGGTCTCGGCGCTGATCTGCAGCTGAGTAACAAAGCGGCTGTCGTCGATGCCCAGGGCTTGCGCCACGCCGTCACGACCCGACTTGAACGCGGCAATGCAGTTGTCATCGTCCCGCCGGCGGCGATCTGGCGGAATGAATTCGAGCGACAGCAGTGCACGTCCTGTGGGAGCGGACAAACCAGCCTGGTGGCACAGCAGAAAGCAGGCGCTGCGGTACGCTTTGGCCGCACGGCTCTTGGTTGCCCAGTGCGTACGCGCGTTGGGACTGAGAACCTTAGGCGGCCAAGGCAGCATCAGATCGATCATGCAGCCCCCTTCACAGTGAGAATTCCCACCCTGATCAGGGCTTCGTGGGTTTCAGCAATGGCGCGCGGCATGTCCTGCCAGTCAACCTCACCCGCGGCGCGACCGTCGATCACGTCGTGACATGCGCTACAGGCGTAAACCGCGACAGTGTCGAAGCCCTTAATACCCATGCCTTTCTGCCCACATGGCAGGTGCGCAAGAACGGTGGTTTCCGGGTTGTGATTGCAGATGCCAGGGATTCGGACGGTGCAGTCCTGGCCGTTGGCCGAGGCGCGAAGCTTCTTCGACGTCACGCGCATACCGGCTTCCCCGTGACGACATCGATAACTTCGTAGGTGCTCGGCCACATCCACGCACCGTAGCGCTGAGCCATGCCGGAATCGGCGAACAGTGCCAGGGCATGATCAGGCGTCGACCCAAGGTCAACCTTGAACGAGCAGCAGAACACCGCAAAGCGGTAGGTATCGATCTCCGGAACAGCCAGGCGGCGATCAGGCACGTGCACCTCCACGACCGGCGCGCAACTCGGCCAGCGCTTTGTTTCCAACCTCGGGTGTGGTTCGACCCTGGGCGCGCTCGGGCAATGCCAGCGGCATCTTCTGCAACGGCTCGCCCGCAATCATGCGGCGGATAGTGATCGTGTAATTGCGGTCGAACAGCTTCAGGCTCAGCGACGCTTCCAGCCGGTTCAGGTTCTGGAATCCGCATTCCTTGGCCGCGTGCCATACCGCGTCGTGAGACCAATTGCCTTTCCCTGCCATGGCGGGGTGAGCGTTGCGGCATGCTTCACGATGCGCAGCGGCCAAGGGCGGAATACCCAGTATTTCCGGCGTTGGTTGGCACATGCCGATGAACCGGCCGACGCTTGGCGCGAAGTCGGTTCCAAGCTTGCGGCATTGCTCGATCCCGAAGCGAATTTGCTCGATTCTGGTGATTTTCTCGGCCATGAACGCCTTGGTCCAAGTGACCTTGGCAGCGCTAATGGCCTCCTGATCCGGCCACGCCTGCTTCCACGCAGGGAAGATCGCCATCAGCTCGCGAAACAGAGCATTGATCACTTGAACAGTCCCGGCGTCAGCCTTGAGTGGCGCGACTTCACTCGGCGGAAGGTTCGGCAAGGTTTGCAGCATGCTCGTTGCAGATTTCATCACAAGCCCCCCAAGTCATCGCCCCAGGCGGTGTCGTCAAAATCAGGTTCCTGACCCTTCCCGGCGGCCTTCACCCGCTCGCGCTTCACCCAACCGACAAGCCGGTAGCACCAGCCAGCAGGCGAGTCGAAGGTGTTGGGTTTGGCGACGAAAAAACCCTTGAACTTGCGAACGGCTTCGTCCGGAACACACCCGGCGGGCAAGCCGGCGATTGCAACCTGGTCAGCGAGGGACTTCGCGTCAGGCTCCCAGGCAGCGAACATTGCAAAGCGGCGATCAGGGGCTGAGCCATTTGCGGCGGCTTGGTCTTGCCGTTCAATCTCGGAATCCAAATCACGCTGCAGCTGCTCTTCGGTTCCCTGATGGTTAGATGATGTATTGGGTGCAGCTGGTGCACCCCGTTCTGTCTCAAGATGCACCCCGTTCTGTTCTGAGTTGCACCCCGTGCCGTCATCTGCACCCCGCTTTGAACGGGGTGCAGCATTTGCACCCCGGACTAGCTGGAGGTCATAAACTACTGGGCGCCGGTCATGGCGCTCGATGTAAACAGCAGCCAGCGCCTGATTGCCGCGAACGATGAATCCACCCGCCTCCAGAGCATCCAATTTGTAGCGAATGGTGCGCTCAGCAAGGCATGTGTCTTCGGCCAGGGTTCTAGCCGATGGATAAGCACCGCGACCATCTGCACTGGCGTAGTTGCCCAGGCAAAGCAGTACGTGGCGAGCAGTTGGGTCAGAAAGTTCGGTCTTGGCGATCTGAAGCGCCCAGGCCATAGCTTGAACACTCACAGTGCAGCTCCAATATTTTTTTCGGCAAGCATGACAAGGCCTTTCGGGGTTACGAGAGGTTGAAACGCTGCGCGCTCTACACCCGTTTCATGATCCGGCCGCAGAGAAGTGACTTTGTGGATCAGCAGCCCGGACTGGATACGCGGCTCCATGGCGATCCATCGAGTGGAATTACCACGTCGGTAGATCCAGCGATTCTGCTGAAGCCAGTCGAAGAGCTGTGCAGGACGGATTTGCAGTTGCTTAGCCGCGTCAGTGATGCAGATCGCACCACCAGCACCGGCCAGGCGCCGAATCGCGGCCACCTTCGGCGCCTGTCGCTCAATGACCTGCAGCAGTTGCTGGTTTTCTTCTGCCTGTGCCGCAGCAAGCCGCAGAGCTTCTGCGAACGATGCGGGAATCTGGAATTTTCCGATCACCCGACCTTCGAGTTCGTGCCAGCGGCGGATGACCTTCATGCGCAAACCGGCGCTGTAGCCAGTCAACAAGCAATCGGTGTGCTCGCGGTCGAGCAGGTACTCGATCTGCTGCCTGTTCTGGCCGTCCAAATAGATGTGCTCAAAACTGAGTACATCTCCCTTGAGGTCCTGAACCATGGCGATTACATCGCGCTTCACATTCGCGTGACGCTTATCGGTCAGTTCCGCGATCTCTCGCGACGACATCACCTGACGCGTCAGATTTGACGCTTGGTGCAAAGCTGACGAATCAGCCCTGCTATTGATCGGGGTGGATATGGTGTGCATAATCGACCTCACTAAGTGTTGTTGAAGAAGCCGGGCCGTAATCCCGGCTTTTTTGTGTCTGCGATTCGGTACTGGATGAATCACCAGCCAATCCGCTGTACTACTGCCGCCCTTCTATCGCGCTGATAATTGCCACACACCGGACGCTTTGTTCCCGTAGGGGCTGACTTCAAGCGGCGGATTTTTTGGGGTGGGCTTCCGCCAGCAGCCATGACGCATCGAAGGGCTTTCCATTGCCCGATGCCAAGCTAGAAATTCGTTCTGCATAGCGCGTCTCACCGGTGTACTCAGTGCGCGGCAGGCATTCGGCAGTCAGCCATTTGTAAACTGCTCGCGGGGTCAAACCGCAGGCCAGGGCAACCGCAGGAACGCCACCGGCGTCATCAATCGATTTCTTGAGCGGGCTCATGGGGCCTCCGGGTCAAATATGAACTTGCAGTACATATTATGTCGGAACTGAAAGTACATGCAACTGCATGCGATATTGAACCTATGGTTCAGATAGAAGAAATCCGCACAGCCTTCGTGGCTCGCCTCAAGAAATCCCTTTCAGCTCACGGCATTGACCAGTGGGGTGCAGGCGCTCGGCTGGCTGAAATAGCCAAGGTCACCCCAAAGGCGTCGAGCAAGTGGCTGAATGGTGAGTCGATGCCTGGCCCTGCGAAAATGCAGGCCATCGCCAATGCACTCGAGGTAAAGATCGAGTGGCTCCAGCATGGTGCGGGCGAGGATCCAGCGCTTTCGCAGATCGCCAGGGCCGATAAACCAACCGCCACGGATAAGCAATCTGCTTCTGATATCGTTCGCGACATGCTCGCCAAACAGGGCAAAGGTCTTTCCGAGGATGCCCGTAGACGATTACTCGCGGCGGCCAGCGCTGAGGATGGTGGCGGCGCAATCGAAATCGACTACTACCGCCCCGGTGTTGCCGGGGATGAGGTGTGGATTGCGCACTACGACGTCCGCGCGGCAATGGGCGGCGGCCAGATCCCGCACGACTACCCAGAGATGCTCCAGGACGTGCGCGTCAGCCCGCAGCATTTGCGTGAGATGGGTGTCGAGTTTACTGAGCACTTCCATCTGAAGATGGTGACAGGCTGGGGCCAGTCGATGGCCCCGACCATCAAGCATCGCGACCCCCTACTTGTGGACATCAGCATCCGCGAGTTCTCCGGCGACGGTATCTATATGTTTTCGTGGGATGGGCACCTGTACATCAAGCGCCTGCAATGGATGGGCGACAACCAGATCAAGATGATTTCGGATAACACCAGGCATCCGCCAGAGACGATCAAGGCCGATGAAACGTTTATTCAGGCTCGGGTGCTGCTTGTGTGGAATGCCAATCTAGTTTGAAGGGTTTAAGTATTCTGCATTTTTAGATTTTGGCCTGCCATTTGGAAGGCTTTATGGGGATGGACGGATATGGCCAACACTAAAGTTTTAAAGAAAGAAACCGAAAAACAGCTATCCGAAAAAAAATTCACGATTTCGTACGATGCAAAAGAGAGTTCCTTGTCTGAGCATGAGATAAGTGCAAAAGATCTCGGCGAAGCGATTTTGGGAATGCACAACCTTATAGAAGAAACGGCAAAAATTATAAGCAATGGATCTGCGGATGTAGCGCTTAAAGTCACTACTCCGGCGAAAGAAGGTTCGGTGGAAGTAGTATTTGCACTGCTCGCGGATCCCGTGACCGCCTTAAAAGTTCTATCTATCCTTGGATTTGCTACGCCTGCTGTATCATTTGTAGGCGGGTCACTTGTAGAGCTTGTACAGCAGATCAAAGGCAAGAAAATCACTTCTGTAACTATCGAAGGCGACAGTCCGACTGCAGAGGTGATGACTACGGAGGGACCGATCAAAGCGGACAAAAATCTTGCGAAATTAATTACCAATAACAAGATTCGGGATGCATTACATAAGGTTATTCAAGCACCTTTGACTGGGAAAAAGGATGCTAAATTTAAGGTACTTGAATCAACGAACCAGCCAATAATTTCAATAAAAAACGAAAATATTGATGATTTCTCTAGGCTGCCTAAAGGGACTCTAGAGGAAGTTACGGTAACAACTGAAATTGTACGCGGCTCGTTTGCACAAATAAACTTTGAATCTCAAAAAGGTTGGCGCATACGGAAACATGACGGAACAGAATTTCCGGCCACAGTCAAAGACCGTGAATTTTTGGACAAAGTGAGCAGAAACCAAAAGGCTTTCCAGAAAGACGACAATTACAATATAACCATTGAAACAACCACTACTTCCAGAACGACACGCTCAAGTATCGAGCGTGCTATACTTAAAGTGGAAGATTGATTTTTTTAACGCCGGTAATGGAGGGCGGCTCATTGTCTAATTGGAGCCAGCAAGATATCGCACTAGGCTTGATCTATGTTTTTATGATACTCCTTGCCCCAGGAGCGTTTAGACTTGGCCGCCTATCCATGCGCTACTTCTACCACCGCTATTTTTCCAGTGAAGACATATATGTAACTTACCAAAGAAATGGAGTTGTAACTAACAAATACAAGATACAAAGAAAAAAGAACGGGTCATTAGTAGAGATAGACCTTACTACAGGTCAGCGGAGGGCAGGCCATGAGTAATAATGATAGCCCTTCATCTACAGATAGAACGGGGCTAACCGCCACGGTTACAGGGCTTTTAGTTTCGATCAGTGCTTTTTTCAGCGCTGATATGTCAACAGAAGCAAAAACGATCATTCCTGTTATAGCGGGGATCATAAGTCCTTTCATTTCAGCGGGGATATCCAGGCTTCAGCGCAAAGTAGAGCAGCCCTCAGAGCTGACTGACTTTCTTACTGCGTACGAGAATGATCTAAAATACACGAAGACGATTCTCAAGGATCCGAACCTCAGCCCTGCTGCCAGAACGGCTTTAGAGCAGAAATACTCAGACACGGTCCTGATGATGGCGACCGCGCATCAGGATTTCCGCTCGAAATCACTTGGGATCATTACTGCAGCCAAACCAGAATGATCTAATTAGTGCAGCGCAAGAAGCCTGCCAATCGGCAGGCTTCTTTGCGACCATCAGAAAGGCGCAGGCTCATCTTCTGGCGCGTCGGCGGCCTCGAGGGGCCGATACTTAAGCGGGATCGGCTCCCACCTCACCGTGACCGCGCCGTCATCCTCGAAAGTCATATCCAGCTCATCAGTAGCGGATAGCACGCCCATCACTTCCTCCCACTCCCTGTCGCCGTCTGTATCCAAGCGGTGAATCGTCACCCAGCGCTGCACCTGAGCGACTGGGTGGTTAATCATGCCTGACACTCGCAACCCCAAGCGCTCTACCCCAGACATCTCGACTCGTAATGCTGGTTTCGCCGCCAACTGCGCCATGCTCATACACTCCTCCTTTGCTGTATATCCATCCAGTTGTTAAGGAGGATAGCGAACCATTGGTTCGCGGTAAATCCCCCTACAGGCATAAGTTCAATTTCCATCAAATCTGTACTTTCCCTGAAATATGTACTTTTGGTACTTGACTCAATATGAACCTGTAGTTCATATTTCACCCGTCGCAGCGACATACCGCAGCGAAGGGGCCAGCGGCCTCGCCGCTCTTTAACAGCTAGCGCAACACAGCAATACCAACAGACCGCATTGCCTCTACCGGCGACCGGAGATCAGACAGGCGAACGAGGAAAGCCTGCCCACGACAGGGAGCAACCTGGACGGCTGATCGATGACGAAATGTCAGAACCGCGAGAACGACCCGGCACGCAATGCGCCCCGCCAACCCGGCGGTAATGGGATGGAACATTTCACTGCATGCCCTTGGCAACAGGGGCATTCGGGAAGTTAACCAGGAGTACCAACAGGAGCAGCACGATGGATTCGACAATCACTTACGGCGGGTGGAAAGGAAATTTAGGGCAAGGGCTGGCACCGAGAGAGCTTCAGTTCGTTCTCTCGGTTGCCCAGGGCATGACAGCAAAAGAGATCGCCCAGATGTTCGGCGTTGCGCCGGGCACCGTAGTTAAGCGTTTGTCGAACGCCATGTTCAAGCTTGGAGTGAATCGCCAGACGGCTATGGTCGCGGAATGTATGCGGCGCCGGATTATCTCGCCGGTGTGCGTAGTGCTGGCAGCGGTGATCGCCATACACGCAATGATCGATGACCAGCCAATGAGACGGGAACGTCGGTCGAGCGAAAGGCGCATGACTGATATGCGCCCTGCTCGACGCGCTGAAGCGCTGGAATTGTACGGCTGAGCCTTTCACTTATGCAGCTTGGCAACAAGCTGCATCGGGAAAGCCCCCCCCCCAACACTCGAAGGTATCCCCATGTTAGGCAAATTTTTCGGCAAGAAATCGGGCGAAGCGCGCGCCGCTGTCGCAGTCATGACCAATCGCGACCTGATGCAGGCCTGCGTCTACGGCTGCTTCTACGTAGCCGCTGCTGATGGCGATCTCGAAGCGGCTGAACTCGACAAAATCGAGAAGCTGATCAGCAACGCACCGGCGCTTCAGGGTTTCGGCTCTGAACTGAGCAACACCATCGACCGCGCCAAGAACGACTTCCTGAACGGCGGCCCGCGCATCCTGCGCCAGAACGCTGAAAAGGAACTGAAGGACCTGGCACACAGCGCTGATGACGCCGCCACGGTGCTGAACTTCATGCTGACCGTTGCTGAAGCTGATGGCGAAATTGAGCCAGAAGAAACGGTCGTGCTGGAAAAGGCCGCCAAGATCCTGAACCTCAACCTCAAAGACTACCTGTAACGATGCTGGGCGAGCTCAGCAGCAGGGTTCGCCGCTGGGCTGCCTTCGGGTTGGCAGGTGGTGTGGTGTTCGTCGACTCGGCCAGTCGCATCTTCTCAATGGTTGGTGACCTGATCTTGGTGTCACTGCTGTTGGTTGTGCTGATGGCCGGCAAGTCAAAGAAAGGGTGATGACATGTTCAAGTTTTTGTCCAGGATCTTCGGCCGAAATCCAAAGGTAGCACCGCCCGTAACTCGGCCCGTCACCGTTGAACGGGCGCCACGCGGAACAGTGAGCAACCCCGGACGCGCAGCCCGGAGCGAGCCAGTCAGGGTGTCGACGGTGAGCCAGCCTCAACGCGATTACATCCTCACCAACCCGCTACACCCGCTGAACCCAACAAGCCAAGCGATTTACAGTGCGAGCGACGACCCGCCATCACGCTCGCACTGTGGCGGGTACAGCACCGGTGACAGCTACAGCAGCAGCTCAAGCAGCAGCGACAGTTCGAGCTGCTCATCAAGCGATAGCAGCAGCTCTTCCAGCTCCAGCAGCGACTGAACAACCAGCGCCACGTCAGCCTGACGTTAACTGCCCGATCCTCTCAACGAGAGCGCATCGGATATCGCTCGGCCCAAGGCGTGACTGCGGGATGGCCATCTTGCCCCGAGCCCAAGCTGATTTTGCAGCGGCGAAGACGGGCGACACCCAGGGATTCGAGCGATATCCGATGCGGATGAGTACACACCGCGCAAGCGGCCCCCTGCATCAACGCAACAATGCAGAAGCGGCGTGGAAAGCAGACACGCAGCGCGACGAAGCTCCGAGCGCACCTGAACGACCGGAGGCATGGTATCCGCGCTTATCGATGGCGGACTAAGAGAGATTGGCGGAACCATCGGGGCCATGACCGACCGCAGGGAGAAAGGCTTTGTCGGCCTCTGAGGATAGCCAGGGTAGCGACTGGCCTTCTGCATCATCTATTCAAGAGCAACGCGATGCTGCGAGCGCCACCGTGGGAAGGCATTGGGGATTTCAATGTGATCAAGCCAATACGCACGGAATCACGCAGACGTGGACCACTTACGGCTAAGTGGAGGCCGAGCCACTGGGCCATATCAGTCAGCAACGACGGGGTGAAGCGCCGTGACAGCCGGAGAGACGGCACCTATTTCCCACCGAGCACCATCCCCTGAAGGACTAGCCATGAATCAAGAAATCTTGCGCAGCCTCGCAGCCCTTCAGGGCATGCAGATGCGATTCAACACCTCGGCGGCCGACATGTATGCAATGACCGGCCGCGACGAACCTGTTCGCACGATGCGCCATGTGGTGGTGCCCTGCGGTAACGGTGAGTTCAGCATCGTGGACCGCACCAGTGACCGCACCAAGGCAATGTGCATCGGCATCGACAAGGCCGTGCGGTTCGCCAAGCGCTGCGATGAAGCGCCTATTGTTGCGGTGAAGCCAAAACCGCCTGTGACTTTCGGGGTGTTCATGCTGCGCTGGACCGCCTTCTTCTGCGTAATCCTCGGCCTGTTCGCCTTCTTCGGTGCGCATTCATGATCAGCATGGAGCTGAGCGGGGTTCAGCGAAACACGGCGATATCGGCTGAGCTGGCAGCAGCCATGGATAGCTTTCTGGCCCGAGGCGGCACGGTGTCCACGCTTCAAGGCTTTGTTCAAACGCCAAAGCCGCCGGCCGTGCCCTACGGGCGTAAATTCCCGGTAGCACCGAAGCCCAAGCCGCCAGCCGAGCCTAAACCGAAACGCGCTGCAACTGTCCCCCGCATCCAGATAGGCCCGGACATGCAGGAGAGGCTACGAGCTTTGGCCCCGACCATGACCAGGTACGAAGCGTCACAGGTGACGGGCCTCAGTCATCATCTGATATCTCGGTTCGCCAGAGAGCATTCAGTTGAGTTCAAGCGACGCGACATGTCGCAGAACTTGAAGCCGCCTGTGATCGATCCGGTGGCGGACGCCATGAACGTCGTCCGGATCAAAGATGCATGTGCTCAAGGCCTTGCCCGCAAACAAGCCGCCGTGGCGCTCGGATTGAGCCGCACATTGGTTGAGCGCCTTATTGCTGACTACAGCATTGATTTCCCGAAACGCCGCACCGGTCAACGCCGGTGAAGCGCATGCAGTCCCGCTCTAACCAGCGCCGCCGACCACTTCAACTGACCATCCCACCCAGCAGGCTCACGCCGCATCCGGAGAACCGCCCATGTCCACAGCAACTGACACCGCCGAATTCCTCGAAGAACTGAACGGCGGCGCGTTCGCCAGCCAGATTGGTCACGCCCTTTCCGAAGTTGCCGCCGGTGTCGTTGACCATGGCAAGGCCGGGAAGCTGGTCATCACTCTGGATTTCTCCCAGATCGGCGAATCCAGCCAGGTGAAGATCAAGCACAAACTCGACTACAAGGTGCCGACCAAGCGCGGTACCCGGAGCGAGAACACCAGCCTCGATACCCCGATGCACGTTGGCAGCGGTGGTCGTATCTCGTTGTTCCAGGAAAAGCACGACCAGCTGTTCAGCCGCGACGAAGCACCAATCAAGCCGCGCACCTGATCCCCGCTCTACCCCTTCCCCACAGAGACCTGAAATATGTCCCTTACTGCAGAAGCAATTCAACTGATCACCGATAACGCGATGATCGCCACCGCAAAAGCGCTGGATACGAACAACCCCGTCGTGGTGCTTCCAGCGGGCGCGAAAGTGTTCGACCTGGAACAGTTCGGCGCTGGCCGCAGCCGCTTCCGTGGCACCTTCTCCACCAACTCTCTGGTGGACTTCAGCAAGTACGTCATCGACCGCAACGTCGCGGACGCCCAAGGCTTTATCAATCAGGACGAAATGACCTGCGCTGTTCTGTTCAACCTGGGTGATGTTCTCGCGCCGGGGCACGCCGATGACCGCGCCGTCTTGAAGCTCAAGGCCACCGCCGGTTATCAAGCAGTGCAGGCAATTAGCGGCCGCGCAATGTCCCAGAAGGACATGAGCGACTGGATCGAAGACTGGCACAGCACCCTGACAGCGGTTGGGGCTGACAATCAGGACATCAGCCTAGTGAAAGCCATCGCGGCGGTTCGGACCATCTCGGTTAAAGCTACCTCGGAAAGCGATCACACCGTCAGCGAGACCCGCGCCAGCCGCAGCGCGATGGATGCCATCGAGGCAACCAGCAAAGAAACACTGCCCACGTCGCTGATCTTCTCGGTGGTGCCCTTCGAAGGCCTGTCGGTGCGCGAGATCATCCTGCGCATCTCGGTCATCACCAGTGGTGCCCAGCCTGCATTGAAGCTGCGCTGGGTCGGTGAAGACGTACAGCGCGAGGAAATCGCTCAAGAGTTCAAGTCGGTGCTTGATGCTCAGATCGGCGAAGCGGCCAAGCTTGCACTGGGCACCTTTAGCCCGAACTAAAAAAGACTACTTGCCGGGGCAGCACCGATAGTTTCAGGATCCCCGGCACTTCAATTCATTGACTCTTCGGAAGAATCCTCGTCTGGAAACCTCCAAAGTAGGTAAAGTGCAAGTCTCTACATAAACCCTCTAGATCTCCAAACATCGTCTTAGCGCCAACCCCTGCCTGGATTAGGTCCGTAACAACTGTAGCTATAAACTCTCTCTTAATAACTATTTTATGGGCGACTTCTTTCGGGAATAAGTGCTGGACGGTACACCCGACCGAGAAAACACCACTTTGAGTCCGGAGCCTGCTATTCAGATAGTTAGGCGTGTAGAAGCAATATCCAGATTGTTGTGCTTTATCCACAACATCAAACACATCTTCTGGCAAAGATTCACTATCAACCCAGATCGCTGGATCATCGCCCGTGACCACAAACACCACAGCATCTGCTACAGCTGATCCGAACTCGTTGCCCAGTGCCGGTATACATTCGGCGCCAGACCTGACTAAATCCGAACAATCGAACATATTCTTAAACTCATACTTGACGCCGTCTATCGCAAAAAAAAGCGCGGCCAATGGTGATAAAGACCAATCAAGAAGTCTAGTTGGCATGCCGTAGTGCTGTGCAAGAGCCAGCACATCCCATTTGTTCTGACTAGACAGGTTGTGATATCCGTGCCGCTCAGCATTAAAGATATCAAATGCTGTCTTTGCTCGTGAAATCCTACTGTTATCCTCAAAGTCTGGGGCTCTAGCAAGAGAGCTTTTCAGATCCCAATCGACGTTAGCCTGACCTCTATACACTGCCCTCTTATGACCGTTAACAACCTTCTTGATGGCCGCCATAAATTGCGCCAGATTACAAACATACTCAGTCATAGCTTCCATACATAGTCCCTTATCGCCAACGACAATACATCACTAGCTACAGCTTACCGGTTAATTGATCAGATATATCCCACTTCAACGAATCACGCCACACCGGCGAGGATCCCACATGCTCACAGCTATTGATTTGTTCGCCGGTATGGGCGGATGGACGCGCGGCGGCGTTAACGCCGGCCTGAACGTTACCTGGGCTGCCAACCACTGGCCCGCGGCCGTGGAGTGGCACACCCGCAACAATCCTGACACCGTCCACGCTTGCCAAGACCTTCATCAAGCCGACTGGTCGGCAGTTCCCAAGCACGATGTCATGCTCGCCTCGCCTTGCTGTCAGGGCCACACCAAGGCGCGAGGCAAGGAGTCCGGCAATCCTCAGCACGACAACTCGCGCTCAACTGCATGGGCGCCTGTGGCCAACGCTGAGGTAAACCGCCCAGAGTTCGCCGTAATCGAGAACGTCCCCGAGTTCATGTCTTGGGTTCTCTACCCCGCATGGGAAGATGCCATGCGGCGGCTGGGCTACGCACTTGCGCCACACATCGTGGATTGTGCCGACTTGGGCGTTCCGCAACATCGCGTGCGGCTTTTTATGGTCTGCTCACGCAGCAAGGCGCCATTGCATTTGCAGCTCCCCCAGCACCAGCACGTTCCAGCGAGTGAAATCGTCGATTTCGATGCGGGTAAATGGTCGCCGATTATCAAGCCTGGCCGTGCCGAATCGACACTCGCCCGCGTGAAGAATGGCCGCGAGCGCTTCGGCGAGCGATTCATCATGCCGTACTACGGCTCTGGGTCTGGCCTGACCGGCCGCAGCCTTGACCGCCCAATCGGCACCATCACAACGCTTGATCGCTGGGCGTTGGTGCGCGGCGATGACATGCGAATGCTGTCAGCCAACGAGGCGCTTGCCGCCATGTCGTTCCCACCTGACACGAAACGCCCGGACAACCACCGCCTTACCATGCACATGGCCGGGAACGCCGTGCCGCCCCTCGCTGGCCAGCGAATCATCGAAGCAATGCTGGAGGCAGCATGAAGAAACTCTACCTGGCCGGCCCCATGTCCGGCCTGCCCGAAAACAACTACCCAGCCTTCGCCGCCGAGACCATCCGGTTGCGCGGCCTGGGTTACGAAGTGGTCAGCCCCGCCGAGATAAACCCCGAAGGCGGCACCTGGCACGAATGCATGCGCCGCGACATGGAACAGATGGTTCGCTGCGATGAAGTGGCCACCCTGCCCGGCTGGGACAAATCACAGGGCGCAACGCTTGAGGTGTACGTGGCCGGCCGCCTCGGCATCGAATCCAAGCCCGCCTCAACCTACACCGGAGCACAGGTGCAAACATGCTCAAGCCTCTGACAGTCGTCCACGCCCACAAACAAAACCTGATCGTGTTCGACAGCCTGCCCGCTAGCGTAACGCCGCAGGAAGCAATGCTGCTCGCTCGCGCCATTCAACAAGCTGGCATCGATGCGCTCCAGGGTGCAAAGGGTCAGCAGACTTATCCGCCGGAGGCTGTATGAGCGGCCAGCCTCAGCCAGGCTGATTCTCGGAGCTTCCAGCACGCATGAAAGCTCTAAACCATAGGAGAACTACTCCAAGAGGCAGGGTTGACCAAATCAACAACCCCTCGTGCCGAAGACGGAAAATATCACCGAGCACGCTAGCGTCTGCTTTGATAATTCCAAATGCCGACATCAAGAGCGCCAGGCCTCCACCGATTACAACGCACAGCCAACCGACCACGCCCATGGTTTTGTCCAACAGCTTTTTCTGAGCTGTGTTCATCTGATCATTCCTAGAAAAAACAAAGGATTGTATAGCAAGCGGATCATCGGAATGGCGAGTCGAAGCGATTTTAAGTCGTGCCTGGCTTGAGCGCATTTACGCCTCCTTAAGCAATAAACCTATTCCCGTAATCCATCCCCTACTTCAAGCCTGCCAGTGATAGGCGGGCGGAGCATTCCTATGAGCAAAGTTACCCTTGATGAGTGGGCAGCCGACCAGTTCCGGACGCCGCCCAGCCAGGACACACTTCGTAGATGGGCGCGCGAAGGTCGAATTACACCAGCGCCCATCAAGCACGGCCGACGCTACTATGTTGAAGCTGAGGCACAGTACAGCGAGCCAGATAAACCAGTCGTCCGCATCGTCGGCGGCAGCCTGATCAGTCGAATAGCGAGTGCACGTAATGGTTCCAAGGCCGCGTAATGCCGGATCAAAAGATTTACCCCCCAACCTCTACCGCAAAACTGACGGGCGTAATGGGCAAACCTATTACACGTACCGCGACCCGGTATCTGGCCGAATGTTCGGGCTGGGAAAGGACAAGGACGAGGCCATTCGTCAGGCAGTAGCTGCCAACCACGCCGAACTGTTGAAGCCGACATTGCGCGAAAGAATTGCGGAGCCGGTCGCCGACCCTGGCAAGAAGTTCAGCGAGTGGATCGTCGAGTATGAGGTGATCTACGCAGACAAAGGGCTGGGTATCCACTCCATGAACACCTTCAAAAGCAGAATCCGCACCATTGATAATGCGTTCGGCGACAGGTACATCAGAGCCATACGGACAATGGACGTGGCGACATTCCTCGGTTCATTCACCAAGGCAGGCAAAGCCCCAATGTCCAAGGCGCTGCGATCCATGCTCCGCGATGTATTCGCTGAAGCGATTGCGGCAGGATGGTGTGATCTGAACCCTGTAGACGCGACAAAAGCCGCTCGGTCGAAGGTCAAGCGGTCCCGGCTAACCCTTGAGCTTTGGAAGGCAGCGCATGCAGCCACTGACCGCCCATGGCTGAAACGAGCTATGGAGCTCGCCCTGCTCACTGGGCAGCGCCGGGATGACATACGATCGATGCTGTTTAAGGATGAGCGCGACGGCTTCCTACATGTAATCCAGTCAAAGACCGGCGCGCGACTGCGCCTCAGCACCAGCCTGCGTCTGGAAGCAATAGGTCTGGATTTGGCGACAGTAATAAAGATGTGCAGAGACCTTGTCCTATCCAAGCACCTGGTGCACCACTGTAGGTCTTTCGCCAAGGCAAAAGCTGGCAGCCCAATCAAACTTGAGACGCTGACGCTTGCATTTGCCGAGGCCAGAGACAAGGCAGCAGCCAACCTAGGAATCGACTTGGGGGAGCACCCGCCCAGCTTCCACGAAATGCGATCGCTTGCAGCACGCCTCTACGATGCTGAAGGCCGCGACCCACAAACTCTGCTGGGTCACAAAAGTGCAGCGATGACCGAAATGTATAAAGACGGTCGCGGTTCTGAGTGGATCAATGTCGGGTGATTTGTTTTAGGAATATATTGGGGGGATATTGGGGGGATATTGGGGAGGATTTTACACCCTTATAAATCAACACGTTACGCCATCGGCCTGTTCTGTCCAGCAATAGCCCGATGATTCTTGACCGCACTTTATGCATCGGCGACCGGCAACTGACGATCTATCACTGGATCCTGCCGTTTCGCGATTCATTGGGTGAAGTCCAGGGCATCATCGGCGGCTGGATCGACATCAGCGAACGTCGCGAACTGATCGAGGAGCTGCAGGCGGCCAAGGAGCAGGCCGATAATGCCAACCGGGCCAAAAGCACCTTTCTGGCGACCATGAGCCACGAAATACGCACGCCGATGAACGCCGTCATCGGCATGCTTGAACTGGCGCTCAAACGGGCCGATCAAGGCCATCTTGATCGCCCGGCCATCGAAGTGGCCTACAGTTCGGCCAAGGATCTGCTGGAGCTGATCGGCGATATCCTCGACATCGCCCGGATCGAATCCGGGCGTCTGACCCTGAGCCCGGAGCGCGCCAACCTGCGTCAGCTGGTCGAATCGGTGGTGCGCGTGTTCGATGGACTGGCCCGACAAAAAAGCCTCAGCCTGCTGCTGGATCTGGACAGCGGCATTAACACCGACGTGCTGATCGACCCATTGCGTTTCAAGCAAATCCTTTCCAACCTGATCAGCAACGCGATCAAGTTCACCGAGCATGGGCAGGTCAGGATCTCCCTGGGAACCGAAGTGCAAAACGACACCCAGCAACTGCACCTGCAGGTGCTGATCGAAGACAGCGGTGTCGGTATCAGCGAGCAGGATCAGCAGCGCCTGTTCGAGCCTTTTTCCCAGGCTGACAACAACAGCCAGCAAGCCAGGACCGGGGCCGGGCTGGGGCTGGTGATTTGTCGAAGCCTCTGCGAAATGATGGGTGGCACCCTTGACCTCACCAGTGAACCCGGTCATGGCACACAGGTGCACATGACGTTCGACCTCACTCGCCTGGAGCCTGTGGCCATCACGGCTGCAACCCGCGAGACACTGCCACCCACGGGTGATGCCCTCAACATCCTGGTGGTCGATGACCATCCCGCCAACTGCCTGCTGTTGTGCCAGCAACTGGAATTTCTTGGTCACCGTTGCGCACTCGCCGAGCATGGCGCACAGGGGCTGGAGCTGTGGCTTGAGGATCATTTCGACCTGGTCGTCGCCGACTGCAATATGCCCATCATGAACGGCTACGACCTGACCCGGGCGATCCGTGCCCATGAAGCAACGCATGGGCTGAAACGTTGTGCGATCTGGGGCTTTACTGCCAACGCTCAGCCGGAAGAAAAACTCCGCTGCCGGGAGGCGGGTATGGATGATTGCCTGTTCAAGCCCATCGGGCTGTCCTCCCTGAGCGAGCGCCTGCTTCGCATTCATCCTGCCGCCCCGCCACCGCGCAAAAGCCCGGAGGCGTTACCCGCTTCTGACAGCGGCATTTTCAACATGGACAGCGTGCAGGCACTGACCGGCGATCGACCGGAGATGATTCGTCGCCTGCTTGAGCAGTTGCTGCAAAGCTGCGAGCAAGACCGCGCTGAGCTGGCCCGGCTGCTGGCGCCGGAAGATGGTCCGGCGCTCAGCGTGATGGCGCACAAGATCAAAGGCGCGGCGCGAATCATTCGAGCCACCCGAGTGATTGAATCCTGCGAAGCCATGGAGGCAGCCTGTGGGAACGAAAAACTCGCAGGCACAATCGAGCCGTGCAAACAGGCAATGATCAGCGCGATGACGGAGTTGGAACAGGCGTTACGGGAGAAATTGGCCAGGACGGCCTGATGACGGGTACTGGCGAGGTTACTGTTTTGTTCACACCTTCATAACGAAGCAAGCGGCAGGCGTCGCACCTGCCGCTTGAAACATCAGGCTACAGAGGGACCGGCTGCATATCGTGAAGCCATGGACACTGACAATTTTCATCATCCAGCCGCAGTTTTACCGGCAAACGGATCTCGATTAGAACTTTCAGGCGTTCCGGCATTGAGAAGATCTGCCCAGGACGAAAATCAATAGCAGATTCACACAACCGACTTGCACCCAGACTTAGCGGCCAGGAAGTCAAACAGCGCAGGACTTCAGACTTCGGTCAGGTCAGACCAAAAAACACTTGGGCATTTCCCCCGAGGATCAGGGCCTTGTCATCTTGAGCCAGTTCACGGCTCTCAATAACACCAGAACCGATGTTTTGCTCGCCGAGGGGAAACGGCGAGTCAGAGCCGAGCATAACCCGATCGCTCCCCATGACGTCTGTCAGCAGTTTTAGCGACCTCGGATCGAACACTGCGGAGTCGACATAGAAACGCTTGACGTAGCTCGACGGCAGGTGCGGACAATCTTCACGGACGATGTCCCGGTGCTGCCAGGCGTTATCGACACGCCCCAGCAAAAACGCAAAACCTCCACCGCCATGGGCGAAGCACAGACGCAGCGACTTTGGAATGCGCTCGAAAGCGCCTGAAAGGATGAGCGACAAAATTCCTAATTGAGTTTCCGCCGGCATCGCCACCAGCCATGGCAGCATCCACTTGCGCATGCGCTCGCCGCCCATCATGTCCCAGGGATGCACCAGCACCGGTATCTCGTTTTCAGCGCAATGGATCAAGAAGGTCACCAGTCCTTCGTGGTCCAGATCCTGATTGCCGACGTGGTTGCCAATCTGCACGCCGACATGGCCGGCAGTCTTGGCACGGCTGGCTTCGCGGCAGGCCGCATCGATGTCTTGCAGCGGCACTTGAGCCAACACCTTGAGCCGGTCGGGCGCGATGGCCGTCATTTCCAATGCGCGGTCGTTCATCAGTTGCGCCCAAGGCAGGGCTCGCTCGATGGGTGCGTCGTAGGCAAACATGACGGGCGTGGCGCACATGATCTGGACATCCAGCTGCTGCTCGTCGAGGTGCTCGATACGCCGCTGCATGTCCCAGAGTACGTCGTGCACTGGCCGAAACGGTTTATCGCCCAGCATGATCTGCCCCGTGCTCCCCGAGGTTTGCAACCAGGGCCCACGTACCGGATCCAGCCGGGCCGATTCTGCCCGGCTGATGGTCGGAAAAAAGTGCGAATGCATATCGATTTTCATGAGGGCTTTACTGCTTGCAGGGTCTGGTGCCAGGTCTGCCAGTCGCGGCCCGGGTGGATTTCGCCGCAGCCTGTGCAGCGGCGTTCTTCTTCGCGGGTGGCGTAGAACTGCTCGTAGACGGGCTGCAAGTCGTTGACGATGCTTCGCAGTTGCATTTCGTAGCGTTTGACTACCGTGCCGCAATGCGCACAGGACCATTGAAACGCATCGAACAAGCCTGCAGGTCGCACGTGCTCAACCACCAGGCACAAGCTGCCAGGCTCCGGCCGTTGCGGCGAATGGAGGACGTGGGGCGCCATCAGGTACATGTCACCTTCCCGCAAATCAATGCGCTCGTAGCGGCCGCGATCCCATATGTTCAGGTAAGCATTGCCCTTGAACTGATAAAAAAACTCTTCCACGGGATCATCATGAAAGTCGGTGCGCTGGTTCGGGCCACCGACGACAGTGACCATCGTATCGGCGCTCTTCCAGATCTGCTGATTGCCCACTGGCGGCTTGAGCAGATGAGCATTCTCTTCAATCCAGCGATTGAAGTTCAGGGGTGGACTGAAATGATGCTTATTCATCGTGTTGTCCTCAGTGTTTAAGCGGCGCATACGCCACGGCTTTAATTTCGATACGCAAGTGCGGGTGCGGTAATTGATGCACGGCCACGGTGGTGCGCGTCGGGCCTGTTTCGTCGAAGTACTCGGCGTAAACCTGGTTGTAACCACCGAAGTCGTTCATATCGACCAGATAACTGCTGAGCTCCACCAGATCGTCGAGGGTCGCCCCTTCGCTGCTCAGAATGTCGCGAATGTTTTCGATCACCGCCCGGGTCTGCGCACCGATGTCGAGGTTGGTGGTGCCGAGTGCGTCGACTTCGACGCCGACAAAGCTGTTGTCTGGACGTCGCGAACTGGTGCCTGACACGAAGAGAAAATCACCCGCACGCTTGATGTGCGGGAAGCGCCCGCGGGGCGTCGCTTTACCCGCAACGACGGTGGATCGATTGGTGCTCATCGCGCCTCTCCTTGCAGGGTCGGAACATTGAAGCCGCACTCACCGAAACCGGAAATTTCGACACTGACATGGGCGCCAGGGCTAAGGGCCTCGGCGGCGGTAGCGGCACCGGCCATGATCAGACTGCCGGCAGGCAAAGAGATTTCTGCTTTGGCGAGCAACTGCGAGACCTGCACCAGACTTCGCAACGGATGGCCGAGAATCGCTGCCGTCGAACCCGCCTGGACCACCCGACCATTGATACGCATCAGCACCCCGGCATTCGCCAGGTTGGCAAAGTCACGGGACCATGCACCTATCACCAGGCCGGACGACGAACAGTTGTCGGCGACCACATCTTCCAGAGTGAATTTGAACGCCTGATACCGCGAATCGATAATCTCGATGGCGGGCGCCACCGCTTCCAGATAATCAATGGCCTCGAGTTGTGTGAGCGGCCGATCGATGGTTTTGCGCGTAAGGAAACACACCTCAGGTTCGGCACGCGGATGAATGAACCGACCCAGATCGACCAGGCCGCCATCCTCTTCAAGCATCGCATCGGTGAGCCAGCCCCAGATCAAGCTGTCGACACCCATTTGAATCATCTTGGCGCGGCTGGTGAAGCCCAGTTTAAGCCCGATCATGCGTTCGCCGGCATCATAGCGATGCTGCATCGAAGCGCGTTGAATCTGGTACGCCTCCTCGAGGGAGAAGGGTGTTTGCGTGCTGAACTGCGCCAGGGCTTCGGCTTTTCGTGCAGCCTGATCAAGGGCCTGGGCGATGTGCGCGACAGGGGTATTCATGGGCGTTGTTCCTTACGGGCAGACAGCAAATCGAGGGCGACGTCGACGATCATGTCTTCCTGGCCGCCGATCATCCGGCGCTTGCCCAGCTCTACTAAAATGTCGAGGGTCTTGAGGCCATACCTGGCGGCAGCGATTTCAGCATGACGCAGGAAGCTGGAGTAGACGCCGGCGTAACCCAGCGCCAGGGTTTCACGGTCAACCCGCACAGGACGATCTTGCAGTGGACGCACGATGTCGTCGGCAGCGTCCATCAAGGTGTAGAGGGCGGTGCCGTGGTTCCAGCCCATGCGTTCGGCCGCGGCGATAAACACTTCCAGCGGTGCGTTGCCCGCACCGGCACCCATGCCGGCCAGGCTGGCATCGACACGGTCACAGCCCTCCTCCACCGCAGTGATAGAGTTGGCCACGCCCAGGCTCAGGTTGTGGTGGGCGTGCATGCCCGTTTCGGTTTCTGGCTTGAGCACGGCCTTGAATGCACGGAAGCGATCGCGCACGTCCTGCATGTTCATCGCCCCTCCAGAGTCGGCCATGTACACACAGGTGGCGCCATAACTTTCCATCAGCTTGGCCTGAGCGGCCAACTGCTCGGGCGCGATCATATGGCTCATCATCAGGAAGCCGACGGTGTCCATACCCAATCCGCGCGCATATTCGATGTGCTGTTTCGACACGTCAGCTTCGGTGCAGTGGGTGGCGATGCGCACAACCCGGGCACCCGCGTTGTAGGCTGCCTTCAGGTCATGAACAGTACCGATGCCGGGCAACAGCAAGGTAGCGATCCTGGCATGACTGATCACGTCGGCAGCCGCTTCGATCCACTCAAGATCGGTGTGCGCGGCAAAGCCGTAGTTGAAACTTGAACCTTGAAGGCCATCGCCGTGAGCCACTTCGATGCTGTCGACGCGGGCCGTGTCCAACGCCCGGGCAATATCCTGGATGTTCTGGATCGAATACTGGTGGCGAATGGCGTGGCTGCCGTCGCGCAGGGTTACATCACTGATATAAAGCTTTTTATTGATATCCATGATCGTCTCCTCAGGCGCTCAGAATCGACTGGGCCATGCGCTCGGCGGTGGCCAAGGCAGCAGACGTCATGATGTCGAGGTTTCCGGCATAGGCTGGCAGGTAGTGGGCGGCGCCTTCGACTTCGAGGAAGATCGATGTCTTCAAGCCCGAGAAGGTGCCCAGGCCCGGGATATGCAGTGGCGCGGCTTCAGAAATAACGTCGAACTGCACCTGCTGCTTGAGGCGATAGCCCGGCACATAGGCCTGCACCGCAGCGGCCATTTCGAGGATCGACGCCTCGACCAGTGCCTGGTCAGCCGCTTCGGAAAGCACGAATACCGTGTCGCGCATCATCAACGGCGGCTCGGCCGGGTTCATCACGATGATCGCCTTGCCCTTGGTGGCGCCGCCGATCACTTCGACGGCTTTTGAGGTCGTTTCGGTAAACTCGTCGATGTTGGCGCGGGTGCCGGGACCGGCGGATTTGCTGGCGATCGAGGCGACGATTTCAGCGTAGTGAACCTTGGCCACGCGGGACACGGCCGCGACCATCGGAATCGTCGCCTGGCCGCCGCACGTGACCATGTTGACGTTGAGCTGATCCAGGTTCTGCTCCAGGTTGACCACCGGCACGCAGTACGGACCGATGGCTGCCGGGGTCAAATCGATCACACGAATGCCAGGTTTGGCTGCGCGCAGCAAGGCGTCGTTGTGCACGTGAGCGGTGGCTGAGGTCGCGTCGAAGACGAAGTCGATGTCGGCAAACTGTGGCATGGCGATCAAGCCTGCCACGCCGTCGTGGGTGGTGGCGACACCCATGCGCTGAGCACGGGCCAGGCCATCGGAGTTTGCATCGATGCCAACCATCACCGCCATTTCAAGCGATTTGGCATTGCGCAAGATCTTGATCATGAGGTCAGTGCCAATGTTGCCGGAGCCAATGATCGCGACTTTAAGTTTTTTGTTCACGCTGCGGTCCTCGCTCACTGTTGATGGTCGAAAGCAGCGGTAACGCTGCCAAGGCCCTGGATATGCGCGGTGAACACATTGCCCGGCCGTACAGCGACCATTGGTCCGAGTGCGCCCGTCAACAGAATGTCCCCGGCGCGCAACGGAGCGCCCAACCGCACCATGGTGTCGGCGAGCCACAACGCAGCGTTGAGCGGGTTGCCCATACAGGCTGCGCCGGCACCGACCGAAACCGGTTCGCCCGCGAGCGTCATGCTCATGCCGCAACGCACCAGGTCGAGCTTGTCCAGCTGCACGGGGCGACTGCCAAGCACAAACAGGCCTGAAGACGCGTTGTCGGCGATGGTGTCGGCCAGGCGGATGTCCCAGTTGGCGATGCGGCTGCCGACGATCTCGATGGCCGGCAACGCAAAGGCGGTGGCGCGGAGCAAATCAGCCATGGTGTGCCGTTCATGGCACAGGTCGTATTCCAGAACCAGGGCAATTTCCGCTTCAACTTTTGGCTGTGCCGTGTCAGCCCAGGCGATGGGTTGGTCGTCGCCACGGGACATGCTGGCGAACAGCACACCGAAGTCCGGCTGATTCACTCCAAGCTGTTGCTGTACGGCGCGGGAGGTGAGGCCGATTTTGCGGCCGACCGGCCGCATGCCAGCGTCGATTGCAGCTTGAGAGTTGTACTGCTGCACGGCATAGGCGAGCGCGACAGGATCAGCCGTCGGGTCGGCCGCGAGCGCACTGGCGATCAAGTCACGCACTGGGGCGCACGGCTGGCCAGTGCGTTCGGCCTGGCGCAGCCGGTTGGCTGCTTCTATAAGGTCTGCATGCATGGTCGATGACTCCAGAGGGCTTATGGATTGACACAAATGGTGGTGATTTCGGAATAGAAATCCAGGGAGTGCCGACCGCCCTCTCGGCCGATACCGGACAGCCGCGTGCCACCAAACGGCGTGCGCAAGTCGCGCAGGAACCAGGTGTTGACCCAGACCATGCCGACACGGAATTGGTGGGTGACGGTGTGCGCGCGCTTCAAGTCGCGAGTCCACACGGCAGTCGCCAGACCGTACGCACAGTCGTTGACTCGACGCACCACTTCATCATCGCTGTCGAATGGCGCGATATGGCACACAGGACCGAAGACTTCCTCGCGCACGCAACGGGCATCGTCGCTCAAGCCGGTCCAGATGGTCGGCTGAACATAGGCGCCGTTATCGCGCTCATCGCCAAAGGTCGGTACGCCGCCCCCCGTCACCACGGTCGCGCCTTCGGTACGAGCCAGTTCGAAATAACCAAGGACCTTGTCGCGATGTTTATGCGAGATCAACGAGCCCATGTTGACGCCGTCTTCGTCCGGGTAACCGATCTTCAGCGCCTCGGCGCCCGCCTTCATGGCGGCGACAAATCGCTCGTAGATCGGGCGCTCGACGTAGACCCGTTCCGAGCACAGACACACCTGCCCGGAATTGGTGAAGCTGGAGCGCAGAACCCCCGCTACGGCCGCGTCGAAATCGCAGTCGGCGAACACCACGGCGGCGTTTTTTCCGCCGAGCTCGAACGAAACGTCACGCACGCCTTCGGCAGCGACTTTCATGATGGTTGCACCGGTGCGAGATTCGCCGGTGAAGGTGATCGCATCGACGTCTGGGTTACGGGTTAGAAACTCCCCCGCCGAATTTGGGCCAAAGCCATGCACCAGGTTAAACACGCCAGCGGGTAGACCCACTTCGTGCATGACTTCGGCAAGCAGCGTGGCGGTGGATGGCGTATCTTCCGATGGTTTGACCACCACCGAGTTGCCGCAGGCCAGCGCCGGCGCAACCTTCCAGGTCATCAACAGCATCGGCAGGTTCCACGGCGAAATGATCGCCACCACCCCATGGGGCTTACGCACCGAGAAACTGAACACGTCTGAACCGTCCCCCGCGCGCATCTCAAAACACTCGTTGCCCGCTTGATTGATCAGCTCGGCAAAGGTTCGAAAGTTGTGGATGCCACGGGCGATATCGAGACTGCGAGCCTGATGAACCGGCCGACCCGTGTCAGCCACTTCGGCAGCGACAAAGTCGTCAAAACGTCGCTCAATGCCATCGGCAATCCTGTGCAGCATTTGCGCCCGCTCGCTTGCACTGAACTTAGCCCAAGGTCCAGATTGTGCGGTTTTAGCCGCCGCAACAGCGCGGTCAACCAAAACGCTGTCAGCCTCGCACACCTCGCTTAAAGTCCGACCATCGATGGGAGAAATATTGGCGAAGGTCTTTTCGCTGGCGACAAACTCACCCGAGATATAGTTACGCAGTAACGGTAAGTGTTCAGACACCTCAACCTCCGTAATTTAATTATTTTGAGGAAGTCTAAGGACAGTAACTATCAAGGGATAATCAAGAAATCGATCCCAGGTATTGATAAATGGAATACCTGCCGTCCAGGACCAAGGCACCGTTGCGGCACGCCTTTCGCTGAGTTGCTATCGAACGGCAGAATGGCATCGGAGCCCCGCCGTTCCCCGCTATAAAGCCTGTGGACCCACAGTCCGCAAGCGGTGAAGCTGTCACTGGATCGGTATTCACTGGAAAGTAAATATCGAGACTTGTTCTTATTAAATTGAATGCCCTCAAAACCTCACGAACGCACACAAACAACCAACTTGTATATCACTCCAGACGCGCCTTATAGAGACACTCTCGAAACAGCCGGGCAGCGGGACCAAGGGCCCGAACATTGGAAGAAAAGCAACCAATATCACCAAATCGCATCGGCGCACCCAAGTCGAAGGCTTTGAGCAATCCCACGCCGACGAACTGTTGCGCAGCTTCATAGGGCATCAGGGCTACCGTTTGCTGGTCCTGCATCAAGGAAATATTGGTCAGGATCGATAACGACTCGACAACGTTGCCTGGGGTAGGTAACGCAGCGTCGAAAAACAGTTTGTCGGCCGTGCGGCGTAACAACGAGTCCTGGGTCGGCAACACCCATGGGAAAGGGTGCAGATCTTCCAGCCTGACCTGTGCCCCGGTATGCAATGGATGATCGGCGCCAGCGACAATACTCAACTCCTCAGCATAGAGAACATCCACCTCAAGCACGGGCGTCTCATTGCGCCAGCACCAATCGTCAGGGACCCGTCCTACGACCAGATCGACTTCACCCACGGCAAGGGCCGGAAACAGCTGATCCATCTGCCCCACCCGCAGAGAAACTAAAACACCAGGGGCCTGCTGCTTGAGCAGTTGCATGGCGCGAGGCAGCAAGGAAGTCGATGCTGAAATCAGTGTGCCCACCATGACATGACCGGACATGCCTTCCTGAAACGCATTCACCTCGTCGGTGAGCGAACGCAATTCCGCCAGCAGCGACTTGGCGCGTCGGACCACCAATTCTCCCAACTCCGTAGCCGTTACTCCGCGATTGCCACGGATCAACAAAGGCGCATCGAGATACTCTTCCAAATCATGGATGATTTTGGTCACCGCGGGCTGAGTCAGACCCAGTGTCTGAGCCGCACGAACCAAAGAGCCACTCTGCAGTACTTGGTCGAACACCACTAACTGATAAAACTTCAGTTTGCGTGCAACAGAAATCGTTGTGAACTTCATATAAAGCTGGACTCAACACAAAAAACCCTAAACGCGGACCTGAAGCAGCCAGCGGTTTCCGATGCCTTTTTTGACAAAAAGCGCTGACTTTGTCAGGGAAGCATTGACGGCTATCCAACCCTCGCTTCGGATTGCGCCACAGGGACCATCAAAGCCTCTTGCTCCTCTTTTATGAAGCGGTCCCATACACGGCGAGCGCGCACGGCGCCACCGTCGCTGGGTAAGAGTAGAGACTGGCTGATTTGATCACCCCCTAAAATGCGGAAGTGCCGTACGTGTGCTCGTATACAAATGTATCAATTCGATTTCTATCGCTAGGGACATCACGCTCGCGAAGTCCTTCTGGCAGCTGGGCAGCTGATCCCGAGCGGCCAACTGCAACGACCGCTTCAGGTCGAACATTGTCTGGCAACTGCAGAACACTTCTGGCGGCCTCGATGTTAAACCCTGTCATTGCGTGAGCCCCGAGGCCCAGGCTGGAGGCTTGCAGTGCCAACATCGCCCACGCCGCTCCCGCGTCAAAACTGTGGCTGTAGGACGGTTGCCGTTGCCCAGGTGTTTTGGTCGGCGTATCTACTTCCGAGCATATGCAGATCAGAGCACCCGCTGCTTCAGCCCAGCCCTTATTAAAAGGGATCAACAGGTCAACCATCGCTTCCCACCCCGCGTCACCTCGCAATGCGAAGACGAAGCGCCATGGCTGTACATTGAACGCTGAAGGTGCCCATCGAGCCGCCTCGAACAAAACTGCCAATTCATCCCGCTTGACGGGGGCGCTTGTGTCGTATGCCCGGGAAGACCAGCGATCCAGGATCAGCGGCAGAATAGGATGGTTTGCAACTCTAGTATTCATAACTGTTCCTTACACACTCGGCGAGCGTGCCATCGTCGTCCGTTGTTAACTGAAACCAAAAGACGACGGACACCAGCTAACCTGTTCGATATTAACCAACCCTTGGGGGCAACTTTATTTAAAACTAACCGCCGCTGATCAACCCGGCTATAACGGGATATGAGGAGTCGGCTTTCAACCTGAGTGCGGTGACACGCTTAAAGCACCCGTGCGAGCGAGGCCTCCGTCGACCCAGATAAGAGGGTCAATTATCGAATGGCAATAAACGGCCGTTACCTCACCGATAAAGAGTGTATGAGTGCCGACCTCAAAGGTATTCGATATCGTGCAGACGAGGGCTGCGTTCGCATCGCTCAAAATCGGCAGGCCTTCATCGGAAGAAGTCCAATCGCCGGTCTCGAATCGCTCGCGACCTTTTTTCTGTCCACTAAAGACCCCAACGATATCCGCGTGCCGTTCTGACAGTAAATTTACGCAGAACCGGCCTTCGCGCTTCATGACCGGAGACAAGCTGGCGTTCCGGTTTACCGCCACCAATAGCGTCGGCGGATCGGCAGTCACGGAAGTGATTGCGGTGGCCGCCATCCCCGTCCAGTCATCCTCAGTACCCGATGTCACCACAGCGATCGTCGCCGCCAGGCGTCGCATCGCCAGCTTGAAGTCAGCCTGCACCGTATTCTCGCTCATAATAAATTCCTGCCTGATCCAATTCATGTGTTGAGCCGCGTGGGTCACGGTTCCTCTAGCGAAAACGCTGCTTGAGAGCATCGTTCATCGTAGAGGCCAGACCCCGGAAGGTACTGCACCGAGCCGCGCGTAAGAGGCAGCTGCAGCACTCCGTACGGCGCAAGCGATCGACGCCACATCGACCCCGATGAGATTGCCGTCTTCCATCACCACTTTGCCGTTGATCACCACTGTACGGGCGTCGCGCCCGGTACCGCCGTAAACCAGGTCCGGCACAGGATTACCCAGTGGCTCGGGCCACCAATGCGGGGAGCTCGTGTCGAATATCGCAAGATCGGCAGCTTTTCCAACCTCCAAAGATCCGATCCGGTCATCCCAATGCACCGCCCTGGCCCCACGTATGGTCGCCATTTCAAATACGGTGTAGGGGTCCATTATCAATGGATCTCGCCTGGCATCCTTATGGACGCAGGACGCCAGATTCATGATGCGCACCATGTCGAGCGTTCGAGCAATGATTGCGGCGTCGGTGCCGAGTGCAACATTGACCCCGCCAGCAACCAGGTCGGGAATCACCCCGTGCGCGACCCAGCCGTTTCCGCCAACGAGGCTTGATGCCGGGCAATGGACGACGTTTGTTTTAGTCTCAGCTAACAGGGCCACATCATTGGCGGGGATCCATCCGATGTGTGCCAGCAGCAAGTGCGGTCCTAATAGACCCAGCCGATGCAGCCGCGCAATGTCTGCGTTGGCCACCACCTCAGGCTCCCCCGGAGGGGCGCGCCGCCCGATGAGGTGAGCCACAATACCGACTCCCCTCTCGAGAGCCTGGGTTAACACCATCTCGGCCAGGCGATCACTCACAACCGCAGGCATGTCGAGGTCATAGCACGCGCGCAGAAGCCCGTCACCGGCCCCGTTGAACTGTTCGACCGTCTCGTTGGCGAGAGCGATCGCCTCATCAGTGTCCTGAATCAGTCCACCAAAAGGTCCCGCTACATCCGCGAGTTTGCGCGCAACAATGCCTCGCATGCCCAGATCCAGTGCCGCACGAGCAACCGCGTGGGGCATCGGGCCCGCACCGTCCACGAAGCATGTCGTACCCTGACGGATCATCTCGACGAAGGTCGCCGCAGAGGAGGCATAGGCTTGCTCCTCCGTTAACTGATCCTCGTAAGGAATGACCCGATCACGGAGTCGGACAATTTGCGGCGTATCGTCAACCATCCCCTTGATCAGATAGTCGATTGGGTGATTGTGAGCATCGATGAGACCTGGGGTGATGAGTCCCTGAGGGGCATGAATAGTTTTAAGCCCCACATACGCCCGCTCAATCTCGTCACGCGGCCCAATCGCGACGATGTCGCTTCCGTTGATAGCGATTGCGCCATCGCGGATGATTTGTCGCTGCTGATCGACGGTAACGATACATCCGGCCGAGATCAGAAGGTCGACCTGTTCAACGTTTGCGCTTTGCATTTTATGCCACCTGACTTGTTATTCTTTATCGAGGCATTCTTGGTTCATTCATCGCAACAGCCAGAATTACAGTGGACGTGCAAACCGGATGCGTGCGAATGCATATATGTACCCGTGCTATCGCAGAGAGCACTCCAGGCGCGCCCCATTACAAGGTCCGGGTACATACGGCCAAGGACAACCAGGATAGGTACGTCGCAGCTGAAAGAGCACCCGGAATGAGACCCGGGCTCAGTCGAAATCTGCAACCGGGCTGCGCAGCCCTTGCTGTTCAAGCAACGGCAATACTGTCTCGCCGAAATTGCTCAGACCTCCCTCATAGTCCAGCCATGTCAACAGCACACCATCCACACCGGCGTCTGAGATTGAGGAAAGCGTCGCAGCAATGTCCTGCGCCGTACCCAACAGCGGGTAGCCACCGTATCCCGCCGCTATGGCAAATTTCATTTTTTCCATCACGCCTTCAGGCATGGTTTTGGCGTTCCCGATGTTGTTAGCGATGAAAGCATCAACGCCTTCGTCGTCGCCCTGCGTGACCACGTAGTCCTCAACATAGGCACGAGCTTCTTCAACGCTGTCGCGCTGCACCACATAGCTGGACATCCAGACCTGGATCTCTTTGCCATATTGTTCACGTGCGAAATCACGATAGTGATCGACCTGCTTCTTCAGAGACGCAGGTCTTGGGTCCTGTGGAATGATGAAGGCGACATCGCAGTTTTTCGCCGCGAATTCTCGCCCCCGATCGGAGCCACCCGCATTCATCAGGACCGGACGCGGATGCGGCGATTTTGGCTGAACGATTGCCTGCTTGAGATTGTAGAATTTCCCCTCGAAATCGAAGCCTTCCTTCTCTACCCAAAGCCGGTCGAAGGTCTGGACCCACTCGTCAGCCAAGCCGTAGCGGTCATCGTGCCCGTACATTGCGCTACCGAACATTTCCATCTCTTCGCGATACCAGCCGCATACGAGATTGAGGCCATGCCGGCCTTTCGAAATAAGGTCCACTGTGGCAGAGCACTTAGCCGCGATGATCGGATGCATGACAGACAGGTGAACGGTACTCATTACACAGATGCGCTCGGTCACGGCCGCAGCGGCAGCTGCCCATGTGAACGTTTCGTATAGATCGCCGGAGTAGTGGCCGTCCTTGGCGAAAGCTTTCCACCGCGATGCCGAAACAAGCGCCTCGATACCCAGGCGATCAGCCATTTTGGCGACACGAAGATTATTGTCCCAGGTCGGTACGAAGCGATCAGGATGGTTCGTAAAAGCAGCGCCTCCGTTGATGCCGAAGACACCAAGCTTCAATCGGTTGGGGCCCCACATTGGATTCTGGGTAACGGGCAGCTCGTTGGTCATAAGATCTCTCTTCTCGCCTCAGCGACTAATTGCAGAATTTCTTGTAGTAATGTACTGATCTCGCTTGACAAGACTAACGACGGAGGAAGGAGAAGCCTTTCAAAATCCTGCGGTATAGTGATTACTTTTCATCCCTTTCAGATGATTGACACAGGTTCTATTCGTGCCTGGAGGACCGCGAGAAAACGTTCAGGCGATATAGAGCCCGGAGCGACAGAGCGCTTGTCACTACTTTCTACAAAGAAGCAACAGCTGAGTGAAAGCGATGACCAACGGCCTACCGCTCAAGTTGTAGCAACAAGTTTTTCGGTTCTGTCGTTGCCCACATTAAGATGCCAGAACATTCCCGTCGCGCCAGAGCCGTGCCGGGTTAACGGCCACTCTACGTCGGCACATTCGGGAGGCGTTACCCATAAGCTGCAATCTTTAACGTATGGCTCCGCGACCAGAACGTCCAGATCGCTCAACGTGATGACCAGACATTTATCGAGAGTAGTTCCAAATATTGAAAATAAGCAGGCGCGCTCCGGGATTGCCGGAGCGCGCCTGCTTTACAGCCACTTACTGAGTGTCTGTGTTTAGACGCCCCGACCTACAGAACATCATAGGCCGGTTAGCGCCGCCTGCACCTTCAAGCAGGGTTAGTCATGCCGACCCGCATCAAATAGCACACTGCCGCAACTGTCCAGGCGTCACACCAAAACGCTTACTGAAGGTACTGGTCATATGGGCCTGACTGGAAAATCCAACCCGATAAGATATATCAGCCAGCGAAGAGACTGAACTCAATATCAGCTCGTGAGCCTTCGAAAGCCGCCGATCCATAATATATTTATGTGGCGAACACCCAAGCATCTCAGTGAAGGCATGAGCGAAGTAGTAACTGCTGATACCCAGCGCTTCTTGAGCAACTTGCTCAACCGATAATGTTGACGATAAATTTTCGTCTATAAATTCAAGTGCCGTACGAACCTGATGGGGGGCCAATTGATACCTCACAGCGCGCTGGTCACCAAGGTGAGATTTGACGATCCGCCTGAAGGCATATTTTACGAAATCAGACGCAAACGAGCCTACGTCTTCATCTTGACGGAGCAACATCTGACGAAGTGTGCGAGCTTTCAAATGCACACCAGGGTCAACCATGTTGAATGCCATGCTCGGCGAGGGCCCATTTAACCCAGCCTCTCGAAACATTTGATCGGCGCACTCAGGTGAAATAGTCGCCAATACAAAATCAATAGGCTGCTCTTTCTTGACATGGATAGTCGAGCCCGCGGCAACGTAGTAAAGAGCCCCCGAAAGCATGATATCGCTTGACCAGCTACCCGAGTCCAGTCTCGTTCTGACTATGCCGGGCGCTAACTCGACGCCAATCATGTGATGCGCCAGCTCGAGATGCTCTTCTTTCTTGGAAGCCGTGCAATAAAAAATCTCCCCATAATCATAAGCAACCTGCCAAGGGGTTTCTGTGAAGGGGCGGTAGTCGGCGCGTTCGTCTTTGAAGTCCGTGGTGATTAATCCGCGTTTTACGCAAGGGGAAAACGTTGAAGAATTCATACAAGCCTCCCAGGGTACAGCTCGCCAAAAAAATAAGGACGACAGCGTCCAGGTTCATTCGGCAGACCTCAATCACATTAATATTCAGACAGCGCATCAGGCATTCCAATGTCACTGCCATTTTCTTATTATATGCAGCACCTTCATACCTCCAGGCCAAGCGGCTTATCCTGCCTGCCGCCCCTTCGGGCTCTTACAACTTTTCGTTCTAAAAAACAGGCCTTAAATCACCTAACCTCACCTGAGCGCTCACGTTGAACCCCGGTCATCGCCCTCGCCCGATTATAGGACTGTATCAGCAAATTTAGGACCGCAATGCGATGGCTGGCATTTTTTCGTTTTTTTGCACGATAAAATTAAAGTCTTTCAAAAAGCTGCTCATAAATAGCTTTAATCGAAATGACCGTGACAGACAGGTCGTGGGCGAACCGCAGGACAGTTCGAACTTGCTTAATGGCATACCCGTTGAATTTGATACGCACCTTTTCAATCCACTCCCCCACCTTAACCGCATTGAACGATGAGCCGTCCGAAACGCTTTAAATGAACAAGCCACGGCCAGATTAGCGTCCAAGCGTATCGCTGACGCGATGCGCGAACGTTTTTTCGGGAGCGGAGCGCTGTCCAGGTCACCCGACAAAAAATAGCAGCTTTATGAAAGAGTAAAAACAAAAATTGTCAGCAAACTTGGAATACGCCCACGCCGTAAACCTAGATGAAAATAGGGGGCTAATGCTATCCAAACAATAAAAACTCCCTAGAGAGAAAAGCATGAAGAACGTTTCGAAGTTTCTGGTCACTGCAAGTTTGATAGGTATGTCAAATATCAGCTATTCTGCTGAAAACGGCGGTTCTACTGGAGCTGCTGCCTTTGGCCTTGATGGAATGAGCAATTTCTACCTTCCGCAACCTGGAGCGCCGTGGCTTGTAAACTATACGGGTATTTATAATTCAACCCGAATCAACGGCCCCGATGGTAAAGACGCAGCGCCCAATACCAAACTTCACTCGGAATACAACGTATTTGCTTTGAAATACCTCCCCGATACGGGCATTCTGGGATCCACCTGGACGGCGTTTGAAATATTTCCGACCTTGGTCAGGACAACGGTTACAAACGGCTCGAACAGCTCCACCAACTCAGGTTTTGCGGACCTCGCTATCGATCCGTTCGGATTAGCCTGGAAAGTCGGCAATGCCAACGTCGGATTTGGCACTACATTTACAGCCCCCACAGGAGAGTATGACAGGCGCAGTGATGTCAATCTTGGAAACAACCACTGGAGCTGGAATCCGCAATTCTACTACAACTGGTTCGACCCACAGGGACGAGGAGACATTTCGGTCCATGCGTCGTATGAGCTGAATTTTAAAAATCGTCAAGGTCTGGTGACTTACTTCAACCCAACCGGGGCTTCTTACACCTCAGGCCAAATGGTCCATCTGGAAGTTGCAAGCGCCTATAATGCAACCCAAAAACTCTCTTTAGCAGCCTCTGTCGTCGGCTCCTACCAGTTTACCGATGATAAAGTTGACGATGAACAGGCGGACCAATTTGTCAAAAACCAATTGGACGGCAACAGGTACGAGAGCATCAGATTAGGCCTTTCAGCTCGCTATTTATTTTTAAACAGCATTCCAGTGAACCTGACTTACACACACGACACGTATGGGCGTAATAAGGCCATGGGAGACGCCCTCGTGTTAAGAATTGTAAAAGAACTCTAATAAACTTTTGTTCAAGCCGTCAGGTTTCTGCCAAGCCTAATTATCCGACTGCTGCAGCAAGCATCAGGCAGCTCCGCGAGACTGATGACACTCGGCGTCACCTTTTTTTCATACTCAAGCACCTGGACCCGGGATATCGAAACACGCAATAAACTGGATAGACAAATCAATATTTAGCCGCGTAGACGTTTTGTAGATCAATCCTGTATTGCTCAAGGGGCGAGAACCCCCTTGAGCAGCGTGGCAGTGTTGTAATCACCGGCCACGTGAGGCCCGCCCCTTGGCCGCAGAGGCAAGGCTTGAAACGCTAAACTCGAGCCGTTGACGTTCTGTATATCGCCCGTGAGTGTGCTGGGCGTATACGTGCGAGGCCACCTCCTCCAGCTTGACGAGCTTCAACCCATAGTCTTGCTGGGCCGACAAGCCCAACGAAACGCCATGCCCACACCACCCTGCTTAATTGCCAAAGGATCCCCTGATCGGGCTATTGCGCCGTGCGCAGCGGCGGACTATCGATACCTAAAATGAACATTATCAAGACCTTATCGGTATTTTACTTTCCAGTACCCGGTCTATAACCTGCGCCCCCATCAAACCAGAAACCTACTCAGAGCCCTTTTCCTCTTCGTCATTCCAACAACAATAACAACAGACATAGAAGACACTTCCATGCAAAAGACTGCACTGCTTCCGCTCGCGGTTGCGATGTTCGGCCTCGCCTCGCCTTTGGTAAGTCATGCTGATTTTCTGGGCGATAGTAAAGCCAATCTCGAATTCAGAAACTTTTACTTCAACAGCGATTATCGTCAGGATAAAGCGCTGCAATCCAAACGTGACGAATGGGCGCAAGGCTTCATTCTGAAGTACGAATCAGGCTATACGCAGGGTCCACTAGGGTTCGGGGTAGACGCGATCAGCTCCCTCGGCCTGAAGCTCGACTCTGGCCCGGATCGCCAGAATACCGGCCTGCTACCGGTCGGTGACGACAAGGCACCCGATAGCTACGGCTCGTTTGGTGCCGCAGCAAAAGTCCGTTTCTCGAAAACCACACTCAAGGCCGGCACTCTAATCCCGTCGCTACCCACCGTCAGCCCTAGCGACTCGCGACTGTTGCCGCAAACCTTTCAAGGCGTTCAACTGACGTCGCAGGAGCTGGACGGTCTCACCTTTAATGCAGGCCGACTCAACCGCAACAAGCAGCGCAACGTCAGTGGCAACGAGCTGATGATCGTCGCGGGCGAAGGCATTCGCGGCGGTCGGGAGACCGACCGTTTTGACTTCGCGGGGCTGCGTTATCGGTGGAATCAATCAATCACCACCAGTTATGACTACGGCTACCTTGAGGACAATTATCGCCAGCACATGCTTGAAGCCACTCATGTGCTGCCCATTGCCGACAACCAGTCGCTGCGCAGCGAACTACGCTATGCCCGCTCCACTGGCGACGGCAGCAGCAACGTCGATAACACCGCCTTGGGTGCACGCTTCACCTACAGCCTGGGCACGCACGCCTTGAGCCTTGGCTTACAGAAGATGCAGGGCGACACCGGCTTTCCCCGCATCAACGGCACCTCGTCTTACCTGATCAACTTTGTGGTGCTCTCGCCCAACTTCGCCAACCCTGATGAGCGCTCATGGCAAATACGCTATGACTACGATTTTGCAGCCATCGGCATTCCGGGGCTGAGTTTCATGACACGCTACCTCTACGGCGACAACTACCAGCTCGGCAACGGCCGCAGCGCCAGTGAATGGGAGCGCAACAGCGATCTTGGCTACGTCTTCCAAAGTGGTTCGCTGAAGAACGTTCAGGTGAAATGGCGCAACGGTAGCTACCGCAGCTCCGGTGCGTCGGATATCGATCTGAACGCCCTGGTCATTAGCTACACCCTACCTTTGTTCTAACCAAAAAAAGGCCCCTAAGACATGCACAGATTCGTCAAAGTCTTAATTACCGTCAGTTGCTGCCTAGGCATCAACCAGGCTGCAATCGCGTCCAATAATACCGAGCAGGCCTGCAAAACCGGTTGCGTAGAGAAACCCAGAGCCACCACCGCGCTGGTCGCTACGCCAGGTAAGTCCGCGCAATCGGAGGATGAGTTTGATGGCGTCAACCGCATCAATAAGGCATCGATCGTCATGCTCGGCGAAGAGGGCATCGTGACCGCTGAGATGGCGCGCAAGATTGCCACTGGCGTAAAGCACGTCATCGAGCAGGGCCACAAGCCAAATGGCCTGCGTCCGGCTGATGTGCTGGATATCGAGCATATTATGATCGAGGACATCGGCCCGGATGCTTCGATCATTCACTCCGGCCGAAGCCGTCAGGATATTTACGCGACTTACCGGCTGTCGGAGCTACGCGCCCAAACCCTGCAGTATGGTGACGGCGTGAATCTGATCCGCACGCGCCTGATCGATCTTGCCGCCAAACACACCGAAACCTGGATCCCGGCTTATACCAACGGCGTGCAGGCGATGCCCATCAGCCTGGCTCACTACCTTCTTGCCTATGAAGCCTCGCTGGAGCGCGACGCACAGCGCCTGCATGAGCTCTACGCACGCCTTAACCTCAGCCCCATGGGCACTGCCGTGCTCGCCAACTCGGCTTGGCCTCTCAATCGCGAGCGACTGGCGCAACTATTGGGCTTCGACGGCGTGCGTGAGAACTCCCTCGACGCCAGCCAGGTGTCCACCTACGACATACCCATCGAAGCAGCTAACGTCGCGGGCTCTACGGCAATCCGGATTGGTGCACTGATCGGTGATATCCATACGCAGTACCATCAAACCCGGCCCTGGATCCTGCTCGACGAAGGGTCAACTTATACGAGCAGTGCCATGCCGCAAAAACGTAACCCAGGTCTGCTTATGCGCACGCGCGAATCGGCATCGGATACGGTGAGTCGCTCTCAGGCTATTACACTGCGGGCTCATAATGTCACCACTGGCATGACCGACTATAAGTTCGCTTCCGAGACCAACGATGTATTCGGCGCGGCGCAGGACATGTTCACGCGGATGGACCAAGTGCTTCGCGCTCTGGTGATCGACCCCCAGCGCGCTGCCGAAGAACTCAATGACGACTGGACGACCTCGATGGAGCTTGCCGATACCCTGGAGCGCGATTACAAAATCCCCTTCAGGATCGGTCACAGCTTCGCCTCTCTGATTGTCGGCGAGGCACGGCAGAACAACTTCAAGCCAGCCAACTTCCCCTACTCTGCTGCACAGCGGTTGTTCACGCAGGCCGCAGAAAAGTACCAATGGAAAACACGCCAGTTGCCACTGGATGAGAAAGCCTTCCGGACCACCCTCTCCCCGGAAGCCATGGTGCGAACGCGCGTAGGAACCGGCGGCCCGCAGCCGGCCGAGGTCAAGCGCATGCTCGCCGGAGCGCGGCAATCGCTGGAAAGTGATCAGACATGGCTAAATGAGCGCCGCCAACGGCTGGCTGATGCGAGCAGCGCACTTGACAAGGCATTCGACAAGCTTGCTGAGGGACGCTAGCACCTCATCACAAATAAATTGGCTCACTTGAAATGCTGCCGGGAGCGCCGGCAGCATCATTCCAAGACTGCGATGGTCGAAACCAGATTAATTCGCTCCTGTCGTTCATAAAACTACGTGTGAGTCAGTGCGCAACGTCAGTCCTTTACTCGCTTCCAGAAGCGGGATTCGGTTTCATCGCTTTAATCAAGCTCAGCGATGAAACTCAGGCACTCCTGTAATAACGGGGAACTGTCTCCGGCTCTGTAACTTACAATTATCGGTGAAGTAGCCGATGGATCCAGCAACGGGACGTATCCAATATCGTCACGATGCAAGCGCTGAACAGAGGCTGGCACGAGCGCTATCCCTATGCCGGCAGCCACCAGACCGATAGCAGTCTGTAACTCATTGGTCATCTGCGCGACACGGATCTTCAAGTCATTGCGGGTAAAGAGTCCGAGCACATGGTCGGCGTAGCTGGGCCGGACATTTCCAGGATAAAGAACGAAAGTTTCCTGAGCCAACTGCTCGAGACTTACCGCAGCACCTAACAGGTGGTGCCCCGATGGCACGACGGCAACCAGCGGGTCCTGGCGAATGATTTTCTGTACGACGGCCGTGTCATTGATCTGGATCCGACCAAACCCGATATCGATACGTCCACTTTTTAAAGCCTCGACCTGCTGCAGTGTCACCATCTCCGTCAGCCCAAGTTCGATGCCACCGTCGCTGCGCAAGCGGCGAATGAGTTCAGGGAGTGCACCGTAGAGGGTTGAAGGCGCGAAGCCGATTCCAAGCCAACGACGGTGACCCTGGTCAATTCGTTGAGTGTCATCGCAGACCCGCGATAACTGCTCCAGTAGCTGGACTGTTTGCTCGTAGAAAAATCGGCCAGCCTCCGTCAGACGCAATGGACGAGTGCGCTGCAGCAAGGCAACCCCAAGCTCATCCTCGAGCTGTTGTATCTGACGGCTAAGGGGTGGCTGGGCCAGGTGCAGCTGTTCTGCGGCCCGAGTGAAATTCAGTGTTTCCGCAACAACGCGGAAGTAGCGCAGGTGACGGAGCTCCACAATACCTCCAAGGTATCAAACTAAACTCAATCAATATTGGACCCCGCCCAGGTTGAAATGCAATCTTTGCTTTAGACATATAAAAGCTCTGGGGTATGGAAGCGCGCCATAGCACCCTTCGTCAGGACGAGCCAATGATCAGCATTACAAGTCTGGAAACCCTCATCGTAGATCTACCCACCATCCGCCCTCACAAGCTGGCTATGCACACCATGCAAAACCAGACGTTGGTGATCCTGCGACTCAGATGCAGCGATGGCATTGAAGGTGTGGGCGAAGCCACAACGATTGGCGGTCTCTCCTATGGCAACGAAAGCCCGGAAAGCATCAAGACGAATATCGACGCCTATTTCGCACCGCTGCTTGCAGGTCAGGATGCAACCAACATCAATGCAGCCATGCTGCGGATTGAAAAAGTCGTTCGAGGCAATACCTTCGCCAAGTCAGCGGTTGAAACCGCACTGCTTGACGCTCATGGTAAACGGCTTCAACTCCCTATTGCCGAACTGTTAGGCGGCCGAGTACGGGAGGGTCTGGAGGTGGCCTGGACACTTGCCAGCGGCAATACCGAAAAAGATATTGAAGAAGCAGAGCGCATGCTTGATATCCGCCGCCATCGTGTATTCAAACTCAAAATCGGCGCCAGCGAACCAACTAAAGACATTGCCCACGTCGCAGCCATCAAGCGCGCTTTGGGCAACAGAGCCAGTGTCCGGGTGGATCTGAATCAGGCTTGGAGTGAGGCCACGGCGATCCGTGGATGCCAAATGCTCGGCGATGCAGGTGTCGACTTGATTGAGCAACCTATCCCTCGGCACGATCGTGAGGCTCAAGCACGGGTCAGCGCCCGAAGCCCCGTGCCCATCATGGCTGACGAGTCCATTGAGAGCGTGGAGGATAGTTTCGCCCTGGCTCGGGCCGGAGCAGCCCCGGTATTTGCGCTGAAAATTGCCAAAACCGGCGGCCTGCGTGCGGTGCTGAGGACAGCGGCAATTGCCGAGGCGGCGGGTCTGGGCCTCTATGGCGGCACCATGCTTGAGGGCGGTATCGGCACCCTCGCATCAGCTCACGCGTTCGCCACGTTAGGGAAAATAGAGTGGCATACAGAGTTGTTCGGCCCTCTCCTTCTCACCCATGACATCCTCATAGAACCTTTGGAGTACCGGGATTTTCAGCTAATGATCCCCACCGCGCCTGGTCTGGGCATCACGCTGGATGAAGAACGTCTGAAGCGCTTTCAGCGTCCGTAGGAAAGCTGATTGCCCGTTAGCTGAAACGACGTGGAGCTCGGCTCCACATTAACTGCCAGAAACTGGCTGCCAGCTGAAAACGCTTGATTGAAGAGGCTTAGAAAATGCTGTTTCAGGTTCGAATGACCGTTAAATTGCCCCACGATATGCCAGCGGGACAAGCAGCAAGGCTCAAAGCTGATGAGAAGGAACTGGCTCAGAGCCTGCAACGCGAAGGCACCTGGCGTCACCTTTGGCGAATTGCCGGGCTCTATGCCAACGTGAGTATTTTCGACGTACCGGACGCACAAGCGCTACACGATACACTTATCCAATTGCCGCTCTTTCCGTTCATGGACATCGAAGTGACGGCGTTGTGTCGCCATCCTTCTTCAGTGCATGACGACGACCGCTGACAAGAAGTCTGTCGCGCGCAGGACGGTTAACTTCCATAAAAATAAGATGAGGAAAAAGCCATGGCTGTCAGTATCTCCCAGACCCCTGAAGTCCAGAAATTCTTCGAAGAAGCAAGCGGCATGGATAACAACCAGGGCAGTCCTCGCATGAAGACTGTGGTTCATCGGCTGCTGACCGAGTCGATCAAGATCATCGAGGAACTCCAGGTCACCCCTGAAGAGTTCTGGAAGGTCGTCAACTATCTCAATGTATTGGGCAGCCGCCAGGAAGCTGGATTGCTCGTTGCTGGACTCGGGCTTGAACACTACCTCGACTTGCTGATGGACGCGGAGGACGAAGCTGCCGGACTGTCGGGAGGGACTCCACGCACGATCGAAGGGCCGCTGTATGTGGCTGGGGCTCCGTTGAGCAAAGCGCACGCCCGACTGGATGACGGGCAAGATAGCGGGACCGTGTTATTCATGCAGGGGCGAGTATTCAATACAGACGGCAAGCCACTGGCTGGCGCGATTGTCGACGTTTGGCATGCAAACACCGGTGGCACGTACTCATACTTTGACGCTTCGCAATCGGAGTTCAATCTGCGGCGGCGCATCGAAACCGATGCTGAGGGGCGCTACAGTTTGCGCAGCATTGTGCCGTCAGGATATGGCTGCCCACCGGATGGTCCGACTCAGCAACTGCTGGATCAACTGGGCCGTCATGGTCAACGTCCAGCTCATGTGCATTTTTTCATATCTGCATCAGGGCATCGTCATCTCACCACGCAGATCAATCTGGCAGGTGACAAGTACCTCCACGATGACTTTGCCTATGCCACCCGTGACGAGCTAATCGCTGAAATCAGCTTCATCGAAGATGAGGCCAAGGCGAAAGAGAAAGGCGTTACCGGCCGCTATGCAGAAATAAACTTCGACTTCACCTTGAAAGCCACCTCTGAACCTGAGGTTCAAGAGCGCCGAGAACGAGTCCGCGCTCTGGAAGACTGACGTCCAATCCACACCTCATCAGCCGCGTATCGAGCCGTTACCGACCCTAACTGTCGGCAACGGCTTCTGAAGGAACCGCGATGCCTACCGTGACTCTGCAAGATGGCGAGCTGCACTATCAGCTGGAGGGCCAGTCATCCTTGCCCGTGTTGGTGCTTTCTAATTCATTGGGCACGCACCTGGGAATGTGGGACGCTCAAATTCCCGCGCTCACCGAGCAGTTCCAGGTACTGCGATATGACACACGCGGACATGGTCGCTCACTCGTGAGCCCTGGCCCCTACTCTATCGAGCAACATGCCAGAGACGTCCTTGCATTGCTGGATGCATTGGGGATTGAACAAGCCAATTTTTGTGGACTGTCTATGGGCGGTTTGATCGGCCAGTGGCTGTTACTCAATGCACCGCACCGCTTAAAGCGAGTTGTTTTATGCAATACGGCTGCGAAGATTGCCAGTCCGGAAGTCTGGAACCCCCGTATAGAGAAAGTGCTGCGTGAAGGCGCACCGGCAATGGTTGCCCTGCGCGATGCCACAGTCTCTCGATGGTTTACGTCTACCTTTACTCAAGATAATCCAGAGGAAGTCAACCGTCTGGTGGACATGCTCGCTACCACCTCCCCCGAAGGTTACGCAGCCAATTGTGCCGCGGTGCGAGATGCGGATTTCCGTACTCAGATCGGGCTAGCAAAACTGCCTGTTTTGCTGGTTTGTGGCACGGCGGATCCCGTTACCTCTGTTGCGGACGGAAAATTTCTCCGAGAGGCCATCGAAGGTGCTCAGCTAGTGGAATTGACAGCTGCCCATCTTTCCAATGTGGAAGCTGGAAAAGCATTCAGCGCACAGGTTTTGCAGTTCCTTTTACGCTGAGCGATTAAAGGTCCATAGCACTAGCCGACACCCGACGTTGATCTGCCGCCGTGAAGATGTGAGCACCAGGCAAGTCAAATGCCTTCTAAAAGCGCACCCCATGGGAATTCGGTCAACAGCGTCCAGCTGGGCTGGCGCGGCGGCACGGGCCTTGCGAAGGCCGCTACGGTGCACCTGTAGCCGACGCCCGCAGCATCCTGGTGACGCCAGGGATGCCTATACCGAGCAGGTTGCGGCCAAGCCAGTGCCACGGGTCCATTTGAGTGCTGCAACGGGAGCACCGTACCACTCGAGGCGATTTCTCGGCGCCCGTAGCGAGCACGGCACGAAGGTTGCTATCAAGAGTGTGCATCCTGACAAACAAGCGACAGGAGATCGCCATGCACTTGGACCACATACATACATCCGGGCAGCCCATAGACGCTGCGCAGCACTGGATGCGCGCTATCTGCGGACCGCACTCACTGCGGGCGGAAAGCCCGGGCAAGGTCGCCTTTGCCCACAGTGGGCATCGTCTGGGCGCACTGGCGACCACTCTCGGGGAAATCGAATATGGGACCGATGTTACCGTTGGTGTCGAACCGCAGCAGCACCTCAGCAGTTATAGCCTCAGCCTGCCGCTAACTGGCAGCCAAGAGCTACGCACTGCGGGCCGCGCGCTGTTGTCGGATAGCTCCCAGGCGCTGATCATCTCCCCTCAAGACAGTCAGCAGCTGAGCATTTCCGGAAACTGTCGCAAGGTTCAAATCGCGATCACCGTTGCCGCCATGAACAGCGTGGCCGAGCACATGCTGCAGCGCCCACTGGACGCCCCCATACGTTTCGAGCCGCTCATGGATGCCCTTAATGGCTCCAGCGCGGGGTGGTGGCGGCTGGTGGACTTTCACCTGCGCGAGCTGGCCGTCGCAGACGCGCTCTATCGTCTCCCCGGCGTCGCCCGCGACTTGGAGACCACTTTGATCAAGGCGTTGCTGCTGAGCCAACCGAGCAACTACTCGAAGGACCTGCGCAACGTTAGCCAGGGCCGAATCCCTCACTACCTCAAACGCGCACGCGAATTCATCGAGACCCACGCGCGCGAGGATCTGCGCCCGGAAGAAATCGCTTATGCCGTGGATGTCAGCCGCGCCAGGCTGTTCGATGGTTTTCGCCAGCACTACCAATGCACCCCTATGCAAATGCTCAAGCACGTGCGCCTTGAAGCGGCGCGGCGCACGTTGCTGGAGGACGGCGCCTGCAGCAACGTCACCGAGGTGGCCATGAGCTGGGGCTTCAGCCACCTGGGCAGATTTTCCAGCGATTACCATCAGGCATTCGGCGAATACCCCTCGGGGACGTTGGCCCGCCATGCGCCACGTCGCCAGCGCGCATCAAAAGGTCTACAGGCCTGAAAACGGCAGCGTCAGCGGGTTTCAACTTTCTCGCAAGAGGTGCCGAAAGGTGAAGCCGTTGCCATTGCCGCCGCCCCTTGATCACCTTGGAGGGATGCTGCGAACCCTCCCACCGTTGCCTCACGATCAGCGGCCAGCCCTTGGCCGATCACCCGGCCAGGACTTTTTGCCACCAGAAGGCAACGGCAGGTAACCCTTGAAACTGCCGGCGGCGTCACGGTTTTTGATCTGCATGAAATGCCCCATCGAATTGCTCCTTTTTCAGCTTACGGATGCAATTGGATTTGGCGACGCAAGGGTCCTTTCGACTCAAGCATTGCTCTCGGTAAATTTTTCAAAATACAGCCGTGCCAGACCTTCGCGCTGGTCTTGCAACCAGGTCTTGATCGACTCAACCATCGGCGGCGGCCCGCACAGGTAGAGGTCGAAGGGCTGATCGGCTGACTGCAACGGTCTAAGATGCTCGGCGATGAAGCCGCTCTTACCCGACCATTGCGCGTCCGGTTCACTGACCACCGGCACGAACGTGAAGCCGGGGATACGGTCCGCGTAGCTTTCGATCCGCTTCAGCTCACACAGGTCTGCCGCATTGCGCACCCCGTAATACAGATGCACAGGATGGCCGCAGCCACCCCGCTCGGCGATCTGGTCGAGCATTCCCAGAAACGCCGACAGCCCGGTGCCGCCAGCCACCATCACCAGCGGACGGTCGATGTGGCGCAGATAGAACGTACCCAGCGGCGCCTCAAAATCGATCACGTCGCCGATCTGGCAGCGATCACGCACGTAATCGGTCATGACTCCCTGGGGCAAAAGCCGCACGAGAAACTGCAACGCCTCACTGCCCGGTACGCTGGCAAACGAATACGAACGGCGCTGCCCGGTGCCAGGCACCTGCAGCCGCGCGTACTGCCCCGGCAGGTATTCGATTCCGGCCCCGCCTTCGAGCGTGAGGTGCACGATGGCGGTGCTGTCCGACGGCCGTTCAATGCGGCTGACGCGAGCCGAGTGTGTGCTCGGCCCGGCCTTGCTGCACAGGCTTGAGTCGTAATCGAAATAGAACGCCGCATCCGAGAGCAGGCGCGTCTGACAGGCCAGTACTTTGCGCGCCAGCAGATCGTCGGCTGACAGCGCCTCATCATCGACATAGTCCTGAATGTATTGACCGGAATCGCAACGGCCCTGACAGGTCGCGCACACGCCTTCGCGGCAGTCCAGCGGGATCGTGATACCGCTGCGCAACGCAGCGTCCAGCAGCAGTTCGTTCTTCTGGACCGTGCAGAACAGGGTCTTGCCGTCGGCGAAACTAAAGGCGGCTTTGTACGTCATGGTTAGGCATCCACGGGTTTACAGGTGATAGAAATCAAGTACGGAATTGATGGTGTCGTTGAGCAGCACGGCATGCTTGCGGCTGATCTTCCAGCTATCTGCAGCAGGTCTCAGGTTGTAGGTCGCATAGCCAAAAAACTGCTCGCTGACCTGCAAGCGATGGTAAAGCGTGTGCCAGTTCACTGTGGCTTGCAGCTCACCATCAGGGAGCGCTTGCAGCCTGACGTTGCTGATCAGATGCAGGGTGCGCGGCAGTGGCGTGGCCGAGGCGGCCTTGCCGGTTCGCAGACGAAAAACGCGATCTTCCAGCCCGCCGCGATTGGGGTAGTAGATAAGCGACATGCCTTTCTTGGGATCTGTGGTGTACACGTGCTCGGAGTCCCACTGCGGCAAGTGGAACTCGCTGTCCTCACTGAACATCGCCAGGTAGGCGTCCCAATCCTTGCTGTCGCAATGCGCACTCAGTTGGTAGAAGAACTGTTCGACGCGATATTGAAGTTCGGCATTCATGTTCACACCGCCTTGAGCTTGAGGGATTGTTCTTCTTCAGCCTTTCGGGCCAGGCCCTCGAGCAGGAACCGCTGCCAGTTGCCGTGCTGATTGACGTAGAGTCCCTCGTGGGTGAACTCGGTACCGGTCAGCACCGGTGAAATGCCGATGGCTTCGCTGTTCGGTGTCGCCCCCTCAACCCATTTACTTTCACCACGAGAGATATCGCTCCAGCGCTCCAGGCGGGCCTGAAAGCCACGCTGGGCTTCGCGAAACTCCACCAGATCATCCGGGGTGCCAAGGCCTGAGACGTTGAAGAAATCTTCGAACTGCCGAATCCGGTTTTCCCGATCGGCGTCGGACTCGCCTTTCACGCCCAGGCAGAAGCTGTTGATCTCGGTCTTGTTCCAGGCAATCGGGCGGATGATGCGAAGCTGCGAGCTGATCTGGTCGAGAAAAAACATGCTCGGGTAGATGTTGAGGTTACGCAGGCGATGCATCATCCACTCGGCTTTGCCCTGGCCATATTCGGTCACTAGGCGCGGCATGATCGTCGCGTAGCCGGGGCGCACTGCCGGATTGGGCATGTCGCTGAACAGCAGGCTGTGGCCGTTATGGAAAGAGAACCAGCCATCGTCGGTCTCTTTGTCGCCAGCACCGAGCTTGCTGTAGTCCAGCGTGTCACCGCTGGCCACGCCTTTTTCGGCGTTCACTTGCTGGCGGTGCTGAACCGTGGCCACGTAGTTGTAGTGCACAGTGCTGACGTGATAACCGTCCAGCCCGTTTTCATTCTGCAGCTTCCAGTTACCGTCGTAGGTGTAGGCCGACTTGCCTGGCAGCACTTCCAACTCACCGGTGGGCGACTGCGCGACCATCATGTCGAAGAACACCTTGGCGTCGCCCAGATAATCCTCAAGGCTGTCGGTGCCGTTGACGTCGAGACTGACGTAGACAAAGCCCTTGTAACTCTCGATCCGAGCCTTCTTCAGGCCGCGGGTGGCCTTGTCGAAACCTTCGGAATATTCACCTGGCGCTTTGACTTTGACCAAGCGACCGTCACTTTTGTAGCACCATGCGTGGAACGGGCAGGTGAACGTCGACTGGTTACCTTTGCCTATTCGGGTCAAGGTCGTACCACGATGCTGACACGCATTGATAAGGGCATTGAGTTTGCCTTCGCCGTCTCGAGTTATGATCATCGGCTGGCGTCCGGCACGCATGGTCATGAAGTCGTGATTGTTTGCGATTTCGCTTTCATGGCAGGCGTAGATCCAGTTCTTTTCGAAGATGAGCTCCATTTCCAGATCGAAAAGATCGGGTTCGGTGAACATCGCACGGTCGATACGATAGACGCCTTCGGCAGGGCGAAAATCCAGGCAGCCTTCGACGAAGTGCTGCCATTGCGCGGCGGTTTTCTGGGTCATTACGAGGACCTCTGAGCTGATGACGGTTCAGAGGATTAAACGCCAGTCGGCCCCGCCGCAATATCCGCTCCGTGCGCAGAATCTATCCATTGCGTCGCGCCGCCGGCGGCCAGGGCATTGCCATCAAAAACGGCGTGGCTGGCAGCCACTGGCGTAGGTCATGCTCGCCAGCGGGCGTGGGGTTGCGCTGGTGCGGTGGAGGCCGATGACCGAGCGCCAGTTAGGTCAGTCGCTCGCCGCGACAGTGCGCGGCGGCATCGTTTCATGGGAGATCGGACGCCCGCGTGGGCTATCCGTGAGATGAAGTTGCATCCTTTGCAAGCAGTTCTCTTGCCGTCTCCATCGCCTGCTCACGTGAAGCAGCAAGCAGTAGAGGGTAGCCCCAGAACTTGGCAAACACGACCGCAAAGGCCTTGAAGCCAAGACGTTTTGCCGAGTTGGGTTCAATCATGATCATTGCCAGAACCCGCTTTCGCAATTCAACCTTATTCTTTTTCATCCAGAGAGCAGTACGTTTCTTTTCTTCCGGCGAGTGCTCGTGGTCATCGGCAGGAGCGGTATCGGTCAAGATTACGAAGGGCTCCCCGCGCTGCAAATTGGCCTCGAATTCGGCGAAATCCTTTTCGTGATCGTGTCCCGGTTCTTGCGCAAGGTTCATCCAGACAAAAGGAAAGTCAGAACTATTAATCAACATGGCCGGCTCCTGTGCTTTTGATGTGACGCCAGGTGGCCGCGATCGCGAACACTCCGGGCAGTGTTATGAAGAACACGGCCGAAAAGGCAACGTGCCAACCGTCGCGCAGCCCATCGGAGATTCCGCCGAGGGTATTCAGGGCGAGAAGTAAACTGCCGAGAACCAGGACAAACCATTGAGCCTTACGGGTTCCTATCAGTGCGAGAAGCACCGTGACGATCCAGGAACCATAGAACGCTGAAAACATCCACAGTACATCGGGCTCAAACGTAATCGCCGGCGTCGCTCCGTGCGCTCTCACAAAATCGTTTACGTAGAAAAATAACTGGAAGGTGACAAAAAGTACGGCACCCGCGGCTGTCGTCAACCAGAACAAAGCGATTCTGTTTGCGTTGTTCATGGGCGTGTCTTGGCCGTGATGCAGAGCAGGCTTAAGGGACATAAGAGCTTTCTCGATAATCAATGGATGTTATAGGTCTGCAGATTTCCAACGGGAAAATGTTCGCCTGCGAAAAATCAATACTTATAGTCGAGCGTCACCATCAAGTTGCGAGGTGCGCCATAACCTACGGTGTCGAAATCGCCCTTCTCCAACGCGTACTTCTTGTCGAGCACGTTGTTGACATTGACTGCAGCAGTGACCTGCTTCGTGATTGCGTAGCGCCCCAACAGTGATACCAGGGCATAAGAATCCTGCTCCCCGCCTAAAGTGCTGGTTCCGATGCCGGGCGACTGATAGAAGCGACTTTGCCATTTCACGCCTCCGCCCAGCGTCAACTTGCTCCATGCATCAGGCAACTGGTAGGTCGTGAAAAGCTGGGCCGTGGTGCGAGGTATTTGCGAATTCAAGCGCACGCCATCGCCATCTTGTGCGGTGAAGTGGGCGATACCGGTGTAGACGTTCCAGCCATGCGCCAGCTCGCCCTGCAAGTCCAGCTCGATCCCGCGCGACTTCGTCCCATCCGAACCTGTATAGGCTTGGGCGCCCGCTGGCGTATAGGTTCCTGCGATCATCTGTGCAGCGTTGTCCAGCTCGGTATGGAACAAGGCCACCGACGCATTCAGACGCCCGTCCATGTAAGCGCCTTTAAGGCCGATTTCCTTGGTTTTTCCCTTGGTCGGCGTGAGGACGTTGCCCTTGCTGTCGCGATAGTCGGTTTGCGGATTGAAGATGCCGGTGTAGCTCACGTAGGCCGAATAGGTGGTGTCGATCTCGTAGACCAAGCCGGCATATGGCGTGAATTCACGGCTCTTTTTGTAGTGCAACGATGAGCCGCCAGCGGCGTCGTCGATTTCGTAGTTTGTGAAGCGCCCTCCGACAATGAGTTTCAGAGGCTCAGCCAGCGAAAAACGGGCTGCGCTATAGACGCCGCTCTGCTTGATTTGGGTGCGGGTCGGTATCGAAGCCATGGCATCGAAGTCAGGGCGGGGATAGGCCGGGCTCAGGTTATAGACATTGACCGGCGTAAAGCTTGCGTAGAACGGAGCGATATCCTCCTGGCTAGCCGTGCGGCGCGAACTCGTCGCCCCCACCACCAGGTCATGCTGGCGGCCCAGCAACTCGAAGGGGCCGCTCGCCATCACGTCAAAGGTGTTTTGACGGCTGCGACCTTCGGACGCTAGCCCGACCGGATAGGCCCCGTTGGGAAAGGAGCCAAGTCCCGTGGCGCGATCGGGGCGGCCGACCAGGCCGAGCAGTTTGGCATCGTATTCCGTGCGGTATTGGTTAGCGACGGCGCGGATGGTCCAGTCGTTGTCGAAGCGGTGCTCGACCTCGGCAAACGCTGTCTTGAGTGTGTTGTCCCAATGGCTCCAGTTTTGCGCGTAGTTCTTGGAGCGTGAATAATCAGCCTGCGTGCCGTCGCTGAACCACAGCGGCATGCCTCCCCAGGTCGAGCCCTTCGGCGTGATGTCCTGATAGTCATAGCCTAGACTCACCGTTGTATCGGGTGTCAGATCTGCCTCGATGATGCCGTAAAACGCCTGCCTCTGCGGCTTGTAGCCATCAATGTATGAGTTTCCCTCCTGGGACGTTCCGACCATGCGGGCGCGGATGCGGCCGTCCTCTGTCAACGGAGTCGATACGTCGCCCATTTCCCGATGAGTATCCCAGCTCCCTGCACCGAGTGAGGCGGACGCCGAGAATTCGCGGGTCGGTCGTTTGCGCACCAGATTGATGGCGGCCGAGGGATTGCCGGTGCCGGTCAGCAAGCCAGAGGCGCCGCGCACGACCTCGACACGGTCATAGAACGCGGTATCGAGGGAGCCGATGCCGCTTCCGCTGACGATGTCGCCGACGACGGTGGGTATGCCGTCGTACTGAACGTTGTTGATCAAGAAACCACGCGAATAGAAGCTTGTCCGTTCGCTGTCGGACTGGTACGACGAGACGCCGGTGGTGTTATCCAGCACGCCCTGCACCGAGTTCAATTGCTGGTCGTCCATGCGCTGGCGGGTGATCACCGTCATCGACTGGGGTGTTTCCCGTAGCGACAGCGGCAGGCGCGTCGCCGCCGCCGTCTGGCCCGTCGTGTAGGAGCCAGTACCTTCAGTGGTCGCCGTATCCATGCGGCCCGTTACACTGATGGTCGGCAGAGTCATTGTCTCCTGCGAGGTTTTCTCCCCATTCTTGTTTTGGTTTTGCCCTGGCTCGGCGGCGAATGCGCCCTGCCCGCTAATGAGTACTGCCGCCGCAATTGCCGAGCCCAGCGCGGTGCGGGGTGCGCTCCTGATGGCGCCCTTGTGCGGTCCATCCATTTGAAGAGTGGCGGCGGGCTGAGCGCAGATATCAACTGGCCAACGAAACTTCCTGACAACTGTGAAAGCAAACATCAACAATACTCATTTGTATTTAGATGCTGTATTTAACAACGGCGGCAGAGAGGGATGATGGCTAAACCAGGCCAGATTGTTATTCAGTTAGGCCAATCGTAATGTCATTGTGCCGCGCGCTTGGTTTTGACTGAAAGCCTGGCGCTGGGTCATATCTGCGGGAGCCAGCACCGAGTAGAGCTTTGCTCTCGGCGAGGAGTCAGTCTCACCGTTGCCGCGAGGTTGCGAAATGGCGGCAACTGCGCAAGGAAGGAAGACAGGCAATGGTGGGCGGTCGGTGATGCCTGGCCAATGGAGGCTGTTCAATCAGCAGGCGATTTCATTGGGGAGCATGATGCTGGGCACGCCAGTATGTTTTGCGCCGCTGATGCGATCCGATAAGTATCGTGCGGGAGGTTTGCCCACTGCCTTGCGGAACATGGTCACGAAACCGCTGGCGTTTTCGTATCCCAGCTCCAATGCCACAGTCTGCACGCTTTCACCCTTGGTCAAACGTTGAAGCGCAAGGATCACATGCAGTTGCCGACGCCACCGACCGAAGCTCATTCCAACTTCATGCAAAAGAAGACGGCTCATGCTTCGCTCGCTCATGCCAATGCGAACAGCCCAATCGGCCTTGGAAGTTCTGTCGGTTGGGTCGGCCAGCATCATTTCCACGAGGCGGCGCAATCGGGGATCGCGCGGCATGGGCAGATGCAAGTCTTCCACCGGTGCCGCCACCAACTCATCGAGCAATGCGGCAATCAAACGGTCTTCCCGTCCCCCCAGCGCGTATAACTCAGGAAAACCGGCCGCCTTCAGTAGCAACTCGCGTAGCAATGGTGATACCGAGATCGTGCAACAGGTTTTCGGAAGATTCGGCGCGGCGTCTGGCTCAACGAACAGGCAATAGCATTCCGTTTCACCCTCCCCCCTCGCCGCGTGCGGCAAGTCTCCCGGTATCCATACGGCGCACTGCGGCGGCACAATCCAGACACCGTGTTCAATTTCGCAGTTGAGAATGCCGCGTACGGAATAGATCAGCTGCGCCTTGCGGTGCTGATGCTTCGCATTTTCCCAGCCCTTTGATACCGATGTGGCACTCAAGGCGACCACGGGCCGCGAGACGCTGTCGACGTCCCACGTCACGGGTAGATCGGTAATTGCAATGCTAGACATAGTGTCTTGTAGCGCCTCGGATAAAAGATCAGGCGCTGGCCTGATCGGTAAATACTATGATCAACGTGCTCAATTGCGTCTAGCTATTACTTGCGCTCGGGGCCGGGCTCAAACACCGGACATCTCCCTCATTCATGATGACCACAACTCCCAACATCCAGATAATGAAGAAAACATCTGTTTAACGCAGACAAATGGACGCTGTCTTATAAAAATCTGTCGTTGTCTTGCAAACTCAGCAACGATTGTTTTTTGATCAGCAAGAGTTTTTCGCAATGAGTACCAACGAGCGCCACAGCTATAAAATTCGCAACGGCCATGGCCTGCGCCATGACCCGTTGCCCGCCATTCTGGGGCCGCGTCCTATTGGCTGGATATCCACCTGCGATGCTCAAGGACGCCCGAATCTTGCACCCTATAGTTTTTTCAATGTCTTCAATTATCATCCGCCGCTGGTTGCCTTTTCCAGCGTGGGTAAAAAGGACAGCGTTCGTAACGCTGAGGCCACCGGTGAGTTTGTCTACAACCTGGCGACCCGACCGCTCGCTGAACGGGTCAACCTGAGCAGCACTGAGCAACCTGGTATTGATGAGTTCGAGTTGACAGGACTGACGCCGGTCCCTTCGCTTGAAGTGACAGCACCCCGGGTCATGGAGAGTCCCGTCGCGCTGGAATGCAAAGTCACCCAGGTTCAGCAGCTGGTGGGCCTGGATGGCGCTCTCCTGGATACCTGGATGGTCATTGGTGAAGTGATTGTGGCGCACATCGATCATGCCAGTCTTCGTGACGGCATCTACGATACCGGCCAAGCACAACATATCTTGCGAGGCGGTGGCCCGGCCGATTACTTCCAGGTTCTACCCGAAGGACTGTTTCACATGACACGGCCGAAGTAGTCGTTGGCGAGCCGAACCATCGTCGTCATGCAACGCCAATCAATCATTTTCTTTTCGCCGTCACAGCCGGTTAAAGCTCATTGTCTGACGGCTCACCATCACTCGAAAAAAACCTGCGTATTGGAGTCTGATAGACGCGTGCCCTGTAGATTCAAAGTCTCGGGCTATGCTGATCGATGAGTTCACGCAGGACTTCCTTGAGCGCCTTGATCTTCTTTGCCTCAAAAGGCGCCAGAATCTCACGCTCGTGTTTCTCGGCCAGGACAACCAGACCGGACACCAGACGTCGCCCTGAACGCGTGAGTCGCACCAGGGTGTAGCGACGATCATCAAGGCTGATGGCGCGTTCTATATAGTTTTGCGCTTCAAGGCGCGTCAACAGCCGAGTGACCGTCGGCTGCTTGCTTACAGTGGTCTGAGCCAGCGCGGAAATGGTCATGGCACCGTCACGAGCCAGCGTCGACAGCACTCGCCACTCCAACACGGAAAGCCCGTGCTGCTCGACGACGGCATGAAACTGGGTGGATACCAAATACCAAGCCTGCCCCAGGAGTGCGGGCAAATAGTTGTCTACAAACGCCTTCGTCTTTGCCATTCCAATCGCCGCCTCGTCCTCTTTATGAGCCGGCGACGATTCTATCTCCTTTGGCTCACCCGGGGGGGAATTACCCCTCCCCCGCGCCATACCTCAATACCTCCCGGACAGCAGCGATCCAAAACCAGGCACCTCAGTGCTCAGGCCCAGGCTCTTGAGCATCTGGTACGTCGTCGCCACCGAGGACGAAATCACCGGCAGCCCGACTCGATCTTCAATGGGCTGGATCGAGGCCAGCGACGGCATCTGCACACAGGCGGACGCCACGATTGCATCCACACCCGTGGTGATCAGCTTGCGGGTGATTTCAATCGGTGCTCGCGGGTCCTGCCGACCCACCTCCAGATTGTCAGAAATCTCCAGCGAGATGCTGTCCACGACTTCGATCCCTTCGCTTTCGATGTAATCAATCACCAACTGCGTCAGGGGTTTCATGTACGGCGTCAAAATCGACACCTTCTTCGCACCGATCACCTGCAAGCCATGCACCAATGCACCGGCACTGGTGACAACGGGCGCCGGATGGCCGTTTTCTACGGTGCGCTGGTGCAGGCGCTGTTCCGAAATACGGTGGTAGCCGTGCCCCATGCTCATGATCGCGACCAGGCACGCATAACCCAGCACATCCACATGGGCATCGGAAAGCTCCAGCGCACAGCGATCGCTATCGCCGTCCATGGCCGCCAGCTCTTCCTTGGTCACCTTTTTCATCCGCATGCGGCTTGAGTGGAAGGTGAATCGCTCGGGCATGGTCAACTCGCGTGCGCGCAAAATGGCCGGGATTTCGGTTTCCATCGTGGTGTTCGAACTCGGCACAATCTGGCCGATACGGTAATAGCGTGGGGCGCTCATGGCTGAGGTTCCTGATTGAGATCGACCGGTGTATCGAAGTTTTCCGCGGCACTTGCATCCTCGAAACGAGCGGACTGCAAGGGGCGGCGATTGACTCGCAGATCGAAAATGTCAAAGCGATTGTAATGGCCCGAGATGTCGTGCATCTGGCGTGGCTGGATGCAGCGCGACAGGTCGATATCGGCGTAGACGATGCCTTCCTCGTCAATCAACGGCTGGCCAATCACGCGCCCGTCCGGGCCGAGGATGCCGGAAAATGCGCTGTTGCGACGTGTGAGCAACTCGCGTGCCTTCGGGAAGTCTGGCTCCAGGGCCTGGATAATCTCTTCGGAGACCGTAGAGCAGGACACCACCGTAAACAGTTTTCCTTCAAAACTGTGGGCGGCCGCACGCACCTTGATCGCCTCGGCCATGTCGTACTCGGGCGGCGCTACCGGCAACGAAATGTAGCTGGCGACGTGCACCAACTCGCCGTCTGCGATCAAGGCAAAACGTGCGAGCGTGTTGGTGTTTTCACCACAGGCCAGGGAACCCAGGGGGCCGATAGAGGTGTCATGCACGCGCAGCGCTGAAGCATCGCCCGGCGCCCAGGTCAGTTTCTCGGCCCAGGTGGGCACCAGCTTGCGATGGCGCCCCAGAATGCGGCCTTCATCGGAGATGGTGACCAGCGTGTTGTAGATAGTGCCTATGCCTTTGCTGCTGCGCTCATTGACGCCCACCACCACATTGATGCGATGACGTGCAGCCGCCTGGGCAATCTTGCTGATCTCGGGGCCGGGAATCTCGATCGCTGAGCGCACCAGTTTTTCAAACCAGGGACTGCCTTCAATCGGATTGCCAATCCAGCTCCAGTAGGGATAACCCGCAACGAAAACCTCAGGGAAGGCCACCAGTTGCGCGCCGTTGCCAGCGGCCTCCTCAATGAGACGAATGACTTTGTCTACGGTGGCGTCAGTGTTCAGAAAAACAGGGGCCGTCTGTACGGCTGCTGCCTTGAATTCAGGTAGTTCAAGCATGGCGATTCATCCGAAAGTGCGCAGAGAATTCAGACCAGTCCATCTGGACCGGCCCGATGCTTACTGACCGTTGCCGTTGCGAGGTTCGTTGCCGACCGCGACCACGGGATTACGCAGCGTGCCAATATTTTCGACCCATGCCTCCACCACATCCCCCGGCCATAGCCACTCTTGCGGTGTACGCCCCGCGCCCACGCCCGCAGGTGTCCCGGTGGCGATAATGTCGCCCGGTTCGAGGGTGATACCGGCACTGATGTCGCTGATCAGCGCCGGAATATTGAACAGCAGGTGACGGGTGTTGGAGCTCTGTTTCTGCACCCCGTTGACCTTGAGGCTGAGGTTCAGGTTGTGTGGGTCGCGGATTTCATCCGCTGTGACGATGACTGGCCCCAACGGCGCGTAGGTGTCCTGGCCCTTGGAGTAGATCCACTGACCGGCGCGACGGTTATCCCGCGCGCTGATGTCGTTGAGCACGGTGTAGCCAAACACATAGTTCAGCGCGTCAGACTCGCCTACACGCTTGGCGCGGCTGCCCATGATGACCGCCAGCTCTACTTCCCAATCCATCTGCCGGGTAATGGCTTCGTTGTGCTCGATGGCATCACCTGGACCAATCACAGTGGTCGGCGGCTTGGAGAAAATCACCGGCTGCTTCGGTAACTCTTTGGACGTATCCAGCGTGCGGCTCGATTCCTCAACGTGCTCGACATAGTTCAGGCCAATGCCGAAGATGTTTTTGCGCGGCTTGGGGATGGGCGCTAACAACTTGACGTTAACCAAGGGCAAGGCGGTGTCCAGCGGCCACTTGCCCGCGTAGCTCTCGAGCAACGCCGTGGTGCTCGCCACGGCGTGCGGCCCAAGATCGATAAACTCCAGAATGTCAGCCGGCAATGCCTGATCGGCGTGAGCCCCGAGGCGCTGCAGGTCAATCACCAGGTCGTCGACAATGGCACCCAGGCGGGCAGCTGCGTTGACGTGAGCGCGATAGGTTACGAGTCGCATAATCGAAAATCTCCAGATAAAAATTCAGGGGTGATTCAACGTTCCGGCCCTAGGCCGATGGCATAACCGGCTGATGACCGCCGAAATCCGCCAATGCCTCTTCACGGTACAGGCCGAGCTTTTGCATCACCGGCAGATCGCTGAAGCAGAACAGACAGGCGTCTTCACTCGGGTTGGTGTTGACGTGCTCATGCCAGGCCCAGGACGGCACACAAAAAATGTCCCGCTCCTGCCAGTCAAAGCGCTGACCGTTGATGATCGAGTAGCCTTGGCCCTTGGCGACCTGATACAGGAAGCTGCCGGTATGACGATGTGCCTTGCCGACAAATCCGGGACGCAGCAACTGCATGCTGGCGCCGATCGTTGCCAGAACGTGGCCACCATCCACAGGGTTGGTGTAGTGCATCAACGCACCGTCGAAAGGGTTGTCGTCGCGGGCAGATGAGTAGCGCAGCAGCGCTTCGTAGGTCGGCTCCCACTGGTACTTGAACAGTGGCGAATAAGGTTTGGTCCAGCCGATGTTGTCGGGGCGCAAACCCGCAGCCCCCCACAGGCTCACCAAGTCATCGACGGGATAGCCGACGGCCTGCCGCAAGTCTGGGTGCACGGTATAAAAACCGGCCTCCATGGCATTCACCAGCGGGATGTCCAAGCCGTCCTGCCAAATACACGGCTGGCCACCCGCCTCCACCCCGTGCTCGTGCCACGTGCCGTTGGGGGTCAATACAAAGTCATTTCGGCCCAAGGTCATTTTGTGGCCGTCGACAACGGTGTAGGCGCCTTCCCCTTCCATGATGAAGCGCAAGGCCGAGGCCGAATGTGCATGCGCCGAGGCGCATTCGCCCGGATTCATGACTTGCAAGCCCGAGTACAGCCAGCCCACCGCTGCCGAAACCTCAGTGCGTCCTGGATTGTTCAGGTAGATCACCCGGCGCCCGGCTTTTTCCGGGGTCACGAGTGCAATTGAGCGCAGCACATGCTCGCGCAGATCGCGATAGCGCCAGAGCACCGGCACTGAACTCGACTTGGGCTCCCAAGGCTCAATCTTGTTGGCCACGGTCCACAGGGCGCCCGTCTGCAATTGGTCCAGCTCGCGGTAGTAAGCCACCAGTTCAGCCGTGTCCTCCACGTCTGCACGCCCTTCGATGCCTTCACGGTATTGGTCATACGAGGTTGCCATGGTCTTTCTCCTCTTCAAGGATACGGTGGGCGCTCGGCCCTCAGGACTTGCTCCGGGTAAAGCTGCGCTCTAGCTGGTCCTTGCCCCACAGCCAGGGCTTGGGCCATTCGACGTCATGCCAGCCCAACCGGGCGCTTTCTCGCAGCAGCCAGGACGAGTCGGCCAGGTGCGGTCGAGATACTGCGCACAGGTCGGCACGACCCGAGGCGATGATGCCGTTGACCTGATCGGCCTCGGTGATCGCGCCCACGGCGATGGTTGGTACGCGCGCCTCGTTGCGGATGCGATCGGCAAAAGGGGTCTGGTACATACGGCCATAGACCGGCTGCTGGTCCGGCACCACCTCGCCCGAGGAGACATCGATCATGTCCGCACCGCCCTCTTTCAAGCTTCGAGCGATCTGCACGGCTTCATCGGCACTGGTGCCACCCTGTGCCCAATCGGTGGCCGAGATCCGCACCGAGATTGGCAAATGCGCTGGCCAGGCTCGACGCACCGCCGCCAACACTTGCAGCGGGAAACGCAGGCGATTGGCCAATGAACCGCCGTATTCGTCGTTGCGTAGGTTGGTGAGCGGCGAGAGAAAGCTGGAGAGCAAAAACCCGTGCCCGGCCTGCAGCTCAAGCCAGTCAAAACCTGCTTGCGCGGCACGACCGGCAGCCTCGGCAAACTGCTCACAGATGCTCGCCAGCTCGGCGTGCGTAGCCTCCCGCGGCACATGTGAAACACCCACCAAATAGGGCAACGGGCTGGCGCTGAGCAGCGGCCAATTACCTTCGGCCTGCGGGTGATCGGGTTTTTCCCAACCCAACTGCGTAGACCCGCGACGCCCCGCGTGATTGAGCTGTACGCCAATGTGGGCGCTACTTTGAGCGTGGGCAAAGTCGGTGATGCGCTTCCACGCCGACACCTGCTCGGCGTTCCACAAACCGGGGTCGCCCGCGCTGATTCGTGCATCCGCACTGACGGCCGTGGCCTCCGCCAGCACCAGGCCCGCACCGCCCAGCGCCTGACTGCCGAGATGGACCAGGTGGAAGTCACCGGGAACCCCATTCTGGCTGGAGTACAGCAACGTCGGGGACACCACGACGCGGTTTTTCAGCGTCACACCGCGCACGGTGTAAGGCGTCAGGAACGGTGGTCGTGGTTGTTCGTCCTCACGCGTTGGCACCGCAGCACGCTTGGCGAGCCAACGCTCGTAACCTTCAAGCCATTGGGCGTCGCGCAGACGCAGGTTTTCGTGAGAGATACGCTGCGAACGCGTCAGCAGCGAATAGGCGAATTGCTCCGGTTCCAGGCTGGCATAACGCTCTACGTTCTCGAACCACTCGGTGGAGTTGCGCGCCGCATTCTGGATCTTCAACACCTCGATGCCGCGTACTTGCTCATAATGCGCCAAGCGCTCACGCAGCTCGCCACCGGCCTTGAGGGTGTTGCACAACTCGATGGCATCTTCTAACGCCAGCTTGGTACCCGAGCCGATAGAGAAGTGTGCGGAATGTGCGGCATCGCCCATCAACACGACCGGTACGTCGCCACCGTCGGCACCCCGAGGTTGCGTCCACTGCACCCACTTGTTACAGATCACTCGCGGAAAACGAATCCAGATGGCCGCGCCGCGCAGGTGCGAGGCATTAGAGATCAGCGGTTCACCGTCCAGCCAGGGCGCAAACAGTTTTTCACAGTAGGCAATGCCCTCCTCCTGAGACATCTGCTCGATACCCGATGCCTGCCAGGTAGCATCCGTGGTCTCAATGATGAACGTGGAAAAGCCATTTTCGAACTGATAGGCATGGGCCTGAAACCAGCCATGCTCGGTCTGCACGAAGATAAAGGTAAACGCGTCAAACACCTTGCGTGTACCCAGCCAGACAAACCGGCAATCACGCTGGTCGATGTCGGGCTGGAAAGTCTGGGCATAACGCGTGCGCACCGGGCTGTTGATCCCATCACAAGCAATCACCAGATCAGCGTTGTACTGTCGTGCGACGTCCTGATCGTCCAGGACCGTGGTTTCGAAAACCAGCTTCACCCCCACTTCTTCGCAGCGGGCCTGCAGGATATTGAGCAGTTTTTTTCGACCGATCCCGATAAATCCGTGGCCTGCGCTACGCACCTGACGACCCTTGAAATGGATGTCGATGTCATCCCAGCGGCTGAACTCATCAGCGATGGTTTGCGCCGACACCGGATCGGCTTCGCGCAAGTTGTCCAGGGTTGCATCAGAGAACACTACGCCCCAACCAAAGGTGTCGTAAGGCCGATTGCGCTCCAGCACAACGATCTCGTTGGCCGGGTTCTGCAATTTCATCAGCAAGCCGAAATACAGGCCGGCGGGACCACCGCCGATACAGGCAATTTTCACATTGCGCTCCTTTCATTATTGTCTTTATCAAGGAAGGGGGAAGTATCCAGCGCCTCGCGCAGCACGCTCGGGAGTTCAATGGCCTGGTGACTGATCAGCGAGGTCGATACCAGCACCTGTGTGACGTTCATCCGAACCTCACCTTCAAGGTCCGTGCACACCAGCGCCAGGGTCAACGATTTGCTGCCAAGCCTGCCCACCTCAAGGCTCAGAATGACGTCGTCGCCCATCCGGCTGACGGCCCGAAAGTCGGCTTCAAGCCGCACCGTCGGCAGCCCGAAATGCAGTTTGCCGATGTAGCCCGCGAATCCCGACTCAGGCAGCAGCTCATCGATCCAGGTCTCCAGCAAGTTGTTGAACATCACAAAATACTGCGGGTAAAACACGATGCCAGCCGGGTCGCACTCTGAGAAACGGATGCGGTGTTTGCGGGTAAATGTGCTCGCATTCATAAGCAACTATCCTTCGAGGGGTAAGGCGTGGCGCTGCAAGCATTCGCGCAGCTTGTGACCGTGCTCATCGGCCAACGCCGCGTCGCGCAGTTCGCGCAGCGTCGCAGGCGCCATGAGCCGCAGGTGCTTATCCACCGCCGCCATCAGGGTTTCGTAATTTTTCAAACCTCGGGCGTGGGTGTCGCTGTACCCCTTGACCAGGCGCTGGCACTGAGCCGCTTCCAGCGCCAGCGCAGGGTCCAGCGCAGCCAGCGTATGCAGACGCTGCAACCAGGTTTCAATACGGCTGTTTTCCTGGCTGTAACGCAGCGTCACACGGCGCCAGCGACGCCAGCGCGACAAGCCGTAAAGCAAGAGAAAACCGCTCAAGGCACTGGTCTTGATTGTTCGCCCTTGCTGGGTGAAACGAGCCACCAGGCGGTGCGCCCAGTTCGGTTGCGCCAGCCAGCGCCCCAGGCCTGCGGGCAGGGTTTCGCAAATTTCTTCGATGCGCGGGTGCATGTACTCTTCGATATCGAGCACCTGGTCATCACGGGAATGAACCTCACCCCGAACCCGATCAAAGCGACTGCTGCGAGTTTTGAGGTCTGCCACCCGAATGGTGTCCTCAAAGGACATCCACAGCGCCAGGTAGCGAGCGGTCTCACGCAGCAACTCGACATCCTGGCCGCCGGGAGCAGCGGCCAATGCTTCAAGGCGATCCAGGTACAAACGCGCGTAGTCCGGATCCTGATAATCGACAAGCCGCCGCACGCCCTCTATGGCAAGCTCGGCAACCGGTAGACGCCGTGCACGCTCAACCAGGCCGGCAACCACTGGGTGCTTGGGCTGCGCAGCAATAGCGGGGCTGACCTTGGCTGAAACGCTCGGTGCTCGCGCCTGATCCTGCGTCTCGCGCGTCATGGCATAACCGAGGTCAAACGCCTTGAGACTCGGCTTGACTCCCACGCCGCCGCGCTCAATGGTCTGCTGAAATTGCGCCCGATTGAAGGGCAGCACCCCGGTGCCGCTGAGAGCGCCAAACAACACAGCACTGATCACGCTGCCAGCGCTCTCGGCCGCCTTCTCCATATCGAAGCTGACGAACGTCTTTGCTGCTCGACGGGCCTGGAGCAACAGCGCAGCGCTATCGACCCGGCCATCGCCCATGGCTGACTTCTCGGCAATCGAATACACCCGGTGAGTCGAGGTCACGAAGGTCGTACGGTCGCTGGTCACGAGACCGCGCTGCACTGCGCGCCCGCCTTCCATCAACTCCGAGGCCAGCACGATATCGACGTCGCCCGGCAGCGGAGCCTGTGAAAGCACTGGCACACGTGCTTGCGGCACATCGGCTCCCGGGAACAGCTCCACGTAATAAATAGTCGCCCCAGTGCGCTGCGCGACCCCGGGAACAGACGTAGTCTGCGCGAAATAACCATTTTCTTCGCCCAGGTTGACGATCCAGTCGGCGAGTACTCCGCCGCCTTCACCGCCCATGGCGAGGATGGCAATTTTGATAGGCTCACTGGACATGAAAAAACTCCGGGCAAACGTGAAAGGTGCAACGTGCAGACACATGTCCTGGCACACCGACGGTGCTTATCAAAAGCTGATAGTGGTTCATGGCATCCCTCATCAGAACGCATACCGCGAGCGACGCCGGGCATCAGCGCCCTGCAACCAGCCGATCACCGTCGAACGCAGGCGTTGGCTGAAGATGTCCCAACGGGTGGGGTTGCTGACTATTTGAGCGCGGTAGAACGATGGGCAGAGCACCGCCGCATGGGCGACCTCGCCGCAGTTCCCACACCCCACGCAGCTGTCCATCACCATTGCCACCGGATCGAGACGCAACGGATCCGGGTTATCGCGAATCGACAACGAAGGGCAGCCCGACAAGCGAATGCACGAGTGATCGCCGGTACAGGTGTCCGGGTCGATGCCGAAACGCTCGCGCACCACACGCTTGCCATCGGCGATGGCTTTGCGCACCACCTTCTTCTCGCGCCGCTGCAAATTGAGCATGCATTCGCTTTGCGCGATCAGGACCTTGGGTCCGGTTTCTTGAGTGGTTAACGCTTCGCGCAGGGTCGAGACCATCGCCTTGAGGTCGTAGGTGCGTTTGATCGTGCGCACCCACTCAACCCCAACGCCCTTGACCGCGCGCTCGATCTCATGACCCGTGCTGCGCGAGGCATTGACCGCCCGCGACGACAACAGGTCCTGGCCACCCGTAGCCGAGGCGTAGTTGTTGTCGATGATGATGGTCAGGTTATCGCTGCGGTTGAAGACGCCGTTGGCAATCCCGCTGGTCAAACCGTTATGCCAAAAGCCACCGTCCCCCATCAGCGAAATGGCGCGCTTGCTGGAGGGCGCATTGCCCGGCGCCACGTTGAAGGCAGCCGCACTCGCCGCGCCCAGGCCATACCCCATCGTCGTACTGCCGAGGTTGAACGGCGGCAAAATCGAAAACAGATGGCAGCCAATGTCGGCACTGATGTGATGTTTGCCCAGCTCACGCTCAACCAACTTGATGGCCGTGAAAATCGGCCGTTCGGGGCAACCCGTGCACAATCCTGGCGGCCGAGGGTGAACGATCTGATCCAGCGCTGGACCCGCAGATGCCTCAACCGGCAGCATCACAATCGGGATGCCAAGGCTCAGAGGGTCAACCGCCGGAGCCTTGGGCTCGACGATGCCATAGCGCTCCAGAAAAGCCCGCACCCCGCCAAGAATCGTCGCGGTGTTGTAGTCTCCTGTGAGCGGCAACATATCCTTGCCATGCAGCGCAATGTCCAGCCCCAACTGGCGCAAAATCGCCGAGACGTTTTGCTCTACGAAATTGGGCTGGCCCTCCTCCAGAATCAGGATCGCGCGCTTGCCTTTGCAGAAGCGTTCGTACTCTTCGTCGACCAGCGGATAAGCCACGTTCATGACGTAGAGAGGAATTTTCGAGCCCCCGTAGACATCCGACAGACCAAGCTTTTGCAGCGCACGAATCAGCGTGTTGTAGTTGCCTCCCTGCAACGCGATGCCGACGTCGGCATCGCCCTCAGAGAAAAACTCGTTGAGCTGGCGCTCCTTGATAAAACGAATAGCCGCTGGCCAGCGCTGCTGAATTTTTTCACGCTCATGCAGAAAGCTCGCCGGGGGCAATACAATGCGGTCAATGTCTCGAGCCGGATTCTCCATCGCATCCTTGACCGTAAACGCGGGCGGGCGATTATCGGAGGCCAGAAACTGGCCATGCAGGTGGCAGGAACGAATCCGCATCTGCAACATTACTGGGGTGTTACTCGCTTCGGACAGATCGAAACCATCCTTGACCGCTTGTACGATGCTCGGCAGGTTGGGACGAGGATCAAGCAGCCACATTTGCGACTTCATGGCAAACGCGTGGCTACGCTCCTGCATGATTGAGGAGCCCTCGCCGTAGTCTTCGCCGACAATAATCAACGCCCCGCCGGTCACGCCGCCCGACGCCAGGTTGGCCAGTGCGTCGGAAGCCACGTTAGTGCCAACGGTCGCCTTGAATGTAATCGCGCCACGTAATGGATAGTTGACAGAGGCTGCCAGCATCGCCGCCGCGGTCGCCTCGCTGGCACTGTTCTCGAAGCGAATACCGTACTCGCCCAAAATATCCTGAGCGTCAGAAAGCACGTCCATCAAATGCGAGATGGGTGAGCCCTGGTATCCCCCAACATAAGCCACGCCCGACTCCAGTAACGCCTTGGTTACCGCCAGGATGCCCTCGCCGTTGAAAACCTCTCCGGCGCCAGCGCGTAATTTCTTCACTTCCTGGACAAAGGATCGTTCGGCCATGTCGGTTATCTCTCAGATCTGTTTAACAAATTTTCTTATGACCCCTACCTTCATACGGACAAAGCAATGCGTCAATGCATGATTAATCATGCAAACCATGTTGTGGCCAAATTCGGATATGGATCGCGGTACGAGGATAAAGAGAGGACTGGCTGGCAGCCTTTAACAGACTGAAACTCATCAGAATGGACGCAGGAAAAACACGCAAAACGGCGCCGAAAAAAATTTCACGCCTTAAAGTGCTTGATCATTAACTGCTCGGAGTCATCCGTCGACTGCGGACGCACGCCGCCTATCGACAGTGAAGGTCATGCATTGCTTTTTCCCGCAAACCGTGAGAAATATATTTCCTACGACGTAGCATATGAATATTCATATAAAAATAATCAGGCTGCAAAGCAGCCAAACTCCGCGAGGGGTATAAACCGTGCTGAACATTCAAGCCTCGACCTATGCACCTACACGTAACCAGACCGCAAGCTTCTCCATAGAACGAGCACTGTGCGAGCCGGAGCGGCTGCTGTTCGCGTCCACGGATCTGGACCAGGCCAGATCAATGGTTGGTCAGGTCATCGCCAACCATCACCTCAAACAAACCAATGGTGCCGAACGCCTGGACGCACGCATGCACTACGTGAACCTGGGCGACATCTCATTGAGTCGTCTGCGCTATGGCGCGAGCGTCCAGATCGAGCGCGGCGCCCTGGAGAACTGCTTCCTGGTGCAAATGCCCGTGCAGGGTGCCGCCGCCGTCGAAAGCGGCAGTCAGCGAATTGAATCGTCGTTCAAGCTGGCCTCGGTCCTGAGCCCTGGCGACAGTGCAAAAATGCACTGGAATGGCGATAGCGATCAGATCATTTTGCGCATCTCGCGCTCACTGGTTGAGCGCACGCTGGTTGGCTATCTAGGCCATCCCCTGGAACAGCCGCTACGCTTCGAGCTGGGGTTTCAATGGCAAGAGAGCGCTCCCTGGCGATGCTTGCTCTCCTACCTACTGGACTGCGCGACCCATTACCCTCAGCTCGCGCAGCATAAACTGGTCATGACCCAAATCGAGCAACTGACCGCCTCAACCCTGCTGATGACCCATCAGCACAGCTACAGCGAAACGACGCCGGCGCGGCGCAGTACCATCCTGCCCCGGCATGTACGCCGAGCTCAGGATTATCTCCAGTCACACGCCCACGAGCCGATCACTGCCGAACAACTGGCGTTGGCCGCCGGAGTCAGCCTGCGCAGTCTCTATACCGGCTTCAAGGACTTCCTGGGCGTGAGTCCAATGCACTACCTGCGTGACCTGCGCATGGCACAGGTGCATACCGAACTGACCAGTGGGGAAGTCACCAACATCGGGGGCGTCGCGCTGCGCTGGGGCTTCACGCACATGGGCCGGTTCAGCAACGACTACAAGCTACGCTACGGCGAAACACCGAGCCAGACCTTGCGCCGCTACTAAAACAGCAAGCCTGGTTCCCACATTTCTGGAGGTTCCACTTTGGCCATTCAGCACTTTACTGCCCCACATATCGGACTCACTGTTCCCGACCTCGATGCAGCGATTGACTGGTATGTCGCTGTACTCGGGTTTCGCCTGCTCACCGGCCCCCTCAGGGTTAGCGAGCACGACAACCCGTTGGGCAAAGCCGCCCAGGCAATTTATGGTAAAGGCTACGGACACTTTCGCTTTGCCCACCTAGCCACCCCTGACAATGTCGGCCTGGAGCTATTCCAGTTTCAAGCGACACCGTCGCAACCCAAGGAAAACACCTTTGAGTTCTGGCTCAGTGGCTACAACCATATGGGCCTCACCGCACCCAATGCCAATGTGACCGAGGCGGTTGCGCGGGTAGTGGCTGCAGGCGGCAAGGATCGAAGCGGTACGCTGACAATCGACCCCGATAAAGGCTATGAAATTGCCTATTGTCAGGACCCTTGGGGCTCTATCATCGAGTTCTGCTCACATCCCTACGTAAAGATGTGGGACGCAAAGCCTGCGGCTGAATCGGCCGCTCTCTAGGTCAAACGCAGTTCGGCCCTGTGGTCGGTTAACCTCAGGGCCGAATGGGTGCTTCGCAACTTTCATGCTGTTATCTGGCCGGTGCAATGGCCTGCGCCACCAGCGTCCCGGACCCTGCACCCAATCCAGGGCCAGGATGGGTGGACCCACCGATATGAAACAGATTTTTCACCGGCGTCCGATTCGCCCGAGCTCGCCCAGCACTGGCGAAAGGCCGTAGCCAGACAAACTGATCCAGCGTACACACTCCCGAGTAAGGGTCGCCACCTACCAGGTTGCAATTGAGCTTCTCAAGGTCCGCCGGCGAATAGGCTCGGCGGCCGACAATGCGCGAGCCCAGCCCGGGCATCACCCGCTCCATGCGCGCCTGCACCCGATCGGCGAACGCTTCGCGCACCTCTTCGCTCCAGTGACCATCGGCAGGCACCTCAATCAGCCCCGCCGCATCGCCCTTGAGCCGCGAAGGTACGTCCAGCAATTGAACCCACAAGATCCACCCACCCTCAGGCGCCCGTGAAACGTCGACCGCCACCGGCTGGCCAATGACGAGCGTCGGCCGTGCCGGCAACCAGCCATTATTCGCTTCGGTTACCGATGCGCTGATCTGCTCCATGCTCTCGGTCAGATGCACCACCGGCACCTTGAGCAACTCTTCTTCCAGCCAGGCGGGAGGCTCACTCAGTGCAAAGTGAATCTGCATCCCGCCACGCCCGTAGCGGAAGGCTGCAGCACGTTCACGGACTTCTACCGACACATCAGGCAGTAATCCGCCATAGAGCTGCTGCGGCGTAACGTTACACACCACCGCATCGGCCGCCGCAAAAACACGGCCGTCAGACAGCCGCACCCCGGTCGCCCGGCTTTTGCGCCCCTGCCCTTCAACCAGCACGCGCTCAACGTGAGTGCCGGTCAAAAGCTGCCCGCCGCTCTGCTCGATAATCTTCGCCAGCGCTTCTACCAAGCGTGAGCCTCCACCCTTGATGACCGGCATCCCCCCGCTCACCACCGCTGCGAAGGTGAGTTTGCCTATCAATGCCGAACCGGCATCATCAGGCCCCAGGCCCGAATGTAACGCCCAGGGAGCAATCAAAGCCCGCGTTGTATCCGAGCGCAACGCTTGTGCAGACCAACGCCGAAAGCTTTCCAGTGCCCCGGCTGCAAACGCCATCAAGCCGTCGACCCCGCGCTTTCGCCATTCACCGAACAGCAACTTGAGCAGCCCCAGGCCATACGGGTTTTTACCCAGCAGACCAAAGGTCAGCGCCGCATCACGGCCGAACATGTTCTTGGCCATAAGCTCAATCGCCTGGCCATCTCCTGGTTCCAGCGCATCCAGGCGGCGAACCGTATCGGTCAGATCCTTGAGCGCCAGGCCACGGCCATCTGGCCGGACCAAACCGGTCGAGTACTCGGAGAACAACACCTGCAAACCGACCTTTTCCAGCGCGGGCTTAAGCTCGGCATACCCAGGGCTCCCTATGAAAAGCGGATACCACGAGGACAACACCTCATGCTGATAGCCTGCAAACAACTCCTCTGTACGAATACAGCCGCCAAGTCGATCGTTGCGCTCCAGCACCAGCACCCGCTTGCCTCGAGCAGCCAACAGCGCCGCGCCTACCAGCGAATTGATACCGCTGCCGACGAAAATAACGTGAGGATCAGACACGCCCATTATCCCCTGCGACTAATGCCAGAACCCGCAGCGGGCTACCAGATCCGCCCTCGATTTTCAGCGGGGCGGAAATGATCAACGCCCCTTGGGCCGGTAACAGGTCAAGGTTTTTCAGGCATTGCAAACCATAGCGATTAGAACCGTGCATTAACGTGTGGCAGGGGTAAGCCACAGGCCAGGAGTAAGACTGGCCCGCGTCGGTATTGATGGTCTCGACGCCAAAACCGTGCACGTTACGCTGCTCAATCAACCACTCGACAGCTTCCTGTGTGGGGCCGGGCGTATGGGCGCCGTCCTCGCGCATATTGAGAAATGCAGCCGCATCATCGGCCCGCAGCGACCAGTCGGTACGCAAAAACACCCACGCCCCGGCCGGGATGCGGCCATGACGTTGCTCCCAGGCTTCCAGGAACGGGACGGTCAACACCCAGTCCTCATTACCCGCCACCTCGACGCTGGCATCGAGCACCACAGCAGGTGCAATAAAGTTCTCCACGCCTATCGTGTCAACGCTGTTATTGGGATGATCGCGTCCGCTGATCCAGTGCACCGGTGCGTCAAAGTGGGTGCCCGTATGCTCGCCGCAGGTGAAGTTGTTCCAGTACCAGCCAGGCCCCGCTTCGTCGTACTGCGAAATGCGCTCCATTGAAAACGACTGGACCTGACCAAACTGTGCAGGCAATTGCAAGCTCGGAAAGGAAGGCGACAGGGTTTGTGTCAGGTCGACAATGCGTAGCTCGCCACCCGCTAGCTGCGCCATCAGCGCCGACAAGATTGTTGTAGTTGGGGCTGTCATCAGGAGCTCTCCGGCCATTGGATTAAATGGTTGTACAACCGATACCAGGCATTTGCCGAACCTGGCCTATCGTGCAAGTGCTGACTATGTGCCCTGCAGCAGACAAGCCACTATCCAGCAATCGCAGTGACTATCCACAGACTGCCTCTTTCGGTTTTTTTAGTCCGTCCGTTAGCCCGCTTCACTGCTGACGACCGGTTTGCCATTCATTAATGCGCTGAGAACCGGATAGAGCACAAATGAGGACAGCAGCGAGGTCACGAACTCAATCGGAATCCAGGGCTTGAACCCATAGCGTGCCAGCAGAAAACCGACCACCACGGTGATCAAGCCTGGCCAATTGAACTCAGCGATTCCAATCCGCGCGCGCCGCGGAGCCACCCAGAAGTAGTCGGCGATGATGATCCCGGCAAAACACGTCGTCAGCACCCCAAGCACGGTGATGAAGCCGTTAACCCAGTCCAGAATCGAACCGGCTAACATCACGCACGCAATCACGTTGGACAACACCACAAAGGTCAGGCGACCTGGTCGCCAGCCGATCGTCACATCAAACAAATTGGTCAACGACAATGACGAACTGTAAGTATTGAGCACCTGGCCTTTGCCTTGAGCCAGAAACAACAGAATCGCGCCCAGCGAGCCACCGAACACAATAAAGGCCGCAGCGACACTGTCAGGGCTTTGCAACACGGCCTGCACCGCATCGGCATGGGAAACGCCGCGTGACACGTAATAGCTGACCAACTGCTCGGTGCCGCCGTACATTAAAACTGCCCCGACCACGAGCATGAAGATGTCCATAAAAATATTGCCGAACACGGCGGCAATCAGCACATCTTTGGACGACTTGGCGTAACGGCCCAGGTCGCCATCAATTAAGGCCAAGGCTCCGGCAGAACCGATCAGGACATTGACGCAAAATCCAAATTTCCCCATGGGTGTATCAGCCCCCATCTTGACCAATAGCTCCGGAGGAAACTGCGCACCAAAACTTAACACATCACTCCAGTTCTGCCCGGACGCACTAATAACGTCGAACATCATGTAGCCCAGCAACAGCAAGAAGGCCACCAATGTATAAGACGCCACTTTTGATACCAATTCAAAGCCGAAGGCCGTGAGCACTATCCAGATCGACGTCATTACACCGTATGCAACCACTTGCAACCAAAGTGTATTATCGAGGTTCAGCCAAAATAGCAGCCCCTTATACAGAAGGGCATTTTCCAACGCGAGAAACCCGGTAATCATAAAGCCGAACGTCAGCGCCACCAGCGCTGACCCTCGACGGCCAAAACCATGTTGGCGAGCCAACATGGAACTGGCCAGTCCCGTTTTATAGGCAACGTGCCCGACGCCCCAGCCCAGCAAGGCACCGACGACGGTAACCAGCACCCCCGCCAACAACCCGATCCAGACGCCGGCAACGAATGTCACCAACGCCCCGATGAATATCTGAATCAGGGTGGTGACGAGACCGGTGGTACTCCAGGACAACTGAACCCAGCCATGTCTTGCACTGTCGGGTACCGGGCTCAACGAATGATCATCAGTAGTAGAGTTCTTAACAGCCATCACGAATCCTCGCAGAAATAATCAGCTCACTGAATCAGGGCTTTATTTATTCGTAGTAAAACCTTACGCCGACATGCAGCACACTCTGTTCCTTACCACTCGAGACACCATAGGCTCCAGAGATATAAGCATTTTCACCAGCGCCACCGGTGGCCTGATAAATAGCCGAGACATAGGTATCCCAATATCGATTCATACGATAGTCATAGGTCACGCCAATTTGATTAGCCACGTTGTTATTCAGCTGGGCGTTGCCTTTGAGGTACATGTAGTTTGCGTATAACGATGAGTTGGCTGTCACGGGCATGAGCACACCCATGGCATAAGAATCGATGGTGGCGTGGTTAAAGGTATTTTCAGTCCGGGTATACAATACGTCCCCGGTAACAGACGAAAAATCATAAGCGCCACCCACACCGTAGTTTTTAATCCCGTCATGCCCGTCATTGATGGCTTGCTGGCGAGACTCGGTGTAGGCCGCCATCACCCTGAACGGTGCCTGGACATATTTGAGACTGTAGCTCTGGGTTTCCCCGTAGCTGAATCTTCCATCAGGATCGCCGTCGCCGTGCATCGCACCAAAGCTCCAACCGTTAATGCTGGGGCTGACGTACTTGATTGCCTTGGCCGTCGGGAACCCGGCAGCGACACGGTTATAGTCAATGGAGCCCGTCGGCAGCCCAAGATTGAAAGGCCCCGCCTGCAGTTGCAGCAACGCCACATTACCGAGCTTGTCTCCCCAACGATCAGCCGCGAGGGTTTCAAACATGAAATCCCACTGTTTACCCACGGTCAGCTGACCATAGTGGGAGTCAACGCCTGCAAACATCTGCCGAGAGAACGTCCCGCGACCAATGATCTTCAAATCTTCAAGGGAGTAGCCCGACTCAAGCTTTGCGATAACCGAATACCCGTCACCCAACTCTTTTCTGGCCTTGACCCCAATGAAATTGGGCGACAGTCGTCCTTCCTGATAATGGTACTGCTGTTCACCGCCGATATTACTGGTGGTGTTCCAACCGATATCCGCCATGACATAGGGCGTGAGAGAGTCCCCCGCAACGGCAGGACCACACGCCATCAGCAAACACGATACATATCCGAAACGCCGCATGCTTAGCCCCTGCATTATTATTATTTGAACACGCGAAAATTTTAGCGCCCTCTTATAGCCCGGCGCCCGAGAATTAAGCGCGAACAAAGCGCCGCTCGCTATCCTCGTAGTTATTGATACTATCCACTTCGTATGCATTCGAAGCACTGCGCTGCGGGGCAGATCGAAAGTAAATCCAGATAGAAGAAGCCATTATCCGCTTCCTGCATTTTTTAACACCCGCTTGGGCGGCGGGCAGTTATATGGCGCATTACTTGCTGAATAATCGTAATGCTTTTATTGGGATGCGAAAGGTAGCTGGCAATGGTTTTATTAAACGCACAGGCTGACACACCGACCCGACACTTTACTCACATCGACCTCTGCGATGCCGAGACAGCCACATCATGGATGACCAAGGTATGCGGCCCTCATCGCCTGGACGTTTTGTCGAAAAAAAGCGTCCACTTCAAACACACTGCCCGTTTACTGCAGGCCGCTACAGTGGGTTACATCGAGTACGGCACGGATGTCACTATTGGTGTCGATGCGGATGACGCCCTGGAAAGTTACAGCGTTGAACTGCCGATTCAAGGGCGTCAAAGGCTGGAGTCACGCCAAGGGACCATTTGGTCCGATCACTTGAACGGGATCATCCTCTCGCCGAATGCTTCGCAAGAACTTCATATATCGGGCAATTGCAAAAAAATTCAGATCGCTATTCCACGCACACTGATGCGAGTGCACCTTGAGACACTTCTGCAAAAGTCGGTAAAAGAAGATATTCAGTTTCTGCCCGCTATCAGTAGCGAGCAAGGAGCATCCGCAGGCTGGTGGCGAATAGCACGACACTTCACCGAAGAGGCCTGTCGCGTCGACAGCTTTATGGAGAATAGAGCCTTGGCGATCGAAATTGAGTCCACGCTGATCAAAGGACTTATTTTGACGCAGCCAAACAACTATTCAGTGGATCTAAAACACACACCGCAACCCAACTTTCCGATTTATGTGCAGCGCGCAATCAATTATATCCACGCGCATGCCCGAGAAGACATAAAACTGAGTGAAATAGTCGCCTACAGCGGCGTATCGCGACTTAAACTTTTCGACGGCTTCAGAAAATATATCGGACTGCCCCCGATGCTTTATATCCGTCGCTATCGCCTTGGCGAAATAAGGAAAGCCATTATCCAAGATCGCTCAAATGCTCAGGTATCAGGCATCGCTATGAACTGGGGCTACACGCATCTAGGGCGTTTTTCTTCAGACTACCGAAAATGCTTTGGGGAATGCCCCAGCCATACGGCCAAACGCAGAAACTCTGAAAGTCGGCTATCAACAATACCTCTGTCGTAAGCCGCCTGCCATCGCCGAAATAAAAACAGGGCTAAACGTTTTCAACGTCTCGCCCTGAGGCTGCTGTGTTGCCGGGCAAGAAACTTACAGGATAGACAGTGGATAATCGATAATCACCCGAAATTCATCCGCGTCGCCATCGATTTGGGTAGAGGTGGAACGGTGCCAGGCTTGCCGCAACCGAACGGACAAGTTTTTGGCAGGGCCAGTCTGAACAACATACTTGGCCTCCACGTTGGTTTCGTGATGTTTGTCGTTAGCACCATACTCACCTGCGTAAGGGCTATTGGCCGGTGTATGACTGCCATCAATATCGAAGCCATTAGCGTATCGAGTCATAAAGCTCAGACCTGGCACTCCATAAGGCGCCATACTCAAGTCGTAGCGTGCCTGCCAGGATTTTTCGCCAGGGTCATTGAAGTCCGAGTATTGAATGGAATTAGCAAGAAACATCGAATTACCGCCGCGATTATTGTCACCGACACCGATATAGTCAAACGGTGTATCGCCGTTCACTTTCTGAAAGGACAGCGTGAGGCGATGCGCGGACAAAAAAGAGTAGGCAGCCGATAGCGAGTAGGTAGTGTTATCAATAGCGCCTGCGTTGGCGCGCCCCTCATCTGCGGTACGGTAGTAGTTGACATCCAGGTTCAACGACTGGAACTCGCTTATCGGGAGTACGTAATTAACGTTAGCGTAGTACTGGTCCCAGACATCCTCAAGTTTCGACGCGTACAATGATGTCGTGAGACGATCGGTCGCAGCGTATCGACCTCCCGCAAAATCAATACTCTTGGCGCTGACACCGGCGTACGTAGCCCACAGTTCGCCATCGCGATTAGTCTGATCCTGACTGGTGCTTGAATAGAAGTGTCCCGCCTCCAAATCCAGCCCCTTGATTTCGCTGGTCATTAGATTGATACCGCTTGCTGTCTGAGGCGTAATACGTGTGCCCCCCACGGCGAAAACCGGACTGGTGGACGGTTGCATGTCACCCACTTTCAACTCTGTCTTCGAGACTCTAATCTTTAGCGCAGCGCCGCTTTTACCATAGCTATCATGATTGCCATCAATCTGCCCGAGGCTGTTGGTCGTCGTCGTCAAGTTGCCGGAACCTGCGTATTTGTCCTGCCCCTCTAGCTTCAGGCCCATGTACCCAAAGGCGTCGATGCCGACACCTACTGTGCCTGGAGTGAAACCAGAGCTAAAGACACCCTGCACGGCGCCTGTCCAGTCTTTGTCGTCGACCGCTCCCTCTTTTTTGTTACGGTTGAAATAATAACTCCGTAACAGTAAATCCAACTTACTATCCTCGATAAAACCTTTGGACTCTGCCTGATCTGTGACATAGGCCGCCGCTGATGCACATTGAATCTGACTCGCGCTTACCGCGAGCGCGATCGCACTCCACATGAAAACTTTCATGTTGACTCCTTTTTATTATTCTCAGGAAAAATGCCGTTTCACACCTTGAACTTTCAGCGGGCATTTAATAGCAAGACCCCCTGTTGGTTTCAGGCAAAGTCAGTACACAAACTTAATCAATCCAGACAAGCAGTGGCCTCTATTTCAATCAAAAAATCAGGCAGTGCTAACGCTTGCACGCCGATGAAAGAGTTGGCCGCAGGTTCGGCGCCCTCATAAAATTCGCTTATCAGCGCGCACACATCAGCCAGATGTTCCGGTGAGTGATTGACCACATACGTTCGCAAGCGCACGACGTCTGCCGGTACAGCACCCGCACAACGCAGTACCTCTTTCAGGTTCATCAGCACTTGACGGGTTTGCGAGAGCAAATCTTGCCCTCCCACCAACTCGCCTTTGGCGTTCCACGCGACCTGCCCGGCCAGGTGCAACGTGCGACCGGGTTGTTGCTCAACTGCGTGAGAAAAGCCAAAGGGTACGCTTGGATACATTGACTCGGGATTAATAGCACGCCTGCTCATGGTTATTCTCAACTGTCAGTTAGAGGTTATCGGGGCTGCTGCGCGAACTTCGACAAGTTCAAAAATATTTTTCCAGGGGTCGGTGAAATAACGAAAACTGCGACCCTCTGTCGGACCAGAATCCATTTCAATGCGCTCCAGTACCGTACAGCCGTGCGCAATCAATACCTCGGCGGCTTGTTCAAGGTCCTCTACCTCGATACCCATATGATGGCTACCAACGTGATTGCTACTGAGCGGCGCGGCGTTGGTGCCGACCGGCCGCTCGTATTGAAAGAGCTCAACCTTGAAGCCATCGGGAAATTCGAGCATGGCCAGGCTGAACCGGGCCATGGCGATTCCCAGGTGCGTATCGGTCCAATCTCGTCCGGCGGCATCGCGTGGCATCTGCTCCGCATCCAGGGGTCCCATTTGATACATAAGCCGGGCGCCGATAACGTTTGTGTAAAACTCAATAACCGGTTCGAGCTCCGAGACGGTCCAGGAAGCGTGATCGACTCGACGAAAACCAATGAGAGACTTACCCATGTACTTACTCCTTTTAAGGTGCAGTCAATTGGCTGACAGAAGGTGTCAGTAACCCCAGTTCCAAATGCCTGGCAGACGGAGCCTTGGTCAACACGCTAACCCCCAGTACAACCAATGCATTGGCAAACATGGCAATCAGGCCTGGCTCCCAATTGGGTAGCGCAGTCGCCAGGTAGGCACTCGACGAAGGCAGCAGCAAGATCATGAAGCCCACGATAATCCCGCAGACAACACCTGCGGCCGACGTCCGTTTCCACAGAAAACCCAGGAATACGCCGGGTGCAAGCATCCCGATGGCTGAGTAGGCGCTCAGGAGAATCGAAACCAGCGAACCTTTTTGTGTAAGGGTAATGGCGACGGCAATCGCCGCAAAAACCACCACACTGGTACGGGATATACGCAGCGACTGCTTTTCACTGAGTTTTGGTTTAAAAGGAGCAACGATGTTGCGACTGAAGATCGAGCCCGCGGTGAGCAGCAATACCGATCCAGGCGCCAGCGCCAACAAGAAACCTGTTCCGGCCAATAGGCCTATGACCCATTGCGGGTATTTGTCAGTCACGAATTGCAGCAGTACAGCGTTCATGTTTCCGTCGGGTGGTTGAGTTCCCGCTACCAATGCGGCAAATCCGAGCAGAATAATGAAACCGAACGCGAGTGAGTAAATCGGTTGCCAGATAGCATTGCGACGAATGGAAGTCGCGCTATTAGCCGAATAGGAAACCTGAAACAGGTGAGGGAAGACCCAATTGCCCAATGCAATGTTGATCGCCGACGTCATCAGCCAGACACTGGTCGTTGGAGAGCTCAGATCCAGTCCTGGAAATTTTCCAATACCTGGATGAGCAGCTTCAGCTTTAGTAAAGATATCGAGCAAAGAACTCGCACCGACGGCGTCTGCCACCGTCCAGGCCAGCACCACGACCAGCACAATCATCAAAACATCTTTGACTGCCGCGGCAAAAGCAGCAGAACGCAGCCCGGCGAACAAAACGAATGCAACCATCAAACAGCCAGCTGCAATAGTCGAAGCGGTAGTGGAAAGTGCACCGTCGAAGGTCAAGGAAACGATCAGACCCAAGCTGACTAGCTGAATTTGCACGTAAACAATTAATGCACCTATTCCGATGATACCGGTCGTAATTCCGAGCCAGCGGCTGTCATAGCGGTTGGCGAAAAAATCAGCTTGAGTGATAAGGCTCCGTAAACGCCCCGCTTTCCAGATCTTGGGCATCAGCCAGTATCCAATGGCGTATGACAAAGACACCGAACAGAAAGCAAGGTATGCAGGCGCGCCCAGAGCCCATGCGTAGCCGGCAATACCGAACACCGCGAACGTTGTGTAGATTTCGCCAGCGTTCACAAACCAAAATAGCAATCCGCCAAGACTACGCCCACCCACCGCCCAATCCGCGAGGCTACGTTTGCGAGCCTGTCGGACACGACCAAAAACGATAGAACCCACGACCGCTAATATCAGAATAAGACTTACAATCAATAGTTTCATCGATGCTACTCAACGTTTGAGTGGGTCTGGGCCAGCAAAAATGCCTGCTCCTCATCTTCGACGCCTGCGCGGCGATCCAAATGAAAAATGACGGCGAATACGACACTGGAGAAAATCACCCCTAGCATTTGCCAGACCATCGGAAACGGTAGGCCTAGAGGCGCGTAGTCAATGCTGTTGGCCCATGGCACTGCAGCCACTTGCCATAAGAATGGCAAGCAAAGCATCCACAGATGCGGACGTTTGCTTTTGCGATCGTGTATCAGCGGTAAGGCGCGTTCGGTCATGATCGATTACCCTTATTATTTTTGTGCAGCTGTAGTGCACAATTGGAACGTAAGGCCAAGCTGTGTAACTGTCAAAATGTTTCTTGCGAAAAGTGGAAAAACTACGCATATGCTGGATAAAAACCTCCTTAAAATGGATAAATGTGTCAGGCCTACCACTTAAGTGCACCAAGACTGCACAAAAAACTTGATTAACGTGCACTCATAACGTACAAAACGTCCATCGCCTGGAGAAACAGAGCGTGCTAGGAAAACGATTGAATGAGTTGCGGGTCTCGCGCGGATTGTCATTGCGAGCCTTGGCTGCCGAGACAGGATTGTCTGCGACTTTGCTGAGCCAGATTGAAAGAGAAGTGACTGAGCCCAGTCTCATGACCCTGCGCAGACTCAGTAATGTGTTCGGAGAGTCCATGTCGGCTCTTTTCTCCGACCCAAGCGCCCCGAGCGTGTGGATTAGTCGCCCTGGCGATCGAACCACTCTCATGGGCCCCAAGGGTGGAGTGAGCTACGAACGCCTCACCCGGGGAAACGGGCAAATGGAAGTCTTGCGGGCGGTTTTCCAGCCTGGGCAATTTTCGTCTGAAATCCCGCTGAAGCATCCGTCACTCGAAAGCGTTTACGTGGTTCGGGGTTCGCTCAAAGCCGTCATTGGCGATATGCCTTACGTCGTCAACACCGGTGAAAGCATCACATTCGACGCTAGCGCTGCACATCGATACATGAACGAAGGACAAGAGGATGTGGAGATCATCATGTCGATCACCCCTCCCGTTCCTTGATATTTTGAGACCACCCCAAGGTGTTGCAGATGAACAGAAACGATGTCGACTGGTACGGCTACATCCCGGCAATCACCACCCCCTTCACCCGTGAAGGCGACTTGGATTTCAATGGTCTGGCTGGTCAGCTTGACTGGTATATCCAACAGCGTATGCATGGTGTGGTGCTGGCAGGCACCTCGGGAGAGTGGTTCAGCCTGAGCGAGTCGGAACGGGCACAGTTGTTCATTGAATCTGCACGCACCATCGACGGCCGAATGACCGTGATCGGTAGCTGCAATGCTTTCACTGCGGCTGAAGCCATCCGCCATGCCCATGCCGCCGAACGCGCCGGCCTGGACGGCATACTGTTAACACCTCCGCCCTACATCGTTCCGAGTGCCAAAGAGTTGGTGCAGTTCTATCAGGACGTTTCCGACGCTACCAATATGCCGATGTGTATTTACAACTGGCCGCGGGGATGTGTTGTCGATATGGATGTCGATTTGCTGGATCGTCTGGCCGACATCGAAAATGTGGTTGCCATCAAGAATTCGACGCCCAATTTCGCGGCTTTTCTCGACGGGCTTTATCGACTATCGGGCAAGGTTCGTTACTTCAATGTTCCGACCTCAAAGCTCGGGGCGGATCTGGTTGAACTAGGGCACGGCGACGGACTAATGGGAGCTGGTGGCGTTCTGGGAAGCGACCACCCGGATTTCTGGAACCTGATACGCAGTGGCGACAAGACTCGCGCAATCGAGCTGGGCGAACGTGACCGGGTGATCATGAAAGCGTGGTTCAACAAGGATTTTGCCGGGAACTTCGGGAGTGCCCAGGCCATCCTCAAAACTGCCTTGCGTCTGCGAGGAGTGCCGGCAGGCTTCGTGCGTCGGCCATTGCTGGAACTTAACGAGGTTGAAGTCGCGTCGGTGGCGGCAACCTTGACCAGTCTGGGCATCGAAATCGTTAACCCGACTGCACAGTGAACGCGCTAATGACTGCCATGTTCAAACAGTCCGAGACGCAGGATACGGTGGACTGCCTGGTGATCGGCGGCGGCCTGTTGGGGAGCGCGGTGACCTACTACCTGGCGAAAGCCGGCGCCACAGTACGCCTGGTTGAGCGCGCGCAGCTGAACAGCGCAGCGTCGAGCCAGAATGCGGGCAGCCTGCACTTTCAGCTCGAATACCGCATGATCGAGAATGGTTCCGAAGCTGCCCGCAAGGCAGCAGAGGCGATGCCGTTGCACCTTGATGCGCAAAACGCCTGGGCCGGCCTGGAGCAGGAACTTGGTATGCCAGTCGGTGTCTCTCAGCATGGTGGTTTCATGGTCGCGGAGACGCCTCAACAGATCGAAACCTTGAAGCAGAAAGTGATGCTCGAACGCGCCAGTGGCTTGGACGTAGAGCTACTGGATGGTGCTCAAGTACGTCACCGTGCGCCCTACCTCAGTGAACAAATACTGGGCGCGGCATTTTGTGCAAAAGAGGGTAAAGCGGATCCCCGCAGCTGCGTTCTGGCCTATGCTGCGGCCGCGGCCCGCCTTGGTGCCCGCATCGATAGCGGCCTTGGCGTAAGCACACTGAATTATGAACAAGGTGTGTGGCGAGTGCATTTCAGTGACGGCAGCGAATGCCTGTCCCGCACACTGGCAATTACCGCCGGCGCCTGGTCAGGAAGAATAGCGGCCATGGCCGGCGTCAGTCTGCCTGTCAGTCCAGTCGCGCTGACCATGACCACGACCGTGCGCACGTCTCCTATGATCAGCCATCTGATTCAACACGCCGGGCGCCGTCTTTCCCTCAAGCAAACCAGTGACGGTAACATTCTCATCGGCGGGGGCTGGCCTGCACGTTTGCATCATGTCAATGGCGTGATCGACCTGGATCGCCGACCCGAGCTTTTAATCAATTCACTGACTGGCAATATGAGTGCCGCGCTGGCGGTGGTCCCAGCGTTGAAAAAACTTTCCATCCTGCGGGTGTGGACCGGTACTACAGCCCTGGTAGCTGATCAACTTCCGCTGCTGGGTGAAGTGCCCAAAAGTCACGGTTTATACATTGCCACAGGCGGGTCAGCGTTTACGTTGGGCCCCACCTACGCACGACTGCTCGCCGAACGCATTCTCGGGCGACCGGCAACGCTGGACATCACGCCTTTCGACCCACGCCGCTTTGGGAGCCTGACCCTTGCCTGACTCCAGACGCATTGAGCCCGTGGCGGATTTGCGCCCTGCCCCCATCCAAATACTCGTGAATGGTCACAAGACGTTGTGTTATCCGGGTGAAACTGTAGCGACCGCATTACTAGGTGCCGGTACTCGCGGCTTCCGCCGTAGTGTGACCGGCACCTTGCGCATACCGGTGTGCAACATGGGTGTTTGTTATGAATGCATGGTCAAGATTAATGGACTGGAAGCCCAACGCAGCTGTATGACCCTCGTGAGTCCGGGAATGTGCATAGAGGTGACCGATGAATCTTGAAACCCATAACTACGACCTTGTAGTGGTCGGCGCAGGACCGGCTGGTCTGACAGCTGCACTTCTGGCCAGTGATGCCGGATTGCACGTCGCTGTCGTTGATGAGCAAGCCGCGCCCGGTGGACAGATTTTTCGCCAGCCTCCCTCGACCTTCAACGCACCGCCGAGTAGTGCATTTGCCAGTTACCCATTCGGGAAAAAACTGCTTGAGCAGGCGCGTAACGACACTCGTATAAAGTGGTATTTCTCGACCTGTGCCTGGGGGGTCTTCCATCCTGAAAAAGGTGGCGTTCAACTGGCGATTGTCGAGGGAGAACACGCTCATCTGCTTGACTGCAGCAAGCTACTGATCGCTACAGGCGCGTATGACTTACCCGTAGCGTTCCCTGGCTGGACGCTCCCAGGTGTAATGACGGCTGGAGGAATCCAGACACTGCTTAAAAGTCAGTTTCTTTGTTCGGCACAACGTTACGTGCTCGCTGGATCTCACCCGTTGTTGCTGCTGCTGGCGGGACAGCTCGTAGACGCCGGCGCGCAGATCGAGGAAGTAGCGATCGCGCGCCCTCGACCTAAGGTGTATGAACTATTGGCTGGCTGGCGCGCACTACCAGGTCACTGGCGAATGTTTGGTCAACTTGCGGGAATACTCTTCAAGTTGTGGCGCAAAGGGGTGCCCTTGCGCTTTTCGACTATCGTCACCCGAGTACAAGGCAAGGAAGGTGTGGAACTCGTTACTTTAAGCAGCGTCGATACCAACTGGGCCAGCCTGCCAGGTACCGAACGCCATCATATCGTCGACGGACTCGCCATCGGCTATGGCTTACTGGCGAGTACAGAACTTGCCCGTCAGGCCGGTTGCAGTGTCAATTGGAACCCTGAGCGTGGTGGATGGGTTGTCGATCATGACGACACGATGCGCACCTCTGTGGAGCATATTTACGTCGCCGGAGAACCTTGTGGTGTAGCGGGTGCGGAAATGGCTCATTGCCAAGGTAGACTGGCGGGCACATCTATTGTCGCAACGCTGAGGCCTGACACTGCGCTGTCCGCAATACCCGCTCGCAGGGCACTGGGACGTGCAAAGCCTTTCGCAGATGCTGTTGCGACCTTTTTTGCGCCTCGTCTGGATGCACTCACCAAACTCGCTGATAGCGCGACGCTGATTTGCCGATGTGAAGACGTAACGGCCGGTCAAGTGTGTGAATTTCTCAAGACTCATCCCCATGTCTCATCAGTCAACAGCGTAAAACTCGCCTGCCGCAGCGGCATGGGCCCATGCCAAGGTCGTTATTGCCAACATACTATTGCCCATTTGGTATCGGCTGAACGAAATATCGCTGTCCATCAGACCGGAGCCTATACCGCTCAAGCACCGGTAAAACCAATCCCGCTGGCTAGCCTGGCCCTCGCCCGGCGGGATTAAGCAGCAACCTCTGTCATCCACATCAATCATTTTTTGCTGACAGGTAGCGATGAGAATCAGGCCAAAAACATGGGCCTGATTGAGCTGAAAAAATAGAGCAGTGAAGTCAGACAACGTCGGGCTGGAGGCTTGAGTCGTATTTAGGAATTGATAACAGGCTGAATCCATTGCGCCGGAGAAATCTTTCGAGATCCCTCGGCTCAGGCTCGATCCCTGTAAACATCCTCAAATACTCCGGAACATGCGCGAGGCGCTCTTCAATCGCTTCTACGGTCTTCATACCGATATAACCGATTTGCGCGAGATAAATAATTCGTCCCCGAGTCGCAGCGGTGTGACTGCTGTAGCCGAATCTTTCGAACATCGCACCTAAAGCCTGAACCCGTAGCGCATCGGCTTCGGCAATGTGTCTGGCCACCTCCTCGGACTGCATTGCCCAACTTCGCATCGCGAACTCGAGTCGGGAATCGAAAATGCTGGCGCTCAGCCAACAGTCAAAAACGTTAAGTATTGCCTCCGTTATCGATTCGGCATACGCCTGAGTCTGAGCGATCAGGTTGTTGGTATTTTTTACCTTCCACATCTCTATCAAGTCATTAAGGAGTGCTTCGCGGTCTTCGAAGTACCAATAGAAGCTGGTGCGCGCCAGCTTTACCTTTTTAGCCAAAGGCAGCACGCGAACCGCATCAACGCCTGACTCGACGAGCAGTTCGTAAGCCGCGGCCAGCCATGTATCGACCGAGCCACGGATGTTTTCGGAATTCGATGGAGTGGTTTTCATAAGCGGATCCTACAGGCAGTCAGCTCGATGTCGCAACTGGAATGTACATAAACGACTACCCAGTTGACACCTGTGTACATGCGGTTTTATTGTCGTTACAGCCTGATGACCTGCGTGTGGAACTCAAATGAAAAACGATCCGTTACTTCAGCCGTACCAGCTCAAGCACCTGACGCTCAGAAACCGCATCATGACGACGTCTCATGAACCGGCTTATGCAGAAGAAGGAATGCCCAAAAAGCTCTATCGCGCCTATCACGTCGAGCGTGCCAAGGCGGGTATCGCCATGACCATGACTGCAGGCTCTGCTGCCATCTCCCGAGACAGTCCGCCGGTGTTCAATAACGTCCTGGCTTACAAGGATGAAGTCGTCGGCTGGATGAAAGACCTGGTGGACGAGTGCCACGAACATGGTGCTGCCGTGATGATCCAGCTGACCCACCTTGGGCGCCGTACCAGATGGGACAAAGGAGACTGGCTCCCCGCAGTATCCCCTTCGCACAACCGCGAACCTGCACACCGCTCGTTCCCCAAACGTATCGAGCACTGGGATATAGAGCGCATCATCAAAGACTACGCGGATGCGTCAGAGCGGATGAAAGCTGCCGGCCTGGACGGGATCGAACTGCAAGCTTATGGCCATTTGATGGATCAGTTCTGGTCGCCGCTTACCAATGATCTTGAAAGCCCTTATGGCGGTTCACTTGAGAACAGGCTGAACTTCACCTTCGATGTCTTGAAAGCGATACGCGAACGCGTAGGTAATGAATTCATCGTCGGTATCCGCTATACCGCCGATGAAATCATCCAGGGCGGCATTACCAAACAGGAAGGCATGTCCATCTCCCAGCAATTGAAGAACAGCGGGATGATCGACTTCCTCAATGTCATCCGTGGGCACCTGGAAACAGATGCGGGGCTGACAGACATCATCCCGATCCAGGGGATGAGAAACGCCCCGCATTTGGAGTTCGCCGGAGAAGTCAAGTCACTGACAGGCTTTCCGACCTTTCATGCGGCGAAGATCCCGGATGTTGCAACGGCACGTTATGCGATTGCGTCAGGATTGGTCGACATGGTCGGCATGACCCGGGCACACATGACCGACCCACATATCGTGCGCAAAATCATCGAAGGCAGAGAGGATGATATTCGCCCATGCGTCGGAGCGAACTACTGCCTGGACCGTATTTACCACGGCGGCGCTGCGTACTGCATCCACAACGCCGCGACGGGTCGCGAGACGACGATGCCACATGACATTCCCAAGGCAAGCGCCAGGAAGAAGATTGTCATCGTCGGCGCCGGCCCCGGTGGTCTCGAGGCAGCGAGAGTCGCTGGGGAGCGCGGCCACGAGGTCGTAGTCTTCGAAGTTGCCGACAAACCGGGTGGTCAGGTGCGCCTCACCGCGCAGTCGGAACGCCGGAAGGAAATGATCAGCATCATTGACTGGCGTATGACGCAATGCGCGAATCTGGGGGTCAAGTTCCATTTCAATACGTGGGCGGACAGGCAAATCATCCTGGATGAAGCTCCTGACGTTGTGATCGTAGCGACCGGGGGCCTTCCTCACACAGAGGTGCTCGAATCGGGCAACGAACTGGTCGTATCAACCTGGGACATTATCTCTGGCGATGTAAAACCCGGGAAAAACGTCCTCATCTTTGATGACGCGGGCGACCACTCGGGCCTGCAAGCGGCCGAGTTCATCGCGAAATCTGGCGCGCGGACCGAAATCATGACGCCTGACCGGTCCTTCGCTCCAGAGGTAATGGGCATGAACCTGGTGCCTTACATGCGCAGCCTCCAACAACTCGATACGGTGTTTACAGTCACCTACCGACTGAAATCTGTTGAGCGACACGGGAATTCGTTGCGAGCAAACATCGGGACGGACTACAGCGAGCTTAACAAAACTCAGGAATACGATCAGATCGTTATTAACCACGGGACGATTCCCCTTGATGATCTCTACTTCGAACTCTCGCCTTTGGCAGTGAACGAAGGCGCCGTGGAGTACCTGGATTTAATTGCCGGCAACCCACAAAACATAAATACAAATATAAACGGGACTTTTCAGCTGTTTCGGATCGGCGATGCTGTAGCAGCGCGAAATACTCATGCGGCGATCTATGACGCCCTGCGCATCGTGAAAGACCTTTAATCACGTTTAAAACTGCCTTTGTTGAGTGCCAGCGGATGCCTGGTATCTTTTTTCACCGTGCGAGGTTTTCATGAATAGCGGCCTTTTCTCTACAAAAAAATTCAACGTCGCAGATGAGGTTGATCTGATTTTTCGAGATGACCCCAGTGTCAGTAACTATGCGCTGGCGTCCGTTGACTCAGGTTTACTCGGCGCGTACGCGGAGATTGATCGAAAAAAACTTCGCGAATACCGCTTGGGGCGCATCAGGGAACAGCTGAGGCTGAATGATTACGCGGGGGTACTACTCGCAGACCCGCTGAACATTCGGTACGCGACCGACACGAATAATCTTGGTCTTTGGGTCATGCATTCGCCCAGCCGATATGTGTTCGTTGCGACCGACGGGCCGGTTATTTTGTTTGACTTCACCAGCAGTAAGCACAACAGCACACACGTAGAAACTATCGACGAGATCCGCCCCGCCACGCCGTGGCTGTATTTCCTGGCTGGACCTCGGGTCGATGAAAAGGCGGCGTTGTGGGCGAAAGAAATTGCTGATCTCGTTAAACAACATGGTGGTGGCAACAGCCGACTGGCGGTAGACCGCTGCGACCCGTGGGGCGCTGACAAGATCAAAGCGCAGGGGATCGAGCTGTTCGACGCCCAGCCTCTTATGGAACAGGCAAGACTGATCAAATCCGCTGAAGAGATTCAGAGCCACAGAGTGTCGATGGGCGTATGCGATCTCGCCATTGCCCGGATGAGAGCCAGCCTGACCCCAGGTATCACAGAGAATCAGCTCTGGAGCATCATGCATGGCACCAACGTCGCACAGGGTGGCGAGTGGGCTGAAAGCCGCCTTCTAAGCTCGGGCCATCGCACCAACCCCTGGTTCCAGGACGCTACGGACAAAGTCATCGAAGCAGGGGAAATGGTTTGTTTCGACACCGATATGGTCGGCCCAGGTGGCTACCTATCGGATATCTCGCGCAGTTTTGTGTGTCCAGGAAAATCGCCTACCGGTTACCAGCGTTCGCTGATGGCGACTGCCTGCGACCAGATCAGCCACAATATCGGGCTGTTGCAACCCGGGCTGACGTTTCGTGACTTCGCCGAACAATGCTGGCCGGTACCGCCTAAATACGAGCACAACCGCTACATGATGATGCTGCACGGAGTGGGCCTGGTGGATGAATATCCAAGCGTGGCGTATGCCGTGGATTTTTCGGAGTGGGGCTACGACGGTGTGTTTCAAGAGAACATGGTCGTCTCGGTTGAAAGTTATATCGGGGAGGATGGCGGCCGCGAGGGTGTCAAACTGGAGGAGCAAGTGCTTATTACTGCCAACGGAGCGGTCAAGCTTTCCAGTACACCGCTGGTCGATACCTATCGTTAAGAGAGACTTCTGCACCTTGCTGATAAGTGCAGTCCCTCAATAACCGAACAGGATGAGCAAAATGAGCGTAGCGACAAAACTTTCACTCTCCTCGGTCCCCGCCGCACAGCCAGCAATACCTTTTTTAAAGGTCGAGTCTCTGTACAAGAATTTCGGGCCATACGAGATTCTGAAAGATGTGACTTTCGAAATGGCAAAGGGTGAGGTGGTAGCGATCATCGGGCCGAGTGGCTCCGGTAAAAGCACCCTGCTTCGCTGTATCAATCAACTGGAGCCTCCCACCAAGGGTCGAGTCGCCATGGATGACATGGTTATTGACGCTGAGAAGCCCGTGCCGCGTGCAGAATTACTCAAGCTGCGTCGAAGAATCGGAATGGTCTTCCAGTCGTTCAATCTCTTTCCTCACATGACCGTGTTGCAGAACGTCAGTCTCGCCCAGGCCCGGACTATGGGACGCTCCTGGAAGGAAGCCGACGCGCGATCCATGCAGCTACTCGATCGCGTCGGCCTGGCGGACAAGGCCAGACTTTATCCGTCACGGTGTTCGGGCGGCCAGCAGCAGCGCATAGCGATTGCCCGCGCCCTGGCGTTGGAGCCCGAACTGATGCTTTTCGACGAACCAACTTCGGCGCTCGATCCGGAACTGGGTCTGGAGGTGTTGGCCGTCATGAAAGAATTGGCACGCGAGGGCATGTCGATGATCGTGGTGACTCATGAGATGCACTTCGCCGAGACGGTGTCCGACCGCGTGGTGGTCATGGCAGATGGCAGAATCATTGAGCAAGGCCCAAGTGTGGACGTCATGCGATCGCCGACACATGATCGCGTGATCAAATTCCTGCGTGCAGTGAGGGATCGCTGATGTTCCAGATTCTGATGGCCCTGCTGGACGGGGTAGTCTGGACGATCTGCGTGACCCTGGGGGCGTTCGCAATGGGTATCGTGCTGGGTGCTCCATTGTGCGCGATGAGAACGGCCAAGACACCGATCCTGCGATTTACCGCGCTGAGTCTGGTCCTCATTCTTCGCTCCATTCCACCCATTGTCTGGCTGTTCTTCATTTTTTTCGGGATCGGCGGTGGATTCTTCGAGATCTCGCCACTGGTCGCTGCCATTCTCGGTTTGGGGCTGATCACAGCCGCCCAGATGTCTGAAGTGTACAGAGCCGCACTGGGCTCGATATCACCTGGTCAGTATGAGGCAGCCTATGCTCTAAACCTGAGCCCCCTGCAGCGTTTCAGGGATGTGATCTTTGCCCAGATGTTCCGCATCGTCATCCCCTCTGCGACCACCTACCTGATAGGTCTATTGAAAGACTCGGCAGTTGCTTCGACGATTGGCGTGGGCGACGTTACATTCCAGGCCTACCAAGCCACACAGCAGACATTCAAAGGGCTGCAGATCTACTCCATGGCCGCCCTTCTCTACCTGGCGATGAGCCTGCCCGTCGCTTTCTTTTCCCGCTGGATTGGGCACCGGTTAGCCCAGAGGATTGCAAGATGATGACGATTCTTGCGATGTGGGTTGAATGGTTTCCCAGCTTGTGGAAGGGTTTTATCCTGTCCCTTCAAGTGACAGCGGTCAGCTTGATCATAGGCATTAGCCTGGGCCTGGTTTTCGCTGTAGGCGCTTCGTCCAGGTCGATGGCGATTAAAGCCGTGACCCTGTTCTTTGTGGAATTGGGACGCGGCGCTCCGGCCCTGATACTTCTACAGTATTTTTACTTCGGTCTGCCTACGGCGGGTATCACACTAAGCTCGTTCTGGGCAGCGGCTATTGCACTCGCTTACTGCACCGGCGCTTACACCAGTGAAATCATCCGTGGCGGAATGGAAGCTGTTGACGCCGGACAGAAAGAGGCCTCTGAAGTCATTGGCCTGACAACACTGGACTCACTGAGATTCGTCATACTTCCTCAAGCACTGAAGGTCGCTATTCCATCGCTTCTAGGCTTTTCGATCATGATGTTCCAGGCATCATCACTATGTTTCACCATCGCACTACCCGAAATGGTCAGCAAGGCTTCTTCTATTGGTTCCGCGACGTTCCAATATATGCCGGTGCTTGCACTGGCGGGATTGATGTACGCGGCAGTATGCCTGCCCGCCACCATCATCGTGGGCAAAATGGAAAAAAGTCTGGCAAAGAACCAGTTATCCAACGTTTAGCAAACTGCCAGTTGTTCTCAATGTAATAACTCCTCAGGTAGATCACTATGGCAACGATAAAAAACAGCTCACAACATTTTATTCTTGGCCTCGCCCTCAGTGCGCTTGCGTCACAGGCGATGGCTGCAGATTGCGTACCGGCGCACACGTTCGAGACGCTGACGCCTGGTGTGCTCAGCGTTGCGGCCTGGTCGTTCCCGCCCTATTCAATACCTGGCGTTGGTACTCAACTGAGCGGCGTAGACGGCGAGATCATCAAGCTCATTGCAGAAAAGGAATGCCTGAAACTCAAGACCACCGCACTTGATCCCGCTGCGGTGATCCAGTCAGTCGTGGCGAAGCGGGCGGATGTCGCCATTGGCGACTGGTACCGTACCGCCGAGCGCAACAAGATGCTTGGCCTGACGGCGCCTCTCTACCTCGACGTGATGGGTATCATCTCAAAGGATGGTGTTTCCAGAATCTCTGACCTGGAAGGAAAACGAGTGGGTACCGTGCAGGGCTATCTATGGGTAGCCGACCTTCAGAAAGTCCTGGGCGACAACCTGGTGCTTTACCCTAACCCTGTGGCCATGGCTCAGGATCTGGCATCCAATCGGATTGATGCGGGGGCTGATAGCTACGCGGTCGGAATCGCTTCGCAACAAAAAGGCGGGTTCGCGGGGCTCAAGATCGTTGTTTCCGCGCCTGACGATCGGGTCAAGGCCACTTTAGAACCTGGCCAGACCGCCTTCGCCTATACCAAATCGAATACCTCACTGGGGGAAGCCCTGTCTGCGGATATTCAAGCCATGCACGAGAATGGTGAAATAAAAAAGATTCTCAGGAAGTTCGGCCTTTCGGAAGACGCGTCTGAGGTCGGCGCACCTCGTCTGGTGGAGTGAGGCCAAGGACTTCATGAGCCGACCCTCTGGGGGGTCGGCCCGTCCCATGCAAATAGAAGTGCCAAGCCTATGACTAACACCGTGCAGAAACCGAGCATGCGCAATCAACTACTGTCCGTGGCCGCCGACCTTTTTTCTGCGCATGGGTATCAGGCAGTGGGTGTAAGAGACATCGCAAAATACCTGGGCATCAATCCTGGCTCGATCTATAACCATGTCGAAAGCAAGCAAATTCTGTTATACGAATTGATTGAAGAGACCCTGTACAACCTGATCAACGACACTCGAAAACATATAAGCAAAAAGGGCTCTCATCTCTTCAGGCTAGAGAAATTCGTCCAGATATTCTTTAATTTCAACACGCAGTACCCAGGGCAAATGTTGGTCGTTAGTCGCGAGAAACACAATCTCAACCCCCAGCAAAAATCGGACATCAGTGCCCGATACACAGAATACTTGATCCTCCTGGAGCAGATCCTGAGGGGAGTCTTACCGCAACACACCCATCATGGCGTTCCTCACTTGGCACGAACGATACTGGCGTTTTTGTTCGGGCAGCTTCTTTTCCAGGAATTCGCACTTAGCAATATCAGCCTCACAGAGTTCATCACTCGCTTAGTACTGATAGGAGGAAGCCGTCAAAGCATAATGAGTGTTGAATCGCACCCATGACCTTAGTGACTGACAACATTGGCTACATCAGCCGTGAGCTGTCTCGCCGTAATACCTTGTGGGCCTCAGCGCTTTGCTGACGATCTTCAGCACGCGCGCGCAGGAGCAACTGAATCGACTGGCGGGCAAAACGTAGCCACAGCCAAAGCTCTGCTGCAGTACAGATCGGCGGCTCACCTGGCTGACAGAGCCGCTCTCCATGGAAAACCTGACGCTCCAGGTTCGAGAGAGGCTCGCCGCTCCTGCATAGCTGCCATTTGGTTAAGGTCGAGACGCCACTTCATCCAGATGCTTTAGCAGATCGAGCGGATCTTCATACACTCTCAATGCCCCTGCCCGTTCCAGCTCACCAATGTCATAACCTCCGGACAGGAGGCCAATCCCGGTGGCCTTGCAGCGCCGCGCGGCGAGCATGTCCCAGATAGCATCCCCGATCACTAGACACTCTTCGATAGCGACATCCATCCGCTGTGCTGCAGCCAGGAAGAGGTCGGGGTCGGGCTTGCCATACTCCACGTCATCGCGGGTGATGATGTTGATCTCGTCGAAATTCAGGCCTAGCACTTTCAAGTTGATCTTCGCGGTGTCGACACCGCCACTCGTTGCTATGCACCAATTGAGATTGTCCCTGCTCAGGGATTCAAGGAGCTTTATCGCACCGGGCAGCGCAATGATCTGGCCTTGTAAGCGCTCGTAGACCTCGGCATGTCGGGCACTCAACCGCTCGGCTTGCCTGGCGTCAATGACCAGTCCGGTTTCCCGTGACAGAGATTTGAGCATCAGCCCGCCGCTCATGCCTATTTTTCTGTGGATACGCCACATTGAGAGCGGTATGCCTTCTGAGTCGAGCGCTTCTTTCCAAGCCGCTACATTTTGGTAAACGCTGTCTGTGAGTGTGCCGTCGAGGTCGAATATGAATGAAGTCTGAGGTCTCATAGCATTCTCATTTGATTGCAAAATCCTGGAAGGTCGCCTGAGCGGCCAATGCGGTTATCACCTGCTAGTCCGGGTGAAACCTGCTGCGGTTATGAATACGAGTGCTCCGACTATTGAGCGTTCGATCTTTCGCGCTTTATCTATGCCAAACGTTTCAGATCAGCTCACTTTGCTGTCGCCGGCAAACGGTGCGCTCCACGCCACCCAACCTGATCAACTTGCTGGTTTCTGATCAGCGCCTTCACAGACGAAACGGGCATCACCTCTGGTTAGCTGGTAGACTGCGCCCCGAAATTACTTTTGAGGATTACTCCAATGGCCACTAATCGCTCCCGTCGTCTGCGCAAAAAGCTCTGTGTGGGCGAGTTCCAGGAATTGGGCTTCGAGCTTAATCTGGAATTCAAAGAGGATCTGGGTGACGAGGCGATTGATGCCTTCCTCGATGCTTTTCTGAATGAAGCAATGGACGCAAACGGTCTTGACTACGTCGGCGGTGACGACTTCGGTCTGGTCTGCCTGGCCAAGCGTGGCTCTGTCAACGAAGAACAGCGCGCAATCGTTGAGGGCTGGTTGAAGAATCGTAGCGAACTGACCAAAGTTGAAGTCAGTCCGTTGATGGATGCCTGGCACCCTGAGACACCGATCAACTCGGCAGTGTAATAACCTCGCGAGCTAACATCGCAGGTCATTAACAGCGAACAAAGAAGCCATCCCCTGGGGTGGCTTTTTTTGTGCCTGAATTTCCCTGTGCTACGCGAGATTTACGGGATTACGCGCCGACCAGCAAAATCTGAAACTCGTCCACACAAAGCTTGTTGCGCAGACGGCGGGAACGGTCAGTGGCCATTGGGTCAATTCTCATCAGTAATATCGGGCGGCGCGTTATCGGTTTGGGCGGATAAATGTCCTTCTAACAGAGTATCTGACGACAAGCCCGCTGCTAGACTGCAAAAAACTCCTGACCGGAGGCATGAGCTGAGCACAAGTGACCCGGCGTTGGGGCATAATGCGTCGGTATTTCAGGTGTATTGCAAATTTTTTCGCCACACCCATTTGAGTCACCGTTATTTTTTATCGAGGGAATCCATCCATGCCCTCTCGTTCCCCCGTCTTGTTGTAGGGTTTTTTGAATGATCAAATCATTGCGTCCCCTGTTTTTCGCCACCCTTCTTTTTCCGCTCGCTTTGCCGGTTCATGCAGAGCCTATCAACACTTCACTTCCACCCAAGGTCCAGCAGGCGCTCAAAGCCAGCAAGCTGGGCAACGATGCGCTGTCACTGGTCATGTTGCCGCTCAATGGGCCAGGTACACCGACTGTCTTCAACGCTGACGTATCGGTCAATCCGGCTTCGACCATGAAGCTGGTCACGACCTATGCCGCGCTGGAAATGCTCGGGCCGACCCATCAATGGAAAACCGAATTCTTCACTGACGGCACCCTCAACAATGGCGTGCTGCGCGGCAATCTCTACCTCAAAGGCGGTGGCGATCCGAAACTCAACATGGAGAAACTCTGGCTGCTGATGCGTGATCTGCGCGCCAATGGCGTCCAGCAGGTGACCGGCGACCTGGTCCTTGATCGCAGCCATTTCGTCCAGCCGCAACTGCCGGTGTTTGACGACGACGGCAACGACAAGAACAAGCCTTTCCTGGTCAAGCCTGACTCATTGATGGTCAACCTCAAGGCGCTGCGTTTCATTACCCGCAACGACGGCGGCAAAGTGCTCGTCTCCGTGGAGCCGCCGATTGCCAGCATTCGTGTCGACAACCAGGTCAAGGCCGTTGCCTCGAAGCAATGCGCTGGCGACGTGCGTTACAACCCGGTGCCACAGGTTGACGGCAGCGTTCTGGTCACTGTCAGCGGCCAGTTGGGCGACGGCTGCAACTCGCAGACCTACCTGTCGCTACTCGACCACCCAACTTACGCCGCGGGCGCTGTTCGCGCGATCTGGCAGGAACTGGGCGGCAGCATTCTGGGCAAGGACCGCGTTGACGTCGTGCCTGGTAGCGCCAAATTGCTCGCCAAGGCCTTTTCCCCGGATCTGGTTGAAGTCATCCGCGATATCAACAAATTCAGCAACAACACCATGGCCCAGCAACTGTTCCTCAGCCTGGGTCAGGAATTTCGCAATGAAGCCGATGGCGATGACGCCAAGGCAGCGCAACGGGTGATCCGTCAGTGGCTTGCCAAGAAAGGCATTACTGCGCCTCACCTGGTGATGGAGAACGGATCGGGCCTGTCACGGGCCGAGCGCGTCAGTGCACGGGAAATGGCGATCATCCTGCAAGCGGCCTGGAAAAGCCCTTACGCCGCAGAGTTCATGAGTTCAATGCCGCTGGCGGGTATGGACGGCACCATGCGCAAGCGCCTCAAGCGCACACCTCTGCTGGGTGAGGCGCATATCAAGACCGGCACCCTGAACACCGTGCGCGCCATCGCAGGCTTCAGCCGTGACAGCAATGGCAATACCTGGGCGGTCGTCGCCATCCTCAATGACCCTCGGCCGTGGGGTGCTTCGTCGGTACTGGATGAAGTGTTGGTCGAGCTGTATCGCCAGCCGAAGCTGGTCAATAACACGGTATCGATTCAGGCGCGGTAACGTGTAGGAGCTGCCGAAGGCTGCGAACAGCGGCCTGTCAGGCAGAACGCTTTCGCGGCCGTCGTAACCTCCGACGGCTCCTACAAGCCCGGTTTTGATCCTTACTTGGCAGTAATCTTCCACGCCCTGTGGATCTTGCTGTTGCGGGCGAAGTCCGGGTCGATGGTTTGCGCGCTGATCTCTTCAACCGCATAACGCTGGGCGAGATTCTCGTCCAGCACGAACTTGCGGAAGTTGTTCGAGAAATACAGCACACCGCCCGGGGCCAGGCGCGCCATGGCCAGGTCAAGCAACTGGACCTGATCGCGCTGCACGTCGAAGATCCCTTCCATGCGCTTGGAGTTGGAGAACGTCGGCGGATCGATAAAGATCAGGTCGTACTCTTCGCGGCAGGCTTCCAGCCAGACCATCACATCGCCCTGCTCCAGTCGGTTCTTGTCTGAGAAGCCATTCAACGACAGGTTGCGACGCGCCCAATCCAGATAGGTCCGGGACAGGTCGACACTGGTGGTGCTCCGGGCGCCGCCCTTGGCAGCATGCACGCTGGCAGTTGCGGTGTAGGCATACAGATTGAGGAAACGCTTGCCCGCCGCCTCGCGCTGAATGCGCATACGCATGGCGCGGTGATCAAGGAACAGGCCGGTATCCAGGTAATCGGTCAGGTTGACCAGCAACTTGACGCCGCCTTCGTTGACCTCAAGGAACTGCCCTTGTGCGCTCTGACGCTCATACTGCTTGGTGCCACTCTGACGCTCGCGGCGTTTGATCACCACGCGATTCTTGTCGACATTAAGCGCCTGAGGAATCGCCGCCAGCGCATCGAACAGACGGGCCGACGCCTTCTCTGGATCAATCGACTTGGGCGCCGCGTATTCCTGCACATGCACCCAATCCTGATACAGATCGATCGCCAGCGAGTATTCCGGCATGTCGGCGTCATACACGCGGTAGCAATCGATACCCTCGCGACGTACCCATTTGCCCAGCAGTTTGAGGTTCTTCTGCAGGCGGTTGGCGAACATCTGCCCGCCTTCGCTCAAGCGCGGCTGCTCGACGACCACCGGAGCCGGTTTGATCGGATTGCCGTTCTTGTTGTACTTCTCGTACTTGCCAGGGGTCACCAACGGGCTGGTGTCTTCGACCTCGACTTGCTCGCGCTCGACCTGCCGCTGCTCGGCAGTACGACGCTCACCGGTGACGAACTGATCCGGCACCACCTTGATCAGCAACAGCTTGCACGGCAACGCGCCGTTCCAGAATGCGTATTGCTTGTGGCTGCGAATGCCCATGCGCTTACCTAGATCCGGTGCGCCGGTGAACACGGCCGCCTCCCAGTTCAGGCACGCCTGACGCAGGCGCTCGCCAAGATTCTGGTAGAGATACAGCAAGCTTGCTTCATCACCCAGACGCTCGCCATAAGGAGGGTTGCAGATTACCAGGCCCTTCTGGTTCTGGTCCGGGCGTGGCTCAAACGTGGCCACTTCGCCTTGATAGACTTTGATCCACTCGCTCAAGCCTGCGCGCTCGATGTTATTGCGACCCGGCTGAATCAGACGCGGATCGGCTTCGTAGCCGCGAATCCAGAGTGGCGGCTTGGCCAATCCGGCTTGTGCGCGAGCAAGCGCTTCGTCGTGCAGTTTGCGCCACAGGGCCGGAACGTGGCCCAGCCACGCGGAGAAACCCCAGCGCTCACGCTTGAGGTTCGGCGCGATATCGGCAGCGATCATTGCCGCTTCAACCAGGAAGGTGCCCACACCACACATCGGGTCAGCCAACGCTCCGCCTTCGGAAGCGATGCGCGGCCAGCCCGCACGAATAAGAATCGCAGCGGCCAGGTTTTCTTTCAGGGGTGCAGCACCCTGCTGCAAACGATAACCACGCTGGTGCAGGCTATGGCCGGACAAATCCAGGGAAAGAATGGCTTCGCCGCGATCCAGGCGCAAATGAACGCGCAGGTCCGGGTTGAGCTTGTCCACCGACGGCCGCGAGCCGTCAGCGGTGCGCAATTTGTCGACGATGGCGTCCTTGACCTTCAAGGCGCCGAAATGAGTGTTGTCGATGCCCGAGCCGTGGCCGCTGAACTCTACCGCCAGCGAGCCATCAGGCTCCAGGTGATCGTGCCAGTCGACGTGCAATACGCCGTTGTACAGGTCCTCGGCATCCTTCATCGGGAAGCGCTTGAGCACCAATAACACGCGGTTGGCCAGGCGCGACCAGAGGCACAGCCGGTAAGCGGTTTCCATGTCAGCGCTGCCGCGAATGGCAGAAGTGTGTTCGCGGGTTTCCTCAAGGCCAAGCGCGGTGGCTTCCTCGGCAAGCAGCCCTTCGAGGCCTTTAGGGCAAGTGAGGAAAAGTTCGTAACGATCCGACATGAATATTCCAGGGCCTGAGCCATAAGCGGCGGGCAACGCATTGCCCGACCAGATTTAAAACAGACGTCTTTCTTGGAGACCGCCTGCGTGGCACACACATTGTGCCGAGCCAACGCCCCTCCACTACCTGGAGGGCGTCAGCCAGTCCCGGCCATCGTGGCCAAAGGACATTGAAAAAACAGCTATTGAGCACGACAACAGCGGTAATAAAAAGTCACATCGCGACCCTTCGTCGAATTAAGCCTGCTTGCACCCGGCCATCATTCGCATTTGAGACTGCGTCGCGCTCTGCTCTGAAAGCCTTGTGGATGCGGGCCTTCAGAAATAATCAAATTTGAAACACCTGTTTCTTATGATCAGGTTATTACTTATATGACGTGCTTATGACAAAACGATCATTCACAGCGCCCGATCCATTGGTTAGAAATCAACACAGGTTGTCATCGCAACGATGACAGCACCATCGCCCGCCACGCCGGCAGCGGGCACCAACGGCAGAACATTTCTGCCCGACCTCGACATGAGGTCTCAGGGACATAACAGTCAACAAACGAGGGCAACACCCTATGAGAAGACTTAAGCGTGATCCGTTGGAAAGAGCATTTTTACGCGGATATCAATTTGGTGTTCATGGCAAATCCCGTGAGCTTTGCCCTTTTACTCTACCGTCGGTGCGCCAAGCCTGGATCAATGGCTGGCGAGAAGGACGTGGCGACAACTGGGACGGTATGACCGGCACTGCGGGAATCCACAGGCTCAACGAACTTCACGCGGTCGGATAATCAGGTAAATCTCCGACCAGTCCATCAAAAAACTTGAAGACGATCAAAACCAGAAGCGTCCCATCCGGGCGCCGGGCGTAAAGCCCAAGGGGTTCCTTTTGGAACCCCTTTTTTTACGCCACCAATCCGCTCAACCCCGTGGCATCGCTGCAATGGCATCCACCGACTGACGAATCAACGCCGGGCCCTTGTAAATGAAGCCCGAGTAGATCTGGACAAGGCTTGCGCCTGCAGCGATTTTCTCAGCTGCGTGTCTGCCCTCGGTAATCCCGCCCGCCGCGATGATCGGCATGCGCCCCGCCAGTTCACCAGCGAGTATCTTGACCGTGTGAGTACTCTTCTCGCGGACCGGTGCACCTGACAAACCGCCCGCTTCATCAGCATGGGGCAAGCCTTCAACGCCTTCACGGGAAAGGGTCGTGTTAGTGGCGATCACAGCGTCCATACCCGACTCGATCAGAGCAGCGGCCACCAGCACGGTCTCCTCATCCGTCATGTCCGGAGCGATCTTGATAGCCAGCGGCACACGTTTGCCATGCAACTGAGTCAGCGCCTCCTGACGCACACGCAACGCTTCCAGCAGCTGTTTGAGCGAGTCACCGAATTGCAGGCTGCGCAGGCCCGGGGTATTAGGCGAGCTGACGTTTACCGTGACGTAGCTGGCATGGGTGTAGACCTTGTCCAGGCAGATCAGGTAATCGTCTACCGCACGCTCGACCGGGGTATCGAAGTTCTTGCCGATATTGATCCCCAGGATCCCCTTGTAGCTGGCAGCCTGGACACGAGTGACCAGGTTATCAACGCCGAGGTTGTTGAAGCCCATGCGATTGATGATTGCCTCGGCCTGAGGCAGCCGAAAGATACGCGGCTTGGGATTACCTGGCTGAGGACGCGGCGTGACGGTACCGATCTCAACAAAACCGAATCCCAACTGTGCGAAACCATCGATGGCGGCGCCATTCTTGTCCAGCCCGGCGGCGAGGCCCACGGGGTTTGGAAAGTCCAGACCCATGACCTTGACCGGCAAACGTGCCGATGCCTTGCTCAACAGGCCATTAAGGCCTAGCCGACCACCTGCCCCGATCAGATCCAGCGACAGGTCGTGTGAGGTTTCCGGGGAGAGTTTGAACAGTAACTGGCGGGCCAGGTTATACATGAGGGGCGCGGCTCGTGAATAGCTGAATTCAGGGCGGCGATTATAGACGTCTTGGGTGGCTGCACGCGAGGCCCCGGATACAAAACACCTGCCCGCAGGAGCGGCTTTAGCCGCGATGGCCGCGACATTGATCCTTCGCAGGCACCGGCATCACAGGCATCGCGGCTTAGGCCATCGCGGCCAAAGCCGCCCTACGGAAGAGGCGCGCGTACCAAATCGCAGGCAAAGAAAAGCCCGGCATAAGCCGGGCTTTCCTAATGAAGCGAGGGAAGCAGGCTAATTACTTAGCTTGTGCTTCAACTTCAGCTTCTACGCGACGGTTTACAGCGCGGCCAGCGTCAGTTGCGTTGTCAGCAACTGGGCGGGATTCGCCATAACCAACCGAGTTTACGCGGCTAGCGCCAACACCGTACTGGTTAACCAGAACCTGTTTAACGGCGTTTGCACGACGCTCGGACAGTTTCTGGTTGTAAGCGTCAGGACCGACGGAGTCAGTGTGACCTTCAACAGTAGTGGTGGTGGATGGGTACTGTTGCATGAAGTCAGCGAGGTTCTTGATGTCGCCGTAGCTGTTAGGCTTGACTACGGATTTGTCGAAATCGAACTTCACGTCCAGCTCAACACGTACAACTTCAGCAACTGCTGGGCAGCCATCAGCGTCAACGGTAACGTTGGCTGGGGTGTCCGGGCACTTGTCGACGTTGTCGCACACGCCATCGTTGTCGCTGTCGGAGCAAACTTCAGCTACTGGAGCTGGTGCTGCTTCAACTTTCTTGGAGCCGCCACCGAAGTTTACGCCGATACCGACGCTTGGAGCCCACTCGGTGTCGCCTTGGTCGATGTTGTACTGAGCTTCAACGCCTGCACGGGCATAGAAGTTGTCAGTGAAGTAAAGCTTGGCACCGCCGCCGATGTTGGCGAAGGTCGAACCGTTACGGCCGCCACGAGCATCTTGACCGATGCTTTGGTCAGAGAAACCAGCCGAAACGTACGGACGCAGCATGTCGCCCGGGTTGTTGAAGTGGTACAGAGCGTCCAGAGCTGTGTTCGAGCCCTTGATGTTCTTACCGCTGTCGCTACGCACGTTGTGGACTTCGTCGTAACCCAGACGTACTTCAACGTCGTCGGTCAGGAAGTAGCCTACGGAGCCGCCGAACAGGTTGCCGTCGTTTTTAAAGTTACGGGCGCTGTCGTAGTACTCTTTCTTGGCGAAGCCTTCGATTTCGACTGCGCCTTGGCCTTGAGCCAGAGCGCCGAAAGATGCCGCGGCAACAATAGTACCAATGGCCAAGCCCAAGGTGTTTTTCAGTTTCATCCGTTAAATCCCCATCTGGTGATTGTAAAGCAGTCCCACATATCTGGGGACAACTCATCGGCAAGTCTATCAGAACTTGCCTGCTCGTTAGAGATATTTGCACCGAGTTAAGTTTCGGTAACGCCTGCAAATTTCTCACGTAATTTATCTAAAGCCCGCTTGTAGCGCATTTTCGTTGCGCTCAAGCCCATGTGCATGATGTCTGCGATCTCCTGGAATTCCAGTTCTGCGACGAATCTCAGCACCAGAATCTCCCGATCGATCGGGTTCACATACACCAGCCAGCGATCGAGCCCACCCCGTTCTTCAGGTTTTGGCGTCTTTTCTTCCGACGCTTCCTCAAGTGGATCCAGACTCAAAGCGTCCATCAAGCGACGCTTACGCCGTTCCTTTCTGTACTGCGTGATGCATTCGTTATAAGTGATGCTGTAGAGCCAGGTTTTGAATTTCGATTTACCCTCGAAATTTTTCAAGCCATACAACACCTTAAGCATCACTTCCTGACAGACATCGTCAGCGTCCCGATCGTTCCCTAAATAACGTGCACAGACGTTAAAAAGTGTTCGTTGGTAGCGACGCATCAGCTCTTCGTAAGCCCGCGTCACATGAAAAAGCTCGACATGCGCCCGCGCAACCAGCTCCTCATCAGAGAGCTCGCGGGGGTCGTAGCGCATCGTTGACGGTTGTGCGTTATTCAAAACAAGTCGTGCCGACAGTCAGGTCATTGGCCGCCACGGCCCGGGGTCCGGTGATTCCTGGCGGCATAGAGTAGCAGGTTAGCCGCTTAACGGCTGCTCACTCGCTGCTCCAGAAGGATTCGATTGGACAATGACACCAACTCCCCCTCATCGGTCAGCAGAGTGGTTTTCACCGTACCAATTTCTTCGATCTGGCCTTCGACATCGCCAACACGCACTTGTTGCCCAACCTGATACAACTCCCGCACATAAATTCCTGCCAGGATCTGCCCGGCCAATTCACGGCTTCCAAGCCCCATGGCCAAGGCAATTGCCAGACCAACGGTAATCAAACCAATCACGATCACGTGGTTCAGCAGGTCGGTCTTGACCTCCAGCTGACTGATCGCAACCGAAATACTGATGATAATGACAAGGCCTTGGGCGATCCGCCCCAGCCCTGCCGAATAATCGAGCCCTACGCCTTCGGCCGCACCGCGCACCAGACCGTTGACCAACTGCGCCAGCAACACGCCAACCAGCAGTACCAGCGCAGCGCCAAATACCTTGGGCAAATACAGCGCCAACATGTCCAGCGTTGCGGAAACCCGCTCAAGCCCCAGCGATTCTGCCGCCGAAACCAGAAAAATCAAGAGCACGAACCAATAAACAATTTTGCCGATCAGCGTTGAAATCGGCACCTGAACACCGGCGCGGCTGATCAACTTGGTCAAACCGGTGCCCGCCATCAGGCGATCAAGGCCCAGTTTGGCCAGTAACTTGGACAGCAATGTGTCGAGCAGCTTGGCCACGACAAAACCCAACAGCACCACCACGAGGGCGCCAAACAGGTTAGGAATGAAATTCGCTACTTTGGTCCACAATGCAGTCATTGCAGCAACCAGACTCTGAGTCCAGAGATCCAATTCCATGTTCAATCAGCCTTATCAACAGGACGAGCGGTAGAAAGTTTACGACGTGAAACCGGTGCAACGTGGGCGGATCCATTATTCAACGCGATCATCATCGCTTCGGACCAGCGCCCCAACAGACTGAACAACACACCCGCGCCGACCTGGCGATTGGCGGTTTTCAGGACTCGCCCCAAACACGCATCATCATCCCGGCTGGAGGATGACGAATTGAGCATGTCGCGTAAAGATTCTTCAAACGGATCGTGCATATGCCCCTCGCATAACCACTTCACGTAACGTCACTAAAAGACGCGACCACTTCTGCACGAGTCACAACCCGTTCGGCGCTGACATCATAAACGCACCTGTCATACCCAGCGCAACCGTCTGAACAGCCACCATTGCCCAAGCGCTACCCCGGCGATCAACAGGCAGGCGATCAGAAATCCATAGGGGCTCGATGAGCCGGGAATACCGCCCACGTTAATCCCCAATAGCCCGGTCAGAAAGCTCATCGGCAGGAAGATTCCCGTGATGATCCCGAAGCGGTACATGGTCCGATTCATCCGCTCGCGCAGACGCCTGTCTTCGGACTCAAGCACCAGCCCCACTCGCTCGCGGGTCAATTCAAGCTCTTCCAGGTAACGCGTCAGGCTGTTGTTCAGCTCGTTCCAGTAGTCGACATCGTCCTCGACGAACCAAGGTAATTTGCTGCGGCTGAGCTGGCCGTAGATATCGCGCTGCGGCCCCAGGAAACGACGCAGTCCTGCCGCTCGACGACGGATGTGCAGCATCTGCCCGTGATCAGGCGTATACCGCTCGTCGGCATCTATTTTTTCTTCCTCTTCATCCACCGATTCGGTGAGGTCGCCGACCAGCGCCTGGACCTTGTCGGTCAGAAACTGAGCCAGATAGAGGATGAGTTCGGAGGCGTTTTTCGGGCCTTTTCCTTCATTAAGCTGTTCGATGAGTTCATCGGTGGCACGCAATGGACGCAATCGCAGGGAGATCACTTGCTGTGCTGCTGCAAAAATCCGTACCGAAACCATGTCTTCAGGTTCGGCACCCGGATTGAGGTTCACCCCGCGCAGGAACAACAGCAGCTTCTCATCCGGCAACGGCAATAAACGCGGCCGGGTATTCTCCTCCAGCAGTAGATCGCAGGCGAACTCACTCAAGCCGCTGGCGGTGCGCAGCCAGCTGTGGGTTTGCGGATGCCCGCGATCCCAGTGCAACCACACGCTTTCGTCTGGCTGCAGCTGCAGGCAATCGAGCTCAGTGCGGGCGATGAAACGTGCGCCACCTTTACCATCCAATACGAGGGCGTGAACCAGCCCCCACTGCGCGTTGGTTTCATCGAACATCAGAGCTTCGCTTATTCAGGCATTTTCAAAGGCGATGGCGAGACGATAATGCCGTTGTTGTCGGCATACACATATTCACCCGGGCGGAACGTGACCCCGCCAAAGGTTACCGCCAGGTCCAGGTCGCCAGCGCCACGCCGGTTGGAGCGCAATGGATGGCTGGCCAGAGCCTGCACACCCAGATCAGTCTGAGCCAGCATGTCCACGTCACGAATACACCCGTAGATCACCACGCCATGCCAGCCGTTATGGGCTGCCCGCTCGGCAATCATGTCGCCGAGCAAGGCACAGCGCAGGGATCCACCGCCATCCACTACCAACACCTTGCCAGAGCCGTCCAGCTCGGCGAGCTCCTTGACCCGGGAGTTGTCCTCGAAGCATTTGACGGTGACGATCTCACCGCCGAACGAATCCCGGCCGCCGAAATTGCTGAACATGGGCTCCACCACCTGAACCAGCTCAGGGTAGGCATCGCATAAATCCGGAGTGATGTAGTGCATGACGTAACTCCTGTAGGCGGAAGATCAATTGCTTGGGTAACTCAAAGACCCAGCTTAGCTGGCCGTTTACGAAGCTGGGTCGTAGCTTAATCGCAACCTGTGTCCAACGAAATGCCTTGAAGTCACTCAACGGCAACCATCTGCGCCTGCGACAGCTCCGGTACAGGCAAAGAGCCCTGATTCAGCCAGTCGACCACCAGTGGCCAGACCTCGCGCTGCGCACTTTTGCTGACCAGCATCTGGACGTGGTTGAAGTCTTCGCTGAACCCCTGCTCACGGCCCAGGCAAAGGAATTGACGCCGTGGTGAGCCGATCTGATCGAACAACTTGCGGCAGGCCCACACCGGGTCCTGGAAATCGCCCATGGCCGCCACTGCCAGAACCGGAACCTCAACGTTGCTCAAACCGGCCCACCAATCGGTCTCCCGGTCACCAAAACGGCCGAACAGGCCATGCCAGCGCAAGCTTTCGAGGACCAGACCAATGGGCTCGTCCTCCGGCCCACGCTTGAAGCGCGATCCCGATACATGATCGAAAGGCTTGAGCAACACGCGCCCGGCCCATTGCACGGGCGGGATCTTCAAGGGCCAATAGTCGCGGCTGACCTGGCTACCGAACAGCGCCACCGATGCCGCAGACTCAGGCCCCAGATGCTGCCCGCCCAATGCCGCCGCCAGGGTGGTGCCGCCCAGTGAATGGCCAATCCAGTGCGGCACTTGCCCGCTCTGCTCATGGACAAAGGCGGCAATGGCAGGCAGGTCGTAGCGGGCGTAATCGGCCACCCGGTTCTGGCGATACGCCTGATTGCGCGCTGACAGGCCATGCCCGCGCATCTCCGGGATCCACACATCGAACCCGGCACGCGCCAGGTAAGCGCCCAGGCCAATGCCTTTGGGGGAATACCAGAAGCGCCGGTTGGAAAAGCTGCCGTGCAACAGGATGACCGGCACACCGCGCACGTCGGGTTGCGCCACGAGGCCAAGTCGGGTCACGGCGATTTCAACACTGTAGTCAGGGCTGTTGGCAGGTTTGAGGCGGTATACGTCTTCGATCAGATCGCCACAACGCTCGGCGCTGATCAAAGCCACGGGAAATAGATTGCTACTGCTTTGCATATTGCTCAAACGATAAAAGGACGGTTCATGAGAAACCGTTCAGGTAAGCATGAAAAAGCCCCGATCTGCCGGCTAGACAGATGGGGCTTGCCACAATCACATCAGATCAGACAGGCGCCTGAGCTTCTGCCAGGAAGAACCAGGTTTCCAGCACCGAATCGGGGTTGAGCGAAACGCTTTCAATCCCCTGATCCATCAACCAGCGCGCCAGATCCGGGTGATCCGAAGGGCCCTGGCCGCAGATACCGATGTACTTGCCCGCCTTGTTGCACGCCTGAATAGCGTTGGACAGCAGCTTCTTGACGGCCGGGTTACGCTCATCGAACAGATGGGCGATGACTCCGGAATCACGGTCCAGGCCCAGAGTCAGCTGGGTCAGGTCGTTGGAACCGATGGAGAAGCCGTCGAAGTACTCAAGGAACTCTTCGGCCAGAATCGCGTTGGATGGCAGCTCGCACATCATGATGATGCGCAGGCCGTTCTCGCCACGTTTCAGGCCGTTCTCGGCCAGCAAATCAATCACCTGACTGGCCTCGCCCAAGGTACGAACGAACGGCACCATGATTTCGACGTTGGTCAGGCCCATCTCTTCGCGCACACGCTTGAGGGCGCGGCATTCCAGCTCAAAGCAGTCGCGGAAGTTCTCGCTGATGTAACGCGAAGCCCCACGGAAACCCAGCATCGGGTTTTCTTCTTCAGGCTCGTACATCTTGCCGCCGATCAGGTTGGCGTACTCGTTGGACTTGAAGTCCGACAGACGCACGATGACCTTTTTCGGGGTAAAGGCAGCCGCCAGGGTACTGATGCCCTCGACCAGCTTCTCGACATAGAAGCCGACCGGGTCGCCGTAGCCCGCAATTCGCTTGTCGACGCTGTCCTTGATGTCCTGCGGCAGGCTGTCGTAGTTGAGCAGCGCCTTGGGGTGCACGCCGATCATGCGGTTGATGATGAATTCCAGTCGCGCCAGGCCGACACCGGCGTTGGGCAGCTGGGCAAAATCGAACGCGCGGTCCGGGTTGCCGACGTTCATCATGATTTTGAACGGCAGCTCTGGCATGGCATCGACCGAGTTGGTCTTGATGTCAAAGCCCAGTTCACCTTCGAAGATATAGCCGGTGTCACCTTCAGCGCAGGAGACTGTCACGCCCTGCCCGTCCTGAAGCAGTTGGGTGGCGTTGCCACAACCGACCACCGCCGGAATGCCCAGCTCACGCGCAATGATCGCCGCGTGGCAGGTACGACCGCCCCGGTTGGTGACGATGGCGCTGGCGCGCTTCATGACCGGTTCCCAGTCCGGGTCGGTCATGTCGGAGACCAGCACGTCGCCCGGCTGGACTTTGTCCATTTCCGAGACATCCTTGATGATCCGCACCTTGCCCGCGCCGATGCGCTGGCCGATGGCACGGCCTTCAACCAGCACGGTGCCGGTTTCCTTGAGCAGGTAACGCTCCATGACGTTGGCCTGAGCGCGGCTTTTCACGGTTTCCGGACGGGCCTGCACGATGTACAGCTTGCCGTCGTCGCCGTCTTTGGCCCACTCGATGTCCATCGGCGCCTTGTAATGCTTCTCGATGATCATTGCCTGTTTTGCCAGCTCGGCGACTTCTTCATCGCTCAGGCAGAAACGGGCGCGCTCGGCAGGTTCGACATCAACGGTTTTCACCGAACGACCCGCCTTCGCTTCGTCACCGTAGATCATCTTGATGGCCTTGCTGCCCAGGTTGCGGCGCAGGATGGCCGGGCGACCGGCGGCAAGGGTGTGTTTGTGAACGTAGAACTCGTCAGGGTTGACCGCGCCCTGCACCACGGTTTCACCCAAGCCGTAGGCGCCGGTAATGAACACCACGTCACGGAAACCGGACTCGGTGTCGAGGGTGAACATCACGCCCGCAGTGCCGGTCTCGGAGCGGACCATGCGCTGCACGCCAGCCGAGAGGGCCACCAGCTTGTGGTCGAAACCCTGGTGAACGCGGTAGGAAATGGCCCGGTCATTGAACAGCGAGGCAAACACTTCCTTGGCCGCACGGATGACGTTCTCGACGCCGCGGATATTAAGGAAGGTTTCCTGCTGGCCGGCGAAGGAGGCATCCGGAAGGTCTTCTGCGGTGGCGGAAGAACGCACGGCAACGGCCAGATTCGGGTTACCTGCCGACAGCTCGGCAAAGGCGGTACGAATCTCGGCGTTGAGCTTCTCGGGGAATTCGGCTTCCATGATCCACTGACGAATCTGCGCGCCGGTCTTGGCCAGCGCATTGACATCGTCGACATCAAGAGCGTCCAGAGCGGCGTGGATCTGATCGTTCAGACCACTCAGCTCAAGAAAATCACGGTAGGCCTGGGCCGTAGTGGCAAAGCCACCGGGCACCGAAACACCAGCACCTGCGAGGTTGCTGATCATTTCGCCGAGGGATGCGTTCTTGCCCCCCACATGCTCCACATCATGGACGCCGAGCTTATCGAGGGAAACTACGTACTCTACCAAGGTGATCTCTCCACTAACTGTGTTTGTTGTTGGGAAAAGCTCAGTTGTCAGGCCGGGCGACAAAAACCGGCCTTTGAAAATAGTTGCGAAAGCCAGCTACCCTGGCCCGCAAGCGCGCCTATGATATCCAACAATCGTCACCAGCTTAAGGCCAAAGGCGCAAATGAAACGATCTGCTTTTTTCATCTCCGACGGAACCGGGATCACGGCCGAAACCCTGGGCCAAAGCCTGTTGGCACAATTTGAGAACATCACGTTCAACAAGTTCACCAGGCCCTACATCGACAGCGTCGAGAAGGCGCGGGCGATGGTACAACAAATCAACAATGCCGCCGACAAGGACGATGTCCGGCCGATCATCTTCGATACCATCGTCAACCAGGAAATCCGCGAGATCCTGGCCACGTCCAATGGCTTCATGATCGATATTTTCTCGACCTTTCTGGCCCCGCTGGAGCAAGAGCTTAGTTCACACTCCTCCTACTCGGTGGGCAAATCGCACTCCATCGGTCACAACTCCAACTACATGGAGCGTATCGAGGCGGTGAACTTCGCGCTGGACAACGACGACGGCGCCCGCACGCATTACTACGACAAGGCCGACATCATCCTGGTGGGTGTTTCGCGCTGCGGCAAAACCCCGACCTGCCTGTATATGGCCATGCAATTCGGCATCCGCGCCGCCAACTACCCGCTGACCGAAGACGACATGGAACGCCTGCAACTGCCCGCCGCGCTCAAGGAGCACCGTAGCAAGTTATTCGGTCTGACCATTGACCCGGATCGCCTCACCGCCATTCGCCATGAGCGCAAGCCCAACAGCCGCTATTCCAGCTACGCCCAGTGTGAATTCGAGGTGCGCGAGGTCGAAAGCCTGTTCCGCCGCGAGAACATCCCGAACATCAACTCCACCCACTTCTCGGTCGAAGAAATCTCCGCCAAGGTACTGGTGGAGAAAGGGGTTGAGCGACGATTCAAATAGGCCCCTGTGGGGAGCGGCAAGCTGCAAGCGGCAAGCTGCAAGCTGCAAGCTGCAAGAGGTGGCAAATGCTCTTCGCTTGTAGCTTGTAGCTTGTAGCTTGTAGCTTGTAAGGCTACCTCGCCAGAGGCACTCTCACAAATCCCTCCATCAGCACCCGCGCACTGCGGCTCATGATCGCCTTGGTGACTTTCCACTCGCCGCCTTCCTGCAGCGCCTGAGCGCCGACCCGCAAGGTGCCGGAGGGGTGGCCGAAGCGCACCGCTTCACGTTCGGTGCCCCCCGCTGCCAAATTGACCAGCGTGCCAGGGATCGCCGCCGCCGTGCCGATCGCCACCGCCGCCGTGCCCATCATCGCGTGGTGCAGTTTGCCCATGGACATTGCCCGCACCAGCAGATCAATGCTCGCCGCCGCCACCGGCTTGCCACTGGAGGCGATGTAGTCGGCGGGCGCAGCCACAAAGGCCACCTTGGGCGTGTGCTGCCGGGTTGCCGCCTCGTCCAGCTGTTTGATCAGGCCCATGCGCAGCGCACCGTGAGCGCGTATGGCTTCGAACATCGCCAGGGCCTTGGGATCACCGTTGATGTCGCCCTGCAGTTCACTGCCGGTGTAGCCGATGTCCTGGGCATTGACGAAGATGGTCGGGATGCCTGCGTTGATCAGGGTCGCCTTGAAGGTTCCGACGCCGGGCACTTCCAACTCGTCCACCAGATTGCCGGTGGGGAACATGGAACCTCCGCCATCTTCGTCGTCGGCCGCCGGATCCAGAAACTCCAGTTGCACCTCGGCTGCCGGGAAGGTCACGCCGTCCAGCTCGAAGTCGCCGGTTTCCTGCACCGCGCCATCAGTGATCGGCACGTGGGCGATGATGGTCTTGCCGATATTGGCCTGCCAGATGCGCACCACCGCCATGCCGTTCTGTGGGACTCGCGAGGCGTCAATCAGGCCGCTGCTGACGGCAAACGGGCCGACCGCCGCAGACAAATTGCCGCAGTTGCCGCTCCAGTCGACGAAGGGCTTGTCGATGGACACCTGACCGAACAGGTAATCCACGTCGTGATCGGCCCGACTGCTGCGGGACAGGATCACCGTCTTGCTGGTGCTGGACGTCGCCCCGCCCATGCCGTCGATCTGTTTCTCATAGGGGTCGGGGCTGCCGATGACGCGCAGCAGCAACGCATCACGGGCCGCGCCAGGAACCCGGGCCGCTTCGGGCAAATCGGCGAGATTGAAGAACACGCCCTTGCTGGTGCCGCCACGCATGTAGGTGGCGGGGATTTTTGTCTGTGGTGGGTGAGTCATGAGTCTTGCCCTCAAGCGAAACGATTTCGACCGGTTCCCCGGTCGCTCCTGCGAGCCACAGCCCTGTAGGAGCCAACTTGTTGGCGAGGCGGGGTGTCAGACGAAAAGCCTCGCGAACAAGTTCGCTCCTACAAGTCAGGCAGCGATTCAAACCGCCTCGGCGGCCTCCAGAAAATCCTGCGCAAAACGCTGCAACACGCCACCGGCCTCATAAATCGAGACCTCTTCAGCGGTATCCAGTCGGCACGTCACCGGCACCTCCAGCCGTTCGCCATTCTTGCGGTGGATCACCAGCGTCATGGTGCTGCGCGGAATCCGCTCGCCGATCACGTCAAAGGTTTCGCTGCCATCGATGCTCAGCGTGTGCCGATCCACGCCGCGCATGAATTCCAGCGGCAGCACGCCCATGCCCACCAGGTTGGTGCGGTGGATGCGCTCGAAACCTTCGGCGGCGATAGCTTCGACACCGGCCAGGCGCACGCCTTTCGCGGCCCAGTCCCGGGACGAGCCCTGACCATAATCGGCACCGGCAATGATGATCAGCGGCTGCTTGCGCTCCATGTAGGTTTCGATGGCTTCCCACATGCGGGTCACCTGGCCTTCCGGCTCGATGCGGGCCAGGGAGCCCTGTTTGACCTTGCCGTTTTCCTGAACCATTTCATTGAGCAGCTTGGGGTTGGCAAAGGTTGCCCGCTGCGCCGTCAGGTGATCGCCCCGGTGAGTCGCGTAAGAGTTGAAGTCTTCTTCCGGCACGCCCATTTTCGCCAGGTATTCACCGGCGGCGCTGTCGAGCATGATGGCGTTGGAGGGCGACAGGTGATCGGTGGTGATGTTGTCGCCCAACACCGCCAGCGGACGCATGCCCTTGAGCGGCCGCGCCCCGGCCAGCGCACCTTCCCAGTAAGGCGGGCGTCGAATGTAGGTGCTCTGCTCGCGCCAGTCGTACAGCGGTTTGACCTGCTCGCCGTTGTCCGCCTTGATTTCGAACATCGGGATATACACCTGCCGGAACTGATCCGGCTTGACGCTGGCCTTGACCACGGCGTCAATCTCTTCGTCGCTGGGCCAGAGGTCTTTCAGAGTGATCGGGTTACCGGCCTGATCGAGGCCCAGCACATCCTGCTCGATATCAAAGCGAATGGTGCCGGCAATCGCGTAGGCGACCACCAAAGGCGGCGAGGCGAGGAACGCTTGCTTGGCGTAAGGGTGGATACGCCCGTCGAAGTTGCGATTACCTGACAACACGGCCGTGGCATACAGGTCCCGGTCGATGACTTCCTGCTGGATTTTCGGGTCCAGCGCGCCGCTCATGCCGTTGCAGGTGGTGCAGGCAAAACCGACGATGCCGAAACCCAGGGCTTCCAGCTCAGGCAGCAAGTTGGCTTCTTCAAGGTACAGCTGCACCGCCTTGGAGCCCGGCGCCAGTGAAGTCTTGACCCATGGTTTGCGTTTGAGGCCTGCCGCGTTGGCGTTGCGCGCCAGCAATGCCGCCGCGATCACGTTGCGCGGGTTGCTGGTGTTGGTGCAACTGGTGATGGCCGCGATGATCACCGCACCATCAGGCATCAGCCCCGGCTCGTTTTCCACCACCCCGGAAATCCCCTGCGCGGCCAGCTCGGAGGTTGGCACCCGACGATGAGGGTTGGACGGGCCTGCAATGTTGCGCACCACACTGGACAGGTCGAAGGTCAGCACGCGCTCATAAACCGCTGTCTTGAGGCTGTCAGCCCACAGGCCGGTCTGTTTCGCATAGGTTTCCACCAGCCGGACCTGCTCAGGCTCACGACCGGTCAGGGTCAGGTAATCCAGGGTCTGCTGGTCGATATAAAACATCGCCGCCGTGGCGCCGAATTCCGGGGTCATGTTGGAAATGGTCGCCCGATCGCCGAGGGTCAAGGCATTGGCACCCTCGCCGAAAAATTCCAGATACGCCGACACCACTTTTTGCGCGCGCAAAAACTCGGTCACGGCCAGCACGATGTCGGTGGCGGTGATCCCCGGTTGACGCTGGCCGGTGAGTTCGACGCCAATGATATCCGGCAGTCGCATCCACGACGCCCGGCCCAGCATCACGCTCTCGGCTTCAAGGCCGCCGACGCCAATGGCGATAATGCCCAGGGCATCCACGTGGGGCGTGTGGCTGTCGGTGCCGACCAGGGTGTCGGGGAACGCCACGCCCTCAAGCGCATGCACCACCGGCGACATTCGCTCCAGGTTGATCTGGTGCATGATGCCGTTGCCGGGCGGGATCACATCCACGTTCTTGAAGGCTTTTTTGGTCCAGTTGATGAAGTGGAAACGGTCCTCGTTGCGCCGGTCTTCGATGGCTCGGTTGCGCTCGAACGCATCCGCCTCGAAGCCTCCATGCTCGACCGCCAGGGAGTGGTCGACAATCAGTTGGGTGGGCACCACCGGGTTGACCAGCGCCGGGTCACCGCCTTGCAAGGCGATGGCATCGCGCAGCCCGGCGAGGTCTACCAGGGCGGTCTGGCCGAGAATGTCATGGCAGACCACTCGCGCCGGGAACCACGGGAAGTCCAGATCCTGTCTGCGCTCGATAAGCTGCTCAAGGGACGCGGTCAACGTCGCCGGATCACAGCGTCGCACCAGGTTTTCCGCCAGCACGCGCGAGGTGTACGGCAGGCCGTCGTAGGCGCCGGGCTTGATCGCATCCACCGCCTCACGGGCATCGAAGTAATCCAGCGAAGTGCCGGGCAAGGGTTTGCGGTGTTCAGAATTCATGGCGCGGGGCCTCGATCACGGAGGTTCAAAAAAAGGCGGGGAGCTTTATAGAAAGCTGCTCCCCTGCCCGCTCAGCGTTTATCAATGCTTACGAAACTGCGTTGCTCGACGCCTACGTATTCGGCGCTGGGTCGGATGATGCGGTTGTTGGCACGTTGCTCGAACACATGCGCCGCCCAGCCAGTCAGGCGTGAACAAACGAAAATCGGCGTGAACAACTTGGTGGGGATGCCCATGAAGTGGTAGGCCGAGGCGTGGTAGAAATCGGCATTGGGGAACAGCTTCTTCTGCTCCCACATGGTCTTGTCGATGGCTTCGGAGACTGGATACAACACGGTATCGCCCACCTCGTCCGCCAGCTGTTTTGCCCAGCCCTTGATCACTTCGTTGCGTGGGTCCGACTCTTTATAGATGGCGTGCCCGAAGCCCATGATCTTGTCTTTGCGCTCCAGCATGCCGAGGGTGCCTTTGATGGCTTCTTCGGCTGAGCTGAACTTCTGGATCATCTCCATGGCTGCTTCGTTGGCGCCGCCATGCAACGGACCGCGCAGGGTGCCGATGGCTGCAGTGATGCAGGAGAACAGGTCGGACAGGGTCGAAGCACAGACCCGCGCCGTGAAGGTCGAGGCGTTGAATTCGTGTTCTGCATAGAGAATCAGCGACACATCCATGACCTTGCGATGCAATTCGCTGGGCTTTTTATCCAGCAACAGATGCAGGAAGTGCCCGCCGATGGAGTCTTCGTCGGTCACGCAGTTGATACGTTTGCCGTCGTGGCTGAAGCGATACCAGTAGCACATGATCGCCGGGAACGCGCCAAGCAGGCGGTCGGTGGCATCGCGCTGCTGATCGAAGCTGGTTTCCGGTTCCAGGGTGCCCAGCATCGACGCGCCGGTGCGCATGACATCCATCGGGTGAGTGCTGGCGGGGATGCGCTCAAGCACTTCTTTCAAGGCTTGTGGCAAGTCGCGAAGGGTTTTCAGCTTCGCCAGATAGGCGTCCAGCTCGGCCTGGGTCGGCAGCTCGCCGTACAACAGCAGGTAAGCCACTTCCTCGAAACGCGCCTGGGCGGCCAGTTCTTTGACGTCGTAGCCGCGATAGGTCAAACCGGCGCCGGTCTGGCCCACGGTCGACAAGGCAGTCTGCCCGGCAACCTGACCACGCAGGCCAGCGCCGCTCAATACTTTTGCTTCAGCCATTGCTTTCTCCAGTCTTGGATTTTTTAGGGATTTGGCAATTCGTTCGGGGAGTCGATGCTTTCCTGTAGGAGCCAACTTGTTGGCGAGGTGGTGTGTCATGCGCAGCGCCTCGCCAACAAGTTGGCTCCTACAGGTTCATTCGCACTGCCTCAGGACTTCTTCTGCGCAAACAACGCATCCAGCTTCTGCTCGAAGGTGTGGTAATCAATCGCGTCATACAGCTCCATGCGGGTCTGCATGGTATCCACTACATTCTTCTGGCTGCCGTCGCGGCGGATCGCGCCATAGACATTTTCCGCGGCCTTGTTCATGGCCCGGAACGCCGATAAAGGATAGAGCACCAGGGACACATCGGCGCCGCGCAGCTCATCCACGGTAAACAGTGGCGTGGCGCCGAACTCGGTGATGTTGGCCAGAATCGGCGCCTTCACCCTCGCGGCGAACAGCTTGTACATCTCCAGCTCGGTGATCGCTTCGGGGAAAACCATATCGGCTCCGGCTTCGATACAGGCAGCGGCCCGCTCCAGCGCAGACTCCAGGCCTTCCACCGCCAACGCATCGGTGCGGGCCATGATCACGAAGCTGTCATCCAGACGCGCATCCACGGCGGCCTTGATGCGGTCGACCATTTCCTGCTGGGAGACAATTTCTTTATTCGGGCGATGGCCGCAACGCTTGGCGCCCACCTGGTCCTCGATATGGATGGCAGCCGCGCCGAACTTGCTCATCGAGCGCACCGTGCGAGCCACGTTGAACGCCGACGAACCGAAACCGGTGTCCACATCCACCAGCAGCGGCAGGTCGCACACATCAGTGATGCGTCGCACATCAGTCAGCACATCATCCAGCCCGGTGATGCCCAGGTCCGGAATGCCCAACGACCCCGCCGCCACACCGCCGCCCGACAGGTAAATCGCCTTGAAGCCGGCGCGCTTGGCCAGCAACGCGTGGTTGGCGTTGATGGCGCCCACCACCTGCAACGGGTGTTCGCTGGCCACGGCATCACGGAAGCGCTGGCCGGGAGTGGTTTTATTGGAATTCATTATTCATCTCCTGTTTGAAGAGCGGATTTGGCAGCGGGCTGTTCATGCTGCGGGTCCAGGTAGTGCTGCTCAATGTTGCGTTTGGAAGCGCCGATATGGCGGCGCATCAACAATTCAGCCAACTCGCCGTCACGGTCGGCGATTGCGTCCAGAATGCGGTGGTGTTCGGCAAACGCCTGGCGCGGCCGGTTGGGCGTCGCGGAAAACTGGATGCGGTACATGCGCACCAGTTGATACAGGTCCCCGCAGAGCATTTGCGTCAGCGTTTTATTGCCGCTGCCCTGAATGATCCGGTAGTGGAAATCGAAATCCCCTTCCTGTTGGTAATAGCCGACACCGGCCTGGAATGCTGCGTCGCGCTCATGGGTATCGAGCACCCGACGTAGATCATCAATCTCTTCGGTGGTCATGCGCTCGGCGGCCAGGCGGCAGGCCATGCCTTCCAGGGATTCGCGAATTTCATACAGCTCGATCAATTCGGCGTGGCTCAGGGACACCACCCGCGCGCCCACATGGGGAATTCGAACCAGCAACCGCTGCCCCTCAAGCCGATGGATCGCCTCACGCAAGGGCCCACGGCTGATGCCATAAGTACGGGCCAGTTCCGGTTCGGAAATCTTGCTGCCAGGGGCTATCTCGCCTTTGATGATGGCGGATTGAATGCGGCGAAAGACGTTCTCGGAGAGGGTTTCCGGGTCCTCCTGAAGTGGAGTGGTGTTCTGCACCTGACTCAGCATTGTCGACACCCTGAAATCAATATGGGCAGAATCTAGCGCTATGGAGCATTTCAGTCAAAGCAATCCATTAGATTGTCGACAATGGTCTAATGACTCATTCCCTGTAGGAGCCAACTTGTTGGCGAGGCGGTTTGAAAGACGAGATAAACCTATCGTCTGCAATGACGCCCTCGCGAACAAGTTCGCTCCTACAGGAATGACGGCTCCTTACAGGCCCCACCCCGACCTTCATGCTAGAATGCCGCCCCAATTGATGGTCAGTAATAGCACTGCGCCAGTCGAATCAAGTCTCAAGGGTGTTCGCCCTAACCGTGCCAGGATTTATGACACTCAAAGCCTTTCCCGCCCTGCTCTGTCTTCTTTTTCTGCCTCTGATGGGCATGGCTGCCGAAAAGACGGTGTATGGCCTCAACGAATACGCGCAACTCAACGACATTGACCTGCAAGTCGCCGCCAAGCTCGACACCGGGGCCAAGACCGCGTCGCTGAGTGCGCGGGACATCAAGCATTTCAAACGCAATGGCGAAAGCTGGGTGCGGTTCTATCTGGCCATTGATGACGCCCACGCGCACCCCATCGAGCGGCCGCTGGCCCGTGTCAGCAAGATCAAGCGCCGGGCCGATGATCGCGACCCGGACGACGAGAAAAAGTACACCGCACGCCCGGTGATCAGCCTGGATGTGTGCATGGGTGCATCTTTACGCACCATCGAAGTGAACTTGACCGACCGAAGTGCTTTCCAATACCCGCTTTTGATCGGCTCCGAAGCCTTGAAACGCTTTGATGCGCTGGTCGACCCAAGCCTTAAGTACGCAGCGGGCAAGCCTGGCTGTGCAATTACCGCTCAAAGAACCGAGTAACCCAATGCGCTCTCTTACGTTGCATCTGAAAATCCTGATTGGTGTCCTGGTGACACTGGGGATCGCAATCACGGCCTATCAGATTCTGGCGCTCGGCATCCCGGTCACCGAGGATGAAACCGACGATCTGTGGAACATCGACGCCAAGGTCGAGTTCGTCGCTAACAACAATAAGGATTCGGTCAAGTTGCAGATGTTCGTGCCACCCCTGGCGCGTGACTACATCAGCCTCAACGAGAGCTTTATCTCCAATAACTATGGCGTCAGCGTCAACCGGGTCGATGGCAACCGCAAGGTCACCTGGTCGGCACGCCGCGCCACTGGCAACCAGACGCTGTATTACCGCCTGGTGCTGACCAAGCGCTACAGCGGCGAAAAGCTCAAGGCCAAAGGGCCGATCTTCCGTGACAGCATCGTCGTCGAAGGACCCGAGAAAGTGGCCGCTGAAGCGTTGCTCGCACCGATTCGCCAGCACTCGGCGGACGTGGAAACCTTCGTCACTGAAGCCATCAAACGGGTCAACAACCTCTCCGACAACAACGTCAAACTGCTGCTGGCGGGCGACCCGTCGAGCTCCAACAAGGCGCGGATCACGGAACTGTTGCTGTCCATCGCCCACGTGCCCATGGAGAAGGTCCACACCATCCGCCTGGTGGCCGACCAACCGCAAAGCCCGGAACTCTGGCTGCGCAGCTTCAATGGCAAGGACTGGTTGTATTTCAACCCGGACACCGGCGAACAGGGCCTGCCTGAAGATCGCCTGCTGTGGTGGACCGGTGACGAAAGCCTGGTGACCCTCGACGGCGGCAAAAAGCCGGTGGTGACCTTTAGCCTCAATAACAGTGAAATGAACGCGATCCGTCTGGCCAAGCTGACCGACGCCAGCACTGACGCGGACTTCCTTGAATATTCGCTGTACGGCCTGCCCCTGCAAACCCAGCAGACCTTCATGATCATGGTGATGATCCCGATCGGCGTGCTGGTGATTCTGATCCTGCGCAACCTGATTGGCCTGCAGACCCTGGGCACCTTTACTCCGGTACTGATCGCCTTGGCCTTCCGGGAAACCCAGCTCGGCTTCGGCATCATTCTGTTTACCGTCATTACCGCGCTGGGCCTGTCGCTGCGCTCCTATCTGGAACACCTGAAGTTGCAGATGCTGCCCCGGCTCTCGGTGGTGTTGACCTTCGTGGTGGTGCTGATCGCCGCCATCAGTCTGTTCAGCCACAAGCTGGGGCTGGAGCGCGGGTTGTCCGTGGCGCTGTTCCCGATGGTGATCCTGACCATGACCATCGAACGCCTGTCCATCACTTGGGAAGAGCGCGGCGGCGGCCATGCGATGAAAGTCGCCATCGGTACGCTGTTCGCGGCCTCCCTGGCGCACATCATCATGAGCGTGCCGGAGCTGATCTACTTCGTCTTCACCTTCCCGGCGGTGCTGCTGATTCTGGTGGGTTTCATGCTGGCGATGGGTCGCTATCGCGGCTATCGCCTCACCGAACTGGTGCGCTTCAAGGCGTTCCTCAAGGATGAAGCCAAGCAAGAAGAAGCCAAATGATCGGCCTGTGGAAGACCTGGAAGGCCCTGGAAGCCCGGGGCATCATGGGCATCAACCGGCGTAACGCCGATTACGTGCTCAAGTACAACAAGCGCAGCCTGTATCCGATCGTCGATGACAAGATCATCACCAAGGAGCGGGCCATGGCGGCGGGCATCAATGTGCCCGAGATGTACGGGGTGATCTCCACCGAGAAGCAGATCGACAAACTCGACGAGATCATCGGTGGCCGCAGTGACTTCGTCATCAAGCCCGCCCAGGGTGCCGGTGGCGACGGCATTCTGGTGATCGCCGACCGTTTCGAAAACCGTTACCGGACCATCTCGGGGCGCATCGTCAGCCACTCGGAAATCGAGCATCAGGTGTCGAGCATTCTCACCGGCCTGTACTCGCTGGGTGGCCACCGGGATCGGGCGCTGATCGAGTACCGCGTGACCCCGGACCAGATCTTCAAGAGCATCAGCTACGAAGGCGTACCGGATATTCGCGTGATCGTGCTGATGGGCTACCCGGTGATGGCCATGCTGCGCCTGCCCACCCGGCAGTCTGGCGGCAAGGCCAACCTGCATCAGGGCGCCATTGGCGTCGGCGTTGACCTCGCCACCGGCATCACCTTGCGCGGCACCTGGCTGAACAGCATCATCACCAAACACCCGGACACCACCAACGCCGTAGATGGCGTGCAGCTGCCCAACTGGGACGGCTTCATGAAGCTCGCTGCCGAATGCTACGAATTGTGTGGCCTGGGCTATATCGGTGTGGACATGGTGCTGGATCAGGAACAAGGGCCGCTGATCCTCGAACTCAACGCCCGCCCCGGCCTGAATATCCAGATCGCCAACGATTGTGGCCTGACCCATCGCACCCAGGCGGTGGAAGCGCGACTGGAGCAGCTGGCGCTCAACGGCGAGATTGAAACGCCGGAGCAACGGGTCAAGTTCGTGCAGGAGCTGTTCGGGCACGTCTGATCCCGGCCCTGCCTCTCCAGTGGCGCGCCCGATCCGCCACTCACCTCGCGTCACCGTCTCCTGAAACCCGTTAAACCGCAGAGTCTCAGGCGAATGAATTCGATCCCAAGGGGTCGGTGGTCGTTTGTAGGAGCTGCCGAAGGCTGCGAACAGCGGCGGTCAGATACACCGCCTTTGCAGCCCTCTTAACCTCGGTCAGCTCAGGCCGGAAAGAGAGCCATTGTCGGCATCTCGTGTAGCTGAATCGTTTAATTACTGCGAAATATCCGGTTACTTTGTGGAACTAGCGCAGCGGGCAGGCCCCTAACAAGCCATGTCCGCAGCCTGGGCCTACGCTTTCTCCCAGGCGCCTCACCGTTTAACGCAAGGATTTCGCAGTGCCTTCCAGTACCACTACCGCCGCAAAACCTGATCAGGGCGGGCAAGCGATGTCGCCCTCCCGGATGATCTTCATCTCCGTTTTGGTTGCCACCATGGGCGCGCTGGCCTTTGGTTATGACACCGGCATCATCGCCGGCGCCCTGCCCTTCATGACATTGCCTGTGAGCGAGGGTGGCCTTGGGCTGACCGCGTTCACTGAAGGCTTGATCACCTCGTCGCTGATTGTCGGTGCCGCGTTCGGCTCGCTGGCCAGCGGCTATATTTCGGACCGCTTCGGCCGTCGCGTCACCCTGCGCCTCTTGTCCCTGCTATTCATTGCGGGTGCTCTGGCGACCGCCATCGCGCCATCGATCCCGATCATGGTCGCCGCGCGCTTCCTGCTCGGCATCGCGGTGGGTGGCGGCTCGGCGACGGTACCGGTGTTCATCGCGGAAATCGCCGGGCCCAAGCGACGCGGTCGCCTGGTCAGCCGTAACGAGCTGATGATCGTCAGCGGCCAGCTACTGGCTTACGTGCTCAGCGCCTTGATGGCGGCGTTGCTCAGCTCTTCGCATATCTGGCGCTACATGTTGGCCATCGCAATGATCCCCGGCGTTCTGCTGCTGATCGGCACATTCTTCGTACCCCCTTCGCCGCACTGGCTGGCGGCTAAAGGTCGCTTCGATGATGCGCAGGAAGTGCTGGAAAAGCTGCGCGACAGCCCCGAGGACGCCAAGCGCGAAGTCGAGGAAATGAAAGCCCAGAGAGAAAGCGCGCGCAAGCGTCCACCCATTGGCGAACTGCTGCGCCAGAGTTGGGTGATCAAGTTGCTGCTGATCGGCATCGGCCTGGGCTTCACGGCGCAGTTCACCGGCGTCAACGCGTTCATGTACTACACGCCGATCATTCTCAAGACCACCGGCATGGGCACCAACGCCGCACTGACCGCGACCATTGGCAACGGTGTTGTGTCGGTGATCGCCACCTTGCTGGGTATCTGGGCCATTGGCCGCTACGGTCGTCGCCATCTGCTGATGACTGGCCTGGTGATTGTGGTCATTGCTCAGGTCGCGCTGGGCTGTGTGCTGCAATTCATGCCGCAGAACGTGACGCAAAGCTACGCGGCACTGGCCTGCATCCTGCTGTTCCTGTTGTTCATGCAGATGTGCATCGCGCCAGTGTATTGGTTGCTGATGTCCGAGCTGTTCCCGGCCCAGATTCGCGGCCTGCTGACCGGCACGGCAGTGTCCATGCAATGGCTGTTCAACGCGCTGGTGGCCTTCCTGTTCCCTATGGCGCTGGCAGCGATTGGCAACCCGACGTTCTTTATCTTCGCGGTGATCAACGTTGGCTCCCTGCTCTTCGTGTACTTCTGCCTGCCTGAAACCAAGGGCAAGTCGCTGGAAGAGATTGAAAAGCACATGAAGAAAGAACTGTAGACGCGCCCGCCATGCTGCCGGTCTAATTGCCATCGCGACCGGCACGGCGCGACAGAGCGAGATCTACACCGCAGCAGGTTCCAGGCCATGGGACCTGCCAACACGTTTTGCGAGGATTCATGACAGCGTCCGCTGACACTCAAAACACCAGCTGGGTCAGTGTCTGCACACTGGCGGTAGCTGCCTTCATCTTCATCACCACCGAGTTCGCCCCGGTGGGCCTGTTGAGCGCCATTGCCAACAGTTTTGGCATGACCTCCGCCCAGGTGGGGCCTATGCTCACGGTCTACGCCTGGACCGTCTCGCTGATGTCCCTGCCCATGATGTTGCTGACCCGCAACGTCGAGCGCCGGTTACTGCTTAAGGTCGCCATTGGCGCGTTGATCGCCAGCCACGTTGTGCTCAGCCTGTCGCCCAACTTCACCCTCGTCGTCATCAGCCGCGTCTGCATCGCGCTGGCCCACTCGGTGTTCTGGTCGATTACCGCCTCGCTCGCGGTGCGCCTGGCGCCTGAGGGCAATCGCGGCAGAGCCCTCAGTATTCTGGCCATGGGCTCGTCGCTGGCGATGGTCTTGGGTATTCCGATTGGCCGTCTGCTGGGCGAAAGCATGGGCTGGCGCGCGACGTTTCTGGCGATTGCGGTGGTCGCGTGCCTGATCTGGGTATTGCTGGCCAAGAAACTGCCTTTACTGCCCACCCAGAACAGCGGCAGCCTGACCAGCCTGCCGATTCTGTTCAAGCGTCCGGCGCTGGTGTCGCTGTACTGGATCACCGCGCTGGTGGTGACTGCCAACTTCACGGCGTACACCTACATCGAGTCGTTCGTGCAGAAAGTCGGCGGTTTCAGTGAGGGCACCACCACCTGGCTGCTGCTGTTGTTCGGCCTGGCCGGGCTACTGGGCTCGATGGTGTTCAGCAAACTGGACACGCGCTTCCCGAAAAACCTCACCGCCCTGGCGATTGGCTCGCTGTGCCTGTGCTTGGGCCTGATGTTCTGGGCGTCGTGGAGCATCTATACCCTGGTGGCCGTGTTCGCCTTGTGGGGGCTGGCCATGTTGTGTTTTAGCGTGCAGATGCAATCCCAGGTCATCAGCCTGGCGCCGGATGCCACGGACGTCGCCACTGCATTGCATTCGGCGATCTACAACATCGGCATCGGCGGCGGCGCCCTGCTGGGCAGTATCGTCGTCCATCATCTGGGTTCGGCATGGGTGGGCGTTATCGGCGGGCTGGTGGCAGCCGTCGCCCTTGCCCTGTGTCTATTCAATGCAAGGCGTTTCGAGAGAGCCGCGCGGGCAGCCGCACAATCAGCTGAGGCGCAGGTTTAATACTGGATCTTGAGCCATTTGCAGACGGTGACCGGGCAATCGAGTGGATTGCCCGGATGCCACATTGCAGCGTCCCCGACACGCAAGCTTGCCAAATTCCGTTACAAATATGAAAATGAGATTCATTACCAATTAATTGATCTCAGGCTCACTCCATGCCCTCCGCCGATCCGTCGCTGCAACACGCGGTGCATACGCTTTATGTGGACCATCATCATTGGCTGTGCGGATGGCTGCGCAAACGGCTCGGCTGTGTAGACCGCGCCGCAGACCTTGCCCAGGACACTTTTATTCGCGTCCTGACCCAGCGCAAAAGTGTGGAGCTTCGCGAACCCCGGGCCTACCTCAGCACTGTCGCGCGCAGCCTGATGATCGACATGTTCCGTCGCCGGGCGCTTGAGCAAGCCTATCTGGAGACCCTCGCAGCGCGCCCCGAGTCGCTGGATGTCTCTCCGGAAACCCGTTTCATGATCATTGAAACGCTGGTGGAAATTGACCGCTTGCTCGATGGCCTTGGCCCGCGCACTCGCGAGATTTTCCTGATGGCGCAGCTGGACGGTCTCTCATATGTGGAGATCGGCCGACACCTCAATGTCTCGGTAAATACCGTAAAAAAACACGCGGCCAGGGCACTGACCCATTGCTTGCTGTCTGTGGAAGACTGAGCCGTGAACAGCGCTCAATCTCCGAATCGCGCCACCTTGGAAGCCGCAGCCCGATGGTACGTCGAACTGCGCGACGAGGCGCAGGACGAAGCGACCCGACAGGCCCACCGAAACTGGCTGGAGCTTGACCCAAGCCATCGCCAGGCATGGGAGCGCCTGGCCCGTTTGCAGGATAAGTTCGACAAGCTCGAGCCAGGTGTCGGCCGGGTCACTTTATCCAGTGCCCGGGCCAAACGCCGCGATGTGCTTAAAGTCCTTTCTATTCTGCTGGCGGCTGGCGCGGCGGGCAGTGTTGCCTGGCAGGGCACCGGGTTGCCGTTACTCATGGCCGATCAACGCACCAGCGCCGGAGAACGACGTCGTCTGCGCCTGGACGATGGCAGCCAGCTACAGATGAATACAGATACCGCGGTGAATATTCGCTATAGCGACCCGTTACGCGAACTGCGGTTGCTGACCGGTGAAATCCTGATTGAAACAGCGCCGGACGCTATGGCGCGGCCGTTCATCGTGCACACCCACGACGGCAGCATCCGGGCGCTGGGCACGCGTTTCATCGTACGCCGGGATAACGATCAGACCCGGGTGTGCGTACTGGAGCATGCGGTGGAGATACGCAGTGTGCGTTCGACGTCCGCAGTACGTATCAACGCAGGCCAACAACTGACTTTCAGCGAGAACACTATCGGGGCGGTGCAAAGCGCTGACACTCAGGCAGATGCCTGGACCCGCGGCATGTTGGTGGTCAACGATTGGCGCCTGGGGGATTTCATCAGCGAGCTGCAACGCTACCGCTCTGGCCACCTGGGCTACGACCCTGGCATTGCCGGGCTGCGTATTTCCGGCGCGTTTCACCTGGGCAGTACCGATACCATTCTGGACAACCTGACCACCACCCTGCCCGTGCGTATTCGTCGTTTCAGTCGGTTTTGGGTGAGTGTGGAAGCGATTTAGACGTGTGGAACCCGGGGGAGGCTCTATGTTTGGCGCAGACCCCGTGGGCCCCGGATTCACTGGATCACTGTGGGAGCGAGCTTGCTCGCGAAGGCAATGTTCCTGCCTCCAGACATATGTTCGGATGTCCGGCTTCTTCGCGAGCAAGCTCGCTCCCACGGGGCTTCTAAGCATCCACCAAAAAACATTTCCAAGGGGGGGGGTTGTTGATTCCCGTTCTCGTTCGACTTTGTAGATAAGAGGCGCAATTGACGCTGCCATCATCGCTACAGGTCGAAAAGGAAACCGCATGTCCACGCGCAAGTCCCCCACCGGAAATAGCCTTATCAACCGTGCGCTGTTCGGCATTGTATTGGCAGCACCCTTCACCACCGTGCTGGTCGCAACCAATGCGTGGGCGCAAACCACGGCTGAAACCGAGTTCAATATTCCCGCTGGCCCCGTCAGTTCTGCGTTGGAACAGTTTGCCGCCACGGCGGGTGTCACTGTGTCCTTCGAGCCCGGTGCCGCGCGCGGACAAAAATCTGCGGGACTGCGCGGACGTTACTCCACAGACGCAGGGTTGCGGCAACTGCTGGCGGGCAGCCGTTTGCAGATCGTGCCACATGCCAACGGCAGCTATTCTTTGCTCCCGGGCACCGGTGATGCATCGACCGTGCAACTGGACGCCACCAGCATCTCGGGCAGGACTGTCGAGTCGGCGGCGGGCCCGGTCGACAGCTACGTCGCCACCCGCAGTGCCTCCGGGACCAAGACCGATACCCCGCTGATCGAGATTCCTCAATCCATCTCGGTGATAACCCGCAAGCAGATGCAGGCGCAGAGCGCGCAGACCGTGACCGAAGCCCTGCGCTATGTCCCTGGCGTCAAAGTCGAAGGCTACGGTCTGGATCCCAAGGGGTTTGACTGGCTGTTCATTCGCGGCTTCAACGGCCAGTCCACCAGCGACTACCTCAATGGTTTGCGCCAGCAAAACAACAGCTACGCGTTTTTCCGCAGCGAGCCTTACTCACTTGATCGTATTGACGTCGTCAAAGGCCCCTCCTCGACCTTGTTTGGCCAGGGCGATGCCGGCGGGATCATCAACCGCGTCAGCAAAAAACCTGAAGCCAACCACGTCAATGAAGTGCAACTCACCGCCGGCAGCCACGATCGCAGGCAGGGCCAGTTCGATCTCGGTGGCGCGCTGGACGATGAGCAACACCTGCTGTACCGGGTGGTTGGCTCGGCCCGAGATGCCAATACCCAAGTGGACTACGACGACGGCCATGAGTTAAAGGACGACCGCCTGTATATCGCGCCCTCCTTCACCTGGGCGCCGGATGAAGACACCAGCCTGACCTTGCTCGGCGATGTTTTGCGCGACCGCAACGGCGGCTCGCTGTTTGCCTACAGCACGCCCGATGGCCACACCACCGACACCCTGATGGGTGACCACAGCTTCAACCATCTCAACCAGAATCAGTACAGCTTCGGTTATGAGTTGCGTCATCGCCTGGATGACACGTGGGAATTTCGTCAGAACGCACGCTACGGCCAGGTCGATGTGATCTTCCAGAACCTGCTGCCATTCAGCGTCGACACGGGTACCGGCAATACCATTCGCGGTGCCGACCGTTTCGATCAGCACATGAACGCCTTCAACCTGGACAACCAGCTCCAGGCTGACTTCAGCACCGGTCCGCTGACCCATAAACTGCTGATGGGCGCCGACTATTCCTGGCAGGATGCGGATGTTACCCGCTGGCGTATTCAGGGTCCGAACTTGAACATTTACGCCCCGCAATACGGCCAAAGCGTCACCCGGCCCACGGCGGATAACAGCGTCAGTTCGATCAACTATGACCAGACCATCGAACAGATTGGCGGCTACCTGCAGGATCAGATCAAATTCGACGATCACTGGATCGTCACCGCTGGCGCACGCTATGACTACGTGCATAACGACCTGGATAACCACGTCGGGGCATCCACCAACCAGAAGGACAACGCCTTTACGGGCCGTCTTGGCCTGACCTACCTGACTGAATTCGGCCTGGCGCCGTACATCAGCTATTCGGAGTCCTTCGCGCCCAACACCGGGCTGGACCGCAGCGGCCGCGCGTTTGATTCCAGCCAGGCGCGGCAGTGGGAAGCGGGCCTCAAGTACCAGCCGACTAATGCTATCTTCATGACCCTGGCCGCCTACGACCTGACCAAGACCAATGCCCTGACCAACGAACTGGTCAACGGCGTGAGTACCGGTTTCTCCGTGGCCAATGGCGAGCAACAGTCGCGCGGCATCGAAGCCGAGATCAAAGCCAGGCTCGACCAGAACTGGGATGTGGTTGCCTCTTATACCTACACCAAAGCCGAGATCACCAAGAGCACCCGAGGTGACGAAGGCAATCGTCCCGCCAACGTACCCAGGCACATGGCATCGGCGTGGCTGAGCTACACCTTCCACGACACTGTGCTCAATGGCCTGATGCTCGGTGGCGGCGCTCGCTACACAGGTGTGCTGTATGGCGACAACGCCAACACGTACCACATCGATAACTACACCCTGTTCGATGCCGGGGTGAGCTACCCGATCAATAAAAACGTCACCGTGTCGCTCAATGCTCAGAACCTGCTGGACGAGAAATACGTCGCCACCTGCGATGACTCCTACGAATGCTACCCAGGCCTGCGGCGCACCTTGCTGAGCAGCGTGAAGTACTCGTGGTGATCATCATCCGATAGACCTCAACTGTAGGAGCGCACGAGCAACGCGAGGCCGCGATGGCGGCGTGTCAGGCTGAACGCTATCGCGGCCTCGCGTTGCTCGTGCCCTCCTACAGAATAGGGTGAAGAACGTTCGCAACTTGTAATGAATTTGTTACACATCGGTAGTAATGTGGCGTTTTGCTACTGGAAGACTGAGAAGCAATGCGCCTGTTTTCTTCCTCGCTGAGTCTGCTGCGGCTGTTGCTGATCATCCTGTGCGCCGCCACGCTGGTGTTTCTGTGGGGCTTGTTTCTTCAACAGAAGGCCACTTCGCAACACGAAGCGCTGGCCGCCAAGGCCGCCGAACACCTGAACCTGGCAACCATCGCTGCGGAAAACCTGCGGCAGTTGGTGGATCGCGCACAAGCGATCGGCAAGGTCGCACGTATTGATATCGAGGACCGCGATCAGCGCAACTGGGGGTTGGTGCGCATGCTGGCGGAGGACCCGGTCCTCAAACGCATGAGCCTGTACAGCACTGAAGGGCGTTTGCTGTCCGGCACTCATGTCGATGAACCGCAGCAACTGCCTGCCGACTGGCTGGCACAACTTCAAAACCACATTGCGCTTCACGGCCTCAAGCCCCTGCTGCCAGCACTGCCCGAGGCGCAAACCGGTTCGTCCTCACCTAACTGGCGTCTGCCGTTTTTGCTGCCCCTGACCGACCCTGCTGCGCGGGAGCTGGACAGTGTGCTGCTGGTGCAATTGGACATCGGCTATCTGGCAGCGCTTTTTGAACGTATCGATCTGGGCCGCAGCGGCATGATGCGTTTGCTCGACAACACGGGCCGGGAACGGCTGCGCATAACCAGCAGCGGCGTGGTGATTTCTGGAGCGGCACTGAGCCCCGAATTACCACAAAGCGAACAAGAAGCCGGGGAACTCACTCAATACGCAACATCCGGGGAATACCAGAGCCTCTACCGCCGCGTGGCGCAACGCGGGTTCAGCGTGGTGGTCAGCCAGCAGCGCGACGAAATCCTCGCCTCCTCGCGCCTGACCTATGAGCGCCAGCTCTGGCTGAACCTGTGCATGACGGTGTTCATTCTGGGCAGCCTGATCTGGACGTTGCGGGTTTTAGGCCGACGCCAGGAAGCGTTCGCCGCACTGGAGCAGGCTCAGAAAATTAACCAGGGCCTGATCAGCCGCCTGGAAGACGAACACCGACGCAGCAGTCATGCGGCAGCCACTGATCATTTGAGCGGGCTGCATAACCGTCGACAGTTCATGGAGGTGGCTTCGCAAGTCTTGACCCGCCAGCGTGGCAAGCGGCAATTGCTGGCGATCCTGTTCATCGACATGGACCGCTTCAAGTCGATCAATGACTCGCTGGGGCACCGAACCGGCGACCTGTTGCTGCAGGCGGTCGCCGGGCGCATCAGCCGCTTGCTGGAACCCGACGACGAAGCGGCGCGTTTTGGTGGTGATGAGTTTGTCGTACTGCTGGCGGGCGAGCGCACCGAGGAGCAGATCGACGCCTGGGCGCGCACCCTGGTGGACAAGCTGTCGGCCATTTACTCCCTGGAAGAGCACGAACTGAGCACCAGCCCCAGCGTCGGGGTGAGCATTTGCCCGCGCGACGGTCAGGACATCGAACACATGATCCGCTGCGCCGACGCCGCCATGTACTCGGCCAAGCGCTCGGGCCGCGGCCAGTATCGCTTCTTCGACCCGTCGCTGAACGTCTCGGACATCAAGGAATTCATTCTGGAACAGGCCTTCACCGGAGCGCTGAACGAACGCCAGTTTGTGCTCCACTATCAGCCGCAAATCCGCCTGGAGAGCATGCTGGTAGAAAGTTACGAGGCCCTGGTGCGCTGGCAGCATCCAGAATTCGGCTTGTTGTATCCGGACCAGTTCATCCCCTTGGCCGAGCGCAGCGGATTCATCATCGCGCTCGGCTGGGAAGTTTTGCGCCTGGCCTGCGAAGAACTGTCGAGGTGGCAGGCTGAGGGGCGAGACCTGCGGTTGGCGATCAACATTTCGGCGATCCAGTTGCGTCAGGCGGACTTCAGCGAAAAACTGCTCAATGAACTCAATCGCTACCAGGTCCAGCCACAGCGTCTGGAACTGGAAATCACCGAAACCTCGGTGCTGGATAACGAAGGTCATGGCATCGAACATCTGCAGCGTCTGCGCAGTGCCGGTCTGGCCATCAGCCTTGATGATTTTGGCCAAGGCTACGCGGGCTTCGCTCACCTGCAATCGCTGCCGCTGACCAAGCTGAAAATCGACCGCGCGGTGATCGCCCCGCTGTCCAATAGCCCGGACGACAACCCCATCGTGGCCTCCACCATCATCCTCGCCAAACGCCTGGGTCTGGAAGTGGTCGCTGAAGGCGTGGAAACCCGCGAGCAGCTCATCTGCCTGAAACTGGCCGGTTGCGACATGGTGCAGGGCTATCACTTCAGCCGGCCGATGTCTGCTGAACAACTGGAGCAGTACGCTCCCTTTATCGATGCGATGGATGCCGCATGCACCCAGTGAAATGCTTGGCCGTATTTGTCATGACCACGATGCTCGGCACCCTAGTGCAGGCTCAATGCGCTCAACGCAGCCTGCGGGTGGCGATCATCCCCAACACCACCAAACCCATGGAGGCGTTGCGAGGCGAGTATCAGCCCTTGCTCGATCAGTTGAGCGCAGCCTTGCAGATACCGGTGGACCTGGTGCCGACCTCCTCGTCTTATGAAAGCGTGATCGACGCGGTGGTCTCGGGCGGCGTGGACATCGCCTGGCTGGGCCCGGCGTCCTATATCATGGCTCGCCAGCGCGACCCGCGAGTCGAGCCGTTCGCCAGCCTGACTATCAGCCCGGGCTTTTTCACTCCCGCAGGCCATCACTATCAGTCCTTGCTGGTCACGCGGCGCGGAACGTTCAGTGAAGTCAAGGCGCTGCGCGGCGCTCAGGTCGCGCTGAGTGACCCGGCCAGCACCTCCGGCAGCGTGGTGCCCAATTTCGAGTTTTCAGCCAAGGTCAGCCAGCCACTCACGGATTTTTTCAGCTCGGTGGTGTATGCCGGTTCTCACAGCAAAGCTCTGGATACGTTGCTGGACAGTCGCGTTGACGCCGCTTTCGTGGCCAGCGTCGAGGTCGATGCGTACCTCAACAGCGGGCGGATCAAGCGCGATACCTTTGACATCATGTGGCGCTCGGAACCCATCTATTACTCGCCTTACGTGTTCAGCGGCACCCTGTGTCCTGAACTGAAAAAGCAGATCCGCGCGGCGGTGTTCAGCAATCAGAATGGGTTGTCCGCGTTCTTCAAATCCCAGGAAGCCACCGGCCTGGTGCCCGCCAGCCATGCCGAGTACGAGCCGTTGATGCGGATGATGGAATCACGCCCTTAGATGCGTTTGTTTGGCGGTTGCGCAGGCCACCAGAATCAAAAGCAGGGTGTGAGCCAGGAAGAAGTCATGCAGGAGAAATCTGCAAAAGCAGATTTGCTTTTGCTTTGCCTTTTCCTGCCGCGATTTCACAGGCGACGCAAAATGCGCGTCGGGAGGGTGAGCGCAGGTGTCGTGGGGTGGGTCGCTCGGCATGGATGCCGAGCGAGCGCCGCTGGGCCATAGATGGCCCGTCGGCGCGTGCCCACCCCACGGCACCGGAGCGAACGTACCGCCGCGAAGCGGGGGCCGTACGCCAGCGCAGAGGTTTTGGTTACTTTTGGCACCAAAAGTGACCCGGCCGTCAGGACGGAACCTGACTCCGCAGCACCCGGATGCTGTTGTTGCTACTCGATTCAAGGCGCAATGCTTCGCAGCCTTCGGCAGCTCCTACAGAAAGCGAGTGATGTGTCTTGAAGGAAGAAGGGACAAAGCCCTGCGCGTCGCTATCGACGCGCAGGGTTTTCTACAGCATCAGGCGATGGCGTCCCAAGGACGGTCGCCCTTGTCGTCCTTGATACGGGTCGGCAGACCCATCACGTCGAGCAGCTTGAGGAATGGCTCGGCTGGCAGTTCTTCAACGTTGGCCATGCGTTGCACGTCCCACTCCCCACGGGCAACCAACAGGGCTGCGGCCACCGGCGGTACGCCAGCAGTGTAGGAAATGCCCTGGCTGTCGGTCTCGGCGTAGGCTTCTTCGTGATCGGCGACGTTATAAATGAACAGCTCATGGGGCTGGCCATTGCGCGTGCCTTTGACCAGGTCGCCGATACAGGTCTTGCCGGTGTAGCCCGGCGCCAGCGAGGACGGATCCGGCAGCACGGCCTTGACCACTTTCAACGGCACGATTTCCACGCCCTCGGCAGTCTTGACCGGCTTCTCGGAGAGCAGGCCGAGCTTGTTCAGCACGGTGAAAACATTGATGTAGTGCTCGCCAAAACTCATCCAGAAACGCACGTTCGGCACGTCAAGGTTCTTGGACAGCGAGTGCACTTCATCGTGACCGGTCAGGTACAGGTTCTGCGAACCCACGACTGGCAGGTCATCGGTGCGTTTGACTTCGAACATGCTGTTGGTGGTCCACTGGCTGTTCTGCCAGCTGTACACCTGCCCGGTGAATTCACGGAAGTTGATTTCGGGATCGAAGTTGGTCGCGAAATACTTGCCGTGTGAGCCCGCATTGACGTCGAGGATGTCGATGGAATCAATACGGTCGAAATGTTTTTGTTGCGCCAGTGCGGCATAGGCGTTGACCACGCCCGGGTCGAAACCCACGCCCAGAATGGCGGTGACGTTCTTCTGCTGACACTCTTCGAGGTGTTTCCACTCGTAGTTGCCGTACCACGGCGGCGTCTCACAGACTTTGCCCGGCTCTTCATGGATCGCGGTGTCCAGATAGGCCACGCCGGTATCGATGCAGGCACGCAGCACCGACATGTTGAGGAACGACGAACCAACGTTGATCACGATCTGCGATTCGGTCTCGAGGATAAGCGCCTTGGTCGCTTCGATATCCAGTGCATTGAGCGAAAAGGCTTTGATATCGGCGGGCTGCTTGAGGCTACCCTTGGCCTTGACGCTGTCGATGATGGCCTGGCACTTGGAGATGTTGCGCGACGCGATGGCAATACGACCGAGTTCGTCGTTGTGCTGCGCGCACTTGTGGGCCACCACCTTGGCGACACCTCCTGCACCAATGATAAGAACGTTCTTCTTCAATTCCTTACTTCTCCTCACTACGCCAGCTTACGAAAGGCTGGACAGGTAATCGTCAAAACCAAACTCACGAACCACCTCGACAGTACCGTCGAGTTGTTTCACTACGATGGACGGCATTTTCAGACCGTTGAACCAGTTTTTCTTGACCATGGTGTAGCCGGCAGCGTCGACAAACGACAGTCGATCGCCAATCGCCAAGGGTGCCGGGAATTGATATTCACCGAAGATATCACCGGCCAGGCACGACTTGCCGCAGATCATGTACGTGTGCTCGCCCTCGCTCGGAGCCAGCTTGGCGTCCAGGCGGTAGATCAGCAGATCCAGCATGTGGGCTTCGATGGAGCTGTCCACCACGGCCAGATGCTTGCCGTTATAGAGGGTGTCGAGCACGGTCACTTCCAGAGATGCGCTCTGGGTAATGGCCGCTTCGCCCGGCTCCAGATAAACCTGGACGCCGTACTTCTGCGAGAAAGCCTTGAGGCGCGCACAGAAGGCGTCCAGCGCATAGCCTTCGCCCGTGAAGTGGATGCCGCCGCCGAGGCTGACCCATTCCACCTTGTGCAGCAGATGGCCGAAGCGCTCTTCGATGGTGCCGAGCATGGTGTCGAACAGGCTGAAATCACCGTTCTCACAGTTGTTGTGGAACATGAAACCCGAGATCTGATCGATGACTGCTTCGACCTTGACCGGGTCCCACTCGCCCAGACGGCTGAACGGACGTGCCGGGTCGGCCAGCAGGTAATCCGAGCTGCTCACCTGCGGGTTGACCCGCAGACCGCGAACCTTGCCCGTCGAAGCTTCGGCAAAGCGCTGCAACTGGCCGATGGAGTTGAAGATGATCTTGTCGCAGTTGGCGAGCATGTCTTCGATTTCGTCGTCAGCCCAGGCCACGCTGTAGGCGTGCGTTTCGCCCTCGAACTTCTGGCGACCGAGTTTGAGCTCGTAGAGCGACGACGACGTGGTGCCGTCCATGTACTGCTGCATCAGGTCGAATACCGACCAGGTCGCAAAGCACTTCAGCGCGAGCAGAGCCTTGGCCCCGGAGTGTTCGCGCACGTAGGCGATCTTCTCCATGTTGCTCAACAGCTTCTGTTTATCGATCAGGTAGTACGGCGTTTTGATCATTTCGACGCCTCCGGCAAGGTCGGCCAAAAAAAGGACACGCATTGTGCCTTCACTAAGGGGCGTTCTCAATGAGTTTCCGCCCTGCGTCAGAGTGGTGCCTGAACACGGCGATGCCGGCAAATTAAGCCGGTGCCAGGTTACAGTTTGATGTCAGAGTTGTTTCAGGGCTGCGCTTTGTGACTCAGCGCTTTGCTCCAGCTCTGGTCCTTGCTGTGCTGCCAGTTACGATCGGCCTGACTGTCGATGGCGGAAGGTCGCAAGGCGTTGTTGTTCACAGCCGCCTGACATTGGCGCAGACCATCGTCCCAGCCCATGGCGTAGCGACGGTCGGCCAGATAAGCCGGAACATTTTTCCGAAACTCGCTCAGCGCCCCCGCAGCCTGCCGACCGCTGCTGCAGCCATCTTCAAACCCGCTGACAAAGCTCGGCGGATAGCCCTGAGCGAGCAACCGCTCCCCGGTGGTCTGGCAGCCACTTAGCACGGCCAGGCTCAGCAGCGCCGAGAGGTTCAACGCACAGATGTGCACGGCGGCGCTACTCGGCCAACGCAGGCTGGGCTTCGCTGGCGGCTGCGGTAGCCGGGCGATAAAGCAGCCAGCGGTAACACAGCACGCAGATCATCCAGTCAAACAGCAATGTCCATATATTGTGGGAAAGAAAATGCGCGCCCTGCAGCATCCGCCCGATGGAGAACGTCACCCCCAACGCCAGTGCCACGCCCAGGGCCACCCGCGCCGCTTTCGGGCGCTTATCACGCAGCGCGAAGAACAACGCCAGTAACGAGAACCCGGTTGAAGCGTGACCGCCGGGCCAGCAGCGCCCCGGCTTGAGGGTTTCGGCACGTGCATCGAGCAGCGGGGTAAAGGTCTCAGTGCCGCCAAACTCGGTCAGACTCCACGGGCACTGCACCGCCGTCAGCGCCTTGAGCGGCGTCACGATCGCGGTGCTGAGCCCCATCGCCAGCACCACATAACCCAGCGGCCGCCGCCACTCACGCAGTCTGGGCGCGAACCAACTGGCGGCAAAGCCCAGGAACAACAGCACGCTCAACACAATCACCGCGTCTTTGGCCCGGTCGTGCAGGATGTTTTCCAGCCAGTAACTTTTATGCCCGATAAAACCCACGCCCGGCACGTACAACTTCTCGGCAATCGCAAAATCCAGGCCTGAGGGATCAAGCCAGAGCAGTAGACCCATCGCCAGTAACGGCAGGCCCAACCAGAGACGAAAATCAAAGGGGCGCGAGACGCCAGACAGTGATGCGTTAGCCATGTACGGTTTCCATGAGGATGACAGGTGCGGTGTGTGATCAGTGGCTGGCAGGCAATGGCGCCGGGTTGCGCTTTAGCCCGCCACCCGATGTTCTACCCATCCGGACCGGCTGCTGCAAAGTCGAACGCCCGTAAAAAAACAGCGCCACCAGCAGTGTGCTCAGCCAGACGAAAATGCCAGCCCAGAAGGTATGCGACAGGTAATGCCAGCCCTGCAACACCCGCGTGGTGCCATAGATCAGGCCCAGCACAGTGATGCCGAACAGCAACAGTGACGAATGCTGCCAGCGATAGCGTCGCGCGACGAAGTACAGGGCGAACAGGCTGAACGCGCTTGAAGCATGGCCCCCTGGCCAGCAGCGCCCTGCCCCGGCTTCGTGCCACAAGGTGAGGTTTTCGAACCATTCCTTATGGGCTTCACGGCCGCCATAGAGCGTTGTTTCCACCGGGCAATAAATGCTGGTGTGGCTTTTCAGAAAATGGATGAGCGCGGTGCTCAGGGCAAAGGCCACCACGACAAAAAAGAAGTCGCGCTGATGGCAATACAAGGTCTTCAACGGCTGCGCCCAGCGCGAGCGGACGATGCGGCGCGGCAGTCGGCTTTCCCGGTATTTATCCAGGCACGGCCAGACAAATGACAACAGCGCACCGACGATGGCCAATTCACCGGTCCAGTTAGGGATAATCCGTGCCCATTTATGGGTGATCTTCTCGAACAGGTGACTCTCACCGATGGGAAATACCCCGGCTACAGGATCGTAGAACAGATTGCTGAACAGCCGATCCAGTGAGCTCAGGTCAAAGATCAGGAACGTCATCAAGGCCAGCAACAAGGGCAGCCCTGCGTTGCGGCAATAAAAGGCAGAACGGGCGCTAAAGGTATTCATGGGTTCAACGGCTCGGTAGTCAGGTTTTGCCAGTGGGTTGAGTCCAGGGACCCAAGAATCTTCGGCGCATGACGCCCATCTACTTGAACAAAGAACGCCTGGGTGTACTCGCTGTTGCGGTCAGCGGAACGTACTCCCATCTTGCGTTCGAATTGATCGATGCAGCCGCTGTGGGTAATCAGCACCAGATTTTCCTGGGGCTTTTTATTGGCCAGAACAGCGTCTTTAAAACCGCTTTTGCAATCGCTGACCCAATCTTGCGCGGGCACAACCCGGGCAAAGATCAAGTCGGCGGTTTGCTGAGTGCGTGTCAGCGGGCCGGCTATTATCCGCGTATGTTGCAGGCCCAGTTGCTGCAAACCGGTGCCGACTGCCAACGCCGTCTTGGCACCGTTTTGAGTAATGCCATCCAGGCTGGCCATGCACGGATTGCCAGACCGGTCACAGCGCTCGGCGTGCCTGATCATGACCACCAGATCGCCCTGGGCCCAGCGACGGCTCAACTCAGCCTTGTCCTGATTGCCTGTCATGGCCAGATCAACCACCGAGGTCGAGGTGAAAAACCAGCCGGAGAACGCAACTAACGCGACCGTTGCCATTGAGCTCGCCAGCCGTACACGCGAACGGTTACTACCCTGGGACGTCCAGAATGGTTTTCTGGGCAGGATCGCGTCATTTATCAAAGTGTGGACCACACCATTGCTCCAGCAAGGGATCGAACTGCGGTGCAGTCGGGAGTTATTCTCGACACGGCACTTCTTCAGTAGCGGCACACTAAGATTTAACCTGTGGCGGACAGGTGAAAACAATGTGAAAAATTAGTGGCTAACTATTTGTTCAGGGTTTATTCAGAAACATTCCACGGCGGGCGAGTAACCTGACAAAAAATAACTGCGTGTCAGTACCTTTTAATGGCAGGTTTTTCACGAAATTTTTAGGGACGCCTGCCTAGAGTCCGCCGCATTGGAGACCGCACGGCCGTTGCCCGGCCGTCAGCACTCCGCCACTTCATGCCAGTAGAATATTGATGCTCAACCGCAAAGCAGTTCGCCCAGAAGTTGTGACTGTAATAGCCAGCGCCTTTTTGTTGCTCGGATTCAATACGGTCCTGTGGCAGCACCTGTTGAAGATTACCGACACCAGCAGCGCAGGCCTCATGCTGTGCGTGGCGTTTGGGGTAATGATCTTCTGCGCATTCACTATTGTTCTTACCTGGCTGGCGTTCCGGCCTGCTTTTAAACCTTTATTAACCGCCTTGTTCATGATCAGCGCCGGGGTCGCTTATTTCATGAACCGTTATGGCGTGTTGATCGATACGGGCATGTTGCGTAACTTCGCCGAGACCAACGCGACCGAAGTGTGGGATTTACTCTCCCTCAAACTGTTTATTTATCTTGGGCTACTGGGCTTACTGCCCTGCGTACTGTTGTGGCGCACGCCCATTCACTATCGACCCCTGCACCGCGAGCTGATCAGTAAAGTGCTGGTCAGCCTCACCTGCGCAGCAGTCATTACCGGGTTTGCCCTGTTCAACTATCAAGGGCTGTCATCGTTGTTTCGCAACCACCACGAACTGCGTCTGATGGTAGTGCCCAGCAACTACCTGGCGGCGTCCACCGAATATTTGAGTGAACAAGTGCTGACGGCCCGCAAGCCATTTCGCACGTTAGGCGAAGATGCAAAGCTGGACGGTCAATGGACGCAACACACGCGTAAATCTCTGACGGTTCTGGTCGTGGGGGAAAGTGCCCGCGCTGAAAACTTCGGCATTCTGGGTTACAACCGCGATACCACCCCCCAGCTGCAAAAAGAAAACGGCCTGCTGAGTTTTACCGATGTGCACTCCTGCGGTACTGAAACCGCGGTGTCGGTACCTTGCATGTTCTCCAATATGGGTCGCAAGAACTACAACGCCGCCACGGCAAAAAGCCAGGAAGGTTTGCTCGATGTGCTCAAGCGTGCCGGTATTGACGTGATCTGGCGCGATAATCAGTCAGGCTGCAAGGGGACGTGCGACCGGGTGACGGTGCAGGACGTCAGCAAGTTGAAAGATCCGCTGCTGTGCGCCAATCATGAATGCCGGGACGAGATACTGTTGCAGGGTCTGCAGAGTTTCATTGACCAACTGGATAAGGACACGGTGTTGGTACTTCATCAAATGGGCAGTCACGGCCCTGAATACTTCAAGCGTTACCCCAGCGCATTCGAGAAGTTTACCCCGGTCTGCCAAAGCAACGCGCTGGACAGCTGCAGCAGAGACAGCATCGTCAACGGGTATGACAACACGCTGTTATATACCGATCACGTGTTGGCCAGCCTGATTGATATCCTGCGCAGCAATCAGAACAAAGTAGACACCGCCATGCTGTACATTTCCGATCACGGTGAATCATTGGGCGAATACAACCTGTTCCTGCATGGCACGCCTTATATGCTCGCCCCCGATCAACAAAAGCATGTGCCGATGTTCGCCTGGTTTTCCGATACCTATCAGCAGTCGTTCGCCATTGACCGCCAATGCCTGGAAGGCAAACGAACCGCCCCGCTGAGTCAGGACAATCTATTCCACTCGATGCTCGGGCTGCTCAAGGTCAACAGCAAAGTCTACGACCCGACGCTGGACATGTTCGCGGGCTGTCGGGGGGACGGGAAACCGGTGATAGCGAGCCAGTGACGCCCGTTTGGCAAGCTGGGGTGGTGGGTGCGGTACTGGGGACTTATCGGCGGCTGTTTTCGGCAGATCGGTAGCGCTGCAAAGTCGCCGATCCGTGCGCATTGTAGGAGCTGCCGAAGGCTGCGAGAGCGGTCGGTCTGACACACCTCTTTCGCAGCCTTCGGCAGCTCCTACAGGCTACGCGCTGGATCAAACGGCGCTACAGTCTGTCCCATCCTCATACATCATCCAAATATGGAGGTTTCATGAGCAATGCTCCTTACGTTCCGCCCAAGGTCTGGCAGAACGAAGCACCTTCTGGCGGCGCGTTTGCCAGTATCAACAGGCCTGTGGCCGGGGCGACCCATGAGAAGCAACTGCCGGTGGGCAAGCAGCCGCTGCAGCTTTATTCCCTGGCCACGCCCAATGGCGTGAAGGTCACCATCCTGCTGGAAGAGCTGCTGGCGCTTGGGCACAGCGGCGCTGAATACGATGCCTGGCTGATCCGTATCAATGAGGGCGATCAGTTCTCCAGCGGTTTTGTCGAGGTCAATCCCAACTCGAAAATCCCGGCGCTGCTGGACCGCAGTGCTCAGCCCGAGATCCGGGTGTTCGAGTCCGGCTCGATCCTGCTGTACCTGGCTGAGAAATTCGGCGCGTTGCTGCCCACCGATCCTGCCGAGCGCACCGAAACCCTGAACTGGCTGTTCTGGCAAATGGGCGCGGCGCCTTATCTGGGGGGTGGTTTCGGGCACTTCTACGCCTACGCCCCGGAAAAAATCGAATACGCCATCAACCGTTTCACCATGGAAGCCAAGCGCCAGCTGGACGTACTCGAACAACGCCTGGCTCACAGCCCCTACCTGGCGGGTGATCAATACACCATCGCCGACATCGCGGTATGGCCCTGGTACGGGGAACTGGTGCGCGGCAACCTGTATTCGGCCAGTGAGTTTCTGGCCGTCGACGAATACCCTCATGTGCAGCGTTGGGCAGAAAACATTGCCAAGCGACCTGCCGTGATCCGCGGCAGGCGGGTCAACCGGACCTGGGGTGATGAAGCGGAACAACTGGCGGAACGGCATCAGGCGTCTGATCTGGATTGATCAGAAACCCCGCAACTCTGAGCTGACCGAGGTTACGAGGGCTGCGAATGCGGAATGCCTGACACACCGCTTTCGCAGCCTTCGGCAGCTCCTACAGGTCCAGTATTCATCTGATCCGCTTTTCCCCAGCTGTTTTGAAGCTGTTTCCAGTACAGCAATTGGCCCATCATGTGCGTCCAGCCCGCGCAGACGACGCCCATGAAACGTTACGAAAAATTCGCCGCTGACATCGCTGAAATGATTCGCAGCGGCATGCTCGCACCCGGCGAGAAAGTCCCGTCAGTGCGGCTGGCAAGCCGGACGTACGCGGTCAGCCCGTCGACGGTGTTCAAGGCGTATTACCTGCTCGAAGACCGAGGGCTGATTCAGGCGCGGGCGCGATCGGGGTATTTCGTGCGCGAGTGTCCCACTACCACTATGGTCGAGCCCGAGTTGGTCCGGCATGCCAGTGAAGGCACCGATGTGGACGTCAGCGAATTGATATTTTCAGTGCTGGCCTCCCTGAAAGACCCCGAAACCGTGCCCTTCGGCTCGGCATTTCCCAGCCCCTGGTTGTACCCGCTGCCGCGCCTGGCAAAGTCCATGGCCACCGCCGTTCGGCAAATGGCACCGGTGGCGATCGTCAGCGACATGACCACCGGCAACCCCGAACTGCGGCGCCAGATTGCCTTGCGTTACATGATCAGCGGCGTGCGTTTGCCCGCCAACGAATTAGTCATCACCAACGGCGCCATGGAGGCGTTGAACCTGTGCCTGCAGTGCGTCACTCAGCCCGGCGATCTGGTCGCCATCGAGGCCCCGGCGTTCTACGCCTGCCTTCAGGTGCTGGAGCGGCTCAAGCTCAAGGCCGTGGAAATCCCGGTTCATCCCCGGGACGGCGTGGATTTGCAATCTCTGCAAGACAGCCTCGAACGGCTGCCGATCAAGGCCTGCTGGTTCATGAGCAGCCTGCAGAACCCCTTGGGCGCCAGCATGACCCAGGCCAGGAAAGTCGCCCTTTACGAGCTGCTGGAGACCCATGACATTCCGCTGATCGAAGACGATGTGTATGCGGAGTTGTACTTCGGCACGCAAGCCCCCAACCCGATCAAGAGCCTGGACCGTAAAGGCCTGGTGATGCATTGCGGGTCATTTTCGAAGAACCTCGCGCCGGGCTACCGCGTGGGCTGGGTGGCGGGCGGACGCTACACCGAGCAGATCAATCGCCTGAAACTGATGACCACGATTTCTCCCTCGGTGCCTGCCCAGGCGGCCATCGCCGATTACCTCAAGCACGGCGGCTATGATCGGCACTTGCGCAAATTGCGCGACACACTGGAGCTGCAACAGGGCGCCATGCTCGCGGCCGCCACCCGCTACTTCCCGGCCACCACACGCGTGACCAAACCCACTGGCGGCTATTTTTTGTGGTTCGAATTCCCGGAGCAGGTTGACTCACTGCAGCTGTTTCAACTGGCACTGGTCCAAGGCATCAGTCTGGCGCCCGGGCCGATATTTTCCGCCAGCCAACGCTTCCAGAACTGCGCGCGGTTGAACTACGGCTACCCCTGGGATGAACGCAGTGAACAGGCCATGGCCATGCTCGGGCGTATCATTGCCTCGTTTTGAACGCAGTGTGAATCACGTCAGAAACTCGTGGTAGAACGCCAGAGTTGCAAGATTCTTGTCTTTGGCCTCGAACATGATGTCGAACCGGTCGAGAAACTGCAGCGCATAGCGGTTGGTCCAGTGATTCCACATTTGCAGGCTGTGGGCGTAGAGGTCGCGCTTGTTGACCACGGCCAGCAACGCGTCCATTTCCAGCTTCTGCTCAGCGCCAAAGCCCAAGCCCTGCAAGTGCTCCGGCGGCTGGGAGTAATGCATGGCAGGCCGCACGCCGCGCCAGCTGTCAATAATCCGTTCGACTCGGGGCGAATCTGGCGCGATGTAGTCATTCTCGTGGATCCAGCAATGGTGGATGTCGAGCACCACCGGCGCCAGGTCCGCCAACTCCAGGCAATCATCAACGCCGTAGGTTTTTTCATCATTTTCAAAGGTGATGCAGTTGCGCGCCACTTCGGACAGACGCGGCCAGAGGGCGCGGATGCCCTCTCCTCCCAGCCGCCCGGCGATGTGCAGGTTGCATTTGAAGTCCTGAAAGCGGACCCCGTAGCCCATCATTCTGATCATGTCGGCATGGTATTCGAACTCGGCCAGACTGTTTTCAACCACTTCGGGCCGGTCCGAGCCCAGCACGCAGTATTGGCCGGGGTGAAACGACAGGCGGATGTCCTGGGCACGCGCCAACGTGCCAATCGCCGCAAAACCTTCATGGAGTTGCCGCACGATGGCCGGGTCTTGATAAACGTGGCGCACCTTGGGGTGGCTGTAAAACGGCAGCAAATCGCTGCTCAACCGCAGCATGCGCAAGGTGGGCGGCAGCTCGGCGACATACGCCAGCAGCCGCAGCTGAGCGGCCAGGTTGTGGGTGACCACCTCCACCAGCTTCTCGCGGGCCACGTCGGCGGCAACGCTGTCCATCCAGCGCAGCGTGGTGGTGCGGGGGTTGAACGGGGTTTCGATAAGCTTGAGCGCGCTGATCGACAGGTCGCGAACAGGGTGCCGGTACTGGCAGGCAAAGCCAATTCGAGGATGAGTCATGGAAATCCTGAGGGTCGAGATGGGCAGGTTGAGGATGTAGACAGCGGGAACTCTGGCTCCTCTCATCCAGTCTGTTAGCTTCATTCGCATTGTTGTGTGGCGCTTGAACAACGGTTTCAGACAAAGCGCCGACCGGTACGCCCACTGGCTTGCGGCTTGCAAAGACGACTGCAACTGCACCGGAACGACATTATTCTGACGCTGTAGCCACCCCCCAGCTCAAGGACGCAGCGATGCGCCGGATATTTTTTCAGGAGATGTACCGTGTCCACTCTTAGTGAAATCGCAGCCAATCACGCGAAAGCCGCTAAAGCCCTGCAAGCCCAGGCCGCTGCTTCACGCGAGCCTTGCGCAACTGTTTCCCAGCCCTGCGAGCCCGCTTTTGAACTGCCGGCAGTCTCCACCGCCGAGCAGATGGCGCCCTACACCTTCGTTGCTACTGGCGAGAGCAGGTCCGGCCACGCGCTCAGTCTTTCGTACTGAGGCTCGGCAGTGGCGCAGCCATCCCAGAAGCAGGATGCGGTGAGCCATCCGCCCCTCACGGCGCGGGAAGTCTGTCAGGTCCTGCGAGACATCGCACTGGGCCTGCGGGTGATGCGCCGAAGCGACGCGCCACCTATTTCAGGCCTTTCCAGTGAGTGCACCTGGGTGCAGGCGGACGGCTGGACACTTGCGCTCTGCACCGCCGAGGGTGAACTGATCAGCTGTCCGGCCTGCCAGTCTTCCGACGGCCGTTGTGGTTCTGAAGAGACATGGCAACGCTATGGCACCGACCCGGTGCACCTGCTCAGCACCTGGGAACTGGGGCAAGTCAGACGTTTACTCATTGCTTTGTAGGAAGCGGGAGTAAACGGGCCCGGCGTTGTGTGATAATCGCCGCCTCATTTGACTCCAGCAGAGCACTGCGCATGTCCTACCGGGCACCCCGGGACCTGGCCCTCGAACTTGCACTCTCCACGCTGCTGGAAACCCAGGTGCGCGAAGGTCACTACGACACCGTGCAGGAGGCTCGACAGGCGGTCCTGCGAATCACGCAAAACAGCGAGGCTGGCGCTCGGGATGTCACCGCCGAGCAGGCGGGCGAAACCGCCTTGCACGACTCAATGGACTTCACGCGCCTGGCCCTTTCTGCGGTCAGCGGCGTGGGCGTCTGGACTTACGAAGTGTCCAACGATTGCTTCTACTGCGACGCGGGCATCAGCGAGCTGTATGGCATCGACCCGGTGCAGGCCGCTGCGGGGATCAAACGCCAGGATTTTCTCGCCAACGTACACGCCGATGACCTCGCCGCGCTGCGCAACACCATGTCCAACGGGCTGGTCAGAAGCGGCGACCTGGAACTCGAATACCGGATTGTCCACCCCGATGGCTCGGTGCGCTGGGTGTTGTCCCGTGGGCATACCTATTTCAACAGCGCCGGTGAGCCCGTGCGTCGCACCGGAGTGGGCATCGACATGAGCGCCCAGCGGTTACTGGAACAACAGCTGCGCCAGAGTCAGAAGATGGAAGCGGTCGGGCAATTGACCGGTGGCCTGGCTCACGATTTCAACAATTTGCTGACCGGGATCATGGGCAGCCTGGAGATGCTCAGGCTACGGGTGACTCAGGGCCGCTTTGGTGAAATGGACCGCTATCTGGATGCGGCCCATGGCGCTTCCAATCGCGCCGCTGCGCTGACCCATCGCCTGCTGGCGTTTTCCCGCCGCCAGACCCTGGCGCCCAGCTCGACCGACGTCAAGCGCCTGATTGCCGGAATGCTGCAATTGATCCGCAGCACCATCGGCCCTGCGATCCATGTAGAGGTGCAAAACGAGGCCGATCTGTGGCTGACCCAGGTGGATCCCAACCAGCTGGAAAACGCCCTGCTCAACCTGTGCATCAACGCCCGCGACGCCATGAGCAACGGCGGCACGCTGACCATTCGCACTGGCAACTGCGTCCTTGATGCCACAACCGCCGCCGAGCACGAGCTGTCGGCAGGCCAGTATCTGACCTTGACTGTCAGCGACACGGGCATCGGCATGAGCCGCGATGTGATCGCCCACGCCTTTGACCCATTCTTTACCACCAAACCCATGGGCGAAGGCACCGGGCTGGGCCTGTCGATGATCTACGGCTTTGTCCGCCAGTCCGGCGGCAGCGTGCATATCGATTCACTGCCGAATGTCGGCACCACCATGACCTTGTACCTGCCCAGATCCCAGGCCGAAGCCGCTGTGACCGAAGCTGCGCCGGGCCAGCTGTCGCCTTCCCTTGCCGGGCAAGGCGAGACGGTGCTGGTGATTGACGACGAACCGGCGGTTCGCATGCTCATCATCGAGGTGCTGGAAGACCTGGGCTACACCGCGCTACAGGAAGCCGACGGCGCCAGTGGCCTGCAGATTCTGCAATCGAGCCGGCAGATTGATTTGCTGGTCACCGACGTCGGCCTGCCGGGCGGCATCAATGGCCGCCAGGTCGCAGACGCCGGACGCAGCCTGCGGCCCGGCCTCAAGGTGCTGTTCATCACCGGCTACGTCCACGACGCCAAGCGCTGGGAGACACAGCTGGAACCTGGCATGCACCTGTTGACCAAACCGTTCTCGATGGTTGAGCTGACTCGGCGCATCAAAAGCGTGATCAGCGAGTAGACACTTGGCGACGACGCCTTTACAAGCGCCCGACGCTGCGCTGCAAAGCTGACGGCGCCCATTCATCACCATTCAATCGCCTAGCGCGTCCAGTACTTCTGCGCGGGTGGTCACGTGGCGAAAGTGATGCGTCCACAGGTCGATACCCAGTTTGCCCGACCGGTCCAGGGACGAGCCCACTGTCAGGTCAGTGACCAGGGTCGGCGTCAGCCCTGCGTCGAATAGCGCAAACCCGGCCGCCAGCACGCAGGTTTCAGTCTGCATGCCACAGACCAGCACGCGCTCAACGTTCAGTTGCCTGATGTGCTCGATCATCTCGTGGGTCGGGCCGTAACCATGTTTGACAAACACGTGGTCGGCCTCGACCAGACTGTGGTCCTGGGTCGCCGGATGCCAGCCAAGCTGCCGCGCAAACGGGGTGATCGTCTCGTCATGCAGTTCCACCGAGGCAATCGCCGGGATCATCGCCGAAAACGCACGCACGCCGTCGACCAGCCATTCAGGCGGGCTGAAGGTTTCCTGGACATCAACAATGAGTAAAACCTGACGCATGGGTGGGGTCCGAACCAAAACCGAGGGCGGGCAGTATATAGAGCCCGACGCGTCATGGCTTGCAGGCGGCCATCAACCAAGGTTCGACAACGGCGCTGCATTTCTGCAAAAGTACCGGCTTGGCGAGCCCACCCATCAAGGACCCCGCACCATGGAACGGACCCCGACGCTCAAGACTTCCCGCCTGATCCTCACCCCGCTGCAACTGAGCGATGCAGAACAGATACAGCAGCTGTTCGCCCATTGGGAGGTGGTTCGCTACCTCGACAGCCGCGTGCCATGGCCTTATCCGGATGACGGCGCGCTGACGTATGTTCGTGATATCGCGCTCCCTGCCATCGCGGCGGGTACAGAGTGGCACTGGATGATCCGCCTGGCGACTGAGTCGGCACAGAGCATTGGCAGCATCAGCCTCTATGATCATCCGGGTAACAACCGCGGTTTCTGGCTTGCCCCGCAATGGCAGGGAAAAGGCTACATCCGCGAAGCTTGCGAGGTGGTCAATGCCTATTGGTTCCAGACGCTGCAGCGCCCCGCCATGCAGGTGCCTAAAGCCGTGGATAACCATGCGTCGCGCAAAGTGTCCGAACGTGAAGGCATGCGGTTGATCGACACGCAGCCAGGACATTTCGTCTCGGGGCCGATGCTCAAGGAGATCTGGGAATTGACCCGCGACGAATGGATCAGGCAAACCAAAGGCACAGGCTAGCCCGCAATCTCTCGGGGCCCTCCACGCTGCAGGGCAATGGACACAAATCCCGCGAGCCCGTACTGTGGCGGCTTTTCCAGCCTGCAGCCTGGCGTGCGCCCCTCATGACAGGGACGAGCCCGGGAAAGCGGGCCGAATACTTAACACGCGTACACACCGGATAGCCACATGAACCGTCGCAAGAAACTCAACCAGATCCTCAAGATCAATGCCAAAAAAGCCAGCGCCAAACTGGCACCTGCCAACAAGAACAAATACATCAGCAAAGCTGACCGGCTCAAACTGGCGGAACAGTCCAGCGAAGACGGCGCCACCTCTTCGGAGAGCTGAGATCCCTCGCCTATCGATACGTTTTAACGTCTATGCTTTGCCTTGTCCGTTCAATCAGCGCCGGCCCCGGACCTGAACAGCGGGACACCTACCCGCCCCACAGGCAGAAGACGTGAATTATTGTTGCCTCCCCACTGTTGCGCTGCTCTTGCTGATGTCCGGTGCCTCGGTCAGCGCAGAGCGTTATCAAGTAGTGACCGAGGACTGGGCGCCTTACAACTACCTGGAAAACCAGCAGCTTACCGGTATGACCACCGAGATTGTCCGGGGCATCATGGCGATTACCGGGGATGACTTCGAGGTGGTGCTACTGCCCAGCATGCGCGCCTCACACGTTTTGAAAAGCCGCCCTCGAACCATCCTGTATTCCATGTTCCGCACCCCGGAGCGCGAGCACGCCTTCAAGTGGGTCGGGCCGATCGTAGACGAATCCATCCATGCCTGGCAGTTGGCGAAATCACCGCCAGTCAGCTCGCTGGAGCAACTGCTGCGCGCCCCACAGATCACCACTCGCCATGCAGGCCTGGTGCCGGACGTGCTGGAATCGCTGGGCTTCGACAATGTTGATCGCACTGCAACCACCAGCCCGCAGCTGTATCGCATGCTGCTGGCCGGACGCACGCAGATCATCGCAGGCGATACGGACGCCGGGGTCGCTTATTACAACCAGCTGCTGAAGATCGCCCCCGGCACGCTGCGTCAGATCCCCATCGAGTTGTACCGCTCATCGCTGTATATCGCCTTCAGCCCGGACTCCGACGACACCCTGGTCGCCGCCTGGGCCGCCGCCCTTGAGCAATTGCGCCAATCGGGCGAGCTGAGCCGTATCCAGCAGCGCTATGAGCACTTTGCGACGCCGTGACGACGTTCCTGTTGGCGCAACGTGTTACGCAGTTGCGCGATAACGCTCGGCCACTTCAGCCTGCCGAATATCACCCAACAGCCCTTGGCGCGTGGCCTGCAAGGCATCCCAGCGCGCAGCGTCGGCCAGCGGCGGAATGGTCACCGGCTCGCGGTGATCAAAGCCGACCAGGGCGGCATCCACCAGATCGCCGACTTCCATGATCTCGCTCAGGGTGTTGATGTCGATGCCCGCGCGTTCCCAGATTTCGGTGCGGGTGGCAGCGGGCAAAACGGCCTGCACGTAGACGCCTTTGGGTGACAACTCCAGGCTCATGCCTTGAGACAGAAACAACACGAACGCCTTGGTCGCGCCGTAGACCGTCATGTTGAACTCAGGCGCCAGTCCGACCACCGAACCGATATTGATAATCGCGCCCTCCCCGGCCTGCGCCAGACGCGGGCTGATAGCGCTCGACAAACGCAGCAGCGCGGTGATGTTGAGCGACACCAGCAACGCGACGCTGTCGGCCGTTTGCTCAATGAATGTGCCGGACTGCGCGGCGCCTGCGTTGTTGACCAGAATGCCGATGCGGGCGTCATCGCGCAGACGCGCTTCCACCGCTGCCAGGTCGCTGGCCTGGGTCAAATCGGCTTGCAGGACTTCAACGCCGACGCCGTGGGTATCGCGCAATCGGCTGGCAAGGGCTTCAAGGCGCGCGCTATCGCGGGCCACCAGCACGAGGTCATGACCCCGCATCGCGAAACGGTCGGCGTAGACAGCGCCGATGCCGCTGGAAGCACCAGTGATTAAAACGGAAGGGGTAGCAGTCATGGGAAAGGCCCTGTTGAGAAGTGAGCAGCCAGTGCAGCTGCAACTGGCCGAGGACAAGGGGTTTGTCACTCAAGCGAACTTATGATGTCGATCATAATCATAAGTGTCAACGGTTTTGATTACGACCAACATCAGAGTATGATCCAGGCTTGCTTAGCTAAAGGAGGCGCCATCCGATGAAGATCACCAAGGCTCAATCACTTGCCAACCGGGCACATATTGTCGAGACGGCTTCTACGCTGTTCCGCGAGCATGGTTACGACGGCGTGGGGGTGGCAGATCTGATGGCGGCGGCCGGTCTGACCCAGGGCGGGTTTTACAAGCATTTCGGCTCCAAGGCCGACCTGATGGCCGAATCGGCAGCCGATGGCTTGTCGCGATCACTTGCCGCAACGGCGGACCTCGACGCGTGCGGCTTCGTCGATGCCTACGTCTCACGGCGCCACCGGGATGCTAGGGAAAAGGGCTGCACCATGGCGGCACTGAGCGGCGATGCGGCGCGTCAATCCACTGAAACCCGAGCAGCCTTTGCTAACGGGATTCAGAGCACCCTGGCGGCGCTTGAGGCCAGGCACGTAGAGACGGCCGACGACACACCCGAGAAGGTGCGAGCGAAGATGATCAACCTGCTGGCAACTGCCATGGGCGCAGTGATGCTGTCCCGCGCCTGCCCTGACGACTCAGCCCTGGCTGATGAAATTCTTGAGGCTTGTCATGCGCAGCTGATAGCGTCTTTGCAGGCTGACTGAAGCGCCGACAGGCCAGCGCCCTATGGCTCCCCCCGGTTGATCGCGCTTTCCAGAAAATCGATAAACGCTCGCACCTTTGCATTCAACGCCGAACGTTCGGTCACACAGGCGTAGATATCCATTGGCTCGGACTCCGCCGCCGCTGCATCTCGCGCCCCGGATTCGAACAGCGGCCGCAGCCGACCACTGTCGATCAGCGGCCTTGCGATGAAGCTTGCCAGCCGCGCAATGCCGCCGCCGTTCAGGGCAATCTGGGTCAGCATGTCGATGTCATCACAGATAAATTCCGGGTTGACCCTGGCCTCGACACGCTTGCCGTCGACGATGAAATTCCAGGGTAGAAAGCGCCCGTCGGTGGGGTAGCGAAACACCAGGCAGGCGTGGTTTTGCAGATCATCCGGCGTGACGGGCACACCCGCACGGTCCAGGTAACCAGGCGCTGCGCAGAACACGAATGGGATCGAAGCGATGCGCCGGGCCACCAGCCGATCACTCAATTGCGCGTCGATGCGCAGGCTGACATCGATGCCCTCCAGCCGATGATCCACACGTCGGTCGGTGCTGATCAGCTCGACATTGATGCGTGGGTAAGCGGCTTTGAAAGCCGGCATGAGCGCCGCCAACACATGACGCCCGAACGCAGCGGTGGTCGCTACGCGCAGCGACCCTTGCGGCTCGTTGGCCACAGACGCCGCCTGCGAAGCCAGTTCAACTTCATGGGGAATGTGGCGAACCTTCTCGAAGTAGCGCGCGCCACTTTCGGTCAACGCCATGCTGCGTGTGGTTCGCGATAACAACCGAACACCCAGATGCCCCTCAAGCCGCGCAATGCTCTGGCTCACCGCTGCGGCGCTCATGCCCTGGGCACGGGCAGCGGCGGCAATGCTGCCCGCCTCCACTACGCGAATGTAAGTGCTGATCAAACCCAGAATATCCATCGAACCGCTCGCACCCTATTCGTTGATTTTTCTTAACAATGAATCAATCGATCCGCCTCTACTGAGTCGCCATGCAGCGGGTTAACCTCGCGCCTCGCTCAACGTCAACACCGAGAGGCCTACTCATGACTATCAGCACTACCCGCATCAACCGCCGAATCCGCTTACCCAAAGGCGCCACGCCCTATGTATTCGCCCTCTACATGGCGACCATCATGGCGTTTCTCATGTGCCTGGTGATTACCCTGGCCGAGTTCGGGCTGAACGAACATTACCTGAGGAACGTGATGAATGCCTATCAGGTGGCCATGCCGTCGGCGTTTCTGTGTGTGCTGATTGTCCGGCCGATGGTCGCCCGTCTGGTGGCGTGGACGGTGCACGGCCACTGAAGGCATGAGCAGGATCGAGCGCTCCTGCGCAGGTCTGGGGCATAATCGCGGCCATTCCTTCGACCGCGGCCGACGATTACGTGTTTGAGCTCACCAGCTACCTGGGTCTATTCGTCGCGGCATTTGGCGCGGCGACGCTTCTGCCGTTGCAATCGGAAGCCGTGCTGGTGGGCATGCTGCTCTCGCAGCACTATCCGGTGGTTGTACTGGTGGCAGTGGCGAGCCTGGGCAATGTGCTGGGGTCGCTGGTCAACTGGTGGATCGGGCGCTCCATCGAGCGTTTCCGGGACAGACGCTGGTTCCCGATGAAACAACAGCAACTGGACAAGGCCCAGGCGGTTTACCGCCGGTATGGGCGCTGGGCGCTGCTGGCCAGTTGGGTGCCGATCATCGGGGATCCCATCACCCTGATTGCCGGCGTGATGCGCGAACCCATGTGGCGTTTTCTGCTGATCGTGACATTCGCCAAGACCGGCCGCTATCTGGTGTTGACGGCGCTGACGCTGGGCTGGCTAGCCTGAGCTCAGGCCACTGCCTGGCTGATCCAGCGAATCTGCGCGGCGAGTTCTTCTGTCTTCTGGGCAGGCACGGCCTGTTGCGCACGGGCAAGGTGGCTGAGCGTTTGCTGCCGCAGGCGCAGGATGCGTTGCCATTTGCTCAGAAATGCCGGGCAGCGCTGCTGCAACAGTAGAGGGCCGAAGTACAGCTCCTCAGCGCTGTACATCACCGGACCGGTGCGCTCAGCCACAATGATTTCGTAATCGAAGCGGTTTTCCCACAGCACCTCCTCGGCGACGATGCGGTAATGGTTGTCCATCAACCATTGGCGCAACGGCTGCTCGCCGCCATTGGGCTGCATGATCAGCCGCTCTGCGCCGCTCAGACGGGGCTTGCCGCTGTCGAGGATGTCGCGGATGGTTTCGCCGCCCATGCCACAGAGGCTGACTGCGGTAATCGCGTCATCAGGTTCTATCGCTGCCAGGCCATTGGCCAGACGCACGCTGATCTGCTCGCCTACATCATGCTCGCGCACGGTGTACTGCGCCGCCTGAAACGGCGTCGATGCACACTCACCCGCGACAGCCGACGCGATAGCCCCACGCAACGCCAGCGCCACAGGCAAATACGCATGATCGGAGCCGATATCCGCCAGTCGCGCACCCGCCGGCACATGAGCAGCCACGCGTTCAAGGCGCAGGGACAATGTCTGTTGATTCACCTTCAGCCCTTCTCTCACATCGGCAACGTCCAGCATTTGAGCCAGATCGGGGCGCGATTCTGTCGGGCAACGGGCGGCATTTCAACCTTATGTGCGCGATCTGAAGCTGGCCGGATGTGAATTTATTTAATCCACGGCCAAGGGATGAGGTGCGTTGACCCCCATCCTCTGGGCATTACAACGGATCAAACTCCGCCAATGGACTCACGCACAAACCCTTCATACGTACGCAGCGGGTGGCCAATAATGGCCTCCAGGCGCTCAACCGTCCCTTCGCTGGCCTGCATGCCGTGGGTCTGGATGCCCGCCATCATCAGCCGCATGTCGTAGGCCAGCCAGCCGGGGCCGAATGACGCCATCTGCGCCTCGAAAGCCGCCAGGTCGTCACCGCCATAGGCCACTTCTCGGCCCAGTGCGGCGCTCCAGATGTTCGCCACCGAAAGCCCGGTCAGCACCTGCGGGCCCACCAGTTCCAGGGTCAAAGGCGCCAGCGCAGTGGGCGCCTTGTCCCGGCGCAGCAGTTCTGCCACTGCGACGTCGGCGATGTCCCGCGCATCGATCATCGACACACCCGCCGAACCAATCGGCATGGGGTAGACCGCGTGATTCTGAATGGTCTGCTGGACCATGGATTCGTTCTGCATGAAATAGGCAGGCCGCAGAATGGTTGCCGGAATATCGAGGCTTTCGATCATGCGCTCGACAGTGTGCTTGCCGGTGAAGTGCGGGACGGTGGTGAACCGGTCGGCATGGATCACCGACAGGTAAACGATGCGCTCGATACCGGCCTCGCGAGCAAGGTTCAGCGCGATGATCGCTTGGGTCACCTCGTCCGGCGTGACGGCATTGAGCAGAAACAGCGTGCGCACCGACGACAACGCAGCACGCATGGCGGCGACGTCGGTCAGATCGCCAACCACTTCACTGACGCCCGCAGGAAACTCCCGCTGCCCCGCCTTGCGCACCAGGGCTTTGACGTCGGCCCCGGCATCGGCCAGGCGTTGGATGATGAGTGAACCCAGGGTGCCCGTGGCACCGGTGATCAGAATGCTCATGTGAATCTCCTGTAATGGATGCAATTCAAGTTGCGACCAGGAAACGATAGGCCGTTGCAGGATTAAAACGAAGACACCACACTGCAGACACCTCGTTTCATAATCGGAACACCATGAACCTCAATGCACTGCTCGATTTCGCTCTTGTTGCCCACAACCAGGGGCTGGGAAAGGCAAGCCGGGCCAGCGGCAGGTCGAAAGCCACCCTGTCGCGGCGCATCAGCGAACTGGAAGAGCAACTGGGTGTGCGGCTCATTGAGCGTAGCGCACGCGGTCTGAAGCTGACCGAGGCCGGTGAGTTGCTGATGGCCCGGGCCGAAGGCCCCTTGGCGGAGGTCGCGGAAGCCATGAGCGCTGCCCGTGAAGGCGTTTCGACGCCACGAGGCCGCTTGCGCGTGGCGGCTCCGGTGCTGTTTTCCCAACTGGCGATGGGTCGGATCGGGGCTGAATTCTGTGCGGCCTACCCCGACGTCGCTCTCGAGGTGGTAGCGGAAGATCGGATCGTCGATCTGGTCGAAGAGCAGTTCGACGTCGCCATTCGTATCAACCCCAGCCCGGACAGCGACTTGGTGGGCCGCTGCTTCGCCAGAGATCGGCTGGTGGTGGTTGCCGCCCCTCACATCCCCTTGCCTGAGCCCGGCGCGGTGAGGCAGGTTTCCAGCATCGTGTTCGACAGTTTCCAGCCGACCCACTGGAGCCTGGATGACGGGCGCCTGGTGCTGGAGCCTGTCCCGAAGCTCAGGTTTTCGTCGTTCATGATGATCCGCGACGCTGCCATCGCCGGGGCTGGCGCGGCGCTGATCCCGGAGTCCATCGCCTGGAGCCAACTGGCGCGCGGCGAACTGATTCAGTGGGGCACCGCGACCGGTGTCGAACCCGAACTCTGGGTGCTGCACACCTCAAGGCGCCTTGCGCCGCCCAAGGTGCGCGCCTTCGTCGACTTCCTCTGTGCGAAGTACCCGCAGATGTCTCTGGTGCTGAAAGGCTGAAGGCCTTGCAATAGACGGTCTACCGCCCCGCCTTCAACACAACCGCCACGATCAGGTCCAGCAACTCCTGCAACGGGGCGTGAATGCAGGTATGCGATATCACGTCCGGTGTATCAGGATCTCAAGCCCTTCATCGGCGACAGGCGCCTGAAAGTAACCGGTAATCACGTCAAACTCGGCATCGGTGGCCGCAAAGTCATGCTCGTCACACTCATTGCGGGCGTGGAGCCTGGCGCGGCAGACCTCATCCTCGACCTCCAGATAGTGCAAGCAATGCCCAACCCGCGCCGCCTGGGCCAGGCCCGCCAACCATTGACGGTCGGCGGCGGTGTTGCCAGGAAAGTCCATCACCACGCTGGCGCCGGATTCAAGCACCTTGATGACCAGAGGCCCCACGACCTCACGGATCCGACGTGCCAGGCGCACGTAGTCTGCAACGCCTCTGATCTCTCCCGGATAGAGGCGTGCGAGCCAGTGATCCTCACTCAGCAAGACAGCTGCATGTTCAATGGCCAGAGCACTGGCGAACGTGGATTTGCCGGAGGCGATCTTGCCGCACATCAGGTGCAGTTGAGGGACGGTCATGGGCTTGTCCTTGTGTCGATCCATGAATGGCCCTCAAGCCTAACCGGCCAATCGCTAATCGTAAAACGGCTCGACCGATGCCCGGCTGCCGACAAAGAAGCTGTCCGCGACCAGGCGCAATGGCTGCAGGTCAAGATCACTGGCGCCTTCGCTGATCAACTGCTGAAAATGGCGGTACACCGCTGCGTACTCGCTCTCCTCCGATACCGTTTGGCGCACGCCGTCGATGCTTAACAGTGCGCCGCCGTTATCCAGGCGCAGGACGCCTTCGGCGCAGCGGATCTCGATGCTCCACAGCTCATCATGACCATGGTCGAAATCGAACTCGGCCCGGACGTCCAGGCCTTGTGCGTCGGCCATTTTGATGGAGGCGGCAATCGGCGACTGGCAATTGCTCGGCACTCGCAACTCGGCAGATTCAACGAACAGCGGCCTTGGCAGCAGATGGGTCGCAATCGACAGGGCATTGATGCCGGGATCGAAAACGCCCAGACCACCGGGTTGCCAGATCCAGGCCTGGCCGGGATGCCATTTGCGCACGTCTTCCTTCCAGTCGATCTGCACGCTGTGCAATGTGCGACTCGCCAGCCATTCCCGAGCCGCTGCGATACCCGGCGCATAACGCGAATGCCAGGCGAACAGGCCGCTGACGCCCTGCTCCGCTGCCAGTGTCACCAACGCCATTGCTTCGCCCAGGGTGGCGCACGGCGGTTTTTCCACCAATACGTGTTTGCCTGCGGCCAGTGCCTGCTGCACCAGGGCAAATCGGCCTTGTGGCGGCGTGCAGAAAGCAATCGCATCCACCGCCTGGCCGCTGTCGAGCAGTTCGCTCAGTGATCGGTAGTTCTCAACACCCGGGCAAGGCTGCCCCTGGGTTGCCACTGCCACCAGCTCGAAGGCGGGGTTGGCGTTGATGGCGGGCACGTGTTGATCCTGGGCAATCTTGCCGTAGCCCACCAGACCGAGACGGATTGGTTGCATCGATGACTCCTGATTGTTGTCATTGTTTTGGAAAGCGATCCGGCAAGACTACGTTTGTCGCGCGGGGAAGTCATTACTCAGGCACTTGCGCGTCAGGCGAAGTTTTTGGTGGCTGACTGATTTTTTTTCGAGAGCGCGATCCCTAATAAAACCAGTATCGGGAGCCTCCCGACAGGCGTTGCAAAAGGCCGGTTATGCGTGTGAGGGCCTTCATTCGAGTGTCCTTTGCTCACATTGGTCTACGCTCCAATCAGTTCAGCACGCATCCGCTTCCCCTTAGTCAAGTCGTCAAGGAGAGACAGTATGAGAGACCGAACCCAGGATTCTGACCGGACCGCCCTGCTGACCACCGTTGCTGTGGCTGGCGTTTGGCGGCAGTTTCGGCCATTGGTTTGACCTGAACCATGCGAAGGTCAAAAGACGTACCCCCTATCTGCGATCGGCCGTGGGCGCTTGAGAGTCAGCGCATCAAGGCCACGATTGCCTCCCTCCGAAAGCAGGCCCGCCCTGCCACGTATCTAACGCCGCATGCCCTCGCAGTGAGGGTGCTCCCGGCATTGGATATCCCACGAGTGTGCATGGCGTTCACGCCTATCGCCCGGATTGAACCGACTCCCCCTTTTGCGTGTTTCATCAATACCGCTGTGCACAGTCGGTTTTAAGATCCGAGGACCCTCAACATGCGCCGAACATCAGCAAATGTGTGCATCAGACAACGCGGCATGGTGCTTGTGGTCAGCCTGGTATTCCTGTTGCTGATTACGACACTGGGTGTCTCGTCAATGCAGAGTGCAACGCTGCAGGAAAAAATGGCCAGCAGCCTGAGCTTCCGCAATCAGTCCTTTCAGATGGCCGAGGCGGTGCTGCGGGCCGCGGAGAGCACGCTATTACCGACGTCGATCCTGCCAGCCTGCGCGTACTGCCTGCCGCCACCGGAATCGACCAAGGTGACCTCCGCCGGAATCTTCAACGGCGGCGGTGCCAGCTCGGGGCTGGAGTGGAAGGCGTGGGGCGGCGGTTTTTACCTGATCCAGAAACTGGGGCAGACCAAAACGCCCGTGGTGATGCCGTCCGTCTGCCCGGGCGGCGCGACCGTCACGCTTTATCGCGTGACGTCGGTGAGCAATCAAGGCACCTCCAGGACGGTATTGGAGAGCGTCTATGGGACTTGTTGATTTGCCTGCAAAGCCACCGGCCAGAAACCTGCGCAGTGTCGCCAAGTACCTGTACGGCGCGCTGTTTGCGCTGTACATCACGGCGCCCGCTTACGCGTTCACCCCGGCACCTGCGCCGTTGTTGAATTCATCCGTGGTGCCGCCCAACGTGGTGTTGCAGATCAGCAATTCGCAGAACATGTACAACATCATCACGTCGGCGAGTTTTGATTCGAGCGTTACCAATCGCATTCCCGTCAGCTATTCCGCCACCTGCGTCAGCTTGCTCGGCATCGTGATCCCTTGTTTGACACCCACCACGGTCGCCGGGACCAACACGGTGTCGGTCAGAGAACTCTCCGCGCTGAGTGTGCTCGGGCTGTCAGTGAACTGCCTGGTAGGCGGCGTGCCCATCTATAAAGGCATTTTTCAATATTGCATGAAGCTGCCTGACCCGGAGGGCAGCGGCCTGACCCGCTATACCGGCGACTATCTGTCCTGGCTGGTGGACACCTATGGCCCCAGGGGCGGTTTGATCGATCTGACTCAAGGGCTGATCCCCAATGACTACCGGATGGGCGCCGCCAAGTCAGCGGCGACGACTGCGATTGACCGCAACCCTGACCTGCGTATCGGCCTGGCGACCTATAACAGCGCGGCAAGCGCGGCTGCGGGCCCCGGCGGCAGAATCGTCAACAATGTACTGGACTTGAAGAAAGTCGATAAAAACCGCTATCAGACCACCGAGGTCACACAAGACCAGGCAACGGCCAATGCCACTATCCTGAAAAACGCCATAGGGGGGTTGGTCCCGTCTGCCAACTCGCCAGTGGCCGGCACTTACTATGAAGTGACCCGTTATTTTCGTGGCCTGAAGCCCTTCTACAATACGACGCCCGCCCGATACACCAGCCCGATCCAGTATCGCTGCCAGAAAAACTACGGCGTCGTGATCACCGACGGCTTACCGACGTTTGACCGGGTGTTCCCCACCGGCAGTGCCGACGCCGACGTGACCAACACTGGCCGCTCGTTGCCCAACTGGGACCTGAACGCCGCCAACGATGGCACCAATACCAATGGCGACGCCGAAGGCAATACGCTGTTCCTGGATGACATGGCGAAGTTTGCCTTCGACATCGACATGCGCAAGGCCACTGACGGCACCGATCTGGCGCTCAAAAGCTGGGACGACACCAGCTTCGCCCAGCAGAACATGAACACCTACACCCTGGGCTTCATCGCGGGCAATCAGATGATGATCGACGCGGCGGACGTCAATCATGGCCGTGGCAAGTATTACCCGAGCAGCGACCGGGCCAGCCTGACCGGCTCATTGCAACTGGTGCTCAGCGAGATCGCCGCGCTCTACGCCAAAACAGGGACTGGCCCGACGATCTTTTCTGGCCTGGGCGGTGGCGCGGCGAACTCGTCGACGCTGACCACCGGTGCGCGCTTCTATCAATCGTTCTACGACACCAGCGATTGGCGCGGTGCGATCAGTGCGTTTGATATCGACCCCAATACCGGTGCCCTCAGCACTGCGAAATGGTCCACCGATACGACGGTGGTCGCGGGTGCAACGGCGCCGATTTTCGAGTCCTGGAGCACCGGCACCACGCCTGCGAAAATCACCCTCAACTACAGCAATTTCGCCGCCGCCCAGCAGGCGACACTGAACAGTGGCCTGCCGACAGGCGTCACCGGTGCGCATCTGATCGCCTGGACCATGGGCACCGCCAACCCGGCCCTGCGCGCGCGTACCCGGCTGCTGGGCGACATCGTCAGCTCGCCGTTGATTGCCGTGAACCCCACCGATAAAACGTCGGCGGATATCGCCGGCAACACCAGTTACAGCACCTTCGTCACTGCCAAGGCGGCGGGCATGACGCCCAGTGTGCTGGTCAATGCCAATGATGGCTTCTTCAACGTCTTGAATGCCGACGGCACCCGTCGTTACGCCTACATGCCTTCGACGGCCCTGCCCGCCTTGGCAACCATTGCGACGCCCGGCTACGGCACCGGCATCCATAAATTCACCGTGGATGGCCCGTTGGCGGTATTTGATGCGCAACAGGGCACATCCTGGCGGACCATCGCGTTTGGCGGTGTGGGCGCGGGCGGCAAGGCTTATTTCGCGGTCAAGCTCTATGAGAGCAACAACACCCCGGTCGCGCTGTGGGAGGTCAAGGCGCCCGACGAGAACACGCTGGGCCACCCCTTCAATAATCTGGGTTACGCCTACTCCAAGCCAGAAGTGGCGCGCATGGCCGACGGCACCAGCATTGTCGTGCTCGGCAATGGCTACGGCAGCTTCACCAAGCGCGCTTCATTGTTTGTGCTCAACGCCAACACGGGTGCGCTCATCAAAGAGATCCAGACCCCCATGCTGAGCGGTGACGTCGAGAATGGGCTGTCTTCGGTCAGGTTGAAGGTCAACTCGCAGAACGTCGTGCAAGCCGCCTACGCCGGAGACCTTAACGGCCGCATGTGGAAGTTCGACATGAGCAGCACAGCAGCCACCGGCTGGGGTGTGGCGTTTGGCGGCAACACCCCCCTTTTCACCACGCCAGGCGGTGCCGCACAACCCATCACCGCCCAGCCATTGGTGGTCGATCACCCCGTCAACGGCAAACTGGTCTACGTCGGCACCGGTAAATTCATGGAGACCAGCGACAAGACGTCAATCGCACAGCAGGGTTTTTTCGCGATCTGGGACGCAGACGCCGGAGCGGGCGGCATCACGAATACCGACCTGGTGGCCCAGAGCATCGACAGCGGCAGCGTGACCGGGCTGAACGGCAACACTTACTACAGCTCATCGAGGTACGACGTGGACTGGACCGCCAAACGGGGTTGGTACATCTTGCTGGCGACCGATGATCCATTTCTGGGCGAGCGGGTTATCTTCCCGGCGCAGGTCACCCGTGGGCGCATCACCTTCACCACGGCCGCCGCCAACTCTCAGGACCCGTGCGCCAGCGCCGGGACCGGCACCGGTCGTTTGTTCGAGCTGGATGCGGCGAAAGGCGGGATGCTCAATTATCAGGTGCTCGATACCACGGGCGATTCGAAGATTACCGCTGCCGACGCGAAAGTTTCTGCGGTGGCCTTTCTCGACGGCATCCCGACCTATTTCCCGATTCTGGCGGGTGTTGGTACAAACCCGGACGTGAAGTATCCGGTACGGACATCAACGACTGTGAGCCCGACACTGGAGGCAGGCGCCGCAGGTGGTTCGCAGCGCGTCATGTGGCGGCAGATTCGGTAGCCATCGCGCGCAAAGCCTCAAACAGCTGCGCTGACGCCCGGTACAGCGGCACGTAACCGCGCATCAGGATTTGCGCATTGCGCCGATACGCGGCCGCTCGAATGTCGATGCTGTCGCCATTGGTTTTCACGCTCACGGTGGTATCGAGCTTGCCGGCCGGGTTTTCGATACTCACTTCGATATCCGAGAAGGAAGCCGTCGGGCTGCTCACCCCTACGGCCCTTTCATGGGCGACCGAACCGACCAGCATGCACGCCGCCGCCAGGCAGCAACCACCCGACACCGCCATGGAGGCATGGCCGGTCTGCGGCGTGAAGTAACGCACCGCAATGTGCCCGCCATGACGCGGGGCGCCAACGATGCAGACCTTGGGAATGGTCTCGCTGCGCTCCAGATCAGCGAGGCTCATGAGCTGGCCATCCCGGCGGCGCAGTTGCATCTTGAGGCCCGCCTCGATCCAGACGTGCCGCAACTGCGCCATTAACACCGGGTCGGCTTCCAGCTCCGATATCGCTTCATGGCCGGTTTTGCCGAAGCTGGCAGCGTCCGCGATCACCATCGGCACCGCGACATCGACACACGAGACCTTGTGCCCGGCGATGACATCCACGACCTGGCCCGTGGGTAACAACCTGCCGGTCTTGTTGCCCACGGGCGATTGCAGGAACAGATCGACACTGGGGAACGCGCCAGCAACACCGGGGATCTCGGCATTCAGAAAACGCCCAGTGGCATCCCGGGACATGCGCCCGACCGTGAGCACGCCGGTGTTGGTGTTTTTGATCTCGACGTCAAAACTGCCGCTGGCCGGCGCCTCGATCAACCCGGTATCCAGCGCCCACAACGGCAGCGCGGAGGACATATTCCCGCAGTTCACGCTCCAGTCTATTTCACTGTGATCACTGGCCAGCTGCGCAAGCGTGCTGACGATATGACGGCCCAAAGCCCCCTCTTCCACCCTCGCCAAAAATACCTTGTTGCTGGTGGCAGGTCCGCGACCCAGGCCGGTTATCTGCCGATTCCCAGGCTGCTGGCCCTCTAGCGGAACACCCATTAAGTGGCGCAATAGCTCGGCTTTGAGGCCTTCGTCCTGGGGCAGTAGCGACTCCCAAATCACAACCCCGGTGGACGTACCGCCACGCATGTAATGCACGGGAATTTCGATCACGCCGCGTTGCAAGCGGCTGCGCAGTGCAGGCTGTTCGGCGTGTTGCCGCAGGGGTTGGTTCATGCTTGACTCCTCGATAGCCTAGGGTTGAAGACCGCAGCCGGTGGCATTCAACGCTTGATTTATTTACGCGCGCAAGGAAGTGCCCCGATGCAACCTGTCATCCGCGACGCCACACCAGACGATGCAGCCCGCATCAGCACGATCATCATCGCCGCCCTGCGCCAGACCAATGCCCGAGATTACCCGGCGCACATCATTGCGCAAGTGGAACACAGCTTTTCCCCCTGCGCCGTGCTCGGCTTGTTGGCGCAGCGTCAGGTGCTTGTGGCGACTCTGGAAGGCGAGGTCATGGCAACGGCGAGCCTTGATCGGGACACCGTGCGCAGTGTCTTCGTCCACCCGAGCAGCCAGGGAACAGGCTTGGGGCGCCAGCTAATGCAGCGCGTCGAGGCAACGGCTGCTGATGCCGGGGTTGAGCTGCTGCGCGTTCCCTCCTCGATCACCGCCGAGGGCTTTTATTCAGCATTGGGGTTCATCCGGCGTCGGGAAGAGTTTCATGGTGAGGAACGCACGATCATCATGGAAAAGCGGCTGGCTGGACCCTGAACTCAGGCAATCACTTGCGCATAGACCGACATGTCCACATTGCCCCCGGACAGAATCACCGCCACCTTGCGCCCGCGCATCCTGTCACGCTCCTGGATCAACGCCGCCAAGGGTGCCGCTCCGGCGCCTTCGGCCAGGTTGTGGGTGTCGGTGTAATAGATGCGCATGGCTTCGGCGATCTGCGCGTCATTGACGGCCACTATCCGCGACGCTCCGGCTGCATAAATAGCAAAAGCTTCGGGCACCGGCTTGCGCACGGCCAGACCGTCAGCAAAGGTAGTGGCCGAGGCGGTCTCGTGCAGGGCGCCAGCTTCAAACGAACGCTTGGCGGCGTCGGCTTCAGTGGACACCACCCCGACCACTTCGGTTTTCAGGCCCAGCGCATCACGGGCGGCGATGACGGCGCAAATCCCCGAGCCGCACCCGATCGGCACGTAAACGGTGTCCAGGTCCGGCACGGCGGTGAAAAGCTCCAGCGCATAAGTCGCCACGCCCTTGACCAGCTCTCCATGAAAAGGCGGCACCAGGTAAAGCCCGTGGACGTGCGCCAGGCGCGCCGCTTCTTCCCGGGCTTCGTCGAAGTCGCGACCATGCTCCACCACCTCGCCGCCGAAACCGCGCATGGCGTTGTTCTTTTCCGGCGAGTTGCCTTGGGGCACCACAATCATCGCCCGCAAGCCCTGCGCCCCGGCTGCCAGCGCCACACTCTGCCCATGATTGCCCCGAGTGGCGCTGACAACACCTTGCACCTGCGGATGCTCGCGCTTGAGCCAGTGCATGAAGGTGATCCCGCCACGGACTTTGAACGCACCGGTCGGGGTGTGGTTTTCGTGCTTGACCCACACCGCGCAGCCCAGCCGCTTCGCCAGCAAGGGCCAGGCGTATTGAGCGGTGGCAGGCATCACTTGATAGACAAGCCGGGCGGCCTGTTCGATGTCATCGCGGGTCAGTCGGTGCATGGCAAGTCTCCAGAAATGTGGCCCAGTCTAGGGACGAAAACCGCTTGCTGGCTTTCAAAAAACTGACCTGACCTGACGTGCGCGCAACCTCTTCGTTACTATGGCGCTCATGAGCCTACGCAATCGCCCGCCTTCAGCACGTCAGTCCGAACCGGTCCGCCGGATCGAAGCCGGGCCGTGGATGATTGAATTGCTGCCCGCCTGCGCCTATGCCACCCGCTATGTGCCGAGTCAGTCGGCGATGGGTTTCGCCTTCGACAGCCAGCGCGGGCTGCACGCGATTGGCAGTGATCGGGTGCAGCCCTTCACGGCCATGCCCAACAGCCTGGCGTTCGTCCCCGCAGGCTGCGACGTGCTGTCCGAATCCCCCCGTGGCGGCGAATACCTGAGGGTCGTGCGCACCGACGGCATGGCGCTGGACGGGGATCGAGCCTTCAACAACCGCCTCGATCAACCAGCCACCCTCCTCGCCTCCCGGATGCGCAGCGCCCTGTTGCGGGCCTCGGTGGACGACGACTGGGAGGCCTGGGCGCTGGCCCTGGCGCAACGGGCGCTGTCTGATCAGACGCAGCCTGTGGCAGGCGGCTCTATCACCCCGAGCCGGATGCGCTTGCTCGATGAATTCATTGATGCAGGCCTCGACGGGCCCGTTGGGGTCAAGGCAATGGCGCAACTGCTGGGCTTGTCTGAGGGCTATTTCATCCGCGCGTTCAAGACCGCCACCGGGCAAGGCCCTCATGCTTATCTGCTCGACCGACGGGTGAGCAAAGCCCGCGCGCTGATGCGCGATACACCTGTCGGCCTGTCGGACATCGCCTTGGCCTGCGGTTTCAATTCACAGGCGCATATGGCGACGGTTTTCAGGCACCGGCTGGGGGTAAGTCCGGGGCAGTTGCGGCGCTTGAGTCGGGATTCATGAACCTCCCTCTCCAAGCGCCGAAGTGACACGTGATCAAGCCGGAATCAGCCCTGCCTCTCTGTAACTGAGGATCAGTTCATCGAACAACCCGATGTCCTGACGCGTTCGCGCGATCAACTGCGCACCCGCGACTGCCGTGTAAATGGCTCGAGCCCGCCGCTCGCACTGTTCGGGGCTGCCTGAACCGTTGTCAGCCAGGCGTGCACTCAGCCACGCGATATTGGCGTCGGCAAACGCTTTGACCTCTGCCTGAACCTCATCGGGCAAGTCTTCATATTCGGCCGCCATGAAGCTGGACAGGCACAGCCGGTTGCCGTCCTCCAGAGACTTGCGAAATATCGACGGGTAAAGCTCAAGGCACTGAATGGGGTCAGCATGGGAGTCGCAAATCGCCTGCAGCGCACCCGCCGTATCCTGCCAGTAACGCTGGGCAACGGCCGCGCCCAAGTCAGCTTTGCTTGCGAAGTGGTAGTAGATGCTCGCGTTCTTGATGCCTACCGCATCGGCAATACTGCGGAAGTTGATGCCGCTATAGCCGTGCAACTGAGCAGCACTTCTCGCTGCGGCCAAAATAGCTTCCCGAGCGTTTTCGCTCACCGTTGAATTCCCCGTAAAGAATGTGAATGAGCCAGAGTCTACGCTCACCCGCCACACCTGCCAACTGGAAGGTAGGGGTTGACAGGCCAAAATCACAAGCGCATTGTTTTACCTACCAACTGACAGGCAGGTAATAACTGATGACCTCTTCTACTGTTCAAACAGTTTCAACTTCCAACGCATCCATGAAAATCCACGACTGGTTCGACGGCCCTTATCCGGCCAGAGTGCGCATTGCCCTCGCTGAGAAAGGCTTGTTATCCAGCGTCGAATTTGTGTCGGTCAATCTATGGAAAGGCGAGCACAAGACACCTGAATTTCTGGCGTTCAACTACTCAGGCACGCTGCCGGTGCTGGAACTGCAGGACGGCACGCTGATTGCCGAATGCACGGCGATTACTCAATACCTGGACAGCCTGGAAGGCAGCCCTTCCCTCACCGGTGAAACACCACGGGACAAAGGCATCATTCACATGATGACCAAGCGCGCAGAGATCGAATTGCTCGATGCCGTAAGCGTGTACTTTCACCACGCAACGCCAGGCCTGGGCCCGGAAGTGGAGCTTTATCAGAACGCCGAATGGGGCAACCGGATGCGCGACAAAGCGCTCAGGGGCATGCGCTATTTCGACAACCTGCTCAAACATCAGGCCTTCGTGGCGGGCGACCAATTCTCAATGGCTGACATCACGGTACTGGGCGGGATGATCTTCGCTTCACTGGTCAAACTGGCGGTGCCTGAAGAGTGCGAAGCCTTGCGCGAATGGCACGCCAGAATGCAGCAACGACAAAGCGTACTGCAATGGCAAGCGATGGTTGATCGCGGCGCGCCACAGGACTGAACTTCATGACAGGCTGCCATCCTTCGGGATGGCAGCTCGCGTACCCCGTCACGACACGCAATGGGTCGCTCGTCGAAAACCGAGAGATAACCTCAAGTGATGGCTCTACGCAATCACTCCAATTGTTTACAATCGCGCCCTAATTTGTGAACTAGACAGGCCGGCCTTCATGGCGCTCGATCCACCTACGCTGCTGATCCTTAGTATTGCCCTTGCAGCAGCCGCTTCCTCGTACCTGGCAATCGAATGGCGCACCGTTCGCGAACCCTCTCTGCTGTACTGGAGCGCAGGCTTCGCGACCATCACCGTGGGCTGCACCCTTTCCCTGCTGCGCATGAACGGACTGTTGCTGATCGGTATCTGGTTTGCCAACGGCCTGCTGGTCACCGCCCACTGGTTGTTTCTGCTGGGCGTTGCACGTTTTACCCAGACGCAGCTGTCACGTGCCTGGTACCTGATTTTTGTCGTTTGGCTGTCACTGCTGTTACTGCCCAGCGATCAACTCTGGCCCAAGGTCATGCTGGTCGCCAACTCACTGCTGATCGCGGCCGTGACACTCAGGGCCAGCTTCCTGCTGCGGCCCCATGGGCGATCACTGAGCGTTGGCGCAGTGCAATTGCGTTACGTGTTACTGGGGCATGGAGCGTTCTACGTCGCCAAGGCGATTCCGGCGCTGGTGCCGGGCACGCTGATCGACCTGGCGGCGTTTCGTGGCGAAATCATCCAGATATCGCTGGTCGAGGGCGCCATGGCGATCATGCTGATTGCCCTGTCGATGACCGGCACCGAGCGCTATCGGCGCGAAAAGCGCATCGAGCGACTGGCCGCACGCGATCCTTTAACCGGGCTGTACAACCGCCGCGCGCTGGATGTGCGCGCGCCGCGCTTGCTGGCAAAAGTCTCACCCGCTCGACCCGGCGCACTGCTGTTGATTGATATCGACAACTTCAAACTGGTCAACGACCTGTATGGCCATAACTCGGGCGACCGCTTGCTGGTGACGCTGGGCGCCATGATTCGCTCGGTATTGCCCGACGGCGCGCTGACCGCCCGGTTAGGCGGCGATGAGTTTGTCATCATGCTGGCGAACGCCTCTGAAGACGCCGTCATCGAGCTGGGCAACACGCTGCGCGACCTGTTCAGCGAGGCTGCCTCGCAATCATTCGTCACACCTGAGGCCGTGACCCTGAGCATCGGCGCAAACCTCTACGATCAGCCCCCCGCCAGCCTCACCTCACTGATCGAACAAGGTGATACCGCGCTCTATGAATCCAAACGCGGTGGCCGCAACAGTATCCGATTGATCGATCAGACACGCTCCAGCAACGAGTCACCGGCAAGCGCCTGACGCTCCTTGCCCGAGCAGGTTTAGAACCGGTCCGGATGGGTTTCAACATATTTGGATACCTTTAGCGATCACCCGCAGTGAACTAAGGCTCCGCCATCGCGTTCCTTTGCAATGTGCTATCAACGCGAACCGAGAGAGACCCGAGCATCCGCGCGGGTTTCAGCCCGGGGCGCAGACCGATAAGGAGCCGTCGTGACTGTTACCACCCACCCCGTTTACCGAAGTACTCCAGGCCCGCTGCACGGGATTCTGCTTGCCGGGACCGTGCCCTTGTTTCTCGGCGGCCTGCTGAGTGACATCGCCTACTACCAGAGCTACCAGATTCAGTGGGCCAACTTTGCGGCCTGGCTGATCGCCGGTGGCCTGCTGTTCTGCGGCCTGGCACTGGTGTTTGCACTGGTGAACCTGATCCGCGCCCCGCAGAAATCAGGGCGGCCGGTGATGTATTTCGTCTTGCTGCTGATCACCTGGGTACTGGGCCTGATCAATGCGTTTGAGCATGCCAAAGACGCCTGGGCGGCCATGCCGTCGGGCCTGGTGCTGTCTGTCATCGTGACCGTGCTCGCCATCGTCGCGGCCTGGATCGGTTTGAGCAATCTCAGCAACCAGCGCACTGGAGGTGCCGAATGAGATATCCCGGCGCACTGACTGTTTTAAGCGTGGCGCTGCTGTTGAGTGCCTGTGGTGGCGAAGCCGACAGCACTCAGGCTCGCGGCCCTGACCCAAAACTGCCGGAACCGCAACGCGGCCTGTTGCCCAGCATGAAGATTGCTGAACCGGCACTGTGGGGCGATCAGAAACCCACGGTACCCGAGGGTTTCAGCATCACCGCGATTGCCACTGAACTGAATATTCCGCGGCAAACCCTGGTCCTCCCCAACGGCGACATTCTGATCGCTGAAGGCCGTGGCGGCAGCGCTGCGAAACTCAAGCCCAAAGACGTGATCGCCAGCTACATCAAGGCTCAGGGCAACACCAAAGTGAAAGGCGGCAACCGCCTGACGTTGCTGCGCGACGCTGACGGCGACGGCACTTACGAGCTCAAGACCGTATTCGCCGACAACCTGAATGCGCCTTACGGCCTGGCATTTGCCGATGGCAAACTCTACGTGGCCAACCAGGACGCGCTGGTCCGTTTCGATTATGAAGAAGGCCAGACCAAAGCCAGCGGCGCACCGACCAAAATCACCGACCTGCCGTCGGCGATCAACCACCACTGGACCAAGGCGCTGACCATCAGCCCGGATGGCCGCTCGCTGTTCGTGGGTATCGGCTCTAACAGCAACGTCACCGAGCGCGGCATGGAAGTCGAAATCGACCGGGCCATGGTCTGGCAAATCGACGCCGAAACCGGTGCTCACAAGCCTTATGCGACCGGCTTGCGTAACCCGACGGCGCTGACGATCCAGCCAGAAACCGGCCAGCTGTGGACAGTGGTCAACGAACGAGACGAACTGGGGCCGGACCTGGTGCCCGACTACCTGACATCGGTGCGTGAAGGCGCATTCTACGGTTGGCCTTACAGCTACTGGGGCCAGAACGTCGACACCCGGGCCCAACCACAAAACCCGGCCAAAGTCGCTGCGGCGGTCAAGCCTGATTACAGCCTGGGCTCCCACGTCGCCGCGCTGGGCGTGGACTTCTCCATCCCCGAGATGGGCGACAAGTTTGCCAATGGTGCATTTGTCGGTGAGCACGGCAGCTGGAACCGGGACAATCCAGTGGGCTACAAGGTGATCTTCGTGCCATTCGCTGACGGCCGCCCGGCCGGTGAACCGGTGGACTTCGCCACCGGCTTCCGGGGTGCTGATGGCAAGACCCGTGGCCGACCTGTTGGCGTAACGGTTGACCCGCGCGGCGCGCTGATCATCGCCGACGACCTGGCCAACACCGTGTGGAGAGTCACGCGTAATCGTTAACCGCTGACGAATCCCGCCGCTTCTCGCGTAGTGCTCGCAACGGGCCCTGCGCAGAGGCGGCAGGTTTCAATCCACCACAAACAGCTTCGCGCCAACAGCGGTAAACGAACGGTGCCCTTCCTCATCGGTGCCGACCTGATAGCTCATCCCCGGCGTCAGTACGAACTGGCGGCCGTCCTCCAGTTCAGTGTGCAACTCGCCTTCCAGGCACAACAGCACATGCCCCCTCCAGCACCAGTGATCAGCCTGATACCCAGCGCTGTATTCGACCATTCGCACCCGCGTGGTGCCGAACTGACACGTCCGCCAGTAGGCCATGCCAGTCTCGCCCGCATGCTCGACCGGCTCGATTGCCGACCAATCCGTTGTGCCAAACGCGACGCCTGTCAGATCCATGATCGCCATCCAAATGTGGGGAAAGCGGACAGTATCAAGCCAAAAAAAGGGCCGACAGACACAGATTCACCGCTTTCGTGGGATACAGCGAAGCCTACAACGCGCTCAGGCCAGCGCCGCAACCGCATCGATTTCAATCTGCATCCCGCTCAACGCCAGGCAAGGCACCGGAATCAGCGTACACACCGGCTTCATCCCACTCCCCCACGTCGCATCCAGCGCCTCGACCCAACTGCGTAGTTTCGCCTGATCATGCTCGACGATCAGCAACGTGAGCTTGAACACATCCGCGTAGCCAGCCCCCTTGGACGCCAGTGCAATACCCAGATTGGCAAGCGCCTGCCGCGCCTGCTCGGCAAACTCAGGCGAAAGCTGCCCCAGAGCATCTTCCCCACCCTGCCCGGCAATAAACAAAAGCCGCGCCTGGGGCTGTAACTCAGCCACGTGGGAATAGCCGTTCGGGTGGGGATCGTAAAGACCTTGGGGGTTGGATAGGTTATATGCGGTTTGGCGGGTGAGCTCGGTCATGGGGGTGCTCCAAGTGAAAGAGCGGGCAGTGTCGTACCTTGGGTTAGGTTGAGGTCAAGTTCGAAAAGGGGTTGGCAGCATTACCGCTGTCTCCTACGCGCGTATTATTGGACCGTTAAGTCGTCTGCACAGGGCAGGATCGCTATGCGCAGCTATGGACTGGAAGTTAAGGTTGCCACCCGCATTTTTGGTGAAGTCTGACGGAGATACCATCATGAAATACGACGAAAAACTGATTGAAGAAGCCGTGCTTGCCCTGTTGGCCGCGTTCAGTACAGATGCCGGCAATACCTGGAAAGGGTTCGACTTCGAGATCATGAATCGATTGCATGGACAGGGACTCATCGAGAATCCTGTGAGCAAGAAAAAATCGGTCTGGTTGACGGAGGAAGGGCAAGAACTAGGTCGGCAGATAGCCGAACGGCTGTTTGGAGCGAGGCCTGATAAAATGCAGCTATCCAAGCCGGACTGCTGACTTAATCCTATCGCCAAGGCTGGATCTTCAGAAGTATCAATCCTCGCTCTGGTAGACTTCACCCTTTCAAACCCGTGATCAGAGCTAACTGACACTGCCCAGATTGGTACCGATACGTTGAACACCATGCTGCCCGAAGTTCTCGAAGACCTTCGCCCCACAAGCACCGAGCCCAATCGCCGCTTCTCCGTCGCGCCGATGATGGATTGTGGCGACGTCTCGATATAAGCCATTAAAATCAGAGGGTTAGGGTTTAAGAGATGTGATTTTTAGCAATTTTTAAGCATTCGATTATTGGAGAGCGCTAACTGAGGCGTCCGCCATGCCCCTTTGGAGGGCAGCTACCGCTGCGGGGCAGGCTGTGAAACGTCGGGTTGATACCTGAACGTTAAGCTGAAATACCTGAGATATCATCAGGACTCGTTGCAACCGATAACCATGGGAACAGTGCGGTGAACACCAGGCTCATTCGTGACGAAGCCGAACTGGCTACAGCCTTGAAACGACTTGAGGAGATTTGGGCCGCGCCAGTGGGTAGCCTTGAAGGCGAGGAGCTGGAGACTTTAGCAATATTGGTTGAGAGGTTCGAGGCGGAGCACTGCGAGCTGCCCGTGATGCTGACTGCAAGCGACGCTTATCCTCGCCCGTTAATCTAAGAACCAAACGAAGCACTCAAGCCGATATTGGCACTTCGTTAAGCACTCAAATCCATCAGATATGACGCGCCGTGCCGCTGTATCAGAAAAGGCTGCGGCGCATTTTACCGCAGCTAGACCTGCTGAACTGGCCCAGGATACTGGGCAACAAGACTATCGACGGTCAGCAAAGTGATGCCTTCAACGGTAGCTTGGGCCACGAGAATGCGATCAAACGGATCCTTGTGTATGGCTGGCAGGCTGTCGATCGCAACAGCATGCTCACTGCCAATCGGAAGCTCGCTGTAACCGTTATCAAGTAGCCCACGACGCAAAACCCGGGCATCCACTTTGAAGTCTGACCGGCCAAGCCCACGCTTGATTGCGATCTCCCACAAACTGGCTGCGCTGAAGAACAATTCATTCTCCGGCGCAGTGATCAACGCAGTGGCTGTGGGTGACATTCGGCCTGGATGACCAGCGGCCCATAACAACAGATGAGTATCCAGCAGCAGCTTCATGCCTCCCCCCCGAACAAACTCTCGATCTCCTCGCTTCCCATCTGATCAAAATCATCCGGTACAGCAATCTGGCCTGCCATAAAGCCCAGCCGCCTCACTTGGCTGGATTCCGGCGTCGATAAGGCCATGACCTTGACCAGAGGGGTTCCGGCCTTCGCGATGATAAACGACTCCCCTTTCACCGCCTGATCAATCAGACGCGACAGATGGGTTTTTGCTTCATGAATATTGATGGTGAGCATGACGACCCCCTTAAACTAGACCTAGTTAGTCTAGTCAAAAGCGACAGTCCGTCAAGCTATACAATATTCCAGGCCTCCGGCTGACCCCTGATCAGCAACCTAGCCCGCTCAGCAACCGCAGGTAAGATACGTCGCGCCCGTCAGCCACGCCAGATTGAGGTGGTCATGTGGGTGTAGATATCTTGATGATTGTCAGGGACTAATCATGCATTCGGCCGCAGCAGATCTGTTACTTGATTGCCCGATCCGACGAGTACATGCAGGACTGCGACCAGCTCGCGAGCTGTTTCTGACCATAATGCTAAATATCTCTCAAGGCACCGTGGTACCGATTTCGCTGCGCCCATGGCAATATGATGGACTGGAACCACTATTCGCTTCAGGCCAGTAAAATAAAGGCCTACGATTCAGTCAGAATCCCATGCACCACTTTGGTACCCCTCGACACCGACCCTGTTGCTGGCAAGGGTCGGTTTTTGCCGTCCAAATTTCGTGCGCTGACGTTCATATTAAGATCAACGGTTGACTAGGCTGCCGCCAAAATGACTCGTACATCGTTTTGTAGGTGACTATCGAGCAGCAGCTTTCAAGACTGCCATCTTTTCCTTATATAACAATAAAATGCATATAAATATGTTCCTTAATTAGTGAGACTCAGCCTCTACCGAAGCCGAATTCCTTCGCGTGTAAGATTTACGTTTTGGAACGCAATAAGCCCGACTACGCAACTATTGACAGCACCGGCAAAACCTTCAACCTCTGGGCTGCGGGACTCTTCCTCACCCACGCTTCCATCCGATGGCAGACCATCGTCTGGGATGATCCACGCACACTGTTAATATGTGCCAAAGGGTGCACTCGCACCACGATGATCATGAGCTCGATTCATTCCATTTGTCCCTGTGGCCTAGAGTTACCGCGTAGTACTTTCAGTTCCAGACTTTACTTATTTTTCGAAAGCTCTAGTAGTTTCTTCAGGTCATCTAGGTTAAATTTCTCTAAAAGCTGCATCACAGGTAGTTTTTCTTCGTGTTTTCCATCTAAAGTCGTAGAGGCATTAAAAGCGATTGCTTCGATGGCTTTAGCGATAAGCACTTGCTGTAAAGAATCTGCATCCACCTTAAGATCTTTCAATTGCTTTTTATAGCTTTCATATGATGATGCAAACGCCTCCTTGTGAGCGTACTCTTGTTGCAGTCGCTCATATTGGCTGCGGCGGGTCGCTGAGAAAATAGCAAACCATACTATTGGCAATATCAATGGAAGTCGGGAGAGCAGAGTGCGCAGCATTTCTTCCCAGTTCGACGCTGTGGATAGCTCTATACGAAATGGCCATAAGGTAAAACTGTCTATAACTAGGGCCAGCCCACCAAGCAGCAACGCAAACATCGCGCCGTAGAATGCGAATGTGTAATTAGCTATTGGCTTCTGAAAATTGTCCTTGAGTGTTTTATAAGATGAAGCCAGCCCAGCACTAGTAGCGCCTGGAAGTAGAGACTCAATACTAGTAAATAAGGCCCTGTGACGTGTCGCTTGTTCTACCTCATAAGCTTTAAGTTGTTCAAATCTAACATCCAACTCATATTCCAGACCATCTTCCTGGATTTCATCGTCATCCGCCAAAGGGGTACCAAAAACACGAACATAAAAGCTGTCCAACTCTTTGTGCTTAGACTCGGACTCTTCAACTAGCTTGTTCTGCGCATTTCTAAATTCCAGAAGCTCCTTTCCAAAACCTTGGATCATTTCAGATATTGAGCCAGGATTGACCAATAATTTCTGATGGAGGTCGCTTATTGATTGATGCTGACTTTCAACGTCTTGAATCATCTGTTTAAAAGACTTTTCTGCTGATTCGGAACCGTCCACCCCTTCAAAAAGATAAGCGTCAAAAACCCTCGCCCGCTCTTTAATCTCTTCGATGACTTCGATCTGTTCCGCTGCTTTGTTAACATATGCATCTAAGTTAGATTGCGCTTCAGATGATCTTACCTGAAAGGCACCAACATAGTCCGACACCTGCTCGGAAAAAGCTTTGACTGCAGCACTATATGCTTTAACTGAATCTTTAGGATGCACCATATAAGGGCGAACATAAGTTAAAAGATTATCGACATGTTCATTTGCTTGAATAAGATACGCAACATTTCGACTGGTCTGATAAATATTTATCTGACCTAAACATGCGTCTGCTTGGCTTTGGCAGTTCGCCCAGATTGACTTGGGCGTGAGTTCAACATCAGCGGCGCTGATAATACTGTCAACGAAAGTAATTGCTTTTTTTAGCCGCGCTAACTCCTGAACAATAGTTACAACGGTACGATCGTCAACGTCTAAGGACTTGACTACTTCCAGTAGTTTCTTCCATGTATCGTTGAACGGATGTTGGCTGAATTCCTGAATCCATCTCGTCATTTGGTTTTCCTTCCACTGAGTCCTACATCGTACATCAGGTGGCAGTCATGCACATTAGTAATGGCAGAAGATACTCGGGAGGCATCGACATTTAGCTTTAGCGTCCCCAACATTTCAATCGAATGCTGCTGCTCCTTCAGGCAAAATCGCGGTCTATGCTCGACGGTAACTCACAGAAAGTCTACTCAGCGGGCTTTTTTGCGACCGGCGAACGCCGGAGCCCGATGGGCTGGTCCAACCTTCTGAGACCGGCTGCTGAGGGCCACCACCTCCCCTGGTTGAGAGACCAGGCCCCAAGAACAGATGATGGATTGGAAGCATTATCTATAAAAGCCCCATAACCAGAGGCCCGCAGGCCCGAACTAAAACTCTTCGTACAACTTTTGTCCCCCTATAAAATCCCATACCCCATTGGAAGACTGGAGTACGTTCTCGATCTTCGCCCGCTGCCCCTGTCCATTCGCTCAACGTTTGCCTAGACCGTCGTAAAAGTGCTTGCTGGTCCGCTAGCGAATAGCGCGCTCCTTGCCGTGGCGAAGCTGACGCAGCTCTGTTACATTAATAGGATGAAAGACAACTAAAATGCTTGCGCTGGTTCGGAGCCTGCCTAATGAAAGAGTTTGCTTTTATCCATCCCCCCGCAAATGCCCCATTTTTTCATGACAGACATTTTCTTGAAGCTTTAAGTAGATGGAATTACTTTCCTAACCAGAAGGAATCAGCGACAGAACTACCGCCCAACATAAGCACCCGAAGATTCACCCCAGAAGTCGCTCACAAACTGCTGCAAGGCATTGAGATAAGCAAGACACGTAAAAAGCTTGGATTTGACTTAGTGGAATATCGTGCAACTCGCTACAACAACGTCTCACGCGTGCTAGGGCTGTTACACCCTTTAGCTTTTGCCCGAATCTTCGGTGTCATAGAGGCTAATCATGAAGATTTGATATGCGCCATGATGGACGAGAACAGCGCTATTAGCGTTGAAGCCCATACGGATGGACGTATGCTTATTATGAATTATGAGGACCCCGAGACTAAAGCTCTGACAGCGGCAGACCAAAGCTTTGGCAAGAAGTTTCGCGCTCACACTGACATTGCTAACTGTTTCGGATCTATCTACACTCACTCATTAGAGTGGGCTGTTCAGGGTTTTGACAAAGCCAAGGAAAATTTGACAACTGGTAAATCAGCACCTCACTGGAGTGCAGAACTAGATCAAGTTTTACGTGGTGCCAAACGAAACGAAACTTCCGGGATTCCAATAGGGCCAGCCTCATCGAGCATTGCAGTTGAAGTCATCCTCGCTGAAGTGGATCGGAAACTACGTGAACAATTCTCATTTGTTCGATACATTGATGACTACACAGCATTATGTGATTCTCATTCCGAAGCTGAAAGCTTTATAAGGCTACTAGGCAAAGAATTAAGCCAATATCGATTGACATTAAACCTCGCTAAAACATCTATCGTTGAGCTACCAGAACCACTACAAGAAAAGTGGGTATCAGAATTGATGGGCGCGCTTCCGCCACTGCTGCAGGACGACGGAAAACTTGCCTACATGAACACCCGAGAAGCATTTAATTTTTTAGATTATGCCGTTCGCCTCAACAATGAAACTCCAGACGGCAGCGTCATAAAATTCGCGGTATCTACGATAGCAAGAAGACTTAAAGATCGACCAGCCGCAGATGTTTTTCAATACATACTTAATCTATCTTGGCACTACCCGATATTACTTCCGTACTTAGAAAAAATTGATGCTCGCGCAGAACATTACGAATTAAACGAACTAACTTATAAGTTGAATAGAATAATTGAAATCAATGCACTACATCGCAGATCGGATGGAATCTGCTGGGGACTCTACTATTTAGGCAGACTTAAGGCCTCGCCATCCACAGATTCAATTTCTAGCATTGTCGATTCTAATGATTCAGTAGCACTTGCCATGCTTTGCAATTTTGAAAATTCTATCGATGCTGTTCACGAATACGCTAAGACTTTAATTAACGACCAACCATATACAAAAGATCAAAACTGGCTTCTACTCTACCAACTATTCCGCGCTGAAAAAATCGAAGATCCTTATGCAGATGAAGGAACATTCACAATATTAAAAAGCTATGATGTTGATTTTTTTTGCGAAGCCGGTGAAGAAAGCCTCGCCGAACAATACTGCTCTATGATTGCTCACCCATTTGAAGAGCTTGACAAGCTGCCAACGTTTGACGAGTGGATGAAGGGTTCGTAACTCAAAGATTGAAATCGATTATCAGGACTGATCGAGATAACCCTGCCACGAAATATTTTCATACCTTCATTTCAGTGATTTACAGGGACTTGGAGCTGCGAAACGGGGAATAGCGGAGACCCCAAACCCCGACCGCCGCTGATGAATACTGAACAATTGGCCCAAGTTTTAGCCCAGATTTCCACCGCGTAAAGCTGCGCCTTTTCGTTTGGTGCTAGCCGCAGGTAACACTAATTGCACTTCACAGTCCAAATCTGATCCAGCTTGGTGGTAAAGCTCCCACTCATCATCTCCCGCCGCATCGCCCACTCAGGATCAGTCGGCACTGAGGCGCTCCGCAACGTCCCCCTACCCCACCGCTCATTAATCTCATCCAGCACGCCCATCACCTTTTCCGCCGCCACCGGTTGGCCCTCGGCAAACAAATCATCCGTAAACTCCCCCGGCTGCCGCAGATCCAGCAGCAACACCTCAGCCTTGCTGTATTTGAACCCCGGCCGAAACAGTCGATTGACCGCCTCGGTCGCAGCCTTGGTCATCAGGCGCACGTCGTTGGTGGGGTATGGCAGTTCGACCAGGGCGCCGTTGGCGTATTTGGCTTCATCGGGGTTGAACATGCCGGTGCGGATGCTGACGCGGATCTTTTTGCACAGTGAGTTCTGGGCACGGAGTTTTTCGGCGGCGCGCTGGACGTAGGTGGCCACCGCTTCTTTGATGGGTTCGATGGTCGTCAGGCGCTTGCCGAACATGCGGCTGCTGCAGATCTCTTGCTTGGGCGGTTCTGCTTCGCCCAGTTCCAGGCAGGAGATGCCAGCCAGTTCGCGGGCGGTCTTTTCGATGACGACGCTGAATTTCTGCCCAAGCAGGGTCGGGTCTGCTTTTGCCAAGTCCATGGCGGTGTTGATGTTCATGGCGTTGAGGTGGGCTTTCATGCGCTTGCCGACGCCCCAGACTTCGCCGACTTCGGTGTTGCGCAGCACCCAGTCGCGTTTGAACGGGTCGCAGATGTTGACCACCCCGCCCGTTTGGGCCTGCAGGCGCTTGGCGGTGTGGTTGGCGAGTTTGGCCAGGGTTTTGGTGTGAGCGATGCCGACGCCCACGGGGATGCTGGTGCATTTGTGCACAGCAGCGCGGATGGTGCGACCGAAGGCGGTCAGGTCGCCCGGCATGCCGGTGAGGTCAGCAAAGGCTTCATCGATGCTGTAGATCTCCACGGCGGGCACCATCGATTCGATGATGGTCATCACCCGCTCGCTCATGTCGCCGTACAGCGCGTAGTTGCTGCTGAATGCCACCACGCCGTTCTGGCGCAGCGCGTCCTTGATCTGGAAGTACGGCGCGCCCATTTTCACGAAGGGTTTGGCGTCGTAACTGCGGGCGATCACACAGCCGTCGTTATTGCTCAGCACCACAATCGGCGTCTTGGCCAGGTCGGGCCGGAACACTCGCTCGCAACTGGCGTAGAAGCTGTTGCAGTCAACCAGGGCGAAGATAGGATCAGGCTTTGTCATGATCGCGCACGCTGTATTTCACTACGCCCCAGATCGACAGATCATCCCCTTCCATCACATACCGCTGCGGATATTTAGGATTTTCGGACTGCAGGATGAACACGTTATCGCGCATGTGCAGGCGCTTGCAGACGGGCTCGGAATTGATCGCCGCAATGACGATGTCACCGTGTACGGCGTCCAGGCCACGGTTCACGATCACCAGGTCGCCAGAGTAAATCCCGGCGCCCTCCATGCTGTCGCCTTGGATCATCGCCAGGTACACATGCGGCGCACGGAGGTCGAACAGCTCATCCAGAGAGACGTGCTTTTCGATGTGGTCAGCCGCCGGGGACGGGAATCCGGCCGGAATCTGGAACGAATAAAACGGGAGCTTCTCGCCCCCTGCCGACAACCGGCCAAGGATAGTGACACTCATGATGGGAACCTTGCGATGGATGACTGTATGTATATACAGTTAACGACGAAGGCCGGTTTCGGTCAATCTCCTCTGTAGGAAATTTCGACGGGTGACACCATGTGCGGACGCTATTCGATCTACGAATCCATGGACCACTACCTACGCGAGCTGGCCCCCAAGCAGCTGGTGATCAACGGGTACGACCTCCGGCCCATTGAGCGCTACAACGTCGCGCCCTCCACTCGCGTCGAAATAATCCGACCTTTGGACGGTGGGCTCAGCGTGGACAAGGTTCGCTGGGGCTGGTCGCCGTTCTGGGCGAAAGGCAAGCGACCGGATCCGATCAACGCCCGAGTCGAGACCGTGGCCAGGGGAAAGTTTTTCAAACAGCTGTGGCCGAATGGGCGCGCGATTGCGCCTGCGAACGGGTGGTTTGAGTGGGTGAAGGATCCGGCTGATCCGAAGAAAAAGCAGCCGTACTACATTCGGTTGAAGAGCCAGGCGCCGATGTTTTATGGGGTGTTGGCTCAGGTGACCCCAGGGCTTGAGCCGCGTGAGGATGATGGGTTTGTGATTATCACGGCGGCGAGTGATTCTGGGATGGTGGATATTCATGATCGACGGCCGTTGGTGTTGAGGCCGGAACATGCAAACGAGTGGCTTAATCCTGAGCTGTCGCCGTTGAGAGCGGAGGAAATTGCCAAGGAGTGCTGTCGATCGACTGATGAGTTCGAGTGGTTTGCTGTCGGCAAAGCAGTCGGCAACGTGAGAAATCAAGGACCTGATCTGTTGAAAAAGCAGTAGCTCTGTTCCTATGCGTGGTGCCGAATAGCCTGCAATTGATGTAGCTTCGTCTAACGATTTATGACGGAGCTGTCTGACTAAGCTATAGCCAATTTCGGTGTCAAGAACCTCCGATCACTTTGTCACATTATCAGGTAGTCATACATTGGCAGCTCCACGATTGATGATCCGTATTGCGGCGTACGTGATTGTTATAGGTGGTAACGAATCATGCTATGCATACAATTAGATATTCCTATTTTTTCGGGCAGAGCCTCGTTGTTGACGTCGGAGTTGTTGACGCTAAATTTGTACGCAGCGCCGGGCGGTATGTGTGGACGAGGTTCCTAACCGCTAGGCTCAACTATTATCCAGGAAGGAAATGAATCATGTCGGATAGCTCTACTGTTTTCCCTCACACAATGGAATTTCACAACAAAAAACTTCTACTAATCGATCACTCCGGAGCACCTTTTGTACCTGTAAATCCCATCCTTGAAGGACTTGGGTTGCGACGTGATGGCAGAATCGCGAACCAGGCAATCGACCAATTCAAAACTCATCTCATAACCCTGTGTACGCCGTCTCCAGAAGTGAAAAATGGCTTCATGGAATGCCTACCACTTCGCAAAATATCCGCTTGGCTAATGGCGCTTGACCGTCCCACGATGGGCGTTTCCACCCGGAAGAAGCTGACCGTTTACCAGAACGGTTGTGATGACACGCTCTGGGCAAAATGGACTGAGCTTCGTGAGAGCTCAAGGACAGCTGCATACCTCACCTACCAAGGACGCCCATTCAGGTTTCTGATCATTGGGGATGAGTGCTGGTATGTGGCTTCCGATGTAGTGGCCGCTCTAGGTCTACGTAATACCAAAGCGCTGCTCAGTACACTCCCCTCAGGGATGCAGGTGACTCAGCGAGTGGGCGACAGGCGATTTGTTACGATTAATCAGTCCGGGTTTGAGCACGCATGTTTAAACGCCCCTCCTTGTCTTACCGAGTGTTTACGTATGTGGTTGGCGAGCGTATCCGGACGCACGGAACAAACAGAAAGAAAACACTTTGCTAACGACCGTCTCATTCGCAGGCAAAGCGCCGACATGGTGTTGGATTTTCTAACGCGTTCGAGAACAGCAATGCGCGAAGCCGGTATTGGCCCAGTTGACTGGGATGAAGGACGCGCACAGCAAATTGCAGAAAATTTGCCCTGGCTGCTGATACGTGACCGACGCTGGTTATTCACGGTTTCCGATTCCGGAGTGCCGCTTTTTTCTGTAGTACCAAGCAATGCGGGGGTATTTACCCCGGAGGCTGTAGTAAGCTGGGTAAGAGAGAGTGATGGTGCAAATATGGAAATTTTACCGCTCCTGCTACTAGCAATTGGGGAACGATTGAAAACTATCAAAATATTTAAGACTTAACGGCTCAACCCGAGTAAATTCTCTACAGATCCAGCAAGATTATATGCACTCAACTCAAACAGCAACTTACCAGCCTGCTCGACACAAATGCATCCCCATACACATTTGTTTCGCACCGCATTTTATCTTCACTCTAAAAACTAGAAACACCTACGAAAAACAAAGCAGTTGTTGGAAGATTTAAACACGCAGCGCTCGTAGAACCACATCCAACCGACAATAGAACATCTTGGTCGGGCCGCAGAAAATTACAGCAACCTGTCAAAGCCACACTCAAGCTTTTTGGTTTTACTATAGTAAGAAAGTCGCACCCCAAAAATCTTGCGCACACTCTTTAGCTTCTCAACTAGATCAGCGTGGCTCATCCTCCTTGCATTCAGAGTGAACATTAGATGATAAATAGACACCCATGTTATGGCTGCATCCGAAAACTTTATGTTCTTATTAGGCCCCGCAACAGACAAGCACTGGGTCTGACCAATGATCTTTTCTGCAAAAATATCGTTAACCAACGCGCAAGCGGATACGAATAATCGCCGCCCCTTGAGATGAGGTTTTAAAATAGTAGCAAGCCGTTTTATTTTAATTTCATCCTGATTAGTAGTACAAATGCCATACTTATTTGCATGCATTGAAACATGCAAATATCGATAATTTGACTTCCCAAAATCCTTCACAGCCCTTACAAATTGCTTAAGACTTCTAACATAGCGATAAATAGGATTTTTTCCATGGAACCTTAGTATCGACGAGAGCATCACACCTTCAAAACGGCCATTCCCCTCATCATCAGGACTCAAACTTTCGATAATAAACACATCCGCGATAGTCTTCATTCACTTACCAACAGAAGAATACAGGTAAAATATTTCAGACAGTCATTTTCTATACTTCTTCCAGCAAACAGATTTCATATTCATCAGAATTAAGTGCTGAATAATCCATACTCTCCAAAGATAGATTATCAGGAATTAAAAACCCTAACGATCGAAAGTAATCGGCATGACCTTTAGAGATAACAGTTCCAGACGATCCATCATGACCTGTCCCATCGACATTAACTGAGTATAACTGTTTTCCACCTCCGTTAGGCTTGGCATAAACATGCGCGTGCCTTTGAGTTTTAGTAGAGGTATTGGATGAATCAAGTCGGTACGAGTTTTTTGTACCTGGGACTGATTTGTATGTCTGATGCTCTAGCGAAAGTACTAGCTCCGAAATGATTTGGCTCTTTTTATCAGCTTCAATATCGCAGAGGTACTCTCTTAACGTTTTAATTACCATTATCTACCCATTCCTTGTGGTGGCACCAGCGATCGCGTCGCTTGGCCTTATGAAAAATCGACTCCCCGAGCCTAGCAATTAAATATCTAATTGACTACACCATGGGTGATTTTTTTCAGCGCAAGGTCGTTGATAAAAAACTCCACTATGTAGAATAAGACCAAGGATACGAAAAGATACGGCCGACTTTGACTGCAGTCCAACTATTTTTAGTGTTTTCTCCAACTGCACTTAGATCAAAAAAGCCCCCCCATCAACCCCGGCACCCAATTCATCACCACCAACTCCCCCGCCACCTCCGCCTTCCCTTGCCGCTGATTCGCCGTCGTATACCGAATATCCAACGTCTCGAAATGAAAACCGGCAAACACCCGCCGGATGTCTGGATGGTCGTTGATGCTGACCATCACCTTGCCCTTACACCGGCGCATGAAGTCAGCCATGCGCTCGTAGTTTTCAAACGGGAAGTCGACGCCGTAGCCCGCGGTCTGCCAGTAAGGTGGGTCCATGTAGTGGAAGGTGTGGGGGCGGTCGTAGCGTTCGGCGCAGTCGAGCCAGGGGAGGTTTTCGATGCAGGTTCCGGCGAGGCGCTGCCAGGCGCTGGAGAGGTTTTCCTCGATGCGCAGCAGGTTGATCGGGCGACCGGTTGTCGCGGTACCGAAGGTTTGGCCTGAGACTTTGCCAGCGAACGCATGGTGCTGCAGGTAGAAGAAGCGTGCGGCGCGCTGGATGTCGGTGAGGGTTTCGGGGCGTGTCATTTTTTGCCACTCAAATATCTGCCGTGAGCTGAGCGCCCATTTGAACTGGCGGACGAATTCTTCCAGGTGGTTCTGGACGACGCGGTAGAGGTTCACCAACTCGCCGTTGATGTCGTTCAACACCTCGACGGGCGCGGGCTGTGGGCGCATGAAGTACAGGGCGGCGCCACCGGCGAATACTTCGACGTAGCACTCATGAGGAGGGAAAAGCGCGATGAGACGGTCGGCAAGACGGCGCTTTCCGCCCATCCAGGGGATGATGGGTTGATTCAATTTGTAAGCAAGCCTCAAGGGGATCGATGCAAGGCGCTAGACTTCGATTGCTTTGTGCACGAAGCAGGAGCCTTGGCTGGACTTGCAGGTCATTTCTGCGGGTTAGCGGCCTACAGACCGTGTTGGCGCACGGAATGTAGGTCGCTCCTTTAATTCAAGGTTGGATTGCATCTGGCTGACAGAGCCCAGCTGCAGCAGCGCTACTCTTGGCCGGATGTAGCGTTCAGTGACTGATAGCTGCGCTCACACGCCAAGCCCGCTATTCGGGCCTTGTCATAAGCCTTCGCCAGTTCTCCCGCTCGTTTGTCAGCCCTCTGGAACAGGTCGGAGAGCACCATGGCGGCGCGGCTGGCTGCCTGGCCTCGTTCGCGAGCTGCGGAATCGCTGGCGCAACTGGGCAGGACTGCCAGCTGACTGGCTGCGACGTGCAACCGCTGGCCAGCGTGATCAGCGTCAGCAGCATCCAGCCCTGCGTTTTCCAGGTGTTCTTGTGCATATCCCCTCACGTTGTTTGCCGCCAGCTGCCGCCGTAGTTCTTCAGCTCTGAGTTCGATTTCGGCTTTTGCCCGGTTTTCAGCCTCAATGGCAACTTGCTCTGCCCACTTGGCCCTCCACCGTGTGTCCATGACGCTTTGGCCGAATCGGTACGCACCGATTAGTGCAGCCACGATCAGCGTGACGAGCAACAGAACCGCAGCGCCGCGTACAGGGAGCGACGTCATGGGACCTCCTTGAAGAACACGTGACGGCCCAGTACCAAAGTTTGCTTAGACTTGCCTGCCCACTTCGGTGGTTGGGTAAGGGCTGTTGCGAAGTAGTGAGTCGCGCCCTTGGTGGGATCCGGTAGCTGTCCCTCAATGACAGCTGTTGCAGCCTGTCGGGCGATGCGCATTTGGGCAGCGGGGATGGGCTTTTCGCCTACTAGATAAGGGAAGTTGGGATCACTGCTGTTCCAGCAGCTGAACTGCCAGGCCTTCCTGCAGACGTCGGTGTAACCCTCGCCCCACCAGTCGGGCTTACCGTCATTGCTCAAGTCCATTTCAACGCGGTTTCTAATGGTCCAAGCGACTGCGACTTGCCCGGCAAGCCCTTCGCCGCGCGCCTCGCCCCAAAGTGTCAGGGCCAGAACATCGCGGTCTTCGTTGATAATGTTCATCGCGTAGGCTCTAAATCTAAATTTCGGGGGGAGTCGGCCAATCTATGGTGCGTGGATATCCGGGCTGATCCGAAATGCCAATCAGAGCGACTTGGTAAGTTGCCCATGCTTTGAAACGCGAGACTTCTTGATCGCTCAGAAGCCCCGCGACGAATGCGTCCGATAGGCCATCCGTTCTTAATTTCGCATCAGCCATTAATTTGGCCAATTTTTCAGACACTTCGAAAACCGAGGGAATACCAGGATCATGGTTTTCGTATACGTGGTTCACCGCTTCAACCACAGAGGGCGGAGTATCGTGGAAAAACTCAATATACCCAGTGTCTTGCCAAGTAAAGTGCTCCCCTATCAACCCTCCATGAACCACTAACTCGTCATAGAATGAAGCGCCTATTTTTTTCATATTCAGCACCATAAGGTAAGCATCAGTTGAACTCCAGAAGAAACCCGGCCTACTCCCGACCCAACGAATCCGTAGAGCTGACAGTTAATCAATCCGTCAGAGGGTGCAACAACATAAGTTTGAGTATTAAATGGACACAACACGTTACTGCTTAAGTTGGATGACATCGCCGCGCCTCTTGCTTGGTCTCCCGAATAAATCTGAATATTTACTCCGCCGCCAGCGCTATGGTTCAAAAAGTTGCCATTGATGCCGACGATGCAATACTCATTTGCCCAGACAGGAGCCGTAGACCTCAACGAGCTACTGAGCTCACGAATGGTAATGTTCGTAAAAGACAAATCCACTGACGAGCTGACGACGACGCTTCTGTAGCGGCGATTAAACCAATTCATCGTCGAGATAAAGCCCCCGTTGTCTGCTGCGAATTGGGAGGCAGCGTTTGTTCTTGTCCAGCCTACCAATGTACATCCGGCATCATCGCTCTTAACTTGGACACCGTTGGTATGCACCGTATGCCCCGTGGTTGAAAGCGTCAGGGCTAGCTCGCCGCTGCGCAAGAATGCATATACGTAATAGCCAGTACTGGCGCGCAGTCCTTCGTTGTGAATGGATACCCCGCCCACAGGTATCCGCGACGTAGCCCCGCCTACTACCAGCTTGTTACCGTTCAGAGGCAACAATCGCAGCACTGAGGGGTTGATTACAGAAAGGCGGCATTGCCCATGCCCTGCCTGGCTGGCACTGATCCTTTGGATAGCAGGCACGAGCTGAGTATTATCGTCCTCGGCCGGCCGCTGGCCGGACGCTTCAATAACCGTGAGCAGCTCGGCCGTTACAGCATTGCCCCACGCGGCAGGAATCAATGAACCTTGCGTACCAGCGGCGGTGTCTTCATCAACGAATTTACCGTTAACCAGCCCGATGCCGGGGACGCTTTTTGGATAGTCCACGTTTTATCTCACTCAAAGTTGATGTGTTCAACCGTATGTGCCGGTGCTGACCGGCGAATCAAGCATTCAATAGCGGTGCCCGGGTTGACGCCGAAGCGCTCGCCCCAGTAACAAGCGCCAAATCGACGCCCCAGGCGCAGGCGTCCACCGGTATTGAGCGTCCACATGAACTGCACGGCCCAGGTGCCAAAGTGCGTCACGCCAAAATGCGAACGCCCCATTCGAGGGGCGCGATATTCAGTGACGGTTGCGTTGGGATAACCTTGTCCGACAGCAATGGCCACGTAAAAGGCCGGGGTCTGCCCCCCCACTGCGACCAGCCTCTGGCGCACTGAAAGCCGCCGATCCTCGAATGAGGGTTTTAGCCCCAGACAGGGATCCGGCAGGTTCATCACCGTCTCCCAATCCGGCACGAGCTCGCTGACGGTGTTGGGGTCCATTTCATTGAGTAGATCGAAGGCTCGCGCATCGATACGCGCCAGCTCCCGAGCGAGACGGTCCATGACCTGGCTCACTTCAGGGACGCGTTCGGGGTCCCAGGCGGGACCGGTTGGCAAAAGCGCTCGCAGTTGATCGGCATACTGCTCAGCCGTTCTCAGGGCAGCCATTGAACCCCTCCATAAATAAGCAGTTCGTTGACCGCCGGTTTCTGATCGGCAGACGGAAATACCAGCCCATGATCATGTTCGCCGGTGGCGCCGCTGATGCTTTCCGCGATGTGCGTCAGAAGCAGCGTGTCGCCGAGCCCTGCTTCTCGGTTGTGCAGGTCAATCAGCTGGGATTCGACCGCCCTGCGGACTGCAGTCGTGTCTGGCTCCAGCTTGATTCGATAGACAATGGCCTTCTGTACTGGGGCGAGCACGTAAAGCTCTGCGGTCACTGGACGCCGCTCTTCTATGTGTATGCGGACGTCGGCCAGTTGTTCGGCATTGGGCACAGGATCCGGGTCATCGTCGCGCATGAAAAACAACGCAACGGTGCCAGGCCCCATGTACCTGCGGATACACCAGGCCCGGGTGACGCCGGGAACCTCGAGCGACCAGGTCACGTAATCATCCTGGTTTCCCCCATGGGCAATGACTTGGTAGGAACGGATCACCCGTGAGCGCAACGCCTCAAGGCCTTCCAGGGCGACACCACCCGACAGACCATCCGCGAGCACGGTGAAACGGCCGTTGATACCTTCGATGGGCTGCACAGCATTCATGACCAAGCCCGCCGATGCATTTCCCAGCGCCCCGGGATCCACTGCCTGAACGTGGGCAATATTGCTGCCCGCCAGGGTCACGACGGCATCTGTCACGCGGTAGACCCGGCCATCACCGAGTTGCATCAGCGTGTCGACATCAAGCACCGCTCCGGAAGCAGCATCAAAGCCGACCTGACCGGACGCGGGTTGCGCGGCTTTACGAGGCTGCTGCAACCGTAGAGCAGCCAGGCGCTCCAGCGTCATTTCATCGGCGGTATCCGGAAGGATCTGTTCGGCGATCCAGTCCAGATAACCGTAGAGCCCAAAGGCAGCGCCGCTGTGCGCACGGGCGAGTACTTGAGCATCGGACTGACGTAACGCGTCACTGGTCAGATCAATCTGCGTACGGCTGATCAGTTGAGCAAGGGTGGGGGTTTCAAACGGCATACATCACCTGCCACTGTTCAGATGGATCGAGACGCACGATTTGGCCGCTGGTGGTCGTCAGCACCACGCCGAGATTGAGTCGATTGATCGCCACTCGCTCGCTAGTGATGGCGATGTCACTGACTTGCTCGTCATCCAGCAACCACTGCAGCGCCTCCCGCGCGTAATATTCGGCATCACCGCGGGTCTGCGCTGTCAGCTTTACTCGCCGCAGCAACCACAGCCGAGAACCGATACGGTCATTGGCCACGGATGGGTAGCTATCACCCCACCAGCCGTAGCGCTCTTCATCATCAAGGGGATCATCGGGCCCGGCCCTGCGCCAGGTGAACAAGCTGATGATCACCACCCGTAGCAATGCTTCTTCGAAATTGCCTGTAATCAACATTACCCACCTCCCACCGGTGGAGTGGTGAGTCCAGGGCCGGGGAAGATACCTCCGTGGGTATGCTTGACCTGGCTGATGCCGGCCGCGATCTGGTCGCCGTCGGAGATTATTTTTCCGCTGTGCTTGAGGACCGGTGCATCGATGTTTACTGCAGTCGCCTTGATGTTGAGAGTCTGCGTTTCGATATTTAAGGTCTGTGTTTCTATGTCGATGATCCGCCCCCGCTTGAAGTGAATCTTGTCGCCCTCGTCGGTAAAGATCGCGACCTCGCCGGGCTTCAGGGTCTGGATGCGGTATCGCCGGTCCGCGACCAGCAGCACCACGCCGTGGGAGCGGTCGCCGCCGAGGAAGGCAGCGATGCCCTCCGCCCCGGCCAGCGGCGTGCTGGTAAAACCGTAAGGCTCAAAGTGCTCAAGGCCGTCTTTGACCTCTCCGGCGGTCAGGCGCATTTGCAAGGTGCGCATCTTTTTTGCCGAATCAGCCAGCACAACAGTGCCGCGAACCAGCAACTTCAGTAGGTTCATTCGGAGGATTTCCAGTCAGCAGGTAACAAGTATTCGAAGTTGTCTGCAGCGCCGCCCTTCTTCAATTTGCGCGCCTTGTGCGGGTCGAACGGCTCAGGCTCGAAACCGTCGGGTGGACCGACCACCAGGGTGGTGACGGTGCCTTGGTCGTTGAGCGAATAGGTCACCTCGGCGATCAGCATGTCGCGGTCGAAGCCAACCAGTGGGTCAATCACTCGCACCAGCATGTTGTGCTTCCACAGCGAACCATTGGACTGGCGCCAGCCTTGGACCTTGTAGGTGGCGGTCAGGGCTTTTCCCATTCGGTTGCCGCGCTCCCAATTGGCGCGGCTTTGGGCCAGCGCATCAGTCATTTGGCCGGACTCCTGGATGATCAGCACGCGCGGGCGTGTGGTGCGAGGATCCTGCACGGTGGCCGACACGCCAGCGGCGGCTTCACCAAACGCCTCATCGTCACCACTGCGCTGACCCAGTACGCGGTATTCGGAAAACACACCCGAGAAGTCCAGCGGAGCTTCGCCGGACAGAACATTTTTGCCAACTTCGATAGCGTCCATCGCGCGGCCCTTGCTGCCGGGTTTGGCGAGCACCACGCTGCCGCTGGCATCGTCCGTGGAGAACACCCGGAACTTGGTCAACAGCCGGTCGATGGACTCAAATACGGTTTCACCGGGTTCAATGGTGTGATCGGACAAGGTACCGCTGTCAGGGATTTCACTGCGCACGAACAATCCATAAGGCGCCGCCAGCGCCTTGACGATGCTCAGCACGCCCTGCCCGCTCCACTGCCCCGGTTTATTGATCGCCGCGCAATCGACCAGGTCTGCAGCCAACGAACGCCCAGTAACCGACAGCGATATCTGCTTGTCGTCATGGCTGATCGGCGTCGCGAACACCCAGCCGGTGAGCACCAGATCGGCGCCAATGCGCACTTGACACTTGGCCCCTTGGCGGATGGGAATCGCCACCGTTTGCCCCGGCCATCGCCAAGTGATGCCCAGATTGAAGTCCCGCGCTTGTCGCTCAAGGCCTGCGGAGATTTCCACGGATTTCCAGCCGCCATAGTCCAGGCCGTCAACGGTGAGGCTGACGGCGTTCTGAGGGTCGAGCATGCGTTTCTCCGGGCGAAAAAAAACCCAGCGCTTGGCTGGGTTACGTAGTACTGGCCGGATCTGATTCAGTTGAGCCTACTGATCAGGTCCGGGAACAAAATTATCATCTGGTGAAGCATCGCAACCTGAGCATTCGGTTTGGATATCGCTTCCTCCCGGTGTGTTTATATTTGAATGCTGGTAGTAAAGATCTCGCTGGCGAAGACAAGCTATGGCACGAGTAGCTTTTTGCAGCATCGAAGATTCATCAGCCGAAACAGCGGCATCTGACAGAGAGTTAACCTCGAACTGGCTAAGGGAGATCTTCCCCTCACGCTCCGCCGCCATGTCATCAATGCCATGCATCATTTCTTCAAAAATATTGCGCTTTTCCATAAGGGGCCTGCTGTTGCGTTCAGATTCGCGACTTCCATGAATACGGTTTCGCCTGCAAGCCTAACGCTGCGCAACCTTCAACGGCAACGGCGGCACAAACCCCGGGTGGGTGATGCGGTTGCGTTGCACCACCTCCCCGGCACGGGTCGCGTCGCCGAAGCGTCTGTAGGCCAGGACCAAAGCCGGTGTCGTCTCTGCAGGTTTGATTTCAACCAGACGCACGCCCGACTTGGCCACCTCGCTCAGATGCTTGATCAGGGTCTGCCGCAAGCTGTTGAGCGCCTGATAGTGGCCCACATCTGCTTTCAACGCCGCTTGCCAGATGGCGTCAGCCAGTGTGTCGCGCAGTTCGATAACGTCATCGGCGACCGGTACTTCGGGACGTACCACGGGCTGCAGTGCCTGCTGGTCTATGGGCAGCACTGATCCCGACGACACGGGCTGATCAGTGATCGGCATCTGCGCGATGATCAACGCAACCTGCACCAGCAGCGCGTCCTGGACCAGGTTGGCAACGGCCTCTGCCACTGCACCGGTATCGGCACCGCTGGCATGGCTCACGGTATTGACGCTCTTCACCGCCGCGACGTGTCGGGTCGCACTGCCGATAGCGTTGCGATAACCCGTATCACTGGACACTGGCCGCGCACCGCCAGACAGCTCGCTGAAGTAGCCGGAGAGCATTGAACTGAGCGCAAATGGAGCGTTAACCAGCGAATGGGCGAAGCTATCCAGGTTGGAATACAGATCGAGAAACGGCGCGAACTGGCGTTGAATCGCCATGTACGCCCCGGATAAACTGTTGCGTAGCGCTATGACATTGATACGTGCAGCATCGACCTTGGCCATCGCCGCTCGGTAGCGGGCCAATCCCGAAGCAAGACCGCCTTCCGATGCCTTATTGACCTGCTGCTGGGTATTAACCCGAGCTGCAGGAAAGGTGCGTGGTCGTTCCGGGTAGAACGTCAGGTCAAAGCGCGCCATTCCGCCTTCGCGGCGTTCGTGCTGCAGATCGCATTCACCGACCAGGACCTGCATGCGCCCCAGCCACGGGTGAACCAGTTCGCCTGGGCCCTCGGCTTCCAGCGCTTGGAGCAATTGATCCCGGCGCTCAAAGCAATCTTCACCGATGACAAACGCGGACAGCTTATGAACCTGCGCCCGTTTACCCAACTGTTCAAAGAACGGCTCGTCCCGCTGCGGGTATTCGTGCAGTTGGCCTTTGCGGCCGGTGGGCACCGAGGATGATTCAATCACGAAGCGCACGCCACGAAAGGACGCAGGCAGCAGGCTTTCCCGCCAGGTTGACGCCACGGATTATCCTCCCGCGCTTAGGGTCCGGTAGCCGACCTTGGGGGTAACGGTCAGGCCGGGTTGATTGGTTTTCGGTTGTTCGACGCGGGTGCCAGGTGGTGCGCCCGTCAGGTTGATGTTGAGTTCACCCTGCAGCTTCGAAGCACTGTTGGCGGCCGACTGAGTTAACAGACTGCCCGGCGCTGGCAACGACGCCCTGCTGAGCAAGGCGCTGGACGATGGAATGCCCATTGCCTGATTGTTGGCCGCTTGAGCCGCGAGCGCAGTCTGCGGGGCGTTGACTGCGAGAAAAGCGCCAGTACCACCACCCGCCCCTGCGTTACGTTGCCGCTGTTCGTCGGCGGCCTGTTGCACCTTGGCGGTCAACCCCGGCCCGCCCTCCTCCAGCCCCATGAGTTTCAGAATCGGTTCAATGAACGGCTTGATGGTGTCGAACATTCCCTTGAACCAGTCGATGATCGGGCTCCAGTTTCTGACGATGATGCCCAGCGGTGACCAGTCGAACACCTTTTTCATGAAGGCCATGAAAGGCGTGGCCATGGCGCTGATCAGATCCCACAGCGCCGTAAAAAACGGCCCGACCCGATCCCAGTTGGCGATGATCAAACCTGCCGCTGCGGCAATCGCGATGGCGATCAGCCCGACCGGCGTTGCGGCAAAGGCGATGCCCATGATCCGCACTGCAGCGGTCGCGGCGAACACGGCCGCACGGATAACCGTGAAAGCCAGACCGGCCACTGCCAGCCCCCGGACCAGATTGGGGTTATCGGCGATCAGCCGCGCGATGGTTGAAATCATCGGTCGCAGCGCACTGGTCACGGCATTGACCCCGGGCAACATTGCATCGCCAATGGCGCGAGCGACACTGGCGGCGGCATTGCGCAGGAGCTGCAGGTTGTTCGCAGTGGTCGCGGCTCTGGCGGCATATTCCTGATCCATGGAGCCGCCGTACTGCTTCTGGTCCGTGACCTTGAGCAGGTTGTTCTGCAGCAGGTCCAGATTGGTCAGCAGCGGCGCGATGGCGCCCACAGACTCGCTGCCAAACAAGGTGGTCAGTAGCCCGGCCTGAGACTCAGGCTTGACCGCTTTGACCCGTTTCAGCAGATCAAGGATGGTGCCTTGCGCGTCGGTCTGCATGCCCTTGGCGACGGCCCTCGAATCCAGCCGCAGGGCTTTGAATGCCTGCTGCTGCCCCTTGCTGGCCGCCTTACCCTTGGTCAGGGCGAGCATGAAATTTTTAATGCCGGTGGCCGCCACTTCCTGGCCGACGCCGACACCCGCCATGGTCGCGCCCAGTGCCGCGATCTGACCGGAAGCCAGACCCGCAATAGCCCCCAATGGCCCGATGCGGGTCACGATGTCGGAGATCTGCCGGGTGTTCGCTGGACCGGTGTTACCCAGATAGTTGATCTTGTCCGCCAAGCCGACGACTTCAACCTGGGTGATTTTGAACGCCGTCCGCCACTTGGCCATCATGTCGCCGCTCTCTTCGGCGGTCTGGTCAAAAGCGATGCCCATTTTTACGGCGGCTTCAGCAAAACCCATCAGTTCGTCGCGGGCGATGCCCGACTGACCACCGGCCGCAACAATCTTGGCGATATCACCCGCAGCCATGGGCAGCCGTTCGGACATCAGGGCGATGTCCTCCGCCATCTGCTTGAATTGCTCGGGCGTCTTGAAGTCGACCACCTTCTTGACGTCGGCCATTTGCGATTCAAACTCGATGGCCGCCCGCACCCCGCCCACAAAAGGCGCGGCCAGCGCGCCGCCGGAGACCAGATCACTGAAGCCGATTTTGCCCAGACCGGTTTTATCGAGCCCCCTTTTGAAGCCTGCGATGTTCTTACGAATCCCGGCGAGTTTGGGCGATAGCTTGTCGACGCCGGTGATCAGCGCCTTGAGCTGGAACTTGTCTGCCATCACGTCCCCTGCAGGGTCTGGTTAATTCGTTGCGCCTGGGTCAGCGATTCAAAGAGGATGTCCAGCGGCATCGCCATCATCGCGGCAGGATCTGCCTTCCAGAAATAGGCCAGGTCGTACACCACGGTGATCAGGTCTTGGACGTGCTCGACGCTGCGCTCATGAAAAAACCGGCGATTTCCCAGGCCAGGGTGTTGAGGTCCGAAAGGTCCAGTTGATTGACCGCCGACGGCGGGATGGCCGCGCAAACCGCGATGTATTTGGCGGCCACGTCCATGTCGAGAGCGACGGCCTCGTCTTTGTCGATCTTGTAGGGCAGCGCCTTGATGGTCCTGACTTCCTGCACGGTTGGGCGGCGCAGGGTTATTTCGGTGACCTGCTCATCATGGGCGGTGATGGCCGTGGCCAGTTTCATGGGTGCGCTCATTGCCAAATCCCTTTGTTGCCGTCGAATTGCATGTCGATGGTGCCGTCTTCGCCATTCACGCTGGGCTCGTCCACCAGGTACGCGCCAGACAGGACGTACACCTTGCCGTTCTTGAATTCGCAGGTGATGGTCATGTCGGTGTTGGTGGTCAATTGCTTGCGGGGAAAGTCAGGCGTATCGATGGCTTTGAATTTCAGATAAGGCGCCAGATCCTCCTCTTTGAAGAAGCCGGGCATGACGGTTTCGCGTTTCGTATCGGTGAGCGGGGCTTCACCGCCGCCCATGATGGTGAGCTGGGCGCCGTCGACCTTGATGTAGCAGGTGCCCGCCACTTTTTGACCCATGGTCTTTTCTCCTAGATGAAAAAGCCCGCATCAGCGGGCTTGAAGGTTGGGCCGTTGTTACGCGTCGTACTGCAGGCGGAACTGGTTGAGCATGGCGAACACCCGCAGGCCGTTGATGTAGTCCGGCGGGAACAGGACGTTCAGGCGGTTCGGGTCGTTCATGTCGCGCTCGACGATCAGGTGTTGGGCAAAAAGCTCGGCATTCTCCACGTGCCCTTCTGTCTCAAGCTTGGCGTATTGGGCGATCAGCTCGCCCCGGATCACGCTGGGCGTGACAATGGCCGCACCGGCGCCGAAACGAGTGCCGTCACTGGCGAGCTTGTGACGGCCATACTTGCTGGTGATGACGGTGCGCAACCGACGCACGATGAACGCCGACTGGTGCAGTGTTTCGCTATCCAGATACGAGTTGTCAGCCTGGCCGTAAGCGTTTTTCTGGTAGGTAGTCACCGAGCGCTGAATACGCACGTAACCGCCTTCGTAATAGGCCGTGGCCAAGCCACAGCTGAGCAAAGACTGGCGTTCAGTCAGAGTGAAACGCTCGCTGGCCGGAGCTGGGTCAACACCGGGCATGGCGCCGCTCTGGGTCAATCGGCTCGCATCGGCGGAGATGAACACCGCTGTGCGCGCGGCCAGCGCAGCCGCCTGTAACCACACCGGCTGAGGAACGCCCGGCTCAACCGCCTGAATGGTCACATGCTGGTCGTTGCGCAACTGCCCCGCAGCCACCAGCGTGCCGACCGTGCCGCGCTTGGCGCTGTAGACGTGCCCGAAAATCTGCTTGGACCAGCTCCAGCGGCCCACGCTGTCATCCATGGCGGCCTTCCAGACATCCAGGGTTGTGGTGTCCGACCAGGGCACGCAGATGAATTCGAACGGTTCATCCCCCAAGGCTGCCAAGGCATTGATCTGATCGGGAGTGCCGACCCCGCCCTTCATGGCGGAGACCTCGACGGTCAGGCCGGCCGGAGTGAATTCGCCATTGGTTTTACCCAGCCGGTTCATTTCCAGCCTGATGTCGTTGCCGCTGTCACCCGTCCATTTGCAGGTCAGCGCCAAAGCACCCTCCAACACTTCGGCTTTGACCGGGAGACCGGATGTGGCGTTGATCTTGACCAGTAGCGCAGCCATGGCCTGAGCTGCAGTTGCTCCCCTCACCACATTGGAGGTGATGCGCGTACCGCCGACGTAAAGGTTCAACAGCCCTGCTTCGGTGGCCGTGCCGGTGATCGTGATATCAGCTTTTGCGACCGCGCCATCGGTGCTTTTGAGCGGCAGGCACCAGACCTCTCCAATCGAGTCGGCCTTGCGCCACGTTTCGTACATCCCCGCCAGCATGGAACCTTGCCCGCCGATGGTTTTCGCCAGCGCGACGCTGGAGATCAGCACAAGGGAGCCGATTTCGTCGCTGTCGGCATCGTCATTGACCTGGGCGACGATCAGGCGGCGCATGGGCGAGGAAGCACTGTTAGCCGCTGAGTTATCCATTTCCGCGTAAAACAACGGCACGCGGATATCCGCCGGAATGTTGTTGAATCCGATAGCCATTACTGGGGCTCTCCTGATTTCGCCACGGCGCTTTTGACGGGCTTGGATTTATCGGTTTTAAGGGTGATGTCGCCGTCAGCCAGACGCCGACGCCACCAGCAGTTGTCGGTGACTTCCCGTCCCTCAGCGGGCAACAGGGTGCCCGCCTCAGGGTCAGGCACGGCGCGGCCTGCGACGGGCACCACGGTGATGCGCTGGGTCATGGGGTTACATCTCCTGAAAATTTCACTTCAATGCGCCCATCCGGGCCAGGGGATTGCAGGTTGGGGTCTGCCGGGTCAATGCAGTCCATGTTGAAGGTCACGCCGGTAAATCCGGTCAGCCCATCTAGCTCACGCTCGTGCCAGGTTTCAGGCGGCTGAGCGCTGGTGTTGCGGCCCAGCTGGAAGGCTGCCGAAAAGCCAAAGCGGTAGATCACCCGCGCCCGGTTGATGTGCACCAGCGCACCACCGTCGTATTCCATCTGGTCGTAATCGGTGTCGGGCTTCCAGCCCACCAGGGCCAGCCACAGCTCGCAGCGGATGGCGTGTAGCAGGTCGTTGGCCGCCTGACCGCGTTCGTCGCGGGTGTCGAGCGCGATCACCACATCGATTTCGTCGGTGATGTACTGGCGGATGCCGCTCTGCAAGTCGTTGTCGCTTGCCTGATCACCGGTGGCGATCACGTAGGCCGAGGGGTGGCTGAGCTGCGTGCTGTTGGCTACTGCATCCCAATCAATGCCAGCGGTGATGCGGCCGTCAAAGGTGGGGCATGTCGCTCGCAGATGGGCAACGATGGGGCTGATTTTCATGGGGTGTTCCGAACAAATGGGTTCAGCTCAAGGCGGCGGCAAAAGCGGCTGAAAGTATCGACTGAATGCTCGCTGACGAATCCTGCAGTGCGTCGGCCATGTAGTTATCGTGGGGCCTGATACGCCAGGCACCGGCCGTACGTTCAGACAGCGCCGCCGCGCGAGCTCCGGCTGCACGGCGGTTGGACTTGCCTCGACCTTTACCGGGTGCCAGCTTGCCGAGCCGTCGCCCCTGCTTTACGCCGTAATGCAGGTATGTGGGGTAGAACTCTTTCATGGCGCTGGTCTTGCTGGGCGCGATTTTCACCAAAAACCCGGAACGGGAGACCTTGAACTTGATCGACTCCAGGGTCGCGCCGGTGCGGTTCACCGGGTAACCCGCCTGCCCTTTGCCCAGCGCGAGATTCATTTGGGCGCGCTGGGTAACGAGCTTGCCGATCTTGCGCATCCCGGCGCGCACTTTGCGTTTGTCGAAGGCGTCACGCTGGAAGTTGTCGAAGCCTTCCAGGTGCAGGTAGCCGTCCAGCGATGCCGAGTTAGCCATAGATACTCCCGCGCGCTTTGATGACGCCCAGTTCCTCGACCTCAAGCACTGAGCATCGATGCGCGCCATTCAAATCAGTGACGCGCTGAATCCGGTACAGCTTGCTGCCGTGGACCACTTCATGGGCTTCGCTGAGCCCAGCCAGGTAATAGAGCGTAATGCGGTGCGTGACCTTGGCGTCAATCTGGATGCCCGCCGCGTATACCGCCGTGCCCACTGGGAGAATGCTCGCCCAGCGTTTTTTCTGCTCGGTGAAGACCGGCGACACGCCAAGGTCTGCGGCTGGCAGGTCGGTCCGCAGGCGCAGAGTGATGCGCCGGTTGAACTCGCCAGCAGCCGGTTCACGGATAGCCATGGCTAAAACCTCGCGGGGACGGTGATGTCCGCCAGCAGGTGGTCAAGCCAGGAACTGGGCAGCTGCACCAGCGTTTGCCCGGTGACCAGCGTTTCTCGCTGTTTGTAGGCAGTGGCCGCGGCCATCAACATCCAACTGCGCGCGCCGGGATGAACATCCAGATCGACACCCGCCCGGTAGCGAATCCGCAACGCGGCTGCGGGCCGCCCACCCGGAAAGTGCAGAAAGCCTTCCCGGGCGCTGCATCTCAGCTCGACCAATGGCTGGTGTGAATCCGAACCATCGGCAGCCAAAGCAACCACTGACTCGACTTCAAGCACCTGGCCGACGTCCAGCGGCCTGCCGCTGCCATGACCTTGCGGCCAGTGCTCCTCATACAACGCGCGGCGTATTGCGGCGCCGGTCTTGGATTCGCACTGACTGGTCACGCCGGGGATGATGATCTGTTCAATCAACTCCGGCTCCATGTCTTCGGGTTCAATCTTGCACTGGTACGCGACCTCTTGCAGGGTCAGCACGGGCTCACCCTCGTATGCAATTCGCCGCGCCATGGTCAGGGTTTCTCGTCGTCGTTGGGGTCTGGTGCCGGTGGTGTGTCCGGCTTGGGATCAGGGGTTGGCTTACCAGCTGGCTTGGAGGGCTTTCTGCTTTTCTTGCCCGCCTCTTCGGCGTGGCCGGATTCGATCAGCGCGGTGGCGATGGTTTCACTGAAACCCGCCGTTTCGCCCGCAGCGTAGCCGCGCCAGTTTTTGGCGAAGGTGATGATGGTTTTGCTCATGGGTGGTTCTCGATGAATTAACAGACAAGCCCGATTAATGGGTTACAGGCCTTTGCCCCACACCACGTCGGTGAGCACGGCGATGGACTCGATGTGCCGTGGGCCGAAGTCGTGTTTGGCGATCACGCGCACCAGGGTCTGGTCCCGCTGGAAGGCGCTGACGACATTGCCGTTGCTGTCCTTGTAGGTCGCCTCTTTGCTGAAATCGATGACCATGGCGTCGTCTTCGCCGATGAAGCAGTCAGCGAAGTCCGCAAAGTAGATTTCCGAGGCGTCGCCGTCGTTGCCCAGGTTGATCGGCACCTGAGTGCTGGTCGCCACCGGGAAGCCTTTGAGCATGTTCAGGTCCAGTTCCGGGTAGGCCTTGTTGCCGTTGCCATCACGCAATGCGGCCAGCCAGCGTTTGGTACGCGGGGCCATGATGAAGCCCGGCATCAACAGGTTGGAATTGGCCTCCTCAAGTCGCAGGATGATGGCTGAAAGCGCCATCTCTACGATGTGCAGCTCTTTGTCCGCCGGGCAGACGATCACGTTGAAGGCCGGGGCCCAGAAGCGCAGTCCCTTGGGTAAATTGCCGGTACCGGCGCCGCGAATGAACGACAGGTCTTCAGCCAGCGCCACCGAGGAGGTCAGGTCATTGACCACCAGCCGGTCGACGTTGGGGTTGGTGCCGGAGTAACTCAGCAGGTCGTTGCTGATGGGCACCAGCGCCGCCAGCTTCTTGGCCGACAGCTTGAGGTCATCGAACTGCACGTCTGTGGTCGGCATGTCCTCTTCAGTACCGATATAGCCCACCACAGCTCCACCTTTGATGCGCGGCACGGTGAGGTTGCCGTTGTGCAGCGGCAAGGAAACCGCGCCGAGTTTGCGCACCACCGACTTGGGCCGCAGCAGCTCGATCACTTCGCTGGAAAAGCTCTGCGGCACCAGCACGCCGCCTGCGCCCGGGGTCACGGTGCTGAGGGCCGTGGCAATCTCGGGGTTATAACCGGAGTCATGGGCCATCTTGGCTGCAGCGTGCTGATCCCCGCGAGAAGCCGCCAGCACCCGCACCATTTGCGCCATGTTCGCGCCGGGAATCGGTTTGCCAGTAAACGGGCCGCTGATGCTCGATGGGTTGGTGATGCCTTGCACGCTTTCGCTGACCGGTACGGCGCTGGCCGTCGCGATGCGCTCGGCTGATTCGGCGCGGCTGAGCTTGTCGGTCAGCGCATTGAAGTCGATGCCGAGCTGGTCGAACTGGGCCAGTTGTTCGGCGTTCAGCGAGCCTCCGTCGACCTCAATGCGGGCCAGGGTTTGAATCTGTTCGTTGAGTTTTGCGCGTTCGCTACGCAATTGAGTCACAAGGGACATGCTGCCTCCTGGGCATAAAAAAACCGCCAATCGGCGGTCGGGTTTACTGCCGCGAACGCGGTCAGAGTCGGGTTTGAATGGCGAAGGCCGAGGCCTGTACGCTGATCCGTTGTCGGTTGTGCTCGCGCGCTCGGCGGTTGAGCGCCACGGCGCGGGACAAGTTGTCGACGGCCTGTTGCGGCGTTTCCAACCGGTCAGCAAGCCCTGCCGATATCGCCTTGACGCCTCGATAGCAGGCTGCCTCGGTGGCGATGATCTCGGCCACGTCGCGGTTTCGGTAGTCGGCCACCTGGGTCGTGAACATCTGGTAGCTCTCCTGCACGATCTCGTTGAGCACCTGCAGCGATTGTTCGCTGATGGGTTCGTGAGGACTGAGGTCGTTCTTGTGCGCACCGGCAAACACGGTGGTGACTTTGACCCCCAAGCCTTCGGCCCTTTTCGACTGGTCCATGTGGCTGGCAATCACGCCAATGGAGCCGACGCCGGAGGTCTGGCTGACCACCACCTCAGAGCAGGCCGAAGCGATCAGGTAGCCCCCGGAATACGCCATGAAGTTGACCAGCCCGGTAATCGGCTTGATGCGGCTGGCCGCGCGGATATCGGCCGCCAGCTCGAACGCGCCCACTGCGCTGCCGCCGGGGCTGTCGATGTCGAGGACGATGTGTTCGACCATCGGGTCCGCCACAGCCTTGTTCAACGCGATGCGCAGATCCTCGTAGCTGGTCATCTTTTCGCAGGCCGCCAGATGGCTGCCGCGACTGACCAGCACCCCGCTAACCGGGATCACGTCGATACCGGTTTGCAGAATGGCTGCGCGTCTCAGTTCCTCTCGGCGTCCAGCCCGATCCACTTCGTCATCGTCGAACATGAGCTGCGAGCTGACAGCGCCCGGCATGCTCAGGTTGATGATGTTCAGGCTCATGGTCTGGTTGGCCCAGCGCACGGCCAGGTCGAGCATGTCCGGCGTGGTCAGCAATGGCTGGTTGAACAACAGGCTCGCGGCCCGTAAGTGCTGTTTCATGCGGCTAGCATCCTCAGGATATCGTCACGCTGCTGCTCCAGCTGGGCACGCACGTTGGGGTTATTCGGGTCCGGCGGGCCGTTGGCGACGTCGGTCATGTTCAGCGGTTGCAGGTAGCTGTCGCCGTTGGCCACCGGCGGCATGTTTTCTAGGCGGCGGATGTCGTTGATCGACAGCCAGCCCCATTGACGGCCGACGGCATAGGCGTCGTAACGACTCTTCTGGTCGCCGCGCAGTAGCCCGGACAGGTTGAACTCAATGAAGTATTCCTTGCGCTCATCCGCCAGCAGGAAGTCGCGCATCATGGCCTGTTCGTGTCGCTTGACCCATGGCATCAGGGCGAAGATCACGTACTGGATCAGCAGCTGTTCCAGGCTTTTGTAGCTGGCCTTTTCCAGGTCGTTGACCATGTGCGGCGGGATCTTGTAGATCCTCGCGATATCGATGCCAGTCGCCTTGAGGATGCCCAGCAACTCGGCGTCCACGTTGTTCATGGAGACCGGTTTGAAGGTCATGCCTTCCTGCAGCATCGCGACCTTTTTCGCGTTGTCGATACCCGCGAACTTCTCGCCCCACTGATCAAGGATGCGGCTGATGCTCGCTTGGTCCTTGATTGGCGGTGACTCTTTGGGCCGCTCGATGACGCCGCTGACCGCAGTACCGTTGGCAAAAGACTTTCCCGCGTATTGCCGCACTGCCTGAGCCAAGCCGACGGCATCGGCGTGCAGCTCGATGGGCGACAGGCCGGTGTAGTGATTCTTGGTGTGCCAGCGCACGTGATGCACCAGGCGCATGGGCAACGGCTCGTGCCCGCCGATGCGATAACAGGGCAGCATGTCGCTACCCTTGAGCACTTGCACCTTGTCGTTGTGCAACGGGTACAGGCCTTTGACGGCGCCGTGGTCGTTGCGATCGATGAAGCTGAAAGCGTTGCCGCGCATACCTGCCGCCAGCTGCAAATGCTCGCGATATTCATAGGGCGTTTGCCACGGGTTGGGCTGGTAGCGGAGCACGTCATATAGCGGGTGGTGGATCGCCTGTTCGCGCTTGCCTTCCCCCAGTCGCCGGTACATCTCAAGCGGTAACTGGGCCACGCTTTCGGCGAGCAGGGTGACGCAGTTCTGAAACACGGTGAGCGCCAGTGCGCTGTCGGGTGTCACGACGACACCGGCGGCGGAGCGACCGGACCCGATCAGGCTTTGCCAGAACCCTGTCTTGCCATCAGACACCAGCCCCTCACCGGCGCCGAGCTGCTTGCTGAAAAACATGTTCAACCGCCTCCGGGTTTGCGGGTGCGCTGCATCTGCGCGGCGGCCCGATCTGCCAGCCAGGCCCAACCCAGCAGGCCGAGCCCGGCGATGATGTACGCCGCTGGCACATGAATGAGCGCAACGCCGCCCACCAGCAGGCCGAAGCCGATGGCGCCCACGATCCAGGCCGCCAGTGCAATCAGGTTCATATGCCTACCCCGTCGTCATAGATGGATTTTCCAGTGCTCACCTTGGAGCCCGAGCCGGATATGCCCGTGGCCATGATCGCGGCCACGATGCCGTCGATCCGGCCTGTGGCTCTGGATTTGTCCGCTTTGCGGTTGTTGGCCGGGTCAGTGGTGATCACGGCGTTACCCGCGCACCAGGTCATAACCGGGTTGCCGTCGTGGCGCAGGGTTTCGACGCTGGGGGTTTCAGGTGCTTCGTTGCTCAATGCTTATTCCTCTGCAGTCGTGTTGGCCTCGGTCTTGTTCAGGCCTAGCAGCCGCCGCTCAAATTCATCAACCGCCGGGCCCATGGATTGGTAGCCCTGGCCGAAGCCGACCATGGGCGGCAGGGTGATGTCGTGCTCGGTCATCAGCTGCAGAAGGTCCTCAATGCGCCAACGGTCGAAGGCAATCTTGCGCACGTCGAAGTAGTTACAAATGGTCTGCATGCGTCGCAGCACATGCAGCTTGCTGATCGCCCTGCCCGGCGTGGTTTCCAGGTCGCGCGCTTTGATCCACACCGAATACGGCACCTTGTCGCGGCGCTCGCGCTCCGCCAGCTCGAAGTCGGGGATCCAGAAGTACGGCAACAAGCGCCAGTGCGGATCCTCATACGTCGGGTAGAACAGCAACACAAAAGCCGTCAGGTCGGTGGTGCTGGACAGGTCCAGTCCGCCGACACAGGCGCGGTTGCGTAGCATCGCCATGGGCACGCGTTCTGCCGCCTGGCTCCAGATCTCCCAGGAAATCCATGGCGAGGTGGCTTGAGTCCATTCGCAGAAATTCAAACGCCGCACGACCGACTCTTTGCTGGGCATGCCCCGGGCGTCGTCCACCTGTTCGCGCAGGTATTGCCGCCCCGGGATTCCGTCGGTCTGGCCTTCCTGGATAAAGTCCAGACTTGGGTTCACCTTGGGCCAGCAGCTTTCGTCCTTGAACGGGTCGTCGCCCTTGTCGAGGCTGCACACGAACGCAAAAAATGCGTCGTTCTCCACCTCGCCTTTGCAGATCCGAACGCCCAGTTCGTGGTGGTCCCAGCAAACGCTGTTCTTGTCCGAGCCGCTGTTGGTGATCATCACGATCAGGGCTTGGCGGCGACTCTTGGTACCGGCGCGAACCATGTTCACGACGGTGGCGTTGCGGTGTTCGTGAATCTCGTCCAGCAACGCGATGTGGGGCCGTGGGCCGGACTGGCCTTCGTCCGCACTGATCGGTTTGAAGAACGAATCGGTGTTGCCGTAAAACAGGTTCCAGATCTTCTCGTCGCGGCCGGACATCACGATCCGCGCACTCAACGAGGGCGACTGCTTGACCATGGCCACGGCATCACGGAACAGGATCATCGCTTGATCGCGTTTGGTTGCAGCGGCGTAGACCTCGGCGCGGGCTTCGTTGTCTGCTACCAGCCCCATTAGGCCAATCCCGGCCGCCAGTGGGCTTTTGCCGGAGCCTTTGGCGGTTTCGATGAAGGCAGTCCGAAAACGTCGGTAGCCATCGGCGCGCTTCCAGCCAAACAGGCTGCCGACGATGAACGCTTGCCAGGGTGCGAGCACGAACGGCAGGCCTTCGAACTCGCCGCCGTTCAGGCACAGCACATCTTCGAAAAAACCGATGGCGAACTGGGCTGCGGCGAGATCCCACACCAGCCCGCGTTCGTGGCCGTGCTTGAGGTCACGCAGGTGACGGCGTGCGGCGTTGCGTACATCAGGGCCTGCGACGATCTGTTTCTTGGTGACTGCTCGCGCGAAGTCGGTGGCCCGGTCCAGGTCAGCTGAAGTACTTGGCGGCGGCGTCTCTTGGCTCATTCGGGAACAGCTCACCTTGTGGCGCAGGCGTGACTTTCAGGTTGCGTCGGCTCAAGGGTGAGAATCCGAACTGCGCGCCAGCGGCGTTCGCACGTTTCTCGGCGTCGTTCGCCAGTTGGCGCCAGACCGATATCTGCTTGGCGCCGGTGGCGAAGGTCTGGATGTCGCCTTTTTCGAGGCTATCCTGCGTGGCGTTGACCTCGGTGATGCGGCGCCGAAAACGCATCCAGTCGGCGGCCGCTTCGCAGTAGGTGGCCAGCGCCATCATGTCGAGTTTGGTAATCAGGCCGAGCTGGATCAGGTCCGGCACCAGGCGCTCCCACTCGGCAATGGCCTCGGTGGTGAGGCAATCCGGCATCGGCGGCGCTTCGACGGGCACCGCCGGGTTCTGCAGTGCGTCCAGCAATTCGCTAACGTTCTTCTTGCTGCGATTGCCGTTGAGCAGATGCACATTGGCGGGCATTCCCGGGCGGCCTGAATTTGCATTCCCGGACATAAACTCTCCTTGAAATCGTGTTGTTCTATCCCCCTCACCTCGATACCCCCCACCCTCATTTTTCCCGCATTTTGCGAAGCGAGGGGGGCAATCGGTCTAGACGGTTTTCCCTAAAAACTTTGCATCCCCCCCTGGGGGCTGATGTGTTGCGACTGGGCGCCAAAGGTCAGCGATTCCAGTGATGACGCGGGTCCAGCGGCTTGCCTGATGCATCACACCCCGCTTCCCGCCCGGACTTCTCCAAGCGCTGTTTGTACGAGTTGTGGCAAGGCCCGCACAGCGACTGCCAGTTGCTACGATCCCAGAACAGGACCATGTCGTTGCGGTGCGGGATGATGTGGTCGACCACCTCGGCGGCCTGGATCAACCCGCTCTGATCGCATCGCACGCAGAGCGGATGTTTGCGTAGCCAGCCAGCGCGGGCTTGCTGCCAGCGGTAGCCGTAAGGGCTGGGTTGGTTGCAAGGCTTGGCTCGTCCACCCATGATCATCCCTCACCCTCACGTTCAGAGACCGCCATGTCTGAATCCTTCAGCATCAGCAAAGCCATCACCACCAGCACCACCTTCGTCGATAAGGCCATCGAGTTTCGGCACTTCATGTTGCTGATTTCCTTCCTGCTGGCCCTTGATTCATCTCTGATGATTTTTTACAAAAAGAACCTGCTCCAGTCATTCGGCAGCCTGGATGCACCCGAGGTCAACGCAGCAGGGGCGCTGGTGTTCCTTGGGGTCTTTGCAATCCTGATGGCGCTGTTCTTCCCAGTAGTGCGGCAGATCTTGCTCCTGATCGTCCAGCTCATCGCTGTCAGGCTGCCGTTACCAAGGCCAGAGATAAATCACGACGTGCGATCTGTGTATCTGGTCCGCGAGAAAGCGTTGATCGAGCGAGACAAGCTAGTAATCGAGCTGCTCGACAAGCAGCAAGATCAGAATTCCGAGCACCACACCAACATGAATATCGGCTTCAGCCTCGTGATTATCTTCCTGGTGAACTATCTGGTGGTGGGTACCGACCAACTGCTTTCCCTGACCCAGACTGCCGTCAAGCTGGTGGACGTCATCGAAGGGTTCTGGGTCAGCGTGTTGCTCATGAGCGTCCTGGCTACCTTCGCCTGTTTCCTGACTGCCATGCTCATCAACTCGCTGACGCCACCGCCGCCGTCCCGAATTTACCTGCCGGAAACGGACGAGGAGAAGAACGCCAGATTCGACAGAGCCAACCGGATGGTGGGCTACAAAGGTCGTCACTTGGGCTGACGAGCTTGAGCGTCAAAGCGGTTCGGATGGCTTGCCGGGTGAGACCGTCCGATCCAAACCCAACCGCTTAGCCGCCCACCGCTCGTACAACCCAATGGCGATGTCAGCCCCTGCCATCGCCGTCAAACACCCCAGCCCGCCCGCCGTGAGCATCGAAGCCCCGGCGGCGATCAGCAGCATCATCGTGGTCAGCCCGCAGACAACGCATGCGCCAGAGCGTAAGGCCAGACGCCGCATCAACGACCAACCGGACATACCGTCCTTGTCGGCCCGCCACATCTCGCCGGATACACCGCCGAGCAGCGCCAGGACAATCACCAGCCAGATCGGCATGTCAGCCAGTGCTTGTTGCTCGTTCGTCATCACAAACCCCTTGAACGCAAAAACCCGGCGCGAGGGCCGGGTTTGGTGTGTTGTGCTTGCCGCTTTTTGCGGTCGCACCTATCGAAGATGGGTACTTTTTACAGGTGGATTTTCCTGCCAGCAAGCTAGTTTTAACGCCACTGACGAATATGTCGGTTACACAGCATGAACGCCTAGCGAATGTCGGCGAATACATCACTTCGGCATTAGCGCCGAAGGCGCTGTCCTTGCTGACCCAAACTCACCAAAAATCGATGGGTCAGTGGAGAGCCTTGAAATACAAGGCTCTGCCTCACTGTCCTATCTATTATTAACTTTTCCCCGTAGTAGAGAGGAATAAACACACGCTGGCGCGGAGCGCGCGTGCATGTGGGTGTGTGTGACACATACATACGCGCGGGAGGGTCGACAGTGGGACGTTGGGACAGGCACGAACGACGTGGGCTGTAGCTGACCCACGGCGATAAACGCCATGGGTCAGCACGGACAGCGGTCGACCGTAACACGCGGAATAATCCGGCATCACGCAGCCTGCTTCCTCAGCAGCACCGCAATACGCTCATGCGCATCGTGCAACCGCTGGTAGTAAGTCTTGAGGCTGCAGCCGCAATACAACACCTTCTGCGACAGAAAACTATCGCGGTTGCAGTAATGCTCCCGTACCACGACAGCCTGTTGCGGCTCCAAATGTTTATTGACGATCAGCTCGATATCCGCCGACTCATCAAGCAGTACCCGACTGCCTCGCGTGCCTCTGATCAACTCGCCTTTGTACTCCATTAACATCGCAATCATGTTGCCCTTGCTCGGCACATCGTCGCGATCATTATGCAGATCTTCGGCCCAGAGTTTAAGCATCTCATCAATCCACTTAATCAAAACACGGATCCTCCGCCTCAAGACGCTTAAGACACGCAGCACCTCCCCAACCTTCGGGCCGCTTGTATGCCCAAGGCCGTTTCCCGCTCTTGACCAACGCCGGTAAGCGCACCCGACGCCATCCCAGTCGGTGCATGATGGCGCCGACACGGATCTGCTCAGGCTTGCCCCAGTGACCGAAATCAAGCTTGAGCGCCTGGCTTAGCAGCTCACTCCCCGTTGTGGTCTCCCCGATCTGCGACTCCTCCAGCCACGTCAGAATCGGCCCTTCCCACTCATCCACCACAAAGCGCTCTTCCTGGGCAGCAGTAAACAGCGGCGCCTCATCCCGATTCACCCACCAGCGATCACCGGCCTCAAAACAAAACACGGCCTCTGCCAGCAACTGATCACGCATGCCGCGCAGCTTCTCCAGATCAATCGTGCTGCACGCCACCGGCCAGTAACGACGGTTCCCCGTGGCGTCCTTTAGGTATTCATCCTGATTCGTCGTGCCCACAAAAATACACTGGCGGGGCACGTCGCAGGTTCTGCGGCCATAGCTTTCGCGATAGGTATCCACCGACGCCGAGAAAAACTGCTTAGCCTTCGTCGTATCGGCCTTGTTGAAGCTATCCAGCTCGCCGAGCTCAACGATCCACTTACCCCGAATCGCCTGAAAAGCGTCCTTGTCACCGAGGTTGAAAGGCGTGTCCATGAACCACTTGCCGCCAATGATGCTCAGCGCCGTGGACTTGCCAGCCCCCTGCCCGCCTTCAAGAATCATCACCGCATCCGCCTTGCAGCCTGGCTCCATTGCTCGCGCAACCGCCGATATTAACCAACGCTTACCAACCTTCGACGAGTATTCGGTCGGAGCAACGCCCAACGTATCCGTCAGCCACGTATCAAGCCTGGGAATACGATCCCACTCCAACTGCCTCAGATAATCCTGAACCGGATGAAATCTATGGTCGTGAGCCACCACGCTGACTGCCTCCATCACACTAGATGCCTTGACGCGGAAGTTATAGAACTGGGCGAGCCACTTCATCACCCGCACATCGTCAATGTCAGCCCACTCCCCGGTCTCTCCGCCATAAGGTGCGGCCCTGAGCTTGACGATCTTGGAACTGAAGGCACAGAAGTTGATGACGCCAGCCCAACGCTCGTCGTTGCCCAGGATCAACTCAATATTCTGCATGTGCGCAATCAGGATGCCGCTATCCGTCCGAGCCAACTGATCCTTCCAGCCCCCGGCGGCCGGGGGTTTGATGACAGCCATAACCTGCCTGCGCACCGCTTCAAGCCCTTCCGCACAATGCAGATCGTTAAAATCGGTCCATTTGTCCTCACGCTTGCCGGAGAACACGGGCCCAACGACTTGGCCCCCAACGATCAACGCCGCGTTGGTCGCTTTCTCTTCACCAGGGTTCCAGGGCTCCCCGCTGAGCCGCTTGGTTTTCCAGTCATCGTCACGGCAAAAAAGCAACGGACGACCCGGAAAGCGAATACGTACAGCCTTGGCAACCGCCAGCAGATTCCCCGCATCAAATCCAATGGCCACGGTGAAGGACGTTGCCATGTACAACGTCGCCCCCGTTGCGTACCCCTCACAAATCATGATCGGCTCGCCCGGTGAAGGGTCCGGGCCAATGAGATGAAAAGCCCCCTCCTTTGACATACCGTAAGGCCAATACATTTTGTCGCGGCCATTAGCCTGCGGTGTGGGATAGATCACCTGCACTCCAACGATCTGATCGCGGGCATTGGTCATCGGCACCAACAGCGCGCCCGAGCGCGGCGCATAACGCACGCGAAACCCACCCACCTGCTTACGCTCCAGGTATTCACTCTTGCCCTGTTGCGGCATGCGTTGAAAAAGGCTCGACGCCCGCGCAGCTGCTCGTCGCGCCCGGTCAGCCGCAACCTCGTTCGCCCTTCGCTTCCCCTCCTCCTGCCGAGCCCGCATCACCTCCCGCTCTTCAGCCGTCATCCGCCCAGCCTTGACCTTGATCTTCTGCGTCTCGCCAGAACGCCAATCACCAAAGCTACCGAAAATCAGCGTCTCGTTCTTCGCAGTGCGATACTCATGCACCACATACCAGCCGTTCTTTTCCTTGCCCTTGTCCTGAGCAGTTTTGCAGCGGGTCAGCTTGCCAAAAATCAGTGGCTGCGTAGGCTCAAGGCCGTAGTCCGCAAATTGATTCAGCACTTCATCCAGCATGACCCACCCCTTCCAGCTCTAGTTTTGTTTGGCATTGCGTACAGCGTTGACAGCCCAAGACAGCGAAGCGCCGCTGCCACGGGATCAGCCCGTAGCACTCGACGCAGAACAATGTCGAAGCTGCGACCTCAACGCGCGGGCGTGCAGCCAAGCCCAGCTCCATAGATTTGAGAGTCAGATCGTTAGCGAAATCAGCGTTATCCATGTTCCGTCCCCCTTGTGGTCTGGTTGACGTAACGGGCGCGGTTGTACATCCCGAGAAGGGCTTGAATCCCGCGAAATACCTGGAGACGAATCTCCGCCAGCTCGCTTTCGCTGACCTTGCCGTCGCCGATGTGCTGGGCCCAGGTGTCGGACAAGTCCGCGACCTGCCTGAAGAACAACGCAATGCCGGTGGTCAGCGTTTGCGGCATCTCATCGGTATAGGCCTCAGCCAATTCCTGCCAGATCGTGTCACCCACCAGCGCGTGAACGGCGTCCAGAATGCGCCGGTCCTTGGTGAGCTCAAGGATCTCGCCGAACTCCTGAATGTTCACGATGTGGCTTGGGTGCGTAGGGGAAAGTTTGTGCTGCAGGGTGTTCGCGTTTCTGCCGGTGGTGGCGGCAATTGCAGCGGCACCGCCGGGGTATTCCCGTGCGGCGTGATACAGCGCGAGATCGAGCGGCAGGACTTCCCGCTTGGCTCGATCAACGCAACTCAGAGCAATACGGCTCATGGCATTAATCCTTGCATGTTGCCACTGCCGCGCGGGATTCAATGGTGGTAAATTTGCCCGCGTGGCTGAGAGGCCCAAAACGCCGGTCAGGTCCGAGAGACCGAAACCGGCACCGTGCCGAGGCGAACAATCCATTGTTCACCTCTGGCGCAACAGCTGCCCTATCTGTGGTGGAGACGGCAGCAACCCAGGGTCATCCGTGCCCCTGAAAACGCGGCGATAAGAGGAGTTTTGCATGTGGTGTGCCCTCCTCCCTTTGCCGCGGCCCGACAGCATTGTGGTGATGCTGCTGGGGTGGAGCTAGGCGGTCGTATGACCGCCTAATTCTTCTCCCGATTGGCTCTATGTGGCGAAGACTCAGCTCTTAGCCAGTTAGCATCCAATGAATAACCTCTGGCACGAGCTGCTTTCGAAAGCCGTTCTGCATAGTCAGTCTCTCCGGTGTAGTCAGTTCGAGGCAGGCACGCGCACTGGCGCCATTTGTTCAAAGCCTGATAGCTGCGTCCACATGCCTTAGCTGCCGCCCCAATCCCCCCAGCGGCGTGAAACGCAAAAGCCAGCGCATTAGGGAAATCCAAAGGGCCCATTTCATCTCCAAGAAGTTAAACCCAAGGTTGATATTATCCTGCAACTGACAGTTAATCAACCTCTGTGTGACTATCAACGAATGATTGATAAACAAGATATGCGAACCAAATTCAGTGCTCGTCTTCACGAAGCGCTCGACGATGCAGCCATCAGGAAGCACGGCAGGGGTACTGACATCCTAGAAAAGCTTAAAAGAAGCAGGGTCTCCAAAACACCTCAAGCCATATCCAAATGGCTCAATGGTGGTGCGATTCCCGAAGCAGATAGCATGGAAATTCTCGCTTACTGGCTGCAAGTGCGTCGTGAATGGTTGGAGTATGGTGTGCTCCCTAAGCGATCGGTATTCGAGAAATCTCACGGAAACACAAGCCAGCTCAGCCTTCTCGAGCTCCGCCAATCTTTGGGTAAAGTTCCAATAATTTCTTGGGCTCAGGCCGCCCTATGGCGCAGCAAGATGGCCGAACTGGATATTGAAAACCCAGACGAATGGATTGCCTGTCCGGTGGCGATCAGCAAGTTTGGTTATGCGCTTAAAGTCGAGGGTGACTCAATGACTAATTTAGGCATGGGACGCACCTACCCGCCTGAAAGTATCATTTTTGTTGATCCTGAAGTCCCGATTGAAGATGGTGATCGAGTAATTGCGAAACTCCCTAACGCAAGCCAAGCGACCTTTAAAGTTCTGACCTCAGATATGGAGAAACGATTTTTGAAGCCGATAAACCCCCAGTACCCTACCATTGAGATTGGGAAGGACACTGAGCTGTGCGGGAAAATAGTCGGGTTATTTGTGGCCGAATGATGAGTCTACATATTCAGACTCATCATTAATCGAAACTTACCTGAATATTGGGCCAAAAAGAGCATGCAAATCCGCAGGATCCGAATACCTGAAGCTAGCATATTCAGAAAACAACACTCGTTTTACATGCAAGTCGTCCAAGCCTGTTTTGTTCGATATTTTACCAACCAAATTCGAAAGCCGATCTTTAGCGCGATCTCGAAGATTGGCTTTAGTAAGCAATTGATAGTCTCTCAATTTCATCATTGTAGCGACATCTAATCTATTTCCAGCAAAAGCATTGTTAATTCTATCCATCAGAATCGCATCATTTAATGCATTACCTTCCAGCATTTCAATCACCCCAAGCTCGGGAGTGCATGGCAAATACCGAAGATTATTCTCCACAGCGGCAAATAACTCTAACGCTTTAACCTCGTTATCTTTTCTATATTTAACTAGACTCTCAGTCTTCACGTCCAGATCTAGCACGGCGTATCGCTTAACGTAATCCGGAAAAATAGAACCACCAGCGCGCAGCATCTCTAAAACCTGGATGAAGCCGCCTACGGGCATCACTTTGAAGAGAGGTTGACCTGGCCGCGTCGCCTGCACGATTTTTAGATACATTTCGCACATCAAGCCCAAGAGAATCTGGGCATGGCGATCCTCCACATAGAAAATGAAATCGGTACCATATTCCTCGTCAAACGCGATATCACCGAGTACTTGAGCTGGGTAGGCCTGCATTTGTACATCAACCACACCAGCGGCGTTTGGCTTCAGAAAAATCAAATTTCTTCTCTGAATATTTTTAATAAGAGTTGCTGAATGCGTGGAAAATAGCACCGTAAGTTTTTTTTCTATAGCAAAAAGGATAACCTGCTGCAGAAGTCTTACTTGGGCGAGAGGGTGCAGCGCCATCTCAACCTCATCAATTAGCAAAAGACTACCATCTGCAGCTGCGGTAATTTTTTTTGCTAATTTGAAAACGCAAAGCTCCCCAAGACTAAAGTTCTTCTCCGAGTAAAACATCTTCTTACCGCCGGATGTGGTATATGGGACTAAGTAGGCATCACTCCCCAGACCTCTACGCGTATTTACGTAGCACAGGCGATCCCATTTAGAATCGCCCAATACCAGTGTTAGAAAGTCCTTTACGGCTTTCTTAGCAGGCTTGTGCTTGACGTCTTTGACTTCATCAGGATAAGGCTCAATTCTAGCCCCGTTAGCCTCAATATAATCTACGGTGCTAAATGGAAACTTCTTCAGAAGGTCAGCCTTACTCCTAGGCGTTGCTCGCCATCTTTGCCCACCATATCGATAAGAAACGCTGGCCCCACCGAGGAAATACTCAATTTTTGAGTCAGCAAAGGAGTCCACTTGATCTAGGGCTGAGTTATTTCTGTAATATTTCTGAAAAGCGTTTTGGGATCCCAGCCTATATAGCGCTCCGAAAAGGCTAGTTTTTCCTGAGCCATTCAAACCGGTAATTACCCAGACACCAGGTGCGGGGATGTTGAACTCTAGTTCAGTGATACTCTTCACGTTAGTGATTTTGACTTTCATGTCCGTAATCCAATCCATAAGCTATGACATCTAAACGCCATCATACCTCCGACCTGCGGTCGTTAGGCCAGATTTGAAAAATATTTGACAATATTAAACCATTAGTTGATATTTCTCCTCACTCTCCACCACAGAGCGAGGCATCACCATGCACACCACAGCAACGTTGCACGTCCACCCGACGTGCGTTCACAAGCGGCACCTGATTGAGCAGCTGCAAGTCACCACCGGCTGCTCGGTCATCCTTCACGACGGTAAGCCACGGCTTGCCCCTCAGCGTCATCGCCCTACCCGGCCATTCGGAAGCAACGGAGGTTGGGCCGCATGAAGAGGCTATTCGTCGAAAAAAGATCCATGCCGTTGTTCAGGGCTCAGTACAATCTCAACGGCACGTTCAGGCACAAATGCTTTTCCCTGCATTCGGATGAAAGAGTCCCGTATCAGCTCACTGTTGAGCGCGGCGCGCAGGCCACGACTTTCGTGGTCGAGATGCTGGGCCAGCGGCACAGCCTGACGCTGCACAAGATCCCCAAGCACATCGATTTGCGCCTGGCTGATTTCGTGGAAAGCATCGCCAACGGTCATACCGACACAGGCGAGTCCCTCCCCCATCTGGCCCGGTCTGCAGTTCCTGCAGAACGCGCCGTATGAGAAGGCTTTCATGGAACGCACCCTCTTACAGACCGCCCAGTACCTCGGCATCGGCCAGAGGCAACTGATCAAGCAGATGCGTGAAAAGCAGCTGCTCAATCAGTTCAACCTGCCCGCCTACCCCACACGCGACCGCGCCTATCTCGGCGTCAAGGAAGGCCGCTGGTATCACCCGGAGGCAGGCTTGCAATACAGCCAGTCAACCCGGGTCAAGCAAGCGGGCATCCCCTGGTTGGCTAATCAGCTCGGTATCGATCTTCCGCCACCACCGGACGAGCGCCGTTATGTGGCCTAGGGAATACGCCCGTCAGATAGTCGTCCTGAGCACGCGAGAGCAACGCAACGCCGCGCTGCTTGAGGTGCCGGAGCATCTGCGCGACATCACCAAGCGTCATTGTTTGAATAGCTGGAACCATCCAAACCGGAGAAAGAAAAATGAATCACGAAGCGATTGATCGGCAGCTTATTGAGCTGCTGAGGATGCCCATAAGGCGGCGGACCACCACGCGCCTCAGTGCTGGGCTAAATGAACTCGCAGCTGCCGCGGGGGTACATGCCGTAGGTATGAGTCCGATTCAGCAGGAGCAGGTCAAGCTGCTTGCCATCGCCGACTCACTTGCAAGCGAGCTCGGAACGACCAAGAGTTCAGTACTACTTGATTTGACCAACCACGAAGATCACGCCTGGATAAACCCCTTAACCCTGGTAATGCACCGAAAAACGGGCGACTACTTAATGGGACATGGCCGCTCTGCACAGGAGGCCCTGAGAGACCTCCACGAATACACACCCAAGAGCACGGCTGCATGAAAGACGCTAACCAAACCCCACTGCGCCTGATGCCCGCGCCGGAGGCGGCCACCGTTGAGCTGCTCTACCGCACCTTCGGCGACGTGCTGATCCCCCTGGACAAGCTGCGCGCGCAGTACTTTCGCAACCTCAACGACCGTTCGTTCGCAGCGGAGATCGAGAGCGGCCGCATTCAGCTCCCGGTCACCACCCTGGACACCAGCCGCAAGGCACCCAAATTCGCCCACATCCGCCACGTCGCGGCCCTGATCGACATTCGTGCTTACAAGGCCGACGAAGACATGGCAGAGGCGCAAGAAGAATCACCTAACCAACCGACGTAACCCTAAAGGCTGCCACCACCGGCCGAGCAAAACGCAAGGAGCACACCCATGGACACACAACAGACACTCGCCCTTATCGGGATGATCATTGCCATCGCCTTTCTGTACTGGCTCGCCTACCAGCAAGGTGTGAAGCGCGGCCATGCCCAAAGCAAGATCGCACAAAAACTTACACATACAGCAGCACTGACCGAAGCCAGGCAAGCCCTCGGCCAAGCGCGCTTTCTCAACCGTCGGATGCGAGCCCACTGCGACAGCGTCGACGCACGCTCCCGCATGGGCGAGCCCGAGCGGCAGGTCTTGATGCAGGTCGCATCGACGCTCACCCGGGCTGCAGAGAGATTGCTGAACACTCGAAATGGAGAGGCCGAGGCCGACGAGCTGATAAGGCTGCGCAACAAGACGCTGATCATCGCCAGCATGCTTGCCCCCATCGAACTGGGAGACGCAGCATGATCCAGCCCAACAGCGAATCCCAAACATACGGCGCCCCCGTCAACGCATGGAGGAACGGTGCATGAGCTGGCTCTTTTCGCGGGCGCTGCTGGCGGGATACTCGGCGGCCACTTGCTGGGCTGGCGCACCGTCTGCGCCGTTGAGCGTGATGCCTACGCCGCACAGGTTCTCGCGCAACGACAAAACGATGGCGCCCTCCCACCTTTCCCGATTTGGTCTGACGTGCGCAGTTTTGACGGCCGACCATGGCGAGGAATTGTTGATGTGGTATCGGGCGGGTTTCCCTGCCAGGACATCTCAGCTGCAGGCGGCGGCGCCGGGATCGACGGCGAGCGCTCCGGGCTGTGGCGAGAAATGGCGCGAATCATCAGTGAGGTTCGATGTGAAAGCGTCCTGCTGGAAAACTCACCGCTGCTTGTGGGACGAGGCCTTGCCGTGGTCCTCGGTGACCTTACCCGCCTGGGGTATGACGCTCAATGGTGTTGTATTTCAGCAGCCGACTGCGGCGCGCCCCATAAGCGCGACCGCATCTGGCTTGTGGCCCACGCCAACCGTGCATGGCAACCACAACCAGCCGGGCAGCAGCAAGCACGCCGGATGGGGCCTGAGCAGCGCCGTCAAACAATGGACATCCCCCAGCCACAAACCCACCTGGTCCCGAGCTCGTTCCACGTCGACCGCCCATACGTGGCCAACGCCCGTGGCGAGCATGGCCAAGGGATCTTCACCCAACGCCCTCACCCGCAAATCTGGCGCGAGCCGCACCCGGGACCGGCTGGATCACGCTGTCATGGCCTCAGACCATGGCCACCTGAACCCGGAGTGGGTCGAGTGGCTGATGGGCTGGCCCATCGGCTGGACCGACTTAAAGCCCTTGGAAATGGCCAGGTTCCGCGAGTGGCAGCAACAGCATTCAATTTCCTGCACAACAACCCAAAGCAAGAAGGCAGCATGATGGACACACTCAAACAACTGGCCATACAAGCCAACGACATCACCTGCAGCGGGCCACTCATCCATCCCGCATGCCCTGCACCCTATCGCCTGTTTCTGGCTGCAGCGACACCGGCGGCGATCATCGATTTGTATGAGCGGATGGAGGCATCCGAACGCCAGGCCGAAAAAGCCCGGACCATCCACCAGCTCGTCGACGGCCTCGCCCAAGACGTCGAAGGCAAGGTCCGCAAGCTCCACGAGGCCATGACCACAGCCCACAAAATGCCGACGTTCGAGATCGACAAGGAGTGCAAATGAACACGTTATTTCTGCTGATGGCTCAGTACGACGCCCATGCTGTCATCCCCCTCGACCGCGTGTGCGCGGACTACATGAACCTGTCGGTTGAGAAATTTAAGCGGAAGCGGCTGATGGGGGAGATTGATATTCCGGTGGTGAGGTTGGGGGCTGATACGCAAAAGGCCGGATTGGGGATATATCTTAAAGATTTAGCGGACTACATCGATCGGCAACGAGATAAAGCTGCCAAGGAACAGAATCAATTAATGGGGCGACACTCGGAAAAGGTATCCACCCCCCCTTAACCGTATCAAAGCTAGCGGACTTTCTGATCGAACAAAGCTGAGCTCACTATTGCTTTACCAACACTGAGAGGCCCATCTCGATTGATAGCGATATGGGCATACTCTAAACTTTTTTTATCGTAAAACCCAGCAACTACAAAACTCCTCCCATCGTAAGAAACTTCTGATGAGTCCAACCGCCTATACTTCGACCTGTAGTTCATCACAATAGTTATTTCAGAAGGCCTCAACAAACATCCATCCCCATCTCTGAATTCGTACTTCTCCTCAAGGTTAACGCCCACCTCAACGTAGGGACTAGCGGAAGTCTTTTCATTTTCCATCAATTCCTTGAAGTGAGTTTCCATAATCTTGCTTTGAGTGAATAGATAACCAGCAAAATCGTAGATAGGCTTCCACACACCGCCATCATATACCTCTATGAATTGGTCAGCCTTGAATCTCTCGGCCACAGGTATAGTTTTTACCACCAAGCTAAACGAATGCAACGTATAATCACGAGTATACATTGACAGATTCTTCAATGCTTCTAGACCTTCAGACCAGTTCTCCGCCTGCGAATCATTAAATGTCAAAGTTTTGATACTATTCTTTTCAGCGTATGCCGCAGCCGCTTTCGAATATCCATTTTTTGAAACAACTATCGTCTTATTGATTCCAACTTTCCGATGCTTCTCCTTAAAGCTCTCAAGTACACGGACGTCGACAGGCCTTGCAACTTCTGTGCATTCAATACCTATCCGAATATCACAACCGTGCACTTCCATCTGCACCAAAATATCGATCTCTCGAAACGACTCGGATTCGGAATCCCACAACATTGCAGACTCTATTATCTTGGCGTCGCCTGTTGTAAAATGGTGGTTAATCACTTTCACGAGCTTTTGATAGTTATTGGTTCTCGCAGGCACCGGATTACCCCTCGCATAGAACAGCCCTGAAAATAAAACTGTATTCTCACATAGCGCCTAAGGTATCAAACAGCCAGTACAATGTCTAGACATAGGTTCCGTGTTGCCCCTCATGACCCAACGCCCAATCCAGAGTAAAAGTGTTTTTTATAAATATAGATTTCAACCAGCCAACCTCATTAAATTAAATGCATCCCCTTAAATTATTCATTCACTAGACTTCGTAATAGAGACACCAACAACAGATTCCGCGACAGTTAATCCCACCCACCCCTTGGATATCAGATTTTGCAATGAGAGCACGATTAGATTAAAACCAAAGCTGCACACCCGATACATGTCGCCCCTATCATCATCAAGGCGTTCGTCCAGCTGCTCATTACCCATAGGATGATGCACGTCATAATTACCATGAACAAAAGCGCTCCGACAATCGTACAATTCCCGCAACCCCTTATTAAGTCTCTTCTGATATCTTGAATCCAGATCTAGCAGGAACATCATTCTAGCAGTGATACCTGGCACTCCTTCTCCAATTCGTGTTGAGAAAATTGACTCCAAAGCATGAAATATCCAAATAACAGTCGCAATGCTAGCCTCAGACTTACACATATGGAGTAACGCGAAGATTGCCCTCGCCGTAGAAGTATCTGCCTTTTGACTCACGCCGAGGTTTAATGCCTGATACCAATCAAATACATCCTTCAAGCACAATGGCCGGGGTGCGAAAACGTCTCCATCTAGATAATTATCATGAGCCAGCTCAAAAGAGTAAGATGAAAGATGCAAAGCTTCCGCACCACCATACTTTAGCGCAAAACCATCATTAGCCATGACGCGCGCATTTAAGAACTCACAACAGCCAGGCAGCGCAATGTTCATGACAAAAAAAACGTCATACAGATATTTCTCTACAAGAACCTCCGCACGCCTTTGCTGTGCATCCCCGAATTTAACCACCCCTTCAAATTTCACCACACACTTTAGAATCACCTCTGAATCAAGCCATATACTGTCACGGATCTCCTCAGAGAAACCCTGTGGATTTCGCAAGACCTTCCCTCTAGTAAGATCATGCTCATACCAACTAGTGATCACAGACAAGTCAGAAGACACGACAACGCTGGAACCTCCATACTGATAGACGATTTTTCCAAGTAACTTTTCCGCTTCCGACCACATTGAATTATCAAGTTTACTAATATTTTCCCAGCCAGGTTCAGGCGCATTTGTTCTGCCAATACGTCCAAGTTCAACATTGATTTCATAATTCATTTCCGACCCCATACCAGCCCTATGATTTAATTACCCACGCTAACTCATTCAAACACGCATTAATCCATTTCCATCCCTGGTATTTGTCCCCCCTCCCCCGCAAATGCGTATACCGCCGCAACGAATTCCAGTCCCGATGCCCAGACACGCTCGCCACCCTCGGAATATCCCAGTCCATCTCGAACAACCGGCTAATGCCCTCATGGCGCAGATCATGAAAACGCAGGTCCTTGATCTCCAAAAACTTGCATGCCCGGGTGAACGAGGCCGAGATAGAGCTGCCGTTGTAGGGGAAGATCTCCTTGGCCACCTTCGGCATGGTCTGCAGGATCGCCCAGGCTTCGTCGGGCAGATGGCACCAAACGTCGTTACCAATTTTCTGCCCGGGGTTCTTCATGTCGCGCACCAGCACCGCCTGACAGTGTTCATCCAGGTCATCCCAACGGATACGCGTGATCTCTTCCTGGCGACGGGTGGAGAACAGTGCGAAGGCAGTAACCTTCGGCATATTGATCTGCGCTTTTCGACGCGCCTGCATCTCGAAGTAATGGCCCATCACTTTGTCCAGCTCCTCCAGCGTGGGGCGGCGGGTCCGCTCTTCGCTTCTCATGTTCGCACCCAGCTTGCGCAAGGCTTTACGTGCGTCGGACATGGCGAGCGGGTTTACGTGATAACCCCATGCTGGCTTCGCGACCGAGAGCACAGCACCCAGGTGTGAAAGGTCATTGCCGACGGTTTGCGCTTTGATGCCACCGCCCGCTTCACTCATACGCCACTGCGCGTACTCCACCAGATGCTGGCTGGAGAGCTGGGAGTCCATGATCTCACCCAGCCAGGTCTTGCCAATGGCAGTTAGTGTTGCGCGCTTGGTCTTGCCCAACGGCCGCAGCACTTCGTATTCGTCCAGGTATCGGTCAATCATTTCCTTGATCGTGGCGCCCTTGCGGTTGGCTCTTTCAATCGCGCCAGGTGCCGCCAGTTCGGTCTCCCTACGCTTCAACCAGGCTTGGGCAATTTGCTTGCGATCAAAGCTCTGGGCTTCCTGATAAACTATGACGCCTGCCCGCCTCAATCTGATCTGCGCGGTGTACTTGGTTTCACCATTTTTGTTCTTGCGTTGGGTGATCGTGCCCATCTCTTTCCCTGAGTGCTAAAAGTTTTTTTCGAGTGCTAAATTTTAGCACCGACCTTAAAAAAGTGGCCTTAAAAGGCTAAAAACAGCTCCAAACCGACTGAAGAAAATGCCACCAGATATTGCCGCAAAGCCCCGCACCACAAGCCCCGAGCCCAATCGCCGCTTCTCAGTGGCACCTATGATGGACTGGACTGACCGCCACTGCCGGTACTTCCTGCGCCTGTTATCCAAGCACACCCTGCTCTATACCGAGATGGTCACCACCGGCGCGTTGCTCAATGGCGATTCGCATCGGTTTCTGCAGCATGATGCGGCGGAGTATCCGTTGGCGTTGCAGCTGGGTGGCAGTGTGGCGGCGGATCTGGCGGCGTGTGCGCGGATGGCTGAGGGGGTGGGCTACAACGAGGTCAATCTGAATGTCGGCTGCCCGAGTGATCGGGTGCAGAACAATATGATCGGCGCGGTGTTGATGGCGCATCCACAGCTGGTGGCTGATTGCGTCAAGGCGATGCGCGATGCGGTGTCGATTCCGGTGACGGTCAAGCACCGGATCGGGATCAATGGCCGCGACAGCTATGAACAGCTGTGTGATTTCGTCGGCACCGTTCGTGACGCGGGGTGCACGAGTTTTACCGTGCATGCGCGGATCGCGATTCTGGAGGGCCTGTCGCCCAAGGAGAATCGCGACATCCCGCCGCTGCGTTATGACGTGGTTGCGCAGTTGAAGCAGGATTTCCCTGATCTGGAAATCGTCCTCAACGGCGGGATCAAAACCCTTGAGCAATGCCACGAGCACTTGCAGGTGTTCGATGGCGTGATGCTCGGGCGCGAGGCTTATCACAATCCTTATCTACTGGCGGAAGTGGACCAGCAGCTGTTTGGCAGCAACGCGCCGGTGATGTCCCGCGCGCAGGCGCTGGCTGAAATGCGGCCTTATATTGCGGCGCACATTGAAAGTGGCGGGTCCATGCATCACGTCACTCGCCATGTGCTTGGGCTGGGGACGGGGTTCCCGGGTGCGCGGCGCTTTCGCCAGTTGCTGTCAGTCGACATTCACAAGACTCAGGATCCGCTGGCGTTGCTGGATCAGGCAGGCAGTCTGCTGGAAGGTCGCTAAAAGCGGGGAACAAGCAGCCTGCATGGCGCTCCAACCAGTCTGGATCGAGTTTTCGCCCACCCGGGCAGCAGGACGCACACTGCTGGAGCGTCGTTATGCTTTGCGCCCTTGAGTGGGCGACAACGCTCGGGTAATGTCACTTAACCGCACAGGACAGAGCACACTCATGACTTCCAAGCTGGAACAACTCAAACAATTCACCACCGTGGTTGCCGACACCGGCGACTTCGCTGCCATCGAAAAACTCAAGCCGGTCGACGCCACCACCAACCCTTCCCTGCTGCTCAAGGCCGGTTCGAGCGAGAGCAATGCCGAGCGCCTGAAAGAAGCCTTCAGCGGCAGCAACGGCGACATCGGCCTGGCCTCCGACCGTTTTGCCGTTGCCATTTGCCAGGAAATTCTCAAGGTCGTGCCGGGCCGTGTTTCTACTGAAGTGGATGCGCGCCTGTCATTCGACACAAACGCGTGTATCGAACGCGCAGAACGTCTGATCGAGATGTATGACCAGGCTGGCGTCAGCAAGGATCGCATCCTGATCAAGCTGGCCTCGACCTGGGAAGGTATCCGCGCGGCCGAAGTGCTGGAAAAGAAAGGCATCCAGTGCAACCTGACGCTGCTGTTCTCCTTCGCCCAGGCCCAGGCTTGCGCCGATGCGGGCGTGTTCCTGATCTCGCCGTTCGTGGGCCGGATCTACGACTGGTACAAGAAAGCCGAAGGCAAGGATTACGTAGGCGCAGAGGATCCGGGCGTGAAGTCCGTCAGCCGCATCTACAACTACTACAAGGCCAATGACTACAAGACCGTGGTCATGGGCGCCAGCTTCCGCAATCTCAGCCAGATCGAGCAACTGGCAGGCTGTGATCGCCTGACCATCAGCCCGGACCTGCTGCAGAAACTGGCAGAAGACACCGGCACCCTGGAGCGCAAGCTGGCCCCTGGCAATGCGGGTGAACCGCGTCAGACGCTGACCGAGAGCCAATTCCGCTGGGCTTCCAACGAAGACGCGATGGCGACCGAGAAACTGGCTGAAGGCATCCGTCAGTTCGCTCGCGATCAGGAAAAACTCGAGGCACTGCTGCGCGCCAAGGTCTGACCTGCAACGCGCTATGTAAAAGGGCGGCATCCTCACGGGTGCCGCCCTTTTTAATGCCTGGAATTTAGTGACTGATCAGTGCCGCTCGAGCGCATTCACCAGGTCGTGGAAAGCCTCGCGGTTGGAGTCGTTCAGGCCCATGAGGATCTTGTGCGCCTCTAGAACCTTGGCCTTGACCACTTCCTCGCACTGATCCTGCGACGGCAGATCCGTCAGGCACTCAGGGCGCGTCATCGGCCGGTCGACGATGTTGAACACCTGGTCGAAGCCCATCGACTGCAACAGGCGAGTGATGTCTTCGTGGGTCGTCACCAGCGTGGGTAACAGCCCGACCTTTTGGCGTGACAGAATCGACAACTTGGCCAGCAAGCCCAGTGTCGTGCTGTCGATGCTGCGGGTTTCGGTGAGATCGATCACGACCGCCGAGAAATTCAGCGCGGTGAAGATTCGCTCAATAGTCGCATCCAAAGCCGAACACAGGGTCAAACGCACTTCCCCAACGAACTTGAGGACAAACGTGCCTTCCTGTTCGGCGAACTGGATTCTACCGGTACTCATTCAAGGTTCCTGCTCAACACTAACAAGGCGATATCATCCGGCATCTCCCCGAGCGTGGCCAATCCAAAAGTCTGGCGCAAGCCATCCAGGCTGCCACCCGCCGCTTTCACCAGTTCTGGCAATGCGGCCTCTTTCTCTTTGAGTGTATCACCGGGCAACAGATCGAGAATGCCGTCAGACAACAGGGTCAGGCTAAACGACTCAGGCAGGTCGATCACATGATCCTGATAGGTTGCCTCATTGAACAAACCGACCGGTAAACCACGGCCTTGCAAATAGCGTGTTTCGTGGGGCGTATATAACACAGGCAGCGGCAAATGGCCGCCCACCGCGTAGGTCAACTGGCCCGACTCTTCATCGATCACGCCGCCGACCATGGTCACGTGCTTGCCCAGCTTGCAGCTGATCAGCCCGCGATTGATATGGCCCAACACGTCCGAAGGTTTGAATTCAGGCAGCGTACCGCCGCGTTTGGATTCAAACAGCAGCCGTGTGGTCATGAACTTCAACAGCACGGTGATGAACGCGGACGATGCGCCATGACCGGAAACATCCGCCAGGTAGAACGCCACACGACGCTCATCGACGCGGAAGTAGTCGACAAAGTCCCCCGACAGGTACAGCGAAGGGATGATCTGGTGAGCGAAGTTGAATTGATCGATCGACCATGGGGTGATCGGCAACATGTTCATCTGCACCTGACGACCCGCGTCCTGGTCTTCCTGTAACAGATGCAGGCTGGCTTCGAGCTCGCGGTTCGCGGTTTCGAGTTTCTGCCGGTAGACACTGTTTTCCTGCATCAGGCGAGCGCGATCCAGCGCCCTGCGCACGGAGTGCTCCAGAACGGCCAGGTCTTCCAGCGGCTTGATCAGGTAATCGGCAGCCCCCAGGCGCAACGCTTCGACGGCATCGTTCATCACGCCTGCCCCGGACACCACGATAACCGGCGTCTCTGGCGCGATAGCCGTCACCTGACGAATCAGCTCAAGCCCGCCCATCTGTGGCATGCGCAGGTCGCAAATCACCAGATCAGGCTTGTCCTGCTCGAATATCTGTATGCCCTGCAGGCCATTGGTGGCTTGCAGGACGCTGAAGCCACTGTCTTCCAAATAGGCGGCAAGACTCGCGCGCACTACTTCGTCGTCATCGATTATCAGCAGCGTGGCACTGGTTTTCTGCATGTGGGCAAACGGCGCCAGATTAGGTTGGCGTAGGCAACCCGGTTCACGGGTCTGCGTACTGGATTCGCTTCTAGCCTCTCTGATCCGCGAGTCGGACTTTTGATCCGGTACTGACGTTCGTTTCAGAGGTGCCCTTCAAGGCGCAGACGGTACTCCCATCCGACGGGCGTTTCAAGCACGCTCCAGCAGCCGGTTTTGCGACTTTACATCGCAAATCGCTCAGAGTTATAAGAACCATGAATTCAGCAACGAAAACGAAGGACAAGACATGAGCCTCAATGATCGGAGCTACGAGGAGAAACGTGACTACATCCGCATGCGCGTGGATGCCGAAGTGAGCTTGCTGCACGCAGGCCAGGTCATCCCGGCGGTATGCCTTGATCTGTCTAGCTCGGGCATGCAGGTGCAGGCGCCGCGCACGTTCAAGGTGGGCGACAAGCTCAGCGTGAGGATCGATTCGGAGCACGCGGCGCTCAAAGGTCTGGAAGCGGAAACAGAGGTGGTCTGGACGACTGATGAGGCCGATGGCGGGCAGAAATTGGGCCTGAGCATTGTCTCGATGAGCTGAATCAGGGCGGAACTGGTTCACAAATTAGCAAAAATAAAGGCGACCACAGGTCGCCTTTATTTATTCATGTAACGACGATCAGAAGTCGTCGGTTACCTGACCATCCTTGACCCGAAATTCGCGGTTCTGCAGGAAGGCATTGCGGACGAAAATATATTTGTCGCCATTGATCAGGCGCTCGGCCGACAGCAGGCTGGCGCGCGTGTCGATCAGGTTGACGCCCAGCGCCGTGTTACGGGTCGGCACGTGGTCGATGTAGCGATACGGACTGGTGTAGGTATCCGGATACTTGGCGATTGCGTCACGCACGGTGCTTGGACCCATCAGCGGCAGCACCACGTAAGGACCGCTGCTGACACCCCAGTAGCCCAGGGTCTGACCGAAATCTTCGTCGCTGCGCTGCAGGCCCATTTTGGTACCGACGTCGATGAAGCCCAACAACCCGAAGGTGGTGTTGAAAATCAAACGCGCGGTGTCGACGCCCGCGGCAGCAGGTTTGGCCTGCAACACGTTGTTGGCGAAATTGCCGACATCGCCAATGTTGTTGAAGAAGTTGTGAACACCGTCTTCAACGAACTGGGGGGCAATGAACTGATAGCCCTGTGCAATCGGCTTCAAGGCATAAGTGTCGATGATGTCGTTGAAACGGAAAGTCACCCGGTTGACGCTTTCCCACGGGTCTTCCTCGGCAGCCTGCGCAGCCATTGGCGCCAGAACGACACCCGCACAGAAAAACAGCCTGGCCAGACGATTCAACGAGCCTGCACCGGTCTCGGGCATAGCTGATACTCCTCAAAAGATTATGAAGCGGGTGCTACGCCCCCACACGTCAAGGCCAGCAGTATAAAGGCATATGCATCCAATAAGGCAGGGTCGCGTAGACGGATATCTGTCAGACACTCAAAACGGCTTTAAACGCCATCATCAGACCTTCATCTTACTGTCACACAAGCGCCGTAGCGTTCAGCGTTATTTAAGAGATAACGCCATGCTCGCGCCCGTGACAACGCCCCTGCCCGCCTTTACTGCCGTCCTGTTCGGGTTGAGCGGTTGCCTGGTGGATTTCGGCGCGCAGGTAGCGCGCATGCCCAATAGCCAAGACCTCACGCTCAGCGATGAGCAACTGCGAGCAACACCCGGCGCCGTCGAGGTACTCAAAAGCCTTAAACAACAGGGCGTACCGTGTGCGTGGCTGGAGGAACTGCCTGTCGGCGTCAGCGAAACATTGGCGCGCCCCTTCGCACAGTTGATCAAAGCCACGCCCGCCGTCACGGCAGCTTGGCCTGCACCTCACGCCTGCTGGCAAGCGCTGATGACCCTCGACGTCAGCCAGCTCGACGGCTGCGTGCTGGTCAGTGGCGAACCGCGCCTGCTGCAATCGGCCCTCAACGCTGGCTTGTGGACGGTTGGTCTGGCGTCCTGTGGCTCACTCTGCGGTTTCTCTGCCAGCCAATGGCAGGCGCTGACCGACGCAGAGCGCGAATACCGACGTGGGCAGGCCACGTTGCAGCTGTACGCACTGGGCGTCCATTCGGTCGTTGACCACCTCGGCGATCTGCAGTCCTGTCTGGCGGATATCGCACTGCGTCGGACCAAGGGTGAAAAGCCCTGAAGCTGGCAATGGTAACCCTAACCTGTAGGAGCCAACTTGTTGGCGAGGCGTTGGTTCAGTGTTGCTGGAAATATCGCCTCGCCAACAAGTTGGCTCCTACAGAATCCGGTGCGGACATTGACCACCATCATGCACATCGCCCCAGAGTGGATTAGTCTTGTCACATACCCACGACGAACCTTTAGCGTCGCTGAAGGGTCCATGGGACAGACTTATCAAAGAAGGAGCACGTCAATGCCTGCCCGCGAACTGCAAGAACAACTCAATACCCTGCGCGAGCAACTGGAGCAGAACCCGCCTCTCTCGGAAGGCGAGCGCGAGAACCTGCAGCAACTGATGGCGCAGATCCAGTCGCAGATCGAACTGGAAAGCGCGACACAGGACAGCAGCCTCGCCGATGGCGTCAATCTGGCCGTGGAGCGTTTCGAACTTGAGCATCCGGGCATTGCCGGGACCCTGCGCAACATCGTCCAGACCCTGGGCAATATCGGTATTTGACCCATAAAAAAGCCCGTCATGGTCAGCGACGGGCTTGCTTCACATCCAACCGGTTACTGTCGGGCCAGCCGACGGTTATCCGGGTTGATGACTTCGGTACTGCGGTATGGATTGATATCGAGCCCGCCACGGCGCACATAGCGCGCATAGACCGTCAATTTCTCCGGCTTGAGCAGCGCTTGCAGGTCCATGAAGATCCGCTCGACACACTGCTCATGGAAGTCCGAATGCTGGCGAAAGCTGACGATGTAAGCCAGCAGACTTCCAGCATCCAACTTTGCCCCCCGATACTCCACGGCAACACTTCCCCAATCCGGCTGACTAGTGACCGGGCAATTGGATTTGAGCAAATGGCTGTGCAGGCTTTCTTCGACCACCTGCGAATCATCACAGCGCAGCAGCTCCGGCTGGGGCCGGTCATAACTGCTGATATTCAGCTCCAACTCGTCAATGCAGGTGCCCGGCATGCTTGCAACGCCTTCGCTTTCGATGTCCGCGAGGCTGCGAATACGCACGTCAACTGGCTTGCCCGCTGCTCCTGACAGGTCCCTGACCAACGCTGCGGTCAGCTCGGCGCGATCGGCAAAGGCGGTCTGGTTGAGCGAGTTGAGGTACAGCTTGAAGGATTTCGACTCGATGATATTCGGCGAATCCGCCGGGATGCTGAACTCGGCAATCGCCACCACCGGCTTGCCGGACGGCAGCAGCCAGGACAGCTCGTAGCAATTCCAGAAGTCCACACCCTGGTAAGGCAAGGTGTCGGCGGTCAGGCCCAACTCGGCCCATTTGGCCGCGCGGGGGATCGGGAACAGCAGCGACGGCGTGTAGGTGGCAATGTATTCACTGGATTTGCCCAGCGGCGAGTGTTCGGCTGCGGGATGCATGACGGTACCTGAATTACATGAAGCGGACGAAGTAAGGCGCGAGTTTATAGGGTTTACGCCACGCTTTCAGCGCCTAGTCCGTAATTGTCAGCTTGCCGACCATCCCCGCCTGATAATGCCCCGGTAAATTGCACGCGAATTCCAGGTCAGTGGCCTTGGCAAAAGTCCAGGTCAGCTCGGCGGTTTTCCCCGGCTCGACCAGCACGCTGTTGGGGTCATCGTGTTTCATCTGCCCTTCGCCATGGCCCATCTTGTGATGCTGCATGCCGGTTGGCGTGAGCATGCCGCTCTGCTGCATCTTGAGCATTTCCTGCTGGTGCCTGGCGTGCATGGCGGCGTCCCCCAGATTGAACTCATGCAACAGCTGCCCTTTGTTGACCAATACGAAACGTACCGTCTCGCCGGCCTTGACCTGCACGTTTTTGGGTTCGAAATACATATCGCCCAAGAACAGTTCGACAGTGCGCGACGCCTGAGCCGCAGGGGCTGCGTGGCCGAATGGCAACGACGCCGCAGTGTCTGCCAACAGCGGCTGGCTCGCTGCCAGCAGCGCAGCAGTCAGGAAAAGACGAGCAAGGGACGGCATAGGGCTCTCCAAACGAAAACGATCACTCATACCGCAACGCATGCGCAGGCTGGATCTGCGCCGCTCGCCACGCCGGGTACAGGGTCGCCAGGAAACTGAGAATAAAGCCCGCGCTGCAGATCAGCACCACATCCCCTGCCTGCAACTCGGAGGGCAGGTTGTTGATGAAGTACACATCGGAACTGAAGATGTGCTGACCGCTGACCCGTTCAACCCAGCCCACCAGACTGCTGACGTTGATTGCGGCAACGATCCCCAGCACGCCACCGATGATAGTGCCGACGATACCGATCACCGTGCCTTGTACCATGAAGATGGTCATGATCTGCCGTGGCGTGGCGCCGATGGTGCGCAGGATCGCGATGTCCGCGCCCTTGTCATTGACCACCATGATCAGCGTGGCAATGATGTTGAACGCCGCCACTGCCACGATCATCAGCAGCAGCAGGCCGATCATGGTTTTTTCCATCTTCATGGCGCTGAACAGGCTGCCCTGGGTGTGGGTCCAGTCGTCAGCTTTGTAATCAGCGCCCAAACTGCCCGCAATGGCTGCGGAAACCTCGGGGGCTTTATACAAATCTTTCAAGGCCAGCCGCACGCCCTGCACCTGATTGGGCTGCCAGCGCTGGATCTGCGCGGCATCCGCAACGTTGATCAGCGCCATCGAGCCATCCAGCTCGGCGCCCACTTTAAAGATGCCGACCACGGTAAGGCGTTGCAGACGCGGGGTAATGCCACCCGGCGCGCTGCTGATTTCCGGGACAATCAGGGTCAGTTTGTCGCCGACATTCAGGCGAAAACGGCGAGCACTCAGCTCGCCCAGTACGACGCCGAACTCCCCGGCTTTCAAGTCTTCCAGCTTGCCCTGCACGATGTGCTTGGCGACGATCGAAACTTCGTGTTCCAGCGCGGGATCAACGCCGCTGATCTGGATCGGCTGCATCGCACCCTTGTAGGAAAGCATGCCGTCCATTTCGGTAAACGGAACAGCAGCAGTGACTTCCGGATTTTTCAGGGAGGCAGCGGCCACCGGCTTCCAGTCATCGAGGGGCTGAACCCCGGCGATGACCGCGTGGGGCACCATGCCGAGGATGCGCGAACTCATTTCCCGCTGAAAACCATTCATCACCGACAGCACCACGATCATCGCCAGCACACCCAGCGCCAGGCCGATCATCGAGGTCATGGAAATGAACGAGATGAAATGGTTGCGGCGCTTGGCGCGGGTGTAGCGCGTGCCAATAAAAATTGATAACGGTCTGAACATTGGTAGTGCACCGTGAATAAGTACCGCGAAAAAACCACCCGGCGTGATCGATTACGCCGGGTTAACAATCAGGCTTCGACCAGACGACCATCTTCCAGACGCCAGACGCGATCCATCTGCCGGGCCAGGTTCATGTCGTGAGTCACCACCAGGAACGCCGTGCGCGAGGAGGTGCTCAGTTCCAGCATCAGGTCCTGTATGCCTTGGGCGGTATGGTGATCGAGGTTGCCGGTGGGCTCATCGAGCATCACCAGCCCCGGCTGGTTGACCAAAGCGCGGGCAATCGCCACACGCTGACGCTCACCACCCGACAACTCGGACGGCTTGTGCGCCAGCCGATGCCCAAGCCCGACCCGCTCCAGCAATGCCGTAGCACGCTTGCGGGCTTCCGGGATGGCGGTCTTGCCGATCAGCAGCGGCATGCAGACGTTCTCCAGCGCGGTGAACTCCGGCAACAGATGGTGGAACTGATAAACAAAGCCCAGCGACCGGTTACGCAGCAAGCCACGGGCTTTTTCGCCCAGTGCTGAAAGCTCTTCGCCGGCCAGCCACACGCTGCCCTCGGAAGGTGTGTCCAGGCCGCCCAGCAGATTGAGCAAAGTACTTTTGCCCGAGCCCGAGCTGCCGACAATCGCGATGCGCTCGCCCGGAAACAATTCCAGCTGCAGCCCCGACAGGACCACCACCGACTCAGGACCTTCCTCGTAGGATTTGCCCAGATTGCGGCAACTCAATACTGCTTTATCACTCATGCCCGACTCACTCATAACGTAACGCCTCCGCCGGTTGGGTGCGCGCAGCACGCCAGGCCGGATACAGGGTGGCGAGGAAACTCAGGATCAATGCAGCGCCGCAGACCATCAGCACGTCTTCGGCCATCAATTGCGAAGGCAGGTAGTCGATGAAGTACACGTCGGCATTGAGAAACTTGTGGCCGATCAGGCCTTCGAGCGCGGCAATTGCGGCGCTGACATTCAGGGCGGCAAGCATGCCCAGCACGGCGCCGATAAAGGTGCCCACCACGCCGATGACCGTGCCCTGAACCATGAAAATCGCCATGATCTGCCCCGGCGTAGCGCCCAGGGTGCGCAGGATCGCGATGTCGCCTTTCTTGTCGTTGACCACCATCACCAGCGTGGAAATGATGTTGAACGCCGCCACGGCCACGATCAGCAACAGCAGCAGGCCGATCATGGCTTTTTCCATGCGGATCGCCTGATACAGATTGCCGTGGGTGCGGGTCCAGTCACGGGAATAGTAGTTGTGATCGCCAAGGGTCTGGGCGATCTGGTAAGAGGTGCGCGGCGCTTCGAACAGGTCCTCGAACTTGAGACGCAAGCCCTGCACCTGATCGGCCTTCCAGCGATGCAGCCGGCCCAGATCCTCGATATTGGTCAGGCCCAGATAGCCGTCCAGTTCGCCAGCGCCCACGTGGAAGATCCCCACCACGGTAAAGCGCTTCATGCGCGGGAACATGCCGGCCGGCGTCACGGTCACTTCGGGGGCCACGAAGGTCACCTTGTCGCCCACCGCCACGCCCAGCTTGGTCGCGGCCTTGTCGCCGATCACGATGCCGAAGCCGCCCGGAGCCAGGTCGTCCAGTTTGCCCTGCTTCATGAAGTTATCGATGATCGAAACTTTACGCTCCTGCACCGGGTCGATGGCATTGAGCAGGACTTTTTGCACCTGACCGTTATTGGTCAGCAAACCCTGCATCTGGGTGAAGGGCGCGACCGCCAGCACCTGCGGGTTCTGTTTGACCTTGTCGGCCAGGCCCTGCCAATTGCTGATCGGTTCGCCGGATTCGATGGTGGCGTGAGGGACCATGCCGAGCACGCGGGTGCGCATTTCGTGATCAAAGCCGTTCATCACCGATAACACGACTATCATCACCACTACGCCCAGGGCGAGGCCGATCATGGAAGTCAGGGAAATGAAGGAGACGAAATGATTACGGCGTTTTGCACGGGTATAACGCGTGCCTATGAATACAAAAAGAGGTCTGAACATTTAGGGACTTGTTCGGAGGAATGGGAACGTCCTTGTGGCGGGTCCTGGCCTGCAGCCTTACACTCGAAAACACTCTGAGCACTGCGAGCAACCACTATGACAACCGCCGCTACCATGGGTTCGCCATGTCGACATTAGATGAAGAAGAACGCCGCGAATACTACCGTATCGAGGACAGCGTCGCACTGGAAATTAACCTGCTGTCGGCGACCGATCCGGCAGGCCACAGTGCCATGCGCGAGACCTCTGCCCTGTTCGAATTGCTCAGCGAACTGCACGTCAACGAATTCGAATCCCAGCACCTGCTGCGCCAGGTCGATGATCGCGATCGCGTGTTGAGCAGCCTGTTGCAATCGTTGAGCAAGCGTATCGATCTGCTTGGCCAGGTGGTCGCGCAAACGGCATTGAGCAAGCTCGGAGCCCCGCAGCCCGTGATCATTTCCGAGGGCGGCGTGCAATTTGAAAGCGCCCGGGGCTACCCGATGGATGCGCAACTGTCGATCAAGATGGTCCTGATGCCTCAGGCTTCTGCGTTGATGCTGCACGCCAAAGTCATCCATTGCGACACGCTTGCGGACGGTCAGTTCGAGGTCGGCACCGAGTTCATCAACCTGCCCGACTCCCAGCGCCAACTGCTGGCCCGATACATTTTGCAACGACAAGCCGCCATGCGACGCCACGCGCTTGAGGCGAAACAGCCTGAATAAAACCATACCCCTGTAGGAGCGAACTTGTTCGCGAGGCGATATTCCTGAGTACGCAGGACCAATGCCTCGCCAACAAGTTGGCTCCTACAAGAACAATTCAGCGTCAGGCAGACGGGCAACGTCAGAGACCCCGGTTGAATTCACGACATCATGCAATTGCACCATGACCAACGCCTCAAAGGCCACCAGGAGTAAACGTGACCCTTATCTACGGCCACCGCGGCGCCAAAGGCGAAGCACCGGAAAACACCCTGACCAGCTTTCAGGAATGCCTCAAGCACGGCGTGAGGCGTTGTGAACTGGACCTGCATCTGTCTCGCGATGGCGAGTTGATGGTGATCCACGACCCGACCCTGAAACGCACCACCGACCGACGCGGCAAGGTCAACGAGCATGTCGCCGCCGACCTGGTGACCTACGACGCACGCAAGGGCGGCCCCGGCTGGGTCAACCCCTGCCCGATTCCGCGCCTGGAAGAACTGTTCGAGAAGTGCAACTTCGAGCACTGGCAGCTGGAAGTCAAAAGCGCCTCGCGCACTCGTGCTACCACCACTGTGCTGGCGATTCGCGAGCTGGCGCAGCGGCATGGCTTGCTGGACAAAGTGACCATCACGTCCAGTTCCCGGGAAGTGCTGCGCGCCGCAATGGAATTGACTCCGGACATCAGCCGCGGACTGGTCGCCGAGTACGCATGGCTGGACCCGCTGAAAGTCGCGCAGAGCTATGGCTGTGAGATTCTGGCGCTGAACTGGACACTCTGCACCCCTGAGCGCCTGAAGAAAGCCCAGAGTCAGGGTCTGCATGTGTCAGTGTGGACCGTCAACGAGCCGGCGCTGATGCGCAGACTCGCCGACTTCGGCGTAGACAGCCTGATTACAGACTTTCCCGGTTTGGCCAGCGCCACCCTCGAGAATTACTGAAATCGGTCTCCCCGGCCGGCTCAGGCCTCCGGCCGGAGTCGCTCAAAAAAGCCGGTTCAGGCCGTCATAAGCGGCTACCCGATAGGCTTCGGCCATGGTCGGGTAGTTAAACGTGGTGTTGACGAAATACTTGAGGGTATTTGCCTCACCCGGCTGGTTCATGATGGCCTGGCCGATGTGCACAATCTCCGATGCCTGGTCGCCAAAGCAATGCACGCCCAGCACCTCAAGAGTTTCCCGGTGGAACAGAATCTTCAGCATGCCCACGCGCTCACCGGAAATCTGTGCCCGCGCCATGCCTTTGAAGAACGCCTTGCCCACTTCGTAAGGCACTTTGGCCTGGGTCAGTTCGTGTTCGTTTTTACCGATCGAGCTGATTTCCGGAATGGTGTAGATCCCGGTCGGCACGTCGTTGACGTAACGCCAGCTGCCGTTGTCCACCAGGCTACCTGCGGCTGAACGACCCTGGTCATACGCTGCGCTGGCCAGGCTTGGCCAACCGATCACGTCGCCTGCGCCGTAGATGTTGGGCACGCTGGTGCGATAGTTTTCGTCGACTTCAATCTGCCCGCGACCGTTGGCCTTGATGCCCACGTTCTCCAGGCCCAGCTTGTCGGTGTTGCCGGTCCGCCCGTTACACCAGAGCAAGGCGTCGGCCTTGATCTTCTTACCGGACTTGAGGTGCAAGACAACGCCGTTATCCAGCCCTTCGACCTTCTCGTATTCTTCGTTGTGGCGAACCATCACATTGTTGTTGCTGAAGTGGTAGCTCAGCGCCTGAGAGATTTCCGAATCCAGGAAGCTCAGCAGCTGATCGCGGTTATCCACCAGCTCAACCATTACACCCAGGCCACTGAAGATCGAGGCGTACTCACAGCCGATAACGCCAGCACCGTAGATGATCAGTTTGCGCGGGGTGTGGCCGAGGCTGAGGATGGTGTCGCTGTCGTAGATACGCTTGTGGGAAAAGTCGATATCAGCCGGGCGATAAGGCCGCGAACCGGTGGCGACGATGATCTGGTTGGCGACCAGCTTTTCGACTACGCCATTGCCACACACCACATCAATGCTGTTCTCATCGGCGAAGCTGCCGGTGCCGAAAAACACGTCGACCCGATTGCGAGCGTAGTAGCCAGTACGCGAAGAGACCTGCTTGGAAATAACGATTTCAGCGTTCTTCAACACGTCCGGGAACGAGAACCAGCGCGGCTCGCCAATGGCCCGGAACATTGGGTTGGTGTTGAAGTGGATGATCTGCTTGACCGAGTGACGCAGAGCCTTGGACGGGATGGTGCCCAAATGAGTGCAGTTGCCACCGACCTGCCGACGGCTATCGACCATCGCAACCTTGCGCCCCGCCTTTGCGGCGTTCATTGCCGCGCCTTCCCCGGCAGGGCCGGAACCCAGTACCACCACGTCGTAGTTGTAGACAGCCATGCGTACTCCTTAGAACAGGCCGAACTGCCACTCTGGCAGCTCTGGCTAAATCACACCGCGGCCAGCGGCGTGAAGGATCAAAACCCGAGGCGCAGTCTAAACCGTCGCCAAAGCGTGGAACATTAACCGTTGGTAGCGCCGAAGGCCAATTTTGTCTGCGACTAAATGCCGCTCATCGTCGTCGCCCGGCCATGGCATACGGAGGTTAAGTAGCAAGAGTTGTCTTTAATGGCTTTTACACATATGGTTACAATTGCGATGTGTGCAGGCAAGGAGCCTTGACCAAGCAGCAGGACACAAAACTACAACGGATCCTTGAGGGGTCGGCGCCGCTCCAGCTTGACCACGCTGGCGTCTGCCCCTGACCAGACAGCCTAAGTGAGAAACTTCCATGGCCTCGAATACAGGCAAAGGCAAAGCGATCTTTCGCGTTGTCAGCGGCAACTTCCTTGAAATGTTTGACTTCATGGTCTACGGCTTCTATGCCACGGCCATCGCCAAGACCTTCTTCCCCACCGACAGCGCTTTCGCCTCCCTGATGCTGTCCCTGGCAACCTTTGGCGCGGGCTTCCTGATGCGTCCGCTGGGCGCCATTTTCCTCGGCGCTTATATCGATCGTCATGGCCGCAAGAAAGGCCTGGTCGTTACTCTGGCAATGATGGCTATGGGTACGGTTTTGATTGCCTGCGTACCGGGTTACGCCACCCTGGGCGTGGCGGCGCCGCTGCTGGTCTTGCTCGGTCGACTGCTGCAAGGGTTCTCGGCAGGCGTGGAATTGGGTGGCGTGTCGGTGTATCTCGCGGAAATTTCCACCCCCGGCCGCAAAGGTTTCTTTGTCAGCTGGCAGTCTGCAAGTCAGCAGGCAGCGGTGGTGTTCGCCGGTTTGCTGGGTGTCGGCTTGAACCACTGGCTGAGCCCTGAAGAGATGGGCGAATGGGGCTGGCGCGTGCCGTTCCTCATTGGTTGCCTGATCGTACCGGTGATCTTCGTCATTCGTCGCTCCATGGAAGAAACTCCGGAATTCCAGGCCCGTACCCATCGCCCAACCTTGAAGGAAGTGGTGCGTTCGATTGGTCAGAACTTCGGCCTGGTGATCGGCGGCATGGCGCTGGTGGTCATGACCACCGTGTCGTTCTACCTGATCACGGCCTACACACCGACCTTCGGTAAAAACGAACTGCACCTGTCGGACCTGGACAGCCTGCTGGTCACGGTGTGCGTGGGTATCTCGAACTTCATCTGGCTGCCGATCATGGGTGCGTTTTCTGACCGTATCGGTCGCAAGCCGCTGTTGGTTGGCGCTACGGTGCTGGCCATTGCGACGGCCTACCCTGCCCTGTCGTGGCTGGTGGCGAACCCGAGCTTCGGCAACCTGCTGATGGTCGAGTTGTGGCTGTCGTTCCTTTACGGTTCATACAACGGCGCAATGGTCGTGGCCCTCACCGAAATCATGCCGGTTGAAGTGCGCACCACAGGCTTCTCCCTGGCTTATAGCCTAGCGACGGCGACCTTTGGCGGCTTCACCCCGGCGGCCTGTACTTATCTGATCCATGTACTGGATAACAAGGCCGCACCGGGTATCTGGCTAACTGGCGCAGCGATTCTTGGCCTGGTGGCTACTCTGGTGCTGTTCCGCAAAGGCGGGCAAAAGCTGCAAGCGCCTGAGGCTGTAGCCGCTGGCTGAATAACCCTGTAGGAGCTGCCGAAGGCTGCGAATGGCGGTGTATCAGAAACCCAGCTTTCGCAGCCCTCGCCAGCTCTTTGTATGTCTGTAGCTTCGGCGAATCAAAGCACTGCGCCTTGAATCGAGTAGCAACAACAGCATCCGGGTGCTGCTGAGTCAGGTTCCGTCCTGACGGCCGGGTCACTTTTGGTGCCAAAAGTAACCAAAACCTCTGCGCTGGCGTCCGGCCCCCGCTTCGCGGCGGTACGTTCGCTCCGGTGCCGTGGGGTGGGCACGCGCCGACGGGCCATCCATGGCCCAGCGGCGCTCGCTCGGCATCCATGCCGAGCGACCCACCCCACGACACCTGCGCTCACCCTCCCGACGCGCATTTTGCGTCGTCTGTAAAATCGCGGCAGGAAAGGCAAAAGCAAATCTGCTTTGCAGATTTCTCCAGCATGACGTCTTCCTGACTCACCCTACTTTTGATTCTCGAGGCCTGCGCAAAACGTAGGAGCACCACAAATTGCGACTTGTGGCCGGCCGAGCGCAGGTATTGCGGAGTGCGGCTCTTTGTTTAAAGGCAGCGGCAAGGATGCCGGTTTAGCCGCACCGGGCCATGGATAGCCCATTGCGGCGGCCCACGGAGCAATGCCGGAGTGAGGGAAGTCTGAGCCTTGGCGAAGACCCGGACATAGGAAGCGGGAGCGTTTTGCTTACTTTTGACTGAGCCGGCACTCCGGCTGTTCAAAAGTGAGGCGCCGTAAGGGCAGAAAGGTGAATAAGTGTCGCCGCTGCTGGATATGCATGGTTTTAGGTCACTCCCACAGAGTATCTACAGATACCCGAACACAAAAAAACGCCCCGACCCGTTACCCGGTCGGGGCGTTTTTGTTTGTGCTTGTAGCTTGCCGCTTAAAGCTTGTAACTGCTTTTATTTCGGAAACGCTGGTGGGTTAACGCCCGCCATGTCTTCCATCACGCGAACCACCTGGCAGCTGTAACCGAATTCGTTGTCGTACCAGACGTACAGGACAACACGGTTATCGTTGGCAATGGTGGCTTCGGCATCCACGACACCGGCGTGGCGCGAGCCCACGAAGTCAGTGGAAACCACTTCCTGGGAGTTCACGAAGTCGATCTGCTTGTGCAGGTCCGAGTGCAGCGCCATGTAGCGCAGGTACTCGTTCATTTCTTCGCGAGTGGTCGCCTTCTCAAGGTTCAGGTTGAGAATGGCCATCGAAACGTTCGGCGTCGGCACACGAATCGCGTTGCCGGTCAGCTTGCCAGCCAGCTCAGGCAATGCCTTGGCAGCAGCAGTGGCAGCACCGGTTTCGGTGATCACCATGTTCAACGCAGCGCTACGGCCACGACGATCGCCCTTGTGGAAGTTGTCGATCAGGTTCTGGTCGTTGGTGTACGAGTGAACCGTTTCAACGTGACCGTTGACGATGCCGAACTTGTCGTTGACAGCCTTGAGCACCGGCACGATGGCGTTGGTGGTGCAGGAAGCTGCCGACACGATCTTGTCGTCTGCAGTGATTTCACCGTGGTTGATGCCGTGCACGATGTTTTTCAGCTTGCCTTTGCCTGGAGCGGTCAGCACCACGCGGTCGATACCCGGGCAGGTCAGATGCTGGCCCAGGCCTTCGGCATCACGCCATACGCCGGTGTTGTCCACCAGCAGTGCGTCCTTGATACCGTACTGGGTGTAATCCACCTCGGTCGGGTTCTTGGCGTAGATCACCTGAATCAGGTTGCCGTTGGCCGTGATGGTGCTATTGGCTTCGTCGATGGTGATGGTGCCATCGAACGGGCCGTGTACCGAGTCACGACGCAGCAGGCTGGCACGCTTGACCAGGTCATTTTCAGCGCCCTTGCGGACCACGATTGCACGCAGACGCAGGCCATCGCCCCCACCGGTTTTTTCGATCAGGATGCGCGCCAGCAGGCGACCGATCCGGCCGAAACCGTACAGCACGACGTCCGTGCCCTTGCGCGGGCTAGGGGTCTGTTGCTTGCCCACCAGCTCGGCCAGCTCGTCACGCACGAACTGCTCGGCGCTGCGGCCGTTGCTTTCGGTCTTGAACTTGACGGCCAACTTGCCCAGGTCCACCGAAGCGGCACCCAGTTTGAGCTCGCTCATCGCCTTGATCAGCGGGAACGTTTCGTGGACGGACAGCTCACTGGCGTCAGACTGACGATGACGCGCAAAGCGGTGAGCCTTGAGGATCGCAATCACTGAACGGTTGATGAGGCTGCGGCCATAGATCGAACTCACCACATTATTATTGCGGTAGAGCTGACCGATAAGCGGGATCATCGCCTCGGCGAGGGCTTCACGATCGATCCATTCACCAAGACACTGGTCGGGCTTCTGAGTCACGGGAACCTTCCACATGTAGGGGCTGAAAAAAGGGGCTACATTATGCCGCCGCCTTTGTTTATGAGCAATGCGCGGTTGTCAGATCAGCGTTCACTACATTTGTTCCGCTGCACATCAGAAATGCTGCGCGTGGCATTTCTGCTTCACAGCGTAGTCTGAAAACTGACAGCTGCTATGTCTGACCGGTACAATCGCCGCCCCTGTCGCAACGCTTGGAGCTCAATCTTCCGTGCCCGTTCTGCGTCTACCGCTTCTCCCTGCTGCTGCAGGCAAACAACACTGGGGCAACCTGCCCGGTGCCGCACTGAGCCTGGCCATTGCCGAGGCTGCAAGCGCCGCCAAGCGCTTTACCCTGCTTTTGACGGCCGACAGCCAGAGTGCCGAGCGTCTGGAGCAAGAGCTGAAGTTCTTCGCGCCCGAGTTGCCGGTGTTGCATTTCCCGGACTGGGAAACGCTGCCTTACGATCTGTTCTCGCCGCACCAGGACATCATTTCCCAGCGCATCGCGAGCCTTTATCGCCTGCCGGAACTGGTGCATGGCGTTCTGGTAGTGCCGATCACCACAGCCCTACATCGACTGGCGCCTACCAAATTCCTGCTCGGCAGCAGCCTGGTGCTGGACATCGGCCAGAAGCTCGACATCGAAGCCATGCGCACCCGCCTGGAAGCCAGCGGCTACCGCTACGTGGACACGGTGTATGAGCACGGCGAGTTCACGGTGCGCGGCAACCTGCTCGACCTGTTCCCGATGGGCAGCAAACTGCCGTACCGCATTGACCTGTTCGATGACGAAATTGAAACCCTGCGCACCTTCGACCCGGAGACCCAGCGCTCCATCGATAAGGTCGAGTCGGTACGTTTGCTGCCGGCCCGAGAATTCCCGCTGCAAAAGGAAGAAGTCACCCGCTTCAAGGCCCGCTTTCGCGAGCGCTTTGATGTGGATTTCCGCCGCAGTCCGATTTTCCAGGACCTGAGCAGCGGCATCACGCCGGCCGGTATCGAGTACTACCTGCCGCTGTTTTTCGAAGAAACTTCGACGCTGTTCGACTACCTGCCACAGGACACGCAAGTGTTTTCCCTGCCGGGCATTGAGCAGGCGGCGGAAAATTTCTGGAACGATGTACGCAATCGCTATGAAGAGCGGCGGGTTGATCCGGAGCGTCCTTTATTACCCCCGGCCGAACTGTTCTTGCCTGTGGAAGATTGCTTCGCGCGCCTGAAAAGCTGGCCTCGCGTGGTGGCCAGTCAGCAGGATGTCGACGCGGGCGCCGGTCGCGAACGCTTCCCGGCGCAGCTGCTGCCGGAACTGGCCATTGAAGCCAAAGCCAACCAGCCGCTGGCAGCACTGTCGAAATTTATTGAGGAATTCGACGGCCGCATCCTGTTCACGGCTGAATCCGCTGGCCGCCGGGAAGTGCTGCTGGAGCTGCTCGAACGCCTGAAGCTGCGGCCGAAAACCGTCGACAGCTGGAATGATTTCGTCGTCGGCAAAGATCGACTGTCCATCACTATCGCGCCGCTGGACGACGGCTTGCTGCTGGATCAGCCAGCCATTGCCCTGATCGCGGAAAGCCCGTTGTTCGGCCAGCGCGTCATGCAGCGTCGGCGCCGTGAAAAACGCACCGACGGCGGCAACAACGATGCTGTGATCAAAAACCTCACCGAGCTGCGCGAAGGCGCGCCGGTGGTGCACATCGATCACGGCGTCGGTCGTTACCTCGGCCTGGCGACGCTTGAGGTGGAAAACCAGGTCGCTGAATTCCTGATGCTGGCCTACGCCGAGGACGCCAAGCTGTACGTCCCGGTGGCCAACCTGCATCTGATCGCCCGCTACACCGGCAGCGACGACGCCTTGGCGCCGCTGCATCGCCTGGGCTCTGAAACCTGGCAGAAAGCCAAGCGCAAGGCCGCCGAGCAAGTGCGGGACGTGGCTGCCGAGCTGCTGGATATCTACGCCCGTCGTGCCGCTCGCGAGGGCTACGCCTTTGCCGACCCGAAAGCCGACTACGCGGCGTTCAGCGCAGGCTTCCCGTTCGAAGAAACACCAGACCAGCAAACCACCATCGATGCCGTGCGCGCCGACATGCTCGCGCCCAAGCCCATGGACCGGCTGGTCTGCGGCGACGTGGGTTTCGGCAAGACCGAAGTGGCGATGCGTGCGGCGTTCATTGCCGTGCATGGCGGTCGTCAGGTGGCAATACTGGTACCGACCACCCTGCTCGCCCAGCAGCACTACAATAGCTTCCGCGACCGCTTCGCCGACTGGCCGGTGAGCGTGGAAGTGATGAGCCGCTTCAAGTCCACCAAGGAAGTCAACGCAGCGGTGGCTGATCTGGCCGAGGGCAAGATCGACATTGTGATCGGCACGCATAAGCTGTTGCAGGACGACGTCAAGATCAAAAACCTCGGGCTGGTGATCATCGACGAAGAACACCGCTTCGGGGTTCGCCAGAAAGAACAGCTCAAGGCGCTGCGCAGCGAAGTCGACATCCTGACCCTGACCGCCACGCCGATCCCGCGCACGCTGAACATGGCAGTGTCCGGCATGCGCGACCTGTCGATCATCGCCACTCCACCGGCTCGACGCCTGTCGGTGCGCACCTTCGTGATGGAGCAGAACAAGCCCACCGTCAAAGAAGCGCTGCTGCGTGAACTGTTGCGCGGTGGTCAGGTGTATTACCTGCACAACGATGTGAAAACCATCGAGAAGTGCGCCGCCGATCTGGCCGAACTGGTGCCGGAAGCCCGTATCGGCATTGGCCACGGGCAGATGCGCGAGCGCGAACTCGAACAGGTGATGAGCGACTTCTATCACAAGCGCTTCAACGTGCTGATCGCCTCGACCATCATCGAGACCGGCATCGACGTGCCGAGCGCCAACACCATCATCATCGAGCGTGCCGACAAGTTCGGCCTGGCGCAGCTGCACCAGTTGCGCGGTCGTGTCGGGCGCAGTCACCACCAGGCCTACGCCTACCTGCTGACCCCGCCACGCAGCCAGATCACCCCCGACGCCGAAAAGCGTCTGGACGCCATCGCCAACACTCAGGACCTGGGCGCAGGTTTCGTGCTGGCCACCAACGACTTGGAAATCCGCGGCGCAGGCGAACTGCTGGGCGACGGCCAGAGCGGGCAGATCCAGGCAGTGGGCTTCACCCTGTACATGGAAATGCTCGAACGCGCGGTCAAGTCCATCCGTAAAGGTGAGCAGCCGAATCTCGATCAACCCCTGGGCGGCGGCCCTGAAATCAACCTGCGCGTGCCGGCGTTGATTCCCGAAGCGTATCTGCCGGATGTGCACACGCGCCTGATCCTGTACAAGCGCATCGCCAATGCGGCCGATGAAGACAGCCTCAAAGACCTGCAAGTGGAGATGATCGACCGCTTCGGCTTGCTGCCGGAGCCCACCAAGCATCTGGTGCGTATCACGCTGCTCAAATTGCAGGCCGAACAGCTGGGCATCAAGAAGGTCGATGCCGGGCCGCAAGGTGGCCGAATCGAATTCGCCGCCGATACTCCGGTAGATCCGCTGACGCTGATCAAGCTGATTCAGGGCCAGCCCAACCGTTACAAATTCGAAGGCGCCACGCTGTTCAAATTCATGGTGCCGATGGAACGTCCGGAAGAGCGTTTCAACACCATTGAAGCGCTGTTCGAGCGCCTGACTCCGAAAACTGCTTGAAGGACTGATCGATGCGCGTGTTTCATTCACTCATTCTGCTGCTGACCCTGATTGCGCCAGCAGCCTTTGCCGATGGCAGCTATCAGGTCGAGATGATCCTGTTCCGCCAGCAGGGCGAGCCAGCGGCCACCCGTCAGTTCGCACCTGAAGACTGGGCAAAGGGCGCGCAGAAGATCGACGCGAGTAATGAACGCGGCGTGACGCTCAGTGATCTGGCCAACAAGCTCAATGACGGCAGCACCTATCAAGTCGTGCTGCATCGCGCCTGGCAGCAGACCCTGAACACCGAACCGAGCAAAATGGCGGTTACCAGCGGCCAGGAAAAATTCGGCCACTTCCCCATTGAGGGCACCGTGAGCATTGCACTGGCACGTTTTACCGATATTGCGGCAGACTTGTGGGTCAACCAGCTCGATGCCCATGGCGTGCTGACCAGCAGTGAACGCATGAAGCAGACCACTCGGGTGAAAAACGGAGAGCTGACCTACATGGACAATGGAAGTCTGGCCATGCTGATCAAAGTATCGCCACTGTGACCACTCAAGGAACGCCTGTGCGCTTCTTGCCCCTTTTGAGCATCGCTGCGGCGTAGGGCTGTATTGAACTGTGTCGTCCAATCTCGAAAAAGTCCTGGCCTGGTCCTGGACAGATCTGTTTACCAGTAGAACCGTTGAGCGGGGGTTTGACTATGCCCACGAAGAACGCATCACGCTCGAAGAACTGAACCCTGACTCGGCGCGCACGCTGTGCCGGGGCTCTGGCGATGAGGTTTATGTCCAGACCTTCAAATTCAGAGACCCTGAACGCTTCGCCAATGCCCTGATCTGCAAATGCACGTGCCCGATGCGCGAAAACTGCAAGCACTGCGTGGCGGCGCTGTTCTACCTGCACGCGCCGCGCAACAGCGACGCCTTGCGGTCTGCACTGGATGAGTCCGCACCAGTCCAGGCACCCCGCGTTCCGCCAAAGCCTGCTCTGCCGGAGCGTCTGGTCGATAACATCGTGCCCAAGCCCCGGCTGATTCTGGCCAGTGTCGAATTCAGCGCCTACGAGCCGCGCAATGGCCGCATGCAGCGCCACACCCAGCATCGTGCCGCCTTGGCCTTCGGCTATGACCAGCATTACGCCACCGGCACGGCCAACGTCAGCATCCTGGTCAGCTCGCTGGGCAGTGATCTGGTTAACCAGAAAAGCGACATCATCGAACACCGGGAAACCGAAACCCTGCGCATCCGACGCCAGGGTGAGCTGGAGCGCCAGCAACGCCAAGTACTGCAGGACATGGGCTTCAGGGTTGCGACCCGTCAAAGCAAAGCGCTGCCGGACAGTGCCGGTGACATGTTCGACCTGCCCAACGACAAGGCCTGGCTGCATTTCGTCCTCAACGATCTGCCGTTGCTGGAAGCCCAGGGCTGGGAAATCGAAGTCACCGATGACTTCGCCTTTGACGTGACGCCGGTGGACGACTGGTACGCGGTCATCGACGAAGAGGCCGAGCGGGACTGGTTCGATCTGGAACTGGGGATCATAGTCAACGGCGAACGCCTGAGCCTGCTGCCGATCCTGATCAACCTGCTGCGCACCCATCCCGAACTGATGAGTGCTGCCGGTATCGCCAAGCGCCGGGATGACGAGCAATTGCTGGTGCAGCTCAATCACTTCACGCAGAACGGCGGCGGGCCGGTGCAGATCGCCCTGCCGTACGGGCGGCTGAAGCCAGTGCTGGCCACCCTCGGTGACTTCTACTGGCGTGAGGATGGCAACAACGCCCTGCGCCTGAACACCGCCGACGCCACGCGCCTGGGCAATCTGGATGACATCCCGCTGAGCTGGCAAGGTGGCGATCGTCTGCGTCAATTCGCGGATCGACTTGCCAACATCAAAGACGCACCGGTTGAAGTCCCCGAGGGGCTTAACGCGACTTTGCGACCGTATCAGCATGAAGGCTTGAGCTGGATGCAATCGCTGCGGGAGCTGGAAGTCGGTGGCGTGCTGGCGGATGACATGGGGCTGGGCAAAACCCTACAGACCCTCGCGCATCTGCTGATGGAAAAGCAGGCCGGACGTCTGGACCGCCCTGCCCTTGCCGTGATGCCCACCAGCCTGATCCCCAACTGGTTGGACGAGGCGGAAAACTTTACACCTCAACTGCGGGTGCTCGCGCTGTATGGCGCCAATCGCCATGCCGATTTCGACAACCTGCACCAGTACGACCTGATCCTGACCACCTATGCATTGTTGCCCCGAGATGAAGAAGTGCTGGCCAAACTGCCATTGCACACCTTGATCCTTGATGAAGCGCAATACATCAAGAACCCCAACAGCAAGGCTGCACAGGCCGCCCGCAGCCTGAATGCCCGTCAGCGCCTGTGCCTGAGCGGTACGCCGCTGGAAAATCACCTGGGCGAGCTGTGGTCGTTGTTCCATTTTCTGATGCCGGGCTGGTTGGGCAGTAGCAAGGAATTCAACAGCAACTACCGCAACCCGATCGAAAAACACGGCAACATGGAGCGCTTGCAGCACCTCAATGCCAGGATCAAACCGTTCCTGTTGCGCCGAACCAAAGAGCAAGTGGCGACCGAGCTGCCGCCCAAGACCGAAATCATCCACTGGGTCGAACTCAACGACGCCCAGCGCGACGTTTACGAAACCGTGCGCCTGGCCATGGACAAGAAAGTCCGCGACGAGATCAGCCGCAAAGGCGTAGCCCGCAGCCAGATCATCATTCTTGAAGCGCTGCTCAAGCTGCGTCAGGTGTGCTGTGACCTGCGCCTGGTCAACAGCGCCCCGGCCAGCCCGCGGCAAAGCCATTCAGCCAAGCTGGCCAGCCTGATGGAGATGTTCGAGGAACTGCTGGCTGAAGGACGCAAGATCCTGCTGTTCTCGCAATTCACCTCGATGCTGACCCTGATCGAGGCCGAGCTGAAGCAGCGTGGTATCGAGTACGCCCTGCTCACCGGTGCTACCCGGGATCGACGCACTCCGGTGCAGGCCTTCCAGGCAGGTAAGCTGCCGATTTTCCTGATCAGCCTGAAAGCCGGCGGCACGGGCCTTAACCTGACGGCGGCGGATACGGTCATCCATTACGACCCATGGTGGAACCCGGCCGCTGAAAACCAGGCCACCGACCGCGCTTATCGGATCGGCCAGGACAAACCGGTGTTCGTCTACAAGATGATTGCCAGAGGCACCGTGGAAGAAAAAATCCAGCGCCTGCAGCAGGAAAAGTCAGCGCTGGCATCAGGCGTTCTGGATGGTCGCGTCACCGGCGACTGGAAACTGGACGGCGAAAACCTCGCCGCCCTGTTCGCCCCGCTGCCGGTGCAGGCAAAAAAAGGCAAGAAGTAGCGGGGGTATTCCCCGCTCTCGCAGCATTGAAGATCATCCATGGGAGCCGAGATTGTTCGCGAAGAACGATAAAACGGTGCCCCTGAAGGACCGCAGCCCTGTGGGAGCGAATTCATTCGCGAAGAGGTCGGAACATTCGATAGAGATGCGTCGGCTGTAAGTCAGCATTCGCGAATGGATTCGCTCCCACAGATCGTCAATGAGTGCCAAAAATCAAGCCGTGCCCAGCACCCGCGCCAATGTCGCTTTCACCTTACCCATGCCTGCCTGCAACGCCTGCTCAATCTCCGCCATGGTAATCACCGACGCAGACTTGCCCGCCGCCGGGTTGACCACCAGCGCCAGACAGGCGTACTCCAGCTCAAGCTCTCGGGCCAGCGCCGCCTCCGGCATGCCGGTCATACCGACAATGTCGCAGCCATCGCGCTCCAGACGGATGATCTCCGCCACCGTTTCAAGGCGCGGCCCCTGCGTACAGCCGTAAACGCCACGCTCGCTGAATTCACACCCCTCAGCCGCCAAGGCCGCAATCAGCCGCACACGCAGCGCCTCACTGTAGGGGAAGCTGAAGTCGATGTGCGTGACCTGCTCAAGATCATCGGCGAAAAACGTATGCTGGCGACCGCTGGTGTAATCGATCAGGTCGTGGGGCACGCAAAAACGGCCGGTGCCCATGGTCGGATGAATCCCGCCCACCGCATTGACCGCCACAATCGCCTGGGCACCTGCCTGTTTCAACGCCCAGATATTGGCGCGATAGTTCACCTGATGGGGTGGCAGACGATGTGGATGGCCATGACGAGCAAGAAACATGACCTCACGACCGGCGAAATCCCCAATCTGAATATCGCCGGAGGGTAAGCCATAGGGCGTACTCATGGGCAGCGACTGACGAATATTCAGCCCGTCCAGTTCAGTCAGGCCAGTGCCACCGATAATCGCGTAGACCGTCATGGGAATTCCTCAGTCAATCAGATGCGCGTTGCGCAAGGCTTCAATGGCCGCAAGCCAGCGTGGCTGCTGACGGTATTCGGTACTGGCAAACGCTTGCCCGCGCATCCGCGCGATCCGCGGCGAAGGCTTGACCTTGAGCCGCTGCGCAGCGCTCAATGCCAGCTCCGCAGCCGCCCGGTCGTTGCACACCAGGCCCATGTCGCAACCTGCGGACAAGGCCGCTTCAATGCGACTGGCAGCGTCGCCCACCACGTGAGCGCCCGCCATGGACAGGTCATCGCTGAAGATCACGCCATCAAAACCCAACTCGCCGCGCAAAATATCCTGCAACCAGCGCCGGGAAAAACCGGCGGGCTGGGAATCCACTTGCGGGTAGATGACGTGCGCGGGCATGACCGCCGCCAGCTGCTTGCTGAGCCGCGCGAACGGCACCAGATCGTTGGCGCGGATGTGCTCCAGGCTGCGTTCATCATTAGGAATGGCCACATGTGAATCAGCCTCGGCCCAGCCATGCCCCGGAAAATGCTTGCCGGTGGCGGCCATGCCCGCGGCGTTCATGCCACGAATGAACGCGCCCGCCAGCAGCGCGGCGCGCTCAGGATCCCCCTCAAAGGCTCGGGTGCCGACCACCGCACTGCGCTGGTAATCCAGGTCAAGCACGGGTGCAAAACTCAGGTCCAGCCCCACCGCGAGCACTTCAGTCGCCATCAGCCAGCCACAGTGCTCGGCCAGGTTTTCGGCATCGGGTTTGTCCGCAATATGGCGCATGGCAGGCAGACGTACGAAACCCTGACGCAGACGTTGAACCCGCCCGCCCTCCTGATCAACCGCGAGCAACAGATCAGGACGCACAGCGCGAATGGCCGCGCTCAACTCGCGCACCTGGCGTGGATGCTCAATGTTGCGGGCAAAAATGATCAGGCCGCCCACTTCGGGCTGACGCAGAAACTGGCGATCTTCAGCGGTCAACCAAGTGCCCGCCACATCCACCATCAAAGAGCCTTGCAGGCCAGAACTCATAAAAAAACACCATTGCCGATATCCAATCCGGGCAATGGTGCTTGATCATCGAGCCTGGCGCAATGCGCGACGGTTCAGGCCTTGGCAGCGGCAGGCAAGCTGGTGATGGTTTTAGTACGCGGCTTGAGCTGGGCGGCCATCATCGCGGCATCGCTGACACCGGTTTCGGCGCGCATGCCAGCCGCCAGGAACGGCACCATCAGGCGCATGACCTGCTCGATGGACGTGTTGACCCCAAAATCGGTTTCAGCGATTGCCCGCAAGGCCTTGATACCCGACATGCTGAATGCGGCAGCACCCAGCATGAAGTGCACGCGCCAGAACAGCTCAATAGGCGGAATGCGCGGAGCCGCTTCGTTGACCAGCGTCATGTAGCGGCGAAACACCTTGCCGTACATGTCTTCCAGATAACGACGCAGGTGGCCCTGACTCTGACTGAACGCCAGGCCCAGCAAGCGCATGAAAATCGACAGGTCGTTGTTGCTGCGCGGTTGCACCACCAGCGCCTGCTCAACGAGCATTTCCAGAAGCTCTTCGAGGGTTGGCTTGTGCTCGGGCTTGGCCGAGCGGCGCTCCAGCTCACGGTCCAGACTGATGCAGAAAGGCCCGAGGAACCTCGAGAAAACCGCCTGGATCAGCGCCTTCTTTGAACCGAAGTGGTAGTTGACTGCGGCCAGATTCACCGAGGCCTTGCTGGTGATCAGACGCAGCGAAGTCTCGGCGAAGCCTTTCTCCGCGAACAACTGCTCGGCAGCATCAAGAATGCGTTCAACTGTTTCCGACTGGGCCATGGTTCTCTGCCTGACAAACACTTGTTTGAAACATACGTTTCAGGGTATGTCTTTGTCAAGCGCGCGCGGCGTGCCGACCTCAATAGGCCGCTATTTAATCATATAAACCAAGGGCTGTAGCCATTTGCCTGGCGTTTGCACCGGAGTAATCGGACCACTGCCCTGCCATCGGCATGAAAAGGACGATTGCCAAGACGCTCGCACTGTATATAATCCCAGTCACTGTATAAAAAGCCAGAGCGCTCAACATGATCAAACTGACGCCACGCCAAGCTGAAATCCTCGGATTCATCAAACGCTGCCTGGAAGACAACGGCTACCCACCGACCCGTGCGGAAATCGCACAGGAACTGGGCTTCAAATCGCCCAACGCTGCCGAAGAGCACCTCAAGGCGCTCGCCCGTAAAGGCGCGATTGAAATGACCCCTGGCGCCTCTCGCGGCATCCGCATCCCTGGGTTTGAAGCCAAAGCCGATGACAGCAGCCTGCCGATCATTGGCAGGGTAGCTGCCGGTGCGCCGATCCTCGCTCAGCAACACATTGAAGAATCCTGCAACATCAACCCTGCGTTTTTTCATCCCAGTGCCGATTACCTGTTAAGGGTGCACGGCATGAGCATGAAAGACGTGGGCATTCTTGATGGCGACCTGATCGCAGTGCACACCACTCGCGAGGCCCGCAATGGCCAGATCGTAGTGGCGCGAATTGGCGACGAAGTCACGGTCAAGCGATTCAAGCGTGAAGGCAGCAAAGTCTGGCTGATTGCTGAAAACCCGGATTTTGCGCCCATCGAAGTCAACCTGAAGGATCAGGAACTGGTTATTGAAGGCTTGAGCGTCGGCGTCATTCGCCGCTAAGGAGACACTATGCAGTTCGTCCAGGCACCACAATCGCAACTCTCGCTCTTTGAAGCATTCATGGCGCAGCCTATCGCGCCGATGCTCAAGGAGTCGATCGAAACGTCATGGAACAATGAACCAGAGGTTTTCAGCGAGCTGTCATTACGTGGTGCTGCGGGGAACTGCTTGAGTCTGCTGGCGCCGATCCTGCGCGAACTGAGCCAGGACAGCGATGCTCGCTGGCTGACGCTCATCTCACCTCCGGCCAGTCTGACTCAGACCTGGCTGCGTGAAGCGGGCCTCAATCGGGAGCGCATTCTGCTGCTGCAACCGCGGGGGACGCAGAGCCCGTTGGAGCTTGCACGTGAAGCACTTCGCCTGGGACGCAGCCACACCGTGGTGAGCTGGATCAATCCCATCAGCGGGGCATCACGTCAACAGCTGATCAACGCGGCGAAACTGGGTGATGCACAAAGCCTGAACATTCGTCTGGGGTAGTCCTGCTCAGTGCAGGACTCGCGGACCTGCGTCTTTTTCAAGTTCGCCTTCGGCCATACGACCAGCCATCTGAACACCTACGCTCAACATCGCCTTGGCAACTTCTACGTGCTGGCCTTGCAGGAACTCTTTGGCATCTGCCGAGAAATCCAGGATCACCAGAGAACCTTCGTCATCAGCACGACGCAGCTCAATGCGGCCATCTGGTAGTTCGACAATTTCAAGAAAGGATGTTGGCATCAGGGCAATACTCCACGAAAGGCGGCATTGTAGCAGCCACTCGACTCACGCCCTAGGGCATGTTCCCGTTTTATGACGAGCCGCGCCTAGCACTCGCTCAAGCCTTCCCGAAAGCGAATAGCCAAACCTTTGAGGTGCTGGCGCCAGCTCTCCAACTCCTCACGACTCAATTCAGGCTCGGGTTCTTCATCGAGATTGACCGCAACGATCAGTGGCCGGGTCACGTCACCCTTGACCTTTTTCGGCGCGCGGGGCGGTTCGAAAAGGCCGTTGTAGGCCGACATCAACTGCGCCAGCCAGGTTTCACGATGCTGGGCCAATTCCACCAGCTCAGCCATTTCAGGAATGGCCAGTGCGTCCAGCGCCTCCTGGGTTAACAGCATTTCCGCACGTGGCGCACTGGCGTGTGGCAGACGGTAGTAGCCCGCAATCTCGTGACACAACCCCAGCAGCGCCCCGTACAGGTGAAACAAGGCGGATTCACGCTCTGCCTGCAGCAGCGCCTGAGCATTCATCGCCTGCCCCTTCTCGGCCTTGCCCATGGATTCCAGAGCAAGCCCGGCGAAATAAAGCTTCTGGTTAGTACGGGTATAGAGTTCGTGGGCCATGGTGGTGTCCTCCGTAACGATGAGATGGATAAATTACATCTGTAGGAGCTGCCGAAGGCTGCGAAATCGGACTACCTGACGCAACGCCTTCGCAGCCTTCGGCAGCTCCTACAGATAAAACAACAAAGCCCCCGGCACATCCAGCATACCGAGGGCTTTGCGTTCAGTCAGGCGCTAGATCAGCGCTTGTCTTCAACCTTCCACGCTTTGCCATCGTAGAACGCTTTCCAGCCCGTAGGCTTGCCCTCGACTTCGGTCTGGACATATTGCTCTTTGGTCTTGCGGCTGTAACGGATCACCGATGGTCGACCGTCCGGATCTTTCTTCGGTGCTTCACAGAGGAAGTGGTACTTAGGATCGATCTCGTCCTTGTGCGGAGCGATTTCCATGACCAAAGGCGCGCGGGTTTCGCGGTTCTTGGGGAACTGGCTCGCCGCCAGGAACAGACCGGAGGCACCATCACGCAGGATGTAGGTGTCGTCGACCTTGTCGCATTTGAGCTCCGGCATTTTCACCGGGTCCATTTTCGGAGGCGCAGCATCGCCGCTTTTCAGCAGTTTGCGGGTGTTCTTGCAATCCGGGTTGGTGCAACCGAAGAACTTGCCGAACCGGCCTGTCTTGAGCTGCATCTCGCTGCCGCACTTGTCGCACTCAAGGCTCGGACCTTCATAGCCCTTGATGCGATAAGTGCCCTCTTCGACTTCAAAGCCCACGCAATCCGGGTTGTTACCGCAGATATGCAGCTTGTGCTTCTCGTCCAGCAGGTAGGCGTCCATCGCCGTGCTGCAGATATGGCAGCGATGCTTGCCGCGCAGAACGCGGGATTCAGACTCACCTTCGTCGTCTTCGGCAATTTCATCACCTGGGGTCAGGTTGACGGTCGCCTTGCAGCGCTCCTTGGGAGGCAGGCTGTAGCCCGAGCAACCCAGAAACACGCCAGTGGACGCGGTACGAATCTGCATCGGACGACCGCACACCTTGCACGGAATGTCGGTCATCACCGGTTCGTTGGAACGCATCCCGCTATCAGGCGCTTCGGCCACTTCAAGCTTCTTGCGGAAGTCACCGTAGAACTCGTCCAGCACGTTCTTCCAGTCGCGTTCGCCGTGCGCCACATCGTCGAGGTTCTCTTCCATCCCGGCGGTGAAGCCGTAGTCCATCAGGTTGGAGAAACTCTCGGACAGGCGCTCGGTGACGATGTCGCCCATCTTTTCCGAATAGAAACGACGGTTGTGCAGCGCGACGTAACCACGGTCCTGAATCGTCGAGATGATCGCCGCGTAGGTCGAAGGACGACCAATACCGCGTTTCTCCATCTCTTTAACCAGGCTCGCTTCCGAGTAACGCGCAGGCGGCTTGGTGAAATGCTGGCTTGGATCAAGCTTGATCAGTTTCAGGCTGTCGCCCTGAGCCATGTCAGGCAGTACATCGTCGTCGCCCGGCTTGGTCATTTGCGGCAATGCGCGGGTGTAACCGTCGAACTTCAGGATGCGGCCCTTGGCGCGCAGCTCGAAGGTACCCGCGGCCACACTGACCGTGGTCGACAGGTATTGCGCAGGCGGCATCTGGCACGCCACGAACTGACGCCAGATCAACTCGTACAGACGCTCGGCATCACGTTCCATGCCGGTCAGCTTGCTTGGATGGGTGTTCACGTCAGACGGACGAATCGCTTCGTGAGCCTCTTGTGCGCCTTCCTTGCTGCTGTAGACGTTCGGTGACTCCGGCAGGTACTTCTTGCCGAACTCGGACTCGATGTAATCGCGAACCATCGTGACTGCATCTGCAGACAGGTTGGTGGAGTCGGTACGCATGTACGTGATGTAGCCCGCTTCATACAAGCGCTGGGCCATCATCATGGTTCTCTTCACGCCGAAGCCCAGGCGGTTGCTCGCAGCCTGCTGCAGGGTGGACGTGATGAACGGTGCCGAAGGCTTGCTGCTGGTAGGCTTGTCTTCGCGCTTGGCGATGCTGTAGCTGGAAGCCTTGAGCTTTTCCAGTGCAGCCATGGCCTGGGCTTCGTTCAGCGGTTTGAACGCTTCGCCGTTTTCCCGAGCGACTTCGAAACGCACGTTGGCGCCCTTGGCGGTGCCCAGGTCAGCGTGCACTTCCCAGTATTCTTCAGGGTTGAAGGCACGAATTTCCCGCTCGCGTTCCACCACCAGTTTTACTGCAACGGACTGCACACGACCGGCCGACAAGCCGCGAGCGACTTTCTGCCAGAGCAGCGGCGAAACCATGTAACCCACAACGCGGTCCAGGAAGCGACGCGCCTGCTGTGCGTTGACACGGTCGATGTCCAGCTCGCCCGGCTTGGAGAAGGCTTCCTGAATGGCCTTTTTGGTGATCTCGTTGAACACCACGCGCTTGTAGCGGCTGTCATCACCCCCGATGGCTTCGCGCAGGTGCCAGGCAATGGCTTCCCCCTCGCGGTCCAAGTCCGTCGCGAGGTAGATGGTGTCAGCATCTTTGGCGAGCCGGCGCAGCTCTTCGATCACCTTCTCTTTGCCGGGAAGGATTTCGTATTTGGCTTTCCAGCCGTGATCCGGGTCGACACCCATGCGCGCCACCAGCTGCTTCTTCGCCTTTTCTTTCGGCGTAAGCACCGGCCCCTCGCCTACCGCAGCTTTGCCGCGTTTGACGGGCTCTTTGTTGGCGCTAGCCGAACCGCTGGTGGGCAGGTCTCGGATATGGCCGATACTCGACTTCACCACGTACTGGTTGCCCAAATACTTGTTGATGGTCTTGGCCTTAGCCGGGGATTCCACGATGACCAGCGATTTGCCCATGGATCAGAAAATTCCTGAATACTGAAAATGAAAGACGGTTGGAACCTGTCAGGGCCCCGCTATATATAGTGGCTGCAAGATGAGGTCAAGCACGGGTTTGTGCTCGAACTCGTCTCACGGCCTTGAAAAGAGGCTCGGTTCAGCCTGAACCAAAGCAAAGCGCGGCACCTGCTCGCCGTCAACCTCGACGGACTCCAGAAACATGCTCAGCGGCCTGACCCAAAGGCCATAGTCGCCATACAGCGCCTGATAGAACACCACTTCTTCCTCGGTCTCGGAGTGCCTGGCAACACTGAATACGCGGTACTCGGGGCCTTTGTAATGGCGGTAGAGCCCTGGCTGTAAATTCATGTCGCTGTCCTCGCAGGAAACACTGGAAACATTTTTTAAAAAGGTTTTTGCAAAAATGCAAAAGCCGGGGCACCTGGCCCCGGCTTGTATCAGTCCAACGAATCAGACGCGTTCGAAGACAGTCGAGATACCCTGCCCCAAACCGATACACATGGTCGCAACCCCGAGATTGCCGCCATTTTGCTTCATGACATTGAGCAAAGTGCCGGAAATTCGTGCGCCGGAGCATCCAAATGGATGGCCCAGAGCGATTGCGCCGCCGTTCAGGTTAACCTTCTCGTTCATCTTGTCGAGAACTTTCAAATCTTTCAGCACGGGCAAGGCCTGTGCGGCGAAAGCTTCGTTGAGCTCGAAGAAGTCGATGTCGGAGATGCTCAGACCCGCGCGTTTCAACGCTTTCTGCGTCGCCGGAACCGGACCATAACCCATAATCGCCGGATCCACACCCGCAACGGCCATGGAACGGATCACCGCCATTGGCTGGATACCCAGGTCCTGAGCCCGCTGGGCGGACATCACGATCATGCACGAGGCACCGTCGGTAATTTGCGAAGATGTGCCGGCCGTCACAGTGCCGCCCTTGGGATTGAAGGCAGGCTTCAAGGCCGCGAGGCTTTCCAAGGTGGTTTCCGGGCGAATGGTTTCATCGTAGTCGAAGACCTTGAGGAAGCCGTTCTCGTCATACCCTTGCATCGGGATGATTTCGTCCTTGAACTTGCCTTCCAGCGTCGCCTTATGGGCCAACTGGTGCGAGCGCACGCCGAACGCATCTTGCTGCTCACGGGTAATGCCGTGCATTTTGCCGAGCATTTCCGCGGTCAGACCCATCATGCCCGACGCTTTGGCGGCGTACAGGGACATGTGCGGGTTAGGATCGACACCGTGCATCATGCCGACGTGGCCCATGTGTTCAACGCCGCCGATGACAAACACATCGCCGTTGCCGGTCATGATGGCTTGCGCGGCGGTGTGCAGTGCACTCATGGAAGAACCACACAGGCGGCTCACGGTTTGTGCAGCCGAGGTGTGCGGGATCTGGGTCAGCAGCGACGCCATGCGCGCGATGTTCCAGCCCTGCTCCAGGGTCTGGTTGACGCAGCCCCAGATCACGTCTTCGACTTCTGCCGGATCGACCTTGCTGTTGCGCTCGAGCAGCTTGCTGATCAAGTGCGCCGACATGTCTTCGGCACGGGTGTTACGGTGCATGCCACCCTTGGAGCGGCCCATGGGCGTGCGACCGAAGTCGACAATCACCACATCTCTTGGATTCAAACTCATACATTCACTCCTGAAAGGCGCTTAACCGAAGCTCTCAACCGAAAAAGCTCTGACCATTTCTGGCCATCTCACGCAGCTTCGCGGTCGGGTGGTACAGAGCGCCCAAATCAGCATATTGATCGGCCAGGGCAACGAATTCAGCGACGCCAACGGAGTCGATGTAACGCAACGCACCACCGCGGAACGGAGGGAAACCGATGCCGTAAATCAAGCCCATATCGGCTTCGGCGGCGGTCTCGACGATGCCGTCTTCCAGGCAGCGTACCGTCTCCAGGCACAGCGGGATCATCATCCAGTTGATGATGTCTTCGTCGGACACTTCGCGCTGTTCGTAGATGACTGGCTTGAGGATTTCAAGCACGGCCGAGTCAGTGACCTTCTTCGGCTTGCCCTTCTTGTCGGTCTCGTAGGCGTAGAAGCCCTTGCCATTCTTCTGGCCAAGACGGTTGGCGTCGTAGAGAACATCGATAGCCGAACGACGGTCGTCCTTCATGCGATCCGGGAAGCCTTCGGCCATGACGTCACGACCGTGGTGGCCGGTGTCGATACCGACCACGTCCATCAGGTACGCCGGGCCCATTGGCCAGCCGAACTTTTCCATGACTTTGTCGATGCGCACAAAATCCACACCTGCGCTGACCAGCTTGGCGAAACCGCCGAAATACGGGAACAGCACGCGGTTAACCAGAAAGCCCGGGCAGTCGTTGACCACGATCGGGTTCTTGCCCATTTTCTTGGCGTAGGCCACGGTGGTCGCGATGGCGACTTCACTGGACTTCTCGCCACGAATCACTTCCACCAGCGGCATCATGTGCACCGGGTTGAAGAAGTGCATGCCCACGAAGTTTTCCGGACGCTTGAGGGCTTTGGCCAGCAGGCTGATGGAAATGGTCGACGTGTTGGACGCCAGGATCGTGTCTTCGCCAACCTGAGCTTCGACTTCTGCCAGCACGGCCTGCTTGACCTTCGGGTTCTCGACGACAGCTTCGACTACCAGATCAACGTTGCCGAAATCGCCGTAGGACAGCGTCGGGCGAATCGCGTTGAGCGCTTCTGCCATCTTCGGCGCGGTCAGTCGGCCTTTTTCGACACGGTTGCCCAGCAGCTTGGACGCTTCGTTCAGGCCCAGTTGAATGGCGTCTTCGCGAATGTCCTTCATCAGGATCGGCGTGCCTTTGACAGCCGACTGATAGGCAATACCGCCACCCATGATGCCAGCGCCCAGTACCGCAGCCTGCTTCACGTCTTTGGCGACTTCGTCGTAGACCTTGGCTTTCTTTTTCAGCTCCTGATCATTCAGGAACAAGCCGATCAGACTCTGCGCTGCAGAGGTCTTGGCCATTTTGACGAAACCGGCGGCTTCAATTTCCAGCGCCTTGTCGCGACCGAAATTGGCGGCTTTCTGAATGGTCTTGATCGCTTCGACCGGAGCCGGATAGTTCGGCCCTGCCTGACCGGCGACGAACCCTTTCGCGGTTTCGAACGCCATCATTTGTTCGATGGCGTTGAGCTTGAGCTTTTCCAGCTTCGGCTGACGCTTGGCCTTGTAATCGAACTCGCCGGAGATGGCGCGTTTGATCAGGTCCAGAGCAGCTTCCTGAAGTTTTTCCGGAGCGACCACAGCATCGACTGCACCGACTTTCAGGGCGTCTTCGGCGCGGTTTTCCTTGCCGGAGGCGATCCACTCGATGGCGTTGTCAGCACCGACGATACGCGGCAGGCGAACGGTGCCGCCAAAGCCGGGATACAGGCCGAGCTTGACTTCCGGCAGGCCGATCTTGGCACTGCTGGACATGACGCGGTAATCCGCAGCCAGGCACATTTCCAGACCGCCACCCAGCGCGATACCGTTGATGGCGACTACGGTCGGTACGCCAAGGTCTTCGAAATCGCTGAAGATACGGTTGGCTTCCAGATTGCCGGCAAGCAGTTCTGCTTCGGGCAACTTGAAGTTGTCGACGAACTCGGTGATATCGGCGCCGACGATAAACACGTCTTTGCCGCTGGTGACGATCACACCCTTGATCGAACCATCAGCCTTGATGGAATCCACGGCCTGACGCAGGTCGTTGAGAGTGAGACGGTTGAACTTGTTGACGGACTCACCCTTGAGATCGAAATTCAATTCGACGATGCCACTTTCAAGAGCCTTAACCGTGATGGCTTTACCTTCGTAAATCATCAACTGATCTCCACGATATGGAAGCTGAACAATACACACCGGACGCTGCGGTCTGGCGAGAATACGACGTTCCCGTCGATACAACGCCAAACCTTCAGGCACACCCGTCGATGCGGTAGCCGGGAACTGTAAGAACTGTCTTACTACCAAACGCTCAATTCATACGCCCGTTTGATTTGGGTACGCACACCTTCATGCAAATCCCGCGAATTGTCAATTCGACGAATCATCAATAAATGCGGGAAAGGGGCTCTTACTATCGCAGCAAGCGCACGCGCCGTGCGGGCGTGATCGGGATCTATTCACTGCGTTTATGGTGAACATGAGATGAAAGCCGGAATAAGGTTTTGCACCGTTGAGGCTCACAGTCGAAAATAATCCCGCCAAAGCGCGACAAAACAGAGCAAAGAGACTACATTCGACGCACTACAGCATGAGGTCGGCCTGAGTGGTCAGGGCCAAATGCTCTAGCCTGCGACTTGCGGCCTTGCACCGCCAAGCGCTACAAATTACGGCCTGCCTGGCCAACCCCGGCCCGATGTTGTTATCGGGCTTTTTAATGCCTGCAATCTAGGCTGGCGCGATTACGCCAGGGCCTTGAGCACCGCTGCAATACGCTGCAAAACTTCTGCCTCGCCCCGCTCTGCCCAATACAGGGCAATCATCTGCTGATCCGCTTCGACCTTGAATACGTCAGCGGGCAAGGTGCTGAAGTGCGCCAGCAGCTGAGCATCCTCACAAGGCTCACGCCAGCGATTGAGCCAGACACCTGGCTCCATCTGCCAGTAAACCCAGGTATTGGGTTTCGTGCTGCGACGCGGGCGATGGTACTGCGCGCACGGGCTGGGCGGTTCCTTGACCAGCCAGTGAGGCCATTCCTGAGGCGCAAGCTGCATGGCCAGGCCGATACGGCGAGCCTCCAGACGCAGTGCCATTTTGCCGCCTTGCTGGCGAGAGGGTCTGAGCCACACCAGGGGGCTCAACATCACACCAATGATTGACAGAATGATCCAGAACGTCATATTGCTTGCTGCCTTTTTTGTCCACATACCCGAATTGAAAACAATGGCCTGCCCAGATCGGCGTCAAACGGCCATACTCAATGCATCGCAACCCTACGGAGGACTTCCTCATGAAGTATGAACATATCCTGGTCGCTGTTGACCTCACTGAAGAGTGCAGCCCTGTTCTGGCCCGCGGTCGTGAGATCTCAGTGCGCAATGGTGCCAAACTGTCCATCGTTCACATCGTAGAACCCATGGCCATGGCGTTTGGCGGCGATGTTCCGATGGATCTTTCCCAACTGCAACAGCAGCAGTTTGATCAAGCCAAGGAAAAGCTCGCAGCACTCAAGGCCAACTTCCCGGAAGTCAATGTCGGTGACGCTCACCTGGTGTACGGCCAGCCGCGCCAGGAAATCCACGAACTGGCGCAGAAAGAAAACTGCGACCTGATCGTGCTCGGCAGCCATGGCCGTCACGGTCTGGCCTTGCTGCTGGGCTCGACTGCCAATGACGTATTGCATGGCGCGCCGTGTGACGTGCTGGCGGTACGCCTTAAAAAGGGCGAGTGATTCAACGACCCTTGATTGATCCGACACGACTTACCTGTAGGAGCCAACTTGTTGGCGAGGCGGCGTATCAGACATCGCCTCGCCAACAAGTTGGCTCCTACAGAGGCCGTATCGCACCTCCAGAATAATCTCCAATAAAAAGCCCGGATCACTGATCCGGGCTTTTTATTGACTGCCGCTATCAGGCGTCGAGCTCTGCCCAACGTTCCAGCAGGCCGTCCAGGTGTGCCTGACGGTTTTCCAGCTGAGCCATTACCGCAGCGGTCTGCTCGGCGGGACGCTGATAGAAGGCAGGCTGAGCCATCTCAGCGGTCAGGGCAGCGATCTCCCCTTCCACTTCGTCGATCTGCTCAGGCAGCGCTTCCAGCTCGCGCTGGAGTTTGTAACTGAGTTTTTTCTTCGGGCTGGCGACCGGCATTTCCTTGGCAGCCACTGGAGCAGCTTCCACCACGGCAGTGGCCAGCTCAGCCTTGCCGGATTTGGTGTCGCTCACGCCCAGCAGACGCGGGGAACCACCCTGGCGCAGCCAGTCCTGATAACCACCCACGTATTCACGAACCTTGCCTTCGCCTTCGAACACCAGGGTGCTGGTGACGACGTTATCGAGGAATGCCCGGTCGTGACTGACCATCAGCACGGTGCCCTTGAAGGTCAGCAGAACCTCTTCAAGCAGCTCCAGGGTCTCGACATCCAGGTCGTTGGTCGGTTCGTCGAGCACCAACAGGTTGGCTGGTTTGCTGAACAGCTTGGCCAGCAACAGGCGCGCGCGCTCACCACCGGACAACGCCTTGACCGGCGTACGCGCACGTTGCGGACTGAACAGGAAATCGCCCAGGTAGCTCAGCACGTGGCGGCTCTGACCGTCGATGTCGATGAAGTCACGACCCTCGGCGACGTTGTCGATCACGGTCTTTTCAAGATCCAGCTGATGGCGCAACTGGTCGAAGTACGCCACGTCCAGGCGCGTACCGACTTCCACCGAACCGCTGGTAGGTTGCAGATTGTCGAGCATCAACTTGAGCAGCGTGGTCTTGCCGGTACCGTTGGCACCCAGCAGACCGATGCGATCTTCGCGCTGCAGGACCATGGAGAAGTCCTTGATCAACATCGGGCCGCCCGGGTGGGCGAAGCTGACGTTATCCAGAACCATGACCTGCTTGCCGGACTTGTCGGCGGTATCCAGCTGGATATTGGCCTTGCCGGTCCGCTCGCGACGGTCGCTGCGCTCTACACGCAACGCCTTGAGGGCGCGCACACGGCCTTCGTTTCGGGTGCGGCGCGCCTTGATGCCCTGGCGAATCCAGACTTCTTCCTGGGCCAGACGCTTGTCAAACAGCGCGTTGGCGGTTTCTTCCGCGGCCAGGGATGCTTCCTTGTGGACCAGGAAGCTGGCGTAGTCGCCGTCCCAGTCGATCAGGCCGCCGCGATCCAGTTCGAGAATGCGCGTTGCCAGGTTTTGCAGGAAGGAACGGTCGTGCGTAATGAACAGCACAGCCCCCTGGAAATCCTTGAGTGCTTCTTCCAGCCAGGCGATGGCGCCGATGTCCAGGTGGTTAGTGGGCTCGTCGAGCAGCAGCAGGTCAGGCTCGGAAACCAGCGCCTGCGCCAGCAGCACACGGCGACGCCAGCCACCGGACAACTCGGCCAGGGTCTTGTCGGCGGGCAACTGCAGACGGCTCAACGTGCTGTCGACCAGTTGCTGCAAACGCCAGCCATCACGGGCTTCGAGGTCCTGCTGGACGTGCATCAGCTTGTCGAGGTCTTCCTCGGTAACACAGTTCTGCGCGAGGTGGTGGTACTGCGCCAGCAACTCGCCCACGCCATCCAGGCCTTCGGCGACCACGTCGAACACGGTCCGGTCGTCGGCCACCGGCAATTCCTGGGGCAGCTCGCCGATTTTCAGGCCTGGGGCACGCCAGACAGCACCTTCGTCGGGCTTCTGCACGCCTTTGACCAGCTTCAACATGCTGGATTTGCCAGTACCGTTACGGCCGATGATGCACACCCGCTCACCACGGGCGATCTGCCAGGACACCTTGTCCAACAACGGCATGGCGCCGAACGCAAGGGACACATCGCTGAATTTGAGCAGGGTCATGAGCTTCTCCAAAAACCGGGGGCGCATTCTACCTGAGATGGCGGGCAGATGTCGGGATTGAATGACGACTGCCCTGCCCTGATCCGCCAGGTGACCTTCTTTATAGCGCTCAATTATTTCCAAGTGAGTAACCCCCGTCGGCAATGCTTTCACCCGGAGCTGGCAAAAGGCTAAGCTAGCGGCACTTTTCACGGTTCATCTGCTCGGAAGTCTCATGCGCAGTCGCTTGTTCAGCCTTTTTTCCTGCCTGCTCCTCACAGCTACCGCGGCTCAAACCGTCCACGCGGTGGATCTCAGTCAACAACGCCAGTACTACGATGAAGCCAAGCGCGCCCTGGCCAAGGGCGATACGGGCCCCTATCGCCTGTACGCCTCGGCACTGGCGGACTACCCGCTGGAGCCGTATCTGGCTTACGACGAACTGACTGCGCGCCTGAAAACCGCGAGTAATCCGGAAATCGAAAAATTCCTGGCCGAGCATGGCGACCTGCCGCAGGCCAACTGGATGAAATTGCGCTGGCTGCGCTGGCTGGCCGAACGCGGCGACTGGCAACCCTTCGTCAAGTATTACGACCCGAAGATGAATTTCGTCGAGCTCGACTGCCTGTACGGCCAGTACCTGCTGGGCCACGGCAAGAAAGCCGAAGGCTACGCCAGCGCAGAAAAACTGTGGATGACCGGCAAGAGCCTGCCCGCAGCTTGCGATGGTTTCTTCGCGCAATGGGCCACCGACGGCCAGTTACCGGAACAGAAACGCTGGCAGCGCGCGAAACTGGCGGCGACGGCGGGCAACTACCCTCTGGCAACAACACTGGTCAACAGCCTCAACAGCCTTGCGCCACAAGGCAAGCTGCTGCTGGAAATCGCCAAGAAGCCTGAGATGCTCAACAACCCGGCTCAGTTCGCCCCGGTGGACGAAGCCATGTCCGACGTTGTGGGCCTGGGCCTGCGCCGCCTGGCCAAGCAAGACCCGCAGAAAGCCATGGAGATGCTCGATGGCTATTCCGCCAGGATGCACTTCTCCCATGAAGAGCAGGTGCAGATCGCCAAGGAAATCGGCCTGACCCTCGCCCGCCGCTATGACGGCCGAGCCCTAGAGGTCATGACCAAATACGACCCGGACCTGCGCGACAACACCGTCACCGAGTGGCGCCTGCGACTGCTGCTGCGACTGGGCCAATGGGAAGACGCCTACGAGCTGACCCGCCGCCTGCCCAAAGACCTCGCCGATACCAATCGCTGGCGTTACTGGGAAGCGCGCTCGCTGGAATTGGCGCAGCCGAAAAGTCCGCTTATTCCATCGTTGTACAAGGACGTTGCCAAGGAGCGCGACTTCTACGGCTTTCTGGCAGCAGATCGCACACAGAGCTCTTATCAGTTGAATAACAAACCGCTGCTGCTCAGCCAGGCGCTGATCACCAAGGTGCGCAACACGCCGGGCGTGCGTCGAGCTCTGGAGTTTCATGCTCGCGGGCAGATCGTCGATGGTCGCCGCGAGTGGTATCACGTCAGCCGTCACTTCAGCCGCGACGAAATGGTCGCCCAAGCCAAGCTGGCCTATGACCTGAAATGGTATTTCCCGGCCATTCGCACCATCAGTCAAGCGCAGTACTGGGACGATCTGGACATCCGCTTCCCTATGGCTCACCGCGACACACTGGTGCGTGAAGCCAAGGTTCGCGGTCTGCATTCGAGCTGGGTGTTTGCGATTACCCGCCAGGAAAGTGCGTTCATGGACGATGCTCGTTCGGGCGTCGGTGCCAGCGGCCTGATGCAGTTGATGCCCGCCACCGCCAAGGAAACCGCGCGCAAGTTCAGCATCCCGCTGGCTTCACCTCAGCAGGTGCTGGATCCGGATACCAATATTCAGTTGGGGGCGGCGTATCTGAGCCAGGTGCATAGCCAGTTCAATGGCAACCGGGTGCTCGCTTCTGCTGCGTATAACGCAGGTCCTGGTCGCGTGCGGCAGTGGCTCAAGGGTGCCAATCACTTGGCATTCGATGTGTGGGTGGAGAGTATTCCGTTTGACGAAACCCGGCAGTATGTGCAGAACGTGTTGTCTTATTCGGTGATCTACGGGCAGAAGCTTAATTCGCCACAGCCGTTGGTGGATTGGCATGAGCGGTTTTTTGATGACTTGTGAAAGGCGGAGTACGCTTAACGCATGGGTGTTGAGTACATATCCATTACTGCGGTAACGGTCACCTATGGTTCCGCTTTTACAGCGGGTCACTTTCGAAAAGCGCGAAAGTAACCAAAGCGCTCTTGCCCCACCACTCGGCACCTCGCCTAGGCTCGGTGTACCCGCCCGCAGACCTTGAACCGTGGGCCGCCGCGAAGGGCCATCCCTGGCCCAGCGCGGCTAACCCGGCGTCCTGCCGGGTTACCCACGGTTCAAGGTCTTCGTTCGGCCAGCGTGGTTTAACGGGGCGCCTAAGATCAAAATCAGAAGTGCGCGAGGCGGCCTGATAGCCGACCTGTCTGGTGTACGTGCCTCACGATATTCGTTGTTTGTGCCATTGCTTTCGCGAGCAAGCTCGCTCCCACGGGATCAGCGGCGTGCGCAATTCTCTGTAGGAGCTGCCGAAGGCTGCGAATCGGTAGCCGCCTTCGCAGCCTTCGGCAGCTCCTACCTCAATTCACGCAACGCCAACCATCGCCGCCTTTGATCTGGATCTTGATCTGCTTTTGATCTTGATCTTGGCGCCCCGTAAAACCACGCTGGCCGGAATTCGATATTGATTCGGCGTGCAAACCGGCAGGGATGCCGGTTTAGCCGCGCTGGGCCAGGGATGGCCCTTCGCGGCGGCCCGCCGAATCAATGTCGGATTACGGGCATGCCGAGCCTAGGCGAGGGACCGAGTGGTGGGGCAAGAGCGTTTTGCTTACTTTTGCGCTTTCAAAAGTGAGGCGCTGTAAGAGCGCAACCATAAGCAGCCGTTACCGCAGCAACGGATATGTACGCAAAAAAGGAAATGAAGTTATGCGGTGAAGCTGGATTAGCACCTAATCGCTTCACAAAAAAAACATCACTCCAAAACCACCACCGGCATCCCCACCTCAATCACCCCCGGCCCATCACTAACCATATTCTGTCCAAACCACACATCCCCCTCGCGCTCGCGATAAGTCTTCAACGTCGCCAAAGGCTCGCGATCCGCACTGCGCTCCCCGGTAGCCGGGTCGATGGTCGTGAGGATGCACCGCGTACAGCCCTTGAGCAGCCGAAACTCGATATCGCCAATGCGAATCCGTTTCCAGCCGTCTTCGGCAAAGGCCTCAGCGCCCTCCACCACCAGATTCGGCCGAAAGCGCAGCATCTCCTGGGGCTTGCCGATCCTGGCAGACAAGTCATCCAGCGACGCCTGACCGATCAATAGCAAGGGAAAGCCGTCAGCGAAACCCACCCGATCATCTGCCGTGCCGTAACCACTGGGCAGCCAGCGCGCGCGATCGGCGGGGACGTGGACCATGCGGGTGGGTTTACCAATGAACTCGCTGACCCAATGGGCCGCTTCATCACCGGCATCAGGCACGCGCAAGGTATCGCGCCACACGGTCACGCCGCGCAGCTGCTGCTCTTCGTTCAAGGGGACGGGGACATCCAGGGCCGCAAAGCCTGGCGCTGAAAGGGTGATACCTCCGGCGGCATTCCACAACACCGACAACTGCGACATGTGCGGCAAGGCGCGCTGGGTCAGGAATCGGCCGCTGGCTTCGTCCACCAGCATCCAGCGTCGGTCACCGGCCATCCCCAACTCGTCAAAAGACGCCTGCTGCAGCACGTCGGCCTTGCAGGATTTGAGCGGGAAACGGTAGAGCGCGCTGAGGTGCAACATGGCCTGATCCTTGTCTGACGAAGGTAAAGCGCTAGCTTATACGATCGTTCGCCAGACAAGTCACGCCAGGGGGTATGAATCAGCCCTGTACCATCATCAAGCGCTCACGCACCATGTCCACCAGTTTGTCTGGCTGGAACTTGGAGAGGAAATTGTCGCAACCGACCTTCTTGACCATGGATTCGTTGAAGCTGCCAGACAGTGAGGTGTGCAGCACCACGTACAACTCGCGCAGACGCGGGTCGTTGCGGATTTCGGTGGTCAGACGATAACCGTCCATTTCCGGCATTTCGGCGTCGGTGAAGACCATGAGCAGCTTGTCGGTCATGACATTGCCAGCATCGGCCCAGGCCTTGAGCATATTCAGTGCCTTCAGGCCATCGCTGGCCACGTGCAGCTTGAGGCCGAGTTGCGACAGGGTGTCGCGCAATTGGCTGAGGGCCACTTTCGAGTCATCGACCAGCAGGACCTCACGCCCGACGGCGGCGGCGAGCAGCGGATCTTCGAGTTTCTCGCTGGACACCTTGGCGTTGTAAGGCACGATTTCGGCCAGCACTTTTTCGACGTCGATGACTTCTACCAACTGGTCGTCAACCTTGCTGATCGCGGTCAGGTAATGCTGACGACCGGCGCTGGCCGGAGGCGGCATGATCGCGTCCCAGTTCATGTTGACGATGCGGTCCACGCCGCCCACCAGAAACGCCTGAACCGAGCGGTTGTATTCAGTGACGATGATGGTGCTGTTCGGGCCCGGCACCAGTGGGCGCATGCCGATGGCCTGGGACAGGTCGATCACCGGCAGTGTCTGGCCGCGCAGGTTGACCACCCCACAAACGAACGAGTGACGCTGAGGCATCAGGGTCAGTTTCGGCAGTTGCAGCACCTCCTGGACCTTGAACACGTTGATAGCAAATAGCTGTCGGCCCGCCAGGCGAAACATGAGGATTTCAAGGCGGTTCTCGCCCACCAATTGTGTGCGTTGATCTACCGAGTCGAGAATGCCAGCCATTTATAGCTCCAGAAGCGTGGGTCACAGTGGGTCTGCCAAGACGTTATCGGCTGAAACGGGCAGGACCTTAATTGTTATGAAATGCCGCCCGCGGGCATTAGTGGCGCATTAGCATCACACTCGACTCAGCGCTTATCAACAGGATTCAGCCCGGCGGGTTGAAATACCGTTTCCCGGTGTTCGGCTGGCCGGTAGGCGCTGCCGAAGGCAGCGAACGGGGCGTATCAGGAAAATCTCTTTCGCAGCCTTCGGCAGCACCTGAAAAGCACCGGGTTGTCCGCATTTCCCGCATTTTCAGAAGCGCCCTACAGACTTTCTCTTCGGCTACACATTAACGTTCAAGGCCCAAGCGGACCCCGCTCGTTATCCATGATGTGATGGAGAGAAAGCATGCTCAACGGTACAGACTGGCCGACAACGCACCCGGACTTCATCGCCGAGGCCCAGCTATTGATGGTCAGGTGCCAGGAATGTCTGGCGCACATGGCGTTGATCGCCGATGACACCGATGCACTGGATTGTCTGCTCGACAGCCTGTCGAAGCTGGCTGACACAGCCCGTCGGGCGCAGGTTGAATGCAGCGCCGGGCTTTGCCGGGAACTGTGGCGACTGCTCGCACCTGCTTGTGTCGACAATCCGCTGAGCAGCGAGACGCAGGCGTTAGTAGGTGAATGCATGACGCTGCTGGCCTGGCACCTGGAACTGATCGACCCACACACCGGCCAATTACCTCTGGATCAGGCCGAGCAACGCGAGCTGCTGGGCAAAGTGGCCGTCAGCTTCCGGTCACCTCCCTCGCGGGCGGAACTCGAGACCCACGCCCCTCACCGCGCAGCGACGGACAGCAGGGATGTCAGCCAATCCGCGGCGCTTCGGTAAACAGGGGGGAATCGCTTGGCAAATGTACATTCAGCGCGGCAGGTCGTGCGCTGAAACGCAGGTTCTCACCCGACAGCGGTTCGCCATCCAGGTTGATGTCCAGGCCTTGGGTTGACTTGAGTTCGATCCAGGGCAAGCGCGCGCGAATGAACATGTTGTCGATGCCAAGACCGCCTTCGAGCAGGCTGCGCAGCGTGCCGACCAATTCCTGAGGTGCCGGCAGGATGCTGATATCCAGCAGCCCGTCGTCCGCCAGGGCCGAAGGACAGAGAACGTGACCACCACCGGCCTGACGACCGTTGCCAATACCCAGTGCCAGCAGATCGCCGCTCCAGTGGAAATCCGGCCCGGTCAATTCACCATGGACCGCACTCAGTTCACTGAAGCGCGACAGACCGGTGAACAGATACGCAGCGCCACCCAGGACCTTCTTCAGGTCTTCTGAGGTGTTGGCCGTGACCTGGCTGCCAAAACCGCCAGTCGCCATGTTCAGGAAAATCTTGCCATTGACCTCACCGAGGTCTACCGGTCGTGCGGGCACATCCAGCAGTTCCAGCGCGGCGTCAGGCTCAAGCGGTACACCCGCGGCCTTGGCAAAATCGTTGGCGGTGCCCAGCGGCATGATCGTCAACTGCGCATCGGTGCTGGCCAGAGCCAGGGCCTCGGCAATGTCACGAACGGTTCCGTCGCCCCCACCGGCAATGATCTGTGTGTGCCCGGCCGCCAGCGCTTCGCTGACCAGCCGCTGTGCGTCGCCGCCTTCCCAGGTCACGCGCACCTCCAGCTCCCAGCCTTCGCTGCGCTTTCTGGCAACGGCTTCGCGCACTTCTTCGTTGAGTGCCTGCTTGCCGTGCAGAATCAGAATTGCTCGTTGTGTCATTGCTGCGACTCCGGTCATTGGTGCGTCCCCAGTGATTCGATAGATGTGACCCCGAGCAGTAGAAAAAAACCCATTGCGATTAAATATTTTTTTACAAAGGCGAAATTGCCCTAATCCCTCGCCAACATTAGCCGAGAAAGTAACCGGAGCTGCAGAGCAGAGCCTCTGTCAGGCAGAAACCCGAATGAGCGGCGCGACAGTATTTAAGTCTTGAGCTTTACTCCACCCATCATTCATTCGAGGGGCATTCCCACGTTAATTAGCAAAAAACCCTACACATCTAAAGTATTAAGCCTTTTTATCTATCCAAATAGATATTTCGGAACAGAAACCAGCAAAATGCCAATTTATTGGCATTCTTAAAATATTTTCCATAAATAGATGTTTTATTGACTATAAGAGTAAGGCGCCTCGAATTATCGTGGACCGCAGTCAAGCAGTCATGGACCAAGGAGTGAGGTAGTAAATGCGATTGCAGCCTGTCGACAGCCTACTGCAGACCCGAAGCAGTCTGATCGAATACTTTCTGTTAGGCGTACGCCTGGTTCACGGGCTGACCTGCATCCTGCCAGGTTTGATCATCCTGCTATTCGCCGAGGGTGATCTCAGCGATGTGCCGCAGACCTACTTCGGCGTCCTGCTGTTCTTCGGGCTCATCAGTGTGTTGATCTTCCAGGCTCTGGGGGTCTACTCGGAAGTGGTGTTCAGCAACGCCTTGCGCTTTCGACTCATCATCCTGGCCTGGTCCGGCGCTTTTTGCCTGCTGCTGTTCATCCATCAAAGCCTGAATTTCCTGGATTACATCTCCCACGAACAGCTGGTGATCTGGTACCTCGCCAGCCTCGCGATGTTCTGCATCGAGCGCCTGTTCATGCTGGTGATGTTCAAGCACCTGATGCAAAAGGGCTTCTTTCTGCAGAACGCAGTGATCCTGGGCGCCACTGAAAATGGTCAGCGGCTGGCCGAGTACCTGCTGGAAAATCAGGACATTCGCTCCGGCGTCTCCGGGTTTATCGACGACCGCATCGGACGCCTGCCCAAAACCATGGCCGGGCTGCCACTGCTGGGCAACAGCAATGATCTGGAGCGCCTGATCCGCGAGGAGAAAGTCACTCAGGTGCTGGTCGCCCTGCCCTGGTCCGCTGAAAACCGCATGGATTACATCATCCGCGAACTGCGCAGATATCCAGTCAATGTCCTGCTGGTGCCGGACATGATCGCCTTCCGCCACGCCCACAACCGAATCACCGAAGTCGCCAGCCTGCCCATGTTCAACGCCTCCGATGTGCCGCTTGCCGGCTGGTCGCCGTTTTTCAAGCGCGCTGAAGACATGTTGCTGTCCGTCCTGGCGCTGCTGCTGTTGTCGCCGGTGATGCTGTGCACGGCCATCGCCATCAAGCTGGACTCTTCGGGCCCGGTGTTTTTCTGGCAGAACCGTTATGGCTACAACAACCGCATGATCAAGGTCTGCAAATTCCGTTCGATGCACCACCACCAGGCCGATGCCACGGCGGAAAATCAAACCACCCGGGGGGATGCCAGAGTTACCCGGGTCGGACGTTTCATTCGCAAGACCAGCCTGGACGAGCTGCCGCAGTTGTTCAACGTATTGGCAGGCACCATGTCCATGGTGGGTCCGCGCCCCCATGCAACCGCCACCAAGGCGGCCGGCATTCTCTTTGAGCAAGCGGTGAAGGAGTACACGTCACGCCACAGGGTCAAGCCGGGCATTACCGGTCTGGCGCAGATCAATGGCTATCGTGGTGAGACAGACACCGTAGAAAAGATCGAGAAGCGTGTGGAGTTCGATCTTGAGTACATCGAAAACTGGTCCGTCTGGTTCGATATCTACATCCTTCTGCGCACTGTTCCGGCAGTGCTCTTTACTCGTGAGGCTTATTGATGAGCATCCTCATCCCTTGCATTATTGCCGGCGGTGCCGGCACCCGACTCTGGCCAGTCTCCCGCGAGGCCGTGCCCAAGCCGTTCATGCGCCTTCCCGATGGCGAAAGCCTGCTGCAGAAAACCTTCATGCGCGCCGTTGGCCTGCCCGATGTCCAGCGTTTGCTGACCGTGACCAACCGCGAAGTGTATTTCCGCACCGTTGATGACTATCGCCAACTCAACAAGGGCCGGATCAAGCTGGACTTCATCCTTGAGCCCTTCGGCCGCAATACCGCACCGGCTGTGGCGGCGGCAGCGCTCCATGTCGCGCAACTGTATGGCGACGACGCGCAGCTGTTGATCCTCCCCGCCGACCACCTGATTGCCAACGGCCCGGCTTTTGCCCAGGCAGTGCAAAGCGCCCGTGAACTGGCTGACGAAGGCTGGATGGTGACGTTCGGCATCGTGCCCGGCAAACCGGAAACCGGTTTTGGCTACATCGAAAAAGGCCAGTCACTCAATAGCCAGGCGTATCAAGTGGCACGCTTTGTCGAGAAGCCGGATGCCGCCACCGCCCAGGCTTACGTCGATGGCGGTTTGCACCTGTGGAACGCGGGCATGTTCTGCATGCGTGCCGACACCCTGCTGCGGGAATTCGAAACCCATGCGCCCGACGTGCTGGCCGCCGTCAAAGCGTGCCTGGCGCAAAGCTCTACCAAAGAAGGCAACCAGGAGCTGCAACTGGAGCTGGACGGCCAGTCCTTCGCCAACACTCCGGATATTTCCATCGATTACGCCTTGATGGAACGCTCGCAGAAAGTGGCCGTGGTGCCGTGCGAGCTCGGCTGGAGCGACATTGGCTCGTGGCAGGCGGTGCGGGAATTGACAGGCGCAGACGACAACGGCAACCAGTGCAATGGGGAAACCGTGCTGCACGACGTCAGCAACTGTTACATCGACTCGCCCAAGCGGCTGGTCGGGGGCGTCGGCCTGGACAACCTGATCATCATCGACACCCCGGACGCCTTGCTGATCGCTGATGGCACGCGCAGCCAGGACGTGAAGTTCATCGCCCAGGAACTCAAGCGCCAGGGCCACGACGCCTACCGCCTGCATCGCACCGTCACCCGGCCATGGGGCACGTACACCGTGCTGGAGGAAGGCAAGCGCTTCAAGATCAAACGCATCGTGGTTCGCCCGCAAGCATCGCTTTCCCTGCAGATGCACCACCATCGCAGTGAACACTGGATCGTCGTCAGCGGCATGGCCCAGGTCACCAATGGTGAGCGCGAGTTCATGCTCGACACCAACGAGTCGACCTTCATCAAGCCGGGCCACACCCACCGGCTGGTCAATCCGGGAGTGATTGACCTGGTGATGATCGAGGTGCAGAGCGGCGAATACCTGGGCGAAGACGACATCGTGCGCTTCACGGATATCTACGGCCGGGTGCCTGCCGAAACCGCCAAGTCCTGATCAAGCCCATCGCTGGAGGTGTCTGAACCGGGCCTGTCCGGTCGCCGTGACCCTCCTGTCGACTTATTAAAAAACTGGCACGAAAAACGCTATACCGACGCAAGGCGTCAGAATTACAGCAAGCAGTACCGGCCTACATGATGTTTTACCCGTACGGGAGTTGTTCATGCGAGACAGGAGTTTGGGGTTGGCCAGGAAGATATTGCTCGCGATGTGCGCACTGCTGCTCTGTGCGTGCAATACACCGGCCCGAGTCGGGGTGCCCGACAATCAGGCCGAGATAGACGCAGGCCTGGCAGCCGGGCGTGCCCTTGCGGGTCAGCCTGCGCCGATGCAGCGGGTTCGCCCCGGCGACACCTTGCGCATCGTGCGCAACACCGGCGAAGCCCCTTCGATTTCAGCCTTCACGGCCAACTCGATTTACGAGCTGACGCTGTTCCCGGTTCTCAGCGATGGCACCTTCACCTACCCCTACATCGGCACCGTCAAGGCGGCAGGCCTGACCTTGCCGCAGCTGACCGCGCTGCTGCAGGACAAACTCAAAGACGTTTATCGCGACACCGCGATGACCATCAACATCTCGCAATCCCCCGGCAATACCGTGTTCGTCGGCGGCGCGGTGCGCAATACCGTGTCCCTGCCCGTGACCGTGGCCACCACCCTGGTACAGGCCGTGGTCGGTGCCGGCGGCGTTGCGCCTGAAGGCAATGCCAGCCTGGTTGCTCTACTGCGCCAGGACGACAGCGGCCTCTACAAGACCTACTTCTTTGACTACAGCAAGCTGCTCTGGGCCGACAGTTCGGGCCCTCGCGCGCCGGTCCTGTTGCAGCGCGGCGACGTGGTCTTCGTGCCCAAATCCTCGGCGGGTGACAAGTCCGACGGTGTGAATCTGTATTTCAACCAACTGATTCCCTTCGCGAAGTCGCTGGGTTTCGGGGTGAACTACAACTTGCGCAGCCAAGAATAATCGTCAGGGAAAAGACATGATCAATATCCGTTCATTGCGCGACCTGCTGCGCCTGTTTTTTATCTTCAAACGCGAAGTCAAAATCACTGTCCTGCTGACGTTCATCGTGATCGTGCTGGGTGCCTTCCTGCTCCCCAACCGCTATGAGTCCACTGCCCTGCTGCTGGTCAAGCCCGGCCGTGACAGCAGCACCGTGCCCATCGAGTTCGCCGATCGCCAGGCGATTGTGATCCCCAGCGCGCAACGTGATCCGATTCTGGATGAAGAGCGCATGCTCACCGGGCGGCCGATCATGCGCATCGTCGCTGAAAAGTACCTCGCTGAACTGTCCAACGCGCCGGTGCAGGAAGGCTTTTTCGCCAAGGTGAAGACCATTTTCCAGGACACCCTGGCGTCAGTGGTCAATGTCCTGCGTGGCGGTCTGCAACTGATAGGTCTGGTGGAGAAACGCTCCCCGGAAGAGCGCCTGGCCGAGGACCTCGGGAAAAACTTCAAGGTCTCCCATGAACCGGGTTCAACGGTCATGGAATTGACCTTTTCCTGGAATGACCCGGCCGTGGCCCGTCAGGTGCTGGAAACCTGGATCGAGCAGTACGAACAGGAACGTACCCGCGTGCTGGGCCGCGTGAGCCTTTATCAATTCTATGAAACCGAAGTCAAAGCCACTCAGGCACGGATTCTCAGTTACAAGAAGCAGATCCAGACGTACCTCAATCAACTGGGCGCAGTGAGCATCGCCCAACGCCTGGCCGACACGTCTCAGGGCCTCAACGACCTGACCACCGAGCGCAACAACACCACGCGCTCCATCGCGTCCACCAAGGCGGGCCTGGACAAACTGCTGGAGCAACTGGCCAAGCAATCGAAAACCGTCAGCGCCGGGCGTGAATTGAGCCTGAACCCCAATCGGCAGGACTTGCAGAACCGCATCAATGGCAAGGAAGTCGAGCGCCAGGAACTGCTGCGTTCCTTCAAGGAATCCGCGCCGCCGGTCCGCGCCCTCAACGAAGAAATCAGCAACCTGCAAAAGCTGCTGAACAAACAGGACGAGACCATTCAGCGTTCGGAAAGCATCACTCCCAACCCGATCTACAACCGCATGCAGAACGTATTGGCCGACCAGCAGGCCAGCTATGCGCGACTGCTGACCCAACTGGCCCAGCAGAACCTGCAATTGGAGCAATGGGAAAAAGCCCGGCAACTGGCGTTGAACCTGGAACCGGAAATGTCGCGTCTGCAAGGCGAGCTGGACGCCAGCGAGAAGAGCTTCGCGCTGTACAGCAGCAGCCTGGAAAAAGCCCGCATCGACCGCGAACTGGATCGCAGCCAGATCAGCAACATCGCGATTATCGAGCAAGCCACTTACAACCCCAGCCGCGTGTTCCCCAAGAGCCTGGCGATGTTGTTGCTGGCGTTCCCGCTCAGCCTGGGCGTAGGCCTGGTGGCGTTGTATTTCTTCTACCTGCTGGATCAGCGCATCCACGACGGCGACAAGATCGAAACCCGCTTTGGGGTGCCGGTCTGGACCAGCCTGCAGGAGCTCAACACCGCCCAGGGGGCTCACAACACCGCGTTCTCGGCGAGCCTGCATCGGCTTTATGGCACGTTGCCGTTGCGCCAGGTGGCGGAAAAAGGCCTCGCCCTGGGCTTTACGTCGTCCCGGGCAGGCGAAGGCGTCAGTTTTGTGATCGATAATCTGACCCGCCTGCTGGTCGAGCACGGGCACGTAGTCCGCCCAGAGGGTTCGGGACCTGCGACGGCGGGTGAAATCGTGCTGATCGACGCGTCAAGCATCTTCACCAATCAGGACGCTTTCGCTCATCTGCGCGAAGCCGACCTGATTCTATTGGTGGTCGAGGCCGAAGAAACTACCGTGCCGATGCTCGAAAACGTCCTCTCGACCCTGCAGACCGCGTTCAAGAAAGTCGACGGCATCATCATCAACCGCCGCCGTTACAAAGTGCCGGCGCGGGTGCTCGACTTCCTCAAGCGTTTCCAGAGCCGGGGTTGATATGCATATTGCACTGCTGGCGCCGCTGCCGCCCGAGCAGAACGGCATTGCCGACTATGCCGGGCACCTGAAACAGGCGCTGGAAAACCTCGGCGTCAAGGTCAGCACGCCGCTGCAGGGCGTGGGCAATGACCCGCTGCTGGCGGTTCGGCGTGTGGCCGAAGTCGACTGGCAAGCTATCGATCTGGTGCATGCCGAAATCGGCGGTGGCAGGCTGGCGGAATTTCACGCGCTGCGTGCCTTGCGCAAGCGCTTCGACTCATTGCCGCTGACCGCCACCGTGCATGACCCGGAACGTCTGGTGTGGCGCCGGGCCAAGTTGCCCTGGCCGTTGTCCATGGCCAATTCGATGCCTTCGCCGCTGCCGGAAATTGCCACCGTGCTGGCTGACCCCCTGTGCTTGCGTGAAGAACAGCAACTGGCCCGCAGCCTGAACCGCCTGATCACCCTGACCCAGGCGGGCAGCCTTGCTTTGGGCCAACGCATGGGCCTGGATCAGCAGCAGATGGCGGTGATCGCCCATGGCAACCTGCCCATCGAACCCGCCCCATTACCGCCAGCGCGACCGCTGAAGCTGTTGTATTTCGGTTTTATCTATCGCGGCAAAGGCATTGAAGACCTGCTCGACGCCATGGCCGAGCTGATCGTGCGCCACCCCGAACTGCGCCCGCGTTTGCGCCTGACGCTAGCAGGGGGCAGCGAACCGGAAATGGCCTTCGGCCCCTCCGGCAGCTATCTGGACCAACTGCGCCTGCGCATTCGTCAATTGGGCCTGAGCGATCTGATTGACTGGGACCTGGACTTGCCCGCCGACTCGATTGCGCAAGTGATCCAGGCGCACCACGTGATGGTTCTGCCCTACCGTGAATCAAGCAAACTGAAAATCCTCGGCCAGCTGCGCGGCACCAGCGGCGCGTTGTCATGGGCCGTGGCCTGCGGTCGCGGGGTGATTACCTCCGATGCGCGCTCGTTTGCCGAAGAGGTTTCACACGGCAATGGCTTGATCTACCCCCAAGGGGATGTGCCCGCGCTGACCAACGCCTTGAGTCAGCTGTGCACCCATCCGGAACTGGCCGAACAATGGGCAGAACAGGCCGCGTTGCTCGGTCGGCAACGGGTCTGGAGCCAGACCGCAGAACGCTTTCGGCAGTTGTTCCAACACGCGTGCGAGGTGACCTGAGATGAAATCTGCAGCCGGTGTGTGGTTGGCGACGCTCATGACCTGCTCGGCCCTGGCGCCCGTTGCCGAGGCGGAAACCATTCTGCGCGGGCCACGCACCGTGGTCTGGCAGGATTTTCTCGGGGTCAACGCGCAATTCCAGTATTTCTCGCCAGCGGCCTACCAGCAGCAGATGGATCACCTGGATGCGTTGGGCCTGAACTGGGTCCGCCTGACCATCCACTGGCCGCTCATCGAGCCTGCGCAAAACAGCTTTGACCTGAGTGACCTGGATGGCGCCATGGCCACCATGAACACCCACCACTACAACATCCTGGCGTACCTGGTGGGTTCGGCGCCCTTCGCCAGCAGCGCGCCGGAAGGCACGCCCAGCCGAGATCAATACCCGCCCCGGGATTTCAATGTGTTTGCGGCGCGCATGACCTCATTGGTCAAGCGCTACCCGCAGGTCAACAACTGGCAGGTCTGGAACGAGCCCAATATTGTCTGGCTGCCCAAGGAGGACCCGGTCGCCTACGACACCTTGCTCACTACCACCGCCGACGCGATCCGCGCTGCCGAACCGGACAAAACCATTGTCACGGCGGGCATGGCCTATTACAGCCAGATGCACAGCACGCCGGGCTACATGCTGCAAACCCTGCTGGACCGTGGCCTGGGCACGCGCAACATCGTGGCCGCCTACCACCCGTACTCCGAATACCCGGAAGGCGACTCCCCTCCCGATCGCGACTTTCTGATCCGCGCCAACGCCATGAACACCCTGCTGCACAGCAACGGCGTGCAGCAGGTCTGGGCCACCGAGTGGGGCTGGTCGAGTTACAACGGCCCGGTGGAAATGCAGGCCATCATCGGCCTGCAAGGTCAGGCGGACTACACCCTGCGCCGCCTGGCCTTGATGAGCGCGCTGGATTATCAACGGATCTTCCTGTTCAACCTCAGCGACCTCGACGCCCGCGCCAGCGCTCGCGACCAGGCCTATGGCTTGCTGGATCTGCAAGGCAATCCGAAGCCGGTCTACACCGCGCTGCGCAATTTTCTGACCATCACCGGGCCACGTCTGGAGCCCTCCGACCCACCGGCGGCCAGTGGAATACCGAGCGATCTGTACGCCGTGGCCTGGACTCGCGACGATGGCAAGAAACTGCTGATGGTCTGGAGCGCAACCGGCAAATCCATGATCCTGCCCACCATCCGCACAGCGGTGCTGCATGATCCACTGGCCGGCACCCGTACCGACCTGAACAACCCCCAAGGGATCAGCCTGGCACTCAAGCCGACCCTGCAAATTCTGGAATGGAAGCCCTGAGCATGCGCATTCTCTGGACGCTGCCCTATCTGCCCTGGCCCACCACCAGCGGCGGCAAGACGCGGGAATATCACCTGCTGCGCAATCTGGCGGCGCGGGGTCACCAGATCACCTTGCTGGTGCAGTCCAAGACTGAACTGGATCAAGCCACCCGCGAAGCCCTGGAACCCTGGCTCGAGCGCCTGATTGTGTTGCCCCGCCGCCCGCTCAAGAGCGCCCGGACCCTGATGGCCGTGGCCGTTGCGCCCGTGCCGATGCTGGCCTGCGTCAACGGTTATGCGCCGCGTCTGAGTGAAGTTTTCGAAGGCTTGCTGGAAGAACACTGGGACATTATTCAGGTGCAGCACACCTACGCGTTTGAACCGCTGGCCAAGCCACTGCAGCAGTCGGGCAAACCCTTCGTGCTCACCGAACACAATGTCGAATCGGCACTCGGCGCCGCCAGTTATGATCGCTTGCCACGCTGGGCCAACCTGTTCGCCCGCTTTGATCGCTGGCGTTACCGGCGCTGGGAAAAACAGGTGTTTGATCAGGCCAGCCAATTGATCGCCGTCACCGAAGACGATGCCAAAGAGATAAGCCGCCTGAGCGGCAAGGCGACCGCCGTGGTGGTCAACAGCGTCGATTGCAACTACTACGCACTGGTCAAACCCGACACCTACAGCCGCCGCCTGTTGTTCATCGGCAACTATGAATACGGCCCCAACGTCGACGCCATCGAATGGGCGCTGGAAGAAATCCTGCCGACCGTCTGGCAGCACTGTCCGACCCTGCGTTTTGCAGTGTGCGGTTTTGCCCTGCCCGAATCGTGGCGCGAACGCTGGCCGGATCCGCGGATCGAGTTCCAGGGATTTGTCCCCGACCTGCGCGCCCTGCAGAGCAACACCTCGATATTTTTTGCGCCGCTGCGTCAGGGCGGCGGCTCCAAGCTCAAAGTGCTGGAAGCCATGGCCGCCGGTCTGCCGGTGGTGACCACCGCACAGGGGGTTTCCGGGCTGGCGGTGGTCAACGGCGAACACTACCTGGGCAGCGAAGACGCCAGGCAACTGGCGCAGATCATTATCGAAGCCATTGATCAGCCCGCGCGCCTGACGCAGATCGGCGAAGCCGGTCGTGGCTATGTTCAGGCCCGGCATGACTGGTCCGCCTCGGCTGCGCAACTTGAGCGCATCTACACGCGACTTTCGCCAGTCACCCTCTCGCCCGCCAAGGAGCACGCGCGCCCATGATGACAGGACTCGATTACCGTCCAGCCACCGGCTACCCCAACAGCGGCATAGGTCGTCAGAACCTGGCCCTTGAAGACGCGCTGCGTTTAAACCCCGACACTCAGGTGCAGTTATTCAGCGTCGCGCCACACGATCATCCCATTCGCCGTCTGGCGTACTGCCCGCGCTGGTCCACGCCCCTGCACGGCCTGCATCGTCTGCCCGAGCGCTTGCGCTTCGAAGGCCTGTTTTTGCCCAAAGCCCTGCGCGATGCCGAGGTTCAGGTGTATATCTGCAACATGAACATGGGCTTGCCCCTGGGCCGCAAACCGGCCGGGCTGCGCTATGTTTTGCAGCTGCAGGACCTGTTTCAGCTGACTCTGAAAAACAGCCACGGCTCGCGGCTCAAGGCGGCGATCTACGGCGTGACGGATCGGCTGTCCATCGGCCACTCGGTGCGCGTGGCAGACCGGATCTGGACCCCCTCGCAATTCACCGCCGATGAATGCGCCCGGCTGTTCCCTGAAAGCCGCGACAAACTGCGCGTGCTGCCTGCGCAGGTCAGCGGCTGGAACGATGCGCCTGCTGATCTGCAAGGCTGGAACCTGCCGGAGCGTTACTGGCTCTGCGTGGGCACCCGGGAACCGCGCAAGAACATGCCCTGGTTTGTCGACGCCTGGCAGAACGCTCGCCGGCAATTCCCGAACATCCCCGACCTGATCCTGATTGGCGCGCCCCAGCACTTGCCTGCCGCGCAACAAGGCCTGGCGGGCCTGCATTTTCTGAGTGACATCAGTGATGCCGAACTGCACGCGCTTTACCGGGGCTCCGAACGTTTCTGGCACCCGTCCTACGCCGAAGGTTTCGGCTTGCCGGTGGTGGAGGCCATGAGCGTCGGCACCCCGGTCGCCATCGCCACGGGCTCGTCCCTGGATGAAATCACTCCACCGGACAGCCCACGCTTTTCACCCACCGACAGCGCGGCGCTCATCACCCTGATGGGTCAGTTGGCGAGCGCCGACAGAGAGGATCCGGAAACACTCAAGCAATGGGCGGCCAGGTTCGGGCCCGCAGCGTTCAATCAGCGCTTCGATGAGTTGATCGAGGAGCTGAACTGATGCCCTTGGCTGCGCCCGTTGGCTTGCTGTTTGCGCTGCTGTTTGGCGTGCTGATTCTGTTGCTGCCGCCGTTGAAGGTGGTGGCGGCGATGATCGGTGTGGTCGCCATGGCCACGGTGGTTCGTCGGCCCATGCGCGGGCTGTTGCTGTTCGGCGTGCTGGCGGCGTTCTTGCCGTACTCGACGGTCAACGTCGGCTTTCGGACCACGGTTTCCGAAGCCCTGCTGATGCTGGTCTGGGCCGCCTACCTGGCCCATCGAATGTTCTCCAACATGGCGCCGCTGCAACCCTTGCTGCGCACCGAGCGCTGGCTGATTGCGCTGATGCTGTACAGCGCCCTGCCCTTCATCATCGGCCAGTTGACCATCACCGCGCTGGGCAATGGCCCGATCAACTGGATCCGCTGGCTGTTCAACCTGTCGACGCTGTTTCTGGTCCCGCGCATGCTCGACACCCAGCGCGCCCGCGAGCAAATGATCAATGCCGTGCTGCTGGGCACCTTGCTGCTGCTGTTGCTGTCGATCCCGATATTTCTGATTAACCGCAACGCCATGGCGATCATTCCGGTCCTCACCGGTCTGGGTTACGGCGGCATTGAGGTGCTGTCCGAAAGCCTGACCTCCCTGGCCGACCGCATGGGTTCACCGTGGATGCACCCCAACGTGGCGGGCGGCGCCATGGCGCTGGTGGTGCCGCTGGCGTTCTGCATCGGCATGACCCGCAGCGGCTGGCCGAAAAGCCTGGGGGTTGCCGTGGCCATTCTGGGCACGATAGGGCTGTTGCTGACCGGCTCGCGAGGAGCGCTGGTCAGCCTGGTGCTGGTGATGATGTGGATGGCCCGCAAGCGGGTGCCATTGATGGGACGCTTGCTGATGGGCGGGATGGTCGCCGGCACCTTGCTGCTGATGTTCTACCCGCCCCTGCAGGAACGGCTGTTCTCGCTGTTCACCAACGACGATGCCAGTACGGCGATTCGCTTCCTGGAATACACCCACTTCCCCGACGCCGTGGCGATGTTCCCGATGGGCATCGGCTTCAAGATCGACCCGCCGGTGCCAGGCGCGACCCTGTTCGGGATCTCCAACCTGTGGCTGAACTTCATCTACAAACTCGGCCTGCCGGGCATGCTGCTGTTTATCGCGGTGATCGGCAGCTGGTGGCGTGAAACCCGCCCCGAGCATGGCTTCATCACCTTGAACTACGACAATGCCATCTGGCTCGGCACCACCACCGGCTTGCTGGCGGCGTTGACCAGCGGCCTGTTCGACCACTATTTCAGCTTTACCAGCGTGCTTATCGCGCTGTTCTGGCTGATGCTGGGCATCAACCTTCATGAGGCCATCCGGCTGAAGACCGAGGCTGTCGTCCTTCCCAACGCCTTACCTGAGCAAGGACTCCACCCATGAAACACCGTTTGATGCATTCCCACGACCTGCGCCTGGCTTTGCCGGAGTACGCACGCAAAATGGGTGTGGACACTGCCGAACTGGAAGGCGCCTACCAGTGGATGCTGGAAAACGATGTCGCCTTCGAAACCCCCATCAAAGGCCGCACCCTGTCGTTCATCAGCTACCTGAACATCGAACCGCGCATCTCGCACCCACTGGCACGACGCTTTTATCGCCTGCTGGCGTCGGAAATGCCCGGCGCCTTGATCCCGCTGTACGGGATCAACTGGCCTACCTTGCGCGACCGCATGCTGCGCACCTGGGAGCAGGCTTACAACATCCTGATCTGCAAGATCCCCAGCCATACCGTGCGCCTGGCCTGGTTGCGCATCGGCGGGGCGAAAATCGGCAAGGGCTCCAGCGTGTGGCGCAACACCGAAATCCTCGGCGTCGACAGCCTGCGCATTGGCGAAGACTCCACCGTGGGCTGGCATTGCCAACTGGACGCCCGAGGTGGCCTTAAGATTGGCGACCACGTGACCATCGCCTCCCACGTGCTGATTATCGCTGGCGGCCACGATGTGACAGCGCCGGAGTTCTGGGCCGTCGGCGGGCCGGTGGTGATTCACGATTACGCCTGGATCTGCACGCGCGCCCTACTCTCCTTTGGCGCCGAGATTGGCGAGGGCGCCGTGGTCGGTGGCGGCAGCGTGGTATCCAAGCCGATCCCTGCCTACGCCATCGTCAGCGGCCCCAACGCCGAGATCAAAGGCGAGCGTGCCCGTGGCCTGAACTACAAGGTGGGCGGCAAAGGCCTGTTCACTTTGTTCCACTGAGAACGGCCATGCTCGGTTCGACCTTATGGCTGACCCTCGCGACGCTGACCGGCCTGGCGGCAGGCTTTGCCCGCGAGTGGTTGCTGGTGGCGGCCTGGGGTGCCGGGGCGCAAAGCGATGCGTTTCTGGTGTCGATGTTTTTGCCCGAAGCGTTGCGCATGGCCCTGGCGGCCGGGCTACTGAGTGCCGCCGCGCTGCCGTTGTATCAACAGCGCGACGCACTGGCGCAGCAACGCTGGCTCGCCGCTCTCGCCCCGCGCCTGTTGCTGTGCGGCGTGGCACTGGCGTTGTTGCTGAGCCTGGGCGCGCCACTCTGGGTGCGCGGCGTCGGGCCAGGCCTGGACAGCGATGGTTACGCTTTGGCGGGCAGCAGCCTGCTTTGGCTGGCGTGGTGCGCGCCGGGGTTCCTGCTGCATGGATTGTTGTGCGTGCCGCTGCAGGCGCATTCGCGGTTCGTCATGGCCGGGCTCGGCTCACTGCTGTTCAACCTGCCGCCGGTGATTTACCTGGCGGTCGCTCATCATTCAGCGACGCCTGTGGGCCTGGCCCTTTCTTGCGTGCTGGGCAGTGTGTTGATGCCCGCTGCGCTGTTGCCAAGCCTGCTGCGCCTGGGCTGGAAACCCTGGCAATGGCAGGCTGAGCCCGGCGTCGGCCGCGAATTGCTGCAACGCATCGGCCCGCTATTGAGCAGCAATCTGGCGAGCCAGGGTTTGGCGTTATTGGAGCGCATGGTTGCATCGTTGCTGGGCGAAGGCGCGGTGACCTGGATCAATCTCGCGCGCAAGCTGATCAACCTGCCGCTGATCGCTCTGATGAGTCTGAATCAGGTGCTGCTGGGCTTGATGAGCGGCAGCGCGGCCGATCAGCGGCTGGTGTTGCTGCGCAAAGGCCTGAGCAGCGCTACCTTGCTGACTTTGCCTGCCATCGCCGGTCTGATCGGCGCATCCGCTGCGCTGGTGGTCTTGCTCTTGCCGACCCTCGCCCATGACGGACCGCTGCCGGAACTGCTGGCCTGGTTTGCCGTGCCCCTGATGTTCGGCGCCTGGAACGCCCTCTTGGCGCGTTATGCCTATGCCGCAGGCGACACGCGCATGCCGCTCACGTGCGAACTCATCGGCAGCTTGTGCAACGCGATTCTGCTGGGCGTGCTGCCGTTTTTCCTCGGCCTGACCGGCATCGCCATCGCCGCCCTGGTGGGCGCGATTGTTACCGGGCTGCTGCTGATGCGGCGTCAAGGGCTGCTGAGCTTCGTGCCGTGGCGCAGCCAATGGGCGCTGGGTGCAGCGGTGATGTTACTGGCCGCGCGGGTGCTGCATCCCATCGCCGATACCTGGCTGCAGTTGGGGTTGAGTTGCGCTTATGGTGCGGTGTTGTTAGTGGGGTTGGCGCTGTGGTTGAGGCCGTGGCGATCTGGTTGAACGCCACACTTGATCCATGAGCCGCAGACGCGCCACGGCACCGGCTAGCGCTGCGAATGCTCGCGTAGCCCTTGCGCCACGGCATTGAACGTGACCTGGCAGCGAGCGCTGTCGCGCAGGTCTTCGTGCATGGCGACCCAGGTATCCATATGAAACGAGAACGCCGAGGGCAGCACTCGAACCAACGCTGAGTCCCGGGCTGCGATTGCCGACTGGCACACACCAATCCCGAAACCGGCTCGCATGACCGCCAACTGTGCAAGCTCACTGTCGGCTCGAAAGGCCAGGCCCTGACGCGCAAATGCCGGGAACTGTTTGAGGAATTCGCGGATAAAGGCGCTCTCACGGTCGAAGCCAATCAGCGTATGACGGGCCAGATCGTCCAGCGAATTGGGGGTGCCGTGAACAGTCAGGTAACTGCGATGGGCGTAGAGTCCGACATCTATGCCCCCGACATGTCTGGCGATCAGTGCATGCTGCGTTGGCCTATGCATGCGAACCGCAATATCCGCGTCCCGGCGCAGCAAGTCATCAACCTGGTTGGAAAGCATCAGCTCTACCACCAGCTCGGGTTGTTGTTCGCGCAATGCCGACAAGATCGGCGGCAAGACTTCAACGCCGACCACCTCACTGGCTGTCAGCCGCACCGTGCCCCGGACATGGGTGCTGCCTTCACTGGCCTTGCGCAATAATGCCGCCGACGTTGCCGCCAGATTGACAGCATAGGGCCTGATTTCATAAGCCGCAGGGGTGGGGCTGAAACCGTCAGGTGAACGGGTGAAAAGCTTCAGGTCCAGCGCCGACTCAAGGCCGTCTATGTGACGCCCGACAGTGGGTTGACTGATACCCATCGCCCGCCCCGCCGCCGACAAAGAGCCGGTCTCAAGCACGGCGAGAAACGTTCGATACCACTCCCAGCTGGGCTCGCGCTGAATCACAAGGCTATCCATTTATGTATGGCAGGCATGCGATCTTAGACGATTTTGTTTTTCAGGCGCATGGATCAACATGGAATCCCCAATCCTGGAAAGCCTATATATGTCTGATTCATCACCGTCGGTACCGCCAATCGTTCTCTGGCAACGTGTAGAAGGAGCACTTTTATTTGCGACCGGTATCCTGCTTTTCTGGCAAGGTGGCCACGACTTCTCGGTGTGGCAGGCGCTGGTGATTTTCTTCGTACCCGACCTGAGTATGTTGGGCTATGCCTTGGGGCCGAAGGTGGGGGCCTTTTGCTATAACACCGTTCACGTGTATGCATTCGGTGCGTCTTTGCTGGCCGCTGGGCTGATAGGTTCGCTACCTGATCTCGCTGCCGTCGGTGCTTTATGGCTCGCACACTCGGGCTTTGATCGAATGCTTGGCTATGGTCTCAAATCGGCGCTGGGTTTCGCCTTCACTCATCTGGGTAAAATCGGTCGCTGAGCGCGATTGACCTGAGGCATTTCCGAGCAAGAAAACTACTCAGGAAAGCCAGGCTCCTCTAAAAGATTTCGAATCTTGACGGCATCGCGTTGCCCAATCTCTACGTACAACAAAGTAGAGGGAACCGTGATGAGCCAGCCAGACAACGATCAGGAATCGAAACGCGAAGACCTCGATCACAAACCGGAAAATGCCAGCAAGGTGGGCGAGAAGAATAAGCAGCTCAATGAGAAAGGCGAGCAGCCACGGCCAGGGACGCCGCCGGATCCGAAGCAGGCCTAAGATGACGCAGAGGTTCTGTAGGAGCTGCCGAAGGCTGCGAAAGGGGTGAAGCTGACACACCGCTTTCGCAGCCTTCGGCAGCTCCTACAGGTATGAGTTTCAAGCAGACCGCCGCGCACACCTGAATCCGTTCACCTTCTCCACTGCCACCTCCCGAACCCCTTCCACACCCAACCACCACGTATTACCCCGACACGGATACTGCACGTAAAACGGCTGTCCCATTTGCGGCGTGGTAACAGTGACGTTCTTTTCCCAGGCCAGGGCGATGATCCGGTCAAAGGGCTCGTGCCAAGCGTGCATCGACAAGTCGAAGGTGCCGTTGTGGATCGGCAGCAGCCACTTCCCACGCAGGTCGATGTGGGCTTGCAGGGTTTCTTCGGGTTGCATGTGCACGTCCGGCCAATCGACGTTATAGGCGCCGGTTTCCATCAGGGTCAGGTCAAACGGGCCGTACTGCTCGCCAATGGTCTTGAATCCGTCGAAGTAACCGGTATCGCCACTGAAAAAGACCCGCTGCTTTTCGTCGCGCATCACCCACGACGCCCACAGGCTGCGATTGCCATCGAGCAACGTGCGCCCCGAGAAATGCTGGGAGGGCGTAGCCACGAACTGCATGCCGTGGACTTGCGTGGATTGCCACCAGTCCAGCTGGGTGATTTTGCCAGCCGGCACGCCCCACTCCATCAAGGTATCCCCGACACCCAGTGGCGTGAGGAAATGCTCGGTCTTGGCCTCAAGGGCCTTGATGGTCATGTGGTCCAGGTGGTCGTAATGGTTGTGGGACAGGATCACCGCCTTGAGTGGCGGCAATTCTTCAAGGCTGATCGGCGGCTGGTGAAACCGCTGCGGGCCGGCCCACTGCACCGGCGAGGCACGCTCGGCAAACACCGGGTCGGTCAGCCAGAACACCCCGCGCATTTTCAGCAAAACCGTGGAATGGCCCAGGCGGTAGACCGTGTAGTCCGGCGCGGCGAGCAATTGTTGGCGGGACAGCGGCTGCACCGGAATCTCACCGGCTGGCCGGGTGATGGCGGGCTTGTTGAACGCCATGTTCCAGAAAACGCTCAATGACTTCAAAAAGCCCATGCGGCTCATGGTCGCCGGGTTGCGGTAACGACCCTCGACTTTCCGCAGGGTGGGTAAAGGCTGTGCTGAGGAATTTGCGCTGATTCTGGCCATGCTGTGCTGACTCCTTCGCGGTCCCTGCGTTGCATCTGATGAGCGCGAGGGATATTGTGTAACTGTTATTTACACTACACGGTGTAGTTTTAAGCTTGCATCATCGACATCGACAAGTAAACTGCCGAGTGTAATTTCTTTTTATACACCTGTTTGAAGCGAGACCTATGACAGCTCCCCTGCGACTCACTGACCGAAAACGCGAAGCCATCGTGCTGGCAGCCATTGCCGAGTTTCGTGATACCGGGTTTGAAGTGACCAGCATGGATCGCATCGCTGCCAGGGCTGAGGTTTCGAAACGGACGGTCTACAACCACTTCCCCAGTAAAGAAGAGTTGTTCGCGGAAATCCTCCAGCGCCTGTGGTGCCGGATCGGCGAAATCCCCGATGCAAGCTACCGTCCCGGCATCCCCTTGCGCGACCAATTACGCGCGATGCTGCTGGCAAAAATGAAAACCCTGTCAGACCCCAATTGCCTGGACCTGGCCCGTGTGGCCCTGGGCGCGACGATTCACTCCCCGGAGCGTGCGCAGGTCTGGCTCGCACGTCTGGATGAGCGGGAAGAAACATTCGCCGCCTGGATCCGCGACGCTCAGGCTGACGGTCGCTTCAAACCCACCGACCCGACCTTCGCCGCCACTCAGATGCACGGCTTGCTCAAAGGCTTCGTCTTTTGGCCACAGGTCACCTTCAACAAACCGATACTGAGCGCCGAGGAGCAGTCTGAGGTGATTGATTCAACCCTCGACCTGTTCCTCGGCTGGTACGAAATCCCTGCAAAAAGCCTCTAATTCAGCTTCGCCACCCGCTCCACCACCGCCCGACGCCGGGCCATCAGCGCCTGCCCACGCTCAAGGGCCAAGGCTTTAACGCTTGCCGGGGCCGTAGACGGATGCCCGGCGTTGAACGGCGGCGCAGGCGCGTATTCCAGTTGCAGTTGCACGGTCTGGGCCAACTCCTCGTCGAATAGCTCGCTGACCAGCGTCAAGGCAAAGTCGATACCCGCCGTGACCCCGCCGCCGCTCATCAGGTTGCCGTCGCGCACCACCCGTTCGTGTACCGCAATGGCCCCAAACTGCTCGAGCAAGTCATGCGAGGCCCAATGAGTCGTTGCGCGTTTGCCGTGCAGCAAGCCAGCAGCGCCCAGTACCAGTGCGCCGGTGCAGACTGACGTCAGGTATTTCACGGTGCTGGCCTGCTGACGAATGAAATCCAGGGTGTGGGGATCTTCCAGCAAGGCATCGATGCCCTGCCCGCCGGGGATGCATAGCACATCCAGCGACGGGCAATCCGCAAAGGTCCGGGTTGGCGTGAGCAACAAGCCGGTGCTGGCCAGCACGGGATCGAGGTCTTTCCAGACCAGATGCACGGTGACGCCCGGCACGGTGGCGAACACTTCGTAAGGGCCGGTCAAGTCCAGTTGTTGCACTTTGGGAAACACGAGCAAGCCGATATGCAGGGTCATGTGAGGTCCGCTTGAAGTTGGGGTAGACGCCATGACTCTAGCCACTTAGGCTTTGGCGTATAGGTAATACTCCCCACCAATTACGCCAATCATGTGAAATGATCTGATGCCCGAACAGCCCAAGCAGGTGCATATCCTGGCCTTCCCCGATGTTCAGTTGCTGGACGTCTGCGGCCCGTTGCAGGTCTTTGCGTCGGCCAACCTGCAGGCTCAGCAGCGAGGTGAGCCTGAGCCCTACCAGATGCAGGTCATCGCCGCGCAAGACGCCGTGCAATCCTCGGCCGGACTGGGTTTGCAAACCGGGCCGTTGCCGCCTGCCGACGAGCGCAGCCACACGCTGATCGTAGCCGGCGGGCGCGGCGTGCAGCAGGCGAGCCGCGACGCAGAACTGGTGGCGTGGCTGCACCCGCGAGCGCAGGCGGCCGAGCGAGTAGCATCGGTGTGCACGGGTGCATTTCTGCTGGGGGCCACCGGTCTGCTGGATGGCCGCCGGGTTGCCACTCACTGGCAGTATTGCGAAGCGCTGGCGCAGCAGTTCCCGGCATTGCAGGTCGATGCCGACCCGATCTTTATCAACGACGGCAAATTCTGGACGTCGGCCGGGATCACCGCCGGTATCGATCTGGCCCTGGCTCTGGTCGAGCAAGACCTTGGCCACGCCATGGCCCTGGCCGTGGCTCGGCATCTGGTGGTGTTTCTCAAACGTCCGGGCGGGCAATCGCAGTTCAGCGCGGCCTTGACGTTACAACATGCCAATGCCACCAGTGACGGTCGCTTCGCCGATCTGCACGCCTGGATTATCGACAACCTGACCGGCGATCTCGGCATTACAGCGCTGGCCTCGCGGATGGCCATGAGTGAGCGCAGCTTCGTACGCCACTACCGTGCGCACACCGGCACCACCCCGGCCAAAGCCATCGAACAACTGCGGGTCGAAGCCGCACGGCGATTGCTGACCGACACTTCGCAGCCGGTAAAACGGGTTGCGTCACGCTGCGGATTCGGCAGCGAAGAAACCATGAGGCGCAGCTTCCTGCGCACCCTGAGCGTTACGCCGCAGGCTTATCGGGAGCGCTTTAGTCGGTGATGGCGATGACGCCCCATCTGTAGGAGCTGCCCAAAGCTGAGAAGTGCGCCTGTCGATATTTCGCGATTCGCAGCCTACGGCAGCTCCTGCAAAGCCAGGAAATCTATTTTCATTTATTGTTTTTTATTTATATTTTCGTGTAACTTATTTTCATCACGAAAACAGAGATAAAAACAATGACTGCCTGTGATCGCCGCTCTACCCGCCTCGCTCCGACTTTAGCGACACCTCTGCCGAGATTTTCAGGAACGCCTCCTCACTGACCCACCGGTTTGTGTTGAGCCATTTGAACTCCACTCTCTGCAAGGAACCGCCCCATGACGCCCTCTCCTGGTCTGTCGCTGTTGGTTTACGCCGCTATCGCGATCATCGCCCTGATCGTGTTGATTGCCCGCTATCGCCTTAACCCCTTTATCGTCATCACTCTGGTTTCCGTGGGCCTGGCGCTGGTCGCCGGGATGCCCGCCAGTGGCGTGGTTGCGTCTTATGAAGCCGGTGTTGGCAAAACCCTGGGGCATATCGCGCTGGTCGTCGCACTGGGCACCATGCTCGGCAAGATGATGGCCGAGTCCGGCGGTGCCGAGCAGGTGGCGCGCACGCTGATTGATCGCTTTGGCGAGAAAAACGCCCACTGGGCCATGGTCTGCATCGCCTTTCTGGTGGGGCTGCCGTTGTTCTTCGAAGTCGGTTTCGTGCTGCTGGTGCCGATTGCCTTTACCGTGGCGCGGCGAGTCGGCGTGTCGATCCTGATGGTCGGCCTGCCCATGGTCGCCGGTCTGTCAGTGGTTCATGCGCTGGTACCGCCTCACCCTGCGGCGATGCTCGCTGTGCAGGCGTATCAGGCCTCGGTCGGGCAAACCTTGTTCTACGCGATTCTGATCGGCATCCCCACCGCCATCATTGCCGGGCCGATCTACGCCAAATTCATCGTGCCGCGCATTCAACTGCCGGACGAAAATCCGCTGGCCCGGCAGTTTCTTGACCGCGAACCACGTCAGCAACTGCCCAGCTTCGGCCTGACCATGGCAACCATCCTGCTGCCGGTGGTGTTGATGCTGCTGGGCGGCTGGGCCAATTTGATCAGCACGCCGGGCAGTGCCTTCAACAGCTTCCTGCTGTTCATCGGCAACTCGGTGATCGCCCTGCTGCTGGCCACCTTGCTAAGCTTCTGGACGTTGGGCATCGCCCAGGGCTTCAACCGCGACTCGATTCTGAAGTTCACCAACGAATGCCTGGCACCCACCGCGAGCATCACATTGCTGGTCGGCGCGGGTGGCGGGCTTAACAAGATTCTGGTCGACAGCGGCGTCACCAACCAGATTGTCGGCCTGGCTCAGGACTTTCATCTGTCGCCGTTGCTCATGGGCTGGCTGTTCGCGGCCTTGATGCGCGTGGCAACCGGCTCGGCCACCGTAGCGATGACCACGGCGTCAGGCATTGTTGCCCCCGTCGCCGTGGGCCTGGGCTATCCGCATCCGGAACTGCTGGTGCTGGCGACGGGTGCCGGCTCGGTGATCTTTTCCCACGTCAATGACGGTGGTTTCTGGCTTATCAAGGAGTACTTCAACATGACCGTGGCACAAACCTTCAAGACCTGGACCGTGCTGGAGACCCTGATTTCAGTGGTGGCCTTTGCCCTGACTCTGGGTCTGGCGCAGGTGCTCTGAGTGGACATCCTTTACCAGATCCGCGCGCGGCAGGATTCGTTCAGTGCCGGCGAAGCGCGTATCGCCCGTTTGATCCTCAGCGATGTGGCCTTTGCCGCCAGCGCCAGCCTTGATGAGCTGGCGAGCCGCGCCGAAGTCAGCAGCGCCACGCTGTCGCGGTTTGCCCGCAGCGTCGGCTGCCGCGACTTGCGCGACCTGCGCCTGCAGTTGGCGCAGGCCAGCACCGTGGGCAATCGCTTTCTGCACCCGGAACAAGCGCCCGAACAGTCGGCGTTTTTCACCCAGATTGTCGGCGACATCGAAGCCACGCTTCGACAGCATTTGGCGGGCTTTGACGAGTCGCGCTTCGCCTCGGCCATCCAGCTGCTGAGCGGTGCGCGGATGATTCACGCCTTTGGCATGGGCGGCTGTTCGAGCCTGTGCAGCGAGGAATTGCAGACCCGCCTGGTGCGCCTGGGTTTCCCGATTGCCGCCTGCCGGGATGCGGTGATGATGCGCCTGATCGCCGCGACCCTTGGCCCGGAAAACAGCTTGATCGTCTGCTCCCTCAGCGGCCTCACGCCAGAGCTGCTTGAGGCCGTTCAACTGGCCCGCAGCTATGGCGCAAAGGTGCTCGCCATCACCCTGCCCGACTCACCTTTGGCACAACGGGCCGATGTGGTGCTGCCACTGCAGATCGCCGAAACCAATTTCATCTACAAACCCACCGCTGCACGCTACGGCATGCTGCTGACCATCGACGTGCTCGCCACTGAACTGGCGTTGCTGGCACCTGAAGACAATCAGGAACGGCTGCGACGGATCAAGCTCGCGCTGGATGACTATCGCGGCGGAGCTGACGGCTTGCCGCTGGGAGACTGAACCATGCTTTATGACCTGATCATTCGCGACGCGCTGGTGATCGACGGCAGCGACCAGCCCGGGTTTCGCGCCGACGTGGCGATCCGCGAGGGCCGCATCCAGCGCATCGGTAGCCTGGACGGGGTATCAGCGCTTGAAGAAATCAACGCGGCCGGCCGAGTGCTGGCGCCGGGTTTCATCGACGTCCATACCCACGACGACACGGTGGTGATCCGCAAGCCGCAGATGCTGCCCAAGATCAGCCAGGGCGTGACCACGGTGATCGTCGGCAACTGCGGGATCAGCGCCTCGCCGGTTTCCCTGAAAGCAGATCCACCTGACCCGATGAACCTGCTGGGCACCTCGGCGGCGTTTGTCTACCCGCGTTTCAGCGACTACCGCAACGCCGTGGACGAGGCGCGCCCGGCGGTCAACGTTGCGGCTCTGATCGGCCATACCGCCCTGCGCAGCAATCACATGGACGACCTGCATCGAACCGCAAGCCCTGATGAAATCGCCGCCATGCGCGAACAATTGCGCGACAGCCTGGAGTCGGGCGCACTGGGGCTTTCCACGGGCCTGGCCTATGCTTCGGCTTTTTCGGCAGAGACCACCGAGGTCAAGCAGCTGGCTGAGGAGTTGACGGCCTTTGGCGCGGTGTACACCACTCACCTGCGCAGCGAGTTTGAACCAGTGCTGGAGGCCATGGACGAAGCCTTCGACATTGGCCGCCACGCCCGATCGCCGGTGGTGATTTCCCACATGAAATGCGCGGGCGCCGGCAACTGGGGCCGCAGTCCGCAACTGCTGGCGTCCCTGGAAAAAGCAGCCAGGGATCATCCGGTGGGTTGCGATTGTTATCCCTATGCGGCGAGCTCTTCGACCCTGGACCTCAAGCAGGTCACCGACGCGTTTCGCATCACCATTACCTGGTCGACGCCCCACCCGGAGCACAGCGGCCGCGACCTGAAAGACATCGCTGCAGACTGGCAACTGTCACTGCTGGACACCGCCCGCAAACTGCAACCGGCAGGCGCCGTGTATTACGGCATGGACGAGCAGGACGTGCAGCGGATCATGAGTCATCCCCTATCAATGATCGGCTCCGACGGTTTGCCGGAAGATCCGTTTCCGCACCCGCGTTTGTGGGGCGCCTTCCCTAGAGTGCTCGGCCATTTCAGCCGCGACCTGGGCCTGTTCCCGCTGCACACGGCAGTGCACAAGATGACCGGGCTGTCGGCGGCGCGATTCGGCTTGCACGAGCGCGGCCTGATTCGCGAGGGGTATTGGGCGGATCTGGTGCTGTTCAACCCCGAGACCGTGCGCGATGTCGCCGACTTCAAAAACCCGCAACAGGCCGCCGAAGGCATCGACGGTGTGTGGGTCAGTGGTCAGCTGAGCTATGCCGATGGCAAAGCTCAAGGTGAGCGGCATGGGAAGTTTCTGCCGAGGAGTGGGTCGTTGGTGGATGGGTTCTCACAGGCGACCTGACCCTGTAGGAGCTGCCGAAGGCTGCGAACAGCGTTGTATCTGGAGAATCGCTTTCGCAGCCTTCGGCAGCTCCTACAGATATCGTTAGCCCACCACCACACCCCGACACTCCCCGAACCCGATCGACACTTGCCCTTCCCGCTGGATGGGTTTGCATGAACCTGGAGGTGTGACCGAATCCTTGTGGGAGCGAGCTTGCTCGCGAAGGCGGCAGTACAGACGATAGATGGTGAATGTATCGGCCTCTTCGCGAATGAATTCGCTCCCACAGGGGCGCATTTCAAGTCAGGAATGGCTCAACCGACCACCACCCCCCGACACTCTCCAAACCCGATCGACACCTGCCCTTCCCGATGGCATCGGCCGCGCAGGATCACTTCGTCGCCCGCTTCAAGGAAATACCGCGTCTCGCCGCCCGGCAGTTCGATGGCGTTCTTGCCCCCATCGGTCATTTCCAGCAGGCTGCCGAACTGGCCGGCTTGCGGCCCTGACAGCGTGCCGGTGCCCAGTAGATCGCCGGGTTGCAGTGTGCAGCCGTTGACGCTGTGGTGGGTGAGCATCTGCGCCACGGTCCAGTACATGTTCAAAGTGTTGCTGAGCGCCAACCGATGTGCGGGCAGGCCCTGTTCTTTCATCAATGGCGTCGACAACAACACCTCCAGTTCGATATCCAGCGCCCCACCCTGCTGATCAGCTTCATCCCACAGATACGCCAACGGCTGAGGGTCGCCCTGGGGACGTGCCGGTTGCGGGCTGCAAAACGGCGCCAACGCTTCGGCAGTCACCACCCAGGGGGACAGCGTGGTGGCAAAGCTTTTGGACAGGAACGGCCCCAGCGGCTGGTATTCCCAGGCTTGCAGATCCCGGGCTGACCAGTCATTGAGCAGGCACAGCCCGGCGATGTGCTGCGCAGCATCGGCAATCGCAATGGGCTCGCCGTCGCTGTTGCCGGGCCCGACCCAGACGCCCATTTCCAACTCGTAATCGAGCCGTTTGCTGGGCCCCAACTGGGGTGCGTCCTGGCCCGGCGGCAGCGTCTGACCGCTGGGGCGTTTGACCGGCGAGCCGGACACACAGAGCGTCGACGCCCGACCGTGGTAGGCAATCGGCACGTACTTGTAGTTGGGCAGCAAGGGATTGTCCGGACGGAACAGCTTGCCAACATGGGTGGCGTGGTGGATGCCGACGTAGAAGTCGGTGTAATCGCCAACGCGAGCAGGCAGGTGCAGTTGGCAGTCGCTCATCGGCAGCAGCAACCCTGTGCATGCTTGCAGGCGTGCGCGCTGCGGGCTGTGTTCATCCAGCAAATGCAGCAACTCGGCACGCAGCGCCTGGCGCCCTTGCACACCGAGCGCGAAGAAATCGTTGAGCTGATCGCGACTGGCCGCCTGGGCGGCATCCCTGGCGGCCCCATTGAAAAAGCCTGCGGCCAGGGCGGCTTGCAGATCCAGAATCGAGTCGCCAATCGCGACCCCGCCGCGCCGGGGCGAGTCGCCATGGCTGAACACGCCCAACGGCAGATTCTGCAACGGGAAATCTCCATGGCCGTTGGCGGAGGTCACCCAACTGCGGCGGTGTGCAGGCGTATTCATTGCGGCATTCCTTTTCTGAACATGTTCGCCATGCCGGTCCAGCACGCGTCGTAATCGCTTTGCAGCTCGGGGCACTGCAAGGCGTGCGCACTGGGGCGTAGCACGTTGCCGGTCTCGAACATGAAGGCCATGGTGTTCTCAATCCTGTGGGGTTGCAGGGTCGCGGCGATAGCGTTCTGCGCCGTGACGTTATCCGGGCCGTGGGCGCTCATGCAGTTGTGCAGCGAGGCGCCGCCGGGCATGAAGCCCTCAGCCTTGGCGTCGTAGGCACCTTCGATCAGGCCCATGAATTCGTTCATCAGGTTGCGATGGAACCACGGCGGGCGGAACGTATTTTGCGCCACCATCCAGCGCGGCGGGAAGATCACGAAGTCAACGTTGGCCTGCCCGTGAACGCTCCCAGGAGACGTCAGCACAGTAAAAATCGAAGGGTCAGGATGATCGAAGCTCACCGTGCCCAGGGTGTTGAAACGGCGCAGATCATATTTGTAAGGCACATTGTTGCCATGCCAGCCCACCACATCGAAAGGCGAGTGATCCAGCTGCGTGGCCCACAGTTCGCCGAGGAATTTCTGCACCAGCGTCACCGGTTCATCACGCTCCTCGAACCACGCGCAAGGCGCCAGAAAGTCCCGAGGATTGGCCAGACCATTGCTGCCAATCGGCCCCAGATCGGGTAACCGCAGGGCGCTGCCATGGTTTTCACAGACATAGCCTCGGGCATTGGCGTCGAGCACGCGCACGCTGAATTTCAAGCCCCTGGGCAATACGGCGATTTCCTGCGGGGCAATGTCCAGCAGACCCAGTTCAGTGACGATCCGCAAACGCCCCAGCTGCGGCACGATCAACCATTCGCCATCGGCGTTGAAGAAAGCACGTTGCATCGAGGCCGTGGCGCAGTAGTTGTAGACCGTCACGCCCTCGGCCTGATCAGCAGCACAGGTGCTGGCCATGACGTGCAGGCCGTCGATGAAGTCAGTGGGTTCAGCCGGGCACTCAAAGGCATTCCAGCGCAGGCGATTGGGGGTGATCGGGCCCATTTGCTGACCCGTGATCTGCCGTTCCAGTCGCTCGTATCGCGGGTGCATGGCCGAAGGCTTGATGCGATACAGCCAGGTGCGTCGGGCCTCGGCGCGCGGGACGGTAAAGGCGGTGCCGGAAAGCTGTTCGGCGTACAACCCCAGTGCATGTTGCTGCGGGGAATTCTGCCCCACGGGCAAGGCGCCGGGCAGCGCTTCACTGCTGAACTGGTTACCAAAGCCGGATTGATAAACCAGCGGCTCGGCAGACTGATGAGTGACCATCGCGACCTCTTGTTCTTATTGGAGACGAGCAAGTGAGAATTACACTTAACGGAAACTGATTACGCATAACGTAATTTGAGTTTGAAGACCGGTCAAGCTATAAAGCAGCCTCCTCAGACCGGCGCAGCCCCGCATGAATACAGACATCGAAAGCCCTTCAGCCCCGCGTCAGCAAAAGGTCCAGGCCGCCGAAGTGGGCATGGGCATTCTCAAGGCCTTGGCCGAACTGGCGCCGTCGACCTCCTTGTCGAAGCTGGCAGAACACGTTCAGATGCCAGCCAGCAAGGTCCACCGCTATCTACAGGCGCTGATTGCCAGCGGTTTCGCCGAGCAGGATGGGGTCACCAATCATTACGGGCTGGGCCGCGAAGCCCTCGTCGTCGGGCTGGCCGCCGTCGGGCATCTGGATGTGCTGAAGATCACCGCGCCACACCTGGCGAGCTTGCGCGATGAGTTGAACGAGACCTGCTTTCTGGCGGTGTGGGGCAACAAGGGGCCGACCGTGGTCTATGTCGAGCCTTCAAGCGGCGCAGTGACGCTGGTGACCCAGGTCGGCTCGGTGCTGCCGTTGCTGAACTCATCGACAGGGCTGGTCTTCGATGCCTTTTTGAGTGCTGCTGAAACGGCCGGGCTGCGCAGCCAGGAAGCCGCGTACTTGAATGCCGCGCAGTTGCGCGACATCGAGCAACATCTCGAAGACATCCGCAACCGCGGCGTGCATCAGATTCGCGGGCTGTTGATGGCCGGCGTCAATGCGGTGTCGTCACCACTGTTCAGCGTTGGCAACAAGCTGGCCGGGGTCATCACTATGGTGGGCTCAGCGTCGGTGTTCACCGACGAGCGCCAGGCCGAGGCCGCGCAGCGGTTGCGGGCGACGGCCCAGGTGATCAGTGGGCGGATGGGTGGGAATGTCACGCTGTCTGGCTGAGTGGCATTGACCGGTAGGAGCTGCCGAAGGCTGCGAAGACTGACTGCCTGACACTGCGCTGTTCGCAGCCATCGGCAGCTCCTACACGGGTTTAGCCGACGGGGTTATTCCACCGCCAACACCCCACGCTTGATCTGATCCCGCTCGATGGATTCAAACAACGCCTTGAAGTTACCCTCGCCGAAGCCATCGTCGCCCTTGCGCTGGATGAATTCGAAGAACACCGGGCCCATCAGGGTTTCCGAGAAGATCTGCAGCAACAAGCGCCTTTCGCCGCCATCGGATGAACCGTCAAGCAGGATGCCACGGCTTTTCAGTTCGGCTTCTGGCTCGCCATGGTTGGGCAGGCGGCCTTCGAGCATTTCGTAATACGTCTCCGGCGGCGCGGTCATGAACCGCATACCGATGGCTTTGAGCGCGTCCCAGGTTTTGATCAAGTCGTCGGTGAAGAACGCCACGTGCTGAATGCCCTCCCCGTTGAACTTCATCAAAAACTCTTCGATCTGCCCCGCGCCCTTGGAGGACTCTTCGTTGAGCGGGATGCGGATCATGCCGTCCGGCGCCGTCATGGCCTTGGAGGTCAGCCCGGTGTACTCGCCCTTGATGTCGAAGTAACGAATCTCGCGGAAATTGAACAGCTTCTCGTAGAAGCCTGCCCAGTAGGCCATGCGCCCGCGGTAGACGTTGTGGGTCAGATGGTCGATGAATTTCAGCCCTGCCCCTTCCGGGTTACGGTCCACGCCTTCGATGAAGTTGAAATCGATGTCATAGATCGACGTGCCTTCGCCAAACCGGTCAATCAGGTACAGCGGCGCGCCGCCGATGCCTTTGATCGCTGGCAGGCGCAGCTCCATTGGCCCGGTACCGATTTCCACCGGTTGCGCGCCCAGCTCAAGGGCACGCTGATAGGCCTTGTGGGAATCCTTGACGCGAAACGCCATGCCGCACACCGACGGCCCATGCTCGGCGGCAAAGTACGAGGCCAGGCTGTTGGGTTCTTTGTTGAGGATGATGTTGATGCCACCCTGGCGATACAGCACCACGTCTTTGGAGCGGTGCACGGCGACTTTGCTAAAGCCCATGATCTGAAACACAGGCTCAAGGGTGTTGGGCGTAGGCGATGCGAATTCGATGAATTCAAAGCCCATCAGGCCCATCGGGTTTTCGTAGAGATCAGCCATGGTATGGCTCCTTGCAGGAAAGTGGATTGGCGAGGTCGCGATCACTTTTCTGCGGGCGGCGCGCAAGGGATGCCGCGCACGCTGCGAGCCAGGAAATCACCAAAAATCAGTTGCAGGCCAAGAATTTTCATAACGACCAGACTACTCCGGCTTGTCAGGTTGTGCATCGGGGTGCGCAGCCTGAAACGCCCAATGGTCCAACGCGAGGGTTTCGACCCGCAATATCCGTGGGTACGGACTCAGGTCGACATTGAAGCGCCGAGCCGAGTACACCTGCGGCAGTAAATACACATCCGCCATGCTCGGCAGTTGCTCATCAAAACAATAACCGCTGTCGCCAATCATCTGCTCCACGCCGGCCAGCCCCAGATTGATCCAGTGGCCGATCCACTCATTGACCTCATCCTCGCTGTGCCCCAGCCCCCATAACTGGTTGAGCACTGACACGTTGTGCAGCGGGTGGATATCGCAGGCAATCAACGAGGCAACTGCACGTTGCAAAGCGCGAACCTCCAGATTCGAGGACAGCAGCGGGCTGTGTGGATAGCGGTCTTCCAGGTACTCGATGATGGCCGTGGATTGGGTAATCACCACACCGTCATCCAGACGCAACGCGGGCACCCGGCGCTGGACGTTGATGGCCAGGTAAGCGGATTCGAACTGTTCCCGCCCCAGCAGATTGACGGGGATCGCCGTGTAGTCGAGCCCTTTCAACGCCAAGGCGATACGCACCCGGTAGCTGGAGGAGGAGCGGTAATAGGTGTAAAGGTCCATTGTTATTATTTTCGTAATCAGTTTACGTAATGCGTAACCTGAGCGATCCACCCACGGCTGTCAATCGCATACTCGACTAAAGGCCCAGTCGAAAACATGGACAGATTCGCGGTGAACGCTTAATGATGCAGGCTGCCTGATGTGATGAGGCAACCGTGCTAAGCAGTCCCCGATAAAAACAATACAGGGTCACGAACCCATGAATATTCTCTACGACGAACGCGTCGATGGCGTTCTGCCGGTGGTCGACAAGCAGCAGTTGCTCGCAGACTTGCAACGCCAGCTGCCTGATCTGGACGTGCTGTATAGCCCGGAAGAGCTGCGGCCTTACGAGTGCGACGGGCTGTCGGCCTATCGCACCACCCCCATGCTGGTTGCCCTGCCCCGGCACCTTGAAGAAGTCCAGACGCTGCTGAAGATCTGCCATCAACGCCGCGTGCCGGTGGTAGCTCGCGGCGCCGGGACCGGGTTGTCCGGTGGTGCCCTGCCGTTGGAGCAGGGTGTGCTGCTGGTAATGGCGCGCTTCAACCAGATTCTGGAAATCGACCCGGCGGCGCGCATTGCGCGGGTTCAGCCTGGCGTGCGTAACCTGGCGATCTCCCAGGCTGCCGCACCTTACGACTTGTATTACGCACCGGACCCGTCCTCGCAAATCGCCTGCTCCATTGGCGGCAATGTGGCAGAAAATGCCGGCGGCGTGCATTGCCTGAAATACGGCCTGACCGTGCACAACCTGCTCAAGCTGGAAATCCTCACCGTTGAAGGCGAGCATTTGACGCTGGGTTCCGAGGCCCTGGATTCTCCAGGCTTCGATCTGCTGGCGTTGTTCACCGGTTCCGAAGGCATGCTCGGCGTCATCACTGAAGTCACCGTCAAACTGCTGCCCAAACCTCAGGTGGCGAAGGTGCTGCTGGCGGCGTTTGATTCGGTGGAAAAAGCCGGTCGCGCCGTGGCCGATATCATTGCGGCCGGGATCATCCCCGGTGGCCTGGAGATGATGGACAACCTGGCGATCCGCGCCGCCGAAGACTTCATCCACGCCGGTTACCCGGTGGACGCCGAAGCGATTCTGCTCTGCGAACTGGACGGCGTTGAAGCCGATGTGCATGACGACTGCGAGCGGGTTCGCGAAGTGCTGACCAAGGCTGGCGCCACCGAACTGCGCCAGGCAAAAGACGAAGCCGAGCGGGTGCGGTTCTGGGCCGGACGCAAGAATGCCTTCCCCGCTGTCGGCCGCCTGTCGCCGGATTACTACTGCATGGACGGCACCATCCCGCGCCGCGAGTTGCCCGGTGTGTTGCAAGGGATTGCGGCGCTGTCCACAGAATACGGCCTGCGGGTTGCCAATGTATTCCACGCCGGGGACGGCAATATGCACCCGCTGATTCTGTTCGACGCCAACCAGCCCGGCGAGCTGGAGCGCGCTGAAGCCCTGGGCGGCAAGATCCTCGAACTGTGCGTGAAAGTCGGTGGCAGCATCACCGGCGAACATGGCGTGGGCCGCGAGAAAATCAATCAGATGTGTGCCCAGTTCAACAGCGACGAGCTGACCTTGTTCCATGCCGTGAAAGCGGCGTTCGACCCGGGCGGCTTGCTCAACCCCGGCAAGAACATCCCGACCCTGCATCGTTGCGCCGAATTTGGTGCGATGCATGTGCACATGGGCAAGTTGCCTTTTCCGGAACTGGAGCGCTTCTGATGAGTGCCAATCCACGTGAGCATCACGCTCCCGACAACGACGCCAGCGCCGTGCTGCTGGAACAGGTCAATCAGGCGCTGCACAACGGCACGCCCTTGCGGATTCAGGGCGGCAACAGCAAGGCGTTCCTGGGCCGCGAGGTGGCCGGCGAAATCCTCGACACCCGCGCCCACAGCGGCATCGTCAGTTACGACCCCACTGAATTGGTGATCACCGCCCGGGCCGGCACCCCGCTGCGTGAACTCTGCGCCGCCCTGGATGCAGCCGGGCAAATGCTGCCCTGCGAACCGCCGCAGTTTGGCGACGCCACACTGGGCGGCATGGTGGCTGCCGGGTTGTCCGGGCCACGTCGACCCTGGGCCGGATCCGTGCGTGATTTCGTGCTGGGCACTCGGGTCATTACCGGCCTGGGCAAGCACCTGCGCTTTGGCGGCGAGGTGATGAAAAACGTCGCCGGTTACGATCTGTCGCGCTTGATGGCGGGCAGCTTTGGCTGCCTGGGTGTGTTGACCGAAGTGTCCCTCAAGGTCCTGCCCAAACCGCGCCTGTGCAGCAGCATCGCGCTGGAACTGGACGACGCCCGCGCCCTCGCCCGCCTTGCCGAATGGGGCCAGCAGCCGCTGCCGATCAGTGCCGCGAGTGTTGAAAACGGCGTGCTGCGTTTGCGCCTGGAAGGTGGCGAGGGCTCGGTGGCTGCGGCCCATGATCGGCTGGGCGGCGAGCCGATCGACCCCAGCTATTGGCAGGAGCTCAATGAACAGCAGCTGGATTTCTTCCACGACCCGGCGCCGTTATGGCGCTTGTCGGTGCCGAACAACACCGGTGTGCTGAACCTGCCGGGTGAACAGTTGATCGACTGGGGAGGCGCGCAACGCTGGCTGAAATCCACGGCAGACGCAGCAACCCTTCGTGCGGCCGTGAGCGCTGTTGGCGGGCATGCCACCTGTTACAGCCCTGGTCAGCAAGACAGTCCGTTCCAGCCGCTGCCCGCCGCACTGTTGCGCTACCACCGCCAGCTCAAGGCCCAACTCGACCCCCAGGCCATCTTCAACCCTGGGCGGATGTACGCGGAGATCTGACCATGCAGACAACCCTGAGCCCTCAAGCTCGACAGCTGGCCCGCGCCGAGGAAGCCGAAAGCATTTTGCGCAGTTGCGTGCACTGCGGATTCTGCAACGCCACCTGCCCGACCTATCAACTGCTGGGCGACGAGCTGGACGGCCCGCGCGGGCGCATCTACCTGATCAAGCAAGTGCTGGAAGGCAATGAGGTTACCGAGAAAACCCAGCTGCACCTGGACCGCTGCCTGTCGTGTCGCAACTGCGAAACCACCTGCCCTTCCGGCGTCGATTATCACAACCTGCTGGACATTGGCCGTGCCGTGGTCGACGCCGCCGTCCCGCGCCCGCTGCCACAACGCTTGCTGCGCGAAAGCCTGCGCAAGGTCGTGCCCAATGCGGCGCTGTTCAAATCCCTGACGCAACTGGGCAACACGTTTCGCCCCCTGTTGCCAGGCAGCTTGAAAGGCAAACTGCCTGCCGACATCACCCCGGCAAAAACGCGGCCTGCGGTGCATCACGCCCGCCGGGTTCTGCTGCTCGAAGGCTGCGTGCAGCCAGGTCTTTCGCCTAACACCAACGCGGCGACGGCACGGGTGCTTGACCGCCTCGGGATCAGCGTTACCCCCATCGCCCAGGCCGGTTGCTGCGGCGCGGTGGACTACCATCTCAATGCGCAGGAGGCAGGCCTTGAGCGCGCCCGGCGCAATATCGATGCGTGGTGGCCCGGTATCAACAGTGGCGCGCTGGCCATCGTCCAGACCGCCAGCGGTTGCGGGGCTTTCGTCAAGGATTACGGGCACCTGCTCAGCCACGATCCGGCTTACGCTGCCAAGGCCCAAAAGGTCAGCGAGCTGGCCAAGGACCTGGTGGAAGTGCTGCGTGACGAGCCGCTGGAAAGCCTCGGCATTCAGGGTGATCTGCGGCTGGCCTTCCATTGCCCCTGCACGCTGCAGCACGCGCAGAAACTTGGCGGCGAGGTAGAACGTGTATTGTTGCGACTGGGCTTCAACCTCAGCGCGGTGCCGGATGGTCACTTGTGCTGTGGCTCGGCGGGTACGTATTCGATCACCCAACCGGTGCTTGCCCGGCAGTTGCGTGACAACAAAATGAACGCCCTGGAAAGCGGCAAGCCGCAGGTGATTGCTACGGCCAATATCGGGTGCCAGACCCACTTGAGCGGCGCCGGGCGAACCCCGGTGCGGCACTGGATCGAATTGATTGAAGACGCATTGCCCTGAACCTTACGAACCTTTACGACGGGAGCATTCGATGAAAACCAAAGCTGTTCTGACACAGACCGAAGTGACTCAGATCCTGGCCGCTGCTCGTAGCGATGCCAATGCCAACAACTGGGCCGTCTCCATCGCCGTGGTAGATGACGGCGGTCACCTGCTGGGATTCGAACGCCTGGACGGTGCTTCGCCCATCAGCAGCTACATCGGCATTGAAAAAGCTCGCACCGCTGCACTGGGCCGCCGTGAATCGAAAGGCTACGAAGAGTCGATCAATGGCGGACGCACCGCATTCCTGTCCGCGCCACTGCTGACCTCCCTGGAGGGTGGCGTGCCGGTGATCGTCGACGGCGAGGTCATTGGCGCAGTGGGGGTGTCGGGCGTACAGGCTGCGCAGGATGCACAAGTGGCCAAGGCGGGGGTTGCAGCGGTGAATGCGGGGTGACGAACTGTATGTCTGAACACTGACGCACTTGCGTCCTGACACCGGTGCCAAGGTTGAATTGGCCTATGTGGGAGCGAATTCATTCGCGAAAGGGCCGGTACATACGATGAAGATACGTCGCCTGTACAGCCGCCTTCGCGAATGAATTCGCTCCCACAGGGGTTTGGCCTTATGTCTGGTGAACCGAGGTGCTCTATTTGCGGCGAGAGCTGCTACGTCAGATCACCGCCGTTTTGTTCGTACTCGTTTTAGAAATCAATCGTCCCCGAAAACTTGACGGTGCGTGGCTCGCCCTGGGTCAGGTAGCCGCCGTTGGTGGATGCCCAGTAATCTTTGTTGGCCACGTTTTCGACGTTGGCCCGCAGGGTGATGTCTTTTTCCGAGACGTTGAAGGTGTAGCGTGCGCCCAGATCGAAACGATTCCAGGTGGGGATACTCAGGTTATTGGCGGGGTCGAGATACTGGCCGCCGGTGCGCAACATGCGAGCGTTGAGCGCAGCGCCTTCGATGCCTGGGATGTCCCAGTCGGCGCTGGCGTTGAACTGGAAGGTCGGTACACCCACCGCATTGTTGCCATCGTTGGCGCCGTTCAGCGTTCCTTTCAATTCGGTGTCCATCAGGGTCACACCGGCAATCAAGCGCAGGCCAGCAATGGGTTCGCCGAAGATATTGGTCTCGACCCCACGATTGATCTGCTTGCCATCCACCACGTAGACCGACGCGCCATTGGCCAGGGGCTGGGTGAAACCGTCGCTGACTTTCTCGATGCGGTACACACCCAGGCTCGCGCCATAAGTGCCCATGTCCACTTTGACGCCCGCTTCCAGCTGCTTGGAACGCGCCGGCGCGAACATTTCCCCGGGGTTCAGCATGCCCGCAGTGTTTGGAGCGGTCGCGCCCTTGGCCAGCCCTTCAATACGGTTGGCATAGAACGCAACGTGCTGCCAAGGCTTGAACACCAAGCCATACACCGGCGTGGTGATCGCTTCGTCATACACTGACGTCCGCGTACCGGTGCCGTAGGCGAAACCCTGCACCCGCAGTTGCTGGCGACGCAGGCCGGCGGTCAGCAACAGCCGATCGTCGAAGAAGCCCAACGTGTCGGAAATCGCCACGCTGCGATTGCGGGTCTTGCCGGTGATGCCCGGATCGTTCAGGTCGCCCACCGGCGTGCCACTGGCGGGACGAGGCTGGTAGACCGGGTCATAGATGTTGGTCGTGTTACTGGCGCTGACGGCACCGAATTCGTAGGCATTGCGTTGCTCAGTCCAGATGCCTGCCAGGCCAAGGTTCAATTTATGGCTCACCGGGCCGGTCTGCAGCTTGCCGTTGATCCCGGCCATGGTCGACACGTTGTCTTCGTCATGAGGAATGAAGGAACTGCGGATCGTGGCATTGCCCAGATTATCGGTCAGGACCGGCGTGCCGTAGTTGCCCACTTCACGGGTGTGCACAGCGCCACCGGCGGCATACACGGTCCAGTTTTCATTGAGGTCGTATTCACCGCGCAGCATGCCGAAGGTGTCTTCGGTTTCAGTGGTGTACCACTTGGGCGAATAGTTGGTGTCGGCGTCCGGCGCATCAGGCGCCTGAGTGACGCCTGCGCCAAGCCGGACACTGTTACGACCCTGATTGATCCTTTGCTTCTGGTAGGCAATGTCCCCCGAAAGACGCAGGGCATCGCCACGATAATCCAGGCCCAGAGAGAACAGTTTGCTGCGATGTTGTTCGTCGTCGATGCCGGTTTCGCCTTCGCGCTGGGCCAGATTGAGCCGTGCGCCGAAACGGTTGTCCTCACCGAAACGCTGGCCCAGGTCCAGATGCTCGCCCACCCGGCCGTCGGTGCTGATATCCGTGGTGAAGCGTCGGGTCGGGGTGTCCTGGGCGCGCTTGGGTTGCAGGTTGACCCCGCCACCGATGCCGGAACCGGTCGGGGTTACGCCATTGATAAAGGCGTTAGGCCCCTTGAACACTTCGACACGCTCCAGCGCATCCGTGGAAATGATCTGACGCGGCAACACGCCGTACAGGCCGTTGTAGGAAATATCCTCACCTGCCAGGGGCAAGCCACGGATGGTGAACACCTGGGATGAGTTGCCATAGCCAAACGACTCACGCACCGACGAATCGTTGGCGAGCACATCACCAATGTCTTCGGCCTGCTGGTCTTCGATCAGTTGCTCGGTGTAGCTGCTCATGGTGAACGGCACATCCATGATGTCGGCATTACCCAACACCCCCAGCTGCCCGCCCCGCGCCACCTGACCGCCGCTGAATGCCGGTGGCAACGCATGCTCGTCAGCCTTTTGCGCATTGATGTCGGTCTCGCCCAGCACGACAGTTCCCGGCTGGGTCCCGGCGGTCTCAGTGGCTGCCATCAAGGGAAAGCTCAGCGAGCAGCACAGCGCTAACAAAGAAAAACGGTAAGGAATCTGAGGAGAGACGATGCTGCGCATGATGCTTCCTGACGAATAGGGAGAAGTGGTGTTCAACGCAAATGAGGGCAACGGCCGAGGCCAAGTTGCTAAATGCTATCAGGTGTAATTGGTAATGTTTATCGTTTCGTAAAAAAAGTGTGAATGTTTTGTCAAACTTCTTCCCGGGCTGCCGCCTCGCAATTCTGCTAAAGCCCACGTCAAACCCGCTGCTACGGTGTAAGCTCAGCCGCTGTTGGTTTAACCCCTCGAGAGGCTTATGCGGTCCAACTTCCGACGCTCCACCCTCGCAGCGCTGCGCGGTTTTACCCTGCCGGGCGATGCAATCACCATCCTGCCCAGCGCCGCTGACTATCGTCGTTGCCTGCTTGAGAAAATCGCTTCGGCGACCCGGCGCATCTATCTGGTCGCGCTGTATCTGCAACAGGACGAAGCCGGGCAAGAGATTCTCGATGCGCTGTATGCCGCCAAGGCTGCCAGGCCAGAGCTTGATGTCGTGGTGCTGGTGGACTGGTTCCGCGCGCAACGCGGACTGATTGGCGCCGGGCGGCAACCGGGTAACTCGACTTGGTATCAGGCGCAGAATCTGGAATACGACGAAGAAGTGCCGGTCTACGGTGTGCCGGTTCAGACGCGGGAGCTGTTCGGGGTATTGCACCTCAAGGGCAGCGTGGTCGATGACTGCGTGATCTACAGCGGCGCCAGTATCAACAACGTTTATCTGCACAAACTGGACAAGTACCGACTGGATCGCTACCACGTGCTGCACAGCAAAGCGTTGGCCGACAGTTTCCAGCACATGGTTCAGCAAGACATTCTGCCGTCCAGCGCAGTGCATCGCCTGGACCTGCCCTCGCCGCCGACTTCGCGCAGCCTGCGCAGTGAAATCCGCGCGTTTCGCAATCACCTCAAGCGCACCACCTACGACACACCGGACGGCGTGGCGCAAAACGGCGAGCTGCGGGTCATCCCGCTGTTGGGCGTGGGGACGCGCAACCCGCTCAACCGCACCATCATTGACCTGATCGCTGCCAGCAAGACGCGATTGACCATCTGCACGCCGTATTTCAACGTGCCACTGGCGGTCAAACGCGAGATCAACCGTGCCCTCAAGCGCGGGGTGCGGGTCGATATCATCATTGGCGACAAGACCGCCAACGATTTCTTTATCCCCGCTGATGAACCGTTCAAAGTGATTTCCGCCCTGCCGTACCTGTACGAAATCAGCCTGCGCCGCTTCGCCCAGAAACATCAGACCGACATTGCCAAGCACAAGCTGAACCTGCACCTGTGGAAGCATGGCGACAACACTTTTCACCTCAAGGGCATGTGGATTGACGATCAGTACACCTTGTTGACCGGCAATAACCTGAACCCGCGGGCGTTCAATCTGGACCTGGAAAACGGCCTGCTGATCGACGACCCCAAGGGGCAATGGACCGCACCCCGTGAAGCGGAGCTTGCGCAGTTGATGCTCAACACCGAACGGGTCGGCAAGTACGATGAACTGGACACGCTCAATGAGTATCCTGTGGCCGTTCGCACGTTCCTGCGCCGAGTCAGTCGGGTTCGGGCCGAGCGTTTGTTGTATCGCATCCTATAAGCACCACGTCCCTGTAGGAGCGAACGTGTTCGCGAGGCGATATTGCGGGTCACGCAGGACCATCGTCTCGCCAACAAGTTGGCTCCCACAAGTGAAGCGCCTGATTACCACCCCTGGATCCCCACCATGCCCTCTGCAAACCCAGCGGTTGTGCCCACCGAAAGTACCGCGCCGATCAAGGCCATGTATCGCAAGATCACCTGGAAGCTGATCCCGTTCCTGTGTTTGTGCTACCTGGCGGCGTACCTGGATCGGATCAACATCGGTTTCGCCAAACTGCAGATGCTCGACCAGCTGCAATTCAGCGAAACCGCGTTCGGGCTCGGCGCGGGCCTGTTCTTTGTCGGCTACATCCTGTTCGAGGTGCCGAGCAATCTGGTGCTGGAGCGAGTCGGCGCACGGCTGTGGATTGCCCGAATCATGATCACCTGGGGCCTGCTGTCGGCCTGCACCCTGCTGGTGAGTACGCCGATGCAGTTCTATCTGGTGCGGTTTTTCCTGGGGGTCGCCGAGGCGGGTTTCTTGCCGGGTGTGCTGTTTTACCTCACGACCTGGTTCCCCACTTACCGGCGCGGACGCATCATTGCCCTGTTCATGATCGGCCTGCCGCTGTCGAGCGTGATTGGCGGCCCGCTGTCCGGCTGGATCATGAGCCATTTCGACCACAGCGCAGGCCTGCGTGGCTGGCAATGGCTGTTTCTGCTGGAGGCGTTACCCAGCGTGTTGCTGGGCATCCTGGCGTTCTGGGCGTTGCCTGACAACCACAAAGAAGCGCGCTGGATGAGCCCGGCTGAAAGAGCGTTGCTGGAGCAGGAGCTGCGCAGCGATGAGGACGCCAGCACCGGCAGCAAGCAGCGTTTTCGTGATGGGTTTTTCGACATAAAGGTGTGGATGCTCGGCGGTATCGACTTCTCGATTCTGCTCAGCGCCTACGCCATGGGCTTCTGGATGCCGACCTTCATTCGCAATGCGGGCGTGGTGGACACCTTCCACATCGGCATTCTGACCGCGCTGCCCAGTGTCGCGGCCTTGCTGGGCATGTTGCTGATCGGCGCCAGCTCGGACCGCCATCGCGAACGGCGCTGGCACATCATCGTGCCGTTTCTGATCGGCTCCGCCGCCATGGCGAGCAGCACGTTTTTTACCCATGACCTGGTGGCAACGGTGGTGCTGTTCGCCATTGCCTCAGCGGCCATCATCGGTGCCGTACCGGTGTTTTTCAGCCTGCCCGCCACCTTCCTCAAAGGCCGCGCCGCCGCCACCGGCTTCGCCCTGGCCTGCTCGCTGGCCAACATCGCCGGGCTGGTGAGTAATTCGCTGATGGGCATCGCCATTGACGTCACCGGCAGCAGCGCCGGGGCCATGTGGTTCTTTGCCGGATGCCTGATTCTCAGTTGTTTCCTGGTGATTGCGTTGCCAGCGAAGCTGGTGAATCGCTGAGGCGAATTCCCTGTAGGCGCTGCCGAAGGCTGCGAAACCAGTGTGTCAGGCACACCGCAATTCGCAGCCTGCGGCAGCTCCTGCAAGCACCGCTACCCCGCCAGATCAATCAACTGCTCGCGCTGGGCATCGGTCAGCATCGGCCCGAAGCCTGCACCGGCGTTGTCGAGCATGTAGCGCGGGTTGCCAGTGCCGGGGATCACGCACGTAACCGCCGGGTGCGCCAGCAGAAACTTCAGCGCCAACTGTGCCCAGCTGTTGACTTGGACCTGCGCCGCCCATCCCGGCAGCGGCTTGTCCCTCAAGCGTGACACCAGCCCCCCTCCGCCAAACGGCCGGTTACAGATCACCGCGACGCCCTTCTCACGACACAACGGCAAGATACGTTTCTCCACCGCCCGATCATCCAGCGCATAGTTGATCTGCAGAAAGTCCACCTGCTCAGCGTTAAGCACCGCCTCCACGTCACCGTAAGCCGACGCCGTGTAATGAGTGATGCCGATGTAACGGATGCGCCCTTGCTCCTTCCACTCGCGCAATGTGGGCAAATGGGTTTTCCAGTCCAGCAGGTTGTGAATCTGCATCAGGTCGATGCGGTCGGTGCGCAGCAACCTGAATGACTGCTCCATCTGCTCGATGCCTTCTTTTCGACCTCGGGTCCAGACCTTGGTGGCGAGAAACGCGGGTGAACGAGGCTGATGAATCGACAGCAGCTCCCCCGTGGTCTGCTCGGCCCGGCCATACATGGGCGAGCTGTCGATCACGGTGCCGCCCTTTTCAAACAACGCGTCCAGCACGCCCGGCAGACTTTTATAAGCGGCACTGGAGGTCGCCACATCAAAACCGCGATAGGTCCCGAGCCCGACCACAGGCAGCGGTTCGTTGCTTGAGGGGATGGTCCGAGTCAGCATGGTCTTGCCTCCTGTGTCCAATACCGAGGGTGCTGTTGGCGAAGGTAGGGTGGGCGGCCTGGAGTGTGCAGCCGCCGAGTCCAGGGTAAAGACCGCCGAAACACCGGCAGCCAGGGTCAGTATTCGTCTGCGTGTAAAAACAGCCGGGTCAGTCATGGGATTTCCCTTGTCTGTTCATGCGGGTCGCGTCCCCCTGTGGGTTGATCGACCCTGGTCTGTCGTGCCGGTTTAACACCGTTGGCGCAGTTGGACGGCACGCGCCTGGAACGACCTGCTGCTCCTGTACGTCTGACGTCTATCGACTCAATGAAAAATCGACTGACTGAAAAGGTATGGCGCAATGGACAAGACGATCACCGTGGACCAACTGGCTACCACTGACCTTAGATCAATCAACGAGATATGGCTTGGCGGTACGCATACCCAGTTGTGCCTGTGGCGTGGCGAACAAGTCTTCACCCACGACATGCTCAGCGAAGGCACCCACGATCAGAATGCCCGACGTCTGTGCCTGCAACTGGTCAACCCGGACGATCAAGCCGCACTGGCCAACGTTGAGGCGATCGTGCGCGAGCGGCTGGAAAAGATGGGGATGGAAGGCGAGTTCTATCCAGCTGAGGATGTGGATACGCACCAGTAAACACGCGACTGCATGACTGCATGCAATCCTCTGTAGGAGCCAACGTGTTGGCGAGCCGTCGCACCTGACACACCGCCTCGCCAACAAGTTGGTTCCTACAGGGACCGTGTCCGCATCTGAAAAATCTCACGACGCCTTGGTGGTTTTCTTGCGTGGAGGCGCCCGGCGCTTGGCGGGTGCTTTTGCCGGTTCGGCTTTACTGGCCGCTGCCGGTTTCGCAGGTTTCTTACTGACCGACCCTTTGCCCGCCAGGCTGCGTTTGAGCAGTTCGGTGAGGTCAATGACATCGGCGCTTTTGCGTTCGCCCTCGTCGGTGTCCGTCTCCACGCTTTCGATCTTGCCTTCCCGCGCCTTGGTTTCGACCAATTGCATGATCTGCTCCTGGAAGGTGTCGCGGTATTCGTCCGGCGACCAGTCGGCGCTCATGTCTTCGACCAGACGCTTGGCCATGGTCAGCTCGCTCTTGTTGAGCTTCACATCGGTCACCGCTTCGGTCAGCTCCAGAGTGTCCAGGCCACGCACCTCCGAAGGCCAGCGCAACAGCACCAGTACCATCGCGGACTCTATGGGCATCACCGCTGCCAAGTGCTGCTTGGTATGCAGCACCACATTGGCCAATGCGACTTTTTTGGTCTGAGCGAGGGTTTCCCGCAGCAACGCATACACCTTCTCGCCGCGTTTATCCGGCGCAAGGTAATAAGGGGTTTCGATGTTCTGCAGAGGGATTTGCTGGCCGTCGACAAACCCGAAAATCTCGATGGTCTGGGTCGACTTGGGGTGCGCGGCGCGAATTTCTTCCTCGCTGAGAACCACATAACGGCCCTTCTCATACTGCACACCCTTGACGATGTTTTCCTTGGTCATGTCCTTGCCGGTGACCTTGTTGATCCGCTTGTAGCCCACCGGATCCATGCTGCGCTTGTCCAGCCAGTCAAAATCGACCCCCTGAGAAGACGTCGCCGACACCAGCGCGACCGGGATGTGCACCAGCCCAAAACTGATCGCGCCTTTCCATATTGCCCTTGCCATCGCCTGATTCCCTGTCTGAGGTGTTTAAAAGTGACCGGGGCGATGGGGTAAAAGTTTCGAGGGGGTGACGGGGGGATTGGAAGGCCCACTCAAACCCAGATGGCGTCCCAAAGAGGATAAGCGCCTACGTTGCTCGCCAGACCGGCGCGCAGAGGATTGGCAACGATGTAGCGTGCCGCAATCTGTACATCCTCATCTCGCCGTAGCGCGCGATCGTAATAGCCTCTCTGCCAAAGGCGACCTTCATATCCGAACGTTCGCTTAATGGCACTACTGCTTCTGGACTTAACTCGACACATCAGCTTGGACAAACTCTCGCTACGCAATTCAATAAGCCAGTGGAAATGATCAGGCATCACCACCCAAGCCATAGAACGGACCCATCCGGAGTCCTCTGCTGAGCGCAATTGCGCCACAACCAGACGTCCGACCTTCCAGTCCCGAAAAACAGGGTCCCTGCCATTCACCACTGCAGTAAGAACGTAAAAATTACCCACCTCGGAGTGACGCCCTTTACGCAGCTCTTTCCCATGAAATGCCATCTTGACCTGCCTTCCTGGCTTGAATGGAAAACAGCCTAGGTAAAGTCTCCAGGCTGTGCAGTTCAGGTTAACTTCCGGGTGTTTCCAGGATCGATTCGCAGCCTTCGGCAGCTCCTACAAATATTTGCGCCGTGCACAGACCTGTAGGAGCTGCCGAAGGCTGCGAACGCTTTTGAGGGGTACATGGAGCTAATATTCGTTTTAGATATAAAAATATGGATATCCGTTCTTTTGAGGAATAACCGGGAGCCTTTATAACTAGGCGCAACTGCTGGCTGAGCAACAGCCATTCAACACACGCTCCAGCGCCTGTTCAGGCTCTAAGGATTTTTCATGGATGTTTTCTGGTTTCTTCCGACTCATGGCGACGGCCATTACCTGGGCACCACCAAAGGCGCGCGCCCGGTGACCTTGAATTACCTCAAGCAAGTGGCGCAGGCCGCGGATGATCTGGGTTATCACGGCGTGTTGATCCCCACTGGCCGTTCCTGCGAAGACTCATGGGTCATCGCTTCGGCGCTGGTGCCGCTGACTGAAAAACTCAAATACCTCGTGGCGATTCGTCCGGGAATCATCTCCCCGACTGTCTCGGCGCGCATGGCCGCGACCCTGGATCGTCTGTCCGGCGGGCGCTTGCTGATCAACGTGGTTACCGGTGGTGACCCCGACGAAAACCGGGGTGATGGCAGCTTTCTCGATCACAGTGAACGCTATGAAGTAACCGACGAATTCCTGCAGATCTGGCGTCGCGTCCTGCAGGGCGAAGCCGTCGACTTCGAAGGCAAGCACTTGCGGGTACAGAACGCCAAAGCGCTGTACCCACCGATTCAGAAACCCTACCCGCCGCTGTATTTCGGTGGTTCGTCTGACGCGGCTCACGAACTGGCAGCCGATCAGGTCGATGTCTACCTGACCTGGGGCGAGCCGCCTGCCGCCGTTGCCGAGAAACTGGCAGACGTCCGCGAGCGCGCAGCCCGCAAAGGTCGCACCGTCAAGTTCGGCATTCGCCTGCATGTGATTGTGCGCGAGACCAGTGAGGAAGCCTGGAAAGCAGCCGACACGCTGATCGAACACATCAGCGACGACACCATTGCTGCGGCACAGAAATCATTCTCCCGCTTTGATTCCGAAGGCCAGCGTCGCATGGCGGCCTTGCACGATGGGCGCCGGGACAACCTGGAAATCGCCCCGAATCTGTGGGCGGGTGTGGGCCTGGTACGCGGTGGCGCCGGGACGGCTCTGGTGGGTAACCCGCAGGAAGTGGCTGAGCGCATCAAGGAATACGCGGATCTGGGCATCGAGAGCTTTATTTTCTCCGGTTACCCGCACCTGGAAGAGGCCTACCGCTTTGCCGAGCTGGTCTTCCCTCTGCTGCCCGAGCCGTACCGCAGCCTGGCGGGCCGAGGCATCACCAACCTGACCGGGCCTTTCGGCGAGATGATTGCCAACGATTTGCCGCCGCAGAAATAGCTTCCGCCGCGTCATGCAAATGAGCATGGCAGCACCTGTAGGAGCCAACTTGTTGGCGAGACGGCGCGCCTGACATCCCCTCGCCAACAAGTTGGCTCCTACAGACTCCTGTTTCATTAAGTTATGCGTTGTTTGATGAGAGTGCCCCATGCAACTACTGACCCTACCGCCGCACCCCGCGCTGGCGACTTCGATCCGCGCCACCGCGCAGGTGTTTGAAGATCCCAAATCAAAAGCGTTGCTGGCGCACCTCAGGCAAGTGGCACCCAGCGACGCCAGCGTGCTGATCATTGGCGAGACCGGTACCGGCAAGGAACTGGTCGCGCGGCATATCCACAGTTTGAGCGAGCGTCGCAACCAGCCCTTTGTGGCGGTCAATTGCGGCGCGTTTTCCGAATCCCTGGTGGAAGCCGAGCTGTTCGGCCACGAGAAAGGCGCATTCACCGGCGCCATTGCCGCCAAGGCCGGATGGTTCGAGGAAGCCAACGGCGGCACGCTGTTTCTGGATGAAATCGGCGATCTGCCCATGCCGATCCAGGTCAAGCTGTTGCGGGTGCTTCAAGAGCGCGAAGTGGTCCGCCTGGGCTCGCGCAAAAGTATCCCGATCAACGTCAGGGTGCTGGCCGCAACGAACGTGCAGCTGGAGAAAGCGATCAACGCCGGGCATTTTCGTGAGGATCTTTATTACCGGCTGGACGTGGTCAACCTCGAACTGCAACCGTTGCGCGAGCGTCCGGGCGACATCCTGCCCCTGGTCCGGCACTTCATTGCCGCCTACAGCCAGCGCCTGGGCTACGGGCCCATTCGCATCACCGCTGAAGCCGAGCAGAAACTCAATCACTACAGTTGGCCGGGCAATATTCGCGAGCTGGAAAACGTCATCCACCACACCCTGCTGATCTGCCGCGACGGCGTGATTCAGCGTGACGACTTGCGCCTCTCCAACCTGCGCATTGAGCGTGACGATCCACACGCAAGCGAAGAAAGCGCAGAAACCCTGCTGCAACGCGCCTTTCAAAAGTTGTTCGAAGAACAGGCGGGCGCGCTGCACGAAAAGGTCGAAGACGCCCTGCTCCTTGCGGCCTATCGTTTCAGCCACTGTAACCAGGTGCACACCGCCGCCCTGCTGGGCCTGACCCGCAATGTCACCCGCACGCACCTGATAAGAATCGGCGAGCTGGCGGTCAACAAGCGGCGTGCCGGGGAGAATCTGCAAGGCGATCGCGTGATGAAACTTTCAGTCTGAGGTGTTGACCCCTCTTCAATGCCTGGGATGCAGGGTGCGCGTCACCTGAAACGCCCGGAAGCTCGCGGCGCTGACGCAATGCCGGATAAGCAGCGCCGTGAAATCCCCCGGGCCGGCTTCTGCATTGTGCAAGGCCTCTTCACTGGCTTGTCTGGACTGCCAAACGATCTGCTGCAACACGCGGCTGGCGTCGTCGCTGACTTGCACGCTGGCGCTGATAAAACCCGGATAGGTGCAGGTGTGACGCTCGATCTGCTCGATCAACGCCGCCACCAACTGAGTGTGCTGCGCGGGGTTAACGACGAATTCTACAAGCTGATTAAACCCAGGACGCTGTTCTGACTCCATGGCTGGCCTCCAGTGTTGGGATGGACTCGGGTATTGCCTTACCGAAGGCTCGCAGGGTAAAACCTCTACTTAACCAGAGGTCAAGCGAACACTATGGCGAACAGCAAAAAAACCGATCCTGTCGGCAAGCAGCTGAGCGTGGGCCAATTGGCGGCCCGCAGCGGGGTGACGGTCACGGCCCTGCATTTTTACGAAACCAAAGGCCTGATCACTAGCCAGCGCAATGCAGGCAACCAGCGCCGCTACGCCAGGGAAATGCTGCGCCGGGTCGCGCTGATCAAAGTCGCGCAACGGCTGGGCATCCCGCTGGCCAATATCCACGCCGCGTTGCAGACCCTGCCTGAAAACCGAACCCCGACCGCCGCCGACTGGGACAAATTGTCAGCGCAGTGGAAAACCGAACTGGACGATCGCATCGCGCGCCTGACCGAACTGCGCGATCAACTGACCGGCTGCATCGGCTGCGGATGCCTGTCGATGCAGGCCTGTCCGCTGCGTAATTGGGGGGATCAGTTGAGTGAGAAAGGGTCGGGGGCGGTGTTGCTGGACCAATGATTTTTATGGCGCAACGAAATTTTTGTAGGAGCCAACTTGTTGGCGAGGGGATATCAGCCCCACCGCCTCGCCAACAAGTTGGCTCCTACATAGAGACTGCCAACCGCACCGCAAGCGCCTTTGCCTGCAACGCCACGTCGGTCACGGCGGTGCTTTCCCACCACAGTCCACGCAACGGCGGGCCCATGGCGAACAGCCGGCCTGAAACCTGGCCTTGCGCATCCAGCACCGCGCCCCCTTGATCAGCCGCGATGCCGAGCGCCAACGGACCGGGCTGGATCAGGCCCCGCGCCAATAACTGCCGGGGTAATGGCCGATCCACCCGGCGCCAGTCGTATTCAATGCCGGTGGAGTTGATCAGCGCGTCGCCCGTGACAAGTGACGATTGGGTTTCACCACGGCGGCGAATGCGGATCCGCAGCTCGCCCGAAGGCAAGGTTTCAACGCCCTGCAATGAGGCTGCATGAATGGTCACGCGTCCCTCTTCGATCAGTTGCGCCAGCAAGGCTGCGCTCAACGGTGGCGAGCGGTGGTGATGGCTTTCCCACCACGGACGCACATGGCGCACGAATTGGCGTCGCTGTGCATCGGACGCCTGATTCCACAAGCGGCCGATATTGGCCCGCACGGTGTCCAATGGCGCTTGCCAATCGATGCCACGCTGGATCGCCCGCTCACAGTGCTCGCGCAGTGCACGCATCAGCTGTCGAGGGCTGCGGATGCTGAGGTCCTCTGCGAGAAAATCCGGCCAGGCGGGCGGCTGCCGACGCACGTGAGGCAGCAAGCCATGGCGCGAGAAAATCTGCACAGGCCCACGATGCCCAGCATGCTGGAGCGAGACCACGGCGTCGACCATGGTCAGCCCGGAGCCGATGATCAACACCCGCGCCTGCGGGTCCAACTCGCGCATGGCGCCCACGTCCCAAGGGTCGACGGCCGCAGCGTTCAGCCCGCTGGACTGACGCTGTGGAGTGCGGGACGCGGCGTACATGCCGGTGGCCAGCACTGCAAACCGGCCTCGCAGAACCTGCCCATCGGCAAGGCTGATGTCCACACCCTGCTCATTGGTCTGAAGATCCACCACTTCGCCGCGCACATGCTCGGCGCTGGAACCCTTTATGGCACCCACCGCCCGGGCTTCGGCCAGGCGCTGCTGCACATACACACCAAACAGCCCACGCGGCGGGAACAGCTCGGCGATCGGCACGTCTTGCTCAAGGGCTTCGGGCCAGCCGCCTGCAGCGATGTGCTCGGTCAGCCATTGGGTCAAGTCATCGGCGTTGTCCGGGTCGACGCTCATGCGGGCGGCATTGCCGTTGAGGGTATGCCCAAGCTCGGTAGCGCTGTACGCCTCGCCCCTGCCCAACTCGCCGCGCGGCTCGATGATCAGCATCCGGCGTTTGCCGGGCTGGCGCAGTAACTGAACCGCCAGCATGCTGCCGCTCAGGCCACCGCCGATGATCAGGATGTCGGCGGTTTCCATGTGCAAGTCACCTGTGGGATTCATAAATTGCTCTCATCAAAACGCTTAACGATCAGAATGGAAATGCCTTTCTGTAGGAGCCAACTTGTTGGCGAGGGGATGTCAGACGCGACGCTTCGCCAACACGTTGGCTCCTACAGAAACGATGTTCGTCACAAGACCACATTACGCACAAAGCGCACGCTGACCTCGCCGCGGTTCTCATAGCTGTGGGCCTGGTTGCTGGCGAACATGAAGAACCCGCCGGGCGCCACCTGGTGAGCTTCATCCAGCAAGTTGACAGTCAACTGGCCTTGCACCACATACACTTGCTCGCTCCAGCCATCGGGGTCGGCTTCGGATTGATAAGCTTCGCCCGGCTCAAGGCTGAACTCCCATAGTTCCACCTCGCGCCGGGCGGTGGCCTTGGCGAGTAAAACTGCGCGACTGCCAGGGATCGAGCCCGCCCACGCCACCTCGTTGATGCGGCTCGAATCGCGATGGTCCGGCGCCTGGATCAGATCGCTGAACGCGACCTCAAGCGCCTCGGCCACTCGATCAAGGGTGGCAAGGCTGACGTTTTTTTCCCCGGCTTCGATGGCCACTAGCATGCGCCGACTGACTCCGGATTTTTCTGCCAGCGCGGTCTGGCTCATGTCCAGCGCATTGCGCAAGCGGCGCACGTTCTGGCTGACGTGCTGCAACACCGGCGCACGCTGCAAATGGTCGTTATTCAATAGTTATCTCTCTCGAAACAATTGCGCAGTATACTGCCCATCTTTTCTATGTCGCGCACCTGTACCACGCACGCCCAGCCGGTGAGAAGTATGAAGTCTACCTCTATAACGCCCCGCATCAGCAAAGCAGAAGCTGTACTGATTTTTATCACGGTCCTGTGGGGCGCTACTTTTCTGATTGTGCAGCACGCGATGACCGTCAGCGGGCCCATGTTTTTCGTCGGCCTGCGTTTTGCGGCAGCGGCGATCATCGTTGCGCTGTGTTCAATCCAGGTGTTGCGCGGGGTGACCTGGCTGGAAGTGAAAGCCGGGGTCGCCGTTGGCGTGATGATCATGCTCGGTTACGGCTTGCAGACCATCGGCCTGCAAACCATCCCCAGCAGTCAATCGGCATTCATCACGGCGTTATACGTGCCCTTTGTGCCGTTGCTGCAATGGCTGGTGCTGGGGCGTCGCCCCGGGTTGATGCCGAGCCTGGGGATCGGGCTGGCATTTGCCGGGCTGATGTTAGTCGCCGGCCCTCAGGGCGCAGCGCTGCAGTTCAGCCCCGGAGAAATTGCCACAGTGATCAGCGCCGTCGCGATTGCCGGGGAAATCATCCTGATCAGCGCTTACGCCGGTAAGGTCGATGTGCGCCGGGTCACGGTGATCCAACTGGCGACCGCGTCGCTGCTATCGTTCCTGATGATTGTGCCGACCGGTGAACGGTTGCCGGACTTCTCCTGGCTGCTGGTGATCACTGCAGTGGGGTTGGGTGCGATGAGTGCGGTTATTCAGGTGGCCATGAACTGGGCGCAGAAAACCGTTTCGCCCACCCGTGCCACGGTGATTTATGCCGGTGAGCCGGTATGGGCCGGGATTGTCGGGCGCCTTGCGGGAGAGCGGCTGCCAGGCATTGCCTTGCTGGGGGCGGCATTGATCGTGGCCGGGGTGATCGTCAGTGAAATGAAGGGCCGTCGCAAGCTCGCCCCGGCACCCGAAGAAAACCAGCCCGCGTTTAAAGAAGCAGACTGACGACAACCGAAAACGGCGCTTAACTACAGCGAACCAACCTTCTTCCTACAAGGTCTGTAGGATTCTGCGACACCTTGGCGGTTGGTGATCAACAGGCCAGCACGTATGATCCTTGACATTTCCCCGCAGATTAGAAGCCTATGTCCCTGATAGTTCTACTGCTTCTGCCTTTCATCGGCAGCTGTCTGGCGGCATTTTTGCCGCACAACGCGCGTAACGCTGAATCCATTCTCGCAGGCCTCGTGGCCGTGACCGGCGCGATTCAGGTTGCCTTGTGGTACCCGCAGATTGTCGACGGCGGCGTCATACGCGAAGAATATTTCTGGTTGCCCAGCCTTGGATTGAACTTCGTCCTGCGCATGGACGGCTTTGCCTGGCTGTTTTCCATGCTGGTGCTGGGCATCGGCGCACTGGTGGCGTTGTACGCCCGCTATTACATGTCGCCTGATGATCCGGTGCCGAGGTTTTTTGCGTTTTTCCTGGCGTTCATGGGCGCCATGCTCGGGCTGGTCATCTCCGGGAACCTGATCCAGATCGTATTTTTCTGGGAGTTGACCAGCGTCTTCTCGTTCCTGCTGATCGGCTACTGGCATCACCGGGCCGATGCGCGGCGCGGTGCTTATATGGCGTTGATGGTCACCGGTGCCGGTGGCCTGGCGTTGCTGGTGGGGGTGATGCTGTTGGGTCATGTGGTCGGCAGCTATGACCTGGAGCGGGTGCTGGCCTCCGGCGAGGCCATCCGCGCCCACGCGTTGTATCCGGTTCTGCTGACCCTCATCCTCATCGGCGCCTTGAGCAAGAGTGCGCAGTTCCCGTTCCACTTCTGGCTGCCCCACGCGATGGCGGCGCCGACGCCGGTCTCGGCTTATCTGCACTCGGCGACCATGGTCAAGGCCGGGGTGTTTCTCATGGCCCGCTTCTGGCCCGCCTTGTCGGGGACCGAGCAATGGTTCTGGATGGTCAGCGGCGCCGGTGCCTGCACCTTGATCATCGGCGCCTATGCCGCGATTTTTCAGAATGACCTCAAAGGTCTGCTGGCCTACTCGACCATCAGCCACCTGGGCCTGATCACCCTGCTGCTGGGCCTGAACAGCCCGCTGGCGGCGGTGGCGGCGGTGTTCCACATTCTCAACCACGCGACCTTCAAGGCCTCGCTGTTCATGGCGGCCGGGATCATCGACCACGAGAGCGGCACCCGGGATATTCGCAAACTCAGCGGGCTGATCAAGCTGATCCCTTACACGGCAACCCTGGCGATGGTCGCCAGCGCGTCCATGGCAGGGGTTCCGCTGCTCAACGGCTTTTTGTCCAAGGAAATGTTCTTTGCCGAAACCGTGTTCATTTCGTCCTCTGCCTGGGTAGAGATGGCGCTGCCAGTGATCGCAACCATTGCCGGTACGTTCAGCGTTGCCTATTCCCTGCGGTTTACCGTAGACGTGTTTTTCGGCCCGAAAGCGACCGAGCTGCCGCACACGCCCCACGAGCCGCCACGCTGGATGCGCGCTCCGGTTGAGTTTCTGGTGATTGCCTGTGTGATCGTCGGGATTTTCCCGGCGCAATCGGTGGCGCCGCTGTTGGCGGCCGCTGCGCAACCCGTGGTCGGCGGCGTGCTGCCCGAGTACAGCCTGGCGGTGTGGCACGGATGGAACGCACCGATGATCATGAGCCTGATCGCCATGGCGGGCGGCATTCTCCTGTACCTGCTGCTGCGCAAGCCGTTCAAGCAACATCGGTTCATTGGCCCGCCGCTGGTGAACCGCCTCAACGGCAAGCGTTTATTCGAGCGCTCGCTGGTGATCGGGACACGCTGGGCGCGCCGCTTCGAGCGCAAGATCAGCACTCGTCGCTTGCAGCCGCAGCTTTTTCTGGTGGTGCTGGCAGCGCTGATCGGCGGCTTCATCCCGATGTATTTCAGTGGCCTCACCTGGGGCGACCGGCCAAAAATTCCGGGCTCCGGTGTGTTCGTGACCTTGTGGATCATTGCCATCGCCTGTGCGCTGGGCGCTGCGTGGCAGGGTAAATACCACCGTCTGGCGGCCGTGATCATGGTCAGTGTCTGCGGGCTGATGACCTGCGTGACCTTTGTCTGGTTCTCCGCCCCGGACCTGGCCCTGACTCAACTGGTGGTCGAGGTGGTCACTTCGGTGCTGATCCTGCTCGGCCTGCGCTGGCTGCCACGGCGTAATGAAAACGTGGCGCCATCTGTCAGTACCCGGCTGCGCGCCCGCACCCGGCGGGTCCGCGATCTGATTCTGTCGATCCTGGTGGGCGCAGGCATGGCGTTGTTGTCCTACGCCATGCTGACCCGTGCGACCCCCAATGCGATCTCCTCGTTCTACCTGAGCCGGGCGATTCCCGAAGGCGGTGGCAGCAACGTGGTCAACGTGATGCTGGTGGATTTCCGCGGCTTCGATACCTTCGGCGAAATCACCGTGCTGGCCGCCGTGGCGCTCACCGTGTTTGCCCTGCTGCGACGTTTCCGCCCTCCGAAAGAAAGCATCCCCCTGCCCGCCCAGCAGCGTCTGCTGGCACGGGATGTGGTCACCGATCTGGTCAACCCGCGCAGCGCCAGCGACACCGCGCTGGGCTTCATGATGGTGCCCGCCGTTCTGGTGCGTCTGCTGTTACCGATTGCGGTGGTGGTCTCGATGTACCTGTTCATGCGCGGTCACAACCAGCCAGGCGGCGGGTTTGTCGCCGGGCTGGTGATGTCGGTGGCGTTCATCCTGCAATACATGGTCGCAGGCACGCAGTGGGTCGAAGCGCAGATGAGTCTGCGGCCGCTGCGCTGGATGGGCACCGGCTTGCTGTTCGCGATCTGCACCGGGCTGGGTTCGATGTTCATGGGTTACCCGTTCATGACCACCCACACCGCGCACCTGGATCTGCCGTTGCTGGGCGATATCCACGTGGCCAGCGCGCTGTTCTTTGATATCGGCGTGTACGCCGTGGTCGTCGGCTCGACCCTGCTGATCCTGACGGCCCTGGCCCACCAATCGGTGCGTAGCCATCGTCCGACGTCGCTGCCCAAGCCCGTGCCCACCCCCATCGCCGATCTCATGGCCGAAAAAGGAGCTAGCTGATGGAAGAAGTCATCGCCATTGCCATCGGAGTACTGGCCGCCTCAGGCGTCTGGCTGATCCTGCGCCCACGGACGTTTCAAGTGGTCATGGGCCTGTGCCTGCTGTCGTATGGCGTCAACCTGTTCATTTTCAGCATGGGCAGCCTGTTTATCGGCCGTGAGCCAATCATCAAGGACGGCGTGCCGCAGGACTTGCTGCATTACACCGACCCGCTGCCCCAGGCTCTCGTCCTCACCGCCATCGTGATCAGTTTCGCCATGACCGCACTGTTTCTGGTGCTGCTGCTGGCGTCCCGAGGGTTGACCGGCACCGACCACGTAGACGGCCGGGAGCCCAAAGAATGACGCTGATGAACCAACTGATCGTTGCGCCCATCCTGCTGCCACTGCTGACCGCCGCGATCATGCTGTGGCTCGGCGAAAAACATCGGCCGCTCAAGGCGCGGATCAACCTGCTGTCGACCATGCTGGGCCTGGGCATCTCCATCACCTTGTTCATGTGGGTGCAGACCAGCGGCAGCACCGGCTCGATCGGCGTGTACCTGCCCGGTAACTGGGAAGTGCCGTTCGGCATCGTGCTGGTGGTCGATCACTTGTCCGCCATGATGCTGGTCCTGACCGGGATCGTCGGCGTGTGTGCGCTGCTGTTCGCACTGGCGCGCTGGGATCGGGCGGGCGCCAGTTTCCATGCGCTGTTCCAGATTCAACTGATGGGTTTGTACGGCGCGTTCCTGACCGCCGACCTGTTCAACCTGTTCGTGTTCTTCGAGGTGCTGCTGGCGGCTTCGTATGGCTTGATGTTGCACGGTTCGGGGCGTGCCAGGGTGTCGGCGGGTCTGCATTACATTGCAATCAACCTGCTGGCCTCGTCGCTGTTTCTGATTGGCGCTGCGCTGATTTATGGCGTGACCGGCACGTTGAACATGGCCGACCTGGCGGTGAAGATTCCTCAGGTACCAGAGGCCGATCTGGGCCTGCTGCATGCGGGCGCCGCGATTCTGGCCGTGGCCTTTTTGACCAAGGCAGGCATGTGGCCCCTGAATTTCTGGCTGGCCCCGGCCTACTCGGCAGCGAGCGCTCCTGTCGCCGCGATGTTCGCGATCATGACCAAGGTCGGCATCTATACGCTGTTGCGACTATGGACCCTGCTGTTTTCGGTGCAGGCAGGCCCGTCGGCTTTCTTCGGCGGTGACTGGCTGATCTATGGCGGGATGGCGACGATTTTCACCGCGGCGGTCGCCATTCTCGCGGCGCAACGCCTTGAGCGCATGGCGAGCCTGAGCATTCTGGTGTCGGCAGGGATTCTGCTGTCGGCCATCGGCTTTGCCCAACCGAGCCTGACCGCCGGGGCGCTGTTCTACCTGATCAGCTCGACCCTGGCGCTGAGTGCGATGTTCCTCCTTGCCGAACTGATCGAACGCTCGCGCTCGGTCAACGACATCACCATGGAGGATGATCCCGATCAACTGCCGCGCACCGTGGAATCCTTGAACCCGCCCCCCGGCACTAACCTGGATGACCAGCAAAAGGCCGTGGTGGGTCAGGTCATTCCCATGACCATGGCATTTCTGGGCTTGGGCTTTATCGTCTCTGCGTTGCTGATCATTGGCATGCCGCCGCTGTCCGGCTTCATCGGCAAGTTGACTTTGCTCAGTGCATTGCTCAATCCGCTGGGCCTGGATGTCGCGCAGGATGAGGCGATTTCGACTCAAGGCTGGATGCTGGTGGCGCTGTTGATCTTCTCGGGCCTGGCCTCGCTGCTGGCGTTTTCCCGGGTCGGCATCCAGCGCTTCTGGACGCCACGGGAGCGACCTTCGCCGCTGCTGCGTCACTACGAATGCCTGCCCATCGTGATTCTGCTGGGCCTGTGCGTCGCGCTGACCTTCCAGGCCGAACCCCTGCTGCGCTACACCCGGGACACGGCCTCGGCGCTGCATGAGCCCAAGCAATATATCCAGTCGGTGATGGCCACCCGGCCGCTGCCAGGGCCCGTCAGCGACACCGGGATTTCGGCGGTGCAGCCATGAAGCGTTATTTCCCTGCTCCGTGGTTCTCGGTGGCGCTGGCAGTGCTGTGGCTGGTGCTGAACGTATCGCTGAGCGCCGGCAACATCCTGCTTGCCATCTTGCTGGGGTTTCTTGCGCCGCTGCTGATGGCGCCATTGCGTCCCCTGCCGGTCAGCATCCGCAGGCCGGGGGTGATTATCCGCCTGTTCCTGCTGGTAGGCCGCGATGTGGTGGCTTCCAATCTGGCCGTGGCCTGGACCGTCTGGAATGCCAGACGACGCCCGCCCCGCTCGGCATTCGTCAAGATTCCGCTGGACTTGCGCGACGCCAACGGGCTGGCGGCGCTGTCGATGATCACCACGGTGGTGCCGGGCACGGTCTGGTCCGAGCTGGCGCTGGACCGCAGCGTGCTGCTGATGCACGTGTTCGATCTTGAGGATGAAGCGCAATTCATCGAGCACTTCAAGCGCACGTACGAGCGCCCGTTGATGGAGATTTTCGAATGACCGACCTGCTCAGCAATGCCATTCTGGCCAGTCTGCTCATCTTCGCCCTGGCCATGGTCCTGACGCTTGTGCGCCTGCTCAAGGGCCCGTCAGCGCAGGACCGGGTCCTGGCGCTGGATTATCTGTACATCATCGCCATGCTGATGATGCTGGTGCTGGGCATCCGTTACGCCAGTGATACTTACTTCGAGGCAGCGCTGCTGATCGCACTGTTCGGCTTTGTCGGCTCGTTCGCCCTGGCCAAATTCCTGCTGCGTGGAGAAGTGATCGAATGAATTCGTCAGTGGTTTTGCCGTTCTGGGTCGAGATTCTGACGGCCGCACTGTTGCTCGCCAGCAGCCTGTTCGTGCTGACCGGTGCTTTGGGCATCTTGCGCCTGAAGGAATTTTTTCAGCGCATGCATCCGCCCGCGCTGGCCTCGACCCTGGGTGCGTGGTGCGTGGCGCTGGCCTCGATTGTGTATTTCTCCGCACTCAAGGGTGGCCCGGTGATCCACGCCTGGCTGATCCCGATCCTGCTGTCCATCACGGTGCCGGTCACCACCTTGTTGCTGGCGCGCACGGGGCTGTTCCGCAAGCGCATGGCGGGCGATGACGTGCCGCCGGAAGTCAGCAGTGGCAATGGGCAGGGCGATTCGGGCGGCAGTTGATACGGCCACCCTAGCGACGTTACTCGCTGGCCTTGAAGGTCAGCTCGCCTTTGCGCCACTTGGCCGCTTTGGTAGTGGCGGTTTTCAGGGTTTTGGTCAGGCCGCCCTGTAATTGCTCGTGGGCAGCAAAGACCATCATGATGCCCTGGCCTTCCTTGAATACGATGCCATGGCCTTCGGCGGTGTCGACATAGGCATATTCGCCCAGGCCATACACGGTGATCTTGATGTCGCGGAACTTGATCTCGAACTTGCCACCTTCGCGGCTGGGCAGGACCGCGGCGCGAAAATGATCACCCACCTTGAGTTCAAGACGCGGTTTGTCATCGACCACCAGCGCTGTTTCGGTGTCTATTTCAGCGATGTAGATATCTTCTGCCGACTGCTCGCATACGTACACAAAGCGAGACTGGAACTGCTTGACCAACTTGGCTCGCAGGTCACCCAGCACGAACAACGCGTGCGTCTCCAGATTACTTACTGCCAAAGTGCAAACTCCCAACCTGAAAGATGATTTCGCCCGGACATCGCCGGACGAGCTAAATGTGGACTGCCGCCCTACGGGCAAGGTCGAGCACATTCGTTGCGCTCCCCTGGCCGCTACAACCGCACGCAGCAACGCGGCATTGCCGTGCTGGTTGTTCGGGGAAGTCATGTGCAAAGAGAAATCGATGGTGCCGGACACGCAATATGCAATCAGCGTTGGCACGAGGGGATTCTACCGGGTGCCGGGGCCTGTCGCCTATATGCCTTTCGTCCGTAGCGGCATTCATCGCCGATTCTGACAACAATGTCGCCTTTGGAGACGGGAATAAGTACCAATTTCCTACACCATTGGGGAGTAAATAGCGCCGCAGGGCATCAACAACTGCCATACTCGCGCAAATCAAAAAGGCCTGTACCGATGTTGTACATCGGATCAGAAGCCAGTTTTTATCCAGGGGAAGGTAAGCAGTGACTGAATTTGATATCGGTGAGTTTTTTATCTGGGGTGATTGCAGGGAAGTGGAAGGCGAGTATCAGGCAGTGATCGTGATGCGCGCCAAACAGCCCGGGGTGCCGGTCAGTTATCACCAGGTAGAAAAAGACCGCTGGTTCAAGACCGCCGAACTGGCTGCCGAGGCTGGAAGAGAGCAGGCCCAGGAGTTGAAGAACGCCGTGGATGCCGGGGCGTTGAGTCTTTAGATAGTCATAAGCACAGCGGCTATAGCGAAAAGCTCGTCTGGGTTTTTGCCGTAGTGGGACAGGTGCGCTGCGCCTTGCCCACAAAAGCTTTTCGTTATTCATGACTACGACTTGAATCCGCCCGCCTCACACTCCCACCGTCAATTACCGCGAACTCTGCGCCATGCCCATGCTCTGATGCTTTACGCGACATGTAGCGTGTAAATCACGATCGGGTCCCGTACCCCAGGAGATACCATGGAATTGACGACACCCACACTCGCCACGCTTTTTGAGCAACTGGGTCTGGATTCGGACGATGCAAGCATCGACGCATTCGTTGCCGCACATCAGTTGCCAGACGACATCAAATTGTCCGATGCAGCGTTCTGGACGCCACAACAGGCGCGATTCCTCAAAGAAGAGCTACGTGAAGACGCTGAATGGGCGCCGATCGTAGACGAATTGAATGTGCTGCTGCACGAACCGAAGGACTGAAACCACGCAGCGTCCTGACTGACTCAGGGCGCTGCGTTGACGGGTTAAGCACAATCTTTACATCACCAGTTCATGATTGGGATACAGCGCTCGGCCTCCCCGGCGTGGCGCATGTACAAACAAGGCGTCTCCCAGGTTACGTCGACTATTGATCAGCGCGCTCCAGTGAGCGGACCGATGAATATAGCGGTGGCGTAACATTTGTTCTTCGTGGGGATCGAGCGCATACGGCCCACCCTTGGCGTAGTCGATCAGTTTGACGGCGACGCTTTGCAACTCCGGTTGCAGGAATAAGGCCTGGCTGTTGGGAATCGGCATAAAAGGCACACCCTCATCACAGGCCAGCGCGTGCATCACCCTCAGGTTGACCCTGGAAAGATGCCCAAACACTTGTCGCTGCAAGCAAACCGCGGCCATTACCGACACGCAGCGTGAACGGTTGGAGCAATTGTTGCTCGAGCGTGTATCGCAGGCCACCGACAAAGACGCCATGGGATCAGCGTGATCAAACAACCTGTCCGGTTGGAGCGCCTGCATCTCGGCGTACGCCTCTTGCCAGGCCGATGTCGACTCCACAGTCTCGTCCCGGCACATCATGCTCCAGCGCGGACGCGTGATCAGTACGCGTTCGAGCATCTGGGGGTGATAACCGCCGCCAATATCGGAATGCGCCCCCGGCAACGCGATTTCTCTGGACCAGTGCGGGGTGATGCTGTTCAGGGCGAAATTGCGCCGCTCCTCATCCCGTGCAACCAGGTGCAATATCTGATCGGCGCACCCCGGCGGCAGGTAGAGGTTGACCCGGTCATTGTGGGCATCCTTGACGTTGCCCATGTCCCTGATGCTGCCCACCGCTGCCACGGTGTCGAACAGCCCCACCACTTTGACCCGCACGCTGCCATTAGCCCAGGAAAACTCCGGGCCTAACGGCACGCAGCGGCGGTTCAGCGTCGCGGCAAGCGGGCCTTTGTCCTGCTTGAGCACCTCATTGATGAAATGCCGGGCTGCTGCAGCGCCGCGGCTGAAACCAAACACGTCCAGCTCCAGGTCACTGATGACACATCCGGGGTTGTCCGCGGTAAAACTTTCGAGGCCCACTGCCAGCTTCTTGAAGGCCCGCGCCACCTTGGCAAGAATCCCCGTCGCCCCCCTGCCGAAACTGTGCCCCGACAGATAGGAATCCCGCCTTCCCGAACTCGTGCCAATGCCACTGATGTAGATCGGCCTGAAAACCTTCAGCCCTGTGCCGTCATTACTGGCCACCGGCTGGCAGCGATATAACTCTGACAGCAAGGCCACGTTACTGAAGTCATTGGCATAACTGCTGGCCGGGTTATCATGGCGCCCCTTGCACGCCGAGATGTGTTTCCCCCCGTTGGCCTCACTCATTGCCCGGCAATCTGCTGCGATCTGGCTGTTATATCGGTTGTTCCCCGTTCCATCGAAAAACAAGCCGATTCGTACCGTCACACTCAGCGCTGCAATGCCGGAACCCGCGTTTGCTTTATCTACTTTCCATGTATTTTTCATTGCTATATCCGCCAATTGGCGCAGCTTTTAGTCAAGCTGCTTTTGAATCAATAAATTTCATTGATACCAGCAGCTTGCTCAGCGATATAGGCACGTCAAGTAATGGACAAGACTTTCAGATTTATCCCACAGCCTGCAGGGATAAAACATACATAGTTACTGCAAATCCGATCATTCAAAAACAGACAGCGTTAAACCGCGTTATAAACAGTTCCACGGTTATTCATTTGTCTGTTCAGCGCTTCAACAACCTGTTGCATTAATTTTTCCCCTGAGGCTTGTAGCCCAGCCGCAACCCGCCCCAGTGGCGGCCCTTGACCATGATGGGCACCGACAGGTCGTGCATGAGTTCACCGGTGTCGCGAGTGTAGGTTTGTAACAGCACCGCCTGCTGGTGGCTGCCGCAGCGTATTCCAGTGCGATCATCAAATTTGCGTTTACTGCGGCTGCGTACCGTATCAACACTGATATCGCCCGTCAGCGGCTGGCTGAAGGCCGTGTTGTGGGTGGGTACGTAGCCTTGGGGCGTGCAGGCGATGACGAATACCAGGCCGTCGTGCTGGGAGAGCAACGGCTCCTGGATGCCTGGCAACACCTGATCGGTATAGCGATCAAAGCGTGTCTGAAACTTGGGTGGCGCTGTGTGGGCAATGGGTTGGTACTGACGATCAAACAGGTCATCGACGGCAATCCGTCGCTCATCGATATCCAGCTCGAATTTAGCGGCGATCTGGCTGGCGCCCAGTCGCGCCAGGTCATAGATTCGCTGGTGATAGTCATCCAGGCCCACTTGCGCAAGGCGCTCGCTGATGGTTTCCGCCTGGCCTTCCATCTGCACGGCGGCGTCCGCCAGTTTTCGGGTTTGCTCATCACTGATCGCCAGATCACTGCGCATCTGCTGCACAGCCACGAACAGCCCGGCCAGCTGCTGCTGATTGGTCTCGGCGCCCTGAGCAATTTCACTGACCTGTTGTTCGACGCCAGCTGCCAGCCGCGCGATGGTCTGCAAATGCTGGCCCGTGAGCTCGACTTGTTCCACGCCCGTATCCAGATCCGACGAGAGCTGACGAATCTGCTCCACCACCTGGCCGGTACGCTGCTGGATGTCCGCCACCATCTGCCCGACCTCCTGGGTAGCGCTGGCCGTGCGTCCCGCCAGCCCGCGCACTTCATCAGCCACCACGGCAAAGCCGCGACCATGCTCCCCTGCCCTGGCGGCTTCGATAGCGGCGTTTAGCGCCAACAGGTTGGTCTGGCTGGCAATGGACTGGATCACCAGCGTGACCCGCTGGATTTCTTCACTGCGCTGGCTGAGGGCTTCAATCAGCTCGCGGCTACTCACCGCGCGCTTGCTGAGCTGGTGCATGCGACTGATGGATTCACTGAGTACGCCCATCCCTTCATCACTGCGCTGCCGGGCTTCGGCCGAGGCCGTCAACGCCAGCTGACTCAGCTGCGCGGTCTGCTGCTCGGTGGCAATCATCACGTCAGCGCTGTTGACGATCTGTTCGGCGGCGCCCAGTTGCGACTGGACTTTGCCCGCCAGCTGCTTGACGGAATACGCCACGCCTGCGGCCGACAGGGCGTTGTGGCTGGTGGTGCGGGACAGATCGCGGGTCAGGCGGCTGATATCGCTGGCGCCCTGGTGAACCGGAGCTACTGCGGGGCGTTGCGCAAACAGACGGGGCAACCACAACGCAACCAGTGCCACAGGCAGCGCCACATACAGCGAGAGGTCCAGCCAGGCCATGGCCATGAAAAGCCCGACTAACGTCAGGCTTTGCAGCCCGGGTATCAACCACCGGCTTGCAGGGGCGCGCACCGCCTCGTCCAGGCTGGCACTGGCAGGTTTATCGACCACAGATCCATTTGCGACCATGTCCTTTACCCCATTTGTACTTATCGTTATTTTGTCTGCATTAAACGCCGAATAAAGGCGTTTAGCCATGAGTCGTTAGTTGTAAAAAGAAAGTGGGCCGAACTCAGGCTCAAGGCCTGTGTCGCATGTCCTGTGCGGCACGTCTGTCGGATAGCAAAACGGCCCATTAAATACGATGTAGAGGGATGCCTTGCGCTCTGAATCTTCTTTATCCAATGCGGACATTTTCATCGGCGACAGCACGATGGCGCAGCGCATGCGTGCCCACGATTGGGCATCCACGCCGCTGGGCCCTGCCGAGCACTGGCCGCAATCGCTGAAGATGGCCCTGCGCATCCTGCTGACGTCACGCTTTGATATGTGGCTCGGTTGGGGCGAGCAGGTCCACTTTTTCTACAACGATGCTTATCAGCCCACGCTGGGCCAGAAGGATGCCTACGCATTGGGCATGCCGGCGGGCGAGCTGTGGTCGGAAATCTGGCCGGAAATCAAACCGCGTATCGATGAGGTCTATCAGCATGGCGTCTCCACCTGGGACCAGTCGCTGCTGTTGATCCTGCGACGTAGCGACCATCTGGAAGAGACCTATCACAGCTTTTCCTACAGCCCGCTGCTTGGCGATGAAGGGGCGATTGAAGGCGTGTTCTGCGCCGTGATCGAAGACACCGAGCGGGTGCTGAATGAAAGACGCCTGGCGCTGTTGCGCACGGTCGCCAGCGGCATGGTCAGCACACGGGACCGGCAAAGCGTGTTCAGCCACTTGCAGGAGGCGCTCGCGGGCATGCCCCGTGATCTGCCGTTTGCCCTGACCTTCATGATCGACACCGAAGGGGCCGCGCGGCTGGCCTGCAGCAACGGCTTTGACGCAAGCCACAATGCGGTCATCAGTCAGTTGGCGCGGCTTGGCCACCCCAACAGCAATCAGATCCTGTCCGAGGGCGTGGATGGGCTGGTGCTGCATGACCTGACGAACCTCGCCGACAGCCTGCCTTGCGGCCCTTGGGATCAACCGCCCACTGCCATGGTGATGGCACCGCTCAAAGGCGCCGACAGCCTGCTGCTCAACGGCTTCATGTTGGTCGGCCTGAACCCCTACCGGCCTGTGGACAGCGACTACCTCAGCTTCATCGAGCTGATCAGTGGGCAGATCACTTCCAGCCTGGTGCGCGTCGATGTTTATGAAGAAGAACATCAACGCGCCGAAGCCTTGGCCGAGGCTTTGCAGATGCGCCAGGCAGCTGCGGAAGTGCTTCATGAAGCCAATCGCCAATTGAGCGCGGAAGTCGAGCAACGCAACCAGGCCCTTGATGATGCGCTGACCAGGCTGAGCGAAGAAGCCCGGGAACGCGAGGCGATGCAGGAGGCCCTGCGCCAATCGCAGAAAATGGAAGCGCTCGGGCAACTGACGGGAGGCATTGCCCATGACTTCAATAACCTGCTGACCGGGATCATTGGCTCGCTGGACATGATCAATCGGCGTAGCGCCAGCGGCAAACCCGAAGATACGCAGCGCTACATCGCAGCGGCCACTCAATCGGCCAATCGCGCCGCCACCCTGACCCACCGTTTGCTGGCATTCGCCCGGCGGCAACCGCTGAACCCGCGTCCCACGGACGTGAATATGCTGATGCTGTCCATGGAAGACATGCTGCGGCGCTCTCTGCCAGAGAATACCCGCATGCACTTGTTTGCCCACGGTCAGCTGTGGCTGACGCTGTGCGATCCGCATCAGCTGGAAAGTGCGCTGCTCAATCTGGTGATCAACGCCCGGGACGCCATGGGCGACCACGGCCAACTGACCATCAGCGTAGCCAACGCCACCCTGACCCAGGACGCCATCGCCGATAAGATTGAAGCTGTGCCGGGGGACTACATCTGCATCAGCATTGATGACACCGGCTGCGGCATGTCCGTCGATGTGCTGGAACATGCGTTCGAGCCCTTCTACACCACCAAACCTCTGGGCCAGGGCACCGGCCTGGGGCTTTCCATGGTGTACGGCTTCGCGCGTCAGTCCGACGGCTACGTGCGCATCGCATCAACACCGGGCGAAGGCACCCAGGTGAAGCTGTACCTGCCGCGCCATCAGCAAAGCGAAACCAGCGTTGAGCCAGCGGCCAGCCCGGCCTGCACGCGCTCGGTGGGCGGCATGACGGTACTGGTCGTCGAGGACGAACAGACAGTGCGTGAACTGGTGGTGGAAGTGCTTCAGGATTTTGAATGCATCACGCTACAGGCAGCGGATGGCATGGCAGGCCTGGCGATACTCGACAGCGGCCAGCAAATCGACCTGTTGATCAGCGACATCGGTTTGCCTGGGATGAACGGTCGACAGTTGGCCGAAGCTGCGCGGCTGTCGCGGCCTCACCTGCCCGTCTTGCTGATGACCGGCTATGCGGAAAACGCGGCCCTTGCAGGCGGCTTCCTGGTAGAAGGCATGCAGATGTTGACCAAGCCCTTCACGCTTGCCGAGCTGACGGCGACTATCCGCGAAATGCTGTAAGACCCAATACGCTTGCATAGAGCAGCCAGGCAGCACGGAGCATGACCCCGCGCTGCCCGATGCATCAGGCTTGGCGCTGATGCTTGTCGATCTGTTCGTGACGTTCCTGCGCTTCGATGCAGTACTTGGTGGTCGGGCTGATCAGCAGGCGTTTGAGGCCAATAGGCTCGCCGCTGTCATCGCACCAGCCAAAACTGTCATCGGCAATCCGCGACAAGGCCATTTCGAGTTGGGGAAGCATGCGCTGATCACGGTCAATCACGTTGACCAGCCAGTGACGCTCTTCCTCGACCGAAGCCGCGTCGGCAGGATCGGCAGGCGTATCCAGGCTTTCGATCGCAATACGGCTCTGCTCGATGCGCTCGTGGATTTCCACTTTCATGCCCTGCAGCAGCTCGACGAAGAAAGCGTGCTGTTCGGCATTCATGTAGTCATCAGCCGGCATGGCCAGCAACTTATCCTTTGTCATTGATTTCTCTATAAAAAAAACGTGCATTAAGGCGAATTAAGGAGCGGCTCTGCGTTGCCGTAAAAGCGCCATAGTCTCCAAGCGCCACCTGGCACTCAATTTACGAGGGGCGGCAGTCTAAGGCCGCCTTCGGCAGTCGGCAACTTATTTGCTAAACAAGTGCCGATTGACCGGCACTCTTATTCATTTACAACACCACGACCTTGCCCTGCTCAGCGCTCAAACGCGCCGCATCGAGGACTTTCGCAGACGCGACGGCGTCGTGGGGATCCACTGGATTGGCGGCAGCACCGGCCAGGGCATCCTGCAACTGTTGGTAAAACTCGGGCCAGCAACCCCGCACCGAAGGCACCTCCTGGCGCTGCTCACCCTGTTCGAATCGGCCCCAGCGTGCCTGAGGCTCAACGCCCCATTGCTCCCCCTCGGAACCGGGGCTGAGCCCGGCCAGCGAAGCGGCTTCCTGGCCGTCCAGGCCTTCAACGCTGTAAGAGCCCAGCGACCCGCTGACCCTGAACCGTGGGCCGGGCAGGTTCTGCAAGCAATGCCCCACCAGATGTGAAACCACACCATTGGCATGAGTCAGGGCCATGAAGAACCCGTGATCGACCGGTTGCTCGGCGCTGCGGTACTCCAGCTCGGCATACACCCGAACTACCGGACCAAACAGCTGCAGCGCCTGGTCGACCAGATGGCTGCCCAGATCACGCAGCATGCCGCCGCCCGCTGTCTTGCCCACTGATCTTGGCGAGTAGCGTTCGACCCTGGACTCGAACCGGGTCACATCGCCCAGCACGCCGTCATCAATGAGTTTGCGCACGGTCAGGAAATCTGAATCCCAGCGTCGATTCTGGTACACGCTCAACAGCACGCCTTTGCGCTCGGCCGCATCCACCAGCGCCTGGGCCTGTTCGGCATCGGCGGCAAACGGCTTGTCGCTGACAACCGCCACCCCAAGCTCGATCGCCTCACGAATCAACGCCGGGCGCGACGCCAGGGGCGTCGAGATGGACACCACGTCAACACCGGCAGCGACCATGTCAGCCAGGCTGTCGAACGCTGCAGCGTGGGGATGATCTTGCGCCAGTTCCAGGCGTCGTTCCTCAGAACGGGTCACCACACCGACAAAGGTCGCCTGTGGCAGCGTTGCGATAAAGGGCGCGTGAAAGTAACGCCCTCCTTTGCCGTAACCGACGAGTCCTATACGCATGTGTCCTCCTTTATAGGGTCGAGTTGATTTCAGGCCCAAGGTGTTAAAGGCCCTCCATTCGCGAATTCGTTCCATTTACTTGTACAAAAATAAATCTCTGTACAATTAGTTGTACAGGTCAGGTAATGCTCATATGATGGCACTGTCGCATATGGAAGCGCTTGAGGGATGCTATTCCCCTGTTGGCCATGGATCGGGACCTACTGTTGCCCTTACTGAGCCAACCCTCATGCTCTTCACGACCCATAAAAAAGAACTGCTCGCTCTGCAGACCATCATTGATCAACAGGCCAGCCTGTTGCGCGCTATCGACCGCTCGATGGCCGTCATTGAATTTGACCTTCAGGGTACGGTGCTGAGCGCCAACGAAAATTTTGCCAGGACCATGGGTTACCGCCCTGAAGACGTCATTGGCAAGCCCCACACCCTGTTCTGCCCCACCGAACTGACCCGCAGCGCTGAATACAGTCAGCTATGGACACGCCTGCGTGCCGGAGAGTTCGTTTCCGCCACCTTTTTGCGTTTGACCGCCAAGAGCGAACGAGTCTGGCTGGAGGCCAGTTACAACCCGATCAAGGATTCAGCGGGACAGGTCTCCAAAATCGTCAAATACGCGACGGATGTTACCGCCAGAGTCGAAGCCGAAAACGAAGCGAAGAACAAACTCAGCGCTCTGGACCGCGCCATGGCTGTCATCGAGTTTGATCTGGAGGGACGTATCCTCTGCGCCAACGATAACCTTACGCGCCTGCTGGGCTACAGCGCGACCGAAATCATTGGCAAGAACCACAGCGCCCTGTGCCCGCCTGATCTGGTCAACAGCACCGAATACGCTGAATTCTGGCGGCGCCTGAATAAAGGTGAATTTTTCAGCGGCCAGTTCAAGCGCATGGGTCGGCATGGCAACACCCTGTGGCTTGAGGCCAGCTACAACCCGGTCTACGACGCCAATGGCAAGCTGTTCAAGATCGTGAAATTCGCTTCAGACATCACCGCCCGCATTGAACGCCACGAACGCGACGCCCAAAGCGCGGCGCAGGCTTACCACATCTCGGTTGAAACCCAGAAAGTCGCTGTGCAAGGCACGCAGGTCATCCATCAGGCGGCCACCGAGATGCGCCAGATCTCGTCAAGCATCGACGACTCCTCGCGCATCATCTCGCAGTTGGGCGAGCGCTCCGAGCAGATCACCACCATCGTCAATACGATCCGCAGCATTGCCGAACAGACCAACCTGCTGGCGCTGAACGCGGCCATCGAGGCCGCTCGGGCCGGGGATCAGGGACGCGGTTTCGCCGTGGTGGCTGACGAAGTTCGGCAACTGGCCGGCCGGACCAGCCGCTCGACTGCCGAGATTTCGGACATGATCGGCATGATCCAGACCGAGACCCAGCAAGCCATCACTAGCATGGACGCCACCCGCAGCAACGCCAGCAAAGGCGTAGACCTGGCGGATCAGGCGGGTGCAGTGATCGTGAAGATCAGCGAGGGGACCAACAATGCCGTGAATGCGGTGCGGGTGTTTGCGCAGGAATCAGCACGTTAGATGTACACGAAGGGGCCGGTACATCCGCCTAATTTCTACCGGATTTGAGCATTGCCTTCGCAAGCAATGTGGAGCGCCACCCCGGTCGCTCCCACGAACTGAGCCACAGGTTCGAGGACATTCACAGAATCAGTGGGAGCAAGCTTGCTTGCGAAAGGGCCGGTACATCCGCCACATTCGCTTTGCCAGATACATAGCCTTCGCGATCAAGCTCGCTCCCACGGTTTTAGAGACGACACCCATTGGTGGGAGCAAGCTTGCTTGCGAAGGGGTCGGTACATCCGGCACATCTGCTTTGCCAGATACACAGCCTTCGCAATCAAAGTGGAGCGCCACCCCGGTCCTCACCTCGGGTTTGCGACATAGCTAACCCTTGGCCTGATTCCTCTCCCCCATCTTCTTGCTGCGCTTTTCCAGCACCAGGTAAACCACCAGCGCAATCGTCAGCGGCAGCAGGAAATAAATCGCCCGATAACCAATCAACGCCGCCAACATCGTGCCCTTGGAAAACTCATCCTGCAGCAAGGTCATGAACACCGTTTCCAGCACCCCCAGCCCCGCCGGAATATGGGTGATCACCCCGGCGATGCTGCTGATCAGCAACACACCCAGAATCGCCGGGTAAAACGCTTTATCGGGCAGCAAGGTGTAAATCACCAACGCCATCAACGACCAATTCAGCGCACCCAGGCTCGCTTGCAACAGCGCCTGCTTGAGCGAGGGCAAGGTGATTTCCTGATCGCGGATCGTCCACGACCGACGCTTGGAAAACCGGCACGCCAGCAAGTATGCAAATGACAGCAGCAACAGCACCGCGCCAATCAAACGCAGGGACGTAGTGCCCACCGCCCATTCCTTGGGCAGTTCAAGGAAGCCCATGGCGAAGACGAATCCCGCCAGCAGCATGTAACCCAGCCAGTTGGTAATCAGGCTCAGGCTCAGGATGCGCGTGATGGTGGGCACATCCAGCCCCAGCCGCGAATACAGCCGATAACGCAAGGCGATACCGCCCACCCAGGAGCTGAGGTTGAGATTGAACGCGTAACAGACGAATGCCACGGGCACGATCTGCTTGATCGCCAGCTTGTGCCCGGTATAGAACCGGGCCAGCACATCGAAACAGCAGTACGTGAGGTAACTGCACAAGGCGATGACCACGCCAATCGCCAGGGTGCTCAATTTGTAGGACTGCAGCGCCTGTTTCACTTCCTGCCAGTCCAGATTCTTGACCAACAGAAACAGCAGCACGGGCACCGCTATAAAGAAGAACAGGTTGAACGCGCGCTTGGCCCACTTCCACTTGTTGCTGGTTTTATCCCTGGGCTTGTCAGAAGCCGCTTCATAAGCCTGACTCATAACGACTTCTCCCGATCCGATTGCAGGCTGGCTTGCAGGTCCTGAGTGACGCTGCTGTGTTCACGTTCGACGACGCTGGCTTCGGGCATGACATCCGCGCTGCGGATCGGCTTGAGGCGCATGCCGTGGGCCGGAAACAGACCGGCAATGGCCGGGAAGTGACGCAGAAAGTGAAAGCTCAGGAAGATCATCGGTGCACGCCACCACTGGCCGCGCGCAGCACCCTTGAGGCTGATCTGCTTGCTGTGGGTGGCCGCCAGATCACGCAAATGCTCGTGCAAGTGCTGATTGAGCTGCTGATCGCGAATGAACAGGTTGGCCTCCAGGTTCAGGGCCAGGCTCAGCGGATCCAGGTTGCTGGAACCCACCGTGGACCATTCCCGGTCGATCAGCGCGACCTTGCCGTGCAACGCGCGCTGGGTGTATTCGTGGATCACCACGCCGTCGCGCAGCAGGTAGGTGTACGTCAGTCGCGAGCACACCCGGACAAATGGCATGTCCGGCTGGCCCTGCAGAATCAACGTCACCTTGACCCCGCGTCGCGCCGCATTGCGCAATTCGCGCAGGAAGCGATAGCTGGGGAAAAAATAGGCATTGGCAATGGTGATCCGCTGCGTCGCGTTGCGGATCGCCTGCAAGTACTGCTCTTCAATATCGGTGGTGTGCTCGGCGTTGTCGCGCTCGCACAACAGCATACGGGCACTGCCTGCGTGATGGGTCTCAAGCCGCAGGGCCGGGAATTTGGCCCGCACGTCGTCACTCAGCAAACGCATGGCGGAGCGATGGATGTCCGCGACAATTGGCCCGTGCACCAGCACCGCGTAATCCTGCTTGGCGGTCACCCCGGTGTCACTCATGTGGTCGACGCTGTAATTGATGCCACCAATGAATGCCAGCTCGCCGTCCACCACCACGACCTTGCGATGCAGGCGGCGGAACAGGTTGGTGCGCATGCCCATCAGGCGCGGGCGCGGGTCGAACAGCTGGATATGCACACCGGCCGCCAGCATCCGGGCGACGAAGGATGAGCTGAGGTCGCTGGTGCCGTAGTCATCGACCGTGACCACCACGCGCACACCGTTACTGGCGGCATGGATCAACGCCTGCTGCAGGGCTTCACCGACGCGGTCTTCGAAAATGATGAAGGTTTCCAGGAGCACTTCCTTGCGCGCGGCACGGATGCACTCGAATACACGGCTGAAGTAATCTTCGCCATTGATCAGCAATTCAACCGAATTGCCCTCCCGCCATTGCCCGGGGCTTTTGATCTGATCATTCATAACGTCACCTCAACTGCCAGGGGTGCATGGTCTGAAAGGTGTGACCATGGCCGGTTGGACAACACTTTGGGCCGGTCGGTCGTTGCGTTACGTACGTAAATTCGGTCCAGGCACAGCAGTGGCCAGCGCGCCGGAAAACTTTTGGCTGGCGCTCCGAAACGGTCCACGAACACTTCATGCAGTCCGGTCCCCTCCAGCAACGCATCCGCCCGCTTGCGCCAATCGTTGAAGTCCCCGGCGACGATCACCGGCGCCGACTCGGGCAGGCGCGCCAGCAGCTCGGCCAATAATTTCAGCTGCTGCCTGCGGTGACTTTCCCGCAAGCCCAGGTGCACACAAATGGCATGCACCTCGCCGAAATGCGGCACCTGCAGCACGCAATGCAGCAGGCCTCGCTCTTCAGTGCCGTGGATCGAGATGTCGAGGTTTTCGTGGCTGATGATCGGGTACTTCGACAGCAGCGCATTACCGTGATGCCCGTGGGGATAGACCGCATTGCGCCCGTAGGCAAAGTCGGTCCACATGCTGTCCGCGAGGAATTCGTACTGGGAGGTGGTCGGCCAATCCTTGACCCGCTGCGCGTGGTTCTGATGTTCGCCGTGGACTTCCTGGAGGAACACGATATCGGCCGACACGTTGCGTACGGCATCACGCAGCTCAGGCAGGATGAAGCGCCGATTGAAAAACCCGAAGCCCATGTGCATGTTCATGGTCAGCACGTTTAACGAAATCTTCGCCGCAGTGGCTGTTCTCACCCCGGTGGGCGCTGTGGCAGTGGTCAAAACTCAACTCCTTGCAGGTCGCCAGGCGCGACTTCAAGCGCCTTGGCCAGGTCAAAGCGCTCCAATAGCTGACGGGCGTCGTAAGGCGCCCGGACTTTGATGTCGTTATCGAAGTAGCAAAAAATGTCGCGGGATTTGCTACGCGGGGCTTTCTGTTTGACGATCAAATGCGCGTCAGCAGGCTGCGAGCCTTTATGCCAGGCCTGGATTCGGTCGCCCCAGCGCTGGATGGCCTCATCGCTGTAACCGCTGGCGTAAAGCTTTTTGTCGCCATGCAGGCGCAGATAGACGAAGTCACTCGTCAGGTCTTCGACGTAGGGCCACTTACCGGCGGTGTCAGCCACCACCAGCGCCACTTTGTATTTGCGCAGCAGGGCCACGAACTCAGGCACGCAAAAACTTGCATGGCGGATCTCCACCGCATGGCGAACCTTGCCGGTTTTAGGCATATCCAGGTAACCGGGCTTTTGCATGCGCTCATCACAGGATTGCGCACACGCCTTGGCCTGCTTCATGTTATGCGGCAACAAGCTCAGGAAATGCTCGAACTTCTCCTCGTCGAACTTGAAGCTGGGCGGGAACTGCCAGAGCACGGGCCCCAGCTTGCGGCCCAACTGAAAAAGCCCCGACGCGAAGAAATTCGCAATGGGCTTCTCGACATCGTTCAAGCGCCGAACGTGAGTAATGAAGCGCGGGCCTTTGACGCTGAACACAAAGTCATCCGGCGTATCGGCAGCCCACCGGGCATAAAGCTCCGGGTTTTGCAGCGAGTAGAACGAGCCGTTGATTTCAATGCTGTTGACCGCTCGCGAGGCGAATTTGAGCTCGTTTTTCTGGACCAGTTTCTCGGGGTAAAAATCTCCCCGCCACGGGACGTAACGCCAGCCGGAAATGCCTATGCGGATATCACTCATGGGGAAAGTCTCAGTCCAGTTCAGTGCGTGTCACTCAGTTGTCCGGGAGCATTCTGCTCGTGCGCGGGCAGAAATAACGTCCGAGATCAAAGTGGAGTAATCACGTCATATGAATGCTGGTAGTGGCACAGGTTCCGTGACTTTAGAGCCTGCGCCTCTGCAGACGACTGGATGTCCCTCCCACTCAAGCCTTCAAGCGGCTGGAATGGGTATATTCCTGGTACTTGCGGCTTAGCTCATCGGCACAATGATGAACATCCGCCAAAGGCATGCAGGACAGGTAGAAACCCAACAATTGCTCCATGACCGCCATGTTCTGCGGGGTAAATGTGACGCTGCCATCGGCGCCTATCTTGTCGATTCCGTCCTCACGCAGCCCCTGCTGATTGACGCTGATGGCATCGGCACGGGAAACCCCATAGGGCAACGCCAGCAGAACCTGGCCCATGCCGACGCGCACCGGATAGCCGCCCGGCATTCCATTGGGTCCGGGCGCATGGGTGATAACCTCGACAGGGTTATGCAGGTTTTCCAGGACTTGAGCCGCAGAAATCGCGTTGAGAAAGTTGATATTGATACCGCCCAGGCTGCGGAAATGCGTGCACACCGAGTCAAAGATCTGCGGGTCTTCAAACGTCCCGGTGCAATCCTGCCCGTCTATGGCATAGCCGAGACGGTAAGGCGCCGCAGGGGGCAACCCGGAATGCGCCATGTATTGAGCGAAATACTGCTCGGCTACCAGTCTCACCTGAACCGTTTCCGGCGCAGCCATCGCTAATCGGGCAATCGAGAGCCTGAGCGCTGTCACCAGATTGGCAATGCCGCCCGTGCCGGTATCCGGCGCTAAACCCACTCTATCGAGCACCGCATTGACTGCGTCGGGAAATGCGCCATTGATCGTCAGCGCCCTGACCCCGGAATGCTTGATGGCACGCATGAGTTCATAGGCCGGTGCAAGTTGCATGGGCAGCCAAGGTCCGAAACAGGCCTTGTGAAGCGCGTGATAGTGACCGCCACACGCATGACTGACAGTCCGCCAGGATTGCAGTGAAGCGCAATTGAATATGATGTCCGGGCGAATGCGGCATAGGGTTGCCGAATTCTCTTCTATGTGACCCTCCGCCAAATCCATCACGACAGGGTAAATTGTACAAGCCTTGCCTAACTGCAAAGCGCCCAAGCGAAAGAAGTTGCAACTGCGGGTGAGTTTTTCCTGATCGCGCCCTGCAATGTAAAACGTGAATAGCCCGGTCGGAACCAATAGTTTGAGAAGCTGCAGGCATAGATCTCCCCCGCCGACAATCAGCAGTTTTTGGTTATCCATCATTATTCTCCCCAGTAGCGCTGAGCCATGGTAAATGCTTGAACCTCTACCGAGATCTGCAAGCAGACGACCACAGTGCCTGTGAGGCACTCATCAAATAGGGTTTTTGCGTCTCAAACGAGCAACTTAACAGCGAGAACCTCCCTGTGAAATGACATAAATAAACCAGAACTAACTGAGCCGCCCCACAAACTTTTAACGCCACCATCCAGACATTGACACGCTTTCGCGGCGCTCTAACATGCTCTGGAATTAATAGTTAGCTTTACAACTTTCCTGTGCAGATACATACCGTGCCGTACTAAATAAAGATGGATCCAAGAATGCCCGAAGTCAAACCTCGAGGCGGTGACGACTCATCACTGTTGGCTATCAGTGAAAGGCTTTTAATTGCGAATTATCCGGATCTGCCCTAAAAATAGACGTAGAACGGCTTATCACCCCGGCATGGCGCTTGCCTTAGAGGCCACAGCCCAACCTTCGTCAACAAGGCGACGCACCGCACAAAGGGTGTGATGCGGTGGAGTGTTTCAGCCTGGCAAGGTGTCAGAGAGCCAAGAGCAACCGATGCGAGGCGAATCGCTGAAGGGCCGTCGCAAAACATCAAAACATAATGACTAGAAAGGAATTCACCGTGAGTTCACCGACATCTGAACGTTACAGCTCCAAGGCCCGGTGGCTTCACTGGCTGATGGCGGCGCTGATCGTATTGGCCTACACCCTGATTCTGAGCCGGTCCCAGTTTGGCAAAGGTTCTGAACTGCGAATGTTTGTGGTCCAGAGTCATTTCTGGGTTGGCATCCTGATTCTGGCCCTGGCCTTTTTCCGGGTCGCCGAGCGTCGTCGCCACACGCCACCAGGTATCACACCGCCGCTCGAAGGTCTGCTGCGCACGGCGGCAACGCTGTCGCATTACCTGCTGTATGCGTTTCTGTTTGCGCAGCCGTTGCTGGGGCTGTTCACAGTCCTCATTGAAAAAGGTGCGCTGCCGATCCCGCTGACGCAGGTGTTGATCCCCTCGCCTTTCCCGGTTTCAGAACGATTCGCCGAGAACCTCGAAGACCTGCACAAACTGCTGGGCAGTATTTTTTACTACGTCATCGGCCTGCACGTGATTGCCGCGCTCTGGCACCACTTCGTACGCAAAGACAACACCCTCAAAAGGATGGTGTAGAAGCCCGCCTCTGCAACAGGCGGGCCTTCAACCAAGGCAATGGGCGCTTTAGAAATCCAGCTTCACGCGCCCGACCAGCTGGCGTGGTTCGCCGATCACAATGGCAGGCGAACCAAGCCCGCTGGCAGACACGTAGTAGCGTTCGTCGAACATGTTTTTAAGGTTCAACTGCAAGGTCAGGTCGCGTTTGTCGAACTTCATCTTGTAGCTGACAAAGGCATCGGCGACTTTCGAGGACGGCAGGTAATACTCGACACCCGTCCCGTCGTTGACGCCCCAGCGGCTGGCGTAGCGCGCACCGGCACCGGCGCGCAGATCACCAACACCCACATGACCGAAATCGCGCGTCACGTAGAGCGCAGCGGTATGTTTGGACACGCCATCGAGCGCCTGGCCTTCAAGAATCGGATCCTTGAGCACTTCGGTATCGGTGTAGGCATAGCTGCCGGTCACACTCCAGTACTCGTTGATCTTGCCGGTGACATCCGCCTCAAGACCGCGCGAACGAACCTCGCCGGAAACCCGCGTACAGGTTTCCGTGCCGCAGGTTTCGCTGGTCTGCACGTTCTTCTTGTTGATGTTGAACAACGCGACAGTGGCCGTGATCGAGTCGTTCTCGAACTTGGTGCCGAACTCATACGCCTTGCCTTCTTCCGGTGGCAGGTCGCCAATCGGTGCGGCGATGGAGGTGTTCGGCCGGAATGACTCGGTGTAGCTGGTGTACAGCGACCAGTCCGGCTGGATCATGTAGACCAGACCAACCCGCGGCACAACCTTGCTGTCCTTGACGTCGGCCCCCACAACGAAGGGTCTGCCCTTGCCGGTGATCTGATCAAAGGCGTCGTAACGCAGGCCACCCTGAAGGATCCACTTGTCACTCAGGTGAATCGAATCCTGGACGAAAAATGCGTGGGTCTGCAGGTGATCGCTCTGGTCACTGTTCGGCGCGCTGACCGTGCTCGGCCGCACGGCATTGCCATAGACCGGCGCGTTGTAGTTGAAGTCGGCGCGCTGAGTGCTGCGAATCAGGTCGCCCAGATCGCGCTCGTTTTTCATGTAGTCGGCGCCGATCAGGACTTCGTGCAGGGTGTCACCCCAATACAGCTTGCCCAAGGTGTTGACGGTGGCGGTATGGGCGAACTGCACGGCATCACGGGTTGCGTCGCCACGACGGGTCACGACACCGGTGTTGTAGTTGGCCGACATGTAGCGCGATTGATAGTCGTTGTAATAGTTGCGGCTGTAGCCATACCCCGTGCGCAGCGACCAGGTGTCGTTGAAACGATGCTCCATGCGCAGGTCCACGGAATCGGATCGGCCAGTGGTGACGTTGAACGGTTCATCCAGGCGGCGATTGCGCGGGATGTCCAGCACCTTGCCGGTCTGCGGATTGATCTGCGTACCACGGTCAAACGGCACCGAATATTCCATGTGCTCGTAGGCCACCGACACCGTGGTGTCATCGCCATACCAGGCCAGCGACGGCGCAATCACCGACTGGTCGATGCTGCCGAAATTGCGCCAGTAATCGTAGTTCTGCTTGTCGGCGATAAACCGATAGGCCAGACCGCTGTCACCCAACGGACCGGTCAGATCGATCTGCTCGCCCCCGCCGCCAAAGCTGCTGCCAAACGCCGAGACCGAATGCGCAGCGGTCAGTTGAGGCTTCTTGGTCACCACGTTGATGATCCCGCCAGGGTCTTGCACGCCGTACAACATCGAGGCCGGACCTTTCAACACTTCCACTCGTTCGGTGGTGGGCGTGAAGTTGCGCGCCTGCACCGATTGCATGCCATCACGCATGATCGAGTTATCTCGGTTGGTGCCAAAGCCGCGCTTCTGGATCGCATCCTGCGTGCCGCCCAGGGTGTTGCCTTGCTTGACGCCGCTCACCGCATTGATGGCCTCATCCAGGCTGGCGGGCGCACGGTCTTCGATCACGCGGTTGGTGACGACGTTGACCGACTGCGGCACTTCCACCAGGCGAGCGTCGGTGCGGGTCGCGACCGATGCGCGACGCGCCTGGTAGCTGGTGCGGCTGTCCTCGACATTATCCGCTTCGCCCCGTGAAGGCTTGTCGGTGCTGGCGTCGATGTTGACCGCATCGAGCTGCATCTGCTCGGCCAACGCCGACGCCGGAGCCAGCGCCCACAACAACACCGTCGCCGAGCACACTCCCAGCATCAAGGCCGGACGTCGGCGCGACAGCGGACGAAGTGAAACAGCGGCCTGCTCAATGGACGGGACAGCCGCGCAAGAACGCGCGCAAAGACCGGATACATGCGTTGTCATGGATAAACCTGTGCTCTGGAGGAGTGATGGCGTTCGTCTTGAAACGAATCTGATTCTCACTACACGTAAGCCGAATGGGTTTACCTCATCTGTTTTTTAAAATTATTTCTACACCGCGCTGAATGCCTTCGCCAGTTGCTGCTCGGCAAATTGCTCGATCACAAAATCAACAAAGGCTCGGGTCTTGCCCGGCAGCAATTTATGCTCGCTGTAATAGAGCGAGATATTGCCGTCATCCACGTACCAGTCGGGTAAGACCCGCGCAAGATGGCCGCTGCGCAGATAGGGCACGGCAAACGGCAAGCTGACCAGCGCAATGCCCAGGCCTTGTTCGGAAGCGGCGCAGGCCGCTTCCGAATCACTCATGGTCATGCGCACTTTTAGGCTCAGGGCACTCTGCTCACGCGCCCGATTGGTCAGCGGCCAGGAGCGGACCCGGCCGGTCTGCGGAGAACGTATCAGAATGCCCGCATGCTCATGCAGTTCCTCGGGACGCCTGATCTCGGGGTAACGCGCCAGATAGTCCGGCGAAGCCACCAGCACCCGATGCGCCGGTGCCAGTTTGCGCGCCACTACCCCTTGCGGCAGATCGAAACCGCCGCCTATGGCCGCATCGAACCCTTGGCTGATGAGGTCGACCTGACGATTATCGAAATGCCAGTCCGGGCTGATCGCGGGGTAGCGACGCAGAAATTCGCCCAGCAAGGGCACGACGTACAGCCGCCCGAACACCGTCCCCATGCTCACCTTGAGCGTACCCGTGGGCTGGCCCTCGGCGCTGGCCAGGTTCGCGACCGCATTCTGAATGGTTTGCAGGCTCGCACTGACCTCGGTCAGAAAACGCTGCCCGGCTTCCGTCAGAGTCAGGCTGCGAGTACTACGCTGGAACAGGCGCACGCCCAGCCGAGCCTCAAGCTTGGCGACACTCTTGCCCACCGCTGCCGGGGTCAGGCTCAGACGCCGGGCCGCTTCGGCAAAGCTGCCGACCTCGGCACTGCGGACAAAACATTCGATGCTGCTGAAGTGTTCCACGCTCTGGATTCCAAACTTTTGGTTTACACAGACTATCGCGATTACTGGCTACACGGCATGCAATCAGCACCGGATACTGCGCCCCATCAACAGCATCACTCACGACTCTGGAGAACAACATGACTCAGCAACTCCCTCTCAGCGGCAAAGTGGCACTCGTTCAAGGCGGCTCCCGGGGTATCGGCGCAGCCATCGTCAAACGTCTGGCCGCAGAAGGCGCGGCGGTGGCCTTCACCTACGTCAGTTCCGATGCCAAGGCCAGGGAACTACAGGACAGCATCACCTCCACCGGCGGCAAAGCCTTGGCGATCAAAGCCGACAGCGCCGACGCAGACGCCATTCAGCGCGCTGTTGCAACCACGGTCGAGCAATTGGGCGGCATGGATATCCTGGTCAACAACGCAGGCGTCCTGGCCATCGGTCCGCTGGAGGCATTCAGTCTGGAAGATTTTGATCGAACGCTGAACATCAACGTGCGCAGCGTATTCATCGCCTCGCAGGCTGCTGCTCGACACATGGGCGACGGCGGTCGAATCATCAACATCGGCAGCACCAACGCCGACCGCATGCCCTTCGCCGGTGGCGGTGTCTATGCCATGAGCAAATCGGCACTGGTCGGCCTGACCAAAGGCCTGGCCCGCGACCTGGGCCCGCGTGGCATCACAATCAATAACGTGCAACCAGGCCCGGTGGACACCGACATGAACCCGGCAACCGGCGACTTCGCCGGATCGCTGATCCCGCTCATGGCCATCGGTCGCTACGGCCACGCCGAAGAAATCGCCAGCTTCGTCGCCTACCTGGCAGGCCCGGAAGCGGGCTACATCACGGGGGCCAGTCTGAGCATTGATGGTGGGTTCGGGGCTTGAGAGAACGATGCGCCCGTGGCTCTGATCCGAGAGCTACGGGTGAAACCCGCCCCTGGCTTGGTCTTGATATAAAGAGTCCTGACCCGGCGTCATGCATCGACTTGGCACTTAGCCAAGCCCTGCTTAAAACGACCGATTACGGCGCGCTTCGTTGCGCTGCAATGTCACGCTCGGGGTTTCCATGAACAACTTTCGATACTCGCTGGAGAACCGCCCCAGGTGGGTAAAGCCCCAACCCATGGCGATCACCGAGATATTGCGTGCTGAACTGTCCTCAAGAATTTCCTGGCGCACAGCGCTCAAACGGTATTTCTTCAGGTAGGCCATAGGGGACATGCCAAAGTACTTTTTAAAACCTTCAAACAACTTGAAACGCGACACCCCGGAAATCGCTTCGATGTCTTCCAGATGCAATGTTTCACGGGCGTTTTCATGAATGTATAGCTTGGCCCTGATCAGATAGTGCGGCAGCTTCACGCCCACCAGATTGCGGAGTTCTTCAGAGTAGTTGTTGGGCTGGGCGAGGATCAGACCCTTTATCAGTGCACTCTCGATATCCCGGGTGAAAAAGGTCTCGTCGTAGAGTTCGCGGCTGCGCTCCAGCTCTCCGATGAAATAACGCGCCATCCGCCACCAGGACGCTGACGAGCCGTTGACAGCGTCCATGACCGGCTCAAAGCTCAACGGCGTTTCCGCCGACCGTTGCAACATGTCTTCCAGCGATTTACGCATGGCCGCACGGGTGATCGATACATGCATTTTTTGGCAATTTCCTGCGATCGACAGCTCCTGGCTCTCGTTGGGAGAGACAATGATGCCGCGCTCAAAATCGGAACTCACCTGGTAACCGTGCTTGCTCAGATGCTGCTCGCCGGTGAGCGGCAAGCTAAGGCTGTAGCTGCTCAAGTCCTCGGCATCACCTATTCCCACCGTGACGTCGGTACCGTACTCGATCATCCCTAACGTCGTGGACATCGACTTCAGTACATTGCCGCTGTGATGAAATTGAATGCGGTTCGGATGGCTGGTCTTGAGGCAATGCGGCCCACAGATATCGGCCATCCACTGCTGAGCTCCGCTGAGATCATGGCGCTCTATTCGAATATCTCGGACGTGCACATCTGGACTTATACTCATCGGGCGCACCCACGGCTATTTTTGGACGTGCTCTAGCGGCGCGCCTTTGACTGCAGAGCAGCAATGTTCATGCCGCCGAACAACCTGAACGAGCACACCAAAATATTCGTATAGCATTCACCTAATAACTGGACAGGCAAGACGCTGCGCCAGCTTGTCTCTGCAAAGGCTGCGCCCCTGTCGCACCCTAACCAAAGCGGCCACGGTACAAAAAAGGGGCGCGCCCTTCACGTCGGCCCGCTATCGGGCAGCGCCAGACTGCCCTGTTGGGTATTAGTTGCCCATCCAGCCAGCCAGGTGTTACCTCCCTGAACTCGCTGAACCATCGAGTAATTGAAAGTCCTGACTCAGATTGCCCAATGCCGTGCCCGCTCACTGCGCAAGAGAATGATCTACCAGAATTTCCAGGTATAAGTTGTGATCAAACGATTTTCGTCGAAATCATTGCCGTGTCGGAACTTGACATTAATGTTGCGCAGTTCGACGCCGAGATTCTTCAGGACCCCCTCCTGAATGACATATGACAAGTAGATATTGCGCTCGGCTTCGCTGTTGTCGCTCAGCGCGCCACGATCTATCCCCGTGCCGCTCATGTAACGTGTCATCAGTTTCAGACCCGGCAAACCAAGGCCGGCGAAGTCATAGTCATAACGCGCCTGCCAGGACTTCTCGTTTGGCTTGACGAAAGCAAGGGAGGACCAGTTCACCAGATAGGGCTGCGGTGCAAAACCGTTCAGCGTCGGGAAAACGCTGTCGCCGAGCATCCGTTGATAACCCAGGCCAAAGGCGTGCCCCCCCTTGCGCAGGGTTGTCATCACGCCGTAGGAGCGATTGTCGATGCGACCGTAAAGCGCATCGCCGTCCTGTTTATTGTTGAAATAGCGCAGGTCGGTTTTCAGACCATAGCCGCCGCCCAGGTCGGCGAGGTAGGTAGCGCCCAGATAGTGCTGACGATAAATGTCTTCCAGCTGCCCATAGAAATAGGTGCCGGTCAGTGCGGGGGTGAATGCATAGCTTGCGCCACCGAAGTTCAGACCATCGCTGCCACGCTTGATGTCAGGCCCGTTGAACAGGTAGATTTTTTCGCTGTTGGAGGACTGCCGGCTGCTGATTTCAGTGAATCGCCCGCCTGTCAGAGTCAGTTTGTCGACTTCCTTGGATTCAATCACGGTGCCATGGTAAGTGGTGACCAATTGCCGCGAATCATCGGTGTAGGCCACAGGCAGCGTGGGACGGTGTTCGCCGTATTTCAGTTCGGTCTTCGAATAACGCATTTTTGCTGTATAGCCGCCGCGTCCATACTCAGTCGCCTGCTCTTGCTTGCTGACGCTGTAGGGGAGAATGCTGTCGGGACCCCGGCCACCACCGCCGTCGAGCCGGTAGGCATACTGCACCGAGCCATCGAGCCCGAACTGCAGCGGGCCTTCTGTATAGCCCGAAATAAAGCGCAGATCAAAGCCCTGTGTCCAACTCCCAACGCGGGAGGCCGTCGGGTTTTCGCCTTTGTAGTCGCGATCAATGTAGAAGTTACGCAAGCCCAGTGACAGGTGACTGTCTTCGACAAAATCCGCCTGGACCATCATGGGCGCAAACATCCCGGCCAGACTGGCTGCCTGCATACAACGGGTTAACCAACTCGCTTGAAACATGAATTATCCCTCTCTTTTAATGCGCTCGCACATTAAGTATGGGGTGTGATCAAAGTGATCACTCCAATAGCTGGCAGTTTTTCTATTTATTAAAATACTTAGCGCTTCATTATTATTCACGTCAAGCCGATGAAACACCTTCACCCACCTCAATACTGATTAAGCGACATTCCCCAGAAACTCTCTATCCCCTTATTTCGCCACTGTTATCCAGTTACTTCATTTTTATCGACAATCTCGCGAGCACACAAACCACACTAGTATCAAGGGCCAAAAGGTTTCTGTTCGTGTCCAAACTTAGCGGACTGTGTTTGCCAACAAATCGGATAGACCGAAACGCTGCCAGCTTATTTAATGACAGGACAAGAAGCTTGCGGATGCCTGACTAACACAATGCCAGGAGGTGTCCGTAAATGAGCAGTACACACCGCCGAACAACGCTGAAACACGTCTGAAAAGCTGCCAGGCCTTGTATGCCGCAGAGATTATTTTCGCGCCTGCGGTGCCCTGTCAGACGTCAGCGCCCGATACTTTTTACTGCCCTCCACAAACAACAACGTTACGCACGATGCGCAACATAAAAGGCGGCCTTATGAAAAAATTAATCGTGAACGCATTGCTGGCGGCGAGTTGCACGGCCAGCCTCATGGCACAGGCCCAGGACCCGGTACGGATCGGCTTCATTACCACCCTCTCAAGTCCATCAGGTTACCTGGGAGAAGATTCGCGCGATGGTTTTCAACTGGCCATCGATCAGGAAGGTGGGAAGCTCGGCGGCGTGCCGGTAAACCTGCTTGTCGAAGACGACGGGCTGCAACCGGCAAGGGCGAAACAAATCATCGACCGCATGAGCCTGGACGGTATTACGCTGTACACCGGCGTGATCTTTTCCAACGTAATGGCTGCAGTGGTCAACACGGCGACCGAGGACGGCTTCTACATCAGCAACAACACCGGCCCTTCGAGCCTGGCTGGCAAGCAGTGCAAGCCCAACTATTTTGTAGCCTCTTATCAGAACGACACGATCCATGAAATGGCCGGTATCGCGGCCAATAATCTGGGCTACAAAAAGATGGTCATCCTGGCACCCAACTATCAAGGTGGGCGCGATGCCCTGGAGGGGTTCAAACGCACCTACAAAGGTGAAGTCACCGAAATCTACACCAAGCTGAATCAGTTGGATTTTTCGGTTGAACTGGCGCGAGTCCGCTCTCTGGCGCCCGACGCGATTTTCGAATTCCATCCCGGCGGCGCGGGTATCAATTTCGCCAAGCAATACGGCAGCGCGGGTTTGAGCAACACCATTCCTATGGTCGTGCCCGTATTTTCGATGGACGAAAAGATGCTCGCTGCCACCGGCGACGTCGCCAAGGGCATGAATATTGTGACGCTCTGGAACCCTCAGTCCGATAACGAGGCGAACAAAGCATTCGTCAAAGCGTTCAATGAAAAATACCACCGCGCACCGACCGTCTATGCGGCGCAGACCTATGACACGGCGCGCCTGATAGGCGCGGCGCTCAAGAGCGTGGGCGGCAATCTGAAAGATCAGGACGCGTTGCGCAACGCTTTGCGCAACGTCAAGTTCGACTCCATCCGTGGTGACTTCGCCTTTGGAAAAAACCAGCACGCGATTATCGACTGGTATTTACTGCGCGTAGAAGCTGACGCCAACGGCAAGCTGGTCCAGGTGCCGGTGCAGACCATCGCCAAATCGCAAGTCGACAGCTTCGCCGCCGAATGCGCCCTGTGATACGACCTCTCGGTCTCGTGCCGGACTGCCTTGGCGGCCGGCAGCTTGCGTAGGATTCCCTTATGTTGCTACTCGAACAAATGCTCAACGGCTTGCAATACAGCGCACTGCTGTTTTTGCTTGCCTCTGGCCTGACCCTGATCTTCGGCATTATGGGCGTCATCAACCTGGCCCACGGTGCCTTCTACATGGTCGGGGCGTTCTGCGCCGCCTACACCGCCTCGGCCAGCGGTTCATTCTGGCTCGCCGGACTGGCGGCGGTGGTCGGCTCTGCGCTTTACGGGCTGATCATCGAAACCAGCATCATGCGCAGACTTTACAGTCGCGACCACCTCGACCAGGTGCTGGCTACCCTGGCCGTGGTGTTTTTTACCAACGAGCTGATCACGGTACTGTTCGGCCGCAGTCCACCCTCTATGCCTACCCCGCAGTGGTACAGCACCTTCGTCGAAGTGCTGCCGGGCCTGATGTACCCCATCAGTCGCCTGCTGTTCATCGTCGTCGGCGCACTGGTGGCGATTGCCATGTGGTTGCTGATCAACCACACCCGCCTTGGCATGCTGATCCGCGCCGGGGCCGACGACCACGAAATGGTCGGCGCGCTAGGGGTGAACATCGCCCGCCTCTACACCCTGGTGTTCGTCTTTGGCTGCATGCTCTGTGGAGTCGCCGGTTTCATGGCGGCCCCACTGCTGTCGGTGGAAATCGGCATGGGTGAACGCGTGCTGATTACCACCTTCGTGGTCATCGTCGTTGGCGGTGTTGGCTCAGTGCGTGGCGCCCTCGTCGGCTCGCTGTTGATCGGCATGGTCGATGGCCTCGGGCGAGCCTACATTCCGCAACTGCTCGATCAGGTTTTACCTGCCCAAGTCAGTGGCACCCTGAGCGGCGGGCTGATTTCGGCCAGTGCCTACATCGTCATGGCCATAGTGCTGTTGGTCCGCCCGCGTGGCCTCTTACCCGCGCGCGCCTGAGGAAAAAACCATGTCTCGTCGAGTTCTTATCGATCTGCTGTGCCTGGCGACGTTCGCTTTGCTGCCGCTGCTCGCCTCCTTTTTGCACGAACCCTTTTTGATCAGCCTATTCACGCGTCTGGCGATTTACGGCATGGCGGCCGCAAGCCTTGACCTGCTGATCGGCTACGGCGCGATGATCAGCTTCGGTCACGCTGCTTTCTTCGCGCTGGGCGGGTATGTGGTAGGGATCATCAGTTTCCACACCGCCCAAGCCATGCCGCTGTGGGGCTGGGAGGGATCCAATAGCGCGCTGATCGTCTGGCCGCTGTCGCTGCTGATCTGTGCGCTGTTCGCCTTGGTGGTGGGCTATCTTTCACTGCGTACCAGCGGCGTGCAGTTCATCATGATTACCCTGGCGTTCGGTCAGATGCTGTATTTCATCCTCAGCTCCTTGTCACTTTACGGCGGCGACGACGGCATCCTGCTCAATCAGCGCAATACGCTGCCAGGGCTGGATCTGGAAAACGCCGTGCAGTTTTACTACCTCTGTCTGGGCCTTCTGGTGTCGTGGTTGCTCTTCTGTCGGCGATTGGTGAGCTCACGTTTCGGTTATGTGTTGCGCGGCCTGAAACAAAGTGAACGCCGCAGCATCAGTCTGGGCCTGCATCCGTTGCGCTTTCGGCTAAGCGCGTTCGTCATCGCTGGCATCGGTGGTGGCCTCGCCGGTATTTTGTGGACCAATTATGCAATGTTCGTCAGCCCGGACATGGGCTCCTGGCAGAAGTCTGGCGAATTGATGGCGATGGTCATTCTGGGCGGGGTCGGCACCCTGCTCGGACCGATACTAGGTGCAGCGGTGTACCTGGGACTGGAGCAAGTGTTGAGCCAGTGGACCGAGCACTGGATGTTGGTCTTCGGTCCGCTGCTGTTGATGGTGGTGCTGTTCGTCAAAAAAGGCGTGTATGGGCTGCTGCTCAGTCCATGGCCGCTCCGACGCACCAAACCGGCCAATCAGAGCGCGCCCGTCAGCGCCGACCACAAGATCAGTGAGGTACGGTCATGAACCCGCAACTCTCGATCCAGAATCTGGAAAAGACCTTTGGTGCGATAAAAGCCACCAACGGAGCGAGCTTTGATATCGCCCCAGGCGAGCTGCACGCCATCATTGGCCCCAACGGCGCGGGCAAATCCACGCTGATCGCCCAGATCGCCGGAGAAATTCGCCCGGACAAGGGACGGATTTTTCTCAATGGTCAGGACATTACCGACGTGCCCGCCCATCAGCGCCCTCGTCTAGGCTTGGCGCGGGCATTTCAGATCAGCCAGTTGTACCCGGACTTCACCCTGCTGGAAAACGTTGCCGTTGCGATCGCCGCGCGGGAAGGCCGAACGTTCGGTTTCTGGAAACCCCTGGCCACGGACAGCAGCCTGCTGGACCCCGCGCACGGGTATCTGCAACGCGTCGGCCTTGCTGACCGTGGCCAGACGCTGGTCAGTGAATTGTCCCACGGCGAACGCCGGCAACTGGAGATCGCCCTGGCGCTGGCCCAGGAAGCCTCGGTGCTGCTGCTGGACGAACCGATGGCCGGAATGGGCGCCGAGGAGTCCGCACGCATGACCCAATTGCTGCTCGAGCTCAAAGGTCGCTACGCCATCCTGCTGGTGGAGCACGACATGGATGCGGTCTTCGCCCTCGCCGACCGCATTACCGTGCTGGTTTATGGCCAGACCATTACCACAGGTAGCGTCGAGCAGATTCGCAACGACCCGCACGTACGCGCCGCCTACCTGGGAGAAGAACATGCTTGAAGTCAGTGGATTGCAGGCCGGCTATGGCCTGAGCCAGGTGCTGTTCGACATGCACCTGAAAATCGAACAGGGTCAGGTGGTATCGCTGATCGGGCGCAACGGCATGGGTAAAACGACCACGGTCAAATCCATCATGGGCCTGCTCAAACCCACCGCGGGCAGCATCTTGGTCCATGGACGGGAAATGCGCGGCGCCCCACCCTACCGCATCGCCCAGGCAGGTCTTGGATTAGTCCCCGAAGGCCGACGCGGATTTGGCAGCCTGAGCGTGCGGGAAAACCTGCTGGCCACCGCGACCCGTGGCAAATGGGATCTGGCACGCATCTACCAGCTGTTCCCACGCTTGCAGGAGCGTCAGAACCAGCTGTCCAAAACCCTGTCCGGAGGTGAACAGCAAATGATGGTGGTTGCCAGGGCGCTGCTCACCAATCCGCAGCTATTGATTCTCGACGAAGCCACAGAAGGCCTGGCACCCATCATTCGCGAAAGCATCTGGAGTTGCCTGGCGAGCCTGAAAGCCGAAGGCGAGACAATTCTGGTCATCGATAAGAATCTCAAGGAAATGGCGCGCGTGGTCGACTTTCACCACATCATCGAAAAGGGACGTCAAGTCTGGCACGGCACTCCGCTGCAATTAGCCCAGACGCCGGATCTGTCGCAACAATACCTGGGCGTCTGAACCCGTCAGTGGCCGTCCCATCGCGCCAAACCGCCGTAAAGCTACGCAACCATGTGCCTGGGCCAAAGGATGAGAAGAATTATCATTCATACTGTGTGAGCCCCCGAATGCAGGATGCCCGACATCGCCCGTTAAACAGTTGTACGGGAATCATCACGGCTGGGTATACGTGATGGGACACAGCGCGCTGCTCCACAGCGTCGCTGTGCTGCCCAAGGCCACCTTTCGGCACCTTGGGCAGGCTCAGGCCGTGTGGCGGAATCATTTTCATGTAAGGTTTACTGCGCGAGCCATAGGCGAAGTACACCCGCAGCACCACCTGAGCGCCTTCTTGGGGAAACGCAAATAAGCTCATCTCTTCAGCGCCCGCAGGCAATGGCAGAGGTACGTGGATGAGCCGTGGCGCAGTGAAATCTGTAGCGCCAGTCCCATGCCAGTCCCATGGCCGTTTTTTTCGCCCCCCAAAACGACAAAACCCCTGACATTCACTAGGAATCTCAGGGGTTTCGTTTACATCGAATTTGGCGGTGAAGGAGAGATTCGAACTCTCGATACAATTTCTTGTATACACACTTTCCAGGCGTGCTCCTTAAGCCACTCGGACACTTCACCGTATCTCGTCACACCGTTGGTCTGTCGAGGCGCGCTAATGTAGTTCAAAGCTTTGGCGAACGCAAAGGTTTTTTTCAGAATATTCATGCGCTTAAGCAAAAACCTCTGGTTGCCGGTTTGCGACCGGGGCGGTTGGCTGCCCGACGAGGCTATAGATAGGGAGGATCGCAAGAGGCAGCGTTCTACCGCTGCGCCGATTGTTCTATATTGTGCGCGGCTGACGCAGTGGAGAGAACGACGATGGCTCATTCGGCCCGGTACCAGATCACAGACTCGGTTCGTAACATCGAGACCGAAGTTGGCAAGCTGCTGGATCTTGTGGTCATGCTCAAGGAAGCAGGCAATGAAGAGCTGGCTGCCAGCGTGGCTCTGCAGGCCCACAAGCTGCTGGAGTCGGCAGTGGCGCTGAGAATGGCGTTGGCGGCCGGTTAACTCGTCCAACGCAAAAAAGGGAAAGTTCTCACACCTGCAATGGGTGCGCGGCACTGGCACCTCAACCTTCAATCCCGCACAATCGCGCCTCTTGTTGTCCTGTCACCTGCGGGTGCAGAGATGATTCACCTCGCTCCACCTCTGCCGGAGAACTACATGAACCTGCTTGAATGGAACGATGTTGCCCTGGCCAAGTATCTGGAGACTAACCCGGGCTTGCGCGAAGAGATCAAAGACCTGAGCGCCAAGGAGCAGCTGGATCAGACCAAATGGGCATTTGAAGACGAGGCCGAAGATCAGGGCATCGAACCCTGGGAACTGGCGTTGGAGCTGATTGCTGAAACCTCCGAGCAGCTCAAAGCCATGCGTCTGGAAGCTCATCGGCAAGTCGCTGAAACCCTGGGCATGGATTGGGCCGAATACTGCGAGCTGAATGAAATAGAGGAGTAAGCGACCATGGTTGCCTCTTCAGAAGCGGGAGCGGCGGTCTATTCGCCACTGACCCTGAAGCTCTATGACGCCTGGGTGCTGGGCATTTCCAACCGATTTGCCTGGCTGTGCCCCACGCGTGAAGTCCTGCAACCCTTCTTCGATCGAAACGTCGGCCCACGGCATCTGGATGTGGGCGTCGGCACTGGCTATTACCTGGCTCATGCAGGTTTGCCCGACACCACCCATGTCACTTTGCTGGACCTGAACCCCAGCAGCCTGCAGGCCGCGAAACGGCGCTTTGGCCGGGCCGATACACAAACCCTGCAACATGACGTGTTCCTGCCACTGCCTGCAGAACAGTCCGGGCGCTACGACTCGATTTCGCTGTTCTATCTACTGCATTGCCTGCCGGGCACCCTGGCCGACAAGGCCAAGGTATTCGCCAACCTCAAACCTTGCCTCAAGGCGGACGGCGTGTTGTTCGGCGCGACGATTCTTGGCGACGCCGCAGGTCATAACGGTTTTGGCCGCAAGCTCATGGAGGTCTACAACAAGAAAGGTATTTTCGGCAATCGCAGCGACACGGTTGAAGCGCTGCGCGAGGCTCTCACCACGCATTTCGCAGACGTGCACATTGAAGTAGTGGGTAAAGTTGCGCTGTTCAGTGGCCGCAATCCGGTTCTATGAGGCGCCAGCAGTCGATTTACCCGATCAGAAAATCTGACCGGGCAGTCATCGCTTTACCTCTTTATCAGGGGTGAGTAACGTCTGCTCACTTCAATAACAAGGAATTCTGCCATGAGTGATTTGATCTCTTATCAGCTGGACGATGGCATCGCCACGCTGACCCTGACCAATGGCAAGGTCAATGCGATTTCTCCGGCAGTGGTGGCGGCGTTCAACGAGGCACTGGACCAGGCGCAGAAAGACCGTGCGGTGGTGATCATCACCGGGCAGCCCGGCATCCTGTCCGGCGGTTACGACCTCAAGGTCATGACCTCCAGCGCCGAAGCCGCCATCAGCCTGGTCAAGGAAGGTTCAACGTTGGCGCGGCGCATGCTGGCTCACCCCTTCCCTATCATCATCGCCTGCCCAGGGCACGCCGTGGCCAAGGGTGCTTTCCTCCTTCTGGCTGCCGACTACAGGATTGGCGTCGAAGGGCCATTCAGCATCGGCCTGAACGAAGTGCAGATCGGCATGACCATGCACCATGTCGGCATCGAACTGGCGCGCGATCGGCTGCGTAAATCAGCGTTCCATCGCTCGGTGATCAATGGCGAGATGTTCACCCCCAAGGACGCAGTGGATGCAGGCTTCCTGGATAAAGTCGTGAGCATCGACGATCTGCCGCAGGCCGCCCGTGACGCAGCGCAGCAGTTGAAGAAGATCAACATGAACGCGCACAAGCACACCAAACTGAAAGTCCGCAAAGCCCTGCTCGACACGCTGGATGCCGCTATCGAAGCCGATCAGCATCACAGCTTGAGCTGATACCCCGCATGAAGTGAAGCAGCCCACCACGCTGGGCTGCTCTCAGCGAACTCGCCGCGCTTTACCGACTCTGAACAACAAGCCCGGCATTCGGGCGCCCGCAACCCTCAAGAAGTGAAGCCAACATGGGCCGAGTCGTCGCCGCTGCGGTTTACAGCGCAGGCAAAAAAGTAACTGACATCAACCTCGAAGAAGGTGCCGCCTGGGCTGCCAAGCCTGGGCATTTTGTATGGATAGGTCTGGAACAACCCAGTGCCAGTGAGCTGGCAAGCTTGAAGCAGCAATTCAACCTGCATGAGCTGGCCCTGGAAGATGCGCTGGAAGTGCACAGCCGGCCCAAGCTGGAAACCTTTGGCGACGCGCTGTTCATCGTGACGTATGCGCCCGTGCGCGAGAACGGCAAGCTGGTGTTCATCGAGACCCATATTTTCGCGGGCAAGGGCTACATCATTACCTCGCGCAACGGCCACTCCAAGTCTTACGGGCTGGTGCGCCAACGTTGCGAGGCGCGGCCACTGCTGCTTGAGCACGGGGAGGATTTTGTCCTCTATGCACTGCTGGATTTCGTCACCGAAAATTATCAGCCGGTGACCGAAGCCATTCATTGCGAACTCGAAGAGCTGGAACACAGCGTACTCAATGGAGCGCTGAGAGAGAGCGATATCCAGCGCATCCACAGCCTGCGACGCGACCTGCTGCGTTTGTGGCGCTATGTGGCGCCCATGGTCGAAGTGGGCGAAGAGCTGCAGAAGCTCAACTTCCCGTTCATCGACAAAAACATGCGGCCGTATTTTCGCGATGTGGAAATTCACGTCAAACGGCAGATGGAAGACCTGGGCAACCTGCGCGACATCGCCAGCCAGACCATAGAGATAGGCTTGCTGCTGGAGTCATCGCGGCAAAGCCTGGTGCAGCGCAAGTTCGCCGCCTGGGCAGCGATCCTCGCGTTCCCGACGGCCATTGCGGGTATCTATGGGATGAACTTCGAGAACATGCCTGAGCTGACCTGGCACTACGGCTATTACGTGGTGCTGGGCGTGATCGTCGGCGGATGCGGCGCGCTGTTCGCCAGCTTCAAAAGGTCGGGATGGTTGTAGGCTTTGGTTGCGAATGCGGTGTGTCTGAACCACCGCTATTCGCAGCCTTCGGCAGCTCCTACAGGGTCAGCATTTATCAGTAATCCCGCCGACAAATGCGATGTGCCTGAACCACCACCCAGCTCCCACGGTTGCCCAGCCGATGGATCAATCATAAATAATCTTCTGATACACAGGTGTCTGCCTGGCGCTGTGTTTGATGCGTCGCACTGAGCTGCCGGTGATGAGCTGCCCACCCAGCAGCAGATTGCCGCAAGGGGATCCGGGTTCGAAAAGCCGCTGCCTGAGCACCCTGATCGCTTCGGCGCCCAGCTCATCGCGCGGCACGTGGAGCGTGGTGAGCGGTATGTCGTTGATGTCAGCCAGGTTGAAGCCATCCATGCTCATCACTGAAACATCCTGAGGCACCCTCAAGCCCGCACGCTGCAGCGCTTTTACCGCACCGGCTGCCATAAAGTCGCCACCGGCGAGGATAGCCGTGGGCCTGTCTTCGGCAGGGCAACTTTCCAGAAAGGCCGCTACCCGCAGCTCGGATTCCGCACTGCCAAAGCCTTCAGTGATGACCTGATGCCTGGCCTCGACAAACTCCAGATTCTGCTCCTTCCACGCCTCGCGGATGCCGCGCATGCGCAGGTCCATGGTGTAGCGCCTGAGGCACTGCAGGGTCAGGACATGTCGATGGCCCATCTGAAAAAGATGATTGATCGAGAAATGGCCGATCAAAAAGTGGTCGGGGGAAATGGAGGGCAAGCGCATGCTGCGATCGATGCAGTTGATCAACACGGCAGGCTTGCTGAGGTCGGCGGCGAGCTGGTGAATATGCGGGTCATCAATCCCGATCAGGATCGCCGCATCGGTGTCTTTCTGATTCATCTTTTCCATAAACAACGCCGCGTCGCTGTCGACCTCTTCCAGCTCGCAATAACGCACCCGCACATCATGGGGCGCCACCGCCTGGGTGATGCCCTGGATCACTTTGTTGTAGAAGATATCCGAACGGACGTTGAAGGCGCGCGAGGGCGCGAAGATCGTCAGGCCGTTGAGCAGGAATCGGCCGTTGGCGAGGTCCTCCATCACGCCGTGCTGACGCGCCACCGCCAATACTTTTTCCGGGTCGCCACACTGGTGTTCGATTTGCCAGCCAGCACCCGGGAGACCGTCGCTATCGACAGGCCTGTCTGTGCAGCGATCTCGGTAATGCGCAACTTGGCCACGGCGGCTCATCCATTGAAACAATTTATGTAAAAGCTTTCATAGCAGAAAAACACCATGAGCCATAGCAACGCTTGCCAATGCAAGCAAAGAAGCCATTAAAAATGTAAATCCTTACATCGTTAACTCTGTACGGACCCAGACCCGCTGCCATAGCGTTGAGCCTCAAATAAAAACAAAACGCCGGGAAACCCGGTACAGGCGAAGAATTGATGACTATCGATATCGACCGCAATGCTCGGCCTTTGGCCAGGCGAACCTTCATCCCGCACCTGCGCTGGTGGATGCTTTCCCTGTTCCTGCTCGGCGTAACCGTCAACTACATCACCCGCAATTCATTGGGCATATTGGCACCGGAACTCAAATCCACGTTCAGCATGTCCACCGAACAGTACTCATGGGTGGTTGCCTCTTTCCAACTGGCTTACACCCTCTTCCAGCCCATCTGCGGATGGCTGATCGATGCGATCGGGCTCAAGCTTGGCTTCGTGATTTGTGCCGTCATCTGGTCCGTGATGTGCCTGCTGCATGCGGGCGCCGCGAGCTGGGTGCACTTGGCGATCCTGCGCTTTTTCATGGGTGCGTCGGAGGCAGCGGCGACACCTGCCAATGCCAAAGCCATCGGCGACTGGTTTCCAAAAAAGGAACGGCCTATCGCCGCCGGTTGGGCCGGCGTCGGATTTTCGCTGGGCGCCATGCTCGCGCCGCCCATTATCTATCTGGCCCATGTATCGCTGGGCTGGCAGGGTGCATTTCTGATTTCGGGCGGGATTGGTCTGGTGTGGGCCGCGCTGTGGGCTTGGCTCTACCACGCCCCCGCCGTCCACCCTCGCCTGTCGCCCACCGAGCGGGAGCATATTGAGCAGGACGGCGAAAAAGTCGGTCAGCAGATGCCGTTTTTCAAGGCACTGAAGAAGATCGGCCGGGACAAGCGGTTTTACGGGATCGCCCTTCCGGCCTTCATGGCAGAGCCCGCGTGGGCGGTGATGAGTTTTTGGGTGCCGTTGTACCTGGCCAATGAACGAGGCATGGACCTCAAGCAAATAGTGTTGTTTGCCTGGGTACCCTTCCTGGCTGCGGACCTGGGCAGTATTGCGAGTGGTTATCTATCGCGGGCTTATCACCGAATCTTCAAATGCACGCGGGTCAATTCGATTGTCGCCAGCTCTATCACCGGCGCGTTTCTGATGTTTTCCCTGGCGGTAATGACCCAGGTGAAGGACCCCTACATTGCCATCGCACTGATTTCAGTCGGTGGTTTTGGCCACCAGATTATTTCCTGCATGTTGAGCGCATTGGTGGTCGAGACGTTTGATCGCGATGAACTGGCCACGGTTAACGGCATGCGTGGTTCCTGCGCCTGGATTGCGAGCTTTATCTTCTCGCTGATCATCGGCGTCAGCGTCGACAAAATAGGCTTTAACCCACTGTTTATTGCCATGGGGCTGTTTGATTTTATTGGGGCAATTTTCATGATCATGTTTATTGCAGACAGACGATCCAACGCTAAAGCGGTGCACGCACGATGAAAACACTCAAGACCTGGACGTTACAGGCACAGAAAGCGGGCCATATCGAATTGCTGGTCGAAGGCCGACACCTGTTGCGGATTTATATCCTCGAAGAGGGGCTGGCCCGTGTTTTGCTGATGCGCTGCGGCACGCTGGAACTGGATCGAACCTGGAGCATTGCGCCTGAAGAAGATGTCGCCTGGGAAGGTCGCTCTCGCGAGTCCGTCGCCGATTTTTCGCTCCCCGCGTATCGCGTCGAAGAACTGCAAGACCGGCTCATCCTCACCACCCAGAAACTGCGCATCACTGTTCATCAACCCTTGTGGCTGCAGTGGGAATACCACGACGGGGTGGCCTGGAAACCATTGGTTTCGGACCGCCCGACCGGCGCCTACTCACTCAACGCGCACGGCGATGGCGTCGAGCATTACCAGCTGCGGGCAGCTGACCATCGTTACTACGGCCTCGGCGAAAAAACCGGTGATTTGAACCGCACCGGCAGACGCTTCGAGATGCGTAACCTGGATGCCATGGGTTACAACGCGGCGTCTACCGACCCGCTCTACAAACACATTCCGTTCGTGATTACCCATCAGGAAGGCGCGAGCTTCGGGATGTTTTACGACAACCTGAACACCAGCACCTTTGACCTGGGCAATGAGCTGGATAATTACCACCGACCTTATCGTCGTTATAAAGCGGACGCCGGTGACCTGGATTACTGGGTGCTGGCGGGCCCGCGCATACTCGACGTCACCAAGGCCTTCGTGCGCCTGACCGGACGCACGTTGTTTCTGCCCAAATGGAGCCTGGGCTACAGCGGCTCGACCATGCATTACACCGATGCCGTCAATGCTCAGGAGCAGTTGCTGGGGTTTCTTGAACTGTGCCGCGAGCACGCGATTCCCTGTGACTCTTTTCAGCTGTCGTCGGGTTACACCTCCATCGGCGACAAGCGCTACGTCTTCAACTGGAACCATGACAAGGTCCCAGACCCGAAGGCGCTGTCTGCGGCCTACCGGGACGCAGGTGTCAGGCTGATCGCCAACATCAAACCCTGCCTGCTGCAGGACCATCCGCGTTACGCCGAAGTGGCCGAGCAGAAGCTGTTCATCACTGATTCGGAACACGACACGCCTGAGCGCTCGGTGTTCTGGGACGATGAGGGCTCGCACCTGGACTTCACCCACCCAGCCGCGATCAGCTGGTGGCAATCGAACGTCACCTCTCAGCTTCTGGAAATGGGCATCGATTGCACATGGAATGACAACAACGAATATGAGGTGTGGGACGGCGAAGCGCGTTGCCATGGGTTTGGCCGTGAGATAGCGATCAAACACATCCGGCCCGTCATGGCGCTGTTGATGATGCGCGCCTCGCTGGAGGCGCAACAGCGGTTCTCACCGGCAGAGCGCCCTTATCTTATTTCCCGATCAGGGTGCGCCGGGATGCAGCGCTATGTTCAGACCTGGAGCGGGGACAACCGCACCAACTGGAGCACCCTGCGCTACAACACGCGCATGGGCCTGGGCATGAGCCTGTCGGGGCTGTACAACGTCGGTCACGACGTGGGCGGGTTCTCGGGTAACAAGCCGGATCCCGAGCTGTTTGTACGCTGGGTCCAGAACGGCGTGATGCACCCGCGCTTCACCATCCACTCCTGGAACGATGACGGCACCGTGAATGAGCCATGGATGCATCCATCGGCGACCGCTGCGGTACGTGACGCCATCCGCCTCAGATACAAGCTGATGCCGTATTTCTACACGCTGCTCTGGCAAGCCAGTGAGGAGGACGAGCCCATTTTGCGACCCACCTTCCTGGACCACGAACACGACCAGCACACCTTCGAAGAGAACGACGAATTCCTGCTGGGCCGCGACCTTCTGGTGGCCAGCGTTGTCGAGCAAGGCGCACGCGAACGCGAGATCTGGCTGCCGGTCAACGAGACCGGCTGGTGCGATTGGCACACCGGCGACTGGCATGAAGGTGGCCAATACGTTTCTCTGGATGCACCGCTGGAACGCTTGCCCCTGTTGGTTCGAGGCGGTGCGGCGATCCCGGTCGGGGAATGCTGCAAGCTTGACGACCTGTCCCTGGATCGGCATCGCGAACTGGTGATTTTCCCTGCACCGTCAGGATCATGCAGCGGCACGCTGTTTGAAGACGATGGCATCAGCCATGAGTGGCGCAACGGCGACAGCCTGGTGATCCGCTGGACCGTTGAGTACGGTCCGCAGTTCATTGATTTGGCTGTTTCCAGGACTGGGCGTTTTTGTCCCGCGTGGGAGCGGCTTGAGGTGTCCTTGAAAGGAACGGACACCAGAAGCTTGAGGATCAATGGTAAAAGCCGTGGTGCGTTGACGTTGGAGCAAATCCCGGAGCAAGCGTTTCAATAACGCCCCTGAGAAGTGCTGCCCTGCCGATACCGAAGGGCAGCTTCGAGGCCCGTGAAGCAAGCTGCTGAATTCATGCCAGACACCGCCTGAACCTGTGCAGACTTTGTGGGAGCGAATTCATTCGCGAAGAGGCCGGTACATTCAACAGATAGTCATCGCCTGTCAGTCAGCTTTCGCGAATGAATTCGCTCCCACGGGGATGTGACGCTCAATTAGCCAATCAGGCCCCATCGAAAAACAGGCCCCGCAACGCTATTTAAACCGCTGCTTTGTGCTGCACAAACCGCATCATCCACTCCGCCACGGTCTGACCATGGTGCTCATGCTCAAGGCTGGCAACCCCGGTCTGGTAAACCTGTTCGCCCAGGCACTGTTGGCGGATGTCGAGCAGGGTACGCGAGTAATCGTGAATGAATTCCGGGTGCCCTTGGAAACACAGCACCTGATCGTTGATGTGGTAGGCCGCGAACGGGCAGAAATCGCTGGAAGCAATCACCGTGGCGTTTTCCGGCAAGGCGGTGACCTGATCCTGGTGGCTGATTAGCAGGGTCAGCTTGTCCATGGCCGGGCTCATCCAGGGCGTTGCGGGGGCCAGGGTGTAATGGTGGATGCCCACGCCCCAGCCCTGGGTGGCCCGCTCACTCTTGCCGCCCAACAGCAGCGCCAAAAGTTGATGACCGAAGCAGATACCCAGGAGTTTGTCGCCCCGCTGATAGCGCTCAAGCAAATACACTTTCAGGGTTTCGATCCAGGGGTCGGTACCAAATGAATCCGCCTTGCTGCCGGTGACCAGGTAAGCATCGAAGCGCTCGTCTTCCGGGGGATAAACACCCTGCATCACGTTATAGACGGTAAATTCTGCTGCAATTGGCTGGTTGGCGAACAACCGCTCGAACATTCGCCCGTATCCCTGATATTGGTCGACCAGTTCGGGACGCAGGACGTCGGTTTCCAGAATGCAGATGCGTAGCGACATAAAAAGTACCTGAAGCGGTAAAGGCTGCGGTAAAGGCGTTAGTGCACCGATCAAGCCTGCCTTGAACGGGCACTGCAAGGCAAGGGCCTATTCAGCCCGTTGCGCAGGTTTTCCTTAACCGCCCCTGAATCGCTCGCGGATTAAAACACCTCACCCTTGAGCGCCTTGTGCAATAACAGCGATGGCGGCTCGAAGCGCTCGCCGTAGCGCTGCGCCAGTACCTGCGCCCGAGTGATGAACGCTTGCAGGCCGTATTGGTTGATGTATTGCAGCGCGCCACCGGTCCAGCCCGCAAAGCCGATCCCGAAGATAGAACCAATGTTGGCGTCGGCGACCGAGTGCAACACGCCCTCTTCCAGACAGCGCACGGTTTCCAGGGCCTGGATGAACAGCAAGCGGTCGCGCACGTCTTGCGCCGGGATTTGCCCGTCGACTTTTTCGAAGCGTGTTTTCAATTCAGGCCACAGCCGTTTGGGCGCGCCTGGCGGGTAGTCGTAGAAGCCACCGCCCGCTGCCTTGCCGGGACGCTTGAATGCTTCGACCATCAGGTCAATCAACGCGGTTGCCGGATGCTGTGGCGCAGGTTTGCCTTCGGCGGCCAGGTCTTTGGCGGTCTGGCGCCGAATGTGGCTCATCAGGCTCAAGGACACTTCGTCCGACACCGCCAGCGGTCCGACTGGCATGCCCGCTTTGCGCGCCTCGGTTTCGATCATCGGCGCGCCGACGCCCTCACCCAGCATGGCGATGCCTTCGTTGGTAAAGGTGGCGAACACCCGCGAGGTAAAGAACCCACGGCTGTCGCTGACCACGATAGGGATTTTCTTGATCTGCCGGACGAAGTCAAAAGCCCGGGCCAGCGTCGCGTCGCTGGTCTGGGCGCCCTTGATGATTTCCACCAGCTGCATCTTTTCCACGGGGCTGAAGAAATGCAGGCCAATGAAACGCTCCGGGCTGGAAATCGCCGACGCCAGCCCGGTAATGGGCAGCGTTGACGTATTAGAGGCAATGACAGCATTGTTCAGCGCCACGTGCTCCGCAGCCGCGCTGACCTTGCCTTTGAGTTCACGATCTTCGAACACGGCTTCGATGATCAGATCACAGCCCTCTAAATCTGAATCCCGCCCGGTGCTGTGAATGCGCGCCAGAATGATTTCACTTTGATCCGCGCCAAGCCTGCCGCTGGCAACCTGCGCAGCCAACAAGCGCGCCGACTGTTCTCTGCCCTTCTGCGCTACCGCCAGGTTGACGTCCTTGAGCACCACGTCGATGCCCGCACAAGCGCTGACATACGCAATCCCCGCGCCCATCATTCCGGCGCCGAGCACGCCGACCTTGCGGGTGGCGATCAAGGGCAACCGCGCCGGTCGCGAGCCCCCTAGCTTGATGGCATTGAGCTGAAACCAGAAGGTGCCGATCATGTTCTTGGCGACCTGGCCGGTTACCAGCTCGGTAAAGTAGCGGGTTTCAATCAAGTGCGCGGTGTCGAAGTCCACCTGAGCGCCTTCGACGGCGGCACATAAAATCTTTTCCGGCGCCGGATAGCAGCCTTGCGTCTTGTTGCGCAGAATCGACGGCGCAATCGCCAGCATCTGCGCGACTTTGGGGTGCGATGGCGTGCCGCCGGGCATCTGGTAACCCGGCCTGTCCCACGGTTGAGTAGCCGCCGGGTTGGCCGCGATCCACGCCCGCGCTCGGGTGAGCATGTCGTCGTGATCGAGGGCGATGTCGTCAATCAACCCGGCCTTCAGCGCCGACTGCGGCTTTAGGGTTTTGCCTTCAAGCAAATGCGGCAGTGCTTTTTCCAACCCTAGCATTCGCACAAGACGCACTACCCCGCCGCCACCGGGCAACAACCCAAGCGTCACCTCCGGAAAGCCGATCTGCAGACCGGGGACATCCAGCGCGATGCGGTGATGGCAGGCCAGGCAGATTTCGAAACCACCGCCCAACGCGGAGCCATTAATCGCCGCCACCACTGGTTTGCCGAGAGTCTCCAGGCCCCGCAGCTGCTGTTTCAGGCCCTGAATCATGGCCTCAAACCATTGCGCGCGATCCTTGCCCACCTGAATCAGTTCGTCGAGATCGCCACCGGCAAAAAAGGTGTCCTTGCCTGACGTGATGATCACACCAGTGATTGCGTCTTTTTCTTCCTGCAGTCTGGCAACGGTCGCAGCCATCGCTTCGCGCCAGGCGGCGTTCATCAGATTGGCGCGGTGCCCAGGCATATCGATCGTCAGGACCACGATATCGTCCTGGCCTTGGTCGTATTTAATCGCGTCGGTCATGAAAGGTTCTCTGCTCCAAAGGCTCAATAACGCTCGACGATAGTGGCAATACCCATACCGCCGCCGACACACAGGGTTGCCAGGCCGTAGCGCAATTTCCGTGCGTGCAGTTCATCCAGCAACGTGCCGAGGATCATGCAACCGGTGGCGCCCAGCGGATGGCCCATGGCAATCGAACCGCCGTTGACATTGACCCTGTCAGGATCAACCTGCAGGTCTTTGATGAATTTGAGCACCACCGAAGCAAAGGCTTCGTTGACCTCGAACAGGTCAATGTCTTCCAGCTTCAGGCCGGCCTTGCTCAATGCCTTGCGCGTGGCCGGGGCCGGGCCCGTCAGCATGATGGTCGGATCGGTGCCGGTCACTGCCGTGGCAACGATGCGGCCACGAGGCTGAAGGCCAAGCGCCAGGCCCTTGGCCTCTGAACCGATGAGCATGGCGGCGGCGCCATCGACGATGCCGGAGCTGTTGCCCGGCGTGTGAACGTGATCGATACGCTCCACATGGCTGTAGACCCGCAACGCAGTGGCGTCGAAGCCCATTTGGCCAATCATCGCGAAACTCGGCTTGAGCCTGCCGAGGCCTTCCAGGGTCGAGTCGGCGCGGATGAACTCGTCATGATCCAGCAGCATCGAACCATTCTGATCGCGCACCGGGATCAGCGAGCGATCAAACGAGCCGTCCTGACGTGCCCGGGCAGCCTTGATCTGCGATTGCAGCGCGTACGCATCCACGTCCTGCCGGGTGAACCCTTCGATGGTCGCGATCAGGTCGGCACCAATGCCCTGCGGTGTGAAGTGGCAATGCAGATTGGTCTGCGGATCAAGCACCCATGCCCCGCCGTCACTGCCCATCGGCACTCTGGACATGGACTCTACCCCACCGACCACCACCAGTTCTTCGAAGCCGGATCGGATTTTCATCGCGCCCAGATTCACCGCCTCAAGGCCGGAGGCACAGAACCGGTTGATCTGCACACCCGCCACGCTCACGTCCCAGTCGGCGACCAGCGCTGCCGTCTTGGCAATGTCTGCGCCCTGATCCCCCACCGGCGTCACGCAACCGAGCACGATATCGTCGACCTGGGCAGTCTCAAGCTGGTTACGTACTTGAAGCGCCGTCAGCAGACCCGCGATCAGGTTCACCGGTTTGACGCTGTAGAGCGCCCCATCAGGCTTGCCTTTGCCGCGCGGCGTACGGACCGCGTCGAAGATTAAAGCGTCAGTCATGAAATCCCCTGCGTCTTTTTATTCGGGATGCTTTGTTCTGGATAGAAGCGTGCTAACACCTTAGCTGCATCGTGGCCGGATTCCATTGCCCGGCAAATTTGCAGCAGTGCAAAATGCGTAGGAAAAATCCGACCCGGACGAACGGTCCATGAGTGCGAGGTGCCGATACAACTCCATCAAAGCGTCTAGCAGGGGAATGTGCAGGCGGAGGTGCGCATCTCTATAACCGATCCAGACTTTATGCATGGTTCTAATACCAAAGGGTTCTAAATAGCCGGGCACCGGAACTCTAAGGTTAAGTCTGTAGCATTGGCAGCGCGATAATAACGACTGCAACGCGCGGCTGACCGACACGCTTTGTCGGCTCATCTTTTGCTCACGGAACCACCTTTGCCAGCCACCTGGAATTCATGACGAATTCGGTGAGCTTTTGTCGCTCAGGAATAACAAAAAAAGGCAGACCGCCATGTTCAAGCATTCGAAAGTACGTCAGGCCGGACTTATTGTCTTCGCCACCACCTTGTTACTGATCTTGCCCAATATGACTCGATTGTTTGGCTGACTGCGACTTATCCCACGATAAGCATCGGTGTTGACGCACTTTCAGGCCGCTTCTATCTATGCCAATCTCTGTCCACAAGTGTGTGGAGGCGCAAGTATGAGCAAGTGGTCGGCACTGATGGCACTGGCAGCGATGGCGGGTTGCGGCTCGGCGGCGGCTGGCGACGTCGAACAGGCGGTTGCCGTGGCAGCGCTCAAGGAAGGCAAACTCGCTGTCGATGTGCGCAGCCAGACTGATTACGACGCGGGAACTGTGCTCAATGCCGTGCGCATTGAAGAGCGGCGCCTGGTGAATCAGATCAAGCTGGTACTCAACGACCGAAATGTCGTCTTTGTGCTGTTCAGCAGCAGCGACGAAAAAGCCAGCAAGGCTCAGGACAAACTGAACAAGGCTGGCTATTACAGCGTTATCAATGGCGGCAACTATGAGGAGTTGCACAATGCCCTGTACGACATTACCGACGATCCTGCGGAGTAGTGATTTTTGCGTTTCATTTCGACTTGGGCCGCGCTGTTCCTGGCGCTTGCTTTGCCCGCACATGCAGCCACATTGACCATCGAACGGGCAGACAGCGTGACGAACTGGGATACCGCCCAACTGCTCAGCCACCCGCACATCCAGACCATCACCATCAGCGACGACGTAGCTTACAAACGCGCCATGACCTATCGCGCCATTCCTCTGGCAGCGCTGCTTGACGGCGTCAGTCAGCAGGCCCATTTGCAGGCAGTGGCTACGGATGGATTCGCCGCAGAACTGGCAGCAGCGCCGCTGCTGCAAACCAAGGGCTCAATCGCCTGGCTGGCCATCGAAGATCCCGCGCATCCCTGGCCGCCCGTGAACAGCGGTTCGCACAGTGCGGGCCCTTTCTATCTGGTCTGGACCGACCCGCAAATCGACAATATTCACCGTGAAGAATGGCCGTATGCGATGAGCAGGATTCGTGTCCTGGCCTCGGTGAGCGAGCGTTTTCCCGCCATGTTGCCCGACCCGAAACTCGCGGCTGATGATCCGGTCAATCAGGGCTTCATGCTGTTTCAGAAGAACTGTCTGGCCTGCCATCGCCTGAACGGCGGCGGAGACTCACAGTTGGGCCCGGACCTGAACGCGCCTCATGGCCCTACCGAGTACTTCACCGCAGGTTACCTGCGCCAATACATCCGCAACCCACAAAGCCTGCGCAACTGGCCTCAGGGCAAAATGCCTGCGATCCCGGAACAGATCCTGTCGGATCCCGAGCTGGACAAGATTCTGGATTATCTGAAGCACATGGCCGCGCGACGTAGTGATTGAATAGGCTTTGTAGGAGCTGCCCAGGATGCGAACACCGGCGTATCAGAGACACCGCTGTTCGCAGGCTCCGGCAGCTCCTACAGGTTTTGCATACGCCTACTGATGCTGCGCCTGCATCAAAATCTTCGGCGCGCCGGGCATCGGCGCAACCAGGACTTTAGCGTGCATCTGCTCACTGCCACCACCACGACGCATGCCGCGCACCGGGCAGGCGTCCAGGTAATCCAGGCCCACTGCCAGTTTCAAATGCCGCTCCGGGATGGCCAACTGATTGGTCACGTCAAAGCTGTACCAGGCGTCATCGACCCACGCTTCTGCCCAGGCATGGCTGGCCAGGTGCTCGCTGTCTTCGCTGTACAGGTAACCCGACACATAACGCGCCGGGATGCCCAGGCTGCGGGCGCAGGCGATAAACGCATGAGCATGGTCCTGACAAACCCCGGACCGCCCCTCAAACGCCTGAACCGCACTGGTGTCGACCTCGGTTGCGCCTGGGGTGTACGTGATGTGCTGATTCAACGCGTGCATCAGGTCGATCAGGCCACTGCGATCCTTGCGCTTGAGGCATTGTTTGCTGGCAAAGGCACGCATCGCTTCGTCGGGCTCGGTCAAACGCGTGAAGCGCAGGAACGGCAGCGGCGACTGGCTTTCATGTTCTGCCTCACGCTTCTCATCAATTTCGACCTGACCCCGGGCGCCGATGATGATGGCCTCATGAGGCTCGTCCATGGTCAGCACGTGCAGAATGTTGCCGAACGGATCGATTTGCGCACGGACCGGGCGCGGCAGGCTCAACTGCCAGCTGAGCACCTGCTGGCGCTCGCTGTCGTGTGGCGTCAGACGCAAATACTGGATGCTGGCGCGTACCTGATCCTCGTAGTGATAGGTCGTCTCGTGGCTAATTGAGAGTCTCATGCAGCCTCCAGATAAGAAGTGTGAATCGCGTCAGCCAATTGGGCTATCAACGGAATGAATTCGTTCAACCACTCGTGCAGGCCCTCTTCAAGGATTTCGTCAATGCCGGTAAAGCGCAGGCGCGCTTCCAGTTCGGCCGCCAGGCGTTGGGCAGGTCGACCATTGGCACCGGGCAGGCTGGCGAGGATCAAGGCCAGCTCTTCGAGGCAGGCGCTCAATGAACGAGGGATATCCGGACGCAACAGCAACAACTCGGCGACCTGACGGGCACCCGGCGCGTCACGGTACAACTCGGTATAGGCCTCGAACGACGACAGCGCGCGCAGCAAGGCACTCCACTGGTAGTAGCCATGCGCCGAGCTGTCGGAAACCTGATGAGTATCCCGGCCACGCAGTTCGAGCATTTCGTAACGGGCATCCAGCAGGCGCAAGGTATTGTCGGCGCGCTCGATGAAGATCCCCAGACGAATGAAGCGAAACGCATCGTGACGCATGATGGTGCCCCAGGTCGCGCCGCGAAACAGATGCGAACGCTCCTTGACCCACTCACAGAACCGGCTCATTCCATAACGGCTCAGGCCCTGCTCGGCGATGCCGCGAATCTCGAGCCAGGTGGCATTGATGTTTTCCCACATGTCAGCGGTGATTCGCCCACGCACCGCATGGGCACTGGCCCGCGCAGCACCAAGGCAGCTGTAAATGCTGGCCGGATTACTGGCGTCCAGGGCAAAGAAATGCAGCAAGCGCTCGGCGTGCAACTCGCCATGGCGCTCAAGGTAATGATCAAGGGTGCCGGTGATGAGCAGCGGCATGGCCAGCTCATCCAGGCCGTCACCGCGCCCGTCCTGGGGCATCAAAGACAGCGAATAACTCACATCCAGCATCCGGGCGAGGTTTTCCGCTCGCTCCAGATAACGCGACATCCAATACAAATCCGAGGCAGTTCTACTTAGCATTGGCAGGCATCCTTAATCCTCGACCACCCAGGTGTCTTTTGTTCCGCCACCTTGAGACGAGTTCACCACCAACGAGCCTTCGCGTAGCGCGACTCGGGTGAGCCCGCCCGGTACGACGCGGGTTTCACGGCCAGACAGGACAAACGGGCGCAAATCGATGTGGCGTGGCGCGATACCGTTTTCGACAAAGGTCGGGCACGTCGACAGGCACAGAGTGGGTTGCGCGATATACGCGTGGGGTTTGGCTTTGAGGCGGGCACGAAACGATTCGATTTCCGCAGCACTGGCCGCAGGACCGACCAACATGCCATAGCCGCCCGAACCCTGGGTTTCCTTGACCACCAGCTTCGACAGGTTGGCCAGCACGTGGGACAACTCTTCGGGCTTGCGGCACTGCCAGGTCGGCACGTTCTTGAGGATCGGCTCTTCGTCCAGATAAAAACGAATCATGTCGGTCACGAACGGGTAAACCGACTTGTCATCTGCGACGCCGGTGCCGATGGCGTTGGCCAACACCACGTTGCCGGAGCGATACGCCGCCAGCAGCCCTGGAACCCCCAGCATGGAATCGGGATTGAAAGCCAACGGATCAAGGAACGCGTCGTCCAGGCGCCGGTAGATCACATCCACCGCCTTGGGGCCGTCAGTGGTGCGCATGAACACCCGATCATCGCGAACGAACAGATCAGCGCCTTCCACCAGCTCCACGCCCATTTCCCGCGCCAAGAATGCATGCTCGAAAAATGCGCTGTTAAAGCGCCCGGGCGTCAGCACCACCACGCTCGGGTTATCCAGCGGGCTGGAGCTTTTGAGGGTATCAAGCAGCAGATTCGGGTAATGATCGATAGGCGCAATACGCTGAGCGGCAAACAGCTCGGGAAACAGCCGCATCATCATCTTGCGATCTTCGAGCATATAGCTCACGCCACTGGGCGTACGCAGGTTGTCTTCCAGCACGTAATAGGTGCCATCTCCATCGCGCACCAGGTCAACACCCGAGATGTGCGAATAGAGATCACGGTGCAGGTTGAGCCCCTGCATCGCCAACTGATATTGCTCGTTAGCCAACACCTGTTCAGCCGGGATGACCCCAGCCTTGATGATGCGCTGCTCGTGATACAGGTCGGCGAGGAACATGTTCAGCGCTTTGACCCGCTGAATGCAGCCGCGCTCAACCACCCGCCATTCGCTGGCAGGGATGCTGCGGGGAATCGTGTCGAACGGGATCAAGCGCTCTGTACCCTGTTCGTCGCCGTACAGGGTGAACGTGATCCCGGCGCGATGAAACAAAAGGTCGGCTTCGCGTCTGCGCTGAGCCAGAAGCTCAGGAGGCGTCTCGCCCAGCCAGCGGGCAAATTCCCGATAATGCGGGCGGACCAGACCGCCAGCATCGTACATCTCATCATAAAAGGTGCGGATCATGCCGTACTCCTTGTCACCACGGACACCAAGGGCCTTCGCAAGGCCCGTGCCATCGGCATAAACGCTTAATTATCAACCGGTTACATAAAAACGAAGAGCACGTCGCACCATTCCTGTGCAAGAAGCCCTTCAACCGGTTCGCCTACGCCTCATTCGGAAGCGTCCCACCACTGCAAAAGCTATGACCAGCATAGCCAGAGTTGATTTCACGAGACGATAGTGTTTCCAGATAATCATCGGCATCCGGGCCAAAAGCCATTACTTGCCCCGTTTCAGCCCACGACCAGAAAAGCAACCAGGCTAAACGACCGAACTTCCCTTTGAGCCACTCATGCCGAGTGGCTTTTTTTTGTTTTGGATAAAACCTGAGACCTCGAAAACCTCAGAACTTGGCTGATGGTCCCTGCAACGGTTAGAGCCCACAAACTAAAACCGGCCAATGCGCAGGACGATTACCCCCAGAATTGGCCGGCCGTTCAACAGATGCGAGAACTTCAGGAGTGCAGACGTCTGATCTCCTGCGTCACACCCCAACCCTCAACCTCACCGTCCAGAGGCGTAATAGCCGCCTGGAAGTCCTGTTCAAAATCACCGATGCCGTCATACGTTGCGTGCATGACCTTGCTCAATTGCAAGTGCCAGGCACCGTCGTCGCGGATGTTGATCTGGGTATTGAGTGATTCGCCACGGTATTGCTCTGCAGCCTGCCGCGCCCGTTCCTCATCCGGGAATACAGCGTAGAACTCGATGGGGTAAATGCGGGCGAAATCAAAACCGCCTTCTTTCATGCGGCGCAGTACGTTACTGCTGATGTCCTCTTGATAGGCTGTGCTCATGAAACGTCCTCCTATGCAACGATAGATAGAGTTTCAACATTCCTGAAGCGACACTCTTGGCGAAGGCCGCCAAGCGCCGGATGCTCCGACGCAAGGGATCAAGCATGTAGCTGACAAGGCCGTTTTTCTGGATAAGCAGAGCTGGCGCCAACAGAGTTGTGCCAGGCAAGCAGATTCCAGAACAGCATCGACATGGAAGAGACTGGTGAATCACTTCGCCAGCCTCGGTTTCAGAGTAACCCTGATTCCGGCGTTCTGCCAATGACACGCCGAAGGATTTTTTACAGGCGCTTTTTACGCGGTCAAAATCAGTCCGCCTCGCGTATCGAAATGATTTCTACGGCATTCTGATCCTTCAGGGACTTGACCGTCGGCTCAGCGGTGCGGCCTTCAAGATCATTCATGTCCAGCTCATCAGCCACCGGAAACAGAATCGGACGAAGCCTGCGAGCGACCTCCTCCTCACTGGGACGCTGCTCTGATTCAAGATCAAGGCGTTGTTGCACACCATCTTTGTCAAGATAGGAAATGGTCCACTGTTTCATCAATGTCTCCTCAGCAGCCGAGAACGCGGCTCACTTGATCTTGACCTTTTCGCGTGGGGATTCGTTCATCTGGGTTCTGAGCCTTTGGCACCATCGCCTGTAGGAGCTGCCGCAGGCTGCGAACATGGGGTGTATCAGGCACACCACTGTTCGCAGCCTTCGGCAGCTCGTTGTCTGTCTGGTGCCTCAAAAAAATCAAAGCACTGCGCCTTGAATCGAGTTTCAACACAGCATCCGGGTGCTGCTGAGTCAGGTTCCGTCCTGACGGCCGGGTCACTTTTGGTGCCAAAAGTAACCAAAACCTCTGCGCTGGCGTCCGGCCCCCGCTTCGCGGGGGTACGTTCGCTCCGGTGCCGTGGGGTGGGCACGCGCCGACGGGCCATCCATGGCCCAGCGGCGCTCGCTCGGCATCCATGCCGAGCGACCCACCCCACGACACCTGCGCTCACCCTCCCGACGCGCATTTTGCGTCGTCTGTGAAATCGTCGCAGGAAAAGCAAAAGCAAATCTGCTTTGCAGATTTCTTCTTAACTCACACGCTGCTTTTGATTCTGGAGGTCAACGCAAGACGTATGGGCGATACAAATTACGACTTGCGGCCGGCCGATCGCAGGTATTGCGTAGCGGGTCTCTTTGAAGCCTGAAACGACGAACCACCCGACAACAAAAAGCCCCTGCAATGAGGGGCTTTTTGTCTAGCGCAGAGGTTGATCAGTTCTTACTGGCCTCAACCCCGGCGGTGTTGTCCAGCAGGCTCTTGGTCGCCGTCTGCAGGAAGCTGTCGAGCTTCTCGCGCAACGCCTGGGTGTCCGGTGCATCCGGGATCACTTCGGCGTGTGGCGTGCGGCCAAGGGTGTAAGACAGAACCTTGGGTTCCATGTCCTTGGGCTCGATCAGGATCCGGTCGCCGGTCACCAGCGCAACGGTCTGTTCGCTACCAGACGGCTTGATCACGCCAAAGCCCTTGTCACCTTCGGGCAAGTTGAGCAAATCACGGCCCCAGCACTGATGGCGGGTTTCACCCCCCAGACGGCCCATGATGGTCGGCACGATGTCAATCTGGGTGCCGACAATGCTGCTGCGCTGGCCGAATTTTTCCTGGATGCCTGGCGCGATGATCAGCATCGGCACGTTGAAACGGCCCAGGTCCATTTCGGTGATTTGCTGGTTGTTGCCAAAACCATGGTCGCCCACCACAACGAACAGGGTTTCCTTGTAGTACGGCTCTTTCTTGGCTTTTTCGAAGAACTGGCCCAGCGCCCAATCCGAATAACGCATGGCGGTCAGGTGCTCATCCAGCGAGCCATGCCCGGTAACAGGCTCCATCGGCAATTTTGGCGGCAAGGCGTAAGGGGTGTGGTTGGACAGGGTCTGCAGCAAGGCATAGAACGGTTTGCCGTTTTTGCCACGCGCCTGCAGTTCCTGAGCGCCACGATCAAACATGTCCTGGTCGGAAACACCCCAGGTCGGATCGGAGAACACCGGGTCAACGTAATCGCCACGGCCAATGAACGTGGTCATGCCCTGGTTGCTGAAGAAGCCGGACTGGTTATCCCAGGCAAAGTTGCCGTTGTAGACGTACACATCGTCGTAGCCACGTTTACTGAGCAGTTGCGGCAAACCGGAAAGTTTGTGCGCGCCTTCAGGTGTCTGCATCAGGTATTCGAAACCCGGCAGGTTCGGGAAGCACGCCATGGTCGCGAACATGCCCTGGTGGGTGTGCGTGCCGTTGGAGAAGAAGCGATCGAACAGCAAACCTTCCTTGGACAGCTTGTCGAAGTAAGGCGTGATGTTGGCTTCATCACCCAGGGCGCCCACCGAGTGACCGGCGAAGCTTTCCATCAGGATCACAACCACGTTCTTGATCGGCAGCGTGTTCTCCACCGGCGGCGTGAAATCTCGGCGCACGGCCGCCAGATCCGGCTCCACCAGTTTGTCATTCGCGGTCAGCAGCATGTCGCGAACAGTCTGCTGGGCTTGCGGCTGAGGCAGCGTGGCCTTCCAGATATTGTCGCGATCTTCGGACATCCGGCTTTTCGCGGCGGCGATCAGCGTCAAGGTGCCGTTCAGGCCCAGGGTGTTGGCGAAGTTCGACTCGGTGGTGTAAGCGTCACCCCAGCGCAGCGGTGGGCCCTGGCGCAAGGTGCCGCGCGCGGCAACCACGGCGATCAGCAGGCAGACCACAAATACGCCGATGCGGGCGTACCACGGCGCAACGGTGCGATTGCTCGAATGGCTGACACTGAATTCGCGGCTTGGACGGGTGAGGCGGTCAACACCTTTGAACACCAGACTCAGCAGCCAGGTGACGAAAGCCCACGCCAGCAGATAGCGAACCACCGGGAAGCCGTACCACAACATGCTCAGAACGGTTTTGGGATCTTCCTTGACGTACTGGAATACCAGGCCGTTGAGGCGCTGGTGGAATTCGCGGTAGAAATCCATTTCCATCAGGCCGAAGAACAGCGTGATGCTGGCAACCAGGGTCAGCCAGAAACGGAAAAAGCCTCTCGCGGCCATCGCCCGGACGCTGAACAGTGACAGCAGCAAGGGAATGATCAGGTAAACCGTCAGACGCAAGTCGAACCGCATGCCGTTGAACAGGGCCTCGACGAACGTCGAAGCCGGCGTATCGCCGATCATTTCGCGGTTATAAACCAGCAAGGCGATACGCAGCAGGGTGTACATCACCATCAGCACCAGCGCGCTGAGCAGCGTGTAGGCCAAATGCGATTTGACGGTGGGTTGCAGCGAGCGCGACGACGCGGGCTTCTGACTCATAGCGTCCGTTGTGGCCATGTTGTTGTGGGATCCGTTGGTTCAAAAATAGGGTTTGGACAGCAGTGCGCCCGGCAGTGCAAAAGGCACTGGCAGAACGACGGGAGCAAATCTTACGTGATCGCCCGGCATTTAGCAGCGCAGCGCGACGTTTGTTCAGCTGGCGGCGATCCACAGCCAGTCTGCACGCACGGCAAAACGCGCGGGATTTTCAGCGACGCGGTGTGAAAATTTTGTTGAGGCACTTGAAATGTTACATATATGCAGCGTTCGACAAGGATGTCCCGCCTGCGTCACTTTCCCGGACGACGCACAGCCTCCACGCCCTTCCATAAAAAAACGCCTGAAAGCTCGGGGCAATCAGGCGTTTCTGTCAATCCTTTACGGCTGAGTCAGCTGAGCTTAAATCCGCACATTCCCGCGTGGACCGGCAATCGCCCAGATGATCAGGCCAAGAACAGGCAACAATGCGATCAACAATACCCAGAGAATTTTCATCCCGGTTTCGGCACCACTTTTGAGTACGTTGATGATGGCCCAGATGTCGAGGGCGAGAATGATCAGCCCTACCAAACCATTGAAGGTGGAACCCATGGTGTCGCTCCTGAATGAATGTTACTGACTATGATGATGGCAATCTTGCAGGGTTCCGTTGAACCAACGGCATATTTGCGGGTTCCGAATCAGGGCTCCTTTGTTTCCCGCCCGATTTTCCTGGCGGGTTGTTGTTTACTTCCGAATCAGCAAAAGACAGAACAGGTCAGGCAGTCATGCAAACACCTCTGCAACACAGAACACTCTGGTCTTCCTGGTACGCCCAGGCGCAGGCCGCCCCGCTGCTGAGTGCAGGTCTCTTGCTGGTGCTGCTGGTGGTCCTGGGTCTGGTGATTGCCAGCGGTTACAACGCCATCTATGGCGCCAACCAGGTCAACCTGCATTATGCCTTGCTGGGTGGCACCGCCGGTTTCGGGGCCACCGCGTTGGGTGCGGTGCTGGCCGTGGCACTGCGAGATGTCTCTCAGCGTGCCCAGGATGTGATGTTGGGTTTCGCGGCAGGGATGATGCTGGCGGCCAGTTCGTTTTCGTTGATCCTGCCGGGCCTTGCGGCGGCGCGGGAAATTACCGGCAGTGGCCCCTTTGCCGCCGGGACCGTCGTGCTGGGGCTTGGCCTGGGCGTGCTGTTGATGCTTGGCCTGGACAAGTTCACTCCTCACGAACACGAAACAGTGGGGCGCCAGGGCCCGCAGTCGGAGCGCATCAACCGGGTCTGGCTGTTTGTGCTGGCCATTACCCTGCACAACCTTCCTGAAGGCATGGCCATCGGTGTCGGTTTTGCCAATGGCGACCTGAACGTCGGCGTGCCATTGGCCACGGCCATCGCCATTCAGGACATCCCCGAAGGTCTCGCCATTGCCCTGGCGCTGCGGGTCACAGGCCTGTCGGCGCTCAAAGCGATGCTCGTGGCTATAGGCTCAGGCTTGATGGAGCCCATCGGCTCATTGATCGGCCTGGGCATTTCCAGCGGCTTTGCCATCGCCTACCCCATCAGCCTGGGCCTGGCTGCGGGGGCGATGATCTTTGTGGTGTCCCACGAAGTGATCCCGGAAACCCACCGCAACGGCCATCAAACCTCAGCGACCCTGGGCCTGATGGGCGGTTTTGCGGTGATGATGTTTCTCGACACGGCCTTGGGTTAAAGGCTCAAGCGTTACGCAGCGCCTCAAGGGCAGGCGCTGCGTGAATCCCGACGCCAGCGCACAGCTCGATCACCCGCGTTTGATCACTGCCATACACCAGCACTGCCTGAAGCTCGTCATCCAGTGGCTGACTGAAATTCATCAGCACGTAACCGCCCCGCTCCTTGTTCATGCTGCCCAGTTGAATCTGGATGCGGTTGAGCGCCGTCAGCGCTTCGACCTTGGCCAGTTGCTTGGGCTTGATGTTAAAGGCGACATCCGGGCCAAAGGATTCGACAATCTGCGCGAACAGATCCATGTAGCTGTCCGCCTGGAACAGCACCGTGTCAGGCAGGCTGCCCACCACAACCCATTCACCCAGGCTGATGGGGAAGCTGTCGTCGTAGTTGATGTCCGGGTTGGCTTGCAGGAAGGCTTGCGGGTCGGCATAGGCCTGGGCCGCTTCATCGGCAATGCGCTCGATATCCTGTTCGCCCATGCAACCCGAACTGATTTTGCCGATTAACTCGATGAGTTGGTTTTTCATGGGCCTTCCTGATGACGAGCAAAAATAAGGCGCGAAGGATACCGACAAATCCTTCGCGCCTCTATCTATGCGTTGATCGCACTCGGCAGACAGGCCTTCAGCCGTGCAGCCGGGTCAGTTGTGCTGCGGTATCGGCAGCACCCATGGTTTGCGCCGCCACCAGCGGTGTCACACCTTTGGCGTCGCGGGCATCGGGGTTGGCGCCCTGGCTGATCAGGTAGTCGACTATTTCAGTGCGATTGAACATCGCCGCCATCATCAGCGCCGTACGCCCGTCCGCCGAGGCCCCTTCGACTTCTGCGCCTGCTTCAACCAGCAACTTGACGACGGCCAGATCGCCTTTGAATGCAGCGCCCGCGATGGGGCTCTGGCCATTGTCATTGCGCAGCTCGGGATCGGCCTTGTGGGTGAGCAGTACGCGCACGGCATCCTGGTGACCGTGATAACTGGCGAGCATCAACAGCGTGTCGCCCTTGTGATTACGCAGGTTGGGGGTCAGGCCCTTTTCCAGCAGCGCCTGCAGCATCACCGCGTCGCCACGCCGAGCGACATCAAACACCTGCTCGGCAAACTCCAGCGCTTCATCATCACTCATGCGCACAGGCTCGTGGCTCGGTGGGGTGCTCTGTTCTGACATTGTTGACTCCTGCTGTTCAAGACTGACTTTAAAGGCTGAAACAGCCCGCTGAATGAAATGACCGCAAGTCTGTGCAGCGGTTCGGTCGAGGTCAAGACGGGGGTCTTTCGTCCAGAAGGCTGTTCCGTGAGATCAGTCGATCACCGAATCGTGGGAAAAGTTAGCGTTTTTTGTTCAAGCGGTCGAATAAAAAAGCAAAATGGTGGTCGGATGGATTAGCAACATCCCCCTCCTGAGCCCTGCTGCTCACGCGTCAATTCTGCAAAGTTCCCCAGACCCTGCAAAAAAAACCGGTGAAAACCCGCAAAATGCAGGATGCCCGATGGCCATTCATGCAGAATGCACGAAGCGAAATTTTCCAGAATTTAATAAGTCATTGTTTTATAAGGTTTTTTTAATAAACCAAATACTGGCACAGCCCCTGCACTAGTACTAGCAAGCTTGTTATCCCATGAGCAATGGAGCCGCTAGACATGACTTTTATTCAAGAAAAATTCGCTTCCGTATTCTCCGAATTCGACGTAACCACCCAAGCCCGTCCGGACGGTGGTGTACTTCTTTCCTTGCGTAACGGCGAAGGCAAACAGATCCGCCGCTCGGTGTCCTATGCCCAGCTCCATACCCCGGTTCAACTGGAATGGGTGATCAGCGCCATCCGTCGTGACCTCGCCGCCCAGGCGAGCGAGTTGCCTGCGATCTCGATGCTGCAAAGCCAGCACCGATTCGATCTGCCGACTTATCACACGCGCTAATGGTTGACTGCCGCTGCACGCTGTTTTGATTCAAACGCTTCGCTCCCTTTGTTTAGCCGTGATTGCTTGATTGCTTTCACGGCTTTTTTTTGCCTCGGGTTTGCTGCCGCGCCTTCTCATTTGATAATCCCCAGACACAACGCCTCCCCTACCGCTTGGGCACGATTGGAAACACCCAACTTGCTGTAAATGCTTTTGAGGTGGTATTTCACCGTTGCCTCGGATATCTGGCGGATCGAGGCGATCTCCCAGGCGGTCTTGCCATCGCGCGCCCACTCGAGGACTTCCAGCTCCTTGCTGCTCAGGCCCTTGGATCGCAACTTGGTGCCACGCCCGACCAGGTGCAGCACCGGCACCAGACTCGACAACAAGTACTTATCGCCGGGGGTAAGCGTCCTTCTGAGACCGTTGAGTGAACAGATCGATGTCACTCCCTGAAAGCTGCGCCCATGGCTGGTATAGCCATAGGAAAACCCTGGCAGAAGCTGATGGTCTTCAATTGCCTGACGAAAGTTGTCAGGCGATGGATGCAGCTCGAAAGCTTTGTGCCATTCCACGAAGCCCAGCTGTGCTCGGTAGTACTTGATCAGCGGGTCCTGAGTGAACAGGCGAAGCCGCCGATAGGCAGGGCTCCAGGTGTCCTCGACATTGAACGTGACCAGGGTCAGCAGCATCGAGTCCCGGAACTGATAGAACATGGCACGTTGCGCGCCGCATTCACGGCACAGCCAGCTCAGGGCGTTTTCGATGGCCTGATCGTTGTCCAGTTCATCAATGCTGCTGACGATCTGCTGAACAAGGGGATTAGGGTTGGGGGTGAGTGATTCTGAACTTGCCAAAGGTGTGCTCCTGTTTCCAAACCGGCGCACTGTTTATTGCCTGCGTTGAGGACGGCGCCGTCGATGGGGAATTCAGGAAGCTACACGAATAAAAATGTTTAAAAATACGCCGGGAAACAAACAGCGATTCCCTACAGACGACTAGGCAATATCCTACTTTTGGCTCAGATGGGGACGACACAGTTTTTAGCAGGGACTGACAAACCCCGGTTTTTCTGCCTGACACTCCCAGTCGCCTCGCGGCCTTACACGTCGTCCAGTTGCACACACCTGGCAGCGATGCTGTCACCGGTGAAAATAGCATTGGCTGGCTGCTGTCTGAAAAAACGAATGGCCGTCAGACGTGGATTTTCACCTATATCAAACCAGCGTCGGGTGCCGGCCGGAACACAGATCAGGTCGTTCTTTTCACACAGCACGGCATAAACATGTTCACCGATGTGCAGTGTAAAAAGCCCACGGCCGGCCACGAAGAATAGTACTTCGTCTTGATCGTAGTGATGTTCATCCAGGCCGCTCGCGCGCACCTGCGGGTCAGCCGCACTGACATGGATGACGTCGACAGACGCATAGCCGCGCTCGGTCATGACCGCATCGACCGCCATCCGATAGCTGCTCAGCACGTCTTGCCCGGTTGCATCAGGGCTGACGGGTGTCGTGGCCTGCAGACGCTCGAAGCCCACGCCCTGCTCGGCCAGCGTCGAGACGATGTCTTCCAGGTGAGTCAACACTTTATAGGGCTGCTCGGGACTTGCTTGGTGGTACACAAACAGGCTGCTCATGAGTGTTCCTCTTTCATTCTGGTGGCCGCGATGATGGCCGCAGCCAACGCCGCAAGGCTTGCGATGGTAAATGTCCAGCCCGGGCCCAGTGTATTCCAGCTGTAACCGGCATACAGCGCACCGAGCGCACCGCCGGTCCCGGACAGCGCCGCGTATAACGCCTGGCCCTGCCCTTGCTGCTGCGGTCCGAAACTGCGCTGTACAAAATGGATGGCCGACGCATGGAAACTGCCAAAGGTCGCCGCGTGTAGCAACTGAGCAAACAACAGCACGGAAAGGCTTTCAGCGAAACTGCCCAGTAACAGCCAGCGCAGCGAGGCCAGCAGGAAACTGGCAAGCAGCACCTGCCGCACCGAGAAACGCTGCAGGAGTCGGCTCATGGCCATGAACATCAGCACTTCGGCGATCACGCCCATGGCCCACAGCACACCGATGATTCCACGGCTGTAGCCCAGATGATCGAGGTGCAGGGTCAGGAAGGTGTAGTACGGGCCGTGGCTCAGCTGCATCAGTGCAACGCAGGCATAAAAAGCCAGCACCCCGGGCCGGGTCAATTGCCGGAGAAACCCACCGGATTCGCTACGTGTCGTCGCATGCGGTGGCCGGGCATTGGGCACCCACCAACTGCTGATCACGATGCCGACAATAATGATCAGCAACACCACTGGAAAAAAATCCAGGCTGATGCGCTCGAACATCCGACCCAGGCCCACCACGGTCAGGATGAAACCAATGGAGCCCCATAGGCGGATCTGGCTGTAGCGCGAGGTTTGCCCTTGAAGATGGGCCAGCGTAATGACTTCGAATTGCGGCAGGATGGAATGCCAGAAGAAGGCGTGCAACGCCATGACCATCGCCAGCCAGGCGTAGCTTTTATCGAGCAGAATCAGGGAAAACACCAGCAGCGCGCAGATCGCCCCGCCGCGCACGATGATCAGCCGACGCCCGGTGTGGTCACCCAGCCAGCCCCAGATATTAGGTGCAATGCAGCGCATCAGCATGGGAATGGCCACCAGCTCGCCAATACGCGCGCTGGAGAACCCCAGGTGGCTGAAATACAACGGCAGGAAAGGCGCGGTGCAGCCCAATAGCGCGAAGTAAAACACGTAAAAACCGGACAGCCGCCAGTAAGGCAGCTGTCCGGCGGCAGGCGATGTCACCTCGGTGCGTGGTTCAAGCGGCGCCATCGAGCCTTACAACTGACCCAGTACAGGGGTGCTGACCTGCACATCGGCATTCTGGCCACGGTGCCGCAACAGGTGGTCCAGCAACACGATGGCCATCATAGCTTCGGCGATTGGCGTGGCGCGAATCCCCACACAAGGGTCGTGACGGCCTTTGGTGATCACATCCACCGGGTTGCCATGCACATCAATCGAGCGCCCCGGGGTGGTGATGCTGGAAGTGGGCTTGAGGGCCAGGTGAGCAACGATCGGCTGGCCGGACGAAATCCCGCCCAGAATGCCGCCGGCATGGTTGGAGAGGAAGCCCTCGGGGGTCAGCTCATCGCGATGCTCGGTGCCACGCTGGGCGACGCAGTCAAAACCGGCGCCGATTTCAACACCCTTGACGGCATTGATGCTCATCAGCGCGTGGGCCAGTTCGGCGTCCAGACGATCGAATATCGGCTCGCCCAACCCTGGCATCACACCTTCGGCCACGACAGTGATTTTTGCGCCAACCGAATCCTGGTCGCGGCGCAGCTGGTCCATATAGGTTTCCAGCTCCGGAACCTTGTCGGGGTCGGGGCAGAAAAACGCGTTTTCCTCTACCGAGTCCCAGGTCTTGAACGGGATTTCAATCGGGCCGAGCTGGCTCATGTAGCCGCGCACCACAATGCCCTGGGTCGCCAGGTACTTCTTGGCGATGGCGCCTGCGGCCACGCGCATGGCGGTTTCACGGGCCGAACTGCGGCCGCCGCCGCGATAGTCGCGGATGCCGTATTTATGGTGGTAGGTGTAATCGGCGTGGGCCGGGCGGAACAGATCCTGAATCGCCGAGTAGTCTTTGGACTTCTGGTCGGTGTTGCGGATCAGCAGCCCGATCGAGGCGCCCGTGGTCTTGCCCTCGAACACACCGGAGAGGATTTCGACCTCGTCGGCTTCCTGGCGCTGGGTGGTATGACGGCTGGTACCGGGCTTGCGCCGATCCAGATCGACCTGCAGGTCGTGCAGCGACAGCTCAAGGCCCGGCGGGCAGCCGTCAACGATAGCAACCAGTGCCGGACCGTGGCTTTCGCCGGCAGTGGTGACAGTGAACAGTTTGCCGAAGGTGTTGCCGGACATGCGGACGCTCCGAGGAATCAGCGAAAAAACCAGACCAGGAAAACCCGGCTCAATAAAACCAGGCGCGCCAGTATACGCAGGCTCGTCGCGTAGTTCATCCTCGAACCTTCTGCGCCTGGCCGCGTCCAATTGGCACCCAAACAGATAGTGGCCCAACGATGTTACGCATTATTGCCTTGATCCTTCCGTTGCTCGCCGGGCTCGCCCAGGCTGCCACACCGTCCGTCCTGCAACGCCCCATCACCCTGAACACGACAACCGGGGCGCTATACGGCACGTTACTGCTGCCAAAATCCAAGGCTCCGGTGCCCGTCGTGCTGATTATTGCGGGCTCCGGCCCCACCGATCGAGATGGCAATAATCCTGATGGCGGACGCAACGACAGCATGAAACGTCTGGCGCTGATTCTGGCCAAAAACAACATTGCCAGTGTGCGTTACGACAAGCGCGGCGTGGCCGCCAGCAAACCGGCGACTCCCGACGAGCGCAATCTGAGCATCGAAAGCTATGTAGCCGACGCCGAAGCCTGGGGTCAGAAGCTCAAAGCCGATCCACGTCTGGGTCAATTGATCCTGCTGGGTCATAGCGAAGGCGCACTGGTGGCGTCATTGGCTGCCGAGAAAGCCGGGGCTGCGGCGGTTATTTCCGTTGCAGGCACGGGTCGACCGGTGGATGTGGTGCTTCGCGAACAGCTGCACGATCGCCTCCCCCCGCCCATGTTGCAGCGGGCCAACCAGTTGATTGATGAAATCAAAGCCGGCAAGACCGACAACGATGTCCCCGCCGAGCTTGAGGTAGTGTTCCGCCCCAGCGTTCAACCCTACCTGATTTCATTGTTTCGCCAGGACCCGGCCGCAGCGTTCGGCAACTTGCGAGTGCCCGCACTGATCATTCAGGGCAAGCACGACATACAGGTGGGCGTCGGCGATGCGCAGTTATTGAAGGAAGCCAAGCCCGATGCCGATCTGGCCTTGATCGACGGCATGAATCATGTGCTGCGCATCGTGCCCATGGACATGGATCGCCAGCTCGATTCCTATAAAAATCCGAAACTGCCGCTGGCGACTGAAGTGTCGAGGCGGATTCTGGGTTTTATTGGGGCACTGGACCGCCCATAACCATGGAAATTTGACGCCAGCAAACCACTGACACCCTTCAGGACTCGGGAAAACGGCCGATAGTGGATTGCTGGCACTGTGTTTGCTGCGCAGTGCCATGGACAGGATTGCCGTGAAATGACCGATACCGATATAGCCGAAATGACCGATAAGACCGAGGTTGCCGACGCCGCGCCGCCGAAACCCTGGGACGACGTCAAGCCGGAAGTTTTCCAGATGCTGCGCCTGGCGCCGCTGCAGACCGATCGCGCGACGGGTGGCCGCCCCTTGCGCTTCGTCGAATTCGGCCGTGCCGAGCGTCACGCAAAAGAACTAAGCTTGTTGCGCATGAATATCCAGTTGCCTGGGCAACGGGTCCGTCGTGAGCAGAATCATCTTGATGTCTGGGTCGACCACACCACGCATATCGTGCGCTTCGGCCCGGACTCAGGTTTGCAGATCGAACCGTGGAACCGTGGCATTGGCCGCTTCCTGATCGCCCAGGGCATTCACTGGGCGCAGAAGCATTGGTCGGCCTACAAGGTTGAAAGCTTCGCGCTACCCAGTAAAGACGGGCTGAACGAAGACACCCGCATGCGCCGTGACCATTTCCTCAAGACCCAGGGTTTCGAAGTCGGTTATGCCGACGCGCAGCACATGAAAGGCAGTTTCAAGGAGGTTCAGGTCGGCAACCTGCACAGCACCTGGAACAACGACAAGATTCAGATCATCGAAATTCTCGAAGCCTCGCAGATGCTGGAGAACGCCGAGAAAAAAATGATCGAGCAGGAAGTGTCGATCCGTCAGCACGAAGACCGGGTCAACAAGTACAAGCGTGAAGACAGCAGCTTGCGCTTCACCATCGCGTGCCTGGTGACGTTCGCGGTGTTCCAGGCCGGGCTGTTGATCTGGATTGCGACCCATCGCTGAGGATTTCTGACGGTAATGTCTGGTAGCAATTGCCGGAGGTCAGCTCAGGCACACCACGAATGGATCTGGCCGAGGTTACGAGGGCTGCGAAGGCGGTTCGCCTGACACACCGCTGTTCGCAGCCTTGGGCAGCTCCTTGTATATATGTAGCTTCGGCGAATCAAAGCGCTGCGCCTGGAATCGAGTAGCAACAACAGCATCCGGGTGCTGCGGAGTCAGGTTCCGTCCTGACGGCCGGGTCACTTTTGGTGCCAAAAGTAACCAAAACCTCTGCGCTGGCGTACGGCCCCCGCTTCGCGGCGGTACGTTCACTCCGGTGCCGTGGTGGGGGCACGCGCCGACGGGCCATCCATGGCCCAGCGGCGCTCGCTCGGCATCCATGCCGAGCGACCCCCACCACGACACCTGCGTTCACCCTCCCGACGCGCATTTTGCGTCGTCTGTGAAATCGTGGGAGGAAAAGCAAAGCAAATCTGCTTTGCAGATTCTCCAGCATGACGTCTTCCTGACTCACCCTGTTTTTTGATTCTCGAGGCCTGCGCAAAACGTATGGGCGCCACAAATTATCGACACCATACCGACTGTCGAATAGCGCGGTTGGGCGGCCAATACCTGTCATTTCTGACAGTAGTCGAGGGCGAATATCGGAGAGATCATTGAGGGGTGCATCATTTCGATGCAAAGGGAGGTGTGACATGAAAATGGATCGGAGTGAAATTGACCGAGTGGTAAAGGAGGCGATTTATCGGGAACTGCGTGAAGGAAAAGAAAACCTCGACTATGCGGCTGCTCAAGACGCGAATAGTAGAGTTTCTGAGGAAGCCAGGTTTACCGATGTGAGCTCCGAAGAAGATTTTCAGATTCGAGTCATGGATCGAGTTGTGCGCATGCTGGCACCCAGAGGTTTCGTAACGAGGGTATACAAGCCTAAATTGGCCGATACGATCGGGGAAGCTGTAGACAATGTGTTCAACAAACTCTCGTAGGGGCGAAATGGACCGAGGTGGACAATGAAGTTCATCTCGTCCGCCCCTGCCCGGTGTGCCTAGCTGCCTATACAAGGTAATTGATTACGACGTGTTGGGCGGCCGCCAGTGTTGATCGCAGTGCCAAACATAACGCGAGAAGGCGTAATTTTGACTTTGAAACGCTATGCCAAATATCGCGCAAAGTGGTGCCAATCCGGAGCGAATTTACATCAGGAAGAGGTCATGCTGGAGAAATCTGCAAAGCAGATCTGCTTGGCTTTGGCTTTTCCTGCCACGATTTCACAGACGACACCAAATGTGCGTCGAGAGGGTGAGTGCAGGTGCCGTGGGGTGGGTGGCTCGGCATGGATGCCGAGCGAGCGCCGTTGCCCATGGATGGCCTGTCGGCGCGTGCCCGCCCCACAATATCGGAAGGCGGAACCCCTGCGGTACAGGGGCTGACGCCAGCGCGGAGGTTTGGTTACTTTTGGCACCGAAGTGACCCTGCCGTCAGGACGGAACCTGACTCAGCAGCACCCGGATGCTGTGTTGAAACTCGATTCAAGGCGCAATGCTTTGATTTTTTGAGGCATCAGACACACCGCCATTCGAAGCCTTCGGCAGCTCCTACAGGTATTGCGTTGATTCAGACCCGCGACTGAAACAGCGCCTGATGCTCGCGGCATTGAGCCGCTGTCAGCATGAACACGCCATGCCCTCCGCGCATGAAGTCAAGCCAGGCAAAGTCCACTTCCGGGTACAGCGCCTCAACGTGAACCTGGCTATTGCCCACTTCGACGATCAGCAAGCCTTTTTCATTGAGGTGATCAGCCGCCTGACTGAGCATCCGGCGTACCAGATTCAACCCATCACTGCCGCACGCCAGGGCCAGTTCCGGCTCGTGCTGATATTCGTCCGGCATGTCGGCGAAATCTTCAGAGTCCACATAAGGCGGGTTGGAGACGATCAAGTCGAAGCGCTGGCCCGGCAGCCCGTCGAAGCCGTCACCCTGGACGGTATAGACACGTTGATCCATGCCGTGGCGCTCGATGTTCTGGTTGGCGACTTCCAGTGCAGCAAAAGACAGGTCAGCCAGTGCCACTTCGGCCTCGGGGAATTCGTCGGCACAGGCGATGCCGATACAGCCCGACCCCGTGCACAGGTCGAGGATCCGCGCCGGTTCGTCAGCCAGCCAAGGCGCAAAGTGGTTTTCGATCAGTTCGGCAATGGGCGAGCGCGGGATCAGCACCCGCTCATCAACGATGAACGACATCCCGCAGAACCAGGCTTCGCCGAGCAGGTACGGGGTCGGCACGCGTTCGTCGATACGCCGTGCGATCAAGCGCTGCAGCTCGGAAATTTCGTCGACTTCCAGGCGGCAATCCAGGTAACTGTCGGCAATTTCCCAAGGCAGGTGCAAGGCACCCAGCACCAGTTGACGGGCTTCGTCCCATGCGTTGTCGGTGCCATGCCCGAAAAACAGATCTTCTTCGTGAAAGCGACTGACCGCCCAACGAATATGGTCGCGCACGGTGCGCAAGCGGGATGTGATCACGGGGACAAACTCCTTGGAAAGACAGTGGCGCGATTCTATCAGCCATGGTCCGATCACACGATGCCTGAATGCCAGCACCGCCAGGAATGCACACCATGCAAGGTTTTCAGATACCTGGCATTTCAATCAAGGCATAATCAGGCCCTACCCGATCGATGCCTCTACAGGCCAGAGAAACCGGAGCTTCTTGTCGTCGCCATTCCCAGAACCGCTCAGCCGGAGGAGAATGTCGCAAAAGCCCCACACGAAGGAGCCCCCGATGTCCGATCCAAAGACTATGTTTCAACTCAGTGGCCGCGGTTATGCAGCCGCCACTTTGAGCAATGCCACCCTGATTATCATTGACGCCCAGAAAGAATACACAAGCGGTCCATTGGCCTTGAGCGGCATTGATGAGGCTGTCGCCAACATCTGCCAATTGGTCGAGGCTGCGCGCGCAGCCAAATGCCCGATCGTGCATATACGCCACCTCGGCACCGTGGGCGGCCTGTTTGATCCTCAGGGCGAACGGGGTGAGTTTCTTGCCCAACTGCTACCCGAAGCCGGTGAGCCGGTGATTGAAAAGCGCCTGCCAAACGCCTTCAACGGCACCGGGCTGGACGACCTGCTGCAGAGCCTCGGCCATCTGGATCTGATCGTCTGTGGCTTCATGAGCCATTCGAGCATCAGCACCACCGTGCGTGCCGCCAAGGATTACGGCTACCGCTGCACCCTGGTCGACGATGCCTGCGCGACCCGTGACCTGCCAAGCGCCGATGGCGTGGTGAGTGCTCAGGTTGTTCATCGCACTGAGATGGCGATCATGAACGACAACTTCGCCACGCTGGCACTGACCAAAGACTTGATCTGACGGCCGCAGAGCCCTGCGCTGGATAACCCGGCCGCCAGGGCTGGATCAGCCGCCCATCCATTAATCACTCGCATTTGCCTTTGAATCCCGGGAGCCGGGAACCACCGGGGTCGTATCCGGGTCAGAGCGCCGATACCCTCAGAGGAAATCGGAATGAAAGTATCCGATGGTTTCGATGCCCGCCGCCTGCGTCCCAAAGGACCTGGCAGTTGGGGAATGCGCCTCGGCGCAGGGATGGCCGCATTACTGGCGACCTTCGGCGTGCTGCTGACGATGGCGGGAGTTTCCAGCCTGATCGGTCGCCCGCCCGCGTTGGGTGAACTCAATGCCAGCCCGACGGGTGCGGCGTTTGTCGTCGCAGGCGGTTTGTTGGTGCTGTATCTGGGGATCTGGTTGTGGCGCCGCTGCCGTCTGAGCATGCGTCGCAAAAGCGGGCTGAACATGTCCCCGCACCTGATGAAGAAACACGATTGATCTACCCCCACTGACGCGGTAGGAGCGGCTTTAGCCGCGAGCGGTAGCTCTGTCGACGAAGGTCCAGCGCTTACGCCGACACCTTCGCGGCTAAAGCCGCTCCTACGGGACCGTGCTTGCTGCGCATGTGCAAATTTTAGTCACGCCTTACAGCCTGCGACTTGGTTAAACTAGCCACCTTCGCGGAGGCTGACATGCAAGACGACGATTTTTCCCTGTTCCGAAACGAGACGCGCGGCGTCAAGCCCATCAAGCATGAATATGCGGATGTCGGCAAACCCAAGACTGATCGCAAGATGCTGAGCAAACTGCGCCAGTCCGCCACCGTGCGTACCGACTCGGTCACTGTCGATGGTTTGTCGGATCAGTTCGTGATCGATGTCGGGCCCGAAGACGTGTTGAGCTGGTCCCGTGATGGCGTCCAGGAAGGCCAGATGCGCAAGCTCAAGCTGGGGCAGATCAGCTTCGAAGGCAGCCTTGACCTGCATGGCATGAACGTTGAAGTCGCCCGGGAAACCCTGTGGGAGTTTCTGGCAGAAGCCACCAAGCTGGAAATCCGCTGCGTACGCGTCACCCACGGCAAGGCTGTGCGTCTGGACGGCAAGCGTCCGATGATCAAAAGCCACGTCAACACCTGGCTGCGACAACACACCCAGGTGCTGGGCTTCTGCTCGTGCCTGGCCAAGCACGGTGGTGCAGGTGCCGTTTACGTCATGTTGAAACGGACCATGATGGAAGGCCGCGACGAGTAAAGCGTCGCGCCCCCGTACCATTCAATAGCGATACGGGCGTCCGCCATGCCCACCCACCCGGCACTCAGAACGGGAAGCAACCGGAACCCGTCGACGGCATCGCGACAACCAGCGCGACTTTCATCATTCGACCCACCATTGAATTCACCCTCTTATGCGACAGGTAGTGGTTACCTGCATCTCAGACCGCGAGAGTGGAGGGTTGTCTGTAGGTGCTTGGTAGAGGCTAGGTAACAGAGGCGATACATATGCACCACAGGATGCAAAAGGAAGGAGATATCGTTGCAACTATCCCGGTTTCCACGATTGCCTTATGCACCTATTTAGGTACACTCCTTAATGTCATGCACCAAGCCTGTTCTCGCCGTACGCTTTTTCCGCACCGCGTCAGATAATGAGCCCGTTCGTGAATGGTTGGCCGGATTACCCCGCGAGCATCGACGGTTGATTGGCATCGAGATCAAGGTTGTGCAATTGGGTTGGCCTATAGGCATGCCAGTGGTTCGCAAGCTGGATTCAGGGCTTTGGGAAGTCAGGATTAATCTGGGTGCAACCATAGCTCGAGTCATGTTCACCCTCGCACATTCAGAAATGGTGTTGCTGCACGGCTTCATAAAAAAGACCCAGAAAACACCGCTCACGGATATCGCTACAGCAAAGCGCCGTCAGTCAAAACTATGAGAATCCTTCATGAACAAGCACATAGGATCTGACTTCGACGATTTCCTTGCAGAACAAGGGATCGGCGAAGAGGTTTCAGCGGCCGCACTCAAGCGTGTTATTTCCTGGCAGCTTGCTCAAACCATGAAACTTCAAAAAGTGACGAAAAAAGAGCTCGCCGTGCGCATGCATACCAGCCGCACTGTGGTTGATCGCGCCCTCGATGAGAACGATGCAGGGATGACGCTGGCAACACTCGCCTCAGCAGCGAAAGCCCTGGGGCAGCGTGTTGAAGTTCGCCTGGTTCCAGAGCAAACGGGAGCGCCGAAATAACGATCTGCTGCGCAGCATCCCACCCGTCGTTTTAGCCATCCAGTGCACCGCCGTACATCCGAAGATACAACTGCTGGCAGTCCTACGTTACTATGTCGCTCATCCGCAGGCCCAGCCCTGCATTTTTGCCAATCAGCCAAATCACATCTCGCCAACACTCTTCAATGAGATGGCGATGTCGATCGCTGACCAGCACTACTTACGGAAACACACCCCTGTGACACTGGAACAGAATTACACCGCGATCCTTGGCCAACTGGGGGAAGACGTATCCCGCGAAGGCCTGCTTGACACCCCCAAGCGCGCTGCCAAAGCGATGCAGTATCTGTGTCGCGGTTACGAGCAAACCCTGGAAGAAGTAACCAACGGTGCTCTGTTCAGCTCAGATGCCAGTGAAATGGTCATGGTCAAGGACATCGAGCTGTATTCGTTGTGCGAACATCATTTGCTGCCCTTCATCGGCAAGGCGCATGTGGCCTATATCCCCAATGGCAAAGTGCTTGGCCTGTCGAAGGTCGCGCGCATCGTTGACATGTATGCCCGTCGCCTGCAGATCCAGGAAAACCTCAGCCGCCAGATCGCCGAGGCCATCATGCAGGTGACCGGCGCACTGGGTGTCGCAGTGGTGATCGAAGCCAAGCATATGTGCATGATGATGCGCGGTGTCGAGAAGCAGAATTCGTCGATGATCACCTCGGTCATGCTGGGCGAGTTCCGCGAAAACGCTGCCACGCGCATGGAATTCCTCGGCCTGATCAAGTAATCAGCGCCCTGCCCGGCCTCTGCAGTCCGGGCGTTTCCCACGCTCGCCATTCAATACGAGGTTCTTACAGTGTTCATCAAGGCATTAAGGGTTGGTCTCGGCCAACTGGTCATCCTCGTAGATTTCCTCACCCGCCCGGCGAAAAAAAAGCGTACGCCCGAGGCTCAGGCTGCCGTTGAACAATCGGCTCAGGACCTGACCCTGTATCAGTTCAACGCCTGCCCCTTCTGCGTCAAGACTCGCCGCACGCTGCATCGGCTCAATGTGCCGGTGGCGCTGCGCGATGCCAAAAACAATGAGGTTGATCGTCAGACACTGCTCAATGAAGGCGGCAAGATCAAAGTCCCTTGCCTGCGCATCGAAGAAGCGGGCAACACGGTCTGGATGTATGAATCCAAGGCCATCATTGAATACCTGAACCAACGCTTCGCCAACGTTTGAAGCGCTGTCGTGGCCTGGTGAACAGGACGCAAAAAAAACCGGTCATCTGTGACCGGTTTTTTTATGGGTGCCACTTTATCAATCCAGCATGCCAATGTAGCCCGGCTGCTGTTTGACCCGTTCCAGCCATTGCTCAATGCCCGGATACGCCGTCAGATCGAAGCCACCTTGATGGGCAACGTGGGTGTAGGCATACAACGCGATGTCGGCGATGGAGAACGCATCGCCCACCAGAAATGGCGTGCGTTTGAGTTGTTGTTCCATCACGGCCAGGGCGCGATGACCTGCCTTCTGCAGCGAGCGGTATTCCTCAAGACGCTCTTCAGGCAAGCCCAGATAAAACTGAATGAAACGGGCGACGGCGATGCTCGGCTCGTGGCTGTACTGCTCGAAGAATTGCCACTGCAGCACTTGCGTGCGTAAGCGCGGCTCGCTGGGCAGGTAATGGGTGCTGTCGGCGAGAAAATTGAGAATGGCATTGGATTCCCACAGGCAGGTGCCATCTTCAAGCTCGAGCACCGGAATCTTGCCGTTGGGGTTTTTCTCCAGGAAGGCCGCGCTCTGGGTCTCACCCTTGAGAATATCCACCGGTATCCAGTGATACTGCGCGCCCAGCAGGTTAAGCATGAGCTTGATCTTGTAGCAGTTGCCTGAGTTGTAATCGCCGTAAACCTTGTACATCGCCATGCTCCTTGAATGCTCTTGTGTTGCGCTTAAGCCGCTTGCGCCAACTGCCCCTGCCGCACCACTGCCGCCAGGCGCTTGAGGCCCTCGTCCAGGCGAGCGGGGTCAATATGACTGAAGTTCAACCGCAAGTAACCGGGGTTGGCATCCGGGTCGGCAAAAAAAGGCTCGCCGGGCATGAACGCGACATCCTGCGCCAGCGCTGCGTTGAGCAAGGTGCGCGTATCCATCGGCTGTTTCAGCGTCAGCCAGAAAAACAGCCCACCCTGCGGGCTGTTCCAGTCAGCCAGGTCGGCAAAATGCGTCTGCAGCGCGCGTTCAAACCCGTCGCGGCGTTGCTTGTAGAAACGACGCAGCTCCTGCAAATGCTCACGGTAGTGCTCGGTGCCGATCCACTGCAGTGCCTGCCATTGTCCGAGCCGGTTGGTGTGCAGGTCCGCCGACTGCTTCAAGCGCAGCAAATGCGGAAAAAGATCCGGGCTGGCGATCAGATAACCTACCCGCAAACCGGGTAACAGGGTTTTGGAAACAGTGCCGGTGTAGATCCAGCTGGCCTTGCTCAAACGGCTGGCAATAGGCGTGGCACTGCCGCCGTCAAACGTCAGGTCGCGGTACGGCTCGTCTTCAATCAGGGTCACGCCAAATTCATCCAGCATCGCCGCCACCGCATCGCGGCTCGCCTCGCTGTAACGCACGGCGGACGGGTTCTGGAATGTCGGGATCAGGTAGGCAAACGCTGGCTTGTGCTGTTCAAGCCTCGCGCGCAGGGCCAACAAGTCCGGGCCATCAGCTTGCAGCGGCACGGTCAGGCAGTCAGCGCCGAACAGCTGGAAAATCTGCAACGCGGCCAGGTAAGTCGGTGCTTCGAGGATCACCTGCGTGCCTTTGTCGATGTACAACTTGGCCGCCAGGTCCAGGGTCTGCTGCGAACCACTGACGATCAGCACCTGGCTGGCCTCGCACTCAAGACCAATGGCTCGGGCCTCGGCCGCCAACGCTTCGCGCAACTGTGGCTCGCCTTCGCTCATGCCGTACTGGCCCAGCGCAACAGGCATGTCCGCCCACTCCACACGCGGCAGCATCGCCTCGGCAGGCAGCCCGCCGGCAAACGACATGACTTCAGGACGCTGCGCCGCCGCGAGGATCTCGCGAATCAACGAACTCTTCAGACGGGAAACGCGTTCAGAAAAAGCCATAGTGATCACCGCTAGCCGAAATAAATGGAAATGAGTCAAACTGGTTGACCGAAATTACGACGCCAGACCTAGATACGTCAATATGCTTGACCTTAAAAATTCAGCTTCACAGCAAGCGGCCATGGAAGCCTTCTTCTTCGGCTATCAGGCATTCACCGCCAAAGCCGATGAAATGCTCGACCGCCGTGGGTTCAGCCGGGTGCATCAACGCATCGTGTTTTTCATCGCCCGCTATCCGGCCTTGAGCGTGAAAGAGCTGCTCAATGTCCTGGGCGTCAGCAAGCAGGCGCTCAATGCCCCGCTGCGCCAACTGATGGCCATGGACCTGGTGCACAGTGCTGCGCCGGACAGTGACAAACGTAAACGCCTCCTGGCGTTGACCGCCGATGGTTTGAAATTCGAACAGGCCTTGCGTCGCGAGCAAGTGAAATTGCTGCAAAGGGTCTTCGCCGAAGCCGGACCGGAGGCGGTCAACGGCTGGCTGCAAGTCAACGAAGCGCTGGGCAGAACACTGCCTCGTTTGAGCCCGGATGATTTGTAGGAGCTGCCGCGGGCTGCGAACCGCGAGGTGTCAGGTCGGCCGCTTTCGCAGCCCTCGTAACCGCGGTCAACGCCTACAGGTGCGTGGTGTGTCTGGCATAGCGCAAAACCTGTAGGAGCTGCCGCAGGCTGCGAACCGGTGTTATCGAGAGTTCGCAGCCTCGCGGCAGCCCCTGCAAAAGCCGCACAGCCCAACTCTTTGAACTGTACTCACACATGCGCCCACCGCTGTATCGCAATGCCTTGTTACGACTGCGTTTAGGCTGGTGCTCTGTTGCTGATTGAGCTCAAGGACGCCCCATGACTACCTCCGCCCCTACCCGTTTACGCCCCCTGGCCGACTCTTCGCCTGCCGCCATCGTCGCCGGGTTTATCGCCATGATGACCGGCTGCACCAGCTCGCTGGTGTTGATGTTCCAGGCCGGCCAGGCCGCGGGGCTGACCAGTGCGCAGATTTCGTCGTGGCTCTGGGCGCTGTTCATGGGCATGTCGGTGTGCAGCATCGGCCTGTCCCTGCGTTACAGGACCCCGATCACTGTGGCCTGGTCGACACCGGGCGCCGCATTGCTGATCACCAGCCTTGGGGGGGTGGCGTATCCCGAAGCCATTGGCGCCTTCATCACCAGCGCGGTACTGGTGATTATTTGCGGCGTGACGGGGAGTTTCGACCGCTTGGTCAAGCGCATTCCAGCCTCGCTGGCTGCCGCTTTGCTGGCGGGGATCCTGTTCAAGATCGGCAGCGAGATTTTCGTCGCCGCGCAGCATCGTACCGGCCTGGTGCTGGGCATGTTTTTCACGTACCTGCTGGTCAAGCGCCTGTCGCCGCGCTACGCGGTCCTCGCTTCTTTGCTGGTGGGCACCCTGCTGTCGGGGCTTCTCGGGTTGCTGGATTTCAGCGGCCTGGCCCTGGAAGTCGCCGCGCCCGTCTGGACCACGCCGCAATTCTCACTGGCCGCCACCATCAGCATTGGCATCCCGCTGTTTGTCGTGGCCATGACCTCGCAAAACATGCCTGGCATCGCAGTACTGCGTGCCGATGGCTATCAGGTCCCGGCATCACCGCTGATTACGGTGACCGGCGTCGCCTCGCTGCTGACGGCTCCTTTTGGCTGTCACGGGATCAACCTGGCGGCCATCAGCGCGGCCATCTGCACCAGCGAACATGCCCATGAGGACCGCAACAAACGTTACACAGCGGCCATCTGGTGCGGCATTTTCTACGCCATCGCCGGTATTTTTGGCGCCACCCTGGCAGCGTTGTTTGCCTCTTTTCCCAAGGAGCTGGTGCTGTCGATTGCGGCTCTGGCGCTGTTTGGTTCCATTATCAATGGCCTGACCGTTGCCATGCATGAACCCAAGGAACGCGAAGCCGCGCTCATCACCTTCATGGTGACCGCCTCAGGTTTCACGCTGTTCTCGATTGGCTCGGCGTTCTGGGGGATCGTGGCGGGGGTGTTGACCTTGATGATCCTGAATGCGGGCAAGCCGCGCGCTGCCTGAATCAGGCTCGGTGGTCCAACCCATCAAATTTGCAGATCCACCCCATAACGACTATTGGTTGGAGTAGCCCCGCGCAATCGGGGAGACTCCCGGGCGTTTTCCAATTCAGGTTCGAATGAAAAATGACAACAGACATTCTCAAACTCGCCGCTTTCAGCGATGGCGATCAGGGTGGTAATCCGGCGGGCGTGTGGATCGGTGATCAGTTGCCTGATGAGGCGACGATGCAGCGTCTGGCGGCTGAAGTGGGGTTTTCCGAGACGGTATTTGCAGCGCCGGTCGAAGGTGGATTCCGGGCGCGTTATTTTTCGCCCCAGGCGCAAGTTGACTTCTGCGGTCACGCCACCATTGCCCTGGGGGCTGCTTTGGCCGGACGCTTTGGCGATGGGGTGTTCCAGCTGACGCTCAACAAGGCGCAGATCAGCGTCGAGGGGCATGCCCAGGGCGAGCTGATTTCGGCGGCCCTGCAATCTCCGCCCACCCACAGCGCAGCGCTCGACCCGATGGCGCTGGAGCAGGCCCTGGAATTGTTCGGCTACAACCAGAACGATCTGGATGCGCGGATCCCGCCTGCGTTGATCAACGGCGGTGCGCAGCATCTGGTGCTGGCATTGAACACTCGGGAAAAACTCAAGGAGATGCATTACGACCAGCAAGCCGGCCACGCCTTGATGACCCAAGAGGGTTGGGTCACAGTGCTGCTGGTGTATGTCGAGAACCTGCAGTTGTTTCACACCCGCAATGCCTTTGCCTGGGGCGGGGTTTATGAAGACCCGGCCACGGGCGCGGCGACTGCGGCGTTCGCCGGTTACCTGCGCGACCTCGAATGGCCCCATGGCGGGCTGATCGACATTGTGCAGGGCGAAGACATGGGCAGTCGCTCGCGGTTGCGTGCAGAGATCCCGGAGCAAAAAGGCAGCTCGATCCGGGTCTCGGGCATGGCGCGCAAACTTTAGACCTTGAGTCGCGTGCCTGCCGCGGCGACCGCCAGCAGCATGACCGCGACAATCAGGAACGCCAGCTCCAGGCTGCTGGCGTGAGCAACAAAGCCAATCGCGGCAGGCCCCACCAGAATCCCGGCGTAGCCCAGCGTGGTCAACGCCGGGACCGCGACGTTTTCCGGCATGCTCTTCTGGCGCCCAAGGGCGCTGTAGCAGACCGGCACGATATTCGAGCAACCCGCCCCCACCAGCGCGTACCCCAGCAGTGCCGCTTGCCAGGATGGCACCAGCGTCGCCAGCGCCAACCCGGCCGCCGCGCACAGGCCACCGAGAATCACCACCTGACGCGGCCCGACCCGGCGCACCACGGCATCGCCGAACAACCGGCCCAGGGTCATGGTCAGGGCGAACACTGCATAGCCCAGCCCTGCATAAGAAGTTTCCACTCCACGCAGTTCGCTGAGGAACACCGCGCTCCAGTCCAGCATCGCCCCTTCCGAGAGAAACACCGTAAAGCACAGCAGACCCAGAAACAGCACGACGCCCCTGGGCATGGCAAATGCTGGCCCATCGGATTGGCTGCCGTAGGTCAAAAAGTGCGGAGCAGCCTTGAATAAGGCAACCAGCACAATGGCCACCACGACGAACATCGACATCAACGGTGACGCGCCAACACTCAGCAGCCCCGCCACCCCGGCCGCACCCGCGATACCGCCGAGGCTGAACAGGCCGTGAAAGCCCGACATCATGGTTTTGCCGCTGGCCCGCTCGACGATAATCGCCTGGAGATTGACCGCGCAATCCAGCGCGCCCATCCCCGCGCCGAAGATAAACAGCACGGCGATCAACAATGGCAGGCTGGACAAGGTCGCCAGCAAAGGCAGGCACACACAGATGATCGCCGTAGAAAGCAGCAACACCCGACGGCAACCGATACGCGCCGCCAGCGCACCAGCCAGGGGCATGGCAATGATCGAACCGACGCCCAGACACAGAAGCAACAGGCCAAGGGTGCCTTCGTCCAGCCCAACCCGGGCCTTGGCATAAGGCACCAGGGGGGCCCAGGCGGCGATGCTGAAACCGGCGATGAAAAAAGCCACGCGAGTGGAATATTGCTCCAGTCGGCCCGGCACAACCGGTGCCGAGGTGCTGATGGAAGTCATGCAGGCTCCTTGAAAAATATCGGACCCATAGGCCCGGCAGTGGCCGCAGCCTAGCAAAGTCACGCTGATTAACCCAAGCGTCGTTTAGTGATCGTTGGTTTGATGAAGTGGCTCATGCCGCAGTCGAGGCTTTGCCAAGCGACGCTCATATCGCCTGCACCGACGTTTGGCGAACAAGTTCGCTTCCATCCAGACTCGCCAGCTAGACTACGCACCACATTGACCCGGGCCGCCCTATAAGTGCCCACGACCATCAGAGGCTGCTGTGTATAAAGGTGTGGTGTTGTCAGTGCTGGCGTCGGTGCTGTTCGGGGTAATGTATTTCTATACCTCGCTGCTCAAACCGCTCAGCGGCGAAGAGATCTTTGGCTGGCGCATGTTGCTGACGGTGCCGTGTGTGACGGTGTTCCTGTGGCTCAGCGGCGACTGGCCTCTGGTGCGCAAAATCGCCACGCGTATCCGCCAGACCCCAGGGCTGATCCTCGGCATCGCGCTGTGCTCCTTGCTGCTGGGTGCACAACTGCTGATTTTCATGTGGGCGCCGCTGCATGGCCGCAGCCTTCAGGTGTCCATGGGTTACTTCCTGCTGCCGCTGACCATGGTGATTACCGGGCGAATCGTCTATGGCGAGCGATTGTCGCGCCTGCAGAAGATCGCCGCCTTCTGCGCGCTGATCGGTGTGGCCAATGAATTGCTGCGGGTCGGCAGCTTCGCCTGGGAAACGCTGCTGGTTGCAGTCGGCTACCCCATCTACTTCGTGCTGCGGCGCAAACTGGCGATCGATAACCTCGGTGGCCTGTGGTTCGACATGGCGTTCATGCTGCCGCTGAGCCTGTGGTTCATCGTCGACGGCAACGCGGCAGTAGTCGAACAGTTCCCGATGTTGTACCTGCTGATCCCGTTGCTGGGCCTGATCAGTGCTTCGGCGCTGGTCAGCTATATCCTCGCCAGCCGCCTGTTGCCATTCAGCCTGTTCGGCCTGCTCAGCTACGTCGAACCGGTGTTGCTGGTCGGCGTGGCGCTGCTCTTGGGAGAAAGCATCGGCCGCGATGAGTGGGCGACCTATATACCGATCTGGCTGGCTGTGGTGGTGTTGGTGTTCGAGGGTTGCAAACACGTGCTGGCACAACGTCGCACCTGATCACCTACTGAGTGAAGCGCTCGAGTTGCATCTCCTGCAGGCGACTCAGGGTGCGGCGAAAAGCGAACGACAGATAACCCTGGGTATACAACTCAAGCATCGGCACTGCCGCCTCCACATATAAAGGCACGCGCCGGTCGTAGCATTCATCCACCAGCGCAATGAAGCGCCGCACGCCATCGTCATGGGGCGACAGCTGCGGCAGCTCCCGATCACCGGCCACCACTTGTTCAACCGCGTCTTCGGTGCCCCGTGCGATACGCCCTTCACGTTGCGGCGCGCTGAGCGGAGGGACTTCACTGAGCAGGATCACGGCAAAGCGGTCGCACAGTTCTATGAAGTCCATCGCCGCCAGCGGTTGCTCGCAGAGCTCGGCATAACGGCACCACAACACCGACTCGCTGTGCTGAACGCTGTTGATGCTGCGATGCCCCACCGGCACGGCCCCCTGGGCGATCGTCTGCTCGCTGCTCAACTGTTCGAATACTGCCGCCAGTGGATCCGGCTGCCCGGCCTGAGGGACAAAGTAACGCTGATGCAGCAAGCCCGGGTGCAGGCGATGATCTTCGCCGCCGTCCACGGCAACCACCTGCATATGACGCTGGATGGCGGCGATGGCGGGCAGGAAGCGCTCGCGGTTGTGGCCATGGCTGTAAAGCTGTTCTGGGGGTTGATTGGACGTGCAGACCAGCACCACTCCGGCTTCAAACATCGCCTGCAACAGCCCGCCGAGGATCACCGCATCACCGATATCGGTGACGAACAACTCATCGAAGCACATCACCCGCACGTCACGGCCCAGCTCTTGAGCAACGACTTTGAGCGGGTTGGAGGTCCCCATCAGCTCGAACATGCGCTTGTGCACCCAGCGCATGAAGTGATGAAAATGCTGACGCCGGGCAGGCACGCTGAGGCTTTCGAAAAACCGGTCCATCAACCAGGTCTTGCCCCGCCCCACCGGCCCCCACAGATACACGCCCTGAGCCCGATGGGCATCGTCGCTCAACGCCTGCCAGCAGGCTTGCAGCTGTTGAACGGCGTGTAATTGCGCAGCGTCTGGCTGAAAACCCAACTGTTCGACGGCACGTTCGTAGGCTTGCAGGGGGGACACGGCATTCATTGGAACTGCATCGCTCGGTTTGGTGAGGGTGTGCAAGGATAAAGCAGCGGGAACAATAACTGTAGGAGCAACCGGGCGGCGTTCCGCTTGTTGGCGAGGCGGTATGACATCCGACACATGTGCATTAGACGCACCGGCCCTCTCGCCAACAAGTTGGCTCCTACCGTTTCTGTGTGCACTTTCGTTAGCAGTGGCTCCTCACATTCAGTAACATCCCCACCCTTTGTGCTTTCGTCATTCAGGTAACTCATGAAACCAGCCCGTATTCGCGCCGATGTCCTGGCAGGCCTCACCACAGCCTTTGCCCTGGTTCCGGAGTGCATTGCCTTTGCCTTGGTCGCTCACCTCAACCCGCTGATGGGGCTGTATGGAGCGTTCATCATCTGCACCTTGACTGCCTTGTTTGGCGGGCGGCCGGGGATGATTTCCGGGGCGGCGGGTTCGATGGCGGTAGTGATCGTCGCGCTGGTGGTGCAACACGGCGTGCAGTATCTGCTGGCTACGGTGTTGTTGGGCGGCGTGCTGATGATCCTGTTCGGCGCGCTGCGTCTGGGCAAACTGGTGCGCATGGTGCCGTATTCGGTGATGCTGGGCTTCGTCAACGGGCTGGCGATTGTGATCGCGATGGCGCAGCTGGAGCACTTCAAGGTCGGCGATGCCTGGTTGAGCGGCCAGGCGCTGTACGTGATGATCGGCCTGGTGGCGCTGACCATGGCGATTGTCTATGTATTGCCACGCCTGACCCGCGCGGTGCCGCCGGCACTGATCGCGATCCTCGGCGTTGGCCTGCTGGTGTACCTGCTGGACCTGCCCACCCACACCCTGGGTGATATGGCGCACATCGCTGGCGGCCTGCCGACCCTGGCGTTGCCGGATATTCCATTGAATCTCGAAACCCTGCGCATCATCGCGCCCTACGCGATCCTGATGGCGCTGGTCGGTCTGCTGGAAACCCTGCTGACCCTGAACCTGACCGACGAAATCACCGAAAGCCGTGGCAATCCGGACCGTGAATGCATGGCCCTGGGGGTTTCCAACATGGTGTCCGGCGCCTGCGGTGGCATGGGCGGCTGCGCGATGATTGGCCAGACCGTGATCAACCTGAGTTCCGGCGGCCGAGGGCGTTTGTCGGGAGTTGTCGCGGGGTTGATGATCCTGCTGTTCGTGTTGTTCCTGTCGCCACTTATTGAAGAGATTCCCCTGGCGGCATTGGTCGGCGTGATGTTTGTGGTCGCTCAGCAAACATTTGCCTGGGCCTCGCTACGCGTCCTGCACAAAGTCCCGGTCAACGACCTGCTGGCGATCATCGCCGTGACCCTTGTCACGGTGTTCACTGACTTGGCCACCGCCGTACTGATCGGCATCGTTATCGCGGCACTCAATTTCGCCTGGCAGCACGCCCGGGAGCTGTACGCCGATGCCCACCTGGAAGCCGACGGACATAAGGTTTATACGTTGCACGGCACGCTGTTCTTCGCCTCCACCACGCGCTTTCTCAACCAGTTCACACCGGCTGAAGACCCGGAGCACTCGACCCTGGACTGTCGTCACCTGATCTTTGTCGACTACTCGGCGGTGTCGGCCTTGACCACCTTGCGCGAGCGCTACGCCAAAGCGGGCAAACACCTGCGGGTGGTGCATTTGTCGAGCCGTTGCAAACAGTTGCTCAAGCGCAATGATGTGCAGGCGGGGTGATCGAGGCGGGGCATTTGGCATCCAGGCGGATGCCTGACGATTTGTCGTCGGGTGCAAACGCTTTGCGACAAAGCGTTTATTGAAACAAAATCATTCGAGTGACTATTTTCCGCCCTCTGAACGGAACTCAAGGAAACCCGATGCGCACTCTTTCATGCCTGCTGCTCGTGACGTGCAGCTTCTCGACGCCCCTGCTCGCCGCGGCGACTCAGGTCGATGTCGACGCCAAAGTCCGCGAAGCGGCCGCGCAAGTGATGCAGCAAAACAACATTCCGGGCATGGCGATTGCCGTAACCGCCAACGGCAAGCAGTCTTTTTATAACTTCGGCATCACCTCCAAAGACGCTCCGCAACAGGTCAGCAGCGACACCCTGTTCGAAGTCGGCTCCATCAGTAAACTCTTCACGGCAACGCTGGCGACCTACGCCCAGGCGAACAGCCAGCTGTCGCTCAGCGATCATCCGGGCAAGTACCTGCCGGAGCTCAAAGGCAGCGCGTTCGACAAGGTCACGCTGCTGAATCTGGCGACCCACACCGCTGGCGGCTTCCCGCTGCAAGTGCCGGATGAGGTTCAGAACAGCGAGCAGTTGATGACCTACCTGAAAAACTGGCAGCCCGAATACGCGCCAGGTAGCGGCCGAACCTACGCCAACCCGAGCATTGGCATGTTGGGGATGATCACGGCCAAGGCCATGCAGATGCCGTTTGAAAAAGCCATGCAGCAGCACGTGTTCTCAGGGTTGGGGCTCAGCAGCAGTTACCTGAATGTGCCGGCCGACAAGCGATCACTGTACGCCCAGGGCTACACCCGCCAGGACGTGCCTGCCCGACTGACCGGCGGCGTACTCGGTGCAGAAGCCTATGGCGTGATAACCAGCAGCAAGGACCTGATCCGTTTTATCGAAGCCAACATCGACCCGACCAAGCTCGACCCGCAACTAGGACGGGCGGTTGCCGACACTCAAGCGAGTTATTTCACATCCGGTCCGATCACCCAGGACCTGATCTGGGAGCAATACGCCTACCCGGTGAAACTGCAGGCACTGCTGCAAGGCAACTCCCCGGACATGGCCTATAAAACCCAGCCCGCCCAGGCGATAACCCCACCGCTGGCGGCGCAGCAAAACGCCTGGATCAACAAGACCGGCGCCACCAACGGTTTTGGTGCCTACGTCGCCTTCATACCAGCCAAAAAGATGGGAGTCGTGATCCTGGCCAACAAAAACTACCCCAATGAAGACCGCGTGAAATTGGCGTACCAGATCCTCGGCGACCTGGACTGAAGAAAAAACGCGCCCCCTGTGGGAGCGAATTCATTTGCGAAGAGGCCAGAACAGTCGATGCAAATCCATGGCTGACCCACCGCCTTCGCGAATGAATTCGCTCCCCCAGCAAGATCGCCATCCTGCAGATTCGCGTGACTCGCCAGCACCTTCAGGACCACTGCATTTGCCCACCTGAACCCCGCCTGAACAAAATTCCAAATCTGAACCAGAGCGAAAAAACAACTATACGCATTCAATAATGAGTATCATTATGTTACGCATTGTTTCAGGGACCTGTCACAACCACAGCCTGAAACGAATCAGATTTCCGCAATAACCCTGGTGAAACATGCTCGTTCCTTTTTTGATCATGCTGCGCGAAGGGATTGAAGCCGCGCTTATCGTTGGCATCATCGCCAGTTACTTGAAACAGACCGGTCGCGGCGAGTGGATGCCTGCCGTCTGGATCGGCGTTTTCCTCGCCATCGCCCTTTCGCTGTTCGTCGGCGGCGGCCTGGAACTGGTCAGTGCTGAATTCCCGCAGAAGCAGCAGGAATTGTTCGAAGGCATCGTCGGCCTGATTGCCGTGGTGATCCTCAGCTCCATGGTGTTCTGGATGCGCAAGGTGGCGCGTTCCATCAAGCATGCCTTGCATGAATCCCTGGACGCCGCGCTCGCCGGGTCGAAAAACCAGACATACGCGCTGATCGCCATGGTGTTTTTCGCCGTGGCCCGCGAAGGGCTGGAAACCGTGTTCTTCCTGCTCGCCGTGTTCCAGCAGAGCGAAGGCGCCAGCGCACCCTTGGGAGCCCTGCTCGGCCTGCTGCTCGCGGTGGCCGTGGGTTTTGCGATCTACAGCGGCAGCATGCGCCTGAACCTGAGCCTGTTCTTCCGCTGGACCGGCCTGTTCATCCTGGTGGTCGCCGCCGGGATTCTCGCCAACTCGGTGCAGGCGCTGCACGAAGCCGGAGTCTGGAACCACCTGCAATCAGTGGTCTTTGATATCAGCGCCACCTTGCCAATGGACGGGCCAACCGGCGCGGTACTGGCGGGCATGTTTGGTTATCAGGACGCGCCCACCGTCAGCACCCTCAGCGTTTACCTGATTTATCTGGTCGCTGCGCTGGCGCTGTTTTTCACGCCCCACGCCGGTCAGCCAACGCGACCGGCGCAGCAGCGATCTTCTGTTACTAACCAATAAGGGCTCGCATGTCGAATCGTCCCTCAGGGCTTTCAGAGAAAGCCAAGCCGCCCCGCGCCTTGCGATTGGCCGTCGCAGGCTCGGTGGTGATCATGATCGCGGCAGGCGGGCTGTTTTATTACGCCTCGCAGACCGCGATGAAAAAACGCGCGGCCAACAACAGCGCTGAGACCGTGGTCACCATCCATGCCCATGCCTGCGAGCCCAACGCCCTGACCGTCCCGGCGGGCAAGAACGCCTTCCGCATCGTCAACCGCTCGGAGCGGGCCGTTGAATGGGAAATCCTCGATGGCGTGCTGGTGGTCGAAGAGCGGGAAAACATCGCGCCGGGCTTGAGCCAGGTAATCAACGCCAACCTGCAACCCGGCGACTACGCCATCACCTGTGGATTGCTCAGCAACCCCCGGGGCACGCTGCACGTCACACCGACCGCCGAATCTGAAGCCAACGCCAAGGCACGGCCGTCGATGGTGGCCTTCATTGGTCCGCTGTCGGAATACCGGGTGTACTTGAGCCTGCAAGGTTCAGCGTTGATCAAGGCCGTGACCGCATTGCAGCAAGCCATTGAGGCTGGCGATCTGAACGCGGCTCAGGCCGCCTACCTTCCGGCCCGCGCCGCGTATCAGCGTATTGCGCCAGCGGCGCAGCGTCTGGCCGAGTTGGACAACGCCATCAACGCCCGCGCCGATTATTACGAGAAGCGTGAGCAGGATGCGGCCTTCAGCGGTTTCCATCGCATCGAGTACGCGCTGTTTGACCAACACAGCCTCGAGGGTTTGAACCCGGTTGCCCAGCGTTTGCAGACTGACGTCACCACCCTCAAGCAGCAATTGCTGGCGCAGAACATGGCGCCGGAACAGCTGGCCGCCATCGTCGTACGCAACATGCGCAGCCTGGCGGACATCCGCAGCAACGGCGAAGAAGAACGCTACAGCCACAGCGACCTGAACGGCTTCGCTGCCAACCTGGAAGGCACCCGCAAAGTCGTCGACTTATTGCGCCCCTTGCTGACTAAAAGCGCCGCCCCACTGCTGGAAAAAATCGACGCGGCCAGCGCCGGGCTGGACACCGAGCTCAATGCATTGAGCACCGACAACGGCTATCGCCCGTACGACCAGGTCAGCGCCGAACAGCGCAAGTTGATTGCCGAGAAGGCCAGGATACTGGCCGATGCGCTGGACGAGGTAGACGCAGCGTTGGGGCTTTCGGGGCTTTGATCACCTGAGAGCGATGGAGACTTTCTGTAGGAGCCAACTTGTTGGCGAGGCGATCTTTCTGAATTAAGCAGGCCCGACCTCTCGCCAACAAGTTGGCTCCTACAGGTCCTGTGTTTGCAACCAACTGATTTCGAGAAAAACCCTAGCCATGAACGACTCAGACTCAAACAACGCCCCACAATCCGCCCAGCGCCGCCGTGTTTTGCTCGGCCTGGGCGCTGCAGGCGCAGCCTTGGCCGGCAGCAGCCTGGCTGGCAACGCATTAGCCGCCGCGCCCGCGCAGGTCACGGAAGCGCCGAAAAGCGAGAAGACCGAAGACCGCAACGCGTTCCACGGCATCCACCAGACCGGCATCGTCAACCCGCGTCCGGCGTCGGGCATGCTGGTGGCCTTCGATGTGCTGGCCGCTGATCGTGAAGATCTGGAGCGGCTGTTCCGCACCCTCAACGAGCGCATCGCCTTTCTGATGACCGGCGGCAGCGTGCCCCAGGTCGATCCAAAACTGCCGCCCGTGGATTCAGGGATTCTCGGCCCCGTGGTCACCCCGGACAACCTGACCATCACCGTCTCGGTGGGTGAGTCGCTGTTCGATGAGCGCTTCGGCCTGGAGGCTGTCAAGCCCAAACGCCTGAGCCGCATGGTCGGTTTCCCCAATGACGCACTGGACGCCGACAGCTGCCACGGCGACTTGAGCATCCAGTTCTGCGCCAACAGCGCCGACAGCAACATCCACGCCCTGCGCGACATCGTGAAAAACCTGCCCGACCTGCTGCTGGTGCGCTGGAAGCAGGAAGGCACCGTGCCGCCGCAAGCACCGAGAAAACCGGGGCAGCCGCCGGAGAGCGCACGCAACTTCCTGGGCTTCCGTGACGGTTCCGCCAACCCGGATTCCAACAACCAGGACACCATGAACGAACTGGTCTGGGTGCAACCGGGCAGCGACGAACCGGACTGGGCCGCCCATGGCAGCTATCAGGCGGTGCGCATCATCCGCAACTTCGTCGAGCGTTGGGACCGTACCCCGTTGCAGGAGCAGGAAGCGATCTTCGGCCGGGTCAAAACCACCGGCGCGCCCATGGACGGCAAAGTCGAAACCGACGTGCCGAACTACGCGGCCGACCCCCACGGCAAGAAGACCAAGATGGATTCCCATATCCGTCTGGCCAACCCGCGTACCGCTGAAAGCCAGCGCAACCTGATCCTGCGTCGCCCGTTCAACTACTCCAATGGCGTGAACAAGAACGGCCAGTTGGACATGGGCCTGCTGTTCATCTGCTACCAGTCCGATCTGGAAAAAGGCTTCATCACCGTGCAGACCCGCCTCAACGGCGAGCCGCTGGAGGAATACCTCAAACCAGTGGGCGGTGGTTATTTCTTCACCTTGCCGGGGGTGGTCAACGATCAGGACTTCATCGGGCGCTCGCTGCTCCAGGCGTCGGCCAAGGCCGACACCAAAACCGTTTAACCCTTTACAAAACTACAGCCACCTCAACAGGAAGCGTCCCATGAAAAAGTTGCCTTTTGCTTTGCTGCTCACCTTTGGTTTGCTTCAGACCCCAGCCTTCGCCGCCACCGCGCCACTGGACCTGGTAGGCCCGGTGTCGGATTACAAAATCTACGTGTCCGAGCAGATCAGTGAGCTGGTCAGCCACACCCAGGCATTCACCGACGCAGTGAAAAAAGGCGACCTGGCCACCGCCAAGAAACTCTACGCGCCAACCCGTGTGTTCTACGAAGAAATCGAGCCCATGGCTGAGCTGTTCAGCGACCTGGACGCCTCCATCGATTCGCGCGTCGATGACCACGAAAAAGGCGTGAACGCTGATGACTTCACCGGCTTCCACCGCCTGGAATACGCGCTGTTCTCCCAGAACACCACCAAGGATCAGGGCCCGATTGCCGACAAGCTGATGGCTGACGTGAAAGACCTGGAAGCCCGTGTCACCGGTCTCACCTTCCCGCCTGAAAAAGTCGTTGGCGGTGCTGCTGCGCTGCTCGAAGAAGTCGCGGCCACCAAGATTTCCGGTGAAGAAGATCGCTACAGCCACACCGACCTGTATGACTTCCAGGGCAACATCGACGGCGCCAAGAAAATCGTCGACCTGTTCCGCCCGCAAATCGAGAAGTCGGACAAGGCGTTTGCCGCCAAGGTCGACAAGAACTTCGCCACCGTGGACAAGATCCTGGCCAAGTACAAAACCAAGGATGGTGGTTTCGAGACGTATGACAAAGTCAAAGAAAACGACCGTAAAGCGCTGGTTGGCCCGGTCAATACCCTGGCCGAAGACCTGTCCACCTTGCGTGGCAAGCTTGGGTTGAACTGATTCTGCCCGGCACTGCTCGCCCCTTGTAGGAGCGAACTTGTTCGCGAGGCGTTGTTACAGCCGATAGATAAATGTCGCCTGACCTACCGACTCGCCAACAAGTTGGCTCCTACAGAGGAGTGCACCTGGTGGAGCCTGCGATCCTGCCCCTCAGACCCCGCTAATTGTAGGAGCGAACTTGTTCGCGAGGCGTTGTTACAGCCGATAGATAAATGTCGCCTGACATACCGCCTCGCCAACAAGTTGGCTCCTACAGAGGGGTGCACCTGGTAGAGCCTGCGGTCCTTCCTCTCAAATCCCGCTAATTGTAGGAGCGAACTTGTTCGCGAGGCGTTGTTACAGCCGATAGATAAATGTCGCCTGACCTACCGACTCGCCAACAAGTTGGCTCCTACAGAGGAGTGCACCTGGTGGAGCCTGCGATCCTGCCCCTCAGACCCCGCTAAACCAGTTATACCCCTGATCTTCCCAATACCCGCCGGGGTTCTCGTTGGTGACGAAAATCTCGACGATGTGCTTGGGATTCTTGAAGCCCAGCTTGGTGGGCACCCGTACCCGCAGCGGGTAGCCGTAATCCGGCGACAGAGCTTCCTCGCCGAAGTCCAGCGCCAGCAGCGTCTGCGGATGCAGCGCGGTGGGCATGTCCAGGCTTGAGTAGTAACGATCGGCACACTTGAAGCCGACGAACTTCGCCGTGGTGTCAGCGCCGATGTACTCAAGAAAAGTCCGCAGCGGCACCCCACCCCACTGACCGATAGCACTCCAGCCTTCAATGCAGATCAGACGGGTAATGTCGGTGCGTTGAGGCAGTTTGCGCAGGCCTTCGAGCGTCCACTCCTGCTTGTCCCGCACCAGCCCTGACACGCCCAGGCGATAGTCCGCCAGGTCGACTTCCGGCACGTTGTACTCGGGGTAAAACGCGTTGAACGGGAACGGGTTGGTCAACTGCGCCTTGCTGTAGACCGGCGCGAGTTTCTGGCCGCTGAACAGCCAGGCCTGCACCCGGTCGTTCCAGCGCGACATGGCCCACAGCGCCTTGTCCACCTGATCGCCATCTTGCAGGTTGCAGCCGGTGAGCATCGACATCGCGCCCACGGTCAGCCCGGCACGCAGGAACGAGCGGCGCTGAATATTGATCAACTGGGTCTGCTGCGCCGGTTCCAGGCGGATGCGCTGGTCTCGACGAGAAGGTGGTTTATTCATGAGCGTCTTCAAGCGTGCGCTTGCCCCCGGTAATCATCGGTAACAGTGTGCGCGGCACGATCAGCACCAGCGCCAGATGCACCACGACAAACGCGCCAATCGCCGCCATGGCGCCAAAATGAACGTAACGCGCCGTATCGAAACCGCCCATCAAAGTGGTCAGTTCCTGTAACTGCACCGGCTTCCAGATCGCCAGGCCGGACAAGACGACCAGCACGCCCATCAGCAACACCAGCCAGTACATCAGCCGCTGTACCGAGTTGTAGGTGCCATGCCTGTGAGCCAGTCGCAGGCGCAGAGCATCGACCACATCGCGCTTCACGGCGCCGGCATGCACAGGCAATAAATCGCGTTTGAAATGGCGGCTGAACACGCCGTACAGCACGTAGGCCAGGCCATTGATCACCAGCATCCACATCACCGCAAAATGCCAGGCGATGGAGCCACCGAGCCAACCGCCCAGGGTGAGTGATTTGGTAAAGGTGAAACCGAACAACGGCGATGCGTTGTAAATCCCCCAGCCGCTCATGAACATGCCGACCATGCCGACAGCGTTGAGCCAATGGGTCAGGCGCACGGGCCAGGGGTGAATGGTGCGGGTTTTCATTTTTGTCTCCCGAGAGCGAGACCTGTGGAGGGTTGTGCCTGCGAATGAAAACCAGTGGGAGCGAATTCATTCGCGAAGAGGCCGGTACATTCGATGCATTTTCACCGGCCTTTACACCGCCTTCGCGAATAAATTCGCTCCCACAGGTCCGTGGTCTATTGAGGACGCCTTAGCGCGCCCAACAGATTTGCTTACATCGGCGGTGTAAAACCATCCTTGCCGACCGCTACACCGCGGGCCGATTTGCCGTCATCAGCCGGGAACAGAACAATCTTGGCGCCGGCTGTCAGCGCGTCACGCTTGCCCGGCTCAACGTAGGCAATTGGCACATCAGTCGGCACAACCAGCTGTTTCTCGCCGCCTTTGTACAACACGGTCAAGGTCCGGCCATTGGCTTTGGATAAAGTGCCCACAGTGCCATTGGTCATGGTGCCGGTGCTGCCGTCGGCGTTTTCCCAGCCATAGTGGCCTTCGCCGCTGCCCTTGAGGCTGGCTTCAAATACGGTGACTTCCAGCGCCTTCAAGGTGCCGTCGGCTTGAGGAATTGCGGCGGAACCGACAAAGCTGTCAGCCTTGATCGAGTCCAGATCAGCCTTGGAGACCAGACGGATACCGGTCTTGTCAGTTAGCTGGATGCTCTGGTGCTGACCGGCGCGGGTGGTGTAGTTCAAGGTGTCGGCCTGAACGCTGTCGACCGTGCCGCGCATCGGTTTGACCACCGGCATGTCGGCAGCCTGAGTCATGACAGCGGCGCTGAGCAGCAACAGGCCGAACGTGGTGGACAATGCAGTCTTCATGAGTAATTCCCTGGCAGTTGAATTCGAATTCATCTTCACCCCGCTACCGGCACTGGACCATGACCGGCGAATGACATCTTTGTCATAAACCCATCCCTCCAACGGGGCGCCCTGCTCAGTAAAGCCGTTAATGACAAAGATGTAACCGACACTGCCCAAGCACTTGGTTAAACTTGGCCTGCTTCCCACTTTGCCACCTTGCCGGCGTACCCCGCCCGAGCCCAACGATGCATATCCTGCTGATCGAAGACGACACCAAGACCGGCGAGTACCTGAAAAAGGGTCTCGGCGAATCCGGCTACAAAGTCGACTGGACCCAGCACGGCACCGACGGCCTGCACATGGCCCTGGAAAACCGCTACGACCTGATCGTCCTCGACGTGATGCTGCCGGGCATTGATGGCTGGCAGATCATCGAAGTGCTGCGCGCCCGCCAGGACGTTCCGGTGTTGTTTCTCACCGCTCGCGATCAGTTGCAGGACCGGATTCGCGGCCTGGAACTGGGCGCCGACGACTACCTGGTCAAGCCGTTTTCCTTCACTGAACTGTTGCTGCGCATCCGCACGATTCTGCGCCGTGGCGTGGTGCGCGAGGCGGACCATTTCCATCTGGCGGACCTGGAACTGGACCTGCTGCGCCGCCGCGTCACCCGCCAGCAGCAGGTCATCGTGCTGACCAATAAAGAGTTCTCGCTGCTGCATCTGCTGTTGCGCCGTGAAGGCGACGTGCTGTCCCGCGCGCAAATCGCTTCGGAGGTCTGGGACATGAACTTCGACAGCGACACCAATGTGGTCGACGTCGCCATCAAGCGCCTGCGCAGCAAGATCGACCAGCCTTACTCGGTCAAGCTCATCCACACCGTGCGCGGCATCGGCTACGTCTGCGAGGTCCGCCCATGCGCGCCCGACACTCCCTGACCCTGCGCTCGACGCTGGCCTTTGCCCTGGTCGCAATGTTTACCGTGGCTGGCGCCGGCTGGTACTTGTACGAATCGATGAAAAGCTCGGTGATGCAGCGCACCGACCATGCGGTGCTGGCCCGGCTCGATCACTTTCGCAAGCTGCTCAATTACGACCTGACCCTGGACAACCTCAAGAGCAGCCCGCAGCTGTTCGAAAACATGCTGGACAGCGAAGAAGACATTTTCATCATTGGCGAGCCGGGCAAGCCGCCGGTGATCTCGGTCAACCCCGCGCGCGCGCCGCTGCCGGACATGCCCACCGTTGCGGCCGATACCGCGCTGCGTGATTCAGACCTGCGCAGCGGCGTGAGCCTGCAAGGCGTGCCCCTGCGCGCGGCGTCGGTCCGGGCCTTGTCCGGAGGCGTGGAAGTGCGCTTGCAAGCCGCGCACCTGATGGTCAAGGAAATGGCCATGCTGGCCAATTTTCGCCAGCGAATCTATTCGGCCATGGCGCTGGCGTTCATCGTCACCGCCCTGCTGGGTTACGTGCTGCTGCGCCGGGGTTTGCGTCCGTTACGACGGATGACCGCGCACGCGGCCGACATTACTCCAGCACGCTTGCACGCCCGGATCGACAGCGCCGATGCGCCGATTGAATTGCAACCGCTGGGCGAGGCCCTCAATGCCATGCTTGAACGACTGGACGATGGCTACCAGCGCCTGACCCAGTTTTCCGCTGACCTGGCCCATGAAATCCGCACCCCGGTGGGCTCCCTGATGGGCCACTGCCAGGTCGCCCTGCGCCAGACGCGCAGCGCCGATGAATATCAGTCCTTGCTGGCGTCGAATCTGGAAGAACTGGAGCGCATCTCGCGGCTGGTGGAGAGCATCCTGTTTCTGGCCCGTGCCGATGAAGCCCAGTCGGCGCTGGAACGTCAGCCGCTGTGTCTGCATGACGAACTGCAGCGGGTAGCCGATTATTTTGAAGGTCCGGCCGAAGAGCGGCAGTTGAGCCTTTGCCTTTCGGGCGACGGCACGTTGCTGGCCGATCCGATCCTCCTGCGCCGGGCACTGAGCAATCTGGTGGCCAACGCCATCCGCCATGCAGACCCGGCCAGCGAGATTCAGATCCGTGTCTCGCAACGGGGCATGCAGTGGTTGGTAGACGTGGAAAACCAGGGGCCGACGCTGGATGAATCGACCCTGGGCAAGCTGTTTGATCGCTTCTACCGAGGCGATGCCTCGCGCCACCAGAGCTCGGACTCCAACGGCCTGGGCCTCGCGATCGTCGCGGCGATCATGCATTTGCATAACGGCCGGGCGAGCGTGGCGCAGCCGGCGCCGGGGAAGATCTGTTTTACCTTGGCGTTTCCGGTCTGATTTGGCTGCCGGGCTTATCTCTACCAAATGAGCCCCTGTAGGAGCGAACTTGTTCGCGAGACGGTATTACATCCAGCAAATTTGCATCGGATGTACCGCCCCCCTCGCCAACAAGTTGGCTCCTACAAGACCTGCATCTGAGCTTTAAGTCCGGTAGAGAAACCCGTGGGAGATTCTTGCTTGCGAAGGCGGCATTCCATCCGATAAACATGCATCGGATGTACTGGTTGCTCCCAAAGGGTCAGGATCACACCGCGATCACGCCTTCTTATCGTGATTAATCGTCAACTTGTAAAACGTCGCCGCCCCACCTTCGGTGGCGTACCCGGTGTTGTCCTGGGTATAGACCCCGGCCTTGAAGTACAGCAACTTGTCCTTCCAGGTCGCGTCCAGTTTTGCGTTCCAGACATAATCCGCCGCGCTGACTGACAGATCCCCCGTCGGGCTCAGGTGGATGATGTAGTCGAAGCGGGTATTGAGCGCCACGCCCTGAGCAATGGTGATCACTTCGATTTCGGCTTCCGGGCTGCGGCGCAGTTTGGCGACGATGTTGCCGGTCTGCAGCTTTTCCTTGAACTGATACTCGACCTTGAGCAATGGCTCGGTGCTTTTGAAGGCATGAATCTGCCCGATGACAATCTTGCCGGTGGACGGCACCTGATTGACCACCAGGCTCGCGCGCAGGAAATTATCGGACTGGGAGTACGTCCAGTTATTCACGCTGCCGTCGGCCTTGGTCTCGCGCAACTCCGTTCGCGGGTATATCGCGTTTTCCGTTCGCGACCCGGTCACCGGCGCCCAGAAGAACAAGGTGTTGCCTGAGCGGAAATAGCCATCCTGATAACCGCCGACCAGTTTTGGTGTGTCGACGATCAGGGCTGGAGTACCCACAGGAACGGACAGATTCCACATGGCGAGATCGATCATTGGATGCTCACAAGGTGCGACAGGCGCACCGACAAAGGTGTCTAGACCGGGCATTGGCGCTGCCCGATTGCTTCGTCTGGCATATCGGCTGAATCGATTTTTTTATGAAGGCGACACGCCGCTCACGACGCGCCAATAAACTATCGGCAGTGCATGAAAGCCACTATTTAGACATCGCCCCTCCCGGGCCTTCTAAAAATGGCACGGCCATACAAGCGGCAGAAATCCTGCCGTTGACGGCCGCGCAAAACGTCATTTTTTTGGACTGAATGTCGGCCACGTCTCGTTATGCCACCAAAAAGCATCTTTTTTAGCCGACCAACGGTAGTGATTATTTTATGAGCCGAGGAACTTTCATGAGAAAGACCGACGCACTTAACCGTTAAGCCCTGCCCTGCGTCCTTTTGCCCTCCCGCTGGGCGATTCCGGGTTGACTGTAAGACTTTGTTACAGGATTATAGTTAGCAAGCTAATTATGTTGTTACGAACAATATCAACGCCAACTATTTCCCTGACGGTCCTTTATGTCTCTCGATTCCCTGCAGATGAGCCTCAGCAGTGGCATGGTCGCTGCGTCACGCCAATGGCGGCGCATCTGCCAGACCACCCTGCTGCGCTACGGCGTATCCGAAGCCTGCGCTGCGCCGCTGCTGATGATTCTGCGTCTGGGGGATGGCGTGAATCAGGTCACGGTGGCCAACGCCGCCGGTATGGAAAGCCCGACCCTGGTGCGCTTGCTTGATCAACTGTGCAACGCAGACATCGTCTGCCGCACCGAAGACCCGACGGATCGGCGGGCCAAAGCCTTGAGCCTCACGCAAAACGGCCGCGTCGTCGCGTTGGCCATTGAAGACGAATTGCTGCGCTTGCGTCGCGATGTGCTCAAGGGCGTGGCAAAAGAAGACCTTGAAGCCACGTTGCGAGTCTTCAAAGCCTTCGCCGATGCTGCCAACCAGGACAGTCAGGGATGAAAGGTTTCTTTGCTGGCGTGCCCCCGGCCCAAGACTGGTTCTACGGCGTGCGCACGTTTGGCGCATCCATGCTGGCGCTGTATATCGCGTTGCTGATGCAGATGCCGCGTCCGTACTGGGCGATGGCCACGGTGTATATCGTGTCCAGCCCCTTCGTCGGCCCCACCAGTTCCAAAGCGCTGTACCGCGCGTTCGGTACCCTGACCGGCGCCGCCGCGTCGGTGCTGATCGTGCCGATGTTCGTGCAAACGCCGTTTCTGCTGGCCGTGGTCATTGCCTTGTGGACCGGCACCCTGCTGTTTTTGTCGCTGCATTTGCGCACCGCCAACAGCTACGCCTTGATGCTCGCGGGCTACACCATGCCGCTGATCTCCTTTCCGGTGGTGGACAACCCGCAAGCAGTGTTCGAAATCGCCGTCTCGCGGACTGAAGAAATTTTCCTCGGCATCGTCTGTGCGGCGGTGGTGGGCAGCATGTTCTGGCCGCGCCGCCTGGCCCCGGTGCTGCAAAGCGCTACGGACAAGTGGTTCAGCGATGCTTCGGCTTACAGCACGCAGTTTCTGCAACGCGCCGTCGAGCCTGAAGAAGTCCGCGCGTTGCGGGTCTCCATGGCCGCCACCTTCAATACGCTGGAACCGATGATCGGCCAGCTCCCCCACGAAGGCGCACGCAGCCAGACGGTACGCAATGCCAAGGAACTGCGCGGCAGAATGATCCATTTACTGCCGGTGATCGATGCGCTGGACGATGCCTTGTGGGCACTGGAACGGCGCTCCACCAACCTGATTACCCATCTCACGCCACTGCTGACCGAGATGCGCGACTGGCTGGATAGCACCGCCAACGGCGTGCAGACCGAGCAATGGCAAGCCTTGCATCGCCACCTGGAAAGCCTTGAGCCAACGGCTGCGCAACTCGACGACCGCCAGCAGCTGTTGCTGTCCAACGCGCTGTATCGGCTCAGCGAGTGGATTGACCTGTGGCATGACTGCCGCACCCTGCAGCACGCCATCAAAACCGACGACCAGACACCCTGGCGTGCGGTCTACCGCCATTGGCGGCTGGCGCAGATCAAGCCGTTTCTGGACAAGGGCTTGATGCTCTATTCGGTGCTGACCTCCGTGCTGGCGATCATCGTCGCCTCCGTGTTGTGGATTCTGCTGGGCTGGAAAGACGGTGCCGCTGCGGTGGCCCTGGCGGCGGTCTCCTGTAGCTTTTTCGCCGCCATGGATGACCCCGCCCCGCAGATCTACAAGTTCTTCTTCTGGACCCTGCTTTCGGTGCTGTTCGCCAGCCTGTACCTGTTCGTGGTGCTGCCCAACCTGCACGACTTCCCGATGCTGGTGCTGGCCTTCGCGGTGCCGTTCATTTGCGTGGGCACCCTGACTTTGCAGCCGCGTTTCTACCTGGGCACTTTGCTGACCATCGTTAACACTTCGTCCTTCATCAGCATCCAGAGCGCCTACGACGCGGACTTCCTGAACTTCATCAACTCCAACCTGGCCGGGCCCGTGGGCCTGCTGTTTGCCTTTGTCTGGACGCTGATCATGCGCCCGTTCGGTGTCGAGCTGGCGGCCAAGCGCCTGACCCGCTTCGGCTGGCGCGACATCGTGGCGCTGACCCGCCCCGCCACTCTGGTTGAACGTCGGGCCATGGGCGTGAAAATGCTCGACCGGCTGATGCAGCACCTGCCGCGCCTGGCCGCCACCGCCCAGGACACCGGGGTCGCCGTGCGTGAACTGCGAATTGCGCTGAATCTGCTCGACACCCTGGCGTGGCTGCCCAGAGCCCATGCGTCGCAACAACTGCTGCTGCAACAAGTGATCGATGAAGTGGGCGCGTATTTCCAGGCCTGCCTCAAGGCCGGGCAGCGTCTGCCCGCCCCCACGACCACGCTGATGACCATGGACCGCGCGCGCCGTGCCTTGAACGCCCAATCACAGGTCGAGGACGAAGCGCGCATTCACTTGCTGCACGCCTTGAGCGGTCTGCGCCTGGCGCTGCTGCCGGGTGTCGAGATCGACAATGCAGCGGTGATCGAGCACGAACCTCATCCTCCCTATGGCCTCGACGGAGCCGCTCTATGATTGGCGATCTGGACATCAGCGGGGTCTTCGTACCCACTTTTCTGGCACTGATGGGCATCACCTACGTGCTGTTTCTTGGCGTCCACGCGGTGTTATCGCGGGCGCACTTTTATCGTCTGGTCTGGCACCGGGCATTGTTCAACACAGGTCTATACGCTTTGCTGCTCGGCGCCGTGGATACTCTCAGTCGATACCTGATGAAATGAAAAAACCTCTGCTTACTCTGGGCCGTGTGGTCCTGACCCTGCTGGTCGTCACCTTCGCCGCCATCGTCGTGTGGCGCATGGTCATGTATTACATGTACGCACCCTGGACCCGTGACGGGCACATCCGCGCCGACGTCATCCAGCTCGCGCCGGACGTTTCCGGGCTGATCCAGAACGTCGAAGTCGGTGACAACCAGCTGGTCAGCAAAGGCCAGGTGCTGTTCACCATCGACCAGGACCGTTTCCGTCTGGCCCTGCGCCAGGCCCAGGCAACCGTCGCCGAGCGTCAGGAAACCTGGGAACAGGCCCGCCGTGAGAACAAACGTAATCGTGGCCTGGGCAATCTTGTAGCTCGCGAGCAACTGGAAGAAAGCCAGTCCCGCGAGGCCCGCGCGCTGTCCGCGCTGAATGAATCGAAAGTCAGCGTCGATGCCGCACAGTTGAACCTCGACCGCTCGGTCATCCGCAGCCCGGTGGATGGCTATCTCAACGACCGCGCGCCCCGCGCCCATGAGTTCGTCACTGCCGGGCGACCGATCCTGTCGGTGGTGGACGGTACGTCGTTCCACATTGATGGCTACTTCGAAGAAACCAAGCTGGACGGCATTCACATCGGGCAAAGCGTGGACATCCGGGTCATCGGCGACAACGCCCGCTTGCGCGGCCACGTGGTGAGCATCGTCGCCGGCATCGAAGACCGCGACCGCAGCAGCGGCTCGAACCTGCTGCCCAACGTCAACCCGGCGTTCAGCTGGGTACGCCTGGCCCAACGCATTCCGGTGCGCATCGCCTTCGACGACGTGCCGGACAACTTCCGCATGATCGCCGGGCGCACCGCCACGGTCTCGATCATCGACGATCAGGAGCCCGGCAAATGAAACACCTCACGCGCTTGGCGGCAACGGTCGGGCTTGGCTTGCTGGTGTCGGCGTGTCAGATGGTCGGCCCGGATTACCAACTGCCCAAGGACGCGGCGATCAATCGCCCGGACTTGCAGGGCGACCTCGCCGGGGAGTCAGTCAACACCGTGTCCGCGCCCGTGCCTGCAGACTGGTGGCGGCTGTATCAGGACCCGCGCCTGAACCAGCTGGTGCAAGAGGCCATGGCGTCCAACACCGACTTGCGCATCGCCGCCGCCAACCTGCAACGGGCGCGTTACCAGACCGCCGAAGCCCAGGCCGCTGGCGGTTTTACCACCAATGCCAAAGCCGGTGCACAGCGCTTGCAGGAATCTGGCGAAGCGTTTCTGCTGACCGAGAAAGTCCCGGTGGCCAATGTCGGCGACGTGGGCATTACCACGTCTTACCAGTTCGACCTGTTCGGGACACTTCAACGGGGCATCGAAGCCTCCAACGCCAACGTCGAAGCCGCCCAGGCCGCAGCCGATACCGCCCGCATCACGTTGGTGGCCGACGTGGTTCGCGCCTACACGCAAATCTGCTCGGCCAATGAAGAACACGACATCGCCCTGGAGTCCCTGAACCTGCAAAAGCAGGGGGTAACGTTGGTCCAGCGTCTGCGTGACGCCGGACGTGGCGATGAAACTCAGGTGACTCGTTCGGAAACCCAATTCAAATCCCTCAGCGCCGAATTGCCACGCTATGAAGCGCTGCGCCAGACCGGGCTGTTCCGCCTGTCGATGCTGCTCGCCAAGCCGTTGGATCAATTGCCTGCTGGGGTCAGCACCTGCAACGAACTGCCACATATTGCCCAGGTGATGCCGGTGGGTGACGGCGCCACCCTGCTCAAACGCCGCCCGGACGTGCGCCAGGCCGAACGTCGGCTGGCGGCTGCGACGGCCGAGATCGGCGTGGCGACGGGTGAGTTGTACCCGGACATCAGCATCGGAGCGAGCGTGGGCACAGTGGGTTTGCTGGAAAACCTCGGCAAACCGTCAGCCAACCGATGGGGCTTCGGACCGCTGATTAGCTGGACGGTACCGTCCAACGGCGCCCGAGCTCGTATTCATGAGGCAGAAGCCATTACGCAGGGTGCACTCGCTCGGTTTGATGGTGTGGTGCTCAATGCGATCCGTGAAACTCAGACCAGTCTGGTGCAATACACCGCTTTGCTGCAGCGCCGGGATGCGTTGACTGACGCGGCCCAATCGGCGCAGCAGGCGGCGGACCAGACTCATCGGTTTTTCCAGGCGGGGCGGGCTTCGTTTCTGGCTGATTTGCAGGCCACCCGGACCTACACCGATGTGCGTGGGCAGTTGGCGACGGCCAATACGCAGGTGGCCATGGGGCAGATTGATTTGTTTCTGGCGTTGGGTGGGGGTTGGGAATAGCTAAATTTAAGCGTACATATCCATTATCTGTGTGTTCTGGAATTATGGTTTTACCTTCATCTGATCAGGTACATATCCATTCCTGCGGTAACGGCCACTTATGGTTCCGCCCTTACGGCGGGTCACCTTTTACAAACGCCTAAAAGGCAACCCAAAACGCTTGCCCCACCACTCGGTGCCTCGCCTAGGCTCGGCATGCCCATAATCCGATATTAAATCGGGGGGCCCGCCGCGAAGGGCCATCCCTGGCCCAGCGCGGCTAAACCGGCGTCCTGCCCTGCTTTTTCAATCAAGAGCACCCCCCGATTGAATATCGAATTCCGGCCAGCGTGGTTTAACGGGGCGCCCAAGATCAAAATCAAAAGCTCGGCGGCCTGATAGCCGGCCTATTGTGTGAACTTACCGCGCTGTATTTGTTGTTTGCACCACTGCCTATTCGCACGGGGCCTTGGTTTAGCCCAGGCATACGCATGACCTGTAGGAGCCAACTTGTTGGCGAGGAGTTGGTACATTCGATGCAAGTTTGTCGGATGTGATACCGCCTCGCGAACAAGTTCGCTCCTACAGGACCGTGGCGTCAATCAATCGGTGGGAGCGAATTCATTCGCGAAGGGCCAGTACATTCGATGGGGAGACGCATCGGCTGTACAACCGCATTCGCGAATGAATTCGCAAAGAACCGACGGCGTGCGGAGATCTCTGTAGGAGCTGCCGAAGGCTGCGAATCGGTAGCCGCCTTCGCAGCCTTCGGCAGCTCCTACAGAGATCAACGCCGCACCAACCATCGCCGCATTTGATCTTGATGTTGATCTTCTTCTGCTTTTGATCTTGATCTTGATCTGCTTTTGATTTTGATCTTGGCGCCCCGTTAAACCACGCTGGCCGGAATCCGATTTTGATTCGGCGGGCAAACCGGCAAGGATGCCGGTTTAGCCGCGCTGGGCCAGGGATGGCCCTTCGCGGCGGCCCGCCGAATCAATGTCGGAGTACGGGCATGCCGAGCCTAGGCGAGGGACCGAGTGGTGGGGCACAGACTTTTTGGTTACTTTTGGGGCGTTTGCCAAAAGTGACACGCTGTAAGAGCGGAACCCTAAGCAGCCGTTACCGCAGGAATGGATATGTACACAAAAACAACTCCATCAAAAGAACCTAAGCACCCAATAAAAAACCCCACATCTCACGATGCAGGGCTTTTCATTACCACTCAGTCAAACCCTCAAACCGCCAAAGCCTGCCCACTCATGGCCAGGTCCAGCAACTCACGGTTGGCAACGGCATACATCGCATAATCCGTCCCGCTGGCCGCACGAATATCGACCAGCATGGCACGCCAGCGCTCGACCATCGCACTGTGCTGCTCAAGCCACAGGTTCAGACGCTCTTCGATATCTGCCGGCCCATCAGCCATCTGCAGCACCGAAATCGTGATCGCCCGCTGTTGCCAGTCGATGTCATCACGGAATGCTTCACGGGCCAGAGCCTGCCAGTTGTTTTCCACCGGCAGGCTGCTGATCTGTTGCAGATACCAGGTGACGTCCAGCGCACTGCCCACGGCGAAGTAAGCCTTGGCCACATCGGCAGCGTTCTGCCCCGTGACGTCGGACGCTTCGATGATCGGCAGCAAGGTGTACAAGTGGCTGGTGCCCGCAACCATGCGCGCCAACAACTCCGGCACGCCCGCCTGAACATACGCCTGATAGCGCGTCTGCCAGACTTCGCGGGTCGGGCCTTCGAGCAACTCGTCGAGTTTCAGGCCCAGCGCGGCGATGTGCGGACCGAAATGCGCGACGTCACGCCCCGCATCGAGCTCGTTGCGACGGCTGCGCAGGAACCAGCGCGTGGCGCGACGGCCCAGGCGCATCAGTTCGTCCATCAGCGCCAGCTGGATGTCGGCCGGGACTTTGTAGTCCAGTGCCTCGATCTGACGGAACCAGTGCGGCAGATGGAAGATGTCGCGCACGATCACGTAAGCGCCTGCCACATTGGCCGCACTCATGCCGGTGGACTCTTTGAGCCGCTGCACGAAGGTGATGCCCATGTGGTTGACCAAATCGTTGGAGATCTGGGTGCTGACGATTTCACGCTTCAGACGGTGCTGACGCATGGCGTCGGAGAACTTGGCCCCCAGTGAGGGCGGGAACGCGGTCTCCATGTCGCGGGCCAGATAATCATCATCCGGTACGCGGGACTCCAGCAGCGCTTCGTTGAGGTCGATCTTGCTGTAGGAGATCAACACCGACAGTTCCGGACGGGTCAAGCCGTGGCCCGCCGCGACGCGTTCGTTGATCTGCTCTTCGGCCGGCAGGAACTCGATGGCGCGGTCCAGCTTGCCCCGGGCTTCAAGGTCCGCCATCAGGCGCTTGTACTCAGCGATCCGCTCGTAGGCACGGCGTGCCGCCATGGACAGCGCCTGGGTCTGCTTGTAGTTGTTGCCCAACACCAGATTGCCGACTTCGTCGGTCATGCTTTCCAGCAGCTGGTTGCGCTGCTTTTCAGTCATGTCGCCGGCCTGCACCACTTCGTTGAGCAGGATCTTGATGTTCACTTCGTGGTCGGAGCAGTCAACGCCCGCGGCATTGTCGATGAAGTCGGTGTTGGAGCCGCCGCCATTGAGGCCGAACTCGACGCGACCCAATTGGGTCATGCCCAGGTTGCCGCCCTCGCCCACCACTTTGCAGCGCAGTTCGTCACCGTTGACCCGCAGTGCGTCGTTGGCCTTGTCGCCCACGTCGGCGTGGCTTTCTTCGCTGGATTTGACGTAAGTGCCGATACCGCCGTTCCACAACAGATCCACCGGCGCCTTGAGCAGCGCGTTGAGCAGTTCGGTCGGGGTCAGCTTGTCGGCCTTGATGTCGAAGCGTTCTTTCATCTGCGGCGTGATGGCAATGCTCTTCGCGCTGCGCGGGAAGATGCCGCCACCGGCTGACATCAGGCTGGTGTCGTAATCCATCCACGACGAACGCGGCAGGTCGTACAGGCGCTGGCGCTCGACGAAGCTGCTGGCCGGATCCGGGTTCGGATCGATGAAGATGTGCAAATGGTTGAAGGCCGCGACCAGCTGCAGCTTGTCGGACATCAACAAGCCATTACCGAACACGTCACCGGCCATGTCGCCGATGCCGATCACGCTGATGCTGTCCTGCTGGACGTTGATGCCGCGTTCACGGAAGTGACGCTGCACGCCGACCCACGCACCTTTGGCGGTAATGCCCATTTTCTTGTGGTCATAACCGGCCGAGCCGCCAGAGGCGAAGGCATCGCCCAGCCAGAAGCCGTAATCGACGGCGATACCGTTGGCGATGTCAGAGAAGGTCGCGGTGCCTTTGTCCGCCGCCACGACCAGGTACGGGTCATCGTCGTCATGACGCACGACGTTGGCCGGCGGCACCAGACCGCCTTCTTTCAGGTTGTCGGTGATGTCCAGCAAACCCGAGATGAAGATGCGATAGCAGGCGATGCCTTCGGCCTGGATCTCATCACGGCTACCGCCCAGTGGCAGACGACGCGGCAGGAAACCACCTTTGGCGCCCACGGGTACGATGACCGAGTTTTTCACGTGCTGGGCTTTTACCAGACCGAGCACTTCAGTACGGAAGTCTTCCTCACGATCGGACCAGCGCAGGCCGCCACGGGCCACGTTGCCGAAGCGCAAGTGCACGCCTTCGACACGCGGCGAGTAGACGAAGATTTCGAACTTCGGTACTGGCTTGGGCAGCTCAGGAATCAGGCGCGGGTTGAACTTGAAGCTGAAGTAGCTCTTGCTCTGACCGTTGGCGTCCGGCTGGTAGAAGTTGGTGCGCTGGGTGGCCTTGATCAGGTCCAGATAACGACGCAGGATGCGGTCTTCGTTGAGCACTTGAACATCGTCCAGAGCGGTCAGAATTGCCTGCTCCAGACGCAGTTGCTTGTCGTCCAGGTCGTCAGTGGCCAGTTTGCGGGCCAGGTAGAAACGGGTCTTGAACAGCCGCGTCAGCTCGCGAGCGATGTCCGTGTGGTTGTTCAGGGTGCTGGCGATATAACCCAGGTCGAAGCCCAGACGAATCTGTTTCAGGTATCGGGCATACGCACGCAGCAACGCCACGTCGCGCCATGGCAAACCAGCGGTCAGCACCAGACGGTTGAACGCATCGTTCTCGGCATCGCCGCGCACGATGTGGACGAAGGCATCCTGCAAGGTGTCGTTGAGCTGCTGGATGTCGATTTCCAGACCTTCGGCAGCCGTGAATGCGAAATCGTGAATCCAGAACTCGCGGCCATTGGTATGGCGCAGGCGATACGGGAACTCACCCAGCACGCGCAGGCCGAGGTTTTCCAGAATCGGCAATACGTCGGACAGCGCCAGCGGGGTATCGGCGTGGTACAGCTTGCAGTGCAGCTGCGCCTTGTCGCCGGACAGCGGCTGGTAAAAGCTCATCACCAGCGGATTGGCTTCAGTCAGGCTCAACAGGTGCTGCATGTCGACCACAGCCGAATGCGCAGCGAAACGCTCGCGATAACCGGCCGGGAAGCCTTTAGGGAAGTCCGCCAACACGTTAGTGCCGTGGGCTTCGCCGAAGCTTTCGACCACCAGGCTGGAATAATCATCCTTCCACGAACGGCACGCCTGGATGACTTCGTTTTCCAGCTGCACCGGGTCGATGTTCAGGTTGACCTTCGGGTCTACCCGCAGAATCAACTGCACACGGGCCAGCACCGATTCGGAGAAGAAGGTCCAGAACTCGCAGTCGCTAGCCTTGAGGCGCTCCATCAGCACTTGCTGGATTTTCTGCCGCACTTCGGTGGAATAGATGTCGCGTGGCACATAGGCCAGGCAGTAGCAGAAACGGCCGTACGGGTCTTTGCGCAGAAACACGCGGATCTTGTTGCGCTCCTGAATCTGCACGATGGACATCACGGTGTTGAACAGCTCGTCCACCGGGGTCTGGAACAGGTCATCGCGGGGCAGCACTTCCACCACCTGCGCCAACTCTTTGCCCAGGTGCGCCTTGGGATGGAAGCCCGAGCGACGCTCGATTTCCGCAACCTTGCGGCGGATGTACGGGATTTCCCGCACGCTTTCGCCATAGACCGACGAGGTGTACAGGCCCATGAAGCGGCATTCTTTGATGACCTTGCCGGACGCGTCGATCTGACGGATCGAGACAAAATCCGGGTACGCCGGACGGTGAACGCGGCTTGGCTGCGCGGCCTTGGCGAACGACAGCAGCGTCGGCTCTTGCAGGTAATTCACTGCATAGCCTTCGATGTGCAGGTCTTCTTTGCTCAGGCCTGCACGCAAACGCTTGGTCAGACCCAGGAACGAGGATTCGTCATACACCAGCTGGCCACCGTCGGCCTCGCTGCGCACTTCAAATTCTTCATAGCCCAGAAAGGTGAAATGGTTGTTCACCAACCACTGCAGAAACGCCTTGATTTCAGACTTTTCGTCTTCGTCCACGCCGTACTGCACCGAATCGATGCCTGCCAGCAACTCATTGAGGCGGGCTTTCATCGGCTCGAAATCTTCCACCGCCACCCGCACTTCGCCGAGCACTTGCTCCAGCTCGCGGGCCAGCACGTTCAGCTCGCTGGCGTTGGCGCAGCGGTCGATTTCCAGGTACATCAGCGATTCTTGCAGGATGCCTTCGCCGCTTGCGCCCTTGGGCAGCAGCTCCAGCAACTCACCCTTGCTGCCACGACGCACACTCAGCACGGTGGTTTGCAGGGTATGAATGCTGTAACCGCGACGGTTCAGCTCGGTCCGCACCGAATCCACCAGGAACGGCAGATCGTGATGCAGCACTTCGACGGCAGTGTGTGTCGATTGCCAGCCATGACGTTCGTAATCGGGGTTGTAGACACGGACCTGCGGCGTGCCGTGTTCGAAACGTTCAAGCAGACGCCAGGCGGACAAGGTGCAGCCAGCCAGATCAGACAACCGACGCTGGGTCAGTTCATCGAGGGAAATAATGCCGAAGAATTGCTCAGCAAACAGCGCCACTTGTGGCAGTGCCTGTTCGCTGATGTGCTGCGCCAGTGCCGATTGCAGTTGATGCTGGAAATCGGGCTTGCTGGCTGCGGTGAAGAACGCCATCTGAGGTACTCCGCTTGTGCTTTTTTAGAAGGAAGCTTGAAGGAAGTGTTGCTTGCACATGCTGTGCCTGGATAAAACGGCAGAGACACAGCTTAGGCCAAAGAACTAACGCTTGCCGTGAACGACTCGTCACATTCGATTTTCCAAACCGTGCGTCTGAACGTCCCTTTTGAAGACAGGACATTTGCGCGACCGTTCATCTGCCGTCCAGCTTAGCCAGAGCTGGCCTGTGGATACTTGCGGTGCTGCGACATATTCGGACATTTGCATGCTGCAAACACCCGAGCAAAGCCCGCGCAAGGCTGGCAAAATCGCCACAGCCCGTTTTCGTCCAGCCAGGAGCCCACATGCAAATCAAAACCGACAGTTTCATCTTCAACCCGCGCGACGAGGAAGAAGACGACATGGCATTGGTCTGCTGCCATGGCAGTAGCGGAGAGTTGTTCCTGCTGGCGCGCTTTCCCGATGAAGACGAAGTCGACATCACCTTCATCGACGACACCATTCATGTCAGTTCAAACCTGAAAGTGACCTTCAGCGCTGAACATCTGCTGGTAGAGATCGATGCGGCCGATGCGCTACCGCTGGGTGGCGATACCCGATACGAGATTCGCCACAGCACCCCCGCCAACGAGCTGCGTGAATTGGATGAGACGTTGCGGCTCATCCTCAAGGACGTCGGGGCTTACATCAGCGAGATCAATTAAGCAGCTTTCGACGCTTGACCTCCCCCTCCTCGACAGCCGCGACCAGTTGCTCGACCTCGCTGGTGAAGACCTTGCCGCCGTCCACGGCCAGGTAGCGGACGTGGAGGATGATGTCAGTCAGCGAATCGAGGATTGCGCTTTGTCGCTCTGAAGCATGGCGCGGGAAGCTCAGGTTCCAGCGCGAGACCGCCCCCGTGCCCTCGAACGGAAGGTAACGCTCGTCACCAAAGTCGAGCATGAACATCCCGTGATCGTCGACCCCGGTGGAAATACCGATCTGCTGCTGGGTCCTGGGATTAAACACGATATGCGTCGGCGCGATGTTTTCGTCCTCCTGGTCCTGCGGTAGCTCAGCGGCTTCTTTATAGAGGTGGCGCACCCCTGGCATGTCCGGCTTCAAGAGCGTGCTACTGGCCTGCTGCGTCAGTATCACCCGAGTGTCCTCGTAGGGCCCGACCACGGCAGGTATCGACACGGAAACGCGTGTCAGCTGGCGTAAGTAATGGCCGGGATAATCCTTGTCGAACAGTGAGGGTTTGAGGTCGAAGGTAATCTCACCCGTGGAGTGCAACTGAGCAATCACCGCCTGCCAACCTGTCACCTGTGGCTCAGCGCCCTGGCTGTCCGCACCAGGGTCGTAGTCCCTGAGCAGACTTTTCAGCGAAATGGTTTTCGTAAGCTCCAGCCTGCGCTCGTGCCGGGAGAGGAAGGCCGATTCCATTTGCAGCAAGCCCAGCTTCAACGTCTCACCCGCCGTCAGCCCGAAGCGGTTATCCGCCCAAGCGCTGATGGAAATGAACCGAGTATCGCGATCACTGATTTCATACTGCCAAGAGGCCTCGGTGGCCAGACACATCGACAACACGGCATCGTAGGCTTGGAAATACAGGGTCGACATCTGGCTGAGCAGCCATTGATACAACGCCGGCCCTGCCGCACGATTTTTCAGGAAGGTGTAGTAATCCTGGGCCTGCTGCTTGGCCTTGGCCCCCTGTTCAAGGCTGGTTTTTGCCGCGGCGATGGCGATTTCCTGTGCCTCGACCTGCAAGTCGATGACGTCCAGTTCTTGTTCGGCCTGACGGGCGAGGAATTGCCACTCGACGCGGCGGCGGCGGTATTGTTCTGTGATCAGCATATGGTCTGCGTCAATCCCATAATTGTTGACCAGGATCTGAGCAACAGCAGCAACCGCAAAGGCTGGCGCTCCCAGGTGAACGCCGCCGTTCGACACCCCGAAAATACTTGGAAACGTATCAGCTACGTGCCCCGCAGTAGTGGCACCTGCAATGAAGTTATTCCAGTGCAAGGCGTCAATCTGCCTCTTCATCGCCCTCTTCTCGCCCGAGCTAACATCCTGCTCCACCAGCGTGCGGTAATAATTCTTACGCGTCTCGATTGCGACCTTGCTACCGGTCAGCGCCGCCTTTGCAGCGTCAGCCTGTTCTTTCATCTGCACCTGTAAGGTTTCAGTAAAAGCGGACAACTCCAGCACATGAGACTGTTGCAATTCCTCTTGATCGACACGATCACGCAGCTCCATATAACCGCGCACCTGCTCGCCATAACGGATCAATGTTTCCACGGCATTCTGCACCCGCGGCAACATGGCCCGGAAACGATAGGGCGGGATAATAGCCAACGATCCGAGACGACGCTGGCCACTGCCGCCGCCTGCAGCCTGGGCCCGCAACAGGTCAAAGGGATTTGCTGGCGGCGCATACAGCGGCAGCGACATGGCTTTGCCATCCAGGGTCAGATTGTGCCGCAGGTTATACAGGCGCAGCGCCAGGCGGTCCCAGAGGTCAAGCAACTGGACGTTGACCGGCACACGGAACCACGGCGCGTCGAGCAAACGCAGCCAGAGCTCGCCTTCGGCGCGGCTGGGCATATCCTTCTCCAGCCCCTGGAGCGCCGAGGCTTCGAAATGGGCAAACAGCGAGTCGTCACCCGCGGCGGCCTCTTCCAGCGGCATGGGTGTCCAACGGCTGATACTGCGGCCCTTGGACAGCGGCCCGAGCAACGAAGCCGCCCGGATATAAAACAATTGCGCCTGGGTGAGTGTGTCGCGGGTCAACTGCCGATAGAGCATGTCGCCGTGGGCAATCAGATTATTCAGATAAAAGATGAAAATCGCCTTGCGGTAATGCGACGGCACACCATAGGCAATGGCATCCGGATCGCCCAGACCGCCCCACTCGTAGGCGGGGTCATCGGCAAAAGTCAGCGGGCGACTGACCCAATAGGGATGCTCCGCCACAGGCGGCGGGAATAGTGGCGCTATCCGCTCAAGAGGATTGAACAAGTAGTGCAACCAATTTTCCGCGCCAAAGTAATCGAATTCCGTGTGCAGGCGATGGGCAACCAGATGCGGCACATGGAAGAACAACTCCCAGAAGTAACGACCATTGGCACCTTTGAAGTCCAAATCGATAGGGGATGAGCTTCCAGGCAAAGGGAGGGGCGGCTCCTCCGTGTGTTGTGCCTCCCAACTCAATACGCTTTTCAAAGACAACTCGGCCCTTTTTACCAGCTCTTTGGCGAACGTCGTATTGAGACGGATATAGCGTAGCGATGGCAAGTCAAGTGCCTCTAGATCGAGAAACTGCCCCCCCTCAAGCGTATTGACGACGACAGGAACGGGCTCGGGCTTGCGTATTCTGATGACATTGAATTCGTTGTAGCCCAAACCGGAGCCCTTGGGCAAGGCGCCAAAATGAAACGCTCTGACGGGCTGCTCCCCTTCCCAATTTTGGCTGATCCTGGGTGTTCGGGCTGCGCCGTTGAGCGTCAAAGGGTATAAGGTATTGGGCGGCGACTGATACCACACACCGAAATCATGTGTAATGGTTTTTTGCAATTCCGAATAATAATTACCTGAATCAGCAAAAGACATGTCAATATCAAATATCTCCAACGTAAAACCAGCACCTTGCTGCGCTTCAGCCCGGGTGATCGCTGCAAACTCTTCTGGCACGATTGGCAGTGAAAGTTGCGCACTAAACAAATGAGAAAAACCCGGCTCGGAATGGCGTTTGTAATCGCTGGTTTGTAAATTCTTAATGGCTTGCCCTTTGTATTTAAGAACACCCCGGACATCCGGCATCGCGGGCAATGCACTTGTGTCACTCACTCGGGCTGTCGCCCATAGATCAAACCCCTCAAGGCTACCGTTCACACCGAAGGAATAGTGAGTACCAAGATTATTTAACGAGCTTGATATATGTAAACTCAATTCGCTACGCGTGCCCCTTTCTGCAGTGCATACACCTTGGATATCCAGCAAACAACCACCGTCTCCAGTGTATAAGACAACCTCCAACTCCAGCGATTGATTTATGCCTCCCTCCACGAGATCGTTATCGGAACCTGCTCCCGTATTCCAGACAACATTATCCAACACCCATTCGTTCGCGCTACCGTTGTACTTGCCCGTCAGGGGATACTGGGCCCTGGCTGGATCTCCACCCAGCATCGACGCTGCGATACCATAGATCTGTTGTGTTTCAGCAGGCGTGAGCGCGAGCGCATTAAACCTCTTGTCAAACACCAGCAGAAATCGCTCCTCTTCAACAGCGACCGCAGGTTCCGCCAGTGCCTGCTTGAATTGAAAGCAAACAATAAGCCTCGGGTCTCCTGGCAAACGCACGTCCATGGACGCCACCAACGTGAAGCGACCGGTGAGCACACCTCGAACATTGTACTGATCACTCAAATCATCCTTCTCAGTCAACCCTTCATAGATAAGCGTTGCGGGGGACCACATATCGTTGAGTTTTCGATAAGCCATCTTCGCCCGATAATAATGCTTACCGGTCTTCGCGCCGCTGTCGCTGACTTCGGCATGACCCAATTCGACCCAGACAATATGCAATCTGCCATCTATTACCACTGGCCGAACATGTGTGACGTTAGCGTCAAAGGCTACGTCGATACTTTTCCACTCCGTCCACGCCGATGGCATGACCTGGGTACTGCCTGCATGCAGATCAATTTTTGCCTTGCGCCAGTAATAGGCAAATGGCTCCACATTTTGCCGCCCGAAAAAATAGTAATCGGCCTTTTTAAAATCCTCGCCGTCGACATAGCAGGCGACCACCCGCAAATTGCTGACCAACTCAAAACTGTCCAGATAGGACTTCAACGCCACCTGCACGGTATCTTCACTTATCCGGCTTTGCCCCAACTCAGATTCCAGAGTCTGGAACTGACTGGTCTTGCCCAGGCGCAGCGTCGGGTCGATATAGTTCTCCGGATAATCCTCGATCATCTGGTAACCGGCCCAGACGCTGTACTCGCTCATGCCATCGCGCCAGATTTGCAACCGCTCATCATCAAAGCCAAGGGCATAGCCCGGCTCCATGCCGTTGTAGATCGCGTTGATGTACTGCTGAATGCTGGCAATACCTTGCGCAACGCGGCTGGTCTCTACTTCACCGCTGACCTGATTGTCGATCAGCAAGTATTCATAGAGATCGTCGGGCGTGGTAATACCCAGCGGAGCGGAGGTCGCGCTGGAGGGCACTATTTGGCCGAGGTAGTAAGCGACCAAGGCGTCGCGGCGCTGTTCTTCCAGCGCTGAAATAATATAAGTCTCCATGATTATCTCGACAGTTATTGAAGCGTTAATTACTCCTCGACACAGGTCTGGCAGGCCAGCTTTAACGCCATGCACCGTCATATCTTCCGAAGAGGGAAAGCACTACAAAAAGCGATCAACCACTTGTTCAGCAATGGCAACTAATAAAGAGCTAAAAATAGTCGGTAACTGCTAGTGACCCTGTACAAGATGTGCCGCACCGGATGATTGTTTATTAAAAATTCAGGAATGTTTATTTACACCCCTACACTCCGCTTTTCGCCTGCTTTTGCCGTGCCTGACTATCGCCAGTCGACGTTCGTATAGAACCTGGTTTCATTATCACGGCATGGTATATGGCATACTGCAACGCATTGCTCCTGTGATAACGGCATAACCATCATGTACAACAACGGTGGCGCACTCTACAATATCAGCCACCTCCAACCCTGCTCCAAGCGGCACATCGAATAGATGACCGATAGTATTACCCAGGTATGATAACGTTGTCGCTTGAGCCCACCCTTTACTCACACATGTAAATGTGAGTTGGTATGGATTTACCGGGATAGCCGTCTCAGGGAAGCCTCCATCGTATCCAGGTTCTCCAGTTCCAAAACTCACGTGAACTTTTTCATAAAATTTCCATAGAGATACTTGTGCAAGCCGATATACCCATCCCAGCTTATAAGTTTTCCTGAACTCCTTCGGGAGGCGCCCACTCAAAACAATTTCTATATCCCCACACTTTGCACTCTTACGGGCGAGCACCCCATATCGGGTCCCTTCCAAAGATGACACCATTACCTGACCGACGTTTGAAATAGTATAATCAAGCGGCTGATACTCATGATCCAGCCTGAACTCCACGCCTTCAAGAGGCTCGCCCTCCTGACCAATGACCTTCACAATTAAAATATGGTTGAAGGGACGCGCTAACAAATCAGGAGCCGCCGGATCGTACGCATATCCGGGTGAATCTTCTAACCTTTCAATACTAAACTCACACGGAGGCATTGCGAATACTGGAAAATCAACAAACACGTCTACCCCACCGACATTCGCCCGGACTGTATGCCTCCCTGTTTGAAACTTTGAACTGAACGTCGCCATGCCACCGGCATCAGTCTTACTACTCGCTATGGAGCCACCGTCTATCTGCCACTCAACCGGATAGCGTGTGGCGGGCTGCTCTCCTGCTTTCAGCCAGACAGAAAACACCATAGGATCAGCGCTCCCTACCAGAAACTCATCACTACTTGCCTCATAACGCTCAATCGTCACCACCGGATGGATGGTTGTTTGCGCACTATTTTTATCAATAACCGGATCAGCGGCACTGACGGTCACCACGACGACCCCTTCTTGCTGTCCCTTGAATAGGGTACTGGCAATTCCGTTACTATCCGTGGTGCTTTGCGTCTCTAATAAACCATCAACATCCGCGCTCCAGGTCACGGTTTTACCCAGCACCGGGGTGCCGTCCAACGCTACGAGACTGCACGTCAGCAATGTTTCAATACCCGTAACCACTGTGCCGTTAAATCGTACATATTGAAAGTAAGGTATATCTATAAAATGAACATCTATAAACTCCCATTCATGCCCACTTTTATACATAGCCACAACTGTTGACGTACCTTCCGATCGACTGCGCAACTCTGCATGGGCTTCTCCTTGTTGATTGGTATAGGTCTGGTAGCGCATAAACTCACCGAGGGTTGCACTCCACGCGACAGCACGGTCAATTCCTTTGTTGTTATAGTTATCGATCATAGTGACCCAGAAATTAATCGGCTGCAGTTTGCCAGCCAGGGCAGTCGAAGGCTCGTATTGACCATCAACGAAATGTAAAGATTCTTCATCACAATCGATCACCACTACCGGCGCCATCAGCTTTTCACCAAGCCCATATTCCGCCACCACATGGGCAATACCCATAACGTTACCGCTGTGCAGAGTCATCAAGGCTTGCCCGTCCTCGTCGGTAATGGATGTCGGCTGATCCAGATCCAGCACACCCAGGTCAGTTGCCCATTGGATGGAGATACCCTCCAACGGCTTATCCATGAAATCGCGCAAGGTAATGGTGTAGGTCGCGATATCGCTCTCGCGTTGGGCCACCAGATAGTCCGGGGTCACGGTGATCACGCTGGTATGACTTTGACCGACCTCCCCCACCGTGCTGGCAGGCGGCGCGTCGGTCAGGCAACTGAGTGCCAGTTCCGCTGCACGACGGTATAGCTCGGTGGACGTGGTGGGGGTCAGTTCATGCAGCGCCAGCAATGCATTGGCATCCAGGCCGGCATGGCGACTGAGCAGGCACACACGTGCTAGCACATCGAAGTCCGCGAGGGTAAAGATCACCCCGTCATCAGGATGCAGCTTCAGTGCAACCGCCAGCACGTCACGGACGCCCCAGCGCAGGAAACCGGCGAGCTTGCTGGCAGCGCTGTCACGGATCAGGCGTTTGTCGCCCTCCGTTGCGCCCGCCCATAAGGTATTGATCAGCCGGAAATAGTCCAGCAGGGTGTCTTCGCTCTGCTCGCTCAGGCGCAGGACATTGGCGTACTGAGTGAGGAAGTACAGCGATTGCAGGGACAATCCAGTATTCGCCAGGCCAAACCAGTCAGGGTGTTCGACATATTGGTTAATCAGCGCCGGGCTCAGGGTCAGGTGATTACACAGCACGGCGCGCCTGGATAACGCATCCAGTACCAACAACACCTCGTCACCGATGGGTACAGTCGCCGTGGTGCTGTTGCCAAATACCCGCAATACCTCCCGCAACAATTGATAGCGATTGCCTTCGCTCCAGAACAGCAAGGCCTTGGCCAGATCGGCGGAAGTGGTCAAATAGCCACCAAGCCCTTCCATCAGCAAGGCTTCCTGCGCGCCCCTGGCACGCATGACCATGTTGGTGATTTTCGGGTGCAGCTCTTCGATAGGCAGCCCATACATCTCCAGTACGCCTTCCACCGCACTGCCGAGCGCCTGTTCAAAGCTCTCTTCGCTCACGCCGTTCAAGTGTTTGACCAACCCTTTGGTTACCAACGAAGGCGTCCCGGCATCAATAAACGCACTCAACGCTTCAAACCAATTGATCGGCTCACTGAGATAAAACTGCCTGCCACTGTCATCCGTCTGCAGAGTTTCCGACGAATCCGGCGCACCGATCTGCGCGAAGCTGCTGTCGCTGATCAGCGCCGGGATCAACCGCGAATGCAGCTGTTGCAACAGATTGCGCTCGGCATCGGTGGCCACGGGCTGAGTCAGGGCTGGCAGTACCAGCCGGCACAGTTGCGCCACCGCCCACTGGTTGTCCTGCAACCAGGCGGCGCAATCGACCAAGGCATGGATTACGCTCAGGGTGTCGGTGTTGTTCGAGGCGTAATACGAGGCGATTCGCGGCACGCCGGCGAGTTTCGCTACCAACTGGCTACCGCCGTCGTTAAGTAACTCGAGCAACGCCAGCGCTTCAATAGTGCTCAGGCCGATATAACGCGGCAGCCTGACCAGTCGATAAAACGCCGAGACCACTTCCCGCGTCCAACGCAGCGGTTCAGCGGCCCAGGATTGCTCGACGACCTTCGCGACAAAGCGGTACATCTCGTAGGTCATGCCGAGCGCGGCGCACAGATGGTCGACCTTCTGCCGTTCAGCTTCATTGGCCGGCACGATGTTGAACAGCGTATCGTCAAGGCTCAGCGGGATGGAGAACAGCGCCTGGCTGTTGAATACCCGGTCGAACTGCGATTGACTCTTGCCCCGGCCATGTACCGAAAGCCCATAGAGCATGGCCGCAAAATCTTCAGCGGGGACGTCAAAGCGTTTGCGTACCACCTGAAACAGGCCCAGAGCGCGCAGGGTGTCCTGGCTGATCAGGTGCGCAGCGGGCGTATCAATTTGCATCGTGCGCCGTACCACACTGGCGGCGCGATGCTCGGCTTGTTGGGCGGCGGTCAGCAATTGGTCGACCTCAGCGAACGGCAGGTCCAGCCAGCGCGCGAGGCGGATCATGCGGTTCATCCGGTCGAAGCGTTCAACCGAGCAGTTGATAAGACGATGAACCGGCGCGCCGTTTTCTTCCGACGATTCGATACTGATCGCCGGGCTTTGCCCGCCATTGATATACACCGAACCGAATGCCGAACCATCGACCTCAGCCTCGCCCGCGACATTGGCCGAAAGCGCGGGTGCATAAGCGCCCACTGACAACAATTCATCAAGCTGGTCAGTGCTGAGCCCGGTGCGCAGGCAAAACGTCTGAGTATCGGTCAGTGCGTAAACGTCAGTGATGCCAAAGTTATCTTTGAAAAAATCTGAAATCGAAGACGCACGGGCGCTTTCGATCCGGCCATTTCTGGGGTTGATACGGCGCATACCGAGCGTCAACGGATCAGCATCGCCCTGCGCCATGACGCCATGCGGTGCTTCCACCAGCAGCCCCTGCTGAACTGGCCCCAGACCTGTGTCCTGAATCAGCGCAATGTCCGAGAGCAGCGAATGCACACCGGGTTGCTTGAAGTAGGGATAGGCCGGGTCCGCCGCCCGAATCGGATCCCCCGGCAGGCGATCTTTGCGTTGCAGGACGTAGTTGATCTGCTGCTGATAGCGCTCGTAGGGCAGCGCGAAGGGATAGCGTGTTTCCAGCAGCACGTCGTCGACGGACTTGTCGTTGAGGCTGATGCCATCGAGGTAACTGCGAATCGAGGTGTGCAGAATTTCGTTAACCAGCACCAGGGTCGGCTCGACGCGGTTGAGCGCGGTATGGTCGAGCATAAGACCGGCCAGATCAGGGCGCCGGTCAGCCAGCTTGAGGGCCCGGCCCTGATCATCGGCCATGTCTTCGACCGCTGCCGCCTCGCGGTAGAGATCAGCCAGATAGGCAATCGGCGAGGTGGTGGCTTCGATGGCATCCGGCGGACAGTGGCTGGCCCAGTCGGGGTTGAACATGTCGCTGTAGGTTGGCGCATCGACCAGGCCTTTGATCCCGCTGTCGTTTCGCACCGCCTGACGCACCGAGGCGGTGAGGCGTTGCTCGCGAAACTGCCGGGCGACCATCGCGGTCATGACAATCGCCTGGGCATGCAAACTGCGCGCTTCGGAGATATGCAGCAGCGGGTCGGCCTTGAGCAACTGCGCGGTGTTGCTTCTGGCGATATTGAACACCGATGGGTATTGCGCGCCGAGGGTCGCCTGGCGGGCCTGAGGCTGCTGGAGTTTGTTCAGCAGTACGTTCAGGGCCGAGTCAGGCTTGCTGGTTTTACTTGCTGCTTTCTTCGTCACGACGGCAGTACTCTTCCTGAGCGGTGTTCTTCCCTGAAACGGTCACTGCCAAAGGCCGCGTTCTGTAGATAAAAGCAAAGCACCAATAGAGGGGGGCATCAGTCAAAACGGACAGGCGGCTGGCCACTCACAAACACTCGAGTCACGCGACCCGCAATTTAGACGGGGTTTGATTTTTGATGGGGTGACCAATGGGCTTACCGCCGACCGTGTAGGAAAAGTCTCAACCAATTGTGGCTTTATGCTCGATTCCCATAAAAATCCCTACCGCCATTAGTCGCCAGGCCCCTCTATGGATTAAAGTAACGCCCCCAGTTCCGGCGTCGCCGGACACCGTGAAAGACCTTGCCAGGAACCGTCACCGATGGAACATCGTGAAGCGCTGATTGCGCTGCGAACCTTTCTTTCCACGCAGATCCTCGGCCAGGAAAAACTGATCGAGCGTCTGCTGATCGCCCTGCTCGCCGACGGCCATATGCTGGTCGAGGGCGCGCCGGGTCTGGCCAAGACCAAAGCGATCAAGGAACTGGCCGAAGGCATCGAAGCACAATTCCATCGCATCCAGTTCACCCCAGACCTGCTGCCCGCCGACATCACCGGCACCGAGATCTATCGTCCGGAAACCGGCAGCTTCGTCTTTCAACAGGGGCCGATCTTTCACAACCTGGTGCTGGCTGACGAAATCAACCGGGCGCCCGCCAAGGTTCAGTCGGCGCTGCTGGAGGCCATGGCTGAGCGTCAGGTCAGCGTCGGTCGCAGTACTTACGATCTTTCGCCGCTGTTCCTGGTGATGGCGACTCAGAACCCCATCGAGCAGGAAGGCACCTACCCGCTGCCGGAAGCCCAGCTCGACCGGTTCCTGATGCACGTCAAGATCGGTTTCCCGGACGCCTCGGTGGAGCGCAAGATTCTGGCTCAGGCCCGAGGCGAGGCCTTGAATGGCGAAACCAAGCCGGAACGCCGGGTCAGCCAGCAGGCAATTTTTGCCGCACGCAAGGAAATCCTCGGGCTGTACATGGCCGACGCCGTGGAGGAATACCTTGTGCAACTGGTCATGGCGACCCGCACCCCCGCCAAGTTCGATCCGGAAATGGCCGAGTGGATTTCCTACGGCGCCAGCCCGCGGGGCTCCATCGCCCTGGATCGCTGCGCCCGGGCCCATGCCTGGCTGGCCGGACGTGATTTCGTCAGCCCCGAGGACATCCAGGCGGTGCTCTTTGATGTGCTGCGCCACCGCATCATCCTGTCCTTCGAGGCAGAAGCCGCCGGCATCGATCAGGATCGAGTGATCCAGCGCATTCTCGACGTCGTGGCTGTCGCGTGACGCCATGCAACCCTACCTGATCCCCCAACCGGGCATCCGCGTCAGCCTCGCCGAGCTGATCGAGATGCGCCATCGCGTGCGCGAGGTCCAGCTGTTTTCAACGCCTGGGCAACGCAGCCCGTTGATTGGCCTGCACCATTCAAAACTGCGCGGCCGCGGCGTGGACTTCGATCAGGTGCGCGTCTATCAGGCGGGCGACGACGTGCGCAGCATCGATTGGCGAGTCACGGCGCGCACTCAGGAGCCGCACACCAAGCTGTTCCATGAAGAGCGCGAACGGCCGATTTTCATTCTGGTGGAACAGAGCCGTCGTCTTTTCTTCGGCTCGGGCCTGATGTTCAAGTCGGTGCTGGCCGCACAAGCCGCTGCACTGATCGGCTGGGCGGCATTGATCCACAATGATCGGGTCGGCGGGTTGGTGTTCGGCGACAACGAGCATTACGAAATCAAACCACGACGCAGCAAGCAAAGCCTGTTGCAGCTGCTGAACCGGCTGGTGCGGGTCAACCAATCCCTGCACACCGAAATCGCTGCTGACCGCGACGCCCTGGGCATCGCCCTGCGTCGCGCCCGGGAAGTGCTGCGCCCTGGCAGTCTGGTGATTGTGTTGTGTGATGAGCGAGCGTTGTCGGATGCCGCCGAGCAACAGTTGAGCCTGCTGTCGCGGCATTGCGATCTGCTGCTGTTGCCGTTGTCCGACCCCCTGGACCGTGCGTTACCGGCGGCCGGCTTGCTGCGCTTTGCCGAACGCGGCGCGCAGCTGGAACTCGACACACTGGACCCGGAGCTGCGCCAGGCCTATCGCGCCCAAGGCGAGGCCCGCGCGGCACGCTGGGAATTGCTCGCGCAAAAGCTGCGCGTGCTGTTGCTGCCTTTGAGCACACAACGCGAAATGGTCGAGCAATTGCAGGAACACCTCAACGCCCAGCGCCCGGTAAAACACACATGAACCCGCTGGAGCAGCTGCAACCCCTGATCGCCCCAGAGGCTGTCGGCTTCTGGCCGTTGGCGCCGGGCTGGTGGCTGCTGTTGCTACTGATCCCCCTGGCGGGCTGGGGGCTGTGGCGCCTGCGCCATGTGCTGCCGGTGAAAACCCGGACTCGCCGTGCCGAGCAACCGCTGGACCCGGTACGCGTCGCCGCCCTGGCGGAACTCGCGCAATTGCCCAAACCCTATGACGGCGCACCGGCCGGTGCCTGGCTGCAGCAGATCAACGGCCTGCTCAAGCGTCTGTGCCGCAACCATTACCCCTACAGCCAGAGCCATACCCTGAACGGTCGCAAGTGGCTGGCCTTCCTCGACAACCGCTGCCCCGCCGCCGGCCTGACCCGCTGGATGGTATTGGTCGAGGGCGCCTACAAACCCGAATGCAAGCTCGACGACAAGGCCATCACGGGCCTGACCCAGTCGGTCGAAACCTGGATTCGCAAACATGTTTGAGTTCGCCTGGCCGTGGCTCTTCGCCCTGCTGCCCTTGCCGTGGGTCATGCGCCGGCTGCTGCCGGTTGCCGACAGTGGCGAAGCGGCCCTGAAGGTCAGCTTCCTCACAGACCTCGAAGGCCTGGTCGGACGTCGGGCCAGGGCGCACCTGCCCGCGTGGCGCCAGCAGTTGCCGTTTATCCTGATCTGGCTGCTGTTGCTGGTGGCTGCTGCCCGCCCACAGTGGCTGGGCGAACCGCTGCCGCTGGCGTCCAGTGGGCGCGATTTGCTGGTGGCGGTGGATGTGTCCGGCTCCATGGACTACCCAGACATGGAATGGAAAAACGATGAAGTCAGCCGTCTGGTGCTGGTCCAGCACTTGCTCGGTGACTTCCTCGAAGGGCGCAAGGGTGACCGGGTGGGTTTGATCCTGTTCGGCAGCCAGGCGTTCGTGCAAGCGCCGCTGACCTTTGACCGGCATACCGTGCGGGTCTGGCTGGATGAAGCGCGGATTGGCATCGCGGGCAAGAATACCGCCGTGGGTGATGCCATCGGCCTGGCCTTGAAGCGTCTGCGTTTACGTCCGGCGAAAAGCCGCGTGTTGGTATTGGTCACTGACGGCGCCAACAATGGCGGGCAGATTGATCCGGTCACGGCAGCGCGGCTGGCGGCCGAAGAGGACGTGAAGATCTACACCATCGGCATCGGCTCGGACCCAAATAAAGAAGGCTCGCTGGGCATGCTCGGGCTCAACCCCAGCCTGGACCTGGACGAGCCGACCCTGAAGGAAATCGCCCGGCTCAGCGGCGGTCAATACTTCCGTGCCCGAGACGGCGATCAACTGGAACAGATTCGGCGCACCCTCGATGCCCTGGAGCCTGTCGCCCAGAATCAGACCCAGGCGCGCCCTGCCCATGCGCTCTACCACTGGCCTCTGGCGCTGGCCATGCTGCTGAGCGTGCTGCTGGTGATCCACGAACGCTGGCCGAACAGCGCCGTGCAACGTTTCCTCAATCAACAACGCTTCATCCGCGACGCCCAACACTGGCGGCAACGTATCAAACGCCTGCGGCTGAGGCGCAAACCATGATCGCCCTCTGGCCGCACTGGTTTCGCCCCTGGTGGCTGCTGCTCCTGCCACTGCTGGGTTGGCTGCTCTGGCAACTCTGGCACCGACAGAAACGCGCCGGTCGCTGGCAGATGATCCTGCCCTCGGCCTTCCATTCGGTGCTGCTCGGTGGAGGTCGCGGCCGCGACAGCAAAAAGCCCTGGCTGGTATTGGGCCTGGCCTGGCTGCTGGCGGTGCTGGCTTTGCTCGGCCCCGGCTGGCAGCGGGTTGAACAACTCAGTCAGAAACCAGCCGACCCGCTGGTGGTGCTGCTCGAATTGACCCCGGAAATGCTCGCCAGTGACAGCCCGCCCACGCGCCTGGAGCAGGCCCGTCGCAAGCTATTGGACTTGCTGCAGGCACGCAGCGACTCACAAACCGCGATCATCGTCTATTCCGGCAGCGCGCATACGCTGGTGCCGCTGTCCGACGACCTGCTGACCATTCGCAATCTGCTCGATGCCGTCAAACCCTCGATCATGCCGCAAACCGGGCACCGCGCCGATCTGGCTGTACACAAAGCCGTGGCCCTGCTCAATCAGGCGGCACTGGGTCGCGGCCGGTTGCTGTTGATTGGCTCGTCATTGAGCGAACAGGAACGCCAAGGCATCCGCCAGGCACTGCATGGGCAAGCCCCGCCGCTGCTGATCCTCGGTGTCGGCACCGCGCAAGGCGCACCGGTGGAGCAGGAACAGGGCGGGTTGCTCAAAGATGCTCAGGGCGCCATTCTGCTGCCGCGTCTGGACAGCTCCAGCCTTGCCGAATTCGCCTCGCAGATGGGCGGCCAGTATCGACCGTTGCGCATGGATGATCAGGATCTGCGGGAAATGGGCCTGCTGGACCGCCCCAAGGTCATGCAGAACGACGGGCAACTCGTCGAGTTGGATACCTGGGCCGACCAGGGTTACTGGTTCCTGTTGCCCTTGCTGCTGTTGGCCGCCTGCGCTGGCCGACGTGGCTGGTTACTGTGTTTGCCGCTGCTGATGCTCGCGCCGCAAAACAGCTACGCATTCGAATTCGCCGACCTCTGGCTGCGTCCCGACCAGCAGGGCCAGCAATTGCTTGAACAGCGTCAGCCCGCGCAAGCCGCGCAACGCTTTGAAAACCGGCGATGGAAAGGCATAGCCCTTTACGAAGCCGGGGATTATGCTGCCGCCGCCCAGCAATTTGCCCAAGGCAATAGCGCCGCCGACCATTACAATCGCGGCAACGCACTGGCCCGCAGTGGCGAGCTGGAGGCCGCACTGGACGCCTACGAACAAGCCCTTGAACGCCAGCCGGACTTGCAGCCAGCGCTGAAAAACAAAGGATTGGTCGAGCAGGCACTGGAGCAAAGCAAGCGCCCGGAACCTGCCGAGCCTGAAGACAAACCGTCCGAAGACGCCAGCGAACACGGCGACAACCCGCAGAATCAAGCGGCCTCCGGTCAGCCCTCTCAGGATCAACAGGCCAGTGAGCCAGGCGAGAACACCAGCCCCGAAGGCGAACCGGGCAGTACCACCGCCAAAAACAGCCCAGCAACCAAAAGCAACACCGAAACCGAGCCAGCACCGGGTTCGCCCATGGATGACGAAGAAACCACCCGGCCGCCCATCCAGCCCGCCGACCCAACCATCAACGGTGAACGCCGTCAGGCGCTGGAACAATGGCTGCGACAGATCCCGGATGACCCTGGCGAGCTGTTGCGGCGTAAATTCTGGTACGAACAGCAACAGCATCAGGAAAAGACCCGATGAGTCGCGCCGCACACCTATTGATCAGCCTGCTGCTGAGCTCGCTATGGCTTGTCGCCCTGCCCGGCCAGGCGGCAGAGCTGATTGCCAGCGTCGATCGCACGCGCCTCAATTCCGGCGAAACCGTTGAGTTGACCCTGGAGACCAGCGACGTCACTCAGTTCGGCAAACCTGACCTGACCGCGCTTGAGGCCATTTTCGATGTGGGCGGCACCCGCCAGATCAACCGGCTCAACACCCTTGACGGCGGCAATCAGGCCACCACCCGCTGGATCATCACACTGCTGCCCAAACAGACCGGTTCAGTGGTCATCCCTTCCCTGGAGCTGGGGGAGCTGAAAAGCCAGCCGATTACCCTGCAAGTCATTCAAAGCGACAACCCGGCACAGGCGGCCCAGCAGGCACCGGTGTTCATCGAGGCAACGCTCGATAAAGACAATGTCTATGTACAGGCCCAGGCGGTACTGACGTTGCGCATTTACCATTCGGTGTCGTTGTTCGATGACAGCACCCTGAGCCCGCTGGAACTGCCGGATGCCAGAGTCGAAAAGCTGGGTGAATCGCGCACCTACGAAAAACTCATCAACGGCATCCGTCACGGCGTGATCGAGATGCGCTACGGGATCTACCCGCAGCACAGCGGCACCCTGATGATCCCGCCTCAGGTCTTCAGTGCCACACTGGTGCAGCCCAACCCGGAGCCGTCGAAAAACGCTTCACAAAACAATGAGCCAGGGACCTCGTTCGGGCCGCAGCCGGGCAAGGTGATGCGCGTCAGCTCCGCCCAGGTACCGCTGACCGTCAAGGCCAAACCCGCCAACTACCCGGCTGACGCCCCCTGGCTGCCTGCGCGCAATGTGCAGTTGAGCGAAAGCTGGAGCCCGGAGCCCGGCAGCAGCCAGGTCGGCGACTCGTTGACCCGCACCCTGACCCTCAAGGTCGAAGGCCTGTCCAGCGCTCAACTGCCGCCGCTGCCCGCCACCGACGTCAGTAGCCTGCGGCGTTACCCGGACCAGCCCAAACTGGCGAACCTGATCAGCGAGCGCGGCATTATCGGCAGCCGTGAAGAACGCGAGGCCCTGGTGCCCAATCGTCCCGGCGCCATTGACGTGCCCGCCGTCGACGTCGTCTGGTGGAACACCTTCGAAGATCACCTGGAACACACCACCCTGCCCGCCCGCAGCCTGCAGATCAGCGTCAACCCGGCCCTGGAAGTCGACACTCCGGTCAATAACGATCTGGGCGGCGTGACCGTGATCGGCCCGCCGGTCTGGCCGTGGCAGATGAGCACACTGTTTTTCGCCTGCACGACGTTGGCGGGTGCGATTCTCTGGTGGCGCGCCCGCTGGCAACCGGCAGTGGCCCGCGCCGTGCAGACCGGGCCCAGCCCGCGCACGGTGCTGGACGACCTCAAGCGTGCAAGCCTGGCCAACGATCCGCAGGCCACCCGCCAGGCCCTGGATGCCTGGGCCCGCCAGCAGCCGGAAACCCTGGCCGACATGGCCGCGCGCTTCGTCCCGCTGTCCGATGCCCTGGATGGCCTGAACGGCGCGCTGTACAGCGAAACCGGCCAATTATGGCTGGGCGAGGAACTGTGGCGGGCCGTGCGCACTCTACCGGCACCCGAACATATTCAAGACCCGGCAGGCGACCAGAGCCTGCCGCCGTTGTATCCAAAATAGGAGGCCCGTTACACACCTCCCTGTAGGAGCGAACTTGTTCGCGAGACGCCAGCATGATTGACACATCAAGCGCCTGACATACCGCCTCGCCAACAAGTTGGCTCCTACAGTAATCCGTATCCATTGAGCGATGCGCGGTGTGATACGCGTCTGCTGATCTCGAACCAACAAGGTACCCCCATGCGACTGTTCCACACCTCCGACTGGCACCTTGGCCAGAACCTTCATGGCCAGGAGCGGGACTTCGAACATGCCAGCTTCCTGAGCTGGCTGCTGGCCCGGCTGGCCGAGCGCAAGCCGGATGTCCTGCTGATTGCAGGCGACATCTTCGACACGGTCAATCCGCCGGTCAAAGCCCAGGAACGGCTCTACGACTTCATCGTCAACGCCCACGAGCAACAGCCGCTGCTGACCATCGTGATGATCGCCGGTAACCACGACTCCGGTTCGCGCATCGAACTGCCCGCGCCATTGATGCGCCGTTTGCGGACCCACGCACTGGGCCGGGTACTGTGGCTTGATGACGGCACCCTGGACGTCGAACGCCTGTTGTTGCCGTTGCCCAATGCCAGTGGCGAAATCGGTGCATGGTGTCTGGCCCTGCCCTTCCTGCGCCCGGCCGAAGTCACGGGCCCGAATCTGGGCGACAACTACCTGCGCGGCATCGGTCAGGTTCACGAACTGCTGATCGCCGCCGCCAACCTCAAGCGCCAGCCCGGCCAGGCACTGATTGCCATCAGCCACGCGCACATGGCAGGCGGCTCGGTGTCGGAAGATTCCGAGCGCAGCCTGATCATCGGCAACGCCGAAGCCCTGCCCGCCAGCCTGTTCGGCGACAGCATCACCTACGTCGCCCTCGGCCATCTACACAAACCCCAGCGAGTCAACGGCGAAGAACGCATCCGCTACAGCGGCTCGCCGATCCCGTTGTCGTTTTCAGAGATCGGCTACCAGCATCAGATCCTCGAAATCGACTGCGACGGCGACCAGTTGCGCAGCGTCGAAACCCTGCTGATCCCCCGCGCCGTCAACCTGCAACGCATCGGCCCGGCACCGCTGGCCGAACTGTTGGTGCAACTCAAGGAACTGCCGGACATCGACCTGCTGGCCGATATCGACCGCCAACCCTGGCTGGAAGTCCGGGTCCGCCTGGACGAACCGCAGCCCGACCTGCGCAACCAGATCGAAGCCGTGCTGGAAGGCAAAGCCGTGCGACTGGTGCGTATCGGTGCCGAATATGCCGGCAAAGGCAGCGGCGAAGGGGGCGACAGCGATGAGGGCCTGATTGAGCTGGATCAGCTCAGCCCGCAGGAATTGTTCAGCCGCGCCTGGCTCGACAATTACGGCAGCGAGGTCGATGAACACACCTTGAGTGACTTCGCCACGCTGTTGCAGGAAGTTCAGCTGGAGAGCGAGCAACCATGAAAATCCTCGCCATCCGCCTGAAGAATCTCGCCTCACTGGCCGGGCCATTCGAACTGGATTTCACCGCCGAGCCGCTGGCCAGCGCCGGGCTGTTCGCCATCACCGGGCCGACCGGCGCAGGCAAGAGCACCTTGCTTGATGCCCTGTGCCTGGCGCTGTTCGGGGCGATTCCGCGCCTGAGCAATATTGGCCAGTCCCGGGTGCCGGAAATCGACGGCGACATCAGCACCAACGACCCGCGCACCCTGCTGCGCCGTGGTACGGGCAGTGGCTATGCCGAAGTGGATTTCGTCGGTATCGACAAACGCCGCTATCGCGCCCGCTGGGAAACCAACCGCGCCCGGGACAACGCCGCGAAGAAACTGCAGGCCAGTCGTCAGACCCTGACCGATCTGGACAGCGACCAGATCCTCAGCACCCAGAACAAGACTGAATACAAAACCCTGCTCGAAGCCCGTCTGGGCCTGAATTTCGAGCAGTTCACCCGCGCCGTGATGCTCGCCCAGAGTGAGTTCAGCGCCTTCCTCAAGGCTGACGACAAGGAACGCAGCGAGCTGTTGGAAAAGCTCACCGACACGGCGATCTACAGCAAGCTGGGCCGCCGCGCCTTCAGCAAAAGCCGGGAGGCAGAAAAGGTCCACGACGACCTCAAGCTCATGGCCACCGGCATCGCGCCGATGCCGCCAGAGCAGCGCGTGGAACTGGAGCAGCGTTTCAGCGAGGCGCAGCAGCAACTCAAGAGCCACCAAGCCGTGCAGCGCCAGCTGGAACTGAAACAGCAATGGTTGACTGAACTGCAGCGCCTGCGCGACGAACACTTGAGCGCCAGCGAACAGCTGAATAGCGCTCAGCAGGACTGGGACAACCAGAGCGGCCAGCGCCAGCTATTGGGCCAGCTTGAGCGGCTCGCCCCGCAACGTCACCTGTTCGCCCAACGCAACCGGCTCGATGCGCAGTTGAGCCCGCTCAGCGCGCAGATCACCGAACACGCGCAACGCCAGAGCGAGCTGCAAACGCGACAGACCGGGCTGGAAGAAAAACTGCTGGCCGCCAATAGCGCGCTGGAGCTGGCCGAGCAACAGAAAAAAGCCGCCGCCCCGATCATCGGCCAAGCCTTCGAGCAACAGGGCAACCTCAGCCACCTCAATAAAGAAGTGCAAGACGCCCTCGCCCAGGCCGAGGCTGCGGAACGCGCCAAGGCTGACGGCCAGACAGCGCTCAATCAACTGCTTGATCAGCAACGCCTGCAGGATGAGCGCCTGCAAGCGATTGCCGTTCACCTGGAAAAAAGTGCAGTGCTCGCGCCGCTCAGCCAGGCCTGGAAAGCCTACCGACCGCGCTTGCAGGAAGCCGTCAAGCTCAACGCGCGCTTGAACAAGGGCCGTGAAGAGCTGCCGGAGCTGGAGAAAAACTCGACCCGCGCCGAGCAGGAACTGACGGATCGACGCAATGCCCTGCAAGCGCTGTACAGCGAAGCCCAGGTCAAGGCCGAGGCGGTCACTGCCGAGATCCAGCGGCTGGGTCAGTTGTTGCAGGACAACCGCCAGCAACACAGCGGCTACGATTCGCTGGAGCGCATCTGGCAACGGCATCAGGACATCGACAGCCGACTGCGGGACGTCGAGCTGCAACAGCAACAGGCCAACGAGCGACGCACGCAAGCCATCGCCAGCGGCCTGCAACTGAAAACCGAACACGAAGCCGCCGAGCTGGCGCTTAAAACCACGGTTGAACTGCTGCAACGTCAACGGCTGGCCCGCAGCGCCAGCGTTGAAGAATTGCGCGGCCAGTTGATCGATGATCAGCCGTGCCCGGTGTGCGGCAGCCAGGAGCATCCCTATCATCAGTCCGACGCCCTGTTGCAAGCGCTGTCCGGCCATGACGACAGCGAAGAAACCAGCGCGCGGCTCAAGGTCAGCCAGCTCGCGGAAAAACTCGTCGAGTTGCGCAGCGAAGTCACCGAGCTCAACGCGCGCCTCAAGCAGGCCCGCCCCCAGTTGGAGCAGCTCACCGAGCACCTGCAGAAACTCACTCCCGAACTTGAAGCGCATCCCCTGTACCCGCGCCTGCTGGAGCAGCCCGAGCAGCAACGCGCTGACTGGCTGAGCGAGCGGCTGCACACCCTGCGCGAAGAAATCGCCAGCAGCGAGCAACGCCAGGGCCTGCTGCTCAAGGTGCAACAACAGGCCGAGCAGTTGCAGCAGAACGTGCAGACAGCGCGCGATGCCAGCCAGCACGCGATGAAGATGCTCGACGACCAGCAGCGCAATATCGCGCTGGATAACCAGGCCTTCGAAGCCGCGCTGCAGGAGTTCGAACCGTTGTTGCCCGCCGAAAGCCTGCCGCGCTGGCGTGAGGCGGCCACCGACAGTTTCATGCAGCTGGACAACGACATCGCGCAACGCCTTGAACAGCTGGACCGCCAGCAGGACGAGCAACAGGAACACAGCGAGCGCGCCCGCAAGCTCGAGCGCGAGCAAGACAACCAGCACAATCTGGAGCAGGCGCGCGTCCAGCAGCAACAACGCCTCACGGCGTTGCAAACTCAGCAGGCGGCCACCCAGCAACGCCTTGGCGACATGCTGGGTGAACATGCCAGCGCCGAGCAGTGGCAACAGCAATTGGAAACCGCGCTTGAACAGGCACGCAGCGCCCAGGGCAGCGCCAGTGAGGCGTTGCAGCAGGCCCGCAGCGAGCTGATCAAACTGGCCACCGGCCTTGAAAGCGAGCAGGCGCGTCTGCAAGAGCTGCAACACGAGTTCGCCGAGCTCAATCAGCAGATCGCCCATTGGCGCGCCAACCACCCGGAGCTGGACGATACCGCCCTGGATGCCTTGCTGGGTTACAGCGACGAAGATGTCAGCCAGCTGCGCCAACAGTTGCAGCAGACCGAGAAAAACCTCGAGCAGAGCCGCATCCTGCTACAGGAACGCGACAAGCAAGTGCAGCAGCATCAGGCCCACCACAGCGACGTCAGTGACGCTGCGCAGCTGAGTGCAGCCTTGCTGGACGCACAGAAATCCAGCGCCGATCACGAACAGCAATGCGCTGACCTGCGGGCGCAACTGAGCGAAGACGAGCGGCGCAACAACGCCAGCCGCGAGTTGCAGGAACAGATTGCCAGTGCCCACGCTGAGTACCTGCGCTGGGCCAGGCTGGCGGCACTGATCGGTTCGGCCGAAGGCGACAAATTCCGCAAGATCGCCCAGGCCTACAACCTTGACCTGCTGGTTCATCACGCCAACGCGCAACTCAAGCAACTGGTGCGTCGCTATCGCCTCAAACGCGGCGGCAGCATGCTGGGCCTGCTGGTCATGGACACGGAAATGGGCGACGAACTGCGCTCAGTGCATTCGCTGTCCGGTGGCGAAACTTTTCTGGTGTCTCTCGCACTCGCGCTAGGCCTGGCGTCAATGGCGTCCAGCACGCTGAAGATCGAATCCTTGTTTATCGACGAAGGCTTCGGCAGCCTCGACCCGGAATCCCTGCAACTGGCCATGGATGCGCTGGATGGCTTGCAGGCTCAGGGTCGCAAGGTCGGGGTCATTTCTCATGTGCAGGAAATGCACGAACGAATTCCGGTGCAGATTCAGGTCCGCCGTCAGGGCAATGGCTTGAGCACCGTGGAGGTCAGTCACTGATGGATGCTGTGCTTTACTCGTTTCGCCGTTGCCCCTACGCCATGCGCGCCCGTATGGCGTTGCGATACGCAGGCTGCGCGGTGCAGATTCACGAAATCAGCCTCAAGGCCAAGCCGCCGCAAATGCTCGAACGCTCACCCAAGGGGACTGTTCCCGTGCTGGTCATGGGTGATCGGGTACTGGAGCAAAGCCTGGACATCATGCACTGGGCATTGGCCCAGAACGATCCGGACAACTGGCTGTTGATCAGCGACGGCGATGGCCGCCGGGACATTCAGGCGTTGGTGCAAGAGAATGATCAGGTGTTCAAACAGCATCTGGATCACTACAAATATTTCGTGCGTCACCCGCAATACCCACAGGAACATTACCGGCAGCAGGCTGAAGTGTTTTTGCAAAAGCTGGAAGCGCGTCTGCAGCACCGGGACTTTCTGGTGACTGATCGAGTAACCCTGGCCGACATCGCCCTGGCGCCCTTCATCCGGCAATTCAGCGCGGTTGATCCGGATTGGTTTTCGGTAAGCCCCTATCCGAAGTTGCGCGGCTGGTTGCAGCGGTTCGTGGAGTCAGCGCTGTTTAAAGCGGTGATGGTGAAGTAAATCCGACAGAGCACTGTAGGAGCCAACTTGTTGGCGAGGCGGTGTGTCAGGCAGAACGCCTCGCCAACAAGTTGGCTCCTACCAGAGTTCGCGTCTTACCCATCACACCACACCCCCTAATCTTTCCGGGCGATTGCCCGCGACCACTTTCTGCGCTCGGGCGACGGCGATGGCCTGGGCGATTTCATGCCTGCATTCAATATTACGTGCCACCCCGCCCACCGAGTTCTGGCCGATGCCCAGCAATGATCCGCCATTGATCATGACGGCCAGCCCTGCGGTCACCCACAACTTGCCGCCACTCACGAGGCACGCTCCTGAGTAATCAACGCAGTGCGCTCGACAAGGGATTGAGTGGAAGGCGTCGTCAACGGCGGATTCATGCTGGCAACCGTGACCACTGCAATAAAGACCACATAAAGCGAAATGGCGATATAAGCGCCTTGTTTGATTGAATGCAAAATGGCAGTGGCCATGGGTGTAACTCCGTCTATGTTCCCTGGCCGACAAGATAGTTAACGGGTGAAGTATTGAACAACCATGGCTGGAGATAGCGGATATCAGTTGGGTTGATTGTTGAGGCACCCCCTGTAGGAGCGAACTTGTTCGCGAGGCGATAGGTTTGTGTACACAGCCATAACGCCTCGCCAACAAGTTGGCTCCTACAGGGTCGCGCGCTCCATAAAAAAAGCCCGCATCCTATGAGAGACGCGGGCCAAGAGGGGATCCAGGTGACGCTTTCGCGAGCAGGCTCACTGGCAGAATGTGCAGGGTCTGATACGCAATGATCAGTGGGTCGCACAAACCTGGGTAAGCGAACATGCTCGCGAAAGCGGCCTTGCTCAACAACAGTGTTTTTTGCGAATCCATTCCCGGGTAGCGATGCGTTCGTTAACCGGGAATGGATTCAATCGCTTGTTCATTGTTGAGTCTTGTGATCCAGAGCGGCATAGAAGTTAGCACTTTGCTGCAAGTATTTAGGCGTGTAAGTCTGAGTTGACTGATTTTTGCTGGTGGTCACATCAACACTGGCATGGGCAGGCAATGCAGCAGTGGCTGAAATGGCAGACGCGGCGATGATGGAGAAGAGATTGAAGTTCATGGCGGTAACCCCCGATTGTTGTCAGTAAGTGCAGTGTTTAACTGCGTTTCAAGTCTTGACCGTCTTGGCCGTGACTCAAACTTACTCCCGAGGGTGGCTCAGCCGAAATGTTTTGTAGCACTAACTCATATCATCTGAATTGATAGAACCCTCCAGCCCTTTAACAACGGGGGCTGGAGGCTCATCCCAGAGGTTATTTGCCAGTCAGGAAGCGGAAATCCGACGGCGAATCGAAGTCGACTTTCTGCACCGTGTCGCCCAGCATCCCAGTCTTCGGGTCGACCTTGACCGTAACAATCTGGTTGCTTTTCTGATTGGCGATCAGCATGAAGCGCCCACTCGGGTCAAAGCTGAACTCACGAGGCTCGACACCTTCCACTGAACGACGCTGAATTTCCTTGAGCTGGCCTTTGCCATCGATGGCGAACACCAGCAACTGGTTGGCTTCACCGCGGTTGGCGACGTACAGGAACTTGCCATCTGGCGAGGTATGCAGACCTCCCCCGCCGACTTTTTGCTGGGTGTCCTTGTTTTTCAGATCGACCGTTTGCGTCTGCTTGAAAACGCCGTCGTGGTAATCAAAGACCGCGACCTGCGCGACCATTTCCAGAGTCAGCCAGGCATGTTTGCCATCCTTGCTGAACAGCAGGTGACGCGGACCGCTGCCCGGCGGCAACTGCACGGTCGGGTTCTTGGCGGGCTGCAGTGGCTCGGCGCGGTTACCGTCATAGCTGAACACCAGCATTTTGTCGGCGCCCAGGTCACTGGTCACCACGTATTTGTCGTCCGGCGTCGGGATGGCCGAGTGCACGTGGGAAGAAGCCTGGCGCTCAGGGTTGACCTTGCTCGCGCCGTGGTTGTTGCTGACCTGCACCACCTCGGACAGCTTACCGTCCTTGCCCACCGGAATCACGGCCAGCGCGCCACCCGGATCCGGGTGCACCGCGTAATTGGACACGAACAGGAAACGCTGGTCAGGGCTGAGGCTCGAATGCGTCGGTTCTTCGCCCCGGCTCTGCACCTGATTGATCGGCGTGACGTTATGGGTCTTGGGATCAATGGCAAAGCTGCTGACCTTGCCCACCACGTCCTTGCCACCGGGGCCATTTTCGTTGACCACGAACAGGTGGCGCTGATCCTTGGACAGGGTCAGCCAGGACGGGTTATCCGTCGTGATCACTTGCACAGGTTTGCTGTCGAGCTTGCCGGTCTGGCTGTCGAAGCGATAACGGTAGATGCCTTCGCTGGCACCCTGGGTGTAGGAACCAATCAGCACGTCGTATTCAGTCATGCTTTGCGCCTGTATCGGAAAAGCGCTCATTGCGCCGGCAAACGCCAGCAACGGCAGAAATGTTCGAGTCATGGGGCTAGGCCTTCTTTCGAGGATTATTGTCGGGCGCCATAGACGCAGTAACCCCCTATGACACTGCCTGCCCCTGATTGTTTTACGCGGATCAGTCTTCCTGCACGTCTTCTTCGTCGTCCTTGCCCGGGGTGAAGGCTTCCAGGCACTTCATCCGGTACACCACGTCATCTTTGGTGAGCAGCCAGCATTGCTGCGCTTCGTCGAAGGTTGCGGCCTCGACCTGAGCCATTTCAAAACGCCAGGTCTTGCGCTCGCGACCATCCATGCACTCAAGCGTCAGAAAGTCCCCCAGGAAGAAATCCCAGGCATGCAGCCCGTCAATTTCCAGCATGGTGGCTTCTTTCAGGGCTGCTTTGAGGTCGGTCGAGTGGGTGGTCATGGCAGTCTTCGTCTGTGTAAAAGCGCGAATGATAGGCCAAAACCACCCGTAAGTTTAAGCGGTTGCTTGAACTGCACCCGTTTGAGGCTTGTCGTGCGTGGTTTCGCGCACGTAATAACGGTTCGGGATGCCCCAGATAATCAGCGCCGTGGCCAGTACGCACACGGCACATAGCACGAACAGCGCAGGCGTGGCCGCGCCGGTCAGGTCCTTGATGCGCCCGACCATGAACGGCGCGATGATCCCGCCCAACTGGCCGATGGAGTTGATCAAGGCAATGCCCGCCGCAGCGGCCAGACCGCTGAGAAAGCGTGGCGGGATGGTCCAGAAAATCGGCATCCAGGCGATGATCCCGGTGAGGATCATGGTCATGCCGATCATCAATGGCAGCAGTTGGCCGGGGAACAACGCACAGACTAGATAGCCGGCAGCGGTGAGCAGCGCACAACCGGCCATGTGCCAACGGCGTTCGCCACGGCGGTCGGAACTGGAGCCGATCAACAGATTGCCGACCACTGCGCCCAGGTACGGAATCACCGTCAGCAGCCCAATGTTCATGGTGTCGGCCACCCCGGCGCTCTTGATCAGTTGCGGCATCCAGAACAGCAAGCCGGTCAGGGCCATCACCAGGCACAGGTAAATCACCGACATCACGTAGGTCGTCGGGTGCTTCCAGATGTCTTTGAAGGTCTGCGGCGTCTCTGGCTGAACTTCCCGCGCCATGCGCGCCAGCACCACTTTCTTTTCGGCATCGTTGAGCCACTTGGCGTCTTCGATCCGGTCACAGACGAACCAGAACACCACCACGCCGAGCACGATGGATGGAATGCCTTCGAGCAGAAACAGCCAGCGCCAGCCGGGCATGCCCAGCACCCCGTCGAAATGGCCAAGGATCAACCCCGCCAGCGGTCCGCCGACGATCCCGCACAGACAGATCGAACTCTTGAAGTAAGAGTTGACCCGGGCCCGCCGATTGCTCGGGTACCACTGCGTGAAGAAATACAGCACACCGGGGACAAACCCGGCCTCCATGACGCCGATCAGAAAACGCAGGGTGTAAAACCAGAATTCGGTCTGCACGAACATCATGCAGGCCGACGTGATCCCCCAGGTGACCATGATCCGCGCGATCCAGACGCGGGCGCCGATCTTGTGCAGGAGCATGTTGCTGGGCACTTCGAACAGAAAATAGCCGACGAAGAACAGGCTGGCACCCAGCCCGTAGACCGTCTCGCTGAAGCCCAGATCGCTCTGCATCTGCAGCTTGGCGAAACTGATATTGACCCGGTCCAGGTAGGCAAACAGGAAGCAGACGATGAACAGCGGGATGATCCGCCAGTTCACCTTGCGATAGATCTTCTCCTCGAAAGCGTCCTCGTCGAACGCCTCGGACGGCACAGTGCTGGTGGTCATGTGCGCACCTCGTTGTTGTTAGATTTTTTTGGAGCGACTCAAATTCTGTAGGAGCCAACTTGTTGGCGAGGCGGTATCAGGTCCACCGCCTCGCGAACAAGTTCGCTCCTACAGTGAGTGTGCTTACAACCGGCCTATCCCACCCGGCAAAAACGTTGCCTCAGTCTTCTCGATGCCATTGACCAGCGGCTTGCCGAACTCGGCCTGACTGATCTGGAACTGATCCCCCGGCTGAGTGCGCACGCCATCGGCGAAGGACAGGGTCGCGGTGCCGAAGAAATGCACGTGCACGTCCCCAGGGCGCAGGAACTGGCGGTATTTGAAGTGGTGGTATTCGAGGTTCTCCAGGCTGTGGCACATGTTGGCTTCGCCGCTGAGGAACTCTTTCTCCCACAGCACTTCACCGTCGCGCAGCACGCGGCTGGTCCCGGCCAGATTTTGTGGCAGCTCACCCACCCGCAATTCCGGGCCGAACGAACAGGCGCGCAGTTTGGAATGCGCCAGGTACAGATAATTGCGCCGCTCCATGATGTGGTCGGAATACTCGTTGCCGATGGCGAAACCCAGGCGATACGGCTTGCCATCGTTGCCGATCACATAGAGGCCACTGAGCTCAGGCTCTTCACCGCCGTCCTCGGCAAATGGCGGTAGCGAGAACGACCCACCGGGGCGCACCACGATGCTGCCGTCGCCTTTGTAAAACCACTCCGGCTGCACCCCCGCTTGCCCGGCTTCAGGCTTGCCACCTTCGACGCCCCATTTGAAGATGCGCATGGTGTCGGTCATCGAGGCTTCATCGCCCGCTTGCTGATGCATCTTGTCCCGTGCCGAAGCGCTGCCCAAATGAGTCAGGCCGGTGCCGCTGACCAGCAGGTGAGCAGGATCGGGATGATCCAGTGGCGGCAGGATGCGCAGCTCTTGTAACAACTGGGCGTAATCGTGGCTGTCGCCCAGGCCTTGGTTGTCGACCTGTCGCGCCAGGCCGATGCCAGCGTCAATCGCGGACAGCGCCAGTTCGCGCACGCTCAGCGCGCCCTTCACTTCGCGAATCAGATCGCCATCTACCAGGCCGACGCGGCGCTGGCCGTTGCTCAATTCAAATTGCACCAGGTTCATGGTTTTGCTCCTTTCAGAAATGCATGCACCGGACCTGTAGGAGCCAACTTGTTGGCGAGCGGGCCACTGCGCTGTGTCAGGCACGCCGCCTCGCGAACAAGTTCGCTCCTACAGTTATGTGTTTAGGCCTGCCGGCCACGGGCGCTGGCGGCGAAATCGCTGGTCGGCAAAACATGCTTGCGCTCCAGCAGGCGATAAACCACACCCGTCAGAATCAACCCAAACACCATCACCCCGGACAGGAAGTACAAGCCAGATGCGAGGTTGCCGGTGTACTCCTTGAGCGCACCGATCACGAACGGGCCGATGTAGCCGCCCAGGTTGCCCACCGAGTTGATCAAGGCGATACCCGCTGCCGCACTGGCGCCCGCGAAGAATCGCCCGGGCAAGGTCCAGAACACCGCCGTGCAGGAAAACAGCGAGAACGCCACCAGGCACAACGCCGCCAGTTGCGCCACCGGCAAGGTCAGCCAGGCACTGAGAAACAGCCCGATGGCGCCCAGTACATAGAGCACCGCCAGGTGACCGTAACGGTCGTTCAACCGATCAGAACTGCGCGGCACGATCAGCAGGCCGACGATGCCGAATATGTAGGGCACCGAGGACACGAAGCCGGTCACCAGATCGGTGCCGCCAAACTGTTTGATCAGCGTCGGCAACCACAGGCCCAGGCCGTAAATGCTCAAGGTCACGGGTAGATAGAACAACGCCAGCAGCAGAACGCGTTTGTCTTTGAGGGCATGCAGCGGGTTGCCGTGGCGGGTCTGGCCGTACTCTTCCAGGTCTTTTTTCAGTTCGCCGGTGAGCCAGTCCTTTTCAGCCTGATCCATCCAGTCGACCTGCTTGGGACCGTCCGGCAACCAGCGCAATACCGGCCAGGTCAGCAGGATCGCAGGGGTACCGATCACGATGAACAACCACTGCCAGCCATGCAGCCCGAGCACGCCATCCATGCCCAGCAACCCACCGGAAACCGGGCCGGTGATCATCATGGCGATGGGTTGCGAAAGGATGAACAGGCCCAGGATCTTGCCGCGATGGCGAACCGGGAACCACTGCGTGATGTAGTACAGCACGCCGGGGAAGAAACCCGCCTCAGCGGCACCCAGCAGAAAGCGCATCACATAGAAGCTGTGCGGCCCCTGCACGAAGGCCATGCCAATGGTGATCGCGCCCCAGGTGATCATGATCCGCGCAAACCAGCGTCGGGCGCCGAAGCGTTCGAGCATCAGGTTGCTGGGGATTTCAAACAGGAAGTAACCGATGAAAAACAGACCGGCGCCCAGCCCGTAGGCAGCGTCGCCGATGCCGATGTCTGCGCCCATGTGCAGCTTGGCGAAGCCGACGGCGGAGCGGTCCACATAAGCGATCAGGTACAGCAGGATCAGGAAGGGAATCAATTTCAGGGTGATGCGGCGGATAAGCCTGAGTTCCTGGCTCATGTGTGTGGTCTCCATTTGTTTTTATTGTGGAACCCGCGGGTTTTGCCTCTCGCTTCGAGCACACGGCGTGCTTTTGCCAGGGTCAATCCCTCACTGAAAATCGACTATATAGTATTACTATTTAGCTAACAACACTTCCAATGAGGCGAATTTGCGCTTAACTTAATCAGCAGAAACGCCATTAAGTCTTACAATAAGAGAGCCGATCATGTCTGATTCCGATAAAAAACCCCTGCGTTCTGCCCAATGGTTTGGTACCGCCGACAAGAACGGCTTCATGTACCGCAGCTGGATGAAGAACCAGGGCATCGCCGATCATCAGTTTCAGGGCAAGCCCATCATCGGCATCTGCAACACCTGGTCAGAACTCACCCCTTGCAACGCTCACTTCCGGCAGATCGCCGAGCACGTCAAACGCGGCGTGATCGAAGCCGGTGGCTGGCCGGTGGAATTCCCGGTGTTCTCCAACGGCGAATCCAACCTGCGACCCACTGCGATGTTCACCCGCAACCTGACCAGCATGGATGTCGAAGAAGCGATTCGCGGCAACCCGATTGACGGGGTGGTGCTGCTCACCGGCTGCGACAAAACCACTCCGGCGCTGCTGATGGGCGCCGCCAGTTGCGACGTACCGGCCATCGTGGTGACCGGCGGACCGATGCTCAACGGCAAGCACAAAGGCAAAGACATCGGCTCGGGCACCGTCGTCTGGCAGATGCACGAAGCCTATAAAGGCGGGCAAATCACTCTGGATGACTTCCTGGCGGCCGAAGGTGACATGTCTCGCTCGGCGGGCACCTGCAACACCATGGGCACCGCATCGACCATGGCCTGCATGGCCGAGGCGCTCGGCACTTCCCTGCCCCACAACGCCGCGATCCCGGCTGTCGACTCCCGCCGTTATGTGCTGGCGCATATGTCCGGCATGCGCGCCGTGGAGATGGTGCGCGAAGACTTGCGCCTGTCGAAGATCCTCACCAAGGCTGCGTTTGAAAACGCGATTCGGGTCAACGCTGCCATTGGCGGTTCGACCAACGCGGTGATTCACCTGAAAGCCATCGCCGGGCGAATCGGCGTCGACCTGGAGCTGGACGACTGGACCCGCATCGGCCGCGGCATGCCGACCATCGTCGACCTGCAACCATCCGGGCGCTTCCTGATGGAAGAGTTCTACTACGCGGGTGGTTTGCCAGCCGTACTACGGCGCATGGACGAAGCCAGCCTGCTGCCCAACCCCGACGCCTTGACCGTCAATGGCAAAACCATCCGGGAGAACAACCAGAACGCGCCGATCTATGGCGAAGACGAAGTGATCCGCGCCCTGGACAATCCGATCCGCGCCGACGGCGGCATCTGCGTGTTGCGCGGCAACCTGGCGCCACTGGGTGCGGTGCTCAAACCTTCTGCCGCGACCGCTTCGCTCATGCAGCACCGGGGTCGCGCCGTGGTCTTTGAAAACTTCGACATGTACAAGGCACGCATCAACGACCCGGATCTGGACATCGACGCCAACTCGATCATGGTCATGAAGAACTGCGGGCCCAAGGGTTATCCAGGCATGGCGGAAGTCGGCAACATGGGCTTGCCCGCCAAACTGCTGGCTCAGGGCGTGACCGACATGGTGCGCATTTCCGATGCGCGCATGAGCGGCACCGCCTACGGCACGGTGGTGTTGCATGTGGCGCCGGAAGCGGCCGCCGGCGGGCCGTTGGCGGTGGTGCAGGAAGGCGACTGGATCGAACTCGATTGCGCCACCGGGCGCTTGCATCTGGACATCCCTGACGCCGAACTGGCCGCGCGCCTGGCCGACTGGCAGCCACCGCAACAGCAGCAACTGCTGGTGGGCGGCTATCGCGAGCTGTATGTGAAGCACGTGCTGCAGGCCGATCAGGGTTGCGACTTTGATTTCCTGGTGGGCATGCGCGGGGCTGAGGTGCCGAGGCATTCGCATTGATGATTGTGAGGAGCTGCAAGGACCTGTAGGAGCCAACTTGTTGGCGAGGCAGACGACGCGGTGTGTCAGGTTCACCGCCTCGCGAACAAGTTCGCTCCTACAGGACTGCATACGCCCCTTCCCGCGCCGATGCTATGATGCCCCGCATTCATCGCTCAGGATCGACTTGCGACCCCATGGATTACCGAAAGCCCTCCGAACGTAAAAGCATGCATGCCCGCATCGTCCAGGAGCTGGGCATGCAGATCGTCTCCGGGCGTTTCAAGCCTGACGACAAACTGCCTGCCGAAGCGCTGCTGTGCGAGGAGTATGCGGTCAGCCGCCCTGTATTACGTGAAGCCACCCGAGTATTGGTCGCCAAGGGCCTGGTGTATTCCAGGCCGCGGGTGGGCACGGTGGTCAAGGCGCGTCGCGAATGGCATCTGCTGGATCCCGACGTGCTGCACTGGATCATGCAGAGCACGCCTCAGAATGAGTTCTTCCATCTGCTGACCAGCGTCCGCGCGGTTATCGAACCTGCCGTGGCAGCCCTTGCGGCGCAGTACGCCACCGACGAAGAAATTGCCGCCATTGGCGAGGCCTACCAGCGCATGGAAGCGGCGCCGACGCCCGAGGCTTTGTTGCAACCGGACCTGGATTTCCACAGCCGGATTGCCGACGCGACCCATAACGATTTGCTGGCCCATTTGTGCAACATGTTGTCGCTGGCACTGCGCGAGGCGCTCAAGCATTCGAACAAGCGGCCCAACCTGCATGAGCTGGCGCTGCCCCGTCACAAGGCAATCCTCACCGCCATCGAAAACCGCGACGCCCTTGGCGCCCGGCATGCCACTCTGGTGCAGCTTGATGATGCGAGGAATGCGTTGAGTGTGGTGTTGGGGAGAGAGTTGGGGTTGTAGTTCACAGAAACCTGTAGGAGCCAACTTGTTGGCGAGGGGGACAACGCGGTGTACCTGGCACACCGCCTCGCGAACAAGTTCGCTCCTACAACGTTTGATTCCACATCAATGTGAAAACAACGAATTCCCCACCTTGCCGGCCATTTTCTCCGGCTTGATCAGGAACCGCGCCAGCGCTGGCAGCAGCCACAGCGCGCCGAACATGTTCCACAGCAGCATGAAGGTCAGCATCAGGCCCATGTCAGCCTGGAACTTGATCGCCGAGAAGATCCAGGTGCAAACGCCAATCGCCAGGCACAGCCCGGTAAACAGCACCGCTTTACCCGTGGACTTCAGGGTTTCGTAATACGCTTCCTGCAGCGGCAAACCGGCGCGCAGGAAGCTTTCCAGACGGCTGTAGATGTAGATGCCGTAATCCACGCCAATGCCCACCCCCAGCGCCACCACCGGCAAGGTCGCGACCTTGACACCGATGCCCATGAACGCCATCAGCGCGTTACCCAGTACCGAGGTCAGCACCAGCGGCAGCACAATGCACAGGGTCGCCGCCCAGGAGCGGAAGGTGATCATGCACATGGCCGCAACGCAGATATAAACCAGGATCAGAATCATCAGCTCGGACTGCTTGATCACCTCGTTGGTCGCAGCTTCAATCCCGGCGTTACCGGCAGCCAGCAGGAACTCCAGGCCCTCGCGATTATTCTCGTCGGCAAAGGTCTGCACGGCATGTACCGCGCGGTCGAGGGTTTCGGCCTTGTGGTCATTGAGGAAGATCAGCAGCGGTGCCAGTGAACAGGCGTTGTTGTACAAGCCATCAGCCCGGGCAATCGAGCTGTTGAGCACGTCTTTGTTACGCGACAGCGACTCCCACTTCAGGTTGCCCTCGTTCATGCCCTTGATCATCTGCTTGGACACGGTGACCAGCGAAATCGCCGACTGCACCCCCGGCGTATTCTCCATTTTCCAGGTCAATTCGTTGATCGCCGACAGCGTCCCGTAAGCCGAACAGCCTTCGCGCGGTGTCTTGACCATCACCACCAGCACGTCGGAGCTGGTGGAGTAGTTGTTGATGATGAAGCTGTTGTCCTGGTTGTAGCGAGAATCCGGGCGCAGCTCCGGTGCACCCTGATCCAGATCGCCGATCTTCAGGTTCTGGCTGTACCAAAGCCCGCCGCCGAAGGCCAGCAACGCCAGGACGATGGACACCGGCGCGACTTTGGCACTGGCAAAGTTCGACAGCAGTCGCCAGAACGGATGCTCGGAGACCGCGTCCTTCTTGCTGCGGCTGATCGCCCTTTTACTGATGCCCGCGTAGGAAATCGCCACCGGCAGCAGGATCAGGTTGGTGAACACGATCACTGCCACACCAATGGATGCGCCAATCGCCAGCTCGCGGATCACCCCGATATCAATGATCAGCAAGGTAATGAAGCCCACCGCGTCGGCGAGAATCGCGATCATGCCCGGCAGGAACAGTTGGCGGAAGGTGCGCCGCGCCGCCGTCAGCGCGTTGTCAGCGTCACTGGATTGCAGGGCGATGCCGTTGATCTTCTGCACGCCGTGGGAGATACCGATGGCGAAAATCAGAAACGGCACCAGCATCGAATACGGGTCCAGCCCGAAGCCGACCACATGCATCAACCCCAGCTGCCAGACCACCGCAATCAACGTAGTACAGAGCACGGCGACGGTGCTGCGGATGCAGCGGGTAAACCAGATCAGCAATACCAGCGTGATGACAAACGCCACGCCGAAGAACAGCACGACCATCAATAGCCCATCAATCAGGTCACCGACTTTCTTGGCGAAGCCGACGATATGCACTTTGATATTCGGGTTCTGGGCCTGGTATTTGTCGCGGATCTTTTCTTCGAGCTGATGGGAGAACTGTTGGTAGTCGAGCTTGATCAACTTGCCCTGATCCTCTGGGTCGGGGTACGACTCCAGCAACGGGACGTCGACGATGCTCGATTTGAAGTCGTTGGCCACCAACCGCCCGACCTGGCCGGACTTGAGCACGTTGTTGCGCAGCAGGTCCAGGCTGTCGTCGGAGCCGTTATAGCTCTGCGGGATGACCTCGCCGCCGGCAAAGCCCTCTTCGGTGACCTCGGTCCAGCGCACGCTGGGGCTCCACAGGGATTTCAGCCCGGAGCGGTCAACGCCGGGAATGTAAAACACCTCGTCGTTGATCTCGCGCAGGGTTTCCATGTACTGCTTGGAGAAGATGTCGCCATCCAGGGCTTCGACCGAGATGCGCACCGTGTTGCCCAGGTTCGCCAGGTCGTTGCGGTGCTCCATCATGTTCTGAATGAACGGATGATCCAGGGGGATCATTTTCTCGAAGCTGGTGGAAGGCCGCACCAGGGTCGCCTGCCAGAACAGAAAGATGCTGACCAGCAGGCAGATGACGATCACGGCCGGTCGGTTATTGAAGATCAGGCGCTCAAGGAAGGTTTCCTTTTCGCCCTTGTGCTGCTGCGTGTCTTGAAGGTTACTCATGCCGGAATTTCCCCGCCCTGATAATTCTTATTGTTGGGTCGACTCGGCGCCCGTCGGCGAGGTGAGGCGCACGCCCCCCTGCCCCACCAGGATCAGATTGCCCTGTGCATTGGCCGTGACCCCGGACAACGAAATCCGGTCGGGACGGTTGAAGACCTCGAACGTCTGGCCATCGTCAGTGCTGCGCATCACGCTGCCACCGTTGCCCACCAGCATCACCGAGCCATCCTCCAGCACTGTGGCGTTGGACAGGCCGAACTCCAGAGGCCCGCGGGCTGCCTTGAGTTCGATGGGGGTCCAGCTGTCGCCAAAATCAGTGGAGCGGAACAGATTGCCACGCAGGCCGTAGACCAGCAGCGTGCCGGGCTGGCCGGTGCCGATCGCGCCGAACAGCGAGCCTTGATAAGGGCCTTCGAGCTTTTCCCAGGTCTGGCCGTCATCGGCGGAACGGAACATGGCCCCCGCCTCGCCGACAATGAACAACCCGCTGTCAGCCACTTGAGTGATGCCGTTGAGGTGGTACTGGTCTTCGTTATCGAGGCGGTCGCTGACGTCCTGCCAGTCTTTGCCGCCGTCGGTGGTGGCCATCAATGAGCCGTAGGCACCGACCGCAAAGCCGTTGCTGGTGTCCTTGAACCAGACGTCCAGCAGCGGCGCTTCGCGCTTGAGGTCTTCGAATTGTTTGGTCCAGGTGGCGCCACCGTCGCTGCTGGCGAGGATCTGCGCGTCATGGCCGACCGCCCAACCGTGCTTGTCATCGACAAACGCTACGGCAGTCAGCAACTGGCGGCTCGGCACCTTGGCCTGCACCCAGGTTTTGCCCTGGTCATCGGAATAGAGAATGTGCCCGCGATCACCGACCACCACCAGTCGGGACCCGGCATGGGCAACGTCCAGCAGCAGGCCGCGGGAGGATTTTGCAGACTCGATGGCGTATTGCGCCGCATCGGCAGGCGCCGTGGCTGCATAGGCTGGGCTGGAGGCCCACGCCAGAGTAACGGCCGCCACTAGCGAATAGGCTGTGGCCTGGAGCTTGCCTGTGGGTGAAAACAGTGGTTGACCGACTACCGCATCCACCCTGGATCGCGTGCGCCGCTTTACAGGCTCACTCATGAAGCGTCCCCTATCCATTTTATTTTTATGAGGTCGACCCCAGTCAGGCGCTCTAGCGCTTGGCTTTCTGGAAGCAGACCTATCCTATCCAGCTTTGGAAACCCGTGACAATCGACATGGCCCTATCTTTGGTCTAGCCCTCTGTTGTGATTGGTGGGTTATCAGCCTGGCTGATAGGTGATGACCTGTAGGAGCTGCCGAAGGCTGCGATTGCAGTGTGTCTGATAGGCCGCCTTCGCAGCCTTCGGCAGCTCCTACAGAATCAGCTCGTGCCAGTGTAGGCCGGGTTTGAGCGCCCGGCCTGCAATTGTCAGAACTTGTAGGCGACCGCCAGGGTGGTCATGGTTGTGCGGTTGGTTTGGGCGGTGGACTTGGGTTCGGTACGCCCGGTGTATCCGTTGGAAGCGTTTTTGATCAACGCACTGCCCTTGGTCGACGTATAGAACTGATGATCGATACCCGCCTTTAACGACAGCTGCGGATTGACGTCATACGTCAGCCCCAGGGCAACGCTTTGCATGCTGCCTGTGTTGCCGTTTTTGTCGCTGAAGGTTGTGTCACGCTCGTGGTGGGTATCGAACCCTCTCGACCGGACCCACTGGCTGTACTTGAAACGGCTTTCCAACGTCCAGTTCTTCAGCGTGTAGAGCCCGACGAGCCCCAGATAAGGCGTGTCATAGGTCTGCTGATAGCTGATGCCTTTATCGCCAGCCGGAAACTGTCCAACGTCATTACGAAAGCCGCCGTCAGAGGAGTAGATATAACTGCCGCCACGCGATTCCCAGTCAAACCGGCTGCGCTGATACCCCGCCGTCACCCCAAGAGCTATGTCATCACGCTTGAGCGCCCAGGCCGTGGCGGCGAACTCCAGTTGCCAGGCATTCTTGAGCCGGGTTTTGGGGTGATCGGAATAGTCAGTCCAGCCGACATCTTCAGCGCTGAGCCAGTCGTAATCCTTCATGTGGCTGTTGCCGTCGCTGATCCGCGTCCAGCCGCGCACGTCATAGGAAAGCCAGTCCAGCGGGTGGAACGCCACGCCCAGATGCAAGGTGGGGACTTGCTTGATATCCCAGGTCAACTGGCTGAGCTTCACGCCATCACGATAAACCTTTTCCTGGGATCGCCCGTTCAACAGGCCCAGCCCGAGACTCAAATCAACGCTACCCACCTTCAAGCGTTGCTCATTGGTCACTGTGGCATCTGCCAATGCCTGCTGCCCCAGGGCGCTCAAACCCAGCGCAGTGAATAAAAGCAGTGTCTTGCGTCCGTCTATCAGCAACATCCATCACCTCGATCAGCGTCAAAGGCGCGCCGACTGAACGCCAGTGCACCGGAGCCCGACAGGATGAGTTTTATTGCAGGACGTTTCTGCCAGACGAAGCTTAATCAGCGTGTATGAAATATCATCAGAAACCCGAGGAAAGTCCCTACAAAACAGCCACGCAGAAAAAAGGGCCTACCACTTTCGCGGAAGGCCCCTGCATCACCCGTCGGTGTTAGTCGGCAAGGCTTTTGCTGACGACCTCGAACACGTCACTGGACAGCTCACCCGAATCACGGATGCGCACCAGTTCGGCCTTCATCAACGCCTGACGGGCGCTGTCGTATTTGCGCCAGCGGGTCAGCGGCGCCAATTGGCGAGACGCGATCTGAGGGTTGAAGCCGTTGAGCTGGATCACCAGATCCGCCAGGAAGCGATAGCCAGAGCCATCTGCCGCATGGAAGTTGATCAGATTCTGGCCCGCGAACGCGCCGATCAGCGCGCGAACCTTGTTCGGGTTCTTGATGTTGAACGCCGGGTGCTGCATCAACGCCTTGACCCGGTCCAGGCCACCCGGCAACGGGCTGCCGGCCTGGACGCTGAACCATTGGTCCATGACCAGCGGGTTGTCTTTGAAGTTCTCGGCAAACACCGCCAGCGCCTTGTCTTTCTCGGCGGTGAACGGCGAGTTGACCAGCACGGCCAACGCGGTCAGGCGTTCGGTCATGTTGTCGCTGCTCTCGAACTGCTCGAGGGTAGCGGCCAGCACCTGCGGCTTCTCGCTGAGCATCAGGTACGACAACGCGATGTTCTGCAAGGCCCGACGGGCAAAGTGTTCGGCTTCAGCCACATAAGGCGTCGCTTTGGACACCTGACGGTTGGCGGTGTAGCGCGCCCACAGGCCGTCGAACAGGCTATCCGCCAGTTGCTTGCGCACAAACTCGCGTGCCGCATGGATCGCATCCACGTCAGCCACTTCGCTGATTTCAGTCAGATAGGCCTCGCCCGGCAACGACAGCATTTCGGCGATCATGGCCTGATCCAGCGAGGTATCAGCCAGCACCGTGCCTAGCGCAGTGACCAGCCGTTGATCCAGCACCAGCGCTTGCCCTTGCTGATATTGGCCGATCAATTCCTGCAACACCTGAACCGACAGCTGCTGACCCGCGTCCCAACGATTGAAGCCGTCGCTGTCGTGTTGCATCAGGAACATCAACTGGTCGCGGTTGTACGGGAAGCTGAGTTTCACCGGCGCCGAGAAACCACGCAGCAGCGAAGGCAATGGCTGTTCGGCGATATCAACAAAGGTGAAGGTCTGCTCGGCTTCGGTCACCGAGATAACCCGTGTGGTGCCGCCGGCCTCTGCTTCGCCTTGCAGGCGCAGGGCAATTTCGCCGCCTTGCTTGTCCAGCAGGCCGAGTTCTACGGGGATCACGAACGGTTTTTTGCTTTCGCCCGGCTGGCCCGGTGTGGTCGGGCAGCTTTGACGGAAGGTCAGGCTGTAAGTCTTGGCGGCGCTGTCGTACGACTCGCTCACCGCCAGACGCGGCGTACCGGCCTGGCTGTACCAGCGTTTGAATTGAGTCAGGTCGACGCCATTGGCATCTTCCATGGCCTTGATGAAGTCATCACAGGTCACGGCCTGGCCGTCATGGCGTTCGAAGTACAGATCACTGCCCTTGCGGAAGCCTGCGGCGCCCAACAGGGTGTGGAGCATGCCGACCACTTCCGAGCCCTTTTCGTACACGGTCAGGGTGTAGAAGTTGGAGATTTCGATGAAGCTGTCCGGACGCACGGCGTGGGCCATGGGGCCTGCGTCTTCGGCGAACTGGTGGGTACGCAGGTACGCCACGTCCTGAATGCGCTTGACGGTCGCCGAGTTCATGTCTGCCGAGAAGCCGGAATCGCGGTAAACGGTGAAGCCTTCCTTGAGCGACAGCTGGAACCAGTCGCGGCAGGTCACGCGGTTGCCCGACCAGTTGTGGAAGTATTCGTGGGCGACGATGGCCTCGACCCGCTGGTGAGCGGCGTCGGTGGCGGTTTCGGCGCGGGCCAGCACGGCGCTGGAGTTGAAGATGTTCAGGCCCTTGTTTTCCATGGCGCCCATGTTGAAGTCGTTGACCGCAACAATCATGAAGATGTCCAGGTCGTACTCGCGACCGTAGGTTTCTTCGTCCCAGCGCATGGATTTCTGCAGGCTGGTCATGGCGTGCTGGCACTTGTCGATGTTTTCCGGCTCGACGTAAATGCGCAGGGTCACTTCCCGCTGGCTCATGGTGGTGAATTTGTCTTCGACGCACCACAGGTCACCGGCGACCAACGCAAACAGGTAGGCCGGTTTCATGAACGGGTCTTCCCAGGTTGCCCAGTGCCGGCCGTCGTCTTCCGGGCCGCTGGCAATCGGGTTGCCGTTGGACAGCAGGACCGGGAAGTTGTGCTTGTCGGCGCTCAGGGTCGTGGTGAACTTGCTCATCACGTCCGGGCGGTCGAGGTAATAGGTGATCTTGCGGAAACCCTCGGCCTCGCACTGGGTGCAGAACATGCCGCTGGATTTGTACAGGCCTTCCAGCGCAGTGTTGGTTTCTGGGTGGATGCGCACGCTGGTGTCGACCGTGAACGACTCGGCCTTGGGGTGCAGGGTCAGGTGGTCCGGGGTCAGTTGGTAATCGGCGGCGCTCAGCTCGGTGTCGTCCAGCTGCACCGAGAGCAGTTCCAGCAACTGGCCGTCCAGCACCAGCGGCGGCAAACCTGCGCCACGGGCCGGGTTGCGGCGCATCACCAATTGGGCGTGGACCAGGGAATGGTCATCGAACAGCTCGAACGTCAGGTGCGTTTCGTCGATGAGGTACTCGGGAGCCTGATAGTCCTTCAGGTAGATCATTTGCGGTTGTTCGGTGCGCATGATGAGTCCTCTTACTGATGCACGGCGAGCTGATAAGCCGTGTACTTGCGAATATTGATCACGCCGGTATCGAAGATCAGGTACTGGCCCTTGATCCCCAGCAGTGTGCCTTCGGCGATCGGATTCTTGTCCAGATTGAAGCTGACGATCTTGGTCGGGTACGCCTCGACGGGGTAGCGGATTTCGATCGGTTCGACGTCATGCAGCATTTGGATGGCCTGCAGGCCAAATCGTTCTTGCAACCCGGCCAGCCCTGCGCCGCAGCTTTCGAACAACTGCTGACGAATCGCGGCCAGATCCACCGGCTCGGCATCGCCCTTGAGCAAGGCACGCCAGTTGGTGCGATCGGCCACCTGGCTGCGCAGCAGGTCCTCAACGAAACCAGACTGCTGGCGCGTCGCAACCCTCAAAATCGGCAAGGCCTGACTCGCGCCCTGATCCAGCCAGCGGGTCGGCAACTGGGTGGCGCGGGTAATGCCGACTTTCACGCCCGACGAATTGGCCAGGTACACCACATGATCGGTCATGCAGAACTGCTCGCCCCACGCCGGATCGCGGCAGGTGCCGTGTTCGTGGTGGCACTTTTCCGGGCTCATGATGCAGATATCGCACTGCGCCAGCTTGAGCATGCAGGGGTAGCAATACCCTTGGCTGTAGCTGGATTTGGTCTTGCGCCCGCAATGGCTGCAATGGATCGCCCCCAGAAACTCCAGGCGAACCGTTTTGCCAATCAGCGGATTGACCGGGATTTCGTTGTCACCTAGCCGAAACGTGTACTGCACCAGCGGCGTATCAAGGCGCGCTGACATTTTGTTGACTGCACCACGACCAATCTCAATCAATGGATGGCATCCGACTTGAACAGGATATTCGGCACAGTCGTCGACTTGGAGGCACATTCCTGCGGGCCCATGTAGCCGATGCGCTGGTCTTCGGGCAGGTTCTGCACTTCCCAGGCAATCAAGGCCTGCAAGGACAACTCACGTTGTTCCTGAGTCAGCTTGCGGCCGTCGGACCACTTACCGATTTCGACGGCCAGCTTCAGGCTCTCGTAGACGTCCGGGGTGATGTTTTCAATCATTTCAGCAAAAGAGGACATAGAGCACTCCTGAATTCGAATAGAAATTTAGGCTCTGACCCGGGCAATCGCCCCGCCAATCAGACCTGTGGCACAACCAATAAGCAGACCACCCACATGCGCGCCGTTGGCGATTTCGCCAAAGCCCAGCATGCTCACCAGACCCGACAGGCACAGCGCCAGCCAGATCAGCATCATCACCAGCACCCCGCGCGGGAGACGGTAGATGGGGTTGGGTGCGAGCATTTGAAAAATCCAGCAATGGCCCAGCAGGCCATACAGCACGCCGGATAACCCACCAAACAGGCTGGGGCCGCCGAACTGGTATTGAATGAAGTTTGATACCGCACTGAACAACAGGGTCAGGCCCAGCAACTGCAGACCGCCCTGGCGCCATTCGATCCGCCGCCCCAATTCCCAGTACCACAAGGCGTTCATGGCCAGGTGCAGGATGCCGAAGTGGATCAACATTGGCGTGACGATTCGCCACCACTGGCCCGAAGCCAGAGTGTCGGCCAGGGGCATGAAGGTCGCGTAATCGCCGCGCACCTGAAAATCCAGAAAGGTCAGCCAGCGCACGGCTTCGAGGTTGTCCCCCAGCAGGGTGATACCGCCGACGATCAGCGAGGCCAGTAGCACCAGCGCTGTGACCGGGCTGTCCTTCAATTGCTGAACAAAACCAGCGCGCGACGAGTTGCCGCCCTGCTCGCCCGCTGGCAATTGGTAGTGCTCATCACCTTGCGGGTATTGCTGATACAAGGCGCGAACGTCATCGGCCAGTTGCGGCGTATCCGGCACCCATAGCACTTGCTCGCCTGCTTCTTCGCTGACCCGATGGGGCACGCGCAGGCGATTCAACAGGCTGACGAAACCACTCAGGTCGGTGGTCAACGGCAGACGCATGACAGCAACAGGACTCATCAAACAGCCTCGGGACGTTCTACATCGACCCAGACGAACTTGGCCGGGTCGATGCGGGTTTCCTGGTCCAGCCGGTAGGCGACCAGTTTGCCGTAGAGCACGGCGCTGTAATCCAGACACGCCAGATTCGGTCGAATCGGCGCGGGCACCCCACTGCGCCAGTAATGGCCTACGAACAGCAACGGTTCATCGACGCCATAGCGCAGCAAGGCGTTCTTTTCAGTGGTGGACAGTGGCGTCTTGGCCACACCTTCAGGCAACGCATCGGGCTGGAACACCACGTCACCGTAGGTTTGCGGGTCGTCTTCCCAGAATTTGGTGCGGAAAAACGCACGCGTCAGCCCGTCACCGCCGGTCAAGGTCATGCCGTGGGGCAGGCGCAAATCGGTGCCACGCAGCAACCGGTCGAATACCGCACAGGCAAAACTGCCCTGCACCGCCGATGCCTGCACAAAATGGCGGTCGATGCAGCCAGTGCCGTGCATGGCCAGCAACGGCGTGATCAGGCTTGAGTCCCAGCAGGCATGCACCACCCGGAAACGTCCGGCATCGATGAACAGCGGCAGCTCGTAGAACCAGTTGACGAACTCCTGCCACTCCGCCGGGTATTGCTCGAACTGGGTCAGGGTTTCGCCAATCAGCCGCGCGTGACGCAATGAATGCTCGCGCACGAACTGCTTGCCGCTTTCCGGCAGTGCAGGCGTTTCCCAGCCCAGGGCGTTGAATTCGTGGTTGCCCATGATGCACAGGGCATGGCCTGCCACCACCATGTCGCGCACGATGTGCAGCGACTCGCGGATCAACGGGCCACGGTCGATGATGTCACCGAGGAATAACGCGATACGTTCAGGATGGCGCCAGACGCCAGCCTGAAAGCGATAACCCAGCACGCTGAGCAATTGCTCTAGCGTATGGGCACATCCATGCACGTCACCGATCAGATCGTAGCTACGCGCGGGATCGAGCATCAGTCGCCTCCACCACCAAGTCGGCTACCCCAGCCCAGCTTGGTGCGACAGACTTCGTAATAGTTATGGTCCAGAGGGTGGATCAGGCGCAGCTTTTGCGACTTTTTGCTGACGGTAATGGTGTCACCCGGTGCGCAGGTGAAGTGGTTCTGCCCGTCGCAGGAGACCTGTGGGTAAATCGTCATGTCCTTGGAAACCACGATTTTCAGCTCACTGTTGCCGTCGACCACAATCGGCCGACCCGACAAGGTATGGGGGTACATCGGCACAATCACAATGGCATCGAGCTTGGGATGCATGATCGGCCCGCCAGCGGACAGCGCATACGCGGTGGAGCCGGTGGGCGTGGCGACGATCAGGCCATCGGCCTTCTGGCTGCAGACGAACTGGCCGTCGATGTAAATCTCGAACTCGATCATCCGCGTCGATTTGCCCGGATGCAGCACCACGTCATTGAGGGCGTCACCCTGCCCGATCGCCTCACCGTGACGGCGAACCTCGGCCTGCAACAGGAAGCGGTTCTCGACCAGATAGTGGCCGTCGAGGACTTCAGCGACTTTGACTTCCAGCTCATCGGGACGAATGTCGGTGAGAAACCCCAGACTGCCGCGGTTGATGCCCAGCACCGGCACGTTATGTTTGGCCAGCGCCCGTGCGGCGCCCAGCAAGCTGCCATCCCCGCCGACCACGATGACCATGTCGCAGACTTCGCCGAGCATCTTGCGCGAGGAGGTTTGCAGGCCATGGCCGGGCAGTACTTCGGCGATGGTGTCTTCCAGAATGACGTGCAGGTGCCGTTCCAGCAGGAATCTCTTGAGTCGGCGAACGGTATCGAGCACCTGAGCACTGCCCAGGCGGCCGATGATGCCGATATTGCGAAATTGCTCCATGGGGCTCCTGCGGGGGTTCGATACGGCTTAGAGACGTGGATTATGGGTGAAAGGTTGGGGTAGCGGCAAACGGGGCGTGTGACTGTATCGATCAGGGGCGCTTGCGAAAGCACAAATGATGACTCGGGCCGTCGGTATGGTTTACGGTTTTTCAGTAGTTACCAAAGTTTTGCAACTGCCTCATCTATATAGCGGACAACTCTAAAAACTGTAACTTATGACAGTGGTTTCAGAGTTCAAGCCGAGTCATGCTGAAACCCAGCCACAGAGTTTCTTGAATGAGTGGCTATCAATCAAACGTTTAATTACTGATATTGGTGAATGCTATGAACATAGAAGCACAATCTACTCAGAGCCAATCCGGCTTTGAGGATTGGGAAAGTTTTAAGTTGGGCGATACCTTTAAGACGGAGGTTGAGGTTGAATGCTCCGACGGACTTAAGGCTATTTTGACGGGGTGGTCCGGCGAGTATGTGCCTCCCCAGATTGTCTCTGGATCTTTTTCTCCAGAATACGGGCAACGCGCCCTTCAGATCAGCACTACTACGTTCCAGTTTTACCTAAGGTTTGGCCGGGAGATCACTCGTTTCCAGATGTCCTACTCTGGCCTCATCCAGAGGCCCAGCCCCACGCCGCCCAAGACAGGCTTCGTGGCACGTTTTCACGGCCAAGGGGGAAATCATGCCTATGATTTGCTGGAATCCCAATCATCAGACGTGCAGACATTAAATATTGTTTTACCGACCCCGTGCACCGAGTGCCTTATTGGTACGTTTACTGTTAGAGAACCATATTATTATTTCTTTATTGATAATCTGCGGTGGTCTTGAGTTTTGCCATGCAAACAGGACGCGTCATTGACCTGCTTGCATTTTTGAATCAACGGAGACGCATCACTTATGTAGACCAATGCTCATGAGGATGCGACGTGATGTTGTGTACATATCCATTGCTGCGGTTAAGCGAACCTATGGTTCCGCTCTTACAGCGGGTCACTTTTGGCAAACGCCCGGAATGCCGGCCCAGCCAAAAGTAACCAAAAAGGCTGTGCCCCACCACGCGGTCCCTCGCCTAGGCTCGGCATGCCCGTAATCCGACATTGATTCGGCGGGCCGCCGCGAAGGGCCATCCCTGGCCCAGCGCGGCTAAACCGGCATCCCTGCCGGTTCACCCTCCGACTCAATATCGAATTCCGGCCAGCGTGGTTTGACGGGGCGCCAGGATCAAAATCAAAAGCAGATCAACGGCAGATCAACGGCAGATCAACGGCAGATCAACGGCAGATCAACGGCAGACGCGGACTTTGTAGGAGCCAACTTGTTGGCGAGGGCAATGGACCTGCGTGCACATAAATACCGCCTCGCGAACAAGTTCGCTCCTACAGGGGTATGCAATTGTCTGTTAGAGCGTGTGGACGGCGTGTCCCCGACGAACGACGACGCGGTGTGTCTGATTAACAGCGTCGACTGATTCGCGAGCAAGCTCGCACCCACAGAAACTCACAAACCCGTGGGAGCGAATTCATTCGCGAAGGCAATGGTGCAGACAACAAATAAATCGAGGCAAGCTCACACAAAAAACAGGCCGGCTATCAGGCCGTCTCGGACTGGCTCTTGATCTTAGGCGCCCCGTCAAACCACGCTGGCCGGAATTCGATGTTGATTCGCAGGGGAAACCGGCAGGACGCCGGTTTAGCCGCACTGGGCCAGGGATGGCCCTTTGCGGCGACCCTGCTAATCAATGTCGGATTACGGGCATACCGAGCCTAGGCGAGGGACCGAGTGGTGGGGCAAGAGCCTTTTGCTTACTTTTGGGCCCAAAAGTGAGGCGCCGTAAGGGCGCAACCAATAGCAGCCATAACCGCAACAATGGATATGTACACAAACAGAACTCCACCAAAGATGCAGCCGACGGTTTCCGCTATTCTCCGACCATGACCCTATTCCCCAGCCTCACCAACCTGCCCCGCCAGCTCCGCACCCCGCAAGTGCGCGACCTTGCGTGGGTGATCCTCGCACCGCCGATGCTTGGCGAGACGCCCTGGCCCCAGCGTCACCCCCTGTCAGCCAGCGACTGGGTCACCAAACCGCAACAACTGGCTGATTTTCTATTCAGCCTGGATCGCGACAGCAGCAGCCTCGACCAATGGCTGGCCCAAGGCGCCACACGCCGCTTGGGCCTGTATTACGAACGCCTCTGGCAATTTGCCGCCCACAAGGCCCCCGGCGTGGAGATGATCGCCGCCAATCTACAGATCCGCCAGGCCGGGCAAACCCTGGGTGAACTGGACATGCTGCTGCGCGATGCCGAAGGCGTGCACCACGTGGAACTGGCGATCAAGTTGTATCTCGGACCGCAACAAGGCGACGGCAGCGACCCGGCACAATGGCTCGGCCCCGGCTGCCATGATCGACTGGATCGCAAACTCGCTCACCTGAGCCAACACCAATTGCCCATCTCTTCACGCCCCGAAAGCCAGCAAGCCCTCGCCGAACTGGGTATTGCCGGTTTCAGCGCCGAACTGTGGCTGGGTGGCTATCTGTTGTATCCGTGGCCTGGACAGGCGCAATCGCCCCAAGGCGCACACCATCAGCACCTGCGCGGCGGTTGGTTGCATCAGAAAGACTGGTACGAATTCGTGGCGCAACGTCCGAACGGCCGCTGGCAATTGCTGCCCCGCCACGCCTGGCTGGCACCGGCCCATTAAGCCCAGGCCTGGAGTGTCGAGCAACTGGACGAGTGGCTGGCCCAGCTCAACCCGCTGGCACCGGCGCAGCTGCTGGTACGTTTGATTCAAAACGATGACGGCGAGTGGGAAGAAGCCGAGCGGATCTTTCTGGTGTCCGACCTCTGGCCCCGGCTAGGCGATACGAGCAACGCGACTCAACCTGTCGCATTGCCCGCAGCAACGCTTTAAACCTCAGGCGGCTTTTTTGGTGCGCGGCAACAGAATCGCCAGAATGCCCAGCAATGGCAGGTACGAACACAGGTTGTACACGAACAGAATCCCATGGCTGTCCGCCAGGTAGCCGAGCAAGGCTGCGCCGATGCCGCCAAAGCCGAACATCAGACCGAAGAAGATCCCGGCGATCATGCCCACGTTACCCGGCACCAGTTCCTGGGCGTACACCACAATTGCGGAAAACGCCGACGCCAGGATGAAACCGATGATCACGCTCAGCACGCCGGTCCAGAACAGGTCCGCATAGGGCAGCGCGAGGGTGAACGGCGCGGCACCAAGAATCGAGAACCAGATCACCGCCTTACGGCCGATCCTGTCGCCGATAGGCCCACCGAAGAAGGTGCCTGCCGCAACGGCACCGAGAAACAGGAACAGGTACAGCTGCGAGGTGGCGACCGGCAGGTCGAACTTCTCGATCAGGTAGAAGGTGAAGTAGCTGGTGATACTCGACATGTAGAAGAACTTGGAAAACATCAGGAAGCCCAGCACCACCAGTGCGGCCGTCACCCGGCCTTTGGACAGGCCATGGCTGGCTGCCTGGCCCTGTTTGAGCTTAAACAGATTGAGGTGGCTGCGGTACCAGCGGCTGATGGCGTAAAGCAGGCCGATGGAAAACAGCGCCACCAGGCCGAACCAGGCCACATGCCCCTGACCGAACGGGATGACGATCGCTGCCGCCAGCAAGGGGCCAAAAGCCGTACCGGTGTTGCCGCCCACTTGAAAGGTCGACTGCGCCAGGCCAAACCGCCCGCCAGAAGCCAGTCGAGCGATGCGCGAGGCCTCTGGGTGAAAGGTCGAGGAGCCAATGCCGACCAGGGCCGACGCCAGCAGAATCATCGGAAAACTACCGACCACTGACAGCATCAGAATCCCGATCAAAGTGCACAGCGACCCCACCGGCAGGACCAGCGGATTGGGGTGACGGTCGGTGTAGTAACCGACCCAGGGTTGCAGCAACGACGCGGTGATCTGAAAGGTCAGGGTAATCAGCCCGATCTGGGTGAAGGTCAGCCCGTAACTTTCCTTGAGCATCGGATAGATCGAAGGCAGCACCGCCTGAATCAGGTCATTGACCAGATGCGCCAGCGCCACGGCGCCGATGATGCGCATGACCAAGGGGCTTGAAGTACTGGCAGGTGTGGCAGTGGGAATTGCAGACGCAGGAGGGTTGCTGACGGCCATGAAGTTCATCCGTGGAACTATTGGATGTGCCACGACCCAGTCATTGCAAGATATGTCAGCGGCACAAGGTCCGCCAATGTGCCACTTTTAGGGGCGTTGGCGCTACATTTTGTTGCAGGAAATCTCTGTAGGAATAATCGGTGGGAGCGAATTCATTCGCGAATACGGAGGTACAGACGACGGACTTCTATCGCCTGTACCGGACCTTTCGCGAATGAATTCGCTCCCACGGTGGACCGTGTGAATCCGGGAATTTGGGCTCAGGCAGCCGCACCTACCTCCACACCCTTGCCCCCCGCCGGAACATCATGCAGCGAAATCCGCGACGTCTCGGGCAATGCCAGGCCGCCAGCCAACGCCAGCAGCGCCACGGCAATCAGGTAGAACGCCGGTGACAGGTTGCTGCCCGTGGTGCTGATCAGCCAGGTGGCCATCAACGGTGCCGTGCCACCAAAGATGGTGTACGCCATGTTGTAGGTGATCGCCGAGGCGGTGTAGCGCGTGCGGGTCGGAAAGGTCTCCGACAGCAACGCCGCTGTCACCACGCCGCAGAGCACAGCGCCCACCGCCAGCAGCATGACGCCGACAATCGATGCGGCAAACGAACCGGAGCTGGCCATCAGGAAGGACGGATAAACCACCACTATCAACAGCGCGCAGGCGGTCATGACTGTCGCCCGGCGTCCGACCTTGTCCGAGTACAAACCGGCCAAAGGGCAGATCGCGGCAGCGAAGATCAAGGCAATCAGCGACACCAACAGCGCCGTCGCACGGCTCAGGCCGCCCGCTATTTGCAGGTAGGTCGCAAAGTAGGTGGTGAACATATAGAAGGACAATGCCGTCAACGACACGAACGCACCGAGGCAGCAAATGGCCGCGCCGTGGTGGCGCAGGGTTTCCTTGAGCGGGGAATGGGCGACGGCATGTTCCTGGGTCACGGCCTGGAATGCCGGGGTTTCGTCCAGCTTCCAGCGCAGATACAAACCGACCAAACCTAACGGCGCAGCAATCAGAAACGGCAGACGCCAGCCCCAACTGCCCATGGCTTCAGCCGAGAGCGACGCTTCCAGGGCATAGGCCACCACTGCTGCCGCCGCAAAGGCGGAAAAGGTCGACACCGGAATGAAGCTGCCATACCAGGCGCGTTTGTCGTTGGGCGCATGCTCCATCAGGTAAGCGCAGGCCCCGGCGTATTCGCCTCCGGCAGAGAAGCCCTGGGCGCAGCGGATCAGGGTCAGGAGAATCGGCGCCATGACGCCAATGGCGGCATAGGTGGGTAGCACGCCAATCAACGTGGTGGCCCCGGCCATCAGCAATATGGTCATCGCCAGGGTTCGTTTGCGGCCAATCCGGTCGCCCAGCATGCCGAAGAAAATCCCGCCCAGCGGCCGGAAGGCAAACGCCACGGCAAACACTGCGAAGGTCTTGAGCAATGCTGCGCTAGGGTCGCCACTGGGGAAAAACTGCTGGGCGATGGTGGTGGCCAGAAAGCCATAAACAGCGAAGTCGAACCATTCGACGAAATTACCGATGGCCGCGGCGACAATCACTTTTCTCAGGGTTTTGGGGCTGACTTGCTCGGTAGCGGCGCTTGTCATGCTGGACCTCGACGTTTCATCAGTAAGCGTTCGATTATCGAGACAGTCGCCGCCATGGCTCACTCTGAAAGTGTCATCCACATAGTCAGGACCGACTCGCCGTCCATCGACAGCGCATGATTCATGCCACACCCCTGGTTGCCGGGCCTACAGCCTCATGCCCCGCCGACCTTGCAGGCCACCGGTGTGCACAAAGATCAGCCGCGTGCCACGAAGAAATCGCCCGCCGAGCACTTCATCGTGCAACGCCAGCAGTGCCTTGCCGGTGTAGAGCGCTTCGAGTGGAATACCGCTTTGCGCTTCGCTGCGGGTGATGAAATCCAGCAACTGCGGATCGGTTTTGGCAAAGCCGCCACGGCTGGCGTTGATCAAGTGGTAGGCATCACGGTCTGCCCCGGAATACAGCTCCCGTGGGAGCGAGCTTGCTCGCGAAGAGGCCATTACATCCGACACATCTTTCGCGCCTGAGAAATCGCTTTCGCAAGCAAGCTTGCTCCCACAGTATTGAGGCAATCCACAGATCGCCACGACGTTCTGCGCAACCCCATGACCATCCGGCACAGCCATTGCGCCATACACTGGCCGCGCTCCATCCTCGGCGAGCACCAATCCGGCCAGGGTGGTGCCGGTCCCGACGGCGAGCCACCAGCCGTGATAATCGTCCCACCCCAATCGACTCAACTGATCACTGACCATACCCGGCAATCCGGCACATCCCAACGCACCCGGCACACCACCGCCGCCTTCAGGGATCGGGTAGAAATCGGGGTATTGCGCCAGCCAGGGTTGCCAAAAATCGGCCTCATGCCGCGCCCGATAGCCGCCATAACCCAGCCAGTGCAGTTGCATGCCGAATGCCTGCACGTCATCAATGGTGGGTGTTTGCATGGGATGACCACGAAGCAGCCCCACCGTGGCAAAGCCAAAACGCTTGCCCGCTGCGGCCAGGGCATGCAGATGATTGGAGTGGGCGCCGCCGAGGCTGATCACCCCTTGAGCCCCCGCGTCGCTGGCGGCCGCCAGATGATGAGCGAGCTTGAACCACTTGTTGCCACTGATCAGCGGGTCGATAAGGTCCAGGCGCAGCACCGCGACCTCCACCTGGGCTTGTGCAAGCCAGGGTAGATTCAGGCGTTCGAGGGGAGCGATGGGTTGCCAATGGATGGGAGGGACAGACACGGGATCGGCCGACGTGGAAAGGGAGGCGAGTTTAGCAGAGCATCCATGAGCGGCCGGACTCCTACAGATTCAGTGATGTGAACCTGGGGTATTACAACCCCGCCGCCAACCGCGATCCCTGATCAATGGCCCGCTTGGCATCCAGCTCGGCCGCCACGTCTGCGCCGCCGATCAAGTGCACGGCCTGCCCGGCTTCGACCAGCCCGTCATACAACTCACGCAATGGGTCCTGCCCGGCGCAGATGACGATGTTGTCCACGGGAAGCAGCTTTTCTTCGCCCTCGCCAATGCGGATATGCAAGCCCGCGTCATCGATTTTCAGGTATTCGACGCTGTTGAGCATTTGCACCTGTTTGTTCTTCAGGCCTGTGCGGTGGATCCAGCCGGTGGTCTTGCCCAGACCGTCGCCCACCTTGGACGCTTTGCGCTGCAACAGGAAAACCTGACGCGCCGGGGCATGCACCTGCGGCTTGATCCCCACCACGCCGCCACGCGCCTGCAGGGTGGTGTCGATGCCCCACTCCTTCCAGAACGCCGCGCGGTCCAGGCTGGTGGCAATCCCCTGATGCACCAGAAACTCCGAGACGTCGAAACCGATGCCGCCCGCGCCAATGACCGCAACACTGTGCCCGACCGGCTTGCGCTGAAGAATCACGTCCAGATAGCTCAAAACCTTCGGGTTCTCGATGCCCGGAATGGCAGGTGTGCGCGGTGCAATACCCGTCGCGAGGATCACGTCGTCGTAGCCTGCGCCCAGCAGATCCTGCACCGCCACGCGGGTATTGAGACGCACATCCACGCCGGTGGTTTGCAGCTTGCGACCGAAGTAACGCAGGGTTTCGAAGAACTCCTCCTTGCCCGGCACGCGCTTGGCGATATTGAACTGGCCGCCGATTTCACTGGCCGAATCGAACAGGGTCACGTGATGCCCACGCTCCGCCGCCACCGTGGCCGCTGCCAGGCCTGCGGGACCGGCACCGATGACGGCGATTTTCTTGCTCTGGCGAGTCGGGATGTAGTTGAGTTCGGTCTCGTGACAGGCCCGCGGGTTGACCAGGCAAGTGGTCAACTTGCCACCGAAGGTGTGGTCCAGGCAGGCCTGATTGCAGCCGATGCAGGTATTGATCTCGTCGCCACGCCCGGCGGCGGCCTTGTTGACGAACTCCGGGTCGGCCAGGAACGGCCGCGCCATGGAGACCATGTCCGCGTCGCCTTCGCTGAGAATCTGCTCGGCGATTTCCGGGGTGTTGATGCGGTTGGTGGTGATCAGCGGGATGTTCACCGAACCGCGCAGCTTGGCGGTGACTTTGCTGAACGCCGCGCGCGGGACCTTGGTGGCGATGGTCGGGATCCGCGCTTCGTGCCAACCAATACCGGTGTTGATAATGGTCGCACCGGCCTGCTCGATGGCTTTGGCCAGTTGCACGATTTCTTCCCAACTGCTGCCGCCTTCCACCAGGTCCAGCATCGACAGGCGGAAGATGATGATGAACTGCGGGCCAACGGCTTCACGCACCCGGCGCACAATTTCCACCGGCAGGCGCATGCGGTTTTCGTAGCTGCCACCCCAGCGGTCGGTGCGATGGTTGGTGTGGGCCGCGAGGAACTGGTTAATGAAGTAGCCTTCAGAGCCCATGATTTCGACGCCATCGTATTCGGCGTCCTGCGCAAGCACCGAGCAGGTGACGAAATCGGCGATCTGCTTCTCGATCCCGGCTTCGTCCAGTTCACGAGGTTTGAACGGGTTGATCGGCGCCTGAATGGCGCTGGGTGCGACCTGATTCTTGCTGTAGGCATAACGCCCGGCATGCAGGATCTGCAGGCAGATCTTGCCGCCTGCCTCATGCACCGCCTGGGTCACGACGCGATGTTGATCAGCTTCCTGGGCGGTGGTCAGTTTGGCCGCACCGCCATACACCCCGCCCTCTTCGTTCGGCGCGATACCGCCCGTTACCATCAAGCCAACGCCCCCCCGGGCACGCTCGGCAAAATAAACGGCCATACGCTCGAACCCGCCGGGTTTCTCTTCCAGCCCGGTGTGCATCGAGCCCATCAGCGTGCGGTTGCGCAACGTGGTAAAGCCCAGGTCAAGGGGCGCAAGCAGGTGCGGGTAAGGGGCGGCGGCCATAAGAACTCCATCGGGCGGATCACGGGATGCGGTGCCTTGGGCAACCGTCAATTATTCGGGCCTTGGCAGGCCCGTTCATTGCGCCACAGTAAAGAGCCCACCCTTCAGGCTCAATGACCGTAACTGACAAGTTAATGATCATAGCGCACAGCGTGGTTTTACCTATCACGCCCTTAGTCTGGGTGTATTGGCCGTCTCAAGGTCGTGGACTAGGCTTGATCTGGCGCTGGCACATGTGAGCCTGAAGAACCTCGACCAATATGTTTGCTCAGCCGGTGCAACTGATTTGACTCATGACAGCCCGCAAGCCTGAGCGGGCCGGATAGCTGGCGACAATGACCTGAGGTAAGACACCATGGCAACAGAAGGAAAATGCCCGTTCAACCAAGCGGCTGGCGGTGGAACCACGAACCGTGACTGGTGGCCCAACCAGCTGAATCTGAAAATCCTGCACCAGCACTCGTCGCTCTCGGACCCCATGGGCGACCACTTCAATTACGCCGAAGCCTTCAAGAGCCTTGACCTGGAAGCGGTAAAACAGGACTTGCGTGCGCTGATGACCGATTCCCAGGACTGGTGGCCAGCGGACTTCGGCCACTATGGCCCACTGTTCATCCGCATGGCCTGGCACAGCGCGGGCACTTACCGTACCGCAGACGGACGCGGCGGTGCGGGGGCCGGTCAACAGCGTTTCGCTCCACTCAACAGCTGGCCGGACAACGTCAGCCTGGATAAAGCGCGGCGGCTGATCTGGCCCATCAAACAGAAATACGGACGCAAAATCTCCTGGGCTGACCTGATCATCCTCACCGGCAACGTGGCGCTTGAAACCATGGGCTTCAAGCCATTTGGTTTTTCGGGCGGCCGTCCCGATGTCTGGGAGCCGGAGGAAGCAGTCTATTGGGGCTCGGAGAAAACCTGGCTGGGCGGCGACACCCGTTACGGCAAGGAGGCGCAGCCGCCAGGCGAAGGCGTGCTGGTGGCCGAACCGGACAAACATGGCACTGAAGAAAGCCGGACCGATCAAGGCCGCAACCTGGAAAACCCTCTCGCCGCCGTGCAGATGGGCCTGATCTACGTCAACCCCGAAGGCCCGGAAGGCAACCCCGACCCCGTCGCTTCGGCCAAGGACATCCGCGAGACATTCGGCCGCATGGCCATGAACGACGAAGAAACCGTGGCGCTGATTGCTGGCGGCCACGCATTCGGCAAGACCCATGGTGCGGGCCCCGCAGACAACGTCGGCGCCGAGCCGGAAGCCGCCGACATCGAACAGCAAGGCCTGGGCTGGAAGAACAGCTTTGGCAGCGGCAAAGGCCCGGACACCATCACCAGTGGCCTGGAAGTGACCTGGACCACCACCCCGACGCGGTGGAGCAACAACTATCTGGAGAATCTGTTCGGTTTCGAATGGGAGCTGACCAAGAGTCCGGCCGGTGCCCATCAATGGCGCCCCAAAGATGGAGCAGGCGCGGGGCTGATTCCGGATGCCCACGATCCCTCGAAGCGACACGCGCCGACCATGCTGACGTCGGACCTGGCACTGCGCTTTGATCCGGCTTATGAAGCGATTTCCCGGCGCTTCCTGGAGAACCCCGAGCAGCTGACCGATGCCTTCGCCCGCGCCTGGTTCAAGCTGACGCACCGCGACATGGGGCCGCTGTCCCGCTACCTGGGCCCGGAAATGCCCGCCGAAGAACTGATCTGGCAGGACCCGATTCCGGATGTCGATCACGCACTGGTCAATGAAGGTGATGTGGCGGCGCTCAAAAGCAAAGTCCTGGCGTCCGGCCTGTCGGTCTCGCAACTGGTGTCCACCGCCTGGGCCGCAGCATCGACGTTCCGTGGCTCGGACAAACGTGGCGGCGCCAATGGCGGGCGCCTGCGTCTTGCGCCGCAGAAGTTCTGGCAGGCCAACCAGCCGGAACAGCTGGCCAACGTGCTGCAAACACTTGAAGGCATCCAGCAGGACTTCAACGGTGCTCAAGGCGATGGCAAGAAAATCTCCCTCGCCGACCTGATCGTGCTGGCCGGTTGCGCGGGCGTCGAGCAGGCTGCGAAAAATGCCGGGCATTCGATCACCGTGCCCTTCTCGCCGGGCCGCACCGATGCGTCCCAGGAACAGACGGATGTGGAGTCGTTTGGTTTTCTGGAGCCCGTCGCCGACGGCTTCCGCAATTACCTCAAGGGCCGCCATGGCGTTTCCGCTGAGGCGTGGCTGGTGGACAAGGCGCAGTTGCTGAACCTCACAGCCCCGGAAATGACCGTGCTGCTTGGTGGTCTGCGGGTGCTCAATACCAACGTCGGACAAACCCGCCACGGCGTATTCACCGAGCGGCCAGAGACGCTGACCAACGATTTCTTCATCAACCTGCTGGACATGGGCACGGAGTGGAAAGCCGTGTCCGATGCCAAGGAAGAGTTCCAGGGGCGCGATCGCAAGACCGGCGCTGTGAAATGGACCGGCACGCGAGTCGATCTGGTCTTCGGTTCACACGCGCAGTTGCGCGCCTTGGCGGAGGTATATGCCAGCGCCGATGCCGAGGAAATCTTTGTGCAGAAGTTTGTCGAGGTCTGGGACAAAGTCATGAACCTGGACCGGTTTGATTTGAGGTAACGGGTAAAAACACTGTCCTTGTAGGCGCTGCCTCAGGCCGCGAATGGCGCAGCGCCTGTCAGAATGCCTTCGCAGCCTTCGGCAGCGCCTACAGTTTCTGTATTTCACGCCCCTGATCTTGCGCAAACAGGCAAAAAAACTTCGTTAAACCGTTGTTTTCCCGTAGGCTCGGGCCCACTTTTGTGTGACTCACGATCCGGGATCTTCAGCGCTTCCAGCCGCCTATGCGTACATTCTTCATTACCGTTTTCGGCCTCGGGCTGATCGTTGCACTCGCTGGCTATGGCATCTGGACACAACAGCGTCCGGTGGGTCACTACCTGTCTGACCTGCGCATTCAACTGGCGGTCGATGAAGGTCAGCCCAGTGAGCGCGGCAACCTGCTGGGCATCCAGCCCGAACTGTTCCCCGCCGACTACCAAAGCACCGCACGCCTGCATCGCAAGCTGGCGGCCTATCTGCAACAGGCCCGCGACAAGGGACTGATCAACAGCAAAACCATCGTCGTGCTGCCCGAGCACGTGGGCACCTGGCTGTTTGCCAGTGGCGAAAAAAACGAGGTCTATCAGGCCACCACCATTGATGAGGCCATGAGCTGGGTATCGGCCAGCAACCCGATCAAATTCATCACCGCCATGCTACAGGCCAAAGGTGACAATCGCGTCGACGACGCCCACCTGCGCATGAAGGCGCCGTACATGGCCGCGCACTATCAGGCGCTGTTCGGCGGGCTTGCCAAGGAGTTTGGCGTGACGCTGGTGGCGGGCTCCATCGTGCTGCCAGAGCCGAGCATCGACGGCGGCCAGCTGAAGACCGGCAATGGCCCGCTGTATAACAGCAGCGTTGCTTTCGCCAGCGACGGCCAGCCCATCGGCCAGCCCCAGCGCCAGTTGTTTCCCAATGCGTATCAACTCAATTACATCCACGCCGCCGGGGACACTGAACTGAACGTGTTCGACACCCCGGCCGGGCGGCTCGGCATTCTGATTGGCAGCGACAGCTGGTACCCGGCCAACTACAAAACCCTCAATGCCAAGGGCGCCGAGCTGATCGCCGTGCCGGCCTTCGTGATCGGTGCCAACAACTGGGCGCGCCCATGGCGTGGCTACCGAACACCCACCGTTGTCGCCCAGACCGGCGCCCCGGCCGATGCCACCGAAGGTGAAGCCTGGCAACGCCTGACGCTGACCAGCCAGCCAACCATCAGCAGCGCCCGTGCCGGCGTCAGTGTCTTCATGCGGGGCCAACTCTGGGATCAAGGCAGTTCGGGGCACAGTTTCGCCAGCCGCGACGGGCAGCACGTTGTCGAGCCGCTGGGCGATGATAAAGCCAGCCATGGCGCGCGCCTGATCAACATCTGGTTGTAAGCATGAGCCGATCACCCATGCGTCTGGGGGATCTGTCCACAGGCTTCGTGCAGAATCTGGCCGACGCGGTGCGCAGTTTTGGCCACGACCCGGCGCCGCTGCTGGAGCAATATGGCCTGCATGCAGCCTGGCTCGCAGCACCTGCCGGACGGTTATCGATACCGCGCTATATGCGCCTGGGCCACGCGGCCATCGAACTGACTGGCCAGCCGGCATTGGGTCTGCGCATGGGCCGGGTGAGCCGCATGAGCCAGACCGGCCTGGCGGGTGTCACCGCCGCGCAGGCCCCCGACGTGCGCGAGGCTGCCCGGACCTTGATCCGTTTCGAGGCGTTGTACGGCTCCAACTATCGCGGTCAGTCGTCATTGCATGAAGACGCCGAAGGCGCCTGGCTGCGGTTCTATTCCATCAGCCCTTACAACAGCTACAACCGCTTTGTCGTGGACTCGATTTTCGCCAGCTGGCTGCAGCAGTTGTCCGACTTGAGCGGGGTTGAGATACGGGCGCAGAAAGTCGAAATCGAATTCGACGCCCCGGACTATGCCGCCGACTATGCAGGCTTGTGCAGCCAACCGGTGGTGTTTGGCGCCGGGGCCAATCAGCTCAGGCTCGATAACGCAGCACTGGGTCTGCGCAACCCCCAGCACTGCCCCGGAACCTGGCACCATTTGCTGCAGTTGTGCGAAAAGGAACTCGAACAGCTGACCCGCACCCGCAGCCTGCGCGAACGGATCAGCCAGTTACTGGGGCCATTACTCAATGGAGGAAGGGAGCCGGAGCTGGACGAAATCGCCGCCAGGCTCAAACTCCCGGCCTGGACATTGCGCCGCAAGCTCGCCGAAGAAGGGACTGGCTTTCGTAACGTGCTCAACGACACCCGCCGCGACCTGGCCATGACCTACATTCGGGACACTGAACTGGCGTTTGGTGAAATTGCCTACCTGCTAGGTTTCGCCTCGGCCGAAGCCTTCCAGCGCGCGTTCAAACGCTGGAGCAGTCAGACACCCGGGGAGTTTCGGCGGGGCCAGCGGCAGCAAGGTTGAGTTCAACCTGTAGGAGCTGCCGCAGGCTGCAAACGCTATACATCTGACACACCCTGATTCGCAGCCTTCAGCTTTACAGTTCTGTGCTTTTTCAGGCACACCTCAAACCTGTAGGAGCCAACTTGTTGGCGAAGGCGGTCCATCAAGCGACATCTATCTATCGGCGGTACAGATGCCTCGCGAACAAGTTCGCGCCTACAGGATTCGCGCCATCCTACAACTCAGTCGCATCATCCGCCGGCTCCAGCGGGTCGAGTTCAAAAGCCTGATATTCCAGCAATTCTTCTTGATAGTCGTCCATAACGCGTGCCCTCTTGGCTGTTCTTTAAATGACGTCATTCACTGACCACGGCCTTCACCATAAAGTGCCAAGGTGAAAGAAAAATGACCCAGTGATTAAAGATACGTGGCGCAACGGCGGTGATTTAGTGACTTGACTTGCCCTACGCAACCGAAATAGTCTTCAGGCCATGAACGCAAATCAGCACGTCTCCGGCCAGATTATTATTACCGCCATTCCAGTCATGGCGGGATAGCCGACGCGTGCTCCCCAACCCGCCCTAGAGGCGGGTTTTTTCTGTCTCCTGGGCCAACCACCCAAACCAGGAGTCAGACATGATCATTATTCAAACCGCCCTACTCGCCTCTAGCCTTCCACGTATTCTTGCCTGCAACAGGGGCACGACGCGATGACCGACCTGCTCAACCACTACGCCCGCAAGATCCTCACCTCCCGCGTCTACGACATCGCCGTGGAAACCCCGCTGCACGGCGCGCGTCAGCTGTCCGAGCGCCTCGGCAATCAGGTGCTGCTCAAGCGCGAAGACCTGCAGCCGGTCTATTCCTTCAAGATTCGCGGCGCCTATAACAAGCTGGCGCAACTGAGCCCGGAAGAGCTGGCGCGGGGCGTGGTCACCGCGTCAGCAGGCAACCACGCCCAGGGCCTGGCGCTGGCCGCCAAGACATTGGGCGTTGAAGCCACCATCGTGATGCCCAAGACCACCCCGGAGATCAAAGTCGAAGGCGTGCGCTCCCGTGGCGGCAAAGTGGTATTGCACGGCGACTCCTTCCCCGAAGCGCTGGCCTACTCCCTGAAACTGGTGGAGGAAATGGGCTTCGTCTACATCCACCCGTACGACGACCCCGACACCATCGCCGGGCAAGGCACGGTGGCGATGGAAATCCTGCGCCAGCATCAAGGGCCGCTGGACGCGATTTTCGTTCCGGTGGGCGGCGGCGGTTTGATTGCGGGCATCGCGGCGTACGTCAAATACCTGCGCCCGGACATCAAGGTGATCGGCGTCGAACCGGACGACTCCAACTGCCTGCAACAGGCCATGGCCTATGGCGAGCGCGTTGTATTGCAGCAGGTCGGGCTGTTTGCCGACGGCGTGGCGGTGGCGCAGATCGGCCAGCACACCTTTGAGGTCTGCAGGGATTACGTCGACGAAGTGCTCACCGTCAGCACCGATGAAATCTGCGCGGCCATCAAAGACATCTACGACGACACCCGTTCGATCACCGAACCCGCAGGCGCCCTGGGTGTGGCCGGGATCAAGAAGTACGTCGAGCATTACGGCGTGACGGGCCAGACCTTTGTCGCCATCGACTCCGGCGCCAACGTCAACTTCGACCGCTTGCGCCACGTGGCCGAGCGCGCCGAACTGGGCGAAGGCCGCGAAGCCATCATCGCCGTGACCATTCCCGAACAACCGGGCAGCTTCAAAGCGTTCTGCCAGGCCATCGGCAAGCGGCAGATCACCGAATTCAACTACCGTTACCACACCGACCGCGAAGCGCACATCTTCGTTGGCGTGCAGACCCATCCCGACACCGACCCGCGGGCTGAACTCGTGTCGAGCCTGACCAGGCAAGGTTTCCCGGTGATCGACCTCACCGACAACGAACTGGCCAAACTGCACATTCGCCATATGGTCGGCGGGCATGCCGAGCGGGTCAGCGATGAAGTGGTGTTCCGCTTCGAATTCCCCGAGCGGCCGGGCGCGCTGTTCAACTTCCTGAACAAGCTGGGCGGGCAATGGACTATTTCAATGTTCCACTACCGCAACCATGGCGCGGCCGATGGCCGGGTGGTGGCAGGGCTGGTGGTCCCGGAAGACGAACGGCACCTGATCCCGGCAGCGCTGGCCGAGATTGGTTATCCATACTGGGATGAGAGCGAGAACCCGGCGTATAAGCTGTTTCTAGGATGAATGCAGAAAACCTGTAGGAGCCAACTTGTTGGCGAGGGCGCCAGACCTGCATACACAGGAATATCGCCTCGCGAACACGTTCGCTCCTACAAGGGTTGCGCTATCAAGGCGCTGGGGTTGTTTCGGGCGCTGCCTCAGGCGCAACCACTGGCTCGGCCTGGAACGAATCATTGGTCACCGGCGCTGCCACCGGCTGGCTTGTTTCAACAGCCGGTGCATCTGGCTCGGACTTGGCAGCAGGCGCAGGCTCGGCCGCTTTTGACTCAGCCGCTTTTGGCTCCACCAGCGCGGCAGGTTTAGCCGCAGCCGGAGCCGGTTCAGGCATCCCCAGATCGGTTTTCGGCTTTTCCTTGATATGCGCGGCTTTCTTCACTTCGGGCGGCAAGAAGTTTTCCACCAGGATGAAGAAGCGGTCGTAGAACTTGTCCGAGGCCACCGTCTCACTCGCCACCTTGACCATGGAGTCGTCCGTGGAGCCAATCGGCATCGACAGAGACCCCAGCACACCGACCCCAAGACTGGCAGAGTTGTTGGTCTTCTTCAGTGCGTAGCGATCCTGCAAGGCATTGGCGAACATCGTCGAGCCATTTTCTGCGGAGCCATCAGCGGCGCAGACCACATTGAAGCTGATCTCCATGTGGGTTTCGCCGGTTTGCTGGAAGCTTTTATGCCCGCTGATCATCTTCGGGTCGCTGCTGGTGATGATGTAACCCTGGCTGAGCAAGGCCCGCCGTGCGGCCTCGCAGGAAGCGGAATCACTGACCGGGTAATTTCTCGAGAAAGTCCCCGCGTCGTCGAAATTCTCGTGTTCGTAGACGGCTGTCTTTTTCGCCGCGCAGCCTGCGATTGCCAGTAAGGCAATTGCACAGCAACCGAGGCGAAAATTAACTGAGTTAGGCATCAAGAATCCTGGAGAAAGTCACGGTTAGCAGATATGCGAACCGGAAAAACGTCGGTAAGTCTGCAACAAGGGAGGCGCAGGATCAACGCAGACGTTGGATGGATCTTGTTACAAGAAAGCCGGACGCTCAAGGAACGAGGTCCGAGTGAGAAAAAATAAAGGATCGTAACGGCTAGAGTCGAATCGAGCTACAGCCCTTCCCCAACGCGGACCTGAGACTCATTAACAGCCATCACATGAGGGCATAACCGCCATTTATCCGACTATTTCAGCACGTTACAAATAATTTCAAAGCCCGATGCAACCTTCCCAACAGACCGTCGGTCACAGATCTGTCCCGATAGTGGCAATACGCCTCTTTTTTTCAAGAGCGTGCCCGATAACGATCAGGACAAACAAAACAAGGTCTGGTGAGACCTTCATAACCAGAGAAACGGATCTTTCTCATACTTAGAAATTTACTGCCGACTAGTCGGCATGAGAGATCCCATGAGCCTTCTTGCGCCTGCCGTTTACCTGACCAACCGCCTACGCTTCCCCGCCAAGTTCACTGTTTTGGCAATCATCGTGCTCATCCCGATCGCCCTGTTGGGGATTAGGGTGCTGAGCCAGATCAACAGCAGTATCGATGCCGTGCGCCTTGAGCAATCCGGCCAGCGCTATCTTCTGGACGCCACCCCGGTCCTTCGCCTCTCCATGATCCAACGCGCTTTGAGCAACCGCTTGCTGAGCGGCGACCCGAGCGCGGCAAGTGACCTGGCCGCCAATCAGGTCAAGCTTGAGGATGCGTTCAGCACCTTGAGCAGCACGGACGCCCGCTACAACGCCACGCTGGAAACCGGTGACCGCGTCCAACGCCTGCGCAGCGCCGCGCAACAATTGATTGCCCAGGTCAAATCTGGCGCCAATCAGACTAAAGCGTTCGACGACTGGAACGACCAACTGACCGCCACCCTGGACTTCATCTACTTCGTGTCCGCGACGTCGGGCATGGTGCTGGATGAAGATTACGCCACGCTGTTCATGATCGATCAGAGCACCTTGCGGCTGCCGCGACAGATCAACATCGTCGGTCAGTTGCGCGGTTTCACCAGCGGCCTGCGCAACGGCCAGCCGATCACCGAGGCGACCCGCAACGCGGCGCAACCGATGTTCAGGCAGGAAACCCAGATTCGCCAGGAACTGTTGCAGAGCCTGAAGCTGCTGCGCCGTAAAGAGCCTGCGCTGACCGACCGTATCGAGCCTCCGATTCTCGCGGCGATACAAAGCATGGATCTGTTCCGCAAGGATTTGACCAACCTGCTGGGCGCCAGTGACGGAGTGGTCAAGAACATCGAGCCGCTGACGGCTGAAGGTAACGCCACGGTAGCCGAGTTCTTCAAGGCACAAGATCTTCTGCAGGACGCTTTGCACAACGAACTGGCCAGTCGCGAACAGCAGATGTCTCTGGAGCGGACGATAATCCTGTCGGCATTCGCTTTAATGGGCTTTCTGCTGATCTACGCCTTTAGCGGCATCTACAGCGCCATGCGCGGCGCCATCGAAGAAGTGCTCGCTGCCACGCGGTCCATTGCCCAGGGCGACTTGAGCGCGCGGGTAAAAGTGCGCAGCAAGGACGAGCTGGCGGATATCGGCAACGGCCTTAACCTGATGGCCGAGGCATTTGCCAGTTCTCTGGCCCAGGTCGAGCGCAGCTCACAGTCGGTCTCCGACGCCGCCCGGCGCATGGAACTGTCGATTCAGAACGCCAAGCAGTCGATGAACTCGCAGCAAGCCGAAACCGAGCAAGTGGCGACCGCCATCAACGAGATGACCGCCAGTGTCGCGGACGTCGCGCAGAACACCGAAGGCGCAGCCCGTGCGGCAGAACAGGCCAGAGGTGCATCAAGCATCGGCCTGGATGTGATGCAGGTGACGCGCACCACCATCGAGGCGCTGGCCAGGGAAGTGGAAGTCAGCTCGCAGCGGGTTTCTGCCCTGGCGGTTCACAGCCAGGAAATCGGCGGCGTGATCGAGGTCATCCGCAACATCGCCGATCAGACCAACCTGCTGGCCCTCAACGCCGCCATCGAAGCTGCACGGGCGGGCGAACAAGGTCGCGGTTTTGCGGTAGTGGCTGACGAAGTGCGCACCCTGGCCTCACGCACGCAAAACTCCACCGAGGAAATCCGCCGCATCATCCAGGAGCTGCAACAGGCCACTGGCGCCGCAGTGGAGCAGATGACTGCCGGCCAGAGTCGCGCGCAAGCCTGTATCGACTCGGCCGTCAAAGCCTCGGCAAGCCTGGGCGATATCAATGAAGAAGTTGAGCGCATCGTCGGCATGAACACCCAGATTGCCAGCGCAGCGGTCCAGCAACATGCCGTCTCGGAAGACATCAACCGCAACGTGATGGGCATCCGCAATGGCAGTGTGACGCTGATGCAAGGCGTGGAAGAGAACGAAATCACCGCCGACGAGTTGTCGTTGCTGGCGGGTGAACTGCGCACGGTGGTGGCGCGCTTCAAGCTCTAACCTGTCACGGGCACCCGGCAGCAAGGGCCCCGCATTGTCATGTCCCGCTTGCCATCGTAAGGTTGAGCCAAAAGCTCAACCTTGCGAGCAACCCGGGAGCCGAGATGAACCGTCTTGTTCAAGCTGCAGCACTAGCAAGCACCCTGACCATCATCGCCGTGCCAGCTCAAGCGCAGATCACGCGACTTGAGATATTGCGGACCGAACCCGCCTTCGACGGAGCACACTTTGGCGATACCGGGGCCTACGAGCGCGTCTTCGCACGCGCCCATGGCGAACTGGATCCGGCAAGCGCTGCAAACAGCATCATTCAGGACATCGACCTCGCACCCCGCAACGAACGCGGCAGGGTGGAATATACGACTGATATCGCCATCCTGCGCCCCGCTGACGTGACCAAGTCCAATGACATCCTCGTGTTCGACGTACCCAATCGAGGCTCCAAGCGCGCGATGGGGATGTTTAATGCCGATATGAACGGCAGCACTTCAGCCTCCAATAATCTGGAGGTCGCCGGGGACGGTTTTCTGCAACGGCTGGGCACGACGCTGATCTCGTTCGGCTGGCAGGGGGACATCGTCCCTGGCGAAAATCGCATGACCGCGCAATTACCCATTGCGATAAATGCCGATGGATCGCCCGTCACCGGAGTGGTCCGCAGCGAACTGACAACGCGTGCGCCCACCACGAGTCTTGCCCTGTCCGCAGGCTGGTTCACCACCACGCCTCCTCACACCAGCTACAAACCGGTGGAAATCGACAACACCAAGCCGCTTGCGGATGGTTTCCTGCCGACCCTGACAGTGCGCTCGCGCGCCAACGCGCCTCGGCAGGAGATCCCGGCGAGTGACTGGCGTTTTGGCGACTGCAACACCGCTGACGAAACCCGGATATGCCTGTCCAGCGGTTTTCAGCCTGGCAAACTCTACGAACTGATTTATCGCGCCAGGGATCCCGCGGTGATGGGAATCGGTTTTGCGATTGCACGGGATGTCGGGGCGTTTTTCCAGAAGGCCGAGCGCGACGATGCAGGGGTTGCCAACCCCGTTGTGCATGGGCCCAACGTCAAGTCGATCATCACCGGGACATCGCAATCCGGGCGTTTCATCCGCAGCATGATCGCGCTGGGGTTCAACCGCAGCGAGCAAGGGCAGCAAGTCTATGACGGCGCGATGCCGCATATCGGCGGCGGCCTGATGCCGCTCAATATCCGCTTTGCCCAGCCCGGTCGCGCTTGGGGTCAGCAGGTCGATCATGACTACCCCGCCTACGATTTCCCGTTTACCTATGGCCGGCAAACCGATCCGCTGACCGGACGCTCGCAGGGACTGCTTGATCGCTGCAGCGCCAACAGCACGTGCCCGCTTATATTCCATATGGCGACGGCACTCGAACTCTGGGAAGGACGACAGTCGCTGGGCCTTACCGACCCGCTCGGCCTGCGCGATGCGGATGAACCGGAAAACGTGCGCACCTTCATCATGGCGAGTACCCAGCACGCGCCGCCGTCGTTGCCCCTGCCCGTCACGCCTTCCTTCGGCATTTGTCAGCTTCAATCGAACCCCAACCCGCATACGTGGACGATGCGCGCCGCGTTCATTAACCTCGTGGGCTGGGTCCGCGATCACACCGCACCGCCTGCCTCGGTAAAACCTTCAGTGGCCGACGGCACACTGGTGCCAGCTGACCGAGTGCACTTCCCGGTCATCCCCGCCACGAACTATGCAGCCGTCGCCCGCCCGGCGCTGCACTACACCGCTGCTGCAAACAGTCTGCAAGTGTTGAACTTCGGCCCGGGCTTCCGTCCGGAGGACAGCTCCGGCATCCTCACAAACGAGCGGCCTCAGGCAGGCGTCGGCAGCTACGGCATATTAGTGCCGCAAGTGGATGCAGACGGCATTGATATTGGCGGCGTGCGCGATGTGTATCTGGGCGCCCCGATCGGCACTTATACGGGCTGGAACACTTTCCGCCCCGAACTTTTCGACGGCGGTTTTTGTAACTTTCAAGGGAGCTTCCTCCCCTTTGCCACTACCAAGGCAGAGCGAATCGAGGCTGCAGACCCTCGCCCGTCCCTGGAAGAGCGCTACCCGACAAAAGACGCCTATGTGGCTGCCGTTCGCAAAGCGGCAGACGAACTGGTCACGGCGCGGATGCTGCTGCCCGAAGACCGCACGCGGCTGGTCATGGAGGCGCAGGATAAAGGCATACGCAGCGGGCCTTGAACACGCGCCTTTCGAAATTACCCGTCGACGCTCGTCAAAGGGCCGGGATGATGTTTGCAAGTCATGTTCGGCCCTGGGTGTTTTGACTGACGCCTTGAATCGCGTCCCAGGCAGGTTCTGGCCCGAAGCGTTCCGCCAGGAAATCCATCATGGCGCGCAAGGCGGAGGACATGTGCTTGCGCGAGGCGTATACCGCAAAGATGCTCAGCTCCATAGGCTGGTAATCGGTGAGCAGCGCCACCAGTTGGCCTTGTCTGACCAGCGGCGCTGCCAGATAAGTGGGCAACAACGCCACCCCACCACCACACAGGGCCGCCTGCATGGTGGTCACCGAATCATTGCTACTCAGATTGCCTTTGACGGCAACGCTGTGGGGCAGCTCCTTTCGCGTGAAGTGCCACAGGCTGCTGCTGTGATAGCTGTGGGTCAGGCAATTGTGCAGCGTGAGGTCCGCAGCGACCTGAGGCGCTGAATGCCGCTGCAGGTAATCCGGCGAAGCACACACCACCGAGCGGCACGTGGTCAGGCGTCGGGCGATCAGGTTGGGGTCCAGTTCATTGGTGATACGAATGGCGAGGTCCAGACGCTCATCGACCAGATTGACCGTGCGGTCCAGCAGCACCATGTCCACATTGACCTGTGAATAACGCGCGACGAACTCGGTGATCGCGTGCATCAGCTGCGCCTGGCCAAATGAGGTGCTGCAGGTGATGCGCAGCAGCCCCTTGGGCTCATCCTCCGGGGCTGCAACCACGGTGCGCATGTCCTCGGCCAGGTCCAGCATCCGCCGGCACAGCGGCAACACTTCCGCCCCCGCCGCCGTCAGCGTCAGGCGTCGCGTCGTGCGGTGCATCAGGCGCGCACCCGTCCAGCTCTCCAACTCGGCCAGCAATCGAGAAATCACTGGCCGGGACAGCCCGAGCTTATCTGCTGCTGCAGTCTGGCTCGCGCAGTCCACGACCGTTACAAATGCCTTCATTGCCAACAATCTGTCCATGATTCGACCGCTTTTAGAAACAAACCTGCCGCCAATCTAGCGTTTTTCGTTCGATAAATCTCAATTAACCTGCCGGCTCTTGTATCAGCCTTCTGGAGCCCGACATGTTTTCACTGCCCACCCGACGCCTACTCGCCACGGCCGCCCTGCTGGGCTTCGCCGGTGCCAGCTATGCTGCACAGCCACTGAAGCTGGATGTGTATAACCCTGGGGAAGAAGGGATCTTTCCGGTGTCTTCGGTTCTGGTGACCGGCGAGAAGGACGCGGTGCTGGTGGATGCGCAGTTCTCGAGCAGCGATGCGGACAAAGTCGTCGAGAAGATCCGCAAGAGCGGCAAAAACCTCACCACCATCTACGTCAGCCATGGTGACCCAGACTACTACTTCGGCCTGCAGACCCTCACCGCTGCGTACCCGAAAGCCAAGGTCGTCGCCAGCGCCCAGACCGTCGCGCACATCAACGAAACCAAAGATGCCAAACTTCAGTACTGGAGCCCCAAGCTGGGTGCAGCAGCACCGAGCAAGCTGATCGTTCCTCAAGTCCTTGAAGGCAGCGAGCTGACGCTCGAAGGGCAGAAACTGCAGGTCATTGGCCTGGACGGTCCACAACCTGATCGCAGCTTCGTCTGGATTCCATCGGTCAAAGCAGTGGTGGGCGGCGTGGTGCTGTCCAGCAACATTCACGTGTGGATGGCTGACACCCAAAGCACCCAATCCCACCAGGATTGGCTGGCAACCCTGGCAACCATTGAACAGTTGAAACCATCGATCGTCGTGCCAGGTCACTTCCTGCCGGGCGAGCTGAAGGCTGAGCAATCCCCCGCTTTTACCGCTGCCTACATCAAGACCTTTGATGCCGAGACCGCCAAGGCCAAAGACTCCGCCGCCTTGATCAATGCGATGAAAGCGCACTACCCGAAACTGGCGGATGAATCGTCTCTCGAACTGAGCGCGAAAGTGGCCAAGGGCGAGATGAAGTGGTGAGCAAAGCCGGGGAAGCCACAGCTGAATAAGGTGTGAAAGACGCGGGGAGTCACCCTCCCCGCGTTCATGGGCTTACAGGTCGTAGCGCACAGCCATCCCAAAGGTGCGCGGCGCACCGGCATCAATGATGTCGCCGCCACGGTTATTGGTGATGTATTCCTTGTTGAAGGCGTTCTTGACGAAGCCGGAGACGGCGATGTTCTTCGTGACTTTGTACTCGCTACCGAAGTTGGCCAGCACATAGTTGTCACTCTTGCGCTCGCCGGTGACCTTGCCGGCCGTATTGAACTCATACTCCGACGGGGTGGTGCCCTGATACGTCAGGTCAGTGTTAAAGGTCAGACGGTCACTGGCACGATAAATCCCCCCTATCGACACTTTGTACTTGGGCGCATAAAGGAACGCTTCGCCACTGCGGTCCTGACCATTGCCCGCGACAAAGTCCTTGTACTTGCCATCGGTAATGGCGCCGCCGAGGGTCAGGGTCAGTTGCTCGCTAAGGTCTTTCTCGACAAACGCTTCAAGGCCCTTGATGGTACTGCGACCGGCGTTGTACACGTTGATCACGTTGCTGTTGGGTTGCCGAATGCTGACCTGTTGGTCTTTCCAGTCGGTGTAATAGAGGTTGGCCCGGGCGCGCAGAGTATCTTCGAGGAATGAACCCCGGTATGACAGCTCGTAGTTGGTGGTGTACTCGGGGTCATACGCCTCGTGTCCCGTGCCGGAGCGCACATTCACACCGCCACCGCGATAACCTTTTTGCACCATGAAGCCAAGGTACTGGTTCGCGGCCAACTCATAGTTGACGCCGATTTTAGGCAATAGCGCGCTGAACGATTTGCTGACTTTGCCGGGGCTGGACAAGTCATCCTGCTTGACGTCGGTATCGTTGGTTTCGTAGTCGTAGCGAAGACCGGTGATCAAGGTCCATCGCGGAACGAACGTCCAGTTGATCTCACCAAAAACGGCCTTGTTCTCGATGGTGGTGTCGCCCTTGACGGTGGCGAACAGTGCGTCGTCGAACAGCAACTGGTCATGGAAGTTGTTGGTGTTGTGCCCGTAGTAGGCGCCGACGAAGCTTTTGACGTCATCGGAGGTGTAGTTCAGGCGCAGCTCCTGGCTGAACAGATTGCCATCCTGCTTGCGCAGAATGACTTCGTTGTCCTCGGCCGTCTGGTCGAAGTCCAGGCGGTTGCTGTAGTCGGAGCTTGTGTTGGCCGTCATGCTGGTCAGGGACCACGCGTCGTTCAAGCGGTAGTCGACCTTGGCGCTGACGGTGTCCTGCTTGAGGTTGTCGAACGCCTGGGTGTTGGACGACACCTTGTAATAGCGGGCTTTGTCGTTCTGGCGGATGACCGAGTTATCGCCCTGACGGTGTTCGCTGTGGGCGTAGGTCAGCAGTACGTCGAGATCATCATTGGGCAGGATCAGCAACTTGCCGCGGGCATTGCTGGTGCGATGCGGGTTGGCGTCCTTACCAAGCGCGATGTTATCGATGTACCCGTCGCCATCCTGTCGATCCAGGGCAATACGCCCGGCAATCTTGTTCTCGACGATGGCCCCGCCCCCCGCTACCGCCAGGCCTTTCTCGCCATAGTTGCCGACGTTGGTTTGCGCGGAGAAGCTTGGCTCGAAGGTCGGATCCTTGGTCTTGATGACCACGGCACCGGCCAGGGAGTTGCGCCCCTGGGTGGTGGACTGCGGGCCCAGGAACATTTCCACCTGCTCGGCATCCCACAAGGGATTCGGGCTCAGGGTCAGTGCCCGGTTGGGTTGCACGGCGCCGTCGACATACACCGACACGGCGCCGTTCATGGTCGACGGGCCCTGGTCATCGAAACCGGACACCGGCACGCCACGAACGCCCCAGTTCTCGTTGCCGGGCTGGCTGTACACCCCGGGCGTTCGCGCGAATACGTCCACCAGGCTGTGATCAGCCTTGTCGCGCAGTTGCTGTTCGGTCACTACCACGACACTGGACTGAGTCTGCTCAAGGGTGCGGTTGATTTTCTCACCCGTCACCGTGATCGGACCGAGCTCCATCGGGTTCGACTGATCGGCAGCCCATGCGCCGTTAGCCAGACACACGGCCGACCCTACAGCCAACGCAATTGCATTCTTTTTGAAATTCAAGTTCGCGCCCCTGAGACAGATTTTTTTGTTTTTTTGCCGGGTCCAATGCTCGTTGCGCCCAGCGGGGCGGAGTCTAATCCAAACAAATTGCTAAAGAAACAGGATTGATAATAGATCTCATTAGCGCGTGATATATCTTTCCCTTACCGAACTCAATCAATCCGAAAGGATTCACCCTCTAGCAATATCAATCCGAATGAGAGGCAAAACTGTGCTCCGGTGAGCAGAATGAAAGGCCGCTTGGCTTAATCGTCTTGATAGATGTAATGCAGGTAACTCACCTGCTCTGCAACCGGCAATCGATGCAGCTTGGGGCATGATTCGCAGAGTACCGGCGGCACGCCTTCGACGGGCGCATGCAGCTGGTAGTGCAGGCAGCAATGGCGACGCAACGGCAGCGTCGGGCAGATTTGCGGCGCAGGCGATGGGACCGTACGTTGCAGCCCCCGCAGCTTTAATCGACCGTCGTTGACCCGCACCTCCTCCAGCCATTGGTGTGCCTGGGCAAAGCCCTCCCGCGACAGGTCGGCATCCATTCTGGTGAAAGCGCCGTCCCAGATCGCGACCATGTTGCCCCACAGTACTTTCGGGGCCAGGCCACCGGCAGCGGCCAGGGTCGCGAACAGCGGCGCCAGATGTTCGTGGATCAACTGCGACCAGTAAGCTGCACGGTCTTCGGCAGCCAACGCAGGCAGTCGGTCGGGCAGTCCGAGGGCTTGGGGTTGGCCGTCATCGTGCAGCAGCACGGATGCTTCATCCTGGAAGTTGATCGAGCAATCGCGGGTCAGTACACAGGCCAGGGTCGCGGGCAAAAAGATCGACAGGTAATTCATCGACCACTGCGACACCACCGCCGCGCGATTCACGCCGGGATAAAGCAGCGCAAATCGAGTCAACAAGGGTTGCAGTACGGCGGGGTCACTAAGCCGGTTCAACGGTATCGCAGGCTCATTGCCGGAGCCCTGGCGGATGACCCGCTCAATGGGCGGCCAGGCCTGAGTGAGCCATTGTGGAAATTCGATAACAGGTCTCCCGACTTTCCCTGACTAATGCAAACGATTAGCATCGGCCGATCCTATCCTCCCTCCCTTGCAAACTCAACGTCGTCAGCGACCGGGCTTATCAAGACCCCATGCAAACTCTTCGCAATTTCTGGCGTCTCGCAGCGCCTTTCTGGGCATCCGAGCAACGGTATCCTGCCCTGCTGTTGCTCATGGCCACCGTGCTGATGACCCTGTGCATGGTGGGTGTGAATATCCTCACCAACTTCTGGAACCTGCATTTTTACAACGCCCTGCAGGCCATGGATTACCCCGGCTTTCTCCTCGGCAGCGTGCAGTTCATCGGGCTGCAGATCGCGACAGCGGTGTTTACCGTGGCCGCGTTCCACTTCCAGCAAAAGCTCACCTTGCGCTGGCGCCGCTGGGCGACCCGCGATCTGCTCGCTCAATGGCTGGGTCACCAGCGCTACCAGAAGCTCAAGCTGACCGAGACTGAGGTGGATAATCCCGATCAGCGGATCGCCGAGGACATCGACCTGTTCATCATCAAATCCCTGAAGCTGAGCCTGGGATTGCTGACGTCGGTGGTGTCACTGTTTTCCTTCCTGCATATCCTCTGGCAGGCCTCGGCCCTGGTGAGTGTGCCGTTTGCCGGTCAGAGCTATGTCATTCCCGGGTTACTGGTCTGGGTCGCACTGATTTACGCAGTGCTGGGCACGGGCGTGGCGTTCTGGCTGGGGCGCGCGTTGCCACGCCTGAATTTTAGGCAGCAGCGCCGCGAAGCCGATTTTCGTTTTGCCCTGATGCGCCTGCGGGAGAACGCCGACCCGGTGGCTCAGTACCGGGGTGAAGCCAGGGAGAACGCGCGCTTCAACCAACGCCTTGACGCGGCGCTGGAAAACTTCTGGGCGCTGGTCAAAAAGCAGAAGCTGGTCATGGGCTATTCGACCTTCTACCTGCGCAGCGCCACGGTCATCCCGATGTTCATCATGGCGCCCCAGTTTTTCGCCGGCGCCTTCCCCTTGGGTCGCCTGACCCAGATCAGCGCGGCCTTTGGTGAAGTGCACGCGGCCATTGCCTACCTGGTGGAGGTGTTTCCGGAACTGTCGGAATGGAAATCGGTGATCGATCGATTGATAGGTTTCCAGGCGCGACTGGGCACGGTCGGGGTCGGTTCGACAGTTACCGTCAGCCATCAGACTGAAGGCCTGCAGGTCAGGGATCTGGATATCTGGCTGCCCAACGGCCGGCACCTGCTCAAGGGCTTGAACCTTTCACTCAAACCCGGTGACAGCCTGCTGATCAGCGCCCCGTCAGGCTATGGCAAGTCGACGTTTATCCGCAGCGTCACGGGGCTTTGGCCGCACGCTCGCGGGTCGGCCAGTTACGACCGCGAGAGGACGCTGACCCTTTCGCAAAAACCCTACATGCCGCTCGGCTGCCTCCGCGAAGCCCTGTGGTATCCCCACCTGCCAGAGCACAGCGCAGACGCCGCGCTGCAGCTCGCCATGCAGCAAGTGGGCTTGCACCACCTGAGCAATCAACTGGATCAGGAACATGACTGGTCGCAGATCCTGAGCGTGGGCGAACAACAACGTTGCGCCTTCATCCGCGCGCTGCTGGTGCGTCCCACTGTGCTGTTTCTCGATGAGGCCAGTTCAGCGCTGGATGCGGTGAACGAGGCACGCTGCTATGAGCTGCTAAAACAGCTCCTGCCAGACACCATCCTGATCAGCATTGGCCACAACACGTCGCTGGAGGGTTTCCATCGCCAAGTCCTGGAACTGCAAAGCGAAGCACGATGGACACATCGGACGGTCAATCTACCGGCATGACTCGTAGCGGACATGGCAGCCTTGGACGTTATTTTTTATCACGGGTCCTGAGACTTTCAGGCAAACCCCAGATGAGAAGTGCTGCGGCGATCAGGCTTGTCGCCCCAATGATGTAAAGAGCCGGCGTCGTGCTGCCGGTAATATCTTTTATGTACCCAACCATCACGGGACTGACAATGCCGCCCATTTGCCCAACCGTATTGATTAACGCTATACCGCCAGCAGCCCCGGCCCCGGCGCCTGCAAGTAACTTCGGCGGCAAGGCCCAGAACGCCGGGATCGAGGCGATGATACCGGTGCCCATCAACGCCAGTGACACGATCAGAAACACCGTGTGATTGGCGAATATACCGGCACTGACGAACCCGATTGCGCCCACAACGATCAAGCCACAGACAAACTTGCGGCGCTCGCCTGTTGCATCAGACAAACGGCCAATCACCAGCATGCTGATCGCACCGCATACGTAGGGTATGGCGGTTAACAGGCCGATAATGGTCGGGCTTTCCGTCCCTGCGCTGCGGATCAACTGCGGAGCCCAGAAGTTAAGTCCGTAGGACGCCACTTGAATAAGGAAATAAATCAACGCCAACATCGCGAAGCCTGGCAACTTCAAGGCCGACAGCAAGGAACCATGTTCCTGATTAGGCTCATGACTTGCAATACGAGAGGCCAGGTAAGTTTGCTCATCAGGGCTGAGCCAATGGGCATCGGCAATGCGATCTTTTAGCGTGAAGAAAACCACCAGGCCTAGCCCTACGCAGGGAATGCCTCCCAGGAGGAATAGCCAATGCCAACCACGCACGTCGAATAAGCCGTCCATGTGACCCAGCACCAAACCGGACACGGGCGCGCCTATCAACCCCGCGAAAGCAGAGGCCAGGAACAAGGTTGAGGTAATGCGACCTCGATAGTTTTGCGGGAACCATAACGTCAAGTAGTAGAGCACACCCGGCGCAAAGCCAGCTTCCATGGCGCCGATAAGAAATCGAAGAACATAGAATTGCCATTCGGTCGTTACGAAAATCATCAAGGCCGTTGCCACACCCCAAGACATCATGATGCGTGCAATCCAGCGACGCGCGCCGACCTTGTAAAGCATCATGTTGCTGGGCACTTCGAACAACACATAACCGACGACAAACAGGCCCGCACCTAATCCGTATGCGGTGTTACTCAAGCCAAGATCTGTCTGCAATTGAAACTTTGCGAAGCTGATATTTATTCGGTCAAAGAACGCGAATAAATAACAGACCATGATCAATGGCATGAGACGCCACGCCACTTTTGAAATGAGTTTTTTCTCATCTATCGACGCAGCAGTGGTGCCTACATCAACGGTAGAAACAGAAATGGACATGGTATTTCTCCAGGCGAGCTCCCTTTAAGGGGCTACTTTGTTTTTGTTGTCTGGCTGACGACACTGGCCGTCTTGTAAAAATCAGATTCAGTGACGGGGTAGCGGATGCAGGTCACAGTTGCGTCCTGCCTTCACCACCTGGCCAGGCAGGTCATGGCCCAGCAATGTCGGCAAGGTGCGCGATAGCGTCAGCAACTGCTGAAGGTCTACGCCTGTCGTAATACCCATCTCATCGCAGAGATTCACCAGGTCTTCGGTGCATATGTTTCCAGACGCACCCGGTGCAAAAGGACATCCACCCAACCCGCCCAGCGAAGCGTCAAAACGACGAGCGCCCGCTTCATAAGCAGCCAATACGTTGCTCAGCCCCAAGCCACGGGTATTGTGAAAGTGAAGGGTGATTGCGGATGCGGGCAATCGACCTAGCAGGCGTTGCACCAGTTGATAAACCTGACGGGGATTCGCCATGCCGGTTGTATCTGCCAGCGTAATGCCCTGCACACCGAGTTCCAGATAGGCGTCGACCAGCCGCATGACGACGTCCTCATCAATGTGGCCTTCGAAGGGGCAGCCGAACGTTGTCGCGACCGTGCCGTTCAGGCGAACCGAGCTGTCGCGGGCCAGCGACACCACTTCACCGAATGCGGCCAACGACTGCTCGCGGGTCATTCGCATATTGGCCTGGTTGTGGCTTTGACTTGCCGACAACACCAGATTCAGTTCGTCTGCATTCGCCTCAATAGCCCGCTGAGCGCCTTTCAAATTGGGTATGAGGGCCACGTAGATCACACCCGCCTGACGTTTGATTCCCTGGAACACTTCTTCCCCGTCGCGCAGGGCTGGAATGGCCTTGGGAGACACAAAAGAGCCCGCTTCGATGCGGCTGAAACCGCACGACGACAGCTCATTGATCAGGTTGATCTTGTCCGCCGTTTCAACCCAGACAGGTTCAATTTGCAGCCCATCGCGCGGCGAGACTTCCTGGATGATGAGACGCTGCGAGTAGTCAGTAATCATTGCACCACCCCTTCATCCTTCAAGCGCTGAATCGTCTCTTCGCTCAGGCCTAAATCGCCCAGCACCGCTTGGGTGTGCTGGCCCAGGCTTGGACCTTGCCAATTCACATTGCCTGGTGTGTCCGACATTTTGGGCACGATGCCTGGCATCTTGACCGAGGCGCCACCCGGCAGATCAGCATCTAAAATCATGCCGCGAGCCAGGTAGTGTGGGTCGGCAACGATGTCTGCTACGGAATAGATGCGCCCGGCAGGCACTTCGGCCTTTTCCAACGTGTCGAGGACAAAATCGATGGGATGGCTGGAGCTCCACTGACTGATGGCTTCATCAAGCAGGTTGCACTGGACAGCACGACCATCGTTGTGCGCAAACGCAGGGTCCTCGCCTAAATCAGACCGGCCAATGGCAGCCATCAGACGTTTGAAAATGGGGTCGCTGTTGCCTGCGATGACAACGTACGCACCATCGGCGGTAGGGTAGGTGTTCGACGGCGCGATACCCGGCAGCGCGCCCCCGCTGCGCTCACGGACATGACCCAGCATGTCGTACTCGGGCACGAGACTTTCCATCACGTTGAAGACGCTTTCTGCCAGGGATACGTCCACCACTTGGCCCTCACCCTGCCCCGTCTTGACCCGCAACAGCGACATCAGTGCGCCGATGACCGCATGCATCGAAGCCAGGGAGTCTCCAAGGCTCACGCCGACGCGTGCCGGTGGACTCCCGGGAGTGCCGGTTGTGTAGCGAATGCCTCCCATCGCCTCACCGATGGCGCCGAAACCAGGACGATCACGATAAGGCCCCGATTGGCCATACCCTGATATCCGCACCAACGTCAGCCTGGGGTTCAGCGCATGCAGGACATCCCATCCGATGCCTAATTTCTCGAGTGCACCAGGGCGCAGGTTCTCAATCAACACATCAGCGCTTTCCGCCAGTTGCTTGACGATAGCGATGCCTTCGGGGGACTTGAGATTCAGCGCCAGGGATTTTTTATTCCGCGATTGCAGGTACCACCAGAGCGAGGTGCCTTCGTGCAATTTTCGCCATTTCCGAAGAGGGTCCCCCTGCCCCAGCGCCTCAATCTTGATCACCTCAGCGCCAAACTCCGCCATGATGCGAGCAGCAAAAGGGGCAGCGATAAGAGTACCGATTTCGATTACGCGGATACCGCTCAGAGCAGTCATGGGACGTCCTCTTGTTTCTTGGAATTTGAGCCAAGACTAGAGGACAGAGGCCTGCGTAATCCAACGGTGATTTGGAAAGGGGCGTTCGCGTTTCGCGAACGAGTGATTCAAGGCCGGGCTTGCTGCAGATGGTCAAATAATAACTGGCTGACCGGCGACAAGGACTCGCGCTCACGGACCAGCAACATCAGCGTCCGGTGAGACCACTCATCACTGAGGTGCACCGCTGTCAGGCCCAACCCTCTTCCAAACAGCTCAAACGCCTTTAGCGGCAGGATGCCAATCCCCATGTTGGCTTGAACCATACGGCAGACGGCGTCGAAACCCGGAACATGAATACGCAGGCGCAAGGGTTCGCCCAGCGCCTTCGCCGCCGCGTGAATTCGGTTATTGATGGAGCTGGCGGAGTGCAGGCCTATCTGGTCGTACTGCAATGTCTGGAGGAATGCGATTTCTTCGCAGTGTGCAAGCGGATGGTCATTGCGCATGGCAACGATAAGCCGGTCGCGGCGATAGGGCACGCTGAAGAGACCTCGCGCATCGCTCTCCATCGAACAGATGCCCACGTCAGCCACACCGTCGATGATGCCTTGAACCACCCCGTCACTCGGGCGCTCTTCCAGATCAACCTTCACTTGAGAATGACTCAACACGAAATCGTGCAGATCCTCCGGCAAGAACTGAATGATCGCGGAGAGATTGGCAAGCATGCGAACGTAGCCCCGCAGCCCCTGCAAGTGTTCTCCCACCTCGATACCGACCTTCTCGACCTCGGTCAGCATGCGACGGGCATGGTGCAACAGCGTTTCGCCCGCCGCCGTCAGCGTCATCCCTTTCGCGGTGCGCGAAAACAAGGCAATGCCCAACACCGCTTCGAGCTCCACCAACCGCTTACTGGCAGCCGAAACCGCAATGGCTTCTCTCGACGCAGCGCGCGTCAACGTACCTTCCTCATGGACGGCCACGAACAACTGCAAGGTGACCAGGTCCAGACGCCGGATAAGCTGTTTATGAAGCATCAAACGTTTCCAGAAAAGGAGAGAAAGGCAGCTCAACCCAGTGCGGCCAGCTGGCGTGACAAGCCTGTGAGCTTCATTCGATTGCGCAAAATCGCCATCCAGACCGGCCTCTGGCACGTCGCGCCCGGTTAAGTCAGGTTTTTTTCGAAGTAAACGCGATTGAAACCATCCTCCGTGCGCTCTGCCACTTTCGCATACCCAAGCTTGGGATAAATCGAGAGGTTGTCTGCCATCTTTGCATTGGTATACAGGTGAACGGCGTTCACACCACGCTGTCGTGCGGCATTTTCACAAAAGCCAATCAGCGCCTTTCCGACTCCACGTCCGGCTGCGCTCGGCAGGACTGCCACGTTTTCCAACAGGAAATATCCATCCTTGGGATAGTGTCTAGTCCTGAAATAGGTTTACACCTATTTCAGTCTCAAAACGCCCGATGCACCGCATCGGGCGTTTTGTATTTCAAGGCCAGGTGCGGCCGCTCTTCGTTGTATACCAGCACCGACTCATCC